>Ga0164241_10000004_pt1 | contig 650465 bp, 607 predicted proteins | sample OricomyardsoilBY_FD_108780 | JGI IMG/M metagenome (GOLD analysis project Ga0164241, IMG submission 108780) | Backyard soil microbial communities from Emeryville, California, USA - Original compost - Back yard soil (BY) | ecosystem: Environmental > Terrestrial > Soil > Unclassified | place...
ACCAGCATTGCGAACGGTCTGGTAGACCCATGACGAATCTCGGTCTTGCTCCGCTCTTCTCTTTTCTTTAATCTAAAAATAACCTTTGATTTTCAATCCGCTACAAACGTAGCATGACGTTGGTAGAGAAATTTTTTTTTAAAATTTTTTATGGAATGTGTTGGGTTGGTGCATCCTGTATGCAAACCAACAAAAACACTTTTATGAAAACTGTAGCTATTGCCAGAATGCGGGTTATGAGGATTGCCGGTGTTGCGATGCTTTTTATTGGAGCATCTGCGTTTACTCCTTCGAAGGATTCTTTAACTGAAGTAAAAAATTCTAAAGATCAGAGTATTATGATTGCCTTGCTGCTGGATACCAGCAACAGTATGGATGGGCTGATTGACCAGGCCAAATCGCAACTATGGAAAATTGTGAATGAGCTGGCTGCAGCGAAATGCAACGATGGGTCGCGGCCTCACATTAAGATTGCCTTGTATGAGTATGGCAATGATGGATTGCCGGAATCGGAAGGATACATCCGCCAGGTGAGTGGCCTTACCAGCGACCTCGACCTGATCTCTGAAAAATTGTTTGCACTCTCCACCAACGGTGGCAACGAGTTCTGCGGGCACGTGATCAAAACCTCACTCAACCAACTGGCGTGGTCTACGTCATCAGCCGATTTGAAAATGATTTTTATTGCTGGCAATGAACCATTCACGCAAGGTTCGGTGAACTACCGTCTCGCGTGTAGTGCGGCTAAAGAAAAAGGTGTGGTAGTGAACACGATCTTCTGCGGAGATTTTGAAGACGGCATGAACACCAGCTGGAAAAATGGTGCCGACCTTACCGGCGGAAGTTATATGAGCATCGAACAAAATCGCAAAACGGTTTTTATCAGTACGCCCTACGATTCAAAAATTACAGAATGCAACGACCGGTTGAACAAGACTTATATATACTATGGCTCGCAAGGAAAAGATAAGAAAGCAGCACAGGCTACACAGGACAGGAATGCAGAAAGTTATGGTCAGGCGAACAAAGTAGAACGTGCTGTGAGCAAGAGTACGCATGCGTATGAAAATTCTTCATGGGATCTGGTGGATAAAGCGAAGGAAGACGAGAGTGCAATTGCCTCTGCACCGGCTGCGCAATTGCCTGAAGAGATGCAGGGGATGAGTGCGGGGGAGAGGAAGGTGTATGTAGCTGAAAAAAGTGCGGAGAGGACTGCGATTCAGAATGAGATTTTGGATTTGAATAAAAAACGCCAGGCGTATCTTAAGGCGAATACTCCTAAGGAGGAGATGAATTCGCTGGATGCGACGATGATTAAGGCTGTACGTGAATTGGCGAAGACGAAGAGTTTTGTTTGGAATTAATTCTAACATCAAGTACCGTCTCCTGAAAGGGACGGTACGCTCCTGCGGTAACTCCTCTGGAGCGCACCGTCCTCTGCGAGAGACGGTGCTTGACGTTAAGAGCATTGTCTCATGAAAGAGTCGGTCCGTCCCCGCGAGGAATTCCAAGGAGCACACCGTCCTCTTCGATAGACGGTGCTTGACGTTTAACTTCAACGTATAACGCGGTCGCGCGAAGCAATCCCCTTAGGGTAAACTGAGGGGATTGCTTCGGTCGCAAAAAGATCATGTTAATCATCGTGGCTCCCTCGCATGACGTTTAATCGTTTTAACCCAAATAACGGCCTAAACCATTTTATTCTGCGGATGATTTCGTAGGAAGCAAAACAACCGGCTACCGTGAAGAGTAATACAAGTACAAACTGCAATGGTGGTGCAAGTTGTAACCGAAAAATAAATAATGAACCCATGTACAAAAATATCATGTGTACAATATACACCGGGTAGGCGGCGCCGCTGAGGTAGGTTAGGGCTTTGCGGGGCTTGTTCAGATACAAACTGCCGAAGGCAAGTACAGAAAGTATCCAGCTGAGTGACTCGATGGCAATTTGATAACCCGGTGTGCTCATGCCGAAATACCACGTGCGCAACACGAACAACGTAACACCGATCGCTGCAAACAACCATCGCCACCGTTGAATCATCTTCCAGAACGCGTCACCGCTAAACACAAAGCAGAATCCAAAGAAGAATGCAAGAAAGCCCAGTACAAAACCATGTATCGTCATTGCGTACAGTTCAAAAGGTACGGGCTTGATCATTATCACTTCGGCTGCGAAGGCCGCGACTACCACCAGCAAACCTGCGGGATGACTTAGTATTTTTTTAATCCACCGGGCCACTTCGCCTTCTTCATGCCGCTTGAGATAAAACAACACCGGCGAGAGTACGACCACATACGTTACAATATTTCCTAAAAACCAAAGATGGCCTGGGCCCCACGTATAAATGAGTTGCATGTGATAATAGTAACGCCACAGGAATACATGCAGCGGCACAATAGCAAACATGCCAAATAAATACGGCACAAATATGCGCACGACACGATCTGCGATAAGTTGTATCCAGTTGCGCCGCTGCATGGCGAAGTATACACCCATGCCTGACACAAAAAATAACAGCGGTATGCGCCACACGTTGAGCAACACCATCGGTGCCCACAGGTCTGTCCATGGTTGAGGTGTAGTGATGAAGCCGATCATAACTCCCCACGGTTGAAAACCAATAGCCACATGATAAATAAGGAGTAAGCCTATGGCGATAACGCGGAGCCAGTCGATGTCGTAACGTCTCATGAAAAAGGATTTAAGATTTCAAATTTCTGATTCCGGATTGAAAGCAATAATTATTTTAGAGTGGCTGCGATTACAGGGCGCGTTTTTTCGATGTAAACATAATCGAGTTTCAAGCCCATCGGGCCGAGGGCGTTGCCCATCATGTCGTAGGCGTCTTTCATCTGGGCGAAGGGCGCGGACACATTATCATATGGTGTTGCGCCGTATGTGTTCTTGATTGTTTTGTCGGCATTCTTTTCGAGCAGCAGTGTCACGATCTCTGGCCGGCAGAAGAATGCTGCGGTGTGTAATGCTGTAGAGCCATCATTGTTTTGGAAATTGATGTCGGCACCGGCATCGAGCAATAGTTTGGCCATTTGGGTTTGGCCAAATACTGCAGCGCTGATCAGCGGACTGGAGCCACCAAACGGGTCTTTCACATTGAGGTCGCCGTGAGATGCAATGTATTGTTCTACTGCAGCGCGGTTGCCGGTTACCACAGCGGTGTGAATGTCAACCTCAGGGGCTTTGACTGTTGTTGTGCTTTCTATGGATGTGTTTTCAGTTTTCGACTGCTGGCCGCAGGCTGACAGCATAACGGCAAGGATGACGCATGTAATGAAGGTGATCGGATTTTGTGTTTTCATACTATTGTTTTTTGTTTTTGTGACGACACAAAGGAACTGTGGGAGGCTGCGGACGACTAAACAGCCCTGCGCACAAAACCGTCAACTTTGCGGAAAAGCGTATAAATTTTGATTCATCGATATAAAAAATCACGCAAATCGTCCAGAACGGCTAATTTTGAGGGGTGATTTCAAAAAGATCACAAACCACTTTTTTTAAATTCTCTCAGCACGGATGACCACGCTTTCGCCCCAGGATCTGGAGTTTGTCAATCAGCTTAACGCGAAGATTGAAGAGCACATCGCGGAAGAGACCTTTGGTGTGTCTGAACTGGCTGATGCCATGAACATGAGTCGCTCTAACCTGTTGCGCAAGGTGAAGAAAGCCACCAACCTTTCCGTGAGTCAGCTCATTAGTCAGGTGCGGCTGCAGCATGGCATGGAGTTGCTGCGCACGACGTCACTCAATGTGTCGGAAGTGTCGCACCGTGTGGGTTTCAACAGTACCTCTTATTTTATAAAATGCTTTCGGGAATATTATGGCTACCCACCTGGCGAAGCGAATAAACATGTTGCCGAACCTACGGTGCCTATCGCTGCCCCTCCTGAAAAATCCACGCGAGCGTATTGGATCATTGCTGCGGGGGTGATCATGATTGCGTTGGGTTGGTTTGTGTACACACAATGGTCATCGAAAGACAGACCGGTCCGCGAAAAATCCATCGTGGTATTGCCGTTCAAAAATGACAGTGCCGACTCCACGAATGTGTATATCATCAACGGACTGATGGAGGCCACGCTCAACAACCTGCAAAAAATAAAAGACCTGAGAGTGTTGAGCCGCACATCGGCAGAAAAATATCGTAACAGTGAAAAAACAATTCCTGAGATGGCGAAGGAATTGAACGTTGCTTATTTTATTGAAGGCAGTGGACAAAAAATGGGAGACCGCATTGTGCTAACGATTCAGCTTATTGATGGTGTCACCGACAGGCACTTGTGGAGCAGGCAATACCGTCGTGAGGCAAGCGACATCTTTGCGTTGCAGCAGGAAATATCAAAAGATATCAGCGCGGAGATACAGGCGGTGATCACACCGGAAGAGCGAACGCGCATCGAAAAAGTTCTGACACAAAATCCGGAAGCCTATGATGTTTTTCTCAAAGGTGTAGACCTGGTCACCAAGTTCCAGGGTGGAGACCAGGCGTTGAAGCAGTCGCTGGTATACTTTGACGATGCCATTCAGAAAGATAATTCTTTTGCTGCCGCCTATGCGTGCGCAGCGATGGCCTGCTACTACCTCGATATGTTTAAATCCGATAAAGAATATTTGGATGAGTTAACCAACTATGCCGACAACGCCATGCTCCACGATCCCACATTGGGCGAGAGCCTGACGGCCAAAGCCATGTATTACCTGGAACGCAAAGAATATGGGCGTGCGTTGCCTTACCTCGAAAAAGGATTGGAGTACAATCCAAATTCATCGCAGATCATTGGTCTGCTCGCGGATTTTTATTCAAACCACTTACCGAACACAGGAAAATATCTGGAGTACGCACTGAAGGGCGCACAGCTTGATGCAGGATCGGGTGATTCGATCTCCGTCAGCAATTTTTATTTAAGACTGGGCAATGCTTTGATACAGACAGGATTTATCGATGAGTCGCTGAAGTATATTGATAAATCACTCGTATACAATAAAAATAATCCATACTCCCGGTATGTGCGCGCGTTTGTTGTGTATGCCAAAAACAAAAACCTGAAGGAAACTAAAAATTTGCTTCTCACCGAATTTAACAAGGATACCATGCGGCTGGATATTTTACAAGATATCGGCAAGGTGTGCTACTATTTAAAAGAGTACGATTCCTCATACCTGTATTACAAACGTTTCAACAATCTGCGCGATATCATGAAGCTTGACATCTATCAGCACGAAAACATGATGATTGGTCTGGCCTATGAGAAAGCCGGTGAAACAAAAAAAGCAAAAGAGTTTATGGCGAGTTACCGCAAATACCTCGACACCGATCAGACAGCATACAAAGACCTGGGATTGTGTGCCTATTATGATTACATCGGAGATACTTCACAAGCGATCATGCACCTGAAACGGTTTGCACTACAGGACAACATTCAATACTGGATCATTTTGTTTATGAGGCAGCAGCCTATGCCTGGAAAAATCAGCGAGCTGCCCGAGTGTGTAAAAATTATGGACAACATCGAAGCCAAGTTCTGGGCTACGCACGAAAAACTAAAGCTTGAGTTGGAGGAGAAGGGGTTGATGAGGTAAAAGTCGGAAAGTCAGGGAGTCCGAAAGTCCGTAAGACTTACTTCCTGACTTTTCTGACTTCCTGACTTTTCTAACTAATTCAACCATCCCTTCGCTGCGGCGCTACGGGAGAAGAAGATCAGGTATGCGCCGATGGTGATGATGAATATTGGAAGGATTGCGCCTGACGGACCACTGATTTGGAGCATGGAACTAACGAATAACGTATAGTACATATCCACAAGAAGGGCGGCAAATGAGGCGACATAGATAGGACCGGCCAGCTTCTTGCGCATTAACAGCAATATTGTAGCAAGCAACGAACCCCATGTTGCCAATGCAAAAGCACTGGTTGCCCATGATGGCATCGAGGCGTACATGGCTTGTTCTTCTGGCGTCATAGCGGCAAGGGTTTCGGGTGACATGGTCACTTGCATAACATACATGGCAACGCCGACGATATTCCAGAGCAATGCAAGTACGCCGATGATCCAGAAGGCGGTGGTGGGTTTTGTAGATGTTGAGGTCATAGGGAGTGGGTTTGGTGAATACAACTTAGGGAAAAAAATTGAATTGTTCATGGTTCGACTGTCTTTTCAACAGTTCATTGCGAGCACGGTTACAATGTACATCACAAACCTTCCTCGCGAAGCAATCCCCATGGGGCTATTCTGCGATGTATAGTTAGCCTTCCCGGTTCACGGTGTTTTGTTTGTGTAAAGGGAGCGTACAATAGTTTATCGGAGATGATTGTTGGCAAGGACGTGTTTTGGGGATTGCTACGGTCGCAAATAGATCGTTGTTAATCAGTATGGCTCCCTCATGCCGTCGCCTACTTCGGCATGCAGGCGCAATGACGTTGACTTTTATATTTGCGCACTCACATCTCTTCCACTCAGCAACGCTGCTTCCACTGTTCCTGTGTGTGGACCTTGATAGAGTGCTTCGCCAGCGAAGTATACCGTGTTGTTTACTGGTGTTGAGAGTAATGTAAGAGCTTGTTGTGTTTCTGTTGTGACGTATGCGTATGCACCATAAGAATATGGGTCGGTGGTCCAGTCGGCGATGTGGTAGTGTTTGATTTGATCGGTGATTTCTTTTGTGGAGCAGTTGAAAATGTATTGTAATGACGCGATGGCTTTATCGCGTAGCGTTTCGGAATTATGTACTCCGGTAAATGTTTGTGGTCCACCTTGCCACCCGGTGAGGATCGGGGTTTTATCGGGAAGCTGACTCCACCAGGTGGGTACGCCCGCATCGGTGAACATAAAGCCAACTTTTTTGAACGGTTCTTTAATACGGTTTTCCCAAAATGCGATGTGAAATTCAAACATAAATTTGATCACGCCGCCAAAGCCCATTTGGTGAAAGGCGATTGTATGTTCGGGCAACGCGGGAGTAAATTGTATCGCACCTTTTTGTAATACACCAAGTGGTACGGTGATGATCACCTTGTCGCCGGAAATTTTATTTCCTGTTGTGGTCACGATCGTTGCGTTGCCCGGTGACCATTGAATTTCTTTCACGGGTGAAGAAAGGAAGACAGTGCCACCTGCTGCGGTGATCTTTTCATGGAAATAGTTCATCAATGTAATGTATCCGCCGTGGATGTGGTATTGATGTTCGTCATCGGTTTGTTCCCATTCCTCTTTCAACGCCATGGCGCTTACACGGTCAAGGTCGGCGGCATCGTATCCTTCCACAAATCCTTTCACACGCTCGCGAAGCTCGCTGTATTTGTCTTCGCGAAAATGTTCATTAAGAAACGTATTCATGTCCGTATCGTGCTCAAGTTTTTTCAATTGTCTAAGCAGCTTACCCCATTCACCATCGAGCACATTGCCTTTCTGCAGTTTTCCATCCCAAAATTGATAATGCTTGCCTTCGAGCAGTGATACTTTATTTTTTGATTCGATGAGCAACTCCATCGTGAATGGCTTTTGTCCGTGCACAAATTCTGCACCCGCTTCGGTGGGAATAGAAAAACCGTTGGTCAATGTATGAACCCGTCCACCAATCCGATCGCGCGCTTCGATAATGGTTACGGTGTGGCCTTTTTCCAGAAGGTTTTTTGCGGCCATAAGTCCGGAAGCGCCCGCGCCGATGATGAGGATGTGAGACATGGGGGAATATTTATTGATTTGGTGATTTACTGAGTTGATAATTGCAGCTAAAAGAATGCCGGAATGTAGTCCATGGTCCATGGTCCATGGTCTGACCGGCCATCGACTATGGACCATCGACTGATTTCACCAGCTGCTACTCGAACCTCCGCCTCCCGAGCTGCCGCCGCCGAAGCTTCCGCCGGAACTGGAGGAAGAGGATGACGAAGAGCCAGAACTCGATGAAGAAGATACTTCAATACGTGGAATTTTCTTTTGGGATACTACCTTGTGATTACAAAATGTGCAGCCCTTGGTAATCTCTTGCTTGCCACTGTGACTGGTAGTAGCAGACACAAGGGTAACGGTACTCATCGTATGGAATGCATAGGTCTTGCACTTTGGGCACTCGGTATATTTTGTACTCGAGTTAATATATGCCTCGAGGCTTGTCTTGCCGCAGCCCGTGCATTTCCACACGTCGTAATCAATGGACTTTAACGATTCTTCAAACTGTGCTTCGCGTGCGAGGTATTCATCTTCGGTTTCTTCAGAGAGGCGTTCCGTTTTTTGTCCGCAGTGCTCGCACACACGGGGTGCCGAACGTACGTTGTTCATTTTATTCTTTAGTAAATAATTGATAAACACATAGGGCAACGGAAACAGAAAGGCCATGATGAATGCATTGCGTTTTTGTTCAGTAAGGAAAATGTGCGTGGCGTTATACTCTTTTTTTGCCAGCCATTGGTCGGCTTCATTGCCAATACGGTTATAACGGAAGAGGCCCAATGCGCCGACATAAGCATAGCAGCCGCCGAGATAGACAAACCAATCGTGAGCGTTGGCGAGTGCAATGGTAACAATCAGGGGACCAATGAAGACAAGCAACCACCACATGCCTGTGTGCATCGCAGCACTAGGCACATCGTGGCTTCGGTTAGGTGAATTATAAAACTCGTGCTTGCGCCTGCCAAAGTACACAGCGAGGCCGATGATGATCCAGAGAACGACAAAAAGAAATGTAACCCCCGCCTGCGCGGAGACATCCGAATTTGAAACATCGGCACTGTCGTCATACAATTCTTGTTGGTAGGCAGGATCGGTAAGGAGTTTGGAAACTTCCTCTACTCCGGCCAGCATCCCCCCATCGGTGTTGCCTTCTTTGAACTGCGGCACCATGTGCTGGGTTTGTATGCGTTTGCAGATGGCATCAGTGAGCATGCCTTCCACGCCGTACCCGGTGTGGAAGCGGATGGTGCGTTGATCTTTTACATATAATATAAGGAGTCCGTTGTCTTTGGCGGCTTTGCCGATGCCCCAGGCTTCGAAGAGTTGTTGGGCAAAGTCGACATCACTTTCTTCTCCGATGGAAGTCAGCAACACGACAGCAACTTGTGCTGTGGTTTTTTGTTCGAGGTTTGTGAGAATACTGTTGATTTTGGTTACGGTGCTGTCACTGATAATTCCGTCGGGATTACTGACGTAACTGTTAGTACTAACTTTTGTGTTTGGAACGGTCGTAACCGTGTAGGTTTGAGCGACGGCACTGAGGTGAATGAGAAGGGCGACAGCGAACAGGATATATCTCATAGGGAATTTAACAATTGAGCCAATTTAACAATTTAACGGTTCGACAAGAGAGGACCTGTGCCACAAAAGTTATGGATTTAGGCAGACCGACATCGGGAGTTTTTATCCGGGTAAATACATACGGTTGGTTTGGGAGATCTGAGACAATGTGCTCTTATTGATTTAAATTCCCTGATGGTGTGGTTTATTCATATTTATATAGCTTACCTTTCCAGTCTGGTCGAGTGCCTCATTTGAAGTACAAACTGCATTGCTTCACCTATTACTTGCACAACTATGGTCGCGGATAAATATACTATGAAAAACAGTCCAATTGTAATTGTAGAGGATGATGACGATGATTGCGAAATGTTATTGAAAGTGTTCAGAGAAATTGGCGTAACCAATGAGTTCAGGTGCTTTTCCGAGCCTTTAAGTGCCATTGAATATCTAAAAGGAACAAAAGAGGTTCCCTTCCTGATTATCAGCGACATCAATATGCCATTAATGAATGGGCTTGCTTTTAAGAAAGTAATTGATTTGGATACTTCCATCAGTAATAAAAGAATACCATTTGTTTTCCTGTCGACCGCAAAGGAAAATAACCTCATTGACGAATCATTTCACCTTTCTGTTCAGGGATATTTTAAAAAACCTAACGATTTAAACTCGTTAAGAGAAATTGCCAAGGCTATTGTAATTTATTGGCAGCATGGAGCATTTAAACATGTTCTTCCTTTCGCCAGAGTATAGTAGAAGTATTACTCTTCGCTTGCCCAGTAGGTATTCTCTACTCGCTTTTAAGACTCTTCACCGGGTTGGCATGTGCAGCTTTTAGTGTTTGGTAACTAACGCTTGCAAGTACTGCTACTACTACGGTGATTGCTGCGAATACAAAGATCCACCACGAAATATTGATGCGATAAGCAAAACCCTCCAGCCACCGGTTCATCGAAAACCACGAAACAGGAATGGCGATGACCGTCGAGACGATCATCAAAATAAAAAAGTCTTTGAACAACAATCTGAGAATTTCCGGCACCGATGATCCGAGCACTTTACGAATTCCAATTTCCTTTGTCCGCTGCGCCGTGTTGAAAGCCGACAATCCAATAAGACCCAGGCATGATAGCACAATGGCCAATAGGGCAAAGCTTAGAAATAGTTTTCCGAATCTTGTCTCCGGCACATATTGAGCATCATATGCATCATCCGAAAAGAAGTAGATCATGGGTAATCCTACGACGACCTGATTCCATTTATTTTCAATGCTATTAATGACCTTCTCCAGGTTTTCATCCATGACGGTCAATGAAAGAAAGGTTTCCAGATTTCCCATCTGAAATGTCAATGGCTGAACTTCTTCACGAAAGGACTCAAAATGAAAATCGCGCACCACACCAATGATCTCACCTTCTCTTCCCCACTGCTTAAATTTCTTTCCTATGGCATCTTCGACACGAGGATACCCCAGTGATTTCACAGCCGCTTCATTCACAATCATAGCGCCTGTTGAGTCAGACGCAATCTCATTTGAAAACGTACGGCCTGCAATGATATTAATTTCATACTGATGAAGAAAATCATGATCTACGAAGTAGGCATCCAGGCGTGAGGCCTGATTCAGGTGATCCGCATTCTCGATCTCTGTATCGAGTTTGTGACTTGATCTGCCAGGAACGCTGGATGAAATACTGGCCTCAATCACGCCGGGTAAGCTTACAAGTTGGTCCTTAATTGTTTCAGCATGGTTCTTCACCCTGTCATTGAATTGAAAATCAATGACCACTCTATGGTCCTTTCTGAAACCTAATTCCTGGGTTCGCATGAAATGGAGTTGCTGAAACACGATCATTGTACCTACCACGAGAATGATTGAAATGGAAAACTGCGCCAGCACAAGACTTTTTCTCAGTCCGATGTCTTTGGAAGTAGAAATAAATTTCCCCTTTAAACTTTTGATCGGCGTGAAGCCTGATTGAAAGAAGGCTGGATAAATTCCAGACAGCAGTCCAATGGTGAAGGCCAGTAAAACAAACCGTCCGATATCCCTGATATTACTTACTATGCCAAAATCAATTTCTTTCCCGGACAATTGCTGAAAAAGAGGCATTAGCAAGGTTACCAATACGATTGAAAGAAAGCAGGCCGTGATACTCAACACAACAGCATCGCTTAGAAATTGAAACATGAGTTGACGACTTGAAGCACCTAGGACTTTTCTCACACCAATTTCTTTTGCCCTTTCTAATGAAAACGCGGTGGTGAGGTTAATAAAATTGAACGACGCAATCAGTAATACAAAACCCGCGATGACAGAAAGAATATAAAGATTCTCGGCATTACCCGTAATCACACTGCCAGACCTTGATCCCCGCGGCTTTCCGTACAGGTAAACATCTTTTAATGGTTCCAGTAAAAGTGAGTATTGAAATTCATCCTGATCAAAATGTTCTGCCACGAACGCCGGCAACTTCTGCTGTAAGGAGCTTACATCAATATTCTCTCGTAACAACAGGTATGTGCTTGCCCTTGCGCTGATCCAGCGTTTTCCTATGCCGGGATTCCAAACGTCAAGTAACGTAGATAATGATAGCAGCATATCAGCCTGAAAATGCGAATTGTTGGGGATGTCCTTCATGATGCCGGTGATATAGGCACGATCTTTTCCATTGATCAGTAACATCTTGCCTATAGGATCGACATCACCGAAATATTTTTTGGCTGAAGATTCAGATAACACAATATTAAATGGAACGTTGAGCGCTTTGTGGGGATTGCCGCTCACAAAAGGAAAAGTAAAAACAGAAAAGAACGTTGAGTCAACATAGGCGATTTTTTCTTCGCTGGCAGTGCCACCCTCCGTCTGAATAATAAGATAATCCAGCACGGCTCGTGTGGAAAACGCTACTTCCGGAAAGGCTTCCTGAAGAGCTGGTGCGAGGGGAACCGCGGAACCTCGGTAATCAACTCCCGCGGAAGACTTTACGTCCGTGACCACACGGTAAATGTGTTCAGCATGCTCATGAAAGGAATCATAGCTTCGTTCAAAATTTACGTAGAGCAAAGCAAAATATACCACGGTCAAGCCAAGCGTAAGGCCGGTCAGGTTAATAGCCGAAACCGCTTTATGTTTCTGAAGATACTGAAATGTGGTACTCAGGTAGTTTTTTATCATCGCCCTGGACGGAGTTACAGTCTAAAATACTCAACAAAAGTAATCGGTTCAACAAGGGGACAGAATATACGTTCATTACGCGAAGAAGCAATGAAACGTTAAATTGTTGCATGCGTTAATTTGTTAAATTATTCACTGAATTCTTTACCTTCGTTCAGGTCATCAACCTCTTATTATTATGTTTATAGCTCTTGGTATTATCGGATTTATCGCTTTGGTGGTATTGTTTTCTTACAATGCTCTTATCAGCAGGCGCAATGCCGTTGAAAATGCTTTTGGCAGCATTGACGTGATGTTAAAAAAACGCTACGATCTGATTCCGAATTTGCTGGAAACAGCCAAGGCTTACATGAAACACGAGAAGGAAACGTTTGCCAGCATTACCGAAATGCGAACGAGGACCGTCACGGGCAACCTTCCCGCTGAAGAAAAGGTGCAACTTGAAAATCTGATCAGCGGCATGATGAAAAATGTGATGGTGGCCGTAGAAAGTTATCCGGAACTAAAGGCGAGCGAACAATTCACGATGCTGCAGCGCAGCTGGAATGAAACCGAAGAACAGATTTCTGCGGCACGCCGATCGTACAACGCAGCAGTAACCAGCTATAACAACGCGGTCGAACAATTTCCGTCCAGCATCTTTGCCTCCATGTTCGGACATAAACGCAAAAGTGTATTCGTAACCGCCGAAGCCGAACGCCAGAACATCAGCGCGAAGGATATGTTTAATTCCTGAGCGGCATGCAAACACAGGGAGGCTTCAAGGCCTATTACGACAGAACGCTTCTGCCGCTGCTTACCGAGCTGGATCAGGAACGCAAAGGTGTTGTAAACAAATTTCTTCTTTTTGGAACACTTGGGATATTGAGTGGTATCGTGGTGTTAATTACATTGGGTAGCGCCGGGTTTGTCCTGATTATTGGAATGCCTCTTATTCTCTACTTATGGCTTGGAGGTAAGGTGGATATGGTAAAGCAACGGTTTAAGAAAGAAGTCATGGGCAGATTGATTACGGCCATCGACCCTTCACTACAATATGAATCCCATCGCTTCATTCCGCAGACGGATTATAAAAAAAGCAAATTGTTTCTTGGCAGCTTCAATCGATACAACGGCGATGACCTCATTTACGGCACAGCTGGAAAAACAGCCATTCGGTTTTCTGAACTGCTGATACAAATGGTAACGAGCAGCGGCAAGAATACGCAGACCACGACTATTTTTCGTGGCATCTTCTTCATTGCCGATTTCAATAAAAAGTTTGCAGGTGAAACATTCGTGGTGCCCGACAATGCTGAAAAGTTTCTGGGGAGTTTTGGCACGATGTTTCAAAAGATGGCCGTTGGCCGGCCACCGTTAGTGAAGCTCGAAGATGTTGCATTCGAAAAAGAATTTTGCGTGTATGGCACCGACCAGGTGGAAGCCCGGTATATTTTATCTCCGGCACTGATGCAGCGTATCATGGAGTTCAAAAATAAATCCAACCACGATATTTCTATTTCCTTCATTGACTCCAACATTTACATTGCCATTTCCCTTTGGAAGAATTTGTTTGAAGCTCCCTTGTGGCAATCGATGATCAACTACGACCGCATGGTGGAATACTACAGCTACCTGCGTCTGTGTGTTGGCATTGTGGAAGTCCTGGATCTGAATACCCGCATCTGGACGAAGGAATAACTTTCAACACTTCCACTACTTTCGCTCCAACACTTTAACACTTCCGTACTTCAACACGTCAATTCAGTTTGGCATTATTATTCGCAGGTTCAACCGAAACTCCGGGTGATATGGAAAATACCGTTTTTGTTGAATATTTTGGAAAGGAACTGGAAACAGAATACACAGCTACAAAAAAGTGTATTGAGCGTATACCGGAAACCCAGTATACGTTTAAGCCGCATCCTAGTTCGATGGCGATGGGATATTTGACTTCGTTAGTGTCATCCATTCCTTTGTGGGTAGCGCACATGATAGAAAAAGGTGAAATTGATCTGGCGAAATTTCCTCGTCCCGAACTCACTACCACGCAACAGATGGTGAACTACTTTGAGGAAAATTTTCAGCATGCGCGCAGGGTGCTGAACAATGCCACCGATGCCAACCTGCAGGAAATGTTTACACTAAAGTCCAGCAACAAAACATTGTATAAAACATCGATCCTCGACAGTGTGAGTTCCACCCTGAACCATTGGGTACATCACCGCGGACAACTGACGGTGTATATGCGGCTACAAGGAATTGAAGTGCCCTCGATTTATGGGCCGAGTGCGGATGATAATCCGTATACGTGATGTTTTTTTTTAATTCGTAAGCGGGACGGTTAACGGGAGGAGAGCACAAGCGAGACGCTTGCACTATCGGGTTGTGTTTTGCTAAAGATGGTACGACGGGAATCTGGAGATTCCCGTTATCTGTTGTTCGACATGCCCTGTGGAATATGTCGAAGAGCTTCATTCAAACTATTTACTTGAAAAAGTATTGTCAATATGTTTTCTCATTAATAGCAAAAATAGAGAAGTTATACCCCACGGTATTGCAACAACAATGAACCCGTCAAAATTAGGTTTTGAAACAATCGTATCATGAATCAATGTCCCATAAGTCCAAAAACAGAATACAGAAACTGTCGGGAAAAGTCTTAGGAAATAAAGGCCTTTCCCATCTCTAATTTTCCAAAGTGCAAATGATATTGTTGCCGTAATTATGTACACAATTAATGATGGTGTAATAAAGATTATAGATATCAATTGATATTTGTCCTTAAAGTAAGGTAATCCAGCAAAAGCTGCTGATAGCAGCAGCGACAGAATCAATCCAAGAAGAAAGTATCGTATCATAACTATTCTAAAGTGAAGATCGTTGGTTCATTAGTAACTATTATAGCATCATCGTATATGAAAGTATTTCTTTTAATCTTATACTTTATCTTGTTTCGTTTAAGATAATCTTCAATATTTTTAACCCTTTCAAGATATTTATCATTAGTGTCTGCCGCAGAGTTTGATAGGTATGATCCATTTCCTATGAATCTCGGTACTATAAATTGCTTTTTATTTTCAAGTTTCGCAACATGGTAATCGATTATACCGATCAGTGAAACATTATATTTGGAAGCGTAATTTGAAAGATTTTTAAAAAGATTAAAATCAATTTTACTAGGATTTACATTGTATTTTAAAGCTATTAATTCGGCGGCATTATGCACATACTCTAGATACCATTTCGGTCTAATGCCTATCATGTCGGGTTTAGAGCCATCAACTATAAAATGTTCTGCGGTAATTCCAAAAGAATTAAGAAATTGGATGGTATCCCCATACATCCTTTTTTCCAGAAACGGCTTTATGTCGTCTTCTAATCTGGTGTGGGCATAACAGTCACCATATCGATGCAGTAATCTACCTAATTCAACATAGTCTTTGGCATTTGCATTCATAAACGCTACAGCCGTTTTAAATTCTTCAATACTGTGATGATCCCATGTTAAAGCGTGAGTAAGGAGTTGGTGTTCTCTTTCTGACCATGTGGTTCTTACAATCGCATGTTTGTCATGAATGCGATTATCAGGGAATTCGGTGAACCAAGCTAGTTTTTTGTAAAATGGAAGCCCGAGCATTTTTCCAATTAAGTAAATCGTCGAATAATGCCCGTCCGTCTCATACGCCGCATCCTCATCATCCTCAAACAAACCCATCATTGCCTCCGGATTGTGAATACAATCCCACTGATATTTATACAAATAGGTGCCGTCCTGCTTGTAGTCCATGAGGTTGTTGGTCATTTCTTTGGTCAGGGATGGAAATTGTTTGAAGGTGTGTTCTAATCTGAACGCTCCATGACCCAACTCATGCGCAACCGTTTTTATTGTAACTATCTCGGTGTCGAGTTTGTCCACGAATAAAAATCCCGCTTGTTTCTTTCGGGGTAGGTATCCGAATTTTGTGCCGCTCCTGGGTTTGTCAACGAGAAAAAGATAGTATGTATCAGGTGCGAGGGTGTGGTCTTTGGTGTAGGCGTTGATCACCTTTTTCATATCATCGGTGTAGTTGGAGAGAAGTTCGTCGGAGGTGTCGTCAAAGGTCGTATCAAGCGGAACTTTGATGCCGGTTTCATCGATCGTTACATTCCACTGTACTGCGGCTTGTCGGTATATATTATTGAGTGCAGATTTTAGTGAAGATGCATATGCCAGTTTTTTTTCGTTCACTGATACGAGTACAAGATTTCGTGTGATCTCCGCATAATTGATCACGTTCAGCTTTCCAACAATTTCATCACTGCCCTCATACTTCGCGATAAGCTCGCTGGTTACACCATCACCTTGTGCCATGAGATTTACTTCAATTTTATCTGTTGAGGTTGCCTTCACCGGTGTTCCATTGAGTTCAAAACTTATTTTCTTTGGGTCCAATGCGGAACCTTCCACCGCTGCAGTCACAAAATCGGTCTTCCCATCAGCCATCGCCTTCCATGAAATGCGCTTGCCATCTTCCATAGCCTGATAATAGGAAGCCAATATATCTTTAGAGGCATCCTTGGGTTGTTCGTCAAATCCGTATGTACCATTTCCTTTTTCAAATTTCAGTGCGATGTTGTACTTACGGTCGCCGCGCTCTGCTGTAGCCACAGCTTCGTTGGCTGTGGTCTTTACTAAATTTCCTTCCTTATCCACCACATAGCCGTTGCCAATGTCATCGGCAATAGAGAAACTTTTTCCATTTTCTATTACCAGTTGTCTCCCATCCGTTGTACTGATCACCACGTTGCCTTCGTCGTCTTTGGTAACTGCTGCAATGGCTGCGCCGGTAATTCTGATTAAAGAATCTGTTTCTGCAATGTTGATGGGAATATTGCCGGCATTGGGTATGGAGCCGGGTTTTGATGAGACGTTAGGAGGAACTTCGAGTAAAAATTTGCTGTCAGCATCCCACATGCTTTCAATCACACCCGCGGTGAGAAAAAATTGTGAATTAACACTGATGTTTTTGAATGTCACGCGCACTTTGGAGGAATTGAACCACGGTACAATCACGACACCATCACCGGAGAAAGTACCACCACTCCCCGTAACGTGCCGCACCAGTACATCATAACCTCCGGCGCGAATGGTGTCATTAATGCTCAGTCCGAACAATGGCAGTGCAGTGCGAGGGCTGGGTAGGGGAGGAACATCACTCTTACAGACAAACTCATTTACACCTATAGGCACCGTGCGGTAAATTTGAACGGGATTGTATTCACCTGCCAGCGCACCTTGTTCGCTTCTCACCTTCACTTCATATTCGGTGTCGGGTTTTAGTTGTGTGATGGCCTTCCATTGTTCCTTGGTTTCTATTTCATACCACTGTTCGGTATTCCGGTTTTGACGTGGCCTGTAACTCACACGAAAATTTTGCTCTAAAGGAGCGGGCGTGTTTTGTTCCCATCGTATGGTGAGGGCTGATGAGTTTGCACTTTGTAAATACATGTTTTCGGGAACGGCCAATGCATCACCAAATTGAAATACGTATACTTCACTTCGTCCATCGTTCTTAAACAGGTCGCGCCCATCGGTATCTTTTGCCTGCACCTGCCACGCATATTTTCTTCCCGGGATCAGCGCTGGCTCTGACATGCCATACACAATTTGAGTTTGCGTTGTCGTGAGTTCATACAAGGTGGGCTGACTCTGCATGGCATTTTGTGCGAGTGATGAGGGTGTGCCCGGAGCCATCTCTACCATTCGGAAAATATATTCTGTCGTGAACGCCGCATTGGGTGAACCCGTGTGGCGTGGTGTCCAGGTGAACGGAATATTGGTTGGAGTTAGCTGCCGGATTTTTGTTTCGCGAACAGGAAGGTTGAGCATAGGCGGGTCGTTAAGTACCATCCATGCGACGGCTGTTGCCCGGTTACTCACTACAATGTTGCGGTTGTAATCAAGTATTTCGACGGTGAACCGATACACGCCTTCCGGCAGACTTGCACCTTTTTCATATTGTACGCGACTCAAGCCAGAGAAATCCAGGTTATCGGGACGAAAATATTCTTCAAGATCTTCGCCATAGAATAATTGTGGTATGCCACCGCCTTGTAACGCGATGGGACTTAAAAATATAGAAGCCTTTGTACGCAACGTTAGCCCTACGCCCTCAATGGTGAGACGAAGCTTGCATTGATAAGACGTCACTGTTGGATCGTTCAATCGTACTTGGACCATCATCTTTTGTGCGCCCGGAGCCGTGTAGTCGGATAAATAAGGAGTATAAGGAGGAAGCAGTTGTGCTGTTACCTGCACGGGATATACCTGAGCACGAACTCGAGGGCAGATAAAGAGGGATAGTAATATGATTACCAGAAAACGCAACTTATTATATTTAACACTTTAACACTTTAACACTTTAACACTTTAACACTTTAACACTTTAACACTTTAACACTTTAACACTTTAACACTTTAACACTTTAACACTTTAACACTACTTACTCCCAAAAGAATACGAATACCCGATCGTTCCTGTAAACTCTATGAATGAAGTTGTTTCAGATGCGATATTTGTTGATGTGTTTAGCCTGTTTACAATCATTGTACTCAGGTTAATATTATGTTTCTTCCGAATCGCCATGGCGGCACTTATTCTTCCATTGATGATGCTATTTATTTTTGCGGTATTGTCATAGGTGTTGTTGTAAGCCGAAGACAGCGTCGTGCGCAATTTTTTGTCGAAGAATGATTTGCTGATGGCGGCTGTTGGACCGAGCGTGGTTGTGGTCATGTCTGCACCTTTATTTAATGTGGTGTTAAACGACACCGAAATACTCATCGCTTGCGACACGAGGTTCATGGCATAGGCCGTATTGAGATTGTAGAATTGTGATCCGGCATTTTGTGGTACATCACCTTGTTTATCGGAAGCTCCCTGATAGTTCAGGTTCACATTCAAGTTTTGTTTTCGATTGTCGTTTTGGCCAAACATGTACATGGCATTGAGCGATGCACTTTTGGAGAGTTGCGTGAAATTCAGCGTATCAAGATTATCATAAGGTGTGAGTTGGTTGATGTCCACAAACTGTGAGCGTATGTTGGTGTAGGTTTGGAATGATGAGTATGATGCACTGAGATTAATTTTTTGAGAAGGCACGTAGCTAATATTCGCTGAGCCTACGGTTCTGCGCATGGTACTGATTTTATTTTTGTCGAGGTTGTCGCGTTGCGTTCCGGCACTTAGGGCAACATTCATTTTCCCCTGAAAGAGTGCACCACTTGTATTGGCCGTGATGCTCTCAAGGTCATTGTTAAAATAATAAGCACCCAGGGTTTTGTATTGCGGATCGATGCGTTCGTAGGCAACCCCCAACGTATACACATCGAACTGGTAATTCAGCGATGTCTTTAGCGCTTTATAATACGCAGTCGAGAAACGAGGTGTGTGTAAAAATTTTGCTTTGGCGAGAAGCTCGGTATTGTCCGCTTTTTCTGCATAGGTGTCGCGCGTGATGGCGCTGCTGGCCAATTCGCCTTTTAATGTAAGATGATCAAAGAATGTTTTACCTGCTGCAAGGCTTATCACCAGATTTTCTTCAGGCAAAATCGGAAGGCCGTCAGAAATCAGGGGAATGGAATCACGATTGTCTTTTGCGTGGAAGATAATAAGGTCGGCAAAATTACCTCCATCATTGAAGCTCGTCTTGAAGCCATAACCCATGCGCTGATAAGCTGGAACGGTTGATTTCCCATTGACGGTATCAGGTTTTACTTTTTTCAGGAAGCGTCCATAGAGGGCACCAAATTTCCATTTGCCTTCCGGTGCAGCTTCCACGGCTGCTCCAAGAAATAAATGACCTCCAACGGTGTAAGGAGAATAGGCGGCAGATGTGTATCCAACGTGACCGGTAATCCATTTGTATGTGGGATGAAGACTGTATTGATTGAAGGGTTGCTGAAAAGAAACGTTTTGATTGGAAACCGAAAAACTAAAAGGAACGCTCCATCCATAAATTGAAATATTCACATTGCCCGAAGCAAAATAGGTATACGGACTTCTCCGCGAAGCAACACCGTGTGACGCATACAATACCTGGTTTAGCGCGACACCTCCCGTTAAAGAAAATGGTTTTTGTTTTCCTATGGAAGATAGGTCTTGTGAATAGACTGAAATCGAAACAAAACAGCTCAGTACGAACGCCTGAAAGCCATCACTCAAAAGGAGTATCGATTTTCTCACCACCTATAGTTTTCGATTATAAACTACAGAATGGCAGGAAACTGAAAATGAATATGTAAGATTTAAATTTTGTCTGGAGACGGGAAACAGATTTGGGTATGTTCGATCGACTGGAAAATTAAATTTTAAAGAAAATCAAATCTCCGGAGTTGATTTTTTTCTTTTTTTATGTGAAAATAACAATGTAAGATTTTGCCAAGGATTTATGTTTTTTTGGTATTGGAATGGCAAGCGTCTCGCTTGCCTTCATAAACTGCACATATTATATTAGGTCATGAGTAGAAAATACAAAATCGGAGATCAGGGCCATCCACATTTTGTCACATTCACAGTCGTCAATTGGATTGATGTGTTTATTCGTGATGAATATAGAAGGATCTTTTTAGACAGCGTCAAGTATTGTCAGCAAAATAAAGGTCTCGGAGTTCATGCCTGGTGCATGATGACGAGTCATGTGCATGATTCTTGGGACATATGGCGAGAACCCACTTGAAAATATTATTAGAGATTTAAAAAGTTTTACCTCACGCTCAATAAGAAAAACAATTGAAGATAGAGAAGAGGTTCACGAAGGCAGAACGTGGATGTACGAAATGATGCGTTCCGCAGGTGTTCAAAATTCGAATAACAATGATTTTCAGTTTTGGCAGCAACACAGTCATCCCGAAGAATTGTTCAGTGTAGGATTTACCAAGCAGAAATTAAACTATATCCATATGAATCCGGTAGCAGCGGGTTTTGTAAGGAGCCCGGAACTGTGGCAGTATAGCAGTTGTGCTGACTATTATGGAACAGGAAAGGGTGAGCTGGAGCTGATTTATTTAGAGTAGTGGCAAGCGAGACGCTTGAACACAAATGAGGGCCAGCCTTTGGAGAGTTTGTGCTATCGCGCATTGAGTGGTCGCAGCTGAAGTTTGTTCAGGGCCAGTTCGCGGTTGGTGAAAAGGGTTTGATAGATCTGCTGATCTTTTTGCATCATCGCATCGCGACTGAGAAACTGGATCATTTGTTTGATGATGTCAAACACCTCGTCTTTGATCTGGTAAAATACCCACTGGTTGTATTTTCGGGACGTGAGAATCCCTGAATTTTTAAGATAGATCAGGTGACGTGATGTTTTGGTTTGGGTAAATTCAAGGATGCGTTCCAGATCGGTAATGCACATTTCGCCGTTGGTCATAATCAGGTTCAGAATGCGCAGCCGCGATGTGTCTGAACAAGCCAGGAAAATCTGTGCCCCCAAATCGATATTAAAATGCTTTAATCGCATGCCTGGTATACCACTGGTAAAATTTACTGCCTGATTTTTGCAGAATTGACACTGAAAGGTAAGAAAAACCGTTGGCAGAATAATATAATCCGATTAGGCAGATGTTTCCTGAATCTTTATCTTTGAATCCTATAAAAAACCACGTTTTGCGCGCCCTGGGAAAATTCGTTTGCTTTTTTTTACTGCTGTTCTTCTGTGTGCAGGTGGGTAGCACATTTGCTCAATCAAATACATCGCCGCAAAGCAAAAGAAGAATTATTCAGCTTTCCGGGGTAATCTTCGCTAAGGATAGTCTCATGGTTCCCGGTGTGAACGTTTATGTTCCCAAAGCAGGTCGTGGTGACGTGTCAAATCATACTGGTTATTTTTCATTACCGGTGTTGCCCGGAGACAGCGTGGTGATCAGTGCGCTGGGTTTCAAAAGACAAAGCATGATCGTTCCAAACTCGCTTTCTGATTTTGTGACCGTGGTGGTTGAATTGGTGGAAGATGTCACTTACCTGCAGGAAGTAAAGATCATGGCATTTCCAACCGAAGAAGTTTTTAAAGAAGCTGTACTTGCGTTAAATATTCCGCTGGAGAAAGGAATGAGTCAAAATAACCTCAACGCAGAATTACTCGCATTAATGATGCGTTCTACCCCCATGGATGGTAACCTGAATTATCGCTATTACATTGATCAATATGCCAACTCGGTGAACGAAAAATACCAACCCGTCACCAATCCTTTCCTGAACCCATTCAACTGGGCGAAGTTTTTTAAACAGATGAAGAATACGAAGAAGTAGTCTGTTCGGGAGTCGAGATAATTATTTAACTGAACGATAATTTTTAAACAGATGGAACAAGGAATCACCTTGTCAGCCAGAAGTACTGTAATAATCACAATGGCACGACCAACTGGCATTCAATTTCAGCAGGTTTGCCTTCGTGGGTACCCGATTTCATTTGAGGAAACGTTTCAAATATGGATGTTACCTTTTTCAGAATTTCAATTTCACGTTGTTGCTCCCTGAGGTTACGAAATGCGATGAGCTTGATATGAACCTCATTCTTCGTGGTAACAGCAAAATTAACAACGACCTTTTCCTGCCCCGGACTTTCAGGGGTCAGCGGTTTAATTTTAAATTTATCTAAATGACTGGCCAATTGATTTAATCCGTCGGCGAACATCGGAGGTACATCTGGCATTTTAGTTGCACCGCCTCCTAACGTCACCTGTTCGACATAAAACACCCGCCCATATTTGCCAACGTCCTGTGATGCTAAGAATGTGTTCGAGTCTAAATTCGATTGTGTTCTCCCCTCTGAGCAGACAATCATCACAAAAATCATCGTTACGATAGCAGATTGTTTATTCATGCTTAGATTGTTTATAGCCGACGGTGCTATTTACAAATAATCAACTACACCATCACTCAGGCGATGCAGGGTGTGTCTGTTCCCTACCGGACAATGATGATCGGGAGTGGGATGGGAGTGATCGATACTGATCAACTATTCGTATTGTCTATCATATCGTTCGACACGTTTAACAAAGCGGCTTTATGTTTTGTCGCCCGATCATTTGATCAAATGCTTTAGCTACCTTATCTTCACTGTATTCCCCTATACCTATGTTAAGAAATTATATTCTGATTGCCTTCCGACACTTCCTCAGGGAAAAACGTGCGACACTCATTAACCTCTTTGGATTAAGCGTAGGCCTTGCGAGCGCTGTTTTTATTATTCTTTATGTGCAGGATGAACTGCGCTTCAATGCGATGCACCCCAGTGCTGACCGGACCTGGCGCATCGGTATGGGTTATACCACTACCGATGGGTCGACCGAGAAAGGGAATGAAGCACAAGGTAGCTGGATGCGCAAGCTGAAAGAGGAATTACCTGAAGTTCAGCAAACGTTGCGCGTTCTTCATGCAAATTTTCCCACGAATGTGGAAAACAAGGAGACACAAAAGAGTGTTCTGATGGGCGACCTGCGTTGGGTAGAGCCCCAGGTCAGTGAGGTATTCGCACTGCGCCTCATACAAGGGGATACATCCAAATTGTTTAAGGATCCTAATACGATTGCGATTAGTCAGACAGCAGCAAAAACATTGTTCGGTACGCAGGATCCTATGGGTAAAACGCTCACGCTAAAAGATAATTCGTACACCAATGGAGAAGAGGATGATCTCACGGTGACCGGTGTCTATGAAGATTTCAGCAGCAATTCAACATTCCGGTTTCATTACCTGGTCAACATCCAATCTCTTCGTCCATATCAAAACGATTTCACCACTTTTATGGATAGGGCATCCTTTGAGGAATATGTCGTGCTGAGACCGAATGCATCTTTTGAAAAATTTGCCACCTATCTTCAAAAAGAGAGCGACCAGATACAAAAAGAAAATGCCAAGTATGTATCCAGGGTATTCCCTATTCTTGTCAGGCTCACCGACCTCCATTTTAACGATGAAGCAACCTGGGATTACACGGGAACCCTGGGGAGTAGAAAATCACTGACCCTGTTGTCTGTGGTTGCACTCCTTATCCTGATCATCGCATGTATCAACTACATGAATCTTGCGACAGCAAAGGCTACGCTCAGGGCGAAGGAGGTTGGTATTCGCAAGGCTGTGGGCAGTTCACGGGGAAGTTTGGTTGTTCAGTTTTTCACAGAGTCTGTCATCCTTTCGGTTATGTCTGTGATACTGGCTATCTGCATGATGATAGCATTCACTTCTTATTTTAATCAGGTGTCAGGCAAGTATTTCCTTATTGCCGATATTTTCAAACCGAATGTGCTCGTTATTTTTTTCAGCGTCATGTTGTTTGCCGCGTTGGCGGGCGGTGGCTATCCCGCTTTGCTGCTTAGTGGTTTCAAACCCGCACGCGTACTTAAAGGTTCGGCGGTGATGGGGACAGGATCGGAATTTGTACGAAAGTTTCTTGTCACGGTTCAATATGTGATGGCACTTGCCCTCTTGCTCGTCATGATGGTAACGAATCAGCAGACCAGTTTAATGTATGACACAAAATTAAATACCTTCGGTGATCAGGTGATGATGGTGCGGTTCGGAAGCACGAAGCTTCCATACGGTAAGTTCTATACGTTCAGAGAAGCCCTGTTGAAAGATCCTCAAATTACGCAGGTTAGCCTTGCGAATAGTTTCCCGTTGCTGCCGCATTGGGGAAGAGGCACACCACCGCTGACGATCCCGGGTATCAGTGACAATCGATACAACTGGACCTTGATGCCCGCGGATTTTGAGTTCACAAAGTTCTTCGATCTTGAGATGGTTGCAGGGCGAACGTTCGACCCGGCCAATCCTGCCGACTCGTTGTCGCTCATCATCAACGAAGCTGCTGTAAGGGCGCTCGGAAAAACAAACGAAGAGGTGATCGGTGAAATGGCATCCATCGAATTGGATAGAGACAGAGAAGGCAAGTTGATCGTAGCCAATCAACGGATCATCGGTGTTGTCAAAGATTTTGCCTACGAAACAATGAAGATGAAAATCAACCCGATGGTACTTTTTCCAAATCCCAATCTCCGTGGATACAAAGAAGCAACAATGGTATTTGTGAAACTGCCAAAGGGAAATATTCCGAAGAAAATTGAAGAGATCAACGCCACCTGGAATGATCTGTTTCCTGGCACAGGCATGCAATATTATTTTGTGAATGAGATCTTTGGACGAATGTATAAGTCGGAGATGACACTTTCCAAACTCTTCTCCGGATTTTCAATTCTGACCTTGCTCATTACCATCTTTGGATTGTACGGACTTTCCTCGTTTGCTGCGGAACGACGCACGAAAGAGATTGGCATCCGCAAAATCCATGGAGCGTCTGTGCAGCAGATCGCTTTCCTGCTGCTCATATCATTCCTACGCATTTTCCTGATCGCTGCCGTAATAGTAATCCCACTTTCTTATTACCTTCTTGATGGCTGGCTTCAGTCGTTTCAATATCGTGTATCGCTGGGCTTTGGACTTTATGGATTAGGCATAGGCCTGATTCTTTTCGTTACCCTCGTCACGGTGAGCTTTGAGACGTTGAAGGCGGCTGTTATGAATCCGATCAAAGCACTTCGAAGCGAGTGAGGACCAGACTGTGATGAGAGGATTATGTTTCTGTATTTAGAATTCTTTTACGATCCTAAAACCAAAACCGAAAGTCCTTTCATCCACACCGGTTTGATACCTCACCTCGGGAATTTGAATGCCATACTTAAGTGGCTGACCTGTTATTTTATCAACAGAATTATAATACCATCCCACTCCTTTCGATATTTTACTGTCACCATCCGGTGGGCCGGTGGGATTTTCAGTTCCACTTAAATTATCTTTTTTCGGATTATACCAGTCGAACACCCATTCATTCAAATTGCCTGTCATATCATACAAACCGAGCTCGTTAGGTTTTAACAAGCCTACAGGGTGTAATGTACTGTCCGAATTTTCTCCAACCCAGCCTACCACTGATGCTGTATCACTTCCACTGTAAGAATAGCCCCTTGTTTTTTTACCGCCTTTTGCAGCGTATTCCCATTCAGCTTCTGTGGGCAGCCGGCCGCCAGCCCAGTGAGCAAAGTCGTTTGCTTCATTCCACGTAGCAAGCATTGGATATTCATCTTTCCATTCATATATAATAGTGTCGCCACGGTAAGGTTCGATAAATGGCGGATCAGGCATTTTTCTATTTGTTTGTCGACAGAATTCCCTGAATTCCTTTACGGTTATCTCATACCTGCTTATATAGAAATTTTTGAGTCTGACATGTTTGACCGGACTGGTAAAATTTGCAAAAGTATCTCGCTTCGGACTAACAATTGGTCTGTCCGTACCCATAGTGAATGATCCGCCTTCTACAAAGACCATGTCGATTTCCTTCTTTTTACAGGAAAAGAAAATGAATGATAAAAGAATTCCAATCGTGATTCGTTTCATGGCTGTTGTTTACAATTGTCGAAAATTATAAACTTCGCGAACTGCGATTGTAAAAGAATTGTAAATTAAGGTAGTTACAAATGTAAATTTTCTTCCTACGCAGATGTCACGTGAAGGCAATTGTTCTCATACTTCTAACTTCTGATTTCTCTGCGCATAAATAAATAATAAGACAGCGCAAAACAAAGAACGGTGGAAGCCACCAACCCGCTGAGTTGTGGCCATACAATCATCAGGCTTTCTTTAAAGGGAAGAGGGGACGGGATTGCAGCAGCCATTTGTTCCATCGTGAGCGGACCTAAACTCCGAACGGAAGGCATTAACAACGTTGTTGTGGCATCGGTATAAAGCTGGCTCGGTGCAAGACGCAACAAGTTCAAAAGTATCTCATTATAATGTAGAATATCGCCTTCAGAAAAGGCAGGTGAATCAGGAATAAAAGCTCTAACAACCAGGCGTACTACAATTTGATAGAACACCGTAAAAAACAACCAGATGCTGATGGCTGTAAGTGCCGACGTAGCCGCTTGCCTGAAACTAACCGATAGTAAAATGGAAAGACCCAGCCAAAATCCAACATACGTGATGCACACGATAATAAAACTAACTATTCTCAATACTTCTTCAGGCTCAACATTCACACCTGTGATAACCATCCCACCGCCAATCATGAGAAGAGCCAGCGATAAAAACAGGACACCGATTAAAATCAGTGCGCTGACAAATTTTGATAGCAACAGATTATCTCTGTACACAGGTTGTGCCATGATCCGGGAGAGCGTGCCACTCTGTTGTTCGGAATTCATAGCATCAAACCCAAGGCTGATTCCCAACAGTGGTCCCAAAAAATTGAGAAACACGTGAAAAGGAGGTAACGTACCATCCGTTGTTGTCAATAATTTGAGATATAAAAACAAATGATCCGGATCCTCCACATTGGCAACTGCCGTCCTGATATTGCTGAGGGAAACATACATGGATCCCCAAAACGTGAGCGCCACAAGAATCAATAGTATAATAAACCGCCAGCTTCGGATATGACCGGAAATTTCTTTTCGCACCATAATCCAAAAAGGATTGGATTGCTGTGTTGTTGTTGAAGTGTTTTTAAACGAGGTCGCCAGAATTTTCATGCTCTGTTCTCAGTTACATTATTCTCAAAATACTTTTGATAGATGTCATCAAGACCGTATACTTTATTTTGAACACCGATAATGTCATATCCTTTTGCAACAAAAAAGCGAACGATATCGGGTGTCACATCACGGCTGCATGATATAGTAAGATCATGGCCTTCCACCGTTACATGTTGTACAGATTCCAATTGCATGAGCTCCCGTTCGTGTTTCCACGGTGCTGTTAAGGTGTCCTTTACCGTTACAAGTACTTCATATGACTTTTCAGCAAAAAGTTTTTTTGACAATGTGTCTAAGCTACCTTCTACCAAAAGTTTTCCTCCAACAAAAATGCCCACACGATCGCACACTTGTTGTACCTGGTGCAGATGATGCGATGAAAGTAAAACCGTAAGTCCGTGCTCGCGGCTCAACTGGTGAATGAGGGTGAGAAAATCCCTTACCCCACTCGGGTCAATTCCCAGCGTAGGTTCATCTAAAATGATCACTTCCGGTTGTTTGATCAGTACATCGGCCAGGCCAAGGCGCTGTTTCATTCCACGTGAATAAGCCGAAGTTTTTTTATGGATATCATCATCACCCAGGCCAACGGCTTTCATAAGATCCGTGGCACGTTGCCTTACTTCTGATTGGGGAATGCCATTCAATTCACCTATGTACATCAGGTTCTCAAGGGCCGTCATGTTATCGTAAAACCCGACGCTGTCCGGCATATAACCTACCTTCCTTTTTACAGATATCGGATCACTGGTAGCGTTATAGCCACACACATGCGCCATTCCTGAAGTGGGTTCGGCGAGTCCAAGCATCATGAGGATTGTGGTGGTTTTTCCGGCTCCGTTAGGTCCTAGTAAGCCGAAGATTTCGCCTTTTTGTATGCGAAGGTTTAAATCATCAACAGCCTTGAGAGAACCGTAACACTTTGTTACCCCGCTCAATTCTATGATCGGATTTTCCATGGGTGTTTATCTTCTGCCGTATTTACGAATAAGATAAAATACAAGACCTATAGCCGCCAGAATGACAAGAATACCAATCCATCCGGAAAGCAAGGATGTCTTAACGGTCATCCTGAAGGTAGCTTTGGAGTTGCTATTGGTATTCTCTGCACTAAACGTAGTTACATAATCCCCCGCGATGGTTTTATCCGGTACAGTTAACGCTGCTATAACCTCGGTACTTTTACCCGGTGCGAGTTGTTCTATTTTGGAAGGTTCAAAGGTAGCACTCCATTTTGGTGGTGTTTGTGCGGAGACGGAAATATCATTCAGGGATAGCGTTCCTGAATTCTTAACCACTAAATGAATCTCCTTTTGTTTTCCTTCGGTGATGTCATCACTTAAAAGTCCTGTGGGCGTGGTAAGTTCTATTCCGTACCTACCTTTTACAGCTGCTTCAAGATTTACTTGTAATACATCATTCGCAGCATTGGCGGTTACAGGAATCTTATACTTGTTGGCTTCGGCTCCATAGGCGGGATTAATTTCGATAATAATATTTTCACTTTGATTGGCGTCTATATTAACTGACGTTATCCGGGTTCCGCGAGCCTGAAACACAACGTTCCAACCATCGGGCGCTGTTGCTTTTAATTCATAAATGCGTGTTTGAGAAGAACCGTTATGCAATGATGTCGTGTAACGGAATGGTTCATTCACAGCGGCCTCCATGTTGATTAGCTGTGCGGTAAAGGTTGATTGCCCACTGGCACTATTTTGAACCTGGGCGACAACCTGATCACAAGCAACGAACGAGGTAAATAGAAATAGAGAAAACAGGATACCGCGACCTGTTTTCGTTTGTCTTAGAATAAAATGATGTGCTGACATAACAAGTAAAAATTATTAAGTAATGGTTTAAGTATTAGTTAATAGCTTTTTTAACAAGGTGTTTTTTCGCGGCTAAAATAATAAAGCAGATAGTTATGACGCCACAATTTTTTTGAAAAAAATTTAACAAAACTTGCGGTGACTTTGATTGCAGTTGGGGCTGAGAGGGTTACCCCGATTAATCGAGGTGATCCTTTTAGGGTGGTGTTCAAAACAATCAAGCCTTCGTTCGCTCCCGCTCACTCGCGGGCTTTTTTATTTCTCCGGTCGCTCAAGCGAAGCGCTTGGCTCCCTGCGAAATAAGAGGATTACCCCGATTAATCGGGGTGATCCTTTTTGGGGTGGCGTTACAAAACAATCAAGCCCCGTTCGCTCGCGCTCACTCTGGGCATTTTTATTTCTCCGGTCGCTCAAGCGAGGCGCTTGGCTCCCTGCGAAATAAAAATGCCCCTTCCGCTTGTCGCGGAAGAGGCTTGATTGTTTTGTCGAGATGAGAGGATTCCCCCGACTTGTCGGGGCGGCCTCCACATCCCTAACGTGACGCGCTATTTTAGAAAGAACTCTGCAAACTGCCTTTTTATATATTCCTTATTTCTTGTCTTTTTTAAGTACCGTTCAAAATCCATGGCTTCCTTTTTAGATTCAAATGACCTGATAAAGATATGTTTCCAAGGACCGCGATTTCTTGTAGATATGTTCAGTCCTTTATTGTGATCGTCTAATCTCCGATTTGTGTCGGATGTTGATCCATAGTACCAATTGCCAGAGATTTCAGATTCAATGATATATGTAAAATGCATATAACAAAGAAAGCTGCGTTAAGCAGCTTTCGATGTCGAGATGAGAGGATTCGAACCTCCGGCCTCCACGTCCCTAACGTGATGCGCTAACCGGGCTGCGCTACATCTCGATAAATTAACCGGCCCCGACAGGTCGGGGCACATCTCGAATTATTAACCCCGACTAGTCGGGGCGATTTTTAAAACGAGGTGCAATAATACTAAAAATGATTTTGTCGAAATCGAATTTTGCATGGAGATATGCGGTAATTTGATCTCACATACCGTTTTTATGCAAAAAACAGTACCTTTGTCTATTAGAATGATAGATTAATCGAAATGAGCAGTGATTTGAGCAAGGGCAAGGTGATTTTGGCGGGTGCAGGTCCTGGCGATCCTGATCTGATCACTGTAAAAACCCTCAACTATTTGCAACAGGCCGATGTAATCATTACCGATCGCCTGGTCAGTGAAGAGTTGTTAAAAAAGCATGTAAAAGCAGGTGCTGAAATCATTTATGCCGGCAAGCAGGCACGCAAAGAGGACTCCACACCTCAAACCACCATCAATGATTTATTAGTAAAGCACGCACTTCGCAAAAAACTGGTCGTGCGGCTGAAGGGTGGAGATGTATCGTTTTACTCCAACATTTTAGACGAATTAAAAACGCTTCAGGCTTTTAAAATACCATTCGAAATTGTGCCCGGCGTTACTGCGGCATCGGGTGCTGCAGCCTACGCTGGCATCCCGCTCACGGCTCGTGGATATTCCACGGCTGTTCGTTTTCTCACGTACTACCAATCCGATCTTGTGGATGAAAAGAAATGGAAAGACCTGGCTGAGACTGATGACACACTTGTGTTTTATATGTCGGCCGACAAAGCGGATACGCTGGTAGAAAAATTACTGGACCATCGCATCGCTTCAACAAAACTCATGGCCATTGTGGAACAGGCCACCACACCGTTTCAGCAGGTGCAGGTGTTTAATATTCATGAATATGAAGCCAAGGCCAACAGAAAAACACTCGCCTCGCCGTCCTTGATTATTGTAGGCAATGTGGTTTCTTTGCACGAATCTTTTCAATGGAAGGAAAACAGCACAAGAAATGAAAATTATTTCAGGCCTGTTGATGAAGTAAAGAATCCTGTGAAATCGCTGAAAATAAAATAATCTTTCTTTTGTAGATCCCCCATGAACGAAGCTCAGTATTTCAGCAATCAACGCAGGTTAAGAGCCAATCGTCATATCCGCGAACTTGCCGCTTCGGTCACGTTATCACATCGCGATTTTATTCAACCTTTATTTATTGACGAAACCGTATCGTCGCGCGAGGCGATGACAACATTATCGGGTGTGAACTCAGACACGATTGCTTCTGCCCTGCAACAGATCGAAGCCGATTTAAAAAATGGCATCACAAAATTTTTGGTGTTTCCTGTTCCCAAAGAAAAAAAGGATTCAAAATTTGATTTCAGTTTTGTGGCTCGTGCTGTACGTGAGATCAAAGCGGCTTTTGGTGATGCCATCTGGCTTGCCGCTGATGTTTGCCTCTGTGCTTATACATCCCATGGTCATTGTGGTATTCTCACGAAAGATCAAACGCGTGTATTGAATAATGAAACAGTTCAAGTATTGGCGCAATACGCGCTGCAGCTTGCTGAGTCTGGAATTGATTGCATTGCCCCCAGTGATTTGATGGACAGCCGGGTGGCCGCAATTCGCGATACACTGAACCTGAATGGGTTTGATCATATCGCCATCATGAGTTATTCATCCAAGTTCACTTCACATTACTACGGGCCATTCCGCGATGCATGCAAGTCAGAACCCGGAGGAAAAAATATTCTTCAGGATCGCAAGACGTATCAGATATCTCCCTTCAATGGTCCTGATGCTATTCAATCGGCGTATCGTGATATCGAAGAAGGTGCCGATATCATCATGATAAAACCTGCCTTGCTGAATCTGGATATTCTTACCAGGTTAAAGCAAACAATTCATTCACCGTTAGCCGTGTATCATGTTAGCGGCGAATATCAAAGTATAGAACTGTTGGCGCAACACAACAGCATCCAACGCGATAAAGGTCATCTTGAAGTCTGGACTTCCCTGAAACGCGGAGGTGCCGATAGTATTATTTCGTACGCGAGTCGCCATGCGAAGGCGTGGATAGAAAACATGGAATATTGATGACACCTGAATTACCACCACTCGTAAAAGAGACGAACGATTTGTTTCCGGTTTTTTTAAAACTGGAACAGCTGCGTACGGTCATCATTGGTGGAGGAACAATTGGGTTGGAAAAGCTGAATGCCGTGGTTCAGAATTCGCCGGCAGCAACCGTGACGTTGGTGGCCATCACCGTCAAATCTGAAATCAAAGAATTAGCGCAACAATACAGTACCATTCAACTTTTCGAGCGTGCTTATGAGCCTGGCGATTTTGAGGATGTGGATATGGTCATTGTAGCCGTGAATGATAAGAAACTCAGTCGAAAAATTTATCAGGAAGCCAAAGCAAAGGGTAAACTGGTGAATGTGGCTGACACTCCCGAGCTGTGTGATTTTTACCTGAGTTCGGTAGTAAAAAAAGGAAATCTGAAGATCGCTATTTCCACGAATGGCAAATCACCTACCATTGCCAAGAGACTTAAAGAAACATTTTCAGAAATGTTGCCCGACGAAATTGATGATGTATTGGACAACATGCAGATCATCCGTAACAAGCTGAATGGAAATTTCGCTGATAAAGTCAGGAAACTTAACGACATCACCAATATCCTGGTTTCAAAAAACGGTGCAAGACAAGGCAGATTGAATGAACGGGGCTGGCAACGTATCGCCACATATTCACTCTTTGCTTTCTTTTTCATGTTCGTAGGCTACTTTGTATTATCCTATATTCCTTTTGATAATATTCTCGGCGGCATAAAAGAAATGTCAAAAGACCTTGACAGTCATTTTTACTGGATGATGGCTGCCGGATTTGCTGCACAATTGGTGGACGGTGCTTTAGGGATGGGGTACGGTGTTACCTGTGCTACCGTATTAAATTCCATGGGCATTAGTCTTCCTGCCATTAGTGGGAGTATACACACAGCAGAAATGTTTTCAAGCGGTGTGTCCGGATATAGTCATTACAAGTTTGGAAACGTTAATAAGCAATTGTTCAAGGCGTTGTTAATACCTGGCGTGATTGGCGCTGTTGTAGGTGCTTTTTTACTTTCAAAATTTGGAGATGAATATGCCAGCTACATCAGGCCGTTGCTTGCAGCGTATACATTAATTCTTGGGTGCAGAATAATTATCTTCGCATTTTTAAAAAATCAAAAACCAAAAAAAGTACAACGTGTAGGATGGCTAGCGGGTGCCGGTGGTTTCCTTGATTCATTCGGCGGTGGCGGCTGGGGACCATTAGTAACAAGTACCCTGATCTCAAAAGGACGTAGCCCGCGTTACGTGATTGGCTCGGTAAGCATCACCGAATTTTTTGTAACCCTGGCCAGTGCACTTACTTTTTTTACGTTCCTGGGTGTAAGTCACTGGCAGGTGATTATTGGCCTGATCATCGGAGGGACGGTAGCTGCACCGTTAGCGGCACGACTGGCTGGTAAGTTGCCCATGAAAACCATGTTTATCTGTGTTGGCGTATTGGTAATCTTCTGGAGCCTGCGCATTTTGCTAAAAGCGGCAGGTATTTTCTAAGATTTTATCAATCCGTTTTATTTCGTCGGCTGAAACAAAGACTTGCTCGCATCTGTTTCGTATTTTGAGAACGAAATCCAAAAGGTGGCAAGGATCGAAATGGCATGAGCAGGGCATTGCAAAAAATAGTGATTTCAGTTTTCTTTTTTGCCGGAGCAGAGGTGCAAGCACAGATAGCCAGTGAACGCCAATTGACTGGCAAGATCGAAAAAGGCCAAGGGGCAAAAGCCGAACAACAGGTACGTAAATCGTTAAAGAAAGACAGCCTTGATGCCGAGAGCTGGTACCTTCTTTCAAAACTTTATTTCAACAGCGCATTTTCCGGATTTAATATTGATTCCGCGAGTCATTTTGCGATCACATCACTAAGAGCGTATCAACGCTCAACGCTAAAACAGAAAGAGCGATTAAAAAAACTTCCGTTGGATAGTATTGCGCTTACGAAATATGGGGAGAGCATTGACAGCGCTGCCTTTGAACGAGCCAAGCAGGTGAATTCAGAACAAGCTTATCTTGACTTTATTGCAAGCTTTCCTTTCGCCAGGCAAAAGAAGGCAGCTATCGAATTGCGTGATGAGGTGGCTTTTGTACAGGCATTGAAGATCAATACCTACACCAGTTATCAGGCCTATCGAAACAAGTATCCGCAATCTATTCGGGCAGGAGATGCCACGGCACGTTATGAAAAACTTTTGTTCGATGAAAAAACAAAGGATGGTAGGCTTAAAAGCTACCAGGATTTTCTTCGCGGTTATCCCGAAACCACATACCGGAGGGTGGCGGAGCAACATATTTTTGAGATATCAACAGCAGCAGGAACAAAAATGGCATTCGTTGATTTTATTAATGCAAACCCGGGCAATCATTTTCGAAAAAAAGCCATTGATATTTTATACCACCTTCCGCAGACAGATGAAAAGCATTTTGAATTTTATAACGATTCACTGCAAAGCATATCAAAACTTGAATCCGGGTATTTGGTTCCCATCTTAAAGGACAATCGCTTTGGATTTATCAATGATCAGGGCAAAGAACTCATCAGTCCTGCATTCACATCCATCACTGCCGAATACATTTGCGGAGATGTACGTACGGACTGCCTGGTGGTGGAGGGAGGAATTATCGGACGCAACGGAAAATGGATTTATCGTGGAGACGTTGATGATGCGGAGGATATGGGAATGGGTTTCCTGCGGATAGGCGTTGAAGACAGTTTGTTTGTGTTCCATAAATCCGGATTTACGCTAACACCGGTTTATGCAGAAGATGCCAGGATCATCGCTGAAAATTTCATGGCGATAAAAAAGAACGGAATGTGGAGTCTGTTGTCTTTTGCCGGAAGAACACTGTTGCCGCCCGTATATGAAAATATTGAAACGCTTGAAGGACTCGTGATTCTTACCAAAACAGGCAAGAAGATCATCACTACGGCAGAAAGGATTTCGGTTGTGGTAAATAAGAATTCATTGTCAGAATCCTTGGTGTTTGATGATGTGCGGTTGCTCGATCGTGGTACTTACCTGGTGAAGAACGGCCCGCTTGAAGGTGCTCTTAACGCTTCACTCGAATTCGTAGTGCCTCTTGACCGCCAGGTATTGAGCAAAACTCCAGTGGGTTTTGTGAGTGAGCGCAATAAAAAATTTCAAGTCAAGGGCGTCTCGCCTTTGCTGGAAGGCAAGGAATTTGATCAGGTACGTTTCTATGGCAACTGGATCTCTTTGTTATCTACTTACAATAACCAGCTTTTTGACTTCACAAAAAAACGAATTCTTGATGAAGACCTCGACAGCGTCTGGTTTTCAAACCGCATCGCATTTTCAGAAAAAAATGATTCACTGAAAGCGTATTTGCTTTCGGGCAGGTCGCTGACTTTTCCTGCTGGCAATGCCATTGTGTTTATACCTTCACCTGACTCTGTTCATTATTTTTATGTGATCGACAAAAAGAAAAAAATTGTTTATGATATCACGACCGGTACCCGATTATTTGATGTCGAAGCTGATGGTATTGAGTACGTAGGTCACCGCACATTTCTCATCACAAGAAAGGACGTCAAGGGGCTGATCGATGTTGATGGGAAAGTAGTTTTACCGGCAGAATATGCAGCGCTCGTACCTTCCGGTAAAGAATTCATTTCGCTTTTGAAAGACAAAAAATTCGGACTGTATGATTTGGAAAAAAGAATTCTCATTAAACCGGAGTATGCGCGTAATGTGATGCCCTTTACGGATGAGCTTTTGATTGCTTTCCGGGACGGTTTTTATGGATTGATCAACTGGCAAGGGCAAGCGCAGGGTAAATTTGAATTTGAAGAAATTAAAAACTGGAATGACACAACAGCACTGGTAAAAAGAAATTATACATGGTCGTTGTATTCGATCCGTAAGCAATCAACATCACTGAAAGAAATCAAAAGTTTCAAAATGATCACGGATACAGAAAAAGAAAAAGTACTGGTTATTTTTCAGGAGAATTACTTTGGTGTGGTAAGCAATACCCGCGGCGTGGTTATTCCATCCAGTTTTAGCAGCATTACCAACGTAGGCAGTGCTGAAGTGCCGCTTTATTTCGCAGAGAAACACGTAGAGGAAGCTAAAATTTTTATTGTCATCTACTATGACCAGAATGGAAAACTAATCCGCAGACAGGTTTATGAGGAGGAAGAATACGAGAAAATTTCCTGCGAAGACAATTAACCCCATCTTCACAGAATATTCATCCGCTATCCATTGAATTTTTTTTAAATTGATAAAAAATTGATCATGAAAAAGCTAACACTGATTATCCTGTCGCTAGGCACGCTCGTGGTTTCGTACGCACAAACCACGCAGGAACGTCCCAAGTTGGTAGTGGGTATTGTCGTAGACCAGATGCGTCAGGAATATCTTTATCGGTTTTCGGATAAATATGGTGCTGGTGGATTTAAGCGAATCATCAACGATGGTTTTATGCTGAAGAATGCACACTATAATTATGTGCCTACAGAAACAGGACCAGGCCACGCATCGATTTTTACAGGCACAACGCCTGCTGTTCATGGTATTGTGGCGAATGACTGGTATGATAAAATGGAGAAGAAAGACGTAAACTGCGTTGGTGATGATGCTATGACTGTGGTAGGCAGTGCCGAAGGTAACGGTAAGGTTTCACCCCGTCGTATGCTTTCCACAACAATTACAGACGAGCTTAAGCTCGCTACACAACGCAGGGCAAAAGTAGTTGGTGTTTCAATCAAGGACCGTGGTGCTGCATTGCCGGCGGGTCACACCCCCGACGGTGCATATTGGTTTGATTCCAAGTCCGGAAATTTTGTAACAAGCACATATTATAAAACTGAACTTCCTGCGTGGGCCGAGCAATTCAATAAACTCAGGTGGGCAGATAAACTTCTGGCCAACGACTGGAAAACATTATTACCCATTGAGCAATACACTGAAAGCGGACCTGATGAAGCCAGCTATGAAGGCCGACTGAATGGAAAAGACAAACCCGTATTTCCGTATTCATTGAAAGACGCAAAAGGACAGCCAAATTATGCAACACTTGCGGGCAGCCCATTTGGAAATAACATCATCTCCGAATTTGCCAAAGCGGCCCTTGTTGGTGAAGATCTCGGTAAAGATGCTGAGACCGATTTTTTAACAATTTCTTTTTCAAGTACGGATGGTGTTGGTCACAACACGGGTCCCAATTCAAAGGAAGTTGAAGATACTTATTTGAGACTCGATAAAACTTTGGAGGATTTGCTGAATACCTTAGACAAACAAGTGGGAAAAGGGATGTACACATTATTTTTAACTGCCGATCATGGTGTAGTGGATTCCCCTAATTACTTGAAAGAGTTGCGCATTCCCGGCGGAAGTTTTAATACGCGGATTGTTACAGCAAGGTTGAATGCGTTTTTGCAACCGTATTTCCCTGACAAGAAAATTGTAAATGAAGTGAATGGTGAACAAGTGCTGATCAACCATGAAGCGTTTAGCGGAGATCCGAAATCAACAGGTGTTGAACTTCTCGTTGCCACAGAATTAATTACACAGTACCTTCTTACGGTAGAAGGTATTGCCCAGGTATATCCGGAAAGTGTATTGCGACAAAGTGCGTACGATGAGGCAGGTGTAAAGGGAAAAGTGGTGCGCGGTTTTTACCCCAAGCGTGGAGGAGATATTGCCATTGTGCTGGAGCCGGGATGGATTGCCGGGTATGCGACCATCGGATCAGGGCACGGCACTGCATACACGTATGATACGCATGTTCCCATTTTATTTTATGGAGCAGGAATTAAAAAAGGAAGTTCATCCCTATATCACCCCATCACAGACATAGCCCCCACACTTTCTGTGCTGCTGAAAATTAAATTTCCGAGTGGTTGCACAGGGCAACCCATTGCTGAGATTGTAGATTGATATTTTTATAAACAAAAAGCGATGAGAAAAGTATTGGTGCTGTGCATGATTGTTCTGATGCTCGGAACTACGTACGCACAAAATCCAGAAGTATGGGTGAAGGAATATCCGGTATTGTGGCAACAGGACGCCGCAGAATATCGTGCATTGTGTTACCAGGCATTTAATATCGCCACACTTCGTATTAACGAAATTCCTCGAAAGACTTTCAAAAAGAGTAAACCCGCCATCATTACCGATCTGGATGAAACCATTCTCGATAACAGTTACAGTGAGGCACAACAGATAAAGGATGGAAAAACGTATAACGCACAATCGTGGAAATCGTGGACCGATAAATCTGCAGCGACTGCAGTACCCGGCGCCGTTGAGTTTCTTCAGGCAGCCAGCGCAAAGGGTATTACCATTTTTTATATTAGCAATCGCACGACAGACGAACTTGCCAGTACGTTGATCAATTTGCAAAAGCTGAAGTTACCAGACGCCAAAACTGAAAACATGTTGTTTTTATCCACCACTTCTTCCAAGGAAGAACGCAGACAGGCCATTATGAAGGATTATAACGTGGTTATGTTGCTGGGTGACAATCTGAATGATTTTTCCATGGTGTTCGAAAAAAAAACCAGTGACATACGTTTTGTTGAAACAGATAAGGTAAAGGAAGAGTGGGGTAAAAAATTTATTGTACTTCCCAACGCTACCTATGGTGAATGGGAAAGCGCCATTTACAACTTTGAAAGAAATCTTACTCCCGAGCAACGCGAAGAAAAACGCCGCGCAAAATTAAAAGGACATTGAAATATTTTTGATTGATGATTTACGATTTTAGATTCTTTTTTTTTCTAAAATCTAAAATCTAAAACTATCCCGATAGCTATCGGGACTAAATTCCTGCTCCCGGACGTCTGCGCAAAATTAAACTGTCAGGAGGATAGATTGCTTTGAGGGTGTCCATTTGTGCTTCTGCCCATTTGATCAATAATTGTTTTTGTCCGTCGCTCAGGTTTGCTTTGGGATGCATGCCTAGCCAGGTATAGGATGGCAGGGGCATTTCGCCTTTTTTTACCATCTCAATAATTTCTTCAAACTTGTGATTTTGACGGGCAATGGGAGAGGAAGTGAATGTTGTGAAATTCAGGTGACGCTTTCCGTCGACAACATGGTTGTTCATCCACCATGCCACAGGTTGTATATTGGAATACCAGGGATAGGTTGTATTGTTTGAATGACAATCGTTGCAGGCCGACTTAAGGATAAGATCGACCGAATCCGGAATTGTATACTGGTATGAAATCTCACCGGCCGACATTTCATCGGAAATATTCTTGACAGGACGAAAGAATTGAATGATCACAAGGATGACCACTAAACCGATTAAAATTTTCTTTGCCATAAACGAATTAAAAATTTAATAAAATAGAAAATTCAAAATGATATGTTGAAAGCGTCAATACGAGTTACGTGAAAACCAGATTTTCTCCAAGTGAATTTTCATATCGGGTTAATCTCCTGTTGCGATGGGTTTGTCGTTGCGCGACCACTCACTCCATGATCCAACATATAATTGTGCACCTTCAATTTCAGCCTCTTCGAGTGCCAGCAATGTGTGACAGGCGGTAACACCCGATCCACAATGAACGATTACTTTTTCAGGCTTATGTGAACCCAATACCTTTTTATACTTTGCGGCGAGCGCATCGGCTGAAAGAAAACTTCCATCAGCATCGAGGTTGGTTGTGTAGGGAATATTTACAGCCCCGGGAATGTGTCCCGCTACCTGATCAATGGGTTCGCTTTCTCCACGGTACCGGAAATTTTCACGCACATCGATGACCAGGTAATCAGGATCGCCAGCCGCCCTGGTTACATCATCCATACTGGCTATGGCCGAATGCCATGCTGTTGCCGGATAGGGTGCAGCATTTTTAAATGCAGGAATTGTTGTGACAGGTACGGCACCCGCAGAGATCATCGCCTGAAGACCACCATCAATTACATGGACGTCCGCGTGACCTATGGAGTTCATCATCCACCAGAATCGTGCTGCGGCATTGGCACCTCCCTTGTCATCATACACGATCACGGTGGTGTCAGGTGTGATACCCAGCTTTCCAAGAAAAACACCAAACGTTTTTGGATCCGGTAATGGATGTCGTCCCCCGTCGGCGGCATTTGTTTTTTTGTTTGAAAGTTCAGTTTCGAGATTGGCAAAGTATGCCCCTTCGATATGACCCGAGGCATAACGCGCATAGGCGTCAGTACCGCCGCGTGCATCGACGATCACAATATTTTTTTCTCCGATATCGGCAAGAGCTTCTGAAACAGAGATAAGTGGCATCATAGATTACAGTTTTTTCTTAAGGTTTGCTGTGGCAGGTTTATCTCCACATTATCCGTCATGAAGTTACAAAAGAAGAATGATTAATTTTTGATGCCTTTGTTTGTTTTAGATTATTTCCGTGGATGAATCTGGATTTTTACCATGGTCTGATGGCTACAAAAAGAGCAAGTGGTAACAAATAGGAGAGCGCAACAAGCAATGAAGCCTTTTTAAGTTGAATGGAAAAGATTGTTTTGAACCCGATCAACATACAAATAAGGTAAACCAGAGTAAATAAATTTAATTCTGTAAAAAAAGCATGTAAAAAATTCCCTGGCATGCCCATTTGTAAAAACGGCGGACTGAAATTTATAACCTCATACCGGCTATAGTTATTGTTTACTACTTCGAGATAAATGATTTTATAGATTTTCTGAAAAAGGAAAACGAATTCGAGCAGTACCACAAGCCCGACAATTTCTTTAAACCGGGCGGCCCCGGAAGATTCAATAGTGAATAGCAAGCTTACTGCGTAAATAATGATCGAGAGCAGGACGAACTTTGCCAGGTGGATGATCGTCCAAAGAAGAAAATTGAAAGTAAAGAACTGATAAAAGGAAAGTGATTCAGCCTGGGTAGGGGCCAGTAAGTACTTCCACTCGTAGTAATTGAGCAAGAACAAAAGAGTCAGAAAAAGCGGGATGAGGAATAGTGGTTTTAGCTGCATCGATTTAATTGCTTTGTTTTTGGCATACAACCGGCTTATATTTAAAGTAACCTGTATCCATGCATTCGGTAACCTGTATTTTTATCAAGGTAAAATCAATAATGCTCATCGTTAACGCATTGTTGATGTCGGTGTACACGCATGGCGCGTATGCGCAAGCGACCGCCGATAAAGAAAAATACTATAATTTTTCGGGATTTGTAAGATCCGGACTGGATAGTTCGGCACTGGATTATGCTCATATTTTTATTGAAGAAAAAGCAATTGGTACCGTTTCAAATTCAGCGGGTGAGTTTCAGCTAAAGATTCCCGCAAGTTTGTTGCCTGTTGTTGTGACAATTTCTTCCCTAGGCTATGAAACGAAGGAGGTAACCGTAACGGATACACCTTTATTGAATCGATCTTTTTTATTGAAACCAGCTATTTACATGCTTGAATCGGTAACGATTACAGCAAAGAAAAATGACTCGAGTGTTTACATTTTCAACCGTGCATTAAAGGCCATTCGGTTTAATTATCCACGGAAGAATCATCTTCTGGAAGGATTTTATCGGTCGACATCCATCCGTGACACATTATATACGCGAATTGTGGAAGCTGCCATCCGTATTCAGGACGGAAATTATATGCGGGATCCGTACAGTCCGGGTGCGCTGGAAATGAACAGGGCAAGAATCGATATTGTAGAGCTTAGAAAAACCGAAGACTTCCGGGATAGAGACTGGTTGGTAAAAGTCGGCGAAAGGATGTTCGGCGAGAGTAATGAGTTGTACGAAATTTTAGCTACGAATTGGATCAGCTCATTAAACTCCAACTCAAAAGAAAACCATATCATGACAAAACAGTTCATGCTCCATATGGAAATGGAATTGCTGGGAAGCGTGCGGTGGGAGAATGAAATGGCGTATAAGATACTGGCCACATATCACCAAGAAAAAGCACTTTTCTGGTATGACGTTGTTCTCTATGTTAACAAAAAGGATTTTGCTATCGTAAGAATTGAATACGTCAATGGGTTTAACGACAACACCGAGAATTTGCACCCCAATCTTAAAAACATAGGTGCTCAGTGGCTGATTGATGGAAAGTATCTTTATAGAACCGAAGTCAACTACCGGAGAGTTAATTTTAAGTATTACCCTGTCTTTATTCGGAAAACAGGCGCCGATCGTGATGCGAGTTCGCACGCGGAAATCGATGGAAAAGGAGTAAGGCAGTATTCAGACAATATTTTTCTTCTCACCAACGTGTATGAAGACGACTTTGCCAGGGTCAAATGGAAAGACACCGAAGCCAGAGATCAAAATTTATCGCATTACGATAAACCTAACAATGAAGCCTTCTGGGAAAATTACAATACGATTCTTTTAAATCCGTTAGGGAGAAGCTACGAGGATTTAAAACAGAAGCTTGTGAAAGTAAAGTGACCTACATTGATGAGATGTCTCATTTCGGTACTGCTTGTTTTGACTTTTGGATTTTCTGCATGGGGTCAGACAAATATATCAGGCGTCATCAGTGACTCCATCTCGAATCAAAGACTCTCTTTTGTCAACATCGGAATCCGGCATACAAGCATTGGAACCCGATCGTCGGTTGACGGACTTTTTTCCCTGGTCATTCCCCAGCAATATGAAAATGATACGCTTCTGTTTTCCATGATGGGGTATGAAGCGTATGTATTGCCAATTAAAAAAATTAAACTCATTGAATCTAAAATAATCTTACTTAAGCAGGCAATTTTGCAATTGCCGGATATAAAAGTTTCGGCAAAGCGGCTGGTTGAAAAAAAATTCGGCATAGCGAATTCAAAATCATTACTGCATTTTACCGATGGCATTGTCGAAAGCAATGATTTTTTGGAGATAGCCCAGTTGATGAGACTGGATCCAGTGCTGTCTAAGATTACATCGGTACACCTGTATATCAATTCTTCTAATAAAGACAGCGCTACATTCCGGATAAACTTTTACAAGTTCGATGAGAATAAACCAGGCCAGCAACTTACGGATAAGAACATCATTCAGACTCATCCCGTAAAAGCAGGGTGGTTAACATTCGATTTGACTTCCTATGATATTTATCTGAAGGGAGATGTGGTCGTATCCATTGAGTTGATCCCCACCAAACCCAATCCTGAACGCATTCTGTATGAAGTAAAACTGGGAGGGTCTTCCAAGAGTTTTTTAAAGACCAGCCCCATGGGTGACTGGGCTGTACCACCTCATCACTTCCGGCTTTTCATTACAGCCTTGGTTGACAGTGATAGAAAATCGAGACGTGATGAGTCTGATGAGAACGAAACACTCGCCACGACAACGATGTACTCAAAGTTTGTTCAGGATTCGTTTTCGATCTTTATAAATCTGCCCAAAGGATATGAGAAGAATAAAATCCGTACCTATCCAACCGTTTATCTTCTGGATGCCAATGCGTATCAGGATATTGTGATCGGTACCACGGAATTATTGAGAAAGAAATATAAAATGCCTGATGTGATTCTTGTAGGCATTGGCTACAAAGATGTTCGGATGATGGATTCCTTACGGAACCGCGACTACACCTTTCCTAAAGCACTACCCGTTGATAGTTTTCCTGTAAGTGGAGGGGCCGATAAATTTCTTGCTTTCATCGAAAAGGAACTGATCCCCGCGATGGATACCCGTTACCGAACAGAAGGTTCGAACAGAACGATCATGGGACATTCGCTGGGAGGATATTTTACGCTCTTTGCTTTTGATGCCGATATGCGGGGTACAAGCCATGTATTCAAGAATTATGTTGCTGCAAGTCCTTCGATCATGTATTCGAAAGAATATCTCGTAAAGCAATTTCAAACGTTGAATGAGTTTACGGATCACACACCACGCTTGTTGTTTTTAACTATTGGATCAAAAGAAGAACGAACAACGGGTACGAGCTTCAACGATTTTTTACAAATGCTTAAGCCGCTGGAACGTCAACAGATTATTATCGAGAATGAAGTTTTTATGGGATTAGGTCACATGGAAACTGCAGTGCCCACGTTTGAGAAGGGATTGCAATTTATTTTTTCGCAAATAAATAAATGATTACTTCACCAAAAATCTCCCCACAATGAGTACGATAAAAATTTGTCCCCACAAGGCTTCGATGGTCATGGCCGAGTAAAGCAATCCCGAGATGTGCTCGAACGGAGTGTTCATGCCACTGAGTACCATAAGACTAAAACCAACCCGCGTCATCATGGCAACCGTGCGAAGCGATACGTCTACACCAAGGCAATCAATCTGCAACGTACAAAGTATTTCATACACACTGCCGAAGGCAAAACCAATCATGAGGTACATGGCCGCTGCGCCCCACAGTTTAATAGAAATACCCAGATCCTTTTTAAAAAACTCCAGGATCGTAAAATAGATTACGAAGACCTCAACCGTTAAAACGCATGTTTGTATAAAAACCAGGAAAAGACGATAGCCTGGTGTAGGCGCCATTGGGTAAAATGGATTGACGCCCACAAAGCCAAAAAGAAATATTCCCATGATGAGAATGAACGTTATCCGCACAAGCGCGTGATTGGTGGTGTAATTTCGCAGTGTATCCCAAAGCAGGAACATGTACACACCCAGCGCAGCGAAAAAGATCGTTTCCGAAATCTCCAGGTAATATGGAAATTGCAAGTACTTGAACAGCTCCAGTAAAAACAACGATACGATAATACCGATCTGAGCCAAAACGATATTCCGGAAGTCGCGGATCTTCTCATCGGTGAGCACTTTGGCTTCCAGGTTTTTAGCGATGAGTTTGAATACAGGTGGCATGACGTCTTTTTAGGAGTTACTGAACCAATTGTTGGTGCAATCGCATCAGTGTTTCGTGCGGATCAATACATAATCCCAAATGAACCGACGATGTTTGCACAATTGTACTTCGCGCTGCTGTGAGCCACCGGAATCGTTCGGGCACAGGCAACTTGCCAATAGGTCCGCCTTGTTCACCACCAATGCCAATCAGTTGAAACCCGCGAAGTGTATGTTGCAGTTCAGGTATATCCAGTGAATCAGAAAATGCAGTCAATCGTTTTTCGTTGATTTCAAAACTCACTTCCAAAAACTTTAACGCATGGCAATATACGATCACGCCCACGTTCAGAAACTCTTCACGTTCTACGCGAGGAGTAACGCGAATCACCGCATATTCAAACAAGTGCTGCTCGTGCTTCATTGGCTTCCTGTACAAATTTTTCTGAATGAGCGAGTCGTAATTCAATAAATCCGGCATAGGCCTGCCGATGTTCTTCCACGGATGCAAACGAGGTCTCAGAGGATAACCACTGGTCCGGGATTAAAGAGACGATAGACTGAATCATGTCGTTCGTCAGCAGTGAACGAAATTTTTCGTCTGCTTCATCAAGTCGTGTTGCTTTATACAACAATACATGATCCTTGATTTGCGTAAAAGTTTTGGTAGCACTTTCCTTCCAATTTTGCCAGGAGTGATGAAAGTACAGGGCGGCACCATGATCAATCAGCCACAATTCCTTGTGCCACATCAGCATGTTGGTGTTGCGTGCTGTACGGTCTACATTATTGATTAAACTATCAAACCACACAAGTTGTGAAGCCACGGTGGAGTCAATGTCATTGACAAGGGGATCAAATGTGATGGCGCCGGACAAATAATGAAGTCCCAGGTTAAGTCCTTCACTGGCGCGGATCAGGTCCTGAATTTCTTCATCACCTTCCGTGCGGCTGAGAATGGGATCAAGGTTGGAAAATACAATTTCGGGGATGCGAAATCCCAGGGTTCGGGCAAGTTCACCGCAGATCAGTTCGGCAATCAGTGATTTCACTCCCTGGCCCGCTCCACGAAATTTTAACACGTATAAAAATCCATCGTCAGCTTCAACGATGGCCGGCAATGATCCTCCTTCTCGCAACGGCATGACGTAACGCACTACATGCACTGTTCGCGGCCTGCCCTGATACGATTTCATGGCAGCGAAGTTATAACCTTTTGCACGATCATCAAATGTGATTGCCTGGTCTAAGGCTACTGCATGCTATTTATAAAGGTTGCCTTTTTGCCACTTCTTCATTTCAGATTTCGTGAGTTCCTTCTCAATGATCTCGGAGGGATGAGTTGATACAATACCATTAAGCTGACCTACCACGAGTAGTGAGGTACCATCGGCGGTATATTTAATTGTGATGGGCCTTATCGAGTTATTTTTAAAAAATTGATAGGTGTTAATGCTTACCATAGCATTGCGTTTTAAAATGCCAATAGGCTGACCCGGGTAAACATGTTCTCCTACTTTAATGAGGCTGCGGAGATCTTTCCCGGCATAGGAAGCAAGTGTGCCGTCTTGATGATAAATCTCAAGCGATGTAGGTGTGAGACGATCCAGTTCATTGTTGTCATCTTCTGGAATGGCGGTCACTTTGCCTTTTCGCATGGCATGTATTGTATCTCCTTCTGATACGCTGAATAGGGCCGGGACAAAACCAAAATTCGGCACCATTGTATTCAGGACTGTTTTTTTATTTTGTGAGAGGGGTATGAGGTATGGAAAATCAACATCAGCCATCCGGTCCGGGTTCCCCATGACATATTTAATTTTGTAATTGTATTGTGTGGATGAATTTTTCTGCCGGATGCGCAATTCGAATAGCCGCGACCTTCCCGGGTCCAGGATCGTTTTGTAATATTTTGTTGCAGGGTCAAGATTCATGATCTGCGTAAATTCAACTTCCAGCTGATAGGGAAGGAAAGAATTGTTTACACCGTAGAAGATGATATTCTCATCATTTCCTTCTGCTTCTACTTTTACAGGATTTTTAATCCGGGTTGAAAAAGAAACCTGTTCAAGCAGTTCACGTTGTTGTTGTGCGAAAGAAATGCAATGTGTGTTGAGAATAAGTGACACAGCAAAGCAGATTTTCAGAATAGAATTCATACGTGCCACATTAAAGCAACTAATTTATTGAATTATAAACTAAAAAAACTCATTCATTTGTAGTAAACATTTAATTTCGTGACGTGTCAGAACCCCTCGATCAACTTAAAAATCTTGTCTTTTCGCTTCAACCGTTTTCGGAAGAAGCCTGGATGCAGTTTAGCGTTTTGTGGAAAATCCAAGAGGCGAAAAGAAAGGAGCAGCTAACCATACCGGGTCAGGTAGAACGGAACTTGTATTTCGTGGCAGAAGGTGTGCAACGCGTATTTTATTTTGACGACCAGAACCGTGAAGCAACACTGGTGTTTACATATCCACCGTCATTTGGAGGTGTACTCGATTCCATGATGCTTGCGCAACCTTCGCGTTATTATTATGAGACGCTTACTCCATCACTTTTCCTGCGCGCGCCCTTTATTGAAATTCAAAAACTCAGTTTAAAATTTCCGGCCATCGAATCGATGATTCAGAACGGACTATCACATGCACTTTCCGGAGTATTGGAAAGACTGGTGGAGGTACAGAGCTATTCTTCAGAAGAACGCTTTAAAAAACTTTTACACCGTAGTCCTCATATTCTCCAATTGGTACCGCATAAATACCTGGCCAATTACCTGGGTATCGATGCCACCAACTTCAGCAAGCTTATCAATAAGGTTAAAATCTGATAATCTTGGTAAATACCAATATTTGTTCCATTACCCTCACGCACTTTTGAGTCATAAACAAAACTCAAAAACATGAAACCGAAAACGATCACATTCATTTCCAGGGGATTTATTTTACTTTCTTCAATGAGTCTGCTTTCAGTAAGCATCATGGCATTTTTTGACCCACAGTCTGTCATGAAACTCGTGAACACGACGCTCACCAATACGGATGCATATAGTTCCATTCGCGGCGTATATGGTGGTGTTGGTTTAACCATCGTGCTCTGCCTGTTGTATCTTTTGCGGAACAATGTCATGTATGCGCTGGGCTTCCTTACCTTGTTGTGGGGATTGTATGCAGTATCACGCACCATCACCATTTTTGCCGAAGGTGCACTGGGAAATTTTGGGACGCAATGGTTGATTACAGAGAGTGTATTGTTCGTAATTGCTTTCATACTTCTTTTGGTGAATCGTAAGTTTCATACCCAATCACCATCATGAAGGCAGAAAAGCGTATCGACCTCCTGACACGACTTGAGCGAAAGACCGAAGAGCACATGACCGTTGCTATCCAGATCTTTCAGAATTTAGATGATACGATTTTGCTTCAGCCCTCTGCGCAAGGGGGCTGGAGCATCGCGCAATGCCTCGATCATCTGAACCGGTATGGTCACTATTATCTGCCGCAAATAAAATCGGCGATCGGAAAACAATCAAAACCCAGCGGTGCAGATTTGTTCAAGAGTGGTTGGTTCGGAAGTTATTTCACGAATATGATGGACCCGAAAACGGGCAAACAATACAAAGCATTCAAGGAATATATGCCGTCAAACCAGGTGAATGCACGTGAAGTTGTGGCTGAGTTCATTCATCAACAGGAAATGTTGATCATGTATTTACGTGAGGCTTCCCTCGTAGATATCTCGGTACGAGTGCCCATCTCCATTACAACCCTCATAAAATTAAAATTGGGTGATGTGTTTCAGTTTTTGATCATGCACAACGAACGTCACATCCTTCAGGCAAAAAGGAATCTCTAGTCGATCAGGCAGGAATTTAGTGGTTAGGTATTACCTTTGACGCCTAATTGAAATGTATCGGTAGTTACGAGATACCATATTGCGTAATACTGCGTTAGAGTGCCAAACTACGATTGTGATCATCAGGAAAAGTAGCCTTGTCTTTGTTCTTGTCATTCTATTGGCCAACTCTTGCCAGGATGATTTTTTGAAAGGATATAACCGCCAGGTGCTGTTTGCCGAACCAACACAGGCAGAACTTGATGCCGTCCGATCCGACTGGAATTCTCGTGACCTGTCGCCGAAAAATTATCACGTTGAGCAGGAGATCAGTGTTTCGGATCGGTCCACATTGAAATTTATAAGTTTTACGGTGAACGGATTTAAAGAATATGGCGCGGTGCTGATTCCGGCGGCTGCCGAACCGTTACCGGTAAGGATGTACGTCGGAGGTTTTGGAGTTGACGTCATTGTAAATTCAATTGTATTGGTGACAGACGATTCACAAGCGGGTGATCCATTTATTTTTGCATTCCCGGCATTGCGCGGACAAGGGCTGAAGGTCACGATCAATGATGTAACGTACACAAGCCGAATTTCTGAAGGGCCGCATTGTGATGCCTTTGATGGCGCTGCCGACGATGTGATTGCCATGTTGAATGTTATCGTGGCCCATGAAAATGCTGATGCCAATCGGGTTTCTGTGCGGGGAGGAAGTCGTGGTGCCACGGTAGCGATGCTGGTGGGTGAGCGTGATAAAAGAATAAAAGGAGCCGTAGCCGTGGCTGGCCCATGTAATATGCTGGAGTTGACAGCAAAAAGTGAAAACGACAGAACGTATCAATGTCAATTTCTCCATGACTTTGTTGACGGAAATGAAACGATTGCGGAAGCAAGGCACCGCATGATAGCGAGCTCACCGGTTTACTTTGCTAATGAATTGCCTAAAACCCAATACCACCTTGCGGCTGACGATAAGATTGTTCCGGTTTCGCAAGGGGATGAATTGGTCGAAAAAATGCATGAACTCGGGTTCAGTAATCAATTAGAATACTATGTCTATGAAGGAAGGGATCACGGTAATATTGCTACTTCCAATACGGAACTGAACACGCGTATAGAGCAATTCGTCTCCCTGGTTCTAAAATAAACTATTTCGAGGCGAACACGGTTATAAATGAGAAGATTAGAAATGCTCCAAAAAAGCGATCTAAACTTCTTAAATTTGTTCCCATAAATCCCGATAACTATCGGGACGTCAATCGTACTTCGTAAATCTCACACACTATGTCCACCGGCTTCTTCCATATTCCCCCGCCAAAAAACGAACCCATTTTATCCTATGCTCCCGGATCGAAAGAGCGAGCTTCACTGGCAAAAGCCCTCGAAGAAGGCCGGTCTCAAATTTTGGATATTCCCATGTACATCGGCAGCGAGGAAGTGAGGACGGGAAGCAAAAAGCCGTTGTCACCGCCACACGATCACAAACATATCCTTGGTTATTTTCATGAAGGCGACAAAAGTCATGTTGAAAAGGCAGTGACCGCAGCACTTTCTGCGAAGGCGCAATGGGCAGGATTGAGTTGGGAGAACCGGGCAAGTATATTTTTGAAAGCCGCAGAACTATTGGCCGGTCCGTACCGGAATAAAATTAATGCCGCTACCATGTTGGGCCAATCGAAGAATGCCTACCAGGCAGAGATTGATGCGGCCTGTGAGTTCATTGACTTCCTGCGTTTCAATGTGCACTTCATGGGAGAAATTTATCGCGATCAACCTGAATCGGCAGCAGGAGTCTGGAACCGTATTGAATACAGACCACTCGAAGGATTTGTTTTTGCTGTAACACCATTCAACTTTACTGCCATTGCCGGAAACCTTCCGGCCAGTGCAGCACTGATGGGCAACACCGTGGTATGGAAACCCGCCAATACACAAGTGTATGCAGCCAACGTGATCATGCAGGTGTTTAAGGAAGCGGGCTTGCCTGATGGTGTGATCAACCTGATTTATGTTGACGGACCTGTAGCCGGTGATGTGATCTTTAATCACCGCGACTTCGCCGGACTGCATTTTACGGGAAGCACAAAAGTTTTTCAGGAAATGTGGAAGACCATTGGCAACAACATTCACAAGTATCGTACGTATCCGCGTGTGGTGGGCGAGACCGGAGGCAAGGATTTTATTATGGTGCACAAAAGTGCCGATGCAAAAGAAGTGGCTACGGGAATAGCACGCGGTGCTTTTGAATTTCAGGGACAAAAATGTTCTGCCGCATCACGGTGCTACATTCCATCGAATTTGTGGAATGATGTGAAAAAATTCCTTCTTGAGGACATCAAGACCATGAAGGTTGGACCAACCGAAGATTTTTCAAATTTTATTAATGCCGTTATCGATGAACGTGCATTCAGTTCCATCACTGCTTACATTGAAAAGGCACGTCAAAATCCTGCGAATGAAATTATTGCCGGTGGCAAGTATGATAAATCGAAAGGATATTTTATTGAACCTACTGTAGTACTCACCAAAGACCCATCTTCGATCACGATGTGTGAAGAAATTTTCGGTCCGGTGATTACGATCTATGTGTATGAAGCCGAAGAGTTTGAAAAAACCCTGGCCCTTGTGGACAGCACTTCTCCTTATGCGTTAACGGGTTCTATCTTTTCTAAAGATCGTTATGCTGTGGAGTTAGCCACAAAGAAATTAGTAAACGCCGCTGGTAATTTTTATATCAACGACAAGCCTACGGGTGCGGTGGTTGGTCAACAGCCGTTTGGTGGCGCGCGTGGATCGGGCACCAACGACAAGGCAGGAGCAAAAGTGAATTTACTGCGTTGGGTTTCGATGCGGACGATCAAGGAAACCTTTGTCACGCCTATAGATTATCGTTATCCGTTTTTAGGATAAACTTTTTTAACCACCTAGGTACATAGAGCACATAGCGACTAATACTATGTGGCCTATGTGTCTATGTGGTTTAAGATTCTGAGCTTCTTACTTATTTTCAACGCGTTTCTTTTCAAAGGAATTCTGAATGGAATTACCAATAAAAGAAAAGAATACTCCACTCACGATGGAGACGAGAACGACCACTCCCGGAGCAAGTTCATCTTCTGGCGATGTACGATCAAGTACCAGTACTTTAAACAGAAACAAAAACCCTGCTACACCAAGAGCGAATCCGATGATTTTACCCGTTTTGTTTTTCATATGTATTTGGTTCAAAGTTTAAAATTCAAAATTCAAAATTGTGATTGCCGATGTCATTGGAGTGACTGAGTTTCCTTGTACCAGCGAATGTTGCGTGAGAAATACATTACGGAAGCAATGATCGAGAACAACCCGATACTTCCGATCAGCAACGAATAATCTTCTGCCTGAATGATGACAAAAATAAAACTATAGAATATGCTCATCAGGAATGTGAAGAGAATCACCAATGATCGCTGTTTCAAAAATGTTGTCGAGTATAATGCCAGCAACACGACGGTACAGGCCGATGCAACGATGTAAGCCACGTTATAGCCCAAATGTTCGGAAAACGACAAGAGCAGTGTGTAGTAAATTGTCAGGGCCACACCGATCAGAATGTATTGAAAGGGATGGATGCGGATTTTTGCTGTAAGTTCTACAAGGAACAATGCCATGAAGGCAAGGATGATCACCAGTACACCATACTTTGCCGTGCGGATACTTTTCTGGTACTGATCGGCAGGAATTAATAGACGCACGCCAAATTCCGAACCTTGCAAAGATTGTTCGTGGTCGATCCATTGTTGCGAGAACGGACGATTGAATGATAAGAGTTTCCACGTGGCACTAAAGTCGTTATCATTGACGCTGCGATTGGCGGGCAGCATCATGCCGTCAAAACTCGGAGATGCCCATGCGCCACTGGCTTTTACTTCGGTGGTTTTTCCTGTAGGAACATAATGAATAAGATCACTTCCTTTTAATTGTAATGTCATAGAATAAGCAGGACGAAAATCACTGCGTGTGCTCCAACCTAAAGCGGTGGTAATACCACTCACACGCGGTGTATCGGTGGTACTCAATCCAAGGTCACCGGAAGGTTCGGATACAAAACTTTTCTCTTCCGATTTGATGACAGGATTTTCACTGATTCCCCGCAAGTCGCTGATGCCCGTGAGCAGCATGGCTTCTTTCCAATGCACCTGTGCATCGGGGATATTCCACTTTGAAAAATCCGGTTCGGCAAATGTGGTGGTAAGACTTGTTTTTGAATCGTATACAACAGCATCAAAAATACCCCGATGCAAAACCTGAGGTGTTAGTTTGCTATTCACCTGCAGTTGTTCGGGAAGAAAATAGGCACGATGATCGGATTCGAAAATCTCTTCCACCTGCACATTGTTTTTTGTGGTCTTCACTTTTTCGATTTTAGTGAAAGGGATGACCAGTACCGGCCCGAGTAGCGTTTGTTCTCCCGACCACTTGTCGGAGATTTCGTGAATCACATCTTCAGCTCGGAGTTGGCGTTCTGCGATCAGCGATTCGATCCATGCTGAGGGAATAAGCAGTATGAGAATTAAAAACCCGATCGACAGCAGTTTGATGATGATCGAGTTTGCCACCCAGGTATTAAACCGGTCGGCGATAGAGAGGACTGTGTTTTCCATAATGAGATGGTTAGATTTTAGATATAAGACTTTAGACATTAGAAGATTTTAGCTGTTCGACATGTTTATCATGTCGAACCACAGATGCGCAGGATCTCCAGATCCTCGCGGTTCGGATAGTGAAAACTTGATGTGGTGTTCATACTTAAAAGTACTTTCAATTTAAAAGTAAATGGATAAAAAAATTATTTCTTCTGACTTCTGATAATTTCTTCCATGGCGTCTAAATGTTTTTTAAAAGCAGAGCGCCCACGTTCCGAAATTTTGTAGCGCGTGTTGGGCTTGCGGTCCACAAACGATTTTTGGATCACGATATATTTTTCCCGTTCGAGGGCTTTGATGTGTGTAGCCAGGTTGCCGTCGGTGGTTTGCAGCAGTTCTTTTAAGTCACCGAAATCATACGATTCGTTAGCAGCCAGTACGCCCATGATCTGAAGCCGCACGCGGTGCTCCAGGGTTTTATCAAAATTTTCATAGGGATTTTTCATCGATCGTCAGTGCGGGTCAATCGTATTTGCGATACATGAGTGCACCGTAGAAAATATGAAAGAATCCAAAGCCGATGGCCCAGAAGATGAGTCCATAGCCTGGCAGCAATGCGGTAACCAGCCCCAGGATAATTTCAGAATAACCGAGAAATCGTATTTCTTCATAAAGGTTGCCACTTGCGTTTACCAAAGCCAGTCCGTAAAATAATAAACTAGCCGGAGCAATAATGCCGTAATAACCATTTTGAATAAGAATTAAAATAAATGTACCTCCCGACAGCAATGGGATGAGCAGGTTGATGCACAGTCTTTTGCTTGTTTCATTCCAGAAGGTGGTGTTTTGTTTTTTTGCTTTGCGTGCACTCATCGCGAAACCAGTGATCAACGACGCAGCAAGCACAAGGAGAGCAATTTCCAGCAAGGTGGCAGTAGTGCCAGGAAGCGGTGTTGAATTATTCATATAATCCAGCATGGAAGCCGGATATTGAAGCACGTAATACGCTGTGGCCGCCCCGGCCAAAGCATAAAGGCCAGCGAGAATTCCTGCAAGACCGCTGAGTGAAATGAATTTTGAGGACCGTTCCATCGCGTGACGGATGGACGCGAGATCTTCCTGGTAATCGGGTGTTTTTGACATATCAAAAAGTACTTTTAATTACAAAGCAAATATACGGAAGGAATTGCCGTATTGTTCGCATAAAAGTTGAAAAAGAAGTGCCGGGGTTGGTGATTTCTTTGTAAAGCCGTATTATTGCAGCCCAAATCAGCTCAAAAAGCACAAAATTCCTCCTTAGCTCAGCTGGTTAGAGCATCTGACTGTTAATCAGAGGGTCTTTGGTTCAAGTCCAAAAGGAGGAGCAAGCCCGGACCATAGGTTCGGGCTTTTTTTATGCTTTAGATGTTCATCCCATGTATTACATCTATATGCTTCATTCGCCCTTCTACTGACAAGTATTACGTAGGATACACAAATGACCATGACAGGAGATTCTATGAACACAATCATCAGGAATCTTTAACACATTTACTTCAAAACATAGACCATGGGTATTGAAAGCTGTATTCGAATGTAGAGATTCGGAAAAGGAAGCGGCACCCTTTTGACAAGGAAACAACACTACCTCAATTTGCTTAAACAATGAAGGACATGACTTTAGATTTTGTTAGCGCTCGTACTTTTATTCACGAATCCTTACACTGTCCCGGGTCACTTTTTTGAATTTTCCCTGATAATCAATTGCGAATCTCTCAACAATCGAGTCCTTTTGTGTCAATTCGTTTGATTGTTGATAGTTAAAAATTGTCTCATTGATTCTTGTCGTCACAAAATCAGAGTTGGTCATGAACTCCGTTCTCATGGTTGTTCCCACCACTGTTTCATTTCCGTTTTCGTCTTGAATAGCGTCCCCATAGGCGTCCGTAATTTCAATGAAATCAATCAGTGTTCTTTTACTGTCCAAGGTTAAAAGAAACGACTTGCTCCAGTCGTCCGCCCCTGTCTCTACGGCAATAATCTCAAAGTCGTTAACCTTGTCAAAACTAGCTAAACCGGATGAACTGTAGTACTGAGAACGACCCATTATACGGTCGGTCCACATTGTCCTTGAAAGACTGTCTAAAGAGATGTCTGAATGTGATGAACTTGTCAGTAGCCGAGGATTCGTCATTGGGAAACCAAAGCTGTTCCCTTCAATTTCTTTGTCGGCTGTTGATGGTTGTCTGTTGCAACTTGTCAGAGCAATCAGAATTAAACATGGTAGTAATCGATTAGGCATCTCTATGTAAAAGTATGAGGCTAACGTTTTGATATAAGGCGTTTTGCTTTAATTTAAAAATAAACAATAAAGGCAATGCCTTATCGCTTGTGTATAGGGCGTTTTTTCTGCACTCGCTTATATTGAATTTGTCTTAACCGTGTCAATCAATTTTAATAGAGCGTGATTGTCAGATATCGTCTTGGGTAAAATTATAGCTGTCTGGTTACCTGTAAAAAGAAAAAAGTAGTTACTGTTTTCCTCGATTTTAGTAAACGCTGAATATTTGTAATCTGTCGAACTTGAATTCGTTGTCACTGTTACTTTCCCTTCGTCATAACTAACTTGTCTTGGGCCGATGTTCTGTGGGTTGTTCTTTATAAATTCTTTTAAAGATTTCTGCTTTGTGGAGTCAGCAAACCTTGTCAGGAGATAAGTTACTAGTCCAACGAAGCCAACGATAATCCAGTTACCCCAGTCCAGAATTGAGTCAAGAATTTGTCCCGATGTCATGAAAACATAGATGGAGAATATACCAGCAACTAAGTATCTCCAATACTTTTGAAGGAAAGTCGAATGTGTCTTTAAATAGTAATTATTAAATGCAATCAAGTCCTCACTTGTTTGTTCAAATTTTATCATTCGTTAATCTTTAGTCAGTTGCGTCTGTCTTGAAAAAAATGCCCTACAACCGTTTGCCATGAGGCGTTGCCATTACCATAATTTAAAAATAGAAAAAAAAAGAAAAATGATTTATTCTTTTGTTGTTGACTGTCACTATGATTTCCTGCATTTGCTGCCTAACACCAATCATTCACTAAAGCTCGTTTCACTCGTATTGTCATGATTTTTGAAAGACTTATCGTCATTCGTCACGAAAGCTCCCGTTTGATTCTGTGAGCTTCATTCTTTCAACCTTCATTACACTCAATGAGTGATTATTCCTACTCCTCACAAGTTATCCGTACCAGGGTTGTAGCCATTCCCGCAATTCCAACGCAACAACCTTGGTTCATCCACTTGTGATAATTCTTACGGCCACTCATTTCGTTTCATTACGGTTTCTTTCATTTCAGCACACATAATCAAACCCGCTTTCCTTGTTGTGCGAGCCTACGTGTCGTTATGGGCTTCGGTCTGTTGATCTACCTTTACAGACTTTTGCTGATTCTGATCTTAGATTCTTTTAAAATGTCTGGGAGTGCCCGGCGACAGCCCTCGTTCCGGAAGTGCTTTTTCCCCCCGCATTCGACCCACGCACTTCCTACATAACTCGAATCGTACTGCGTACTCCTTTCTCGTACCCATTAACTCCGCTCGCGGCCTCTCTCCGTTTCACTTTGTTGCACTCCGTTCGTCCTTTGAGGCTCGCAAATGCCAAAAGGTTCTATGAAACCGCCTTAGTGTTGTCAAATAATTATCTTAGGTTAGTATATCTCTAAACCCAACCAAATGAACCTAAAACTCAAAATTTGGAATTATAGAAATATAGCAATGGATAATCCATTGGAAATCGAACTTCAACGAGGTATTACATTTATAATGGGTGTTAACAATGCAGGAAAGAGCAACCTATTGCGATTTCTATATGAATTTAGGGGAATCTTTTCTCAAGGGTTACATCAAAGTCGCGTTAACATAAACATTCTAAACCCCTTCGACCATATCCTTAACAGGAAGCAACTTGTTAACTATATTCAATTTGAAGTCACACAAGATGACAAAACATTTGGTTACAAGTTGAGTCCCGTGCAAGACAGCGATTTACATGTTCAAGTTTGTGCTTTGGATTTCTACTTTAAAAATATTGACCCAGCAAACCACGACCACCAAGTCCTTCACGCAGAGATATTTTCTATTTTAAGGAACACCTTTTACATAGGGGCGTTTCGTTCTAATCTCACCAACAGTTCAGGTCAAAACTTTGACATTTCAGTTGGGCAGAACTTTATTGCCAGCTGGTCCACCTGGGCAGATGGAGGCGATGTTAAGAAGATGAACAAACTCGAGGACCTTGTTTCAGAACTGAAAGATCTTTTTGGATTTAATAAACTCGATATTCGATTAAATACAAGTAAAAACAATTTGATTATCAAATGTGACGATGGGCACATTAACCTTGATGATATGGGCTCAGGAATCTCCCAATTCATAATTGTCCTTGCAAACGTGCTAATTCGTGAACCTGAAATAATTTTGATTGACGAGCCTGAACTAAACCTACATCCCAAACTGCAGGAAATTTTTATTCAAGCCCTTGCTGCAAAATGTAAGTATGGTCTTATTGCTACCTCGCACTCGATTGGCCTGGCTAGAAGTAGCGGAGCTGATCGAATATACTCCTTAACCAAGGACATCAAGTCCAAGCTAACATTAACTGCCTACGGTGACAGTTATAAGCCATCTATTAAAGAAGCTCTAAACGAGCTTGGTTACAGTCAGTTTGTTGAACTTGGAGGCAACAATATACTTTTAGTCGAAGGCTCATCAGACATTAAATGCTTTAGAGAAATACTTCGTAAATACCACATTGATCAACATTTTATTATTATGGACTTAGGAGGATCGAGTCTGATATCCGGAAAAAGGTCAGATGAACTTGCCGAGCTTAAAAGACTGAACGCGAAGTCTTACAATGTCATTTTTGATAGTGAATTTAAAAATGATAAGAGGAAACTTTCAGTCAAACTTCAAAGTTTCAACGATCTGTGTTTGTCTCTTAAGTTCAACGTCTTTCCTACCGATGTTTATGCCACAGACAATTACATAACTCAAAAGGCAATCAACTCCGTGATCGGCAAATCATTTACTGCCTTAGGCAAGTTTGAAAACTTAAACGATAGAGATATTAATAAGGGGTGGAATAAAGCTGAGAATTGGAAAATGTTCAGAGAGATGGACAAAGCAGATTTTAAAGAAAGTAAACTTGACACTTTTATAACGAAAGTTTTAATTCCCTTAACCAAATAATTTACGCTCTTGGATGCGATCTTTTATGAATCGCGATCAATGTTTCAATTTCGAGATGCAAATAAATAGTAGTAGTACTTAGCCAGCGATGTCCAAGCAAATCTCTAATCGCTGTTATTGGTGCCCCATTTTGATAGAGATGCGCAGCAAAAGAGTGTCTTAACGTGTGAGCTGAGGCCGTCTTAAAATACTTCCTTATTAGTCTCCACAAACACATTGGATACATCTGCTTTCCTTTGTCGGTTGAAATTAAGTAGTCAGTTCGGTTCTTTCCCTCCCATAACTTCGATTGCTTTTTGATAAGTCTTATCAATCGTCCTCCAATTGGTAGCAACCTTTCAAACTTTCCCTTGCCAACTACTTTAATGACTTTCCGCTGGAGGTCGATATTATCCCTTTTTAGGTTGATGAGTTCATTCGCTCGGCAACCAGTTTGATACAGTAATTCCAAAATCAGAAGATCTCTTACGATCTCTCTGTTTTCACCTGGCTGAATAGCGTTTAGGGTATTGTGTATAACATCTTTTGTGAGATAACTTCCACTTACCCTAATGAAACGCAATTTTTTTATTCTGGAGCATGGGAAGTTCTTGTAGCCATTGTGCCTCCTATGGTGTCTGTAAAAGGAGCGAATAACTTCGAACTTCCTGTTAATTGATCGGTTAGAGTAGTTTTGCGTCCTCAGATGAATTTGAAAATTCCTCACATCTCTCTCTGTAGCATTAATCAGATTTCCTTTGTAGAAATTGCTAAACTGCCTAAGGTCCGTTCGATAGGCAATTAATGTATGCCTGCTATATCTCCTGATCTTTTCAATGTGATTGAGATATTGATTTACCTCATCGTATGCAATTGTGGGGTCTACGGTTTTCATAAAAAATCCGTAAAGATAGACTTGAGAGCCTATCTATGAAGGAACTCGTGTGTGGACGTTGCGTTGAATTGGTTGATCGTTCGTTAAAAAAAACCACTCTAGCTGACCAGAATGCGCTAATAGTTTGGTTAACTTAAAAACTTACATGGGTACACAAACGGCTAAAGAATCTTGTTAATTTTAGATTGGCTTTAATTGAACCTCCTATGAGTGATACTTTACAGGGCGTTATTACAGGTGGTCTCATTGGACTAGTTAGTGCAATCGCAACAACTCTTCTTTCACCATTCATTATTGAAAGAACTGATAGGCGCAAACGCCAACGCGCTTGTAAAGCTGAAATATTTTACCTTGTAAGTATGTTCTTCAGCTATTATAAAGACCACATTAAGATGGTTAATCAGCACAATTGGCAAGTAAGACAAATAGACATTCAACGGGAATTCTATCATTCGGGTAAACCAAACTCAAATACAGAATTGATTAAGCATCATTTAGAATCACTGAGAGAAGGAGCAACTCAGTACCTTCATTCAATAGAAATAAGCTTTGATAAATTATCTGACACTGAAGGCAAGTTGCTTGCAAATTCTGCTGAGGTATCACACTGCTTTGAAAAACACATTGACAAGAGCATTAAAAAAATAGTTAATCGAATTGTGTTCCTCTCAAATAACAATATCGAGGTAATGGATTTTGATACAATTATAGCGACTAATATTAAGGCATTGAGTAAACAATTTGCTGATTTGGCAAATGATAAAATTACTATCATTCAAAAAGAGTACGAAGCAACAATAAACTCTTTAGAGGAAATATTTAAAGACTAAATCTTATGGAACTAGTAAGAGTTCAAGAAAAGAAAATTTTTAAAAAAGCGATTGAAGACGCTGGTCTATCGTTTTCAGACTTTGATGAAAAGGACGCAACATTGATGTATACACTCAAATTACGTAACACCCCTTTCTTCATTACGTTCATTCAAGACCCAAACCACTTTGCATTTTTTAATGTTAATTTAGTCAGATACAAGCCAAAATTTCCAACGACAACAATAAGACAATCTAAATCAATCGTTGGACAAAAACCCGGCTTTGCACCACTGAATAAGGTAATGATATGGATGAACGATTGGCTAGTAAAAGATGTAAAGCCATACATAGCGCACCAGATTGAAGAAAAGGAATGGTATGATAAGAAATCAGTGAATCAAGAATATTCTTCCCTTAATATCTCAACAGATGTAAGCGAAATGTTTGATGACAAACAGCAAGAACAAATCTCAATCAAGTTAGAAGAATGGAAATCAGAAATCAGCAAATTGATTCAAGCCAATACTGAAATAACAAATGAAGCTAAAGCAGAACAAACCAAGCAGCTTAACCAGTTAACAGAATACCTAAAACAAGAAAGCAAAACGCAAACGAGATTTGCATGGGTAGGTCTAGCTTTAGGAGCATACCAGATTTTCCAACCATACATTGGTATTGACGCAACAACAGTTGCTCAATATTTCTTAAACATTGTTGTGAAATCGTTACCAGCTTTGAATTCAATTAATCCAATTAATCTAATTGGCCAATGACAAAGAAGCAACTTATTCCTGTATTGCTTATAGGTGTTGGTCTCCTACTATTAAGCAACCTGATTGTATGGTTCTGGTTTGCGAAAGACATGCACTTAGAATGGGATGCCCCAAATTTCAATAACGTGGTTACACCAATCGCAACAGTAATCGCATTAGCGGTTTATGGCTATGCACTACTTCAGACAATTGAGCAGAATAAAATCATTTTAAGCCAAAGCTTTAAACCTCATGTTGAAAGGGAGTTTGACAGGTTAACCAAGCAGTTCATTGAAGAACAAACAAACTTTAAAACGGGAGATAATTTCAACGATCGCGATCTAATGGGTACACTTAAAATTTACGTACAAATCATAGAGAACAATAAAGAATATAGGCAAGACATATCAGATTGGAAGGATGGAATACTTCATACTCAAGACGAACTTGAATCGCGAACATACTATAAACGTCTTCTGTTCTTTGAAGGAATGACAGTGGTAGATTACAGTTCAATTTTTCAATTGATAGATTACATTGACAATTCTGATCAACTACTTGAGTCAGACAGGAACGATTATAAACGAAGAATCGTAGTCGAATTTGTTGGTAAATATTTAACCTTGATTGAACATTTAACCAAAAATCCTTTTTACATACCAGACTACTTTTGGGTTTTCGGTGGTGAAAAGGTTGAATTCATTTCATACTGATACGCTCTTTGGTGATCGCTATCAGGAATTAAAAACGCGCCTCGCACCAAGGGTTGAAAATAGATAGCATGGACTGGACACAAATAGCAATCATCGTATTCACTGCTGCAGCAACAGCCTTGGCAACCGTTGGTATCCAACTATGGTTAACCAAACCAATCAAGCGGAATGAATTTCAAGCTTTGATTGAAGCTACCCCAACAATAGCAGATATCGAAGAATCTTTTAAACACGCATGGGAGTTAGAATCACATAAAAAGAAAAATGTTTTTGATGACGAACGTGAATCAGTTTTTACAATGTACGAATCCCTAAATAATTGGTTTCATAAATCCGCGCATCTCAGGGTCACTTCATCCGTTGAAAAGTTCGCAGAAGAAATAGCCGAAGCTGATCGACTTTACAGCATCTACCGAAATGATCAAAGTCGTTTAACCTTGCTTTTGGATTTAGACCATTCTCTCAATGAATCAATGAATGAATTCGACATGGCAATAATTGAACTCCAGAAGGTTTTGCTTGAAATAAACTTTGCACACACGATATATCTATCTCAAAACCATCCAAGAGAAGAATACACCGCTTTTTTAAAATCGCTGCATGCAAAACCAACCGAGTATCAATCAAATGCTATTGATAAAAAACAACTTGTGCGTGATAAATTGCGGAAACTGATAATTTGAATTTTTACAAATTATACCAATAAATTTTTCCAGTACTGGTCATTTTACTAATAAGCCTAGGCGTCATGATAACTCACGAAATTGAAAAGAAGAATCTCGTATTCAAAATAATCGAATATGGTTTGAAAAAAGAGAGATTTACTATGAACCAACTAATGACAGATTTAAAGTTAGACGAGGGTGAGTTGGATTTCGTCTATAGAAATCTGTATAAGGACATAGCCAGTAATAGCACAAGTTCAAACCATATAATTGCGGGTATGAATCTTTCTGCAATTGGAAATACTAATCCACCATGTGCCCTTCTACCAACTGCAATATTTCAATATGTTGATTGGTTGGAAATAAAAGAAGCAAGGAAGGCAGCAACAAAAGCAAAATATCTTTCTTGGATAGCAATCGGGATAACATTATTCATTGGAGTTATTCAATCATATCTTGCATTCAAAGCACTAAAATAGATTACCTATCATGAAAGAAAATAAAGCACACTTTGTTTGGCTTATGCTTGGTGTATTGGTTTTGTGGCTGATAACTGTTGGTATTTTTAAGGGTGTAGGCAGTACAAATACTTACGATGGGGTCACCTCCGTATTCACGGCATTCGCCTTAGCAGGTGTTGTCTATTCACTAATCCAGCAAAGCAGAATAGTTACCAATGAGCGGTTTGAAAGCAAGTTCTTCGAAATGTTGAAAGCACAAAGGGAAATTGTAAATGAATGGATTTAAAAGCGAAGTCCTACTATGATGAAAAAAACGAAATACTAATGCCTGAAACATTAACCGTTGGCAGGGGCTGCTTTAGAGTGTTCTACAACCAGCATTTTAAAGATGCAATTAAGTACTATATAAAAAAGAGATACGATAGGGAAATAACAAAAAACTCAGATTTAATAAATGAAGTTGTCCTGATCGACCTAGTGACAATATACGAAGAAGATTATTTTAGAACTTATCAAGATGATCTTGGGCATTATTTCAGACACCTATATCATATGGTAAGAATGGTTGATCGAGCGGATATAGGCAACAAAGATGATTACACAAGGATCATTCGTGCTCAAATGTCGACCTATGAATCAATTATGCTTTTCTATAACGGCCTTTCCAAATACAGTAAAGAATTCAAACCGTTCATTACTAAATACGCCCTACTAAAGGGATTGGATTTCAACCTGCTTATCAATAAAAATGCTGATAAATATTCAAGTGATTCATATACCAAGGATGCATTTGGTGAATAACACGTAAAAGCAAAAATTAAAGTAATGAAGAAAAATAAAATTGATGATGTAGGAAGATACCAAATTGGATTCGTTGCTCTCGCAATGCTTATTTGGGTATTCACTATTGGGGCATTTACTTATACTGCTGGAAAGGCACTAGCCTTTGACGCAACAAGTTCTTTATTCTCAGCGTTGGCGTTTGCTGGTGTTATGATTGCCGTCTACTTACAAAGGAAAGATTTGCTTGCACAAAAAGAAGAACTTGCACTGACCAGAAAGGAATTTGCACAACAGAATGAAACGCTTTCGAAACAACGTTTTGAAAACACTTTCTTTCAATTGTTGGGGATATTTAACGGGATAACAAGCCGAGAACATTTTTTAGCTTTTGTCCAGCGATTTGATCAGGATTTAAATACCCGTGGAAGAACTGATTCTTATGACGAAAATAAACAAAGATTCAAAGATGTGGACACAACCTTAAAACATCCGTTTGTGAGCTATTGGCAGTACATCAAAACGATCTTGGACTATATCTATGCATCAAAATTGATTGAAGAGACGGAAAAGAAGTTTTATGTAAGTATTCTTTTTTCTCAATTGTCACCTGCTGAAAAGAAAATCATGTACTATTTCGCGGTATTTGGTTTAGCCGATAAGAGATTCATTGCATTAACGCGACACTATCAACTGTTCAGCCCAATAAGTGAATTGAATTTAAAAGATAAACAGCATGATCAATACATTGCTTATACAATGCCAGGGGGTTGATTTGGTATAAACCCCTTGTCAATCATTGTCTGTTCTATTCTGGTATTCAAGTTTACCCTCAACTGTTAACTCAGCCCAAATAAAGTTGCTCGCAAAATTTCCGTGCTGACCTGAAACAAGACCTAACCTTACGAGTTCATCAGTAAAGTCAAAAGGAATTTGATACAACTGAATAGGAGTTGCAAGAATTTCAACAATATTGCCGGAACCACCTTTTTGTCCAAGTCCTTTAAGAATGGCATTTACCGTTGAATGGTAAAACGATGAATTAATCTCTCTGATTCCACTAACAGATATATTACATTGAACAGTCCCATCAGGTAAGAACATTACGTCTGGCTTTAACATTCCCTTTGCCTTGAGGCTATTCGCTAAATCCATTGCAACAACACTATGGCGTGCCGCAATTACTCCAATAGTATTGGTAGTGAAATTTGGATTGTCTTTGTACAATTGAAACAGGTGTTGCAATGCTTCCTTTTCTACTGGTTTCAAGCTCATGATCAGTGTTCTTATTTCTTCTTCTTATTCAACGTTTCATACTTCTTTCTTGCTTCTTCTCCGTGAATTTCTTTAAACACCACTTTTACTTTTTTAGCATCTTTCTTAAGTGCTTTCTTTTTTTTTGGCAGGGTCATAAGTTAATGGATTTAGAGTGTTCAAAATATACCAATAATAATTTGATTGATAATGGGGTAAGGTAGAACACTTACTATGTCCAATAGCAAACTAGCTCCTATTTACTCAAAGAAAGGGATTTGATTTTTTAGTATATTTGATATATGGCGAAGAAGATAGGAAAAATTAATGAAGGACAAGAAAAGCCCCAAAGGCCTAGTCCGCAACCTGTTCAGGTGAAGTCTGCATCACCACCAGCACCACCAAAGAAATAATTTACCAATGGCAAAGCAAGAAGAAATTAAACCATCTCCTCAACCTGATATTATCAAGGGTGGTGAAAAATTAACCCGTCCTACTGTTATACAACCAAAAGAAAAAAAATAATTGCTTTCAAATGACAGAAGATAAAAGTCCTAACTCGGTTCCAGAGTTCGAAAGGAAAGGTAAAACTGATGCAGATAGACCACGTCCAATTGCAGGTAGTGAGAAAATGTTGCGTCCTCAGATCGTTACGGGAGAGAAGAAGCCGACAACCCCTTCAAGCCCTCCTGACAAAACAAAAAAATCAGAATAGCACCCACAAGAAGGAGAATCAAACATACGATATTCATTAAAATGACAGTGAAATCTAACCTGTCAAGAATTCTTTGCCTTCTGGCATATAACGCTTCTCTAAAGGTTCTTTCAGCTCTAAGGTCAGAGACCTTTTTTTGCGTTAAATGAATTTCTCCAAGATGTGATCGTAAGGAAATGTACTGCGATACAAAATTCAGAACTATACCCAAACCAAAAGCACCTATTGCGTACAATGGGTAGTCTAAAAAAAGGACTATTTTTTGTTCATGAAAGAATTTCAAAAGATTGGCAATAAAAATTATTGCAGCTGACGACAAAACTATAACGAGATAGTCGAATCTCTGATTGGAATATTTCGCGCTTTCTTTACACGAAAGAATATAACCCTCCAACTGTTCAACAAAATCATCTCTACGTTCCTCTGTCAATCTAAAAGAAGGATGAGTCCTTGGTTTAAACCACTTAATGAAAAGTTTCATTGACTTTTTTGGATTATATATGCGACCTAAGTTAGATAAAAAGGAGCAGCCGATCTGCCTACAAGAGTATTTGAATTTTGATAGTTGACGCCTATCAGCGAAGGCCAACACAGCGGATTCTACTTCCATATTACATATCTTTAGATAATGGCTAACCCATGAGTAAAAAATTCGCAACTTTTAAGAAAGTCGATGATCTCGACCTGCTATTTAGTAGCATGGGTCAATAGAGATTCCAACAAAACAAGATAAGTTCAAACCTGCCAAGGATCTTGATCTATACCGGAAGGATGAGAATGGTCAAATGGAGAAGATTGAGGACCAAAGAGTTTACATCAAAAAAGATGGTCCCGACAGTCTAAGAGTTTTTGAGGCAGTGTTTAGGGAGAATATTAAGCAGAGTCTTACAAGTGAGCACCCATATAGCAGCGATATCAAATTAGAGGTAATAATTGAGGTAACAATGCCTGACAATAGAATGAAAAAAGTTGATGTTGACAACTTAGCGAAAGCTGTTTTAGACAGTATGAAGGGTTTGGTATTTATTGATGATAGCCAAGTAGTAAATCTTCTAGTTTCAAAAGATGTTCTTGTAGTCAGGGAGATAACACATGGTTTACTTGTCGGTGTAAGGAAGATAAGTGAAACCCGACCAAGCTGGTTTAGGAATATTAGTCTTTTTTACCGCGTCGATTAATGACATAAAGCGCAAATATTTGGACCAAAAAGTTGAATGGTTTAAAAATTAGGTGGTGGCTGTGACCATATCTTATCCGCTCCCCAAAGTACTATTTGAACAACTATAGCGATTACAGCAGCCCACATTGCTTTTTTGGCCTCCTTTCTTGCTTCTTTACTCTCTTTAAATGCATGTTGTAACTCCTGATAGTCTAGCAATGCCATATAAGCGTCCATACCCATGTCATTACTTGCATGAGGTGTTGTTGTTGCATAAATCTTTTGGTAGATAGAAAGCGGATTCGATGTGAGCCCGCTTTCACGGAAACGATCCCTAAATTGTTCAAAGGTAATTGCCACACCATTCTTTAAGTCCTCCTTTGCTAGTTTGAGCAGATAGATATAAGGTTCTTCCATATTGTTTTGGTTAGGTTAAATAGTATATCAAGGTAGTATCTCATCTCCTGGTACCGGAAGAAAGTGGTAACAAAGTGGTAACAAATCCTACAAAATGCTACTTTTAACTTGTTGTCAGTAACCTCTAAAGTATTGATATGCTGACTGAAAGATATTTCAATCTCCTGAAAGTCACTCTGTTAATCAGAGGGTCTTTGGTTCAAGTCCAAAAGGAGGAGCTTTAAAATCAGGCAGTTACATGTAAAATGTGACTGCCTATTTTTTTGTGCATACATGGATACAATAAACAAGTGTAAATTGATGATCAAACATCAAAGAGAATACTTCAACACTGGTTTATTAATGCACCGGAGAATACTCGAAACTTAATACCGACTTGCTTTGATTATACCAACCGGATGAAAGGAAATGCCTAAACGATTCAAATCAAAAAGCATCATACCCAAAATCTCGCTGTGGAATATTGCAGACGAGAGACCTTTCAATGCATTCGTGTATGAATCAATTCCGCCCCCGGACATGATTCAATACAAGGCGCACCGGAAAAAACATTTTGTACTTTCTTACGTGCTGAAGGGCTCAATCAAAAGCTACATCGACTTTAAAGAAAAGGTCTTCAATCCAGGTGACGTGGCGCTGATCAATCCCAATCACATTCACTTCGTGAAGCCGGTCGACAAAAAACTGATCAAGGTAATGATCATCGCTTTCAACCGATCTTTTTACAACCGACTAAACCTAAGCGCGAAGGTAAACATGATCGCGAATGCTCCACAGGAAAACCTGTTCGTGCGTGGTCAGCAGTATGATGAGGATGTTATTCCCCTGCTGTTCCGGTCAATTGTAAAAGAATACAAAGCACATCAAAAAATAAACCCAGCGATCACTTCGCTGATGTCGCTTTTGATTACCCGGTTGGCAGAACAAAGTGGAATGAGCAACGAATTGCCGAAAGACAATTTCATTTATTATTCCTTTTTAAAGTCGTTGGACGAAAATCTATCCACAACACATCGTGTTACGGAATATGCAGCCGATCTTAACATATCAGAAAAAAGTTTAAACCGATCGTGCCAGGAGATTGCCCAAAGTTCTGCGCAAAGCATCATCCATCAGAAAATTAATTTTGAAGCAAAGCGTCAGCTTGTGCATGATCAATCCTCGGCGAAGGAAATCGCCTACTCGGTAGGATTTACTGACCCTATTCAATTTTCAAAATTTTTCAAAGTGCATAACGGCCTCACTCCTTTAGAGTATCGAAAGAAAGCCCGTTCCGGACGATCGTCCTGAAATTTTGTAACTCTCCGTTAACCTCGATCTTACAAAAGAAATTGCCTTGTCTGTTTTGATGACAGATGAGATGAGAGAATGATTCTCTGTTTTGCATTTCAATGCTCTGACGTTTAAGATTTCCATCGCTTTTTCTAAATAAAACACCACACACAAGGTTTGTCCATAAATGACAATACCTCTTCTTTTCCATAGGCGTTTATAATGGTATCAAACAACTAAAACCAAATAAGTCATGGAAACACAAATAAAATTTCTACGGACCAGGAGTATTCGAGACCGAATGAACAGGAACATAGCGATGCTTATTTTCGTGTTACTTGCTGGCATCGCAAGTGCGTTCGCGTGCAAAGCAAAGACTCTGAATACGCCAGGCGATACGTCACAACCAAATAAGGTGGAGACCCCGAGGTAAAATCCCTCACGTAGCAAGTAGACGTTTGCGTTTATCACAAAAATCACAACAGCTAAAAAACTAAAGTCATGATGAAGGAAATTAAGAATCTGAAGAAAATTAATGAAACTCTGAATTCGAAAGGAACCATACTGGGACTTCTTAAATACAATGACAAGTATTATTTCAGTTCATCGCTTAATGGTGAATCGGGAAGAGTTTACTGGTCCGTTGAGGAGCCAGTCCTTGCGAGTTATTTCAATAACCAATTAAAACTACAGGACGTTTTTTTTGCGAGCGAAGATATCATCGTGCCACGCTATTTCAGAAAAGAAGCAGGTGATTTGAAAAAGCAACTGGCCGACCTGATCACCTGTGGCAAAAGACTGTTTTTTGAAAATTCGGATGGAATGCGGAATGACAGCCTTGCCGAAGTATTTGTAAGGTAGACGCAACACGAAAAGAAATAGCGATAAAGTAATAACAAAATAATGGGTTGATTGTTTTGGGTTTGGTTGATGGTCGAGCGCCTGGCTATAAAAGGCCGGCGCTCATCATTGGATCCCAGTACAAGCTTTGTCCAAAAATGACAACACCTCTTCTTTTTAGGGTAGCGTTTATACTATCATGAATCACTTAAATCCATAGGGCATGAAAACAAAAAACGAATTTGTGGGAGAGAATTTAGGTAATGAATCGGTAGGTACGAAATCAATAAATGATGAATCCATCACAGCAAAGGTTCGTCAGGCCATCGAAGAATGGAATGAGCAGGAAAAAACCGGTGACTTAAACAAGTTTAAAAATCCGGATACAAGTACCTCATCGGTAACGTTGACCGGATCGTCGGACCAATAAGTTTTTCAATTGAGGCAAACAACACAATTAGAATTAAACCACTAAACAAATCGTTATGATGACCAGGAGCATAAAAAAACGAATGTACAGGAAGATTGTTATACTTATTTTTTTAATACTGACGGCCCTCACGGCTACGATCGCGAACAAAATAAAAACTATCAATCTGCCGGAAAATGAAGCAGGGGAGAGCAAGGTGGAAATTTCAGGTTCGTAACTATGAGATCTTCCTTGTTTTAAAAGTTAAAAGTTTCAGGTTTCAAATTCTATGTCATCTGAAACCTGAAATTTGATGGTACTCTATTTCCCCTCTATCTCCAACACCGTAACCGCATACGGTGCCAATTCGATCGTGAGATCGCGGGCGTATGTCATCGTGCCTTCCATTGGCTTGATCTTATCGGGTTCTTTTAAGGAAGCTTCATCATTCAATCCCGCACTTACGGTGTAGGTTTTTATTGTAGCATCCGCGGGCAACTTCGATCCATCAAGTCGTACAAGAAGAATGTTCTTGCTGCCCTGGTAGTTCACGGCCTTGATCACGATCCGTTTTCCATCTTCACTTGCTGTAGCAATCGCATCAATTCCACCCGCCTGCCAGTCTTCGGGCTTGCCTTGCGAGATGTTGTCAAAAAAGTCGGTTCGCTTTTCCATGTCGCTGAACGTTCCACTGGCAGAAGCGAGATGCCTTTCAGCATAATGATCCCTGAAAAGTTTTTCAACAATATAGCCTGACCCGGGAAACCACGATACATGGTCGTGATAGATGAACGCACGCCACTCCGGGTTGTCGGTAGTATTTCTCATCAGCAACGCGGGGCACGTCAGTTCGAGCTCCGGGCTCATCTTTTCGTACATGATCAGACTTCCTGCTGTGTGAAGACCGGAACGCCAGTCGTACGTGCGGCAAAGGCTCCACTCCAGCACGGCTACTTTGATCGAGGGATGTGCTGACGTACGTATGTGGTCACGCAGTTTCACCAGGTAGTCTTCGATGCGTAACAAACCAGTTTCATAATTCTCGTTTTCGTATTCATAGTTGTGGCATCCGAGGATATCAAAATTTTCTCCAGCCAGGTCAATGACCTTTTCACTCCACATCATGTCGTTCGATCGTTTTTGTCCGCATGCAACAATGCGCGATCCGGGCGCAATCTTTCTTAATTCACGACCGTAAACATTTACGATCTCCGCATATTGGTCCGCGGTAAAATTATTATTCATCGGTTCGTTGTCGATCTGGATATACGGTATCGAATAGGGATCGGCATGTCCGTTAGCTGCGCGTAATTTTCCCCACTCCGTTGTAGCCGGGTCGATCAGGTAATGCACCCAGTCCATCGCATACTTCACTTCTTCAACACTGGTGCCCGTTGCCGCTAAAACGATCATCGGCTTGGCATCGAGCTGGCGGCACATTTCCAGAAATTCGTCAGTACCAAATCCATAGTAATCAGAATAGCCTCCCCACATTTCATTGGGGTGATATACGCGCGACGCATGCGGACCGATCCCGTCCTTCCATCGATACGTGGATGCGAACGACCCACCCGGCCAACGGATGAACGAAGGTTTAAGATCACGAAGCGCTCCTAACAGATCGGGGCGAAGCATCCCGTTTTTGCGAACGCCGGCCGACATTAACGAAACATAATCCAGCAAGACAGCGCCTGTGCCTTTGGCCAATATCTGTACAGATGCTTGTGTATCGGTTACCGGACTTGAAAAAGAAAAAGGTACTTCCTGCCATTCATTTCCGGAAACCTGAAGTGGTACTGTTGAAAGAGAATTATTTTTTGAATCATTCACCTGAAAAGAAATTTCAGGTGATCCTGCTGTCACCCTGATCCACACCGACCCGTTGTATACGGTATCTTTCTGCAAGTAGATGCGGCCCTGCTGAATGCCGGCCATACCACCGTCCGGTTTTAACTGCACACTTTTCTCTCCACTCTTAAACGGTGTTTTCTCTACCGAGACAAAACTACTGTCGATGGCTGTCCAGTGGGTTGCAAAATCCTTACCCTCAAAACCACTTCCCTGAATTTGCTCAGCAAACAGTCCGTCCATGTCGGAATGATTGATGTGCTCGAAGAATTGTCCATAGATGCCGGGATCGATGCCGCGGGTTGTACGATCGGCATCCACGGCAAGAACAGCCACGCGAGGACTATTTGAAGTCGCGGTATTTTTATCGGCACAGGCGTTCAATAGTTGGATCGCTACAACAGTGAGAAGTAAACGTGATAAGGTCTTCATAGGGAGGGGTGCATGATGTGATGTTGAACGTTTCGACATGAGGTATTTAATCTGTGAACTTAGAACATGAAACGCACTAATAAAACACGAATGTCATATTCGCAGATTTTTCGTTATGAATGGCTGTCATACTGGTCGATAATTCAGATTTCAGGTTTCAAATTCAAAACTATTAGAACGATTACTCGGAATATGAAACCTGAAATAAACCTACATCGATAAAAACTTTTTTTCTTTCGCGCTTTTGAAAAAGGATTCGATCACTTTCATATTGTTCACAGCATCTTCCAGCGGAGTGGGCACAGACTCATTATTCAGGATGGCCTTTGCAAGGAGGTCTGCCTGAAGGGAGTATTGGTTAATAATCGGAAAAACAATTTCTTCCGATCCCTTCACCGTATGCAACCACATACGTGTTTGTTTATCTGTGGGAGCATTGAAAGGGATATCGATTTCTATCCTTCCTGTCGGCCCCACAATATTCACACGTTGGTAAGGTGTTAATTGTGTAGAACAGGTGAAGGTTGAAGTGCCTGTTCCAAAATCGAGAATACCGGAAGCCATGCGGTCTGTACCCCATGCAGGATCGAATTCCGCTTTTCCAAAAATGCCGATGGGTTCCCTATCAAAAAGAAAACGGGACAATGAAATACAATAACATCCAATATCCATGATGCCACCACCACCAAGTTCTTTCTGATTGCGGATGTCCTTAGGATCTAAGGTGTAAAAAGAAAAGAAAGATTGAATCGTTTCCAGTTTTCCAATCTTTCCTTCGCTCACCATCTTTTTTGCCAGTACCCATTGCGGGTGAAAGCGGTACATAAACGCTTCCATGATTTTCAATTGCGGATATTTCTTTGCTTCGGCCGATAACGTTTCAGCTTCTGTTACGGTAAGTCCGATGGGTTTTTCGCATAACACATGTTTGCCTGCCTGCAGTGCTTTGATAGCCCATTCCACATGCAGGTGGTTGGGCAGCGGAATATACACAGCATCGATGTTGGAATCTTTCAGCAATGCTTCATACGAGTCATATGCGACCGGAATATTTAGCTGGGCGGCAGTTGCCTCTCCCTGTTCTTTATTCCTGGAAGCTATGGCTACTACTTCACACAATTCACCCGCCTGTATAGCAGGGATTACTTTTCCTGTTCCAATTTTGGCGGTGCTCAGTATGCCCCAGCGTACTTTTTTCATGAGATACTATTCTAGTTTAGAAGTTACCGTTCGCTGCATAGATATAACCTCAGCATGTATTTACAATGGATTTCAGATTTTATTTTTACAGTTTGTTTCTCGCAACTTCGCCGCACGAATTGTTCAAGACTCAGCAAGGCTTACTTATTTCTTTCCCATAAATCGTTCGACGGAACCATCGGGAACACTAAACTCCGCATAAAGCCCGTCGGCGCTTAAATTCAAAATGATGGCCGCATGCCCTTGCCCATAGATTTTATCAAACGCCTGATTGAATTCCATCACTTTATTATCGAGTGCAGGATTCGAGGAAATGATATAGCAAAGTCCACGTTCACTAATGCGTAACTCATTTCGGATTGCAGCACGGTTTAGAATTTCAGCATCCATAGGATTTACTGCATCGCGATCCAGAATAGCATCGCCGTCTGCAACAAGCCGGTCGATAAACAGGCTTCTGTTTTTAGCATGGACAAGTTCCACAACAGCCTGCTCCATGTCTTCAAGTGGAATAAAGTTGCTGATGAACTTTCTAAGGATGGTCTGAAAATCGATATCCATTTTTTTTATTTCAAGATTCAAGTGTCAGACGGTTTTGTACTCTTCATCGGTCACCCTGTCCAGCCAGGTCACAACGCCGTTTTGGGTGTTGGTATTGACAGCGAGATGGGTCATTTCATTATCTTGTGATGCGCCATGCCAGTGCACCACATTAGGCGCAATGGTCACAACATCACCCTTGCGAATGATCTGAATGGGTTTTCCTTTCTCCTGATAATAACCGACACCATCGGTGACAATCAGGATTTGTCCGCCTCCATGGGTGTGCCAGTTATTACGCGCACCACGTTCAAAGACCACGTTTCCTATTTGAGTATTGTGGATTGGGTTGTTAGGAACAAGCAATTTTATCCAGACGGTTCCGGTAAAGTATTCTGCAGGGGCTTTCTCGCCTTTGGGAAATAGTTCGGTTTTATTTTCTGGCAGCATAGGTTGATTATTTAAAGCTTAGATTCAATGATTGAAAAGCGCGATCAATGTTATTGTCAAGATAGCAAATAAGATTAAATGCATTTACTTCCTTAACTTTGAAGTATGTACATCCCCAATCCATCGCAAAAATGAATGAAATAGAATTAAAGCTGGACAGTAATGGCAAAGGTGCTTTCGTCATTGAGAAGGAGGGTGAACGAATTGCAGAAATGGTCATTGGCATTTCAGGATCTAACCTTACCGTGTACCACACTGAAGTATCTGACCAATTGAAGGGACAAGGTATTGCTACAAAATTACTTTCGGCCATGGTGGCGTATGCGCGAGAGCATCAGTTGAAAGTGATTCCTCTTTGTCCCTATGTGCTTGCTCAATTCAAACGTCATCCGGACCAATACAAAGATGTATGGAATCAGGATTGGCATCACTAATTAATTTACCTGAGTTAATATTATGATCGATATTGTCATTGAGGCACGCAAAGCATCGATAGCCGCGAACATGGAAGTGCGAAGAATTCTTCCCTTCCGGCAACGGAGAATGGTAGGTCCGTTTATTTTTATGGATCATGCTGGGCCCGTCGCTGTTCAACCAGAACGTGCCAGTGCCATGGACGTTCTGCCTCATCCACACATCGGACTTTCCACGGTGAGCTATTTATTCGGTGGGCAAGTCACGCATCGTGATAGCCTTGGTGTAGAGCAGATCATACGACCTGGTGAAGTGAACTGGATGACGGCCGGAAAAGGCATTGCACACTCAGAACGTTTTGAAGATCCCTCGGCATTGGCCGGAGGAAATCTGGAAATGATTCAGACGTGGGTGGCACTTCCTGAAAAAGATGAAGAGGCTATGCCATCGTTCGATAATTACAAACCCGAAGTATTGCCAACCTTCACCGATACTGGCGTGTGGATGCGATTGATCGCAGGAAATGCATTTGGTCTGAAGAGTAATGTCAAAACACATTCTCCACTATTTTATCTTCATGTAGTACTTGAAAAAGGAGCGAGGTTCGGCCTGCCCAAGGAACATGATGAACGCGGATTCTATATCGCGAAGGGAAGTGTTGAAGTTTCAGGGAAAACATACACAGCCGGGCAGATGCTGGTTTTCACCAAGGGTGTTGATCCCATAATTATTTCAAAGGAACCTTCGATGCTGATGTTATTGGGCGGTGAACCGCTGGGTGAACGTTTCATCTGGTGGAATTTTGTTTCATCACGAAAGGAAAGAATAGAGCAGGCAAAATCCGATTGGAAAGAAGGACGCATTTTGTTGCCACCCACCGATAACCATGAATTTGTTCCTCTTCCTGAAGACAAGTCAAGACCTGCAGGCAATCCATCTCCTCAGGCGCTTTCTTAAAGGGAATATTTCTTATCTTTAAGATCGGCCATTTTGATTTTATGGAACTATACTATTCGCTTTCTGTTCTCATTGTTCTCACTGCGCTATTCTCCTACTTAAACATTCGGTATTTAAAGCTTCCGTCAACGATTGGTGTCATGTTGATTGCCATGATCGTTTCCATAAGCCTGGTTGTAGCCGGTAAATCATATCCGGATATGTTTACCAGCTTCACCAACATCATTGCCAGTGTTGATTTTACGGAAGTATTGATGGGTGCTTTGCTAAACTTTCTGCTTTTCGCGGGAGCTATTCACATCAGTCTGCACGACTTGCGTAAGCAGCGCATACCCGTGATGATCTTCTCGACGCTGGGTGTCGTTATTTCAACGCTCGTGGTCGGAACTTTGCTGTATTTCACATTTATTTTTCTGAACACGCATATCGCTTTCATGGAGTGCCTGGTGTTTGGCGCATTGATCTCACCCACCGATCCGATTGCTGTCATTGGGATTTTGAAAAAAGCAGGCATAAGAAAATCCATCGAAATAAAAGTTGCCGGAGAATCACTTTTTAATGATGGCGTAGCCGTTGTACTTTTTGCGGTATTGCTTCAGCTAGCGCAGGGAAGTGAAGTGGACATTACATTTCTTCGCATCAGTGGACTATTTGTTCAGGAAGCGGGTGGCGGATTGTTGATGGGATTGATTCTGGGATATGTTGCTTCACACGGAATCAAGAGAATTAATAATTACAACGTCACGGTCATGATCACATTGGCTGTTGTGATGGGAGGGTACCTGATCACAAAGTATTTACACATCTCAGGTCCGTTAACGATGGTAGCTGCCGGTCTCGTACTTGGTAACTACGGAAAGGATCTGGCGATGTCGGCGAACGACAGGGATTATCTGTATAAGTTCTGGGAGTTGATTGACGAAATTCTCAACGCCATGCTTTTCCTCATCATAGGCTTCGAACTTTTACTGATTCCCAACCTGGAGCAATACTGGGCGATCGGTCCGATTACCATTTTGATTGTGTTGCTTGCACGCTTCTTTTCCATCTGGTTGCCCATCAAATTTATTCCCAACATCGGAAGCTTCGACGGAAAAACGATTACCATTCTGGTATGGGGCGGATTGCGCGGAGGTGTTTCAGTTGCATTGGCATTAACCATTGATGAACACTTGCATCACAACCTGTTCCTGGCCATTACCTACTATGTTGTTGTATTCTCCATTGTGGTGCAGGGTCTTACGGTTGGTAAGCTTACTCAATTACAGAAAGCCAAGCGTGCTTAAACTATTCCGTCTTCAAAACTAGTGGATTGGTGTTGATAGCCGGATGAAACAAATTTACGGGTAGAAAGAGTAACTGAATGGCACGGATTGGTTCAGGATTTCGTTTCTCCGACAGAAACACTTTTCTTGAGCTCCATCAGTTCCGTGTAGGTTTTCATAGCCTGTTTCATGATGGAGTCATTGTGGCTCTCGATTTTTTTGCTTCGTCTGTCAAGGATATCATCGTATCGGATAAACGTTTCGTCTGAGTTCTCATCGATTCCTATATTTCTCAAAATTAACGAATCCAGGTGCGGCTGGAAGTAGCAGTCGTCGAGGCCAGCTTCATGGAGTGCGTGGAAGAGTTTGCGCGATTTGAGTTCTTCCTTAATCAAGTAAAGAGATTCCTGCATTTTTGAAGGAAGTTTTACCAAAGGGTAATTCATGTTGGTTGTTTTCATGTGGTATAGGGAATAGCCTATACAATTATAGATAATAAAACCATAGGGAATAGCATATGAATGAAAATTTTTTTATTGTTTTCTTTGGGTGTGGCAAAGCAGCAAATAAGAATCCGGTATCAGAAGCAGCTGAGCAAAATGGGCACCCATATTCGCAAGTTGCGGGAATATCAGGGTATGAGCCAGGAACAGCTTGCTGCTGAGGCTGAGGTTCCTTACTCCACGGTCAATGAGATTGAAGCGGGCAAGACGAATCCAACCATCGCTTCATTGATGGCATTATCAGAGGCGCTTGAAGTACCCGTGAGTGAAATTTTGGATTTTTGACTTTTCTAATCCAGACCGACATCAATGCTGAGGATGTATTACCCTGGAAAATATAGAAACACACAATAACATTCGGCTCATTTCATTGAGCCTTAAATTTCATGTAGTACTGTTATTTACTCACTCCTTAGATTTCTTGCCGGATTTTCATTGGCGGCTTTAAGAGTTTGTGAGAGAATGGTGGTTAGGCCAATCAATAACAATAGTATAAAACTCAACGCCGCGTGTCCAATCCCAAACGCAACTTTATTGGCAAAGTTCATGAGGAAAAACTGACTGAGCGCATATCCAAGCGGCAGTGCGATCAATCCTGAAATGAGTAATAATTTTAAATATCCTTTCGAAAGCAACACGATAAGCTGCGATACCTGGCTGCCGACAATCTTGCGAATACTTATTTCTTTTCTTCGCGTTTCTACGGTGTACACCACCATGCCCAAAAGACCCATCGAGGCGATGGTGATTGTCATAAATGAAAGAAATCCAAGAAGGGAAATTGTTGCCGATTGATTATTCCAATCGGTAAGTTTTTTATCCAGGAACTCGTAGACAAACGGATCTTCGGGATATACTTTCTTCCAGGCTGCAGCGGCCGATGCCTCGAGTGATTTTGCGTTGCCACCGGACACCTTAACAATCATTTGCTTAAATCCTGAAGATTGATTTCGAAGCATGATGGATTCAATCATATGTCCGGCGCTACGCTGGTAAAAATCTTTGATTACTCCGATGACTTCAACGCTGGAAGAATCCTGAAGGTAATACGTTTGCCCTACTGCGTCGGATGAATTCTGAAATCCAAGTTGCTTGGCAGCTTTTTCATTTAGTAAAACCTGATTGGAGTTTATGGTTGATGAAAAATTATTTCCTGAAATTATTTCCAGGCCCATGATTTCAACATAGGCTGCATCGGCAAAATAAAAACCCAGCTTTTGATAATTCTTCAAACTTTTATTTTCAAAAATCTCGATGCTTCCGGAGGGATTACTTCCAAAGTGATCGGATGTAAATCCAATTTTTTCAACATGATTAATTCTGCTGAACTCTGCCGCCAGGATATCCTGTTTGCGTCCCGAAGGGACAATCATAATGTCCTTTCGGGCAAAACCTGTTTCCGCCGATTCGATGTAATCAAATTGTTTGTAGAAGGCTGTTAGAAAAATCAATATGACCAGGGACAGTGAAAACTGGAAAACCATTAATACTTTTCTTAACGAAAGATTTCCCATAATTTTTTCCGTACCGATACTTTTGAGAACGCGTACGGGTTTGAATGCCGATAAGATCCAGGCAGGGGCTGCTCCTGCAATGATGCCCGCAAAAACCGCAAACACAAGAAAGATCAGCCATACGTTAACACTTAGTGCAATGGTGGGGATCATTTCGTAGCCATCATTAAAAGGTTTGTATTGAAGGATGAAGGAGAGAAAGACTTGCGCCAGGCACAGCGCAAATAATGAGATCATCACCGCTTCAATAATATATTGAAGAAAAATTTGCCAGCGCATAGCACCAGAAAGCTTTCGGATACCCACTTCTTTTCCGCGTGTAAGCGCTCGCGCAATAGAAAGATTTGTGTAATTAAAACAGGCGGCAATAAGAATGATCAAACCAATGCCTACCTCTGTGATAAGCTTCGCCCATGATGTGCCTCTGCTGGTTTCATGGTAAAGTTGCTTCCAGCCCGGCGTAATGGAGCTGATAGGCTGTGCAATAAATTCCGCCTTAACTTTTTCACTTGCTTTGTTAAAGCTTGCAGCCACCGAGGCCAACCCGGCATTTATCGTATGTTCACCAACGCCTTCCTGCAGAAGAACATAGGTGTAGGATTTTTCGAACGTGTCCCAGCTGGTTTGAATTGACGGGAGTTTGTTTTCTTTTTCAAGTTGTGATACGGTCGCCCATGAAGCATACGCTTCAAAATGGATGTGCGATTTTGCTTCGGGTGTATTCAAAACACCGGTTATTTGAAAATCACCCAAGTTCAGGAAGCTGATTGTTTTCCCTAAAGGGTTTATATCACCAAAGAATTTATGAGCCAACTCATCGGTAATAATTATTGAATTAGCTGAAGCCAGGGAGGTGCCTGTATTTCCATATTTTAACGTAAATCCAAAAACTTCAAAAAATGAAGGCTGTGTAAACGCTCCGGAAATATGAAATTCTTTGATCCCGTCGGTGGCAGTTCCGTTTAAAGCAGGATATAAATTTACTGTCCTTTGTATCACGCCGGCTTCCGCTTCGAGTGATTCCTGCAATGGGAAAGGAGTGGTAGCAAGGTCTACCTTGTTGCCATCGGCAAATGTTAGTCCGGAGATGATACGATAGGTTTGTTTTGCCTGGGGATGAAACGTATCAAAATTGAAATTGTCGATGATGCGCAGCAGGATCATCATGCACACACACATACTCAAGGCAAGACCAAAAATATTGATGAATGAGAATAAGCGATTGTGTAAAAGGCTGCGCCAGGCAATGACAATGTAATTTCGAATCATGGTTGATCAGGTTTCGGGCACAGGTATTCAACAATCAAGCCATCTGAAAAGTAGCTATTTTTTGAAGAAAACTTGTATTCTGAGTTATTGACAAATCATTACCGAGCAAGTCTGTCCGAATATGGGCGATTTTAACTTCGGATGGTTTGAGCTCTACTCTGACACATGGGGATGATGTATCAAAGAACCCGATGATGAAAACACGTTGTGATCTTGATCCGCAAATCGAACCGTTCACCCACGTTCGTTGTGCGCTTAATAAAAAAAATTCTTTCATTATTCTATTAGACTATGTATGACAACATGATGGAGAGACCTAAAAATTTTACGTTACCGAGTGAGAAGAAGCATTTCACTCTATATTTAGTTGTTAAGTTTCATCAATAAATTTTTTATATTTCAATTCATCATCCATCCCCATAACCATGATTTTAAATCCCTTCATCAATACGTTACGGTCGTTTCGGCATTCATTTGCCGTACTTACCGGGATCGTCCTATTCCTGGGCGTCACTATTCTTTCCGGATTCGTGAATCCCAGAACCCCGGGCGGGTGGGTAGGTTCATGGGGCACTGCAGAACAACTTGTTGAGCCTAACAATATGCCTCCTGCTCCCGGACTGAGTAATAACACCATTCGTCAAATTGTGCGTGTCTCCATTCCAGGAAAAAAATTACGCCTTCGGTTCTCCAATGAATTCAGTAAAAGTCCTGTTACCATCAAGGCAGTTCACATAGCGGCATCTACAGGAAGTGGAACAAGTGGGATCGTAGGGTCTACCATCACAAACATGAAATTCAACGGTAAACAAGAAGTCACCATGGCTCCCGGTGTTGCTGTTACGTCCGATGAATTTTCATTCGACCTCAAAGCGCGCATGGATGTGGCCATCACAATTGCCTTTGGTGAAACATCGCCCGATGTCACAGGTCACCCGGGATCGCGCACAACGTCTTACATACTTGCCGGAGATCAATCTTCTGCTTCAGCTGATTTCTCCAATGCTGTCAAGACCGATCATTGGTATGTGATCAACGCGATTGATGTGAAAGCTCCAAAATCCGGAGCATCCATCGCTGTACTCGGCAACTCCATTACGGATGGTCGCGGCTCGGGCACGAATAAACAAAACCGATGGACCGATATTCTTTCTGAACGTCTGTTGAAAAACAAGGCTACTAAAAATATCAGTGTGCTGAACATGGGACTGGGAGGCAATTGTGTGTTACGCGATTGTCTTGGCCCTGCCGGTGTAAACAGGATTGAGCGCGATGTGTTGAAGCAGTCGGGAATCCGATGGCTGATTGTGCTTGAAGGTGTTAACGACATCGGTGGTACGCGCGATAGTGTTTCTGCAGCAAGAGTTGCTACCGGACTCATCGAGGCCTATGGAAAGATCATCGATCAAGCGCATGCTGCAAATTTGAAAGTGTATGGTGCTACGATATTGCCATTCGGTAAAGCAGGTTATGACTCCAAGCCCCATGAAGCAGCGCGTAATAAAGTGAACGATTGGATCAGAAACAGCGGACGCTTCGATGCCGTAATCGATTTTGATAAAGCATTGCGTGATCCACAGGCAATAGCAAATCTGCTACCTGCGGCCGATACAGGCGATCATCTTCACCCGAACGAAACAGGATACAAGATGATGGGCGAAGTTATTGATCTGAATCTGTTCAAATAATTTTTGAAATACTTCTGTCAAAGTTTTTTTTGATTTTTTTACTGATTTCATATTTGCAATTTTACAGGCTGAAATAAATTCAAAAACTATAACGTGAAAAAGAAAAATAATCTTGCAGTCCGTCTTGCATCTGCACTCATACTCCCTGTTGGTATTATGATCATGGCCATGTCAGGAGCTGATGTTGTTCCTCCGAGATCAGAAGGTCCATGTGATATTTATGCTGCCAAGGGTTGCCCATGTGTGGCAGCGCACAGCACCACGCGTGCATTGTATTCAGCGTACAACGGTCCGCTCTACCAGGTGATGCGCCAGTCGGATGGCAAAACGTTGGATATCGGTGTTGTTGCTCCAGGGAAAGATGATCCGGGTGGATATGCAAACGCATTGGCACAGGATGCATTTTGCGCGAATAATCTTTGTTGGATTACTAAAATCTACGATCAATCCGGTAAAGGAAACGATCTTCTTCAGGCGCCCCCGGGTACCTTTAAAGGTCCGGCAAAAGGAGCGTTTAACACCTTGCCGATCGCAGACATGGCACCGATAACCATTGGTGGTCACAAAGCTTATGGTGTTTATATTATTCCAGGGATGGGTTTGCGTAACAATAATGCTACAGATATTGCGGTCAATGATGAGCCCGAAGGTATTTACTATGTGATCAACGGAAAACATTTTGATAGCGGCTGCTGTTTTGATTACGGAAATTCTTCAACGAATGGCCGGGCAGTTGGCACCGGCACGATGGAGACTACATATTATGGTATCTCCACAGCCTGGGGCAGCGGAAACGGTCCAGGTCCCTGGATCATGGCCGATATGGAAGCTGGTCTTTTCTCGGGATACAATGCAAAGAAAAATGATGTACCCTCAATTGATTCATGGCGATTCGTATCTGCATTCGTTGATGGTGGGGGAGGCAACAAGTGGGATCTTCGCGGAGGCGATGCGCAGAAAGGAAACCTGACTACATTTTATAGTGGTGTTCGCCCAGGTACGCCGGGAAGTAACGCTTACTATCCGATGAATAAGAAGGGAGGAATTCTTTTGGGTAACGGTGGTGACAATGGGAATGGTTCGGCCGGAACTTTTTATGAAGGTGTCATGACTTCCGGGTTTCCAACAGAAGCTACTACGGATGCCGTGCAGGCAAATATTGTTGCCGCGCGATATGATGTGCAACGTGTAAGCATGTCACGTATCACTACGTTTACTCCGGAATCAAAACAGGATGTTATCATATCATTTACAAATACAACAGGAGCACCGGTAACGAATGTTACATTAAGCATAGTGCCGCGTAAAGGATGGACCGTTCTGGCTTCAGGCTCTTCAAATTCTTCAAAAACATTTTTCGAGCCGATTGCTCCGAATGCAAGTGTGAGTGCTACGTTCAATGTCACTTCACCGGCAACAACCGATGCGGGGTTTCTGAATGCGAAGGCTGAATGGAAAAATTCAGCTACGGCAGTTGCACAATCTGAGACTACTGTTCAACGCGTGCGGAATGTTCCGCAGATCAAGATCAATGAAGTTCGCTTCGGCACAGGCAATAATATCACGAACCAGTTCATTGAACTTTATAATGCCTCGGGTAATGAAGCAGATATTTCAAACCTCAACCTCATAAGCACTTCAAGTGGATGGGCTCCGGTTAAACTAGGGACAATATCTGCAGGTACAAAACTTGCTGCTAACGGATTTTATTTGTTCGGCCTCTCGGCCTCAGGGCTGGTTGCTCCTGCAAGCGTTGGTACAAATGTGATCAATGTTCAAAGCACAACAGGTTTTGAAGTTGGTCAACCGATCACTATCGATGATGAGAGCAACACGATTGCAAGCATTGGCACACCAGCGTCATCGATGACAACATTATTCATTCCGGTTTCCACAGGACCATGGCTCACATTTCCTGTTGGGACTACCAACTTGCCAGTTACGAGTGCGGCAGGTTTTTTAGTGGGTGAGAAAATTGGTATTGATATGGGAGGAAAATATGAAGTAGCAACAGTAAAGGCTGTGGGTAAAGCAGCTACGCAAGCAAATTTATCCGTAGCAGCAAAGGCCGGCGACCTCACCATTAAAGTCTCCGACAATGTGAATATGACAGTCGGTGATGTATTAACAATAAACACGGGTTCACACAAAGAACTTATTAAAGTTAAACGCATCATCAATGTTGTTACCGCTCCGCTTCGTGGCGGATCGAATAGTCCTGCAGGAGAAATAGAATTGACTTCACCTCTCAAGTTTGATCACATGCTCGGTGTTGATGTGTCTGATCCAGGTACGGGAATTACCTTGTCACCGGCCACGCGTTTTGTACATAAAAGCGGTGACGCAATACAAGCACTGGGCAGCGGCATCACACTTAGAAGCAAGTTGACAAAGAGTCATCAGGTTGGTGCGTCCGTTGTCAACACTCAGATTACAACGGCAGGATATCAGGGAGTAGTGAAACCAAATCAATGGTTTGGAATTCCTCTTTCAGCTGCAGCCGGATCAATCGCGCTGACGGATGCAAGTGGTGCAGCACTTGTTGATGGTATCGTATATGGATCGCAACAGAGTAACTCGAGTGCCAATGGAACGATTGCAAGTCCTGAAATTGCTACACTGGAAGGTGATCAAAGTCAGGGTGGCTGTATGGTGGTGGTTCCTGGTGCATCAGCGAGGGGTCCTGTTCCCGCTGCTTCATCTGCTAACCCGACCAACAAGAGCGCGGGTCGTTTTCCGGATGGGAATGATAGTGATAACAATTGCCGTGATTTCCAGTTTCAAACTTCGGTTACATTATCGGCTTCTGCATCGGTTGGTTCTAACAATATTAAGGTAGCCAGTGTAGCAGGCTTTGCTGCTGGTCAGAACGTGATCATCGGTTCAGGCGCCAACAGTGAGAATGTTGTTATCTCTGCAGTAGGTACAGCAGGAGCTACGAAAGTAGGTGGACCTTCGAAAAGAAGTTCCATGAAGATCTCTGTGAATAGTGTGGCAGGTTTTGGTACAGGTCAGACGATCACGATAGGAAGTGGTGATGATCTTGAGACCGCGGTTGTCGCTTCCGCGGTTGCTGCACCGCGACGTTTTGGAGCAGCCCCTGCACAAGGCAACAGTCCGACAGATTCTATCACGGTCACCATGCCGCTGAGGTTTGCACATGGAGCGGATACACAAGTTTCAGGAAGTGGTATTTCTCTTTCAGCACCTTTGACCAAAGCGCATGATCTTGGTGAGCAAGTGACAAGCAGTATACCTACACCGGGTGCACCGAATCAGTATGTGAGAAAGCCATAGGAAAATATGGACTATTGAACAAAAGCACAAATCAATGAACGATTTGTGTTTTTACTTTTATAAACAACGGAATCCGATCTCGAACTGTAGACGAATATATTACTTTACTATCTCAACCTGCACGGCTATGAAAGTTAGACTTTCACATGATTTGGTTAAAAGTATGGAATCAAAATTCTGGGGTTCCCTATTATTTTCTTTCTCCATGTTTGCGAGCTATCCGGCAATTGCACAGCAGCCGAATATGTTATGGTATAACAAGCCAGCTGTACACTTTGAAGAGGCTCTTGTCTTAGGAAACGGCAAAACAGGCGCTACTATTTTTGGTGGCGTTTTGAACGATCAAGTGTATCTTAATGATGCCACGTTGTGGTCCGGAGAACCGGTTGACACGAAGGCAGTGCCGGATGTCTCAAAGCACATATCAGAAATTCGCGATGCGCTGAACAAAGAAGATTATCGTCTGGCAGACAGGTTAAATAAAAATGTGCAGGGAAAATTTTCTGAATCCTTTGCACCATTGGGTACCCTGACCTTCACCTTTAGGCAGCAGGGAGATTATCAAAATTACCGCCGCGAATTGGACATCAGTAAGGCAGTAGCGACGATTCATTATGATCTTAATAACGTTCATTATACCCGGGAGTATTTTGTATCACATCCGGACCAGGTCATGGTAGTGAGGTTGTCGGCCAATAAAAAGAACGCTTTAAATTTCACGCTTTCGTTTAAAAGCCTGTTAAAATATTCATCTTCTGCGGAAAACAACACGTTACTGATTCATGGTTACGCTCCTTATCACGTTACACCGGATTATTGGAGAGATGCGCAACCGGTACGATTTGATGAAAACCGGGGAACAAGATTTTCAGCTTTTTTCAAAGTGCAAAACACCGGCGGACAGGTTGTGCTATCGGATAGCACCCTTGACGTGCGCAATGCTGATGAAGTGATACTGTTTATATCGACAGCAACAAGTTTTAACGGTTTTGATAAAGACCCGGCAAAGAATGGTTTAAACAATAACGCTTTAGCAAAAAAACAATTGGAGGATGCATTTAAAATAAGCTACCTGACATTGAAGGAAAAACACGTGAAGGACTATCAAACATTTTTTAAGAGGGTAAGTCTTGACCTGGGTCAAAAATCTGAACCTGATTTGCCAACGGATGAACGACTCAAAAACTATACAAAAGGAGCCGACGATAAAAATCTTGAAATTTTATATTTTCAATATGGACGCTATTTATTGATCTCAAGTTCAAGAGTACTGGGTGTGCCCGCAAATTTGCAGGGAATATGGAATCCTTACATCAGGCCACCATGGAGTTCCAATTATACGATGAACATTAATGCGGAGGAAAACTATTGGATGGCCGAATCCGCCAACCTTTCCGAGATGCATTTGCCTTTTCTAACATTTATAGGCGGTCTGGCAAAAACAGGAAGTCATACCGCGAAAACATTTTACGGAATTAACAGAGGATGGGCAGCGGCACATAACTCTGATATCTGGGCGATGAGCAATCCGGTGGGCGATTACGGAAAAGGCGAACCAATGTGGGCTAACTGGAACATGAGCGGTACGTGGGTTGTTACCCATCTTTGGGATCATTATGCATACACCGGGGATAAAACTTTTTTAAAAACCTATGCTTACCCATTGATGAAAGGCGCGACAATGTTTTGCCTGGACTGGCTCGTGAAGGATAAGCAAAATTATTTGATCACATCACCATCAACCTCACCGGAAAATTCTTACATAACTCCCGAGGGCTACAAAGGGTCTACCTTGTATGGTTCAACGGCCGACCTTGCTATGATCCGGGAATGTTTTAAACAAACGATTAAGGCTGCTGAAGAACTCAACACAGATGTTACGTTTAGAGATAGTGTAAAAAAAGCACTGGATCAATTGTATCCTTATCAAATAGGAAAAAATGGAAACCTTCAGGAATGGTATTATGATTGGAAAGATGCTGACCCACAGCATCGCCATCAGACTCATTTATTTGGTTTGTATCCGGGCCATCAGATAACCCCTGTAAAAACACCGGAACTTGCTCTGGCAGCAAAAAAAACATTGGAGATAAGAGGTGATAATACTACGGGCTGGTCTAAAGGCTGGCGCATTAATCTTTGGGCAAGACTTAACGATGGTAATCATGCTTACAAAATGTTCAGAGAACTGCTTACCTACGTTGAACCCGATGGTGCCAAAAATATTAACTATACCGGCGGTGGAGGGACCTATCCCAATTTATTGGATGCACACCCGCCTTTTCAGATTGATGGTAATTTTGGCGGTGCGGCCGGAGTGTTGGAAATGCTGTTACAATCCGATGATGATACTATATTTTTACTACCGGCCCTTCCAGACAACTGGCCAACCGGTGCAGTATCCGGAATATGCGCACGAGGTGGTTTTGAAGTTTCAATGAGGTGGCAAAACGGAAAGTTGTTGGAGGCTGAAGTGCTATCCAGGAATGGGAAACGATGTAATCTAAATTACAACGGTAAATCACTTTCTATGAACACTAAAAAAGGTGGCCGTTATAAAATTGCTGGTGATTTAAAAGCAAAATAGAGTAAAGGTTTTGTGCGATGTTGAAATTGTTAGCATCAGCTTACAGGTGATGGCAGGTATCACAGATAAATATGCGTCCTTCAATTTCAATGAATGAACGCTCCTAATATTTTCACCGAGCAATCCTCTCCTTATTGTGAATTACGGAATCCAGCATCTCGACACTTTTTTGAAATTGATTTTGCTTTTGAAGTAATTGGCTACCCAATGAATTAATTGTGGCCATGTCCGTCGGACTACAGGATGTCGACAGTATATAAACTGGAATTTTATTAAGCCGCTTGTCATGTTTCATCATTTTTAAAAACTCAATACCATTCATCTTCGGCATATTAATGTCCAGAAATATATAATCAATCGATAGGTAAAGATCTCCATCGAGTAATATAGTACAGGCCTCTAACCCACCATCGGCTTTAATGCACGTGATTGAAGTATCAATACACTTCATGGCTTCGATGAAAATGTCTTGATCGTCAATGTCATCATCGACAGTAAGGATAGTCACTGCAGTTAAGTTAAAGGGTTATTCAGACGATAAGGACAAACGTGTGCTGCTACTTTCGACGCTGCACAATGAATCTCTTCAATAGTCCAGTAAGGTACGCAATTAGCAATGAGAATACCTTCGCTCCTGGTAAAAAACAGCTGAAGGCCCCTAATGAGCCAGCCTTGTTAAACTAATTACATAAAATGATACTTAAAATTACTATTTGGTCTTTTAAAGAGCTATATTCAATGGTCATACCTGCCTCAGGGTGTCCAATGGCTATTTCCGATGAAGAAGAACAGTGGTGTTGGTTCCGAAAAAAAAAGTAAAGTACGGTTAGGTGAAAAAAAAACTAAATCTGGTAAAGCTGATTTAGCCCCTAAACCTTTCCCCATTGTTGGCATTGGGGCATCAGCAGGCGGCGTTAAAGCTTTTACCACATTACTGGAACACCTGAGTCCAAAGCTCGGAATGGCGTATGTTCTGATCATGCATTTATCGCCGAGCCATAAAAGTGCGCTTGCAGAGATCATGCAGTCTAAAACCAGGATGAAGGTTCAGACGGTAAAAGACGGGATGGAAGTTATGGCGAATACTGTTTATGTTATTCCGCCGGGTACTTTAATGAGCCTGGTGGATGGACATCTTAAACTTGCACCACGCTCGATAACATCAATAGGCAACTTCGCTATCGACTATTTCTTAACTGCACTAGGTTCGATTTATAAAAATAATGCTGTGGGTATAATTCTATCTGGAACTGCCACAGATGGGACTCTTGGTTTAAAGGCTATCAAAGCTGGGGGTGGCATTACCTTTGCGCAAGATGAAACTGCGGAGTTCAACGGCATGCCAAACCATGCCTATGATTCGGGATATGTTGACTTCAGACTTTCGCCGGAAACGATAGCCATTGAACTTGAGCGACTGGTAAAAATTCCCTACAGCCATCTTCCTTCGGATAAAATTGAAGCGGTGCCAGGCAAGGTGCTTCACGAACAAGCGGATGACCTACAAAGAATATTATCTTTTGTTAAGAACAAAACAGGAATTGATTTTTTCCTGAACTATAAGCATGCCAGCATCTACAGAAGAATTCTCAGACGAATGGCTTTGAACAAGGTTGAGAAGCTCCCGGAATATTACGAAATGCTGAAAAGGGATTCGAAGGAAGTGGATGCCTTATATGATGATTTCCTCATCAATGTCACGTATTTCTTCCGTGATCCGGATTTTTACACCACACTCACAGAGAAAGTGTTTCCTTCGATTGTTAAACATGGATCAACGACTGAACCCCTAAGAATTTGGATAGCCGGCTGTTCAACAGGAGAGGAGGCTTATTCGGTAGCAATTTGCCTCATCGAATACCTGGAGAATCAAGAGCTTCCCATCCCGATACAAATTTTTGCTTCTGATTTAGATCCTAATGCAATTGAAAAGGCGAGACTGGGTATTTATTCTGCAAGTGTATTGGTGGATGTTTCTCCGAATTATCTTAAGAAATATTTCACAAAAAATGAAGGACTATATCAAATTAATAAATCCGTAAGACAGATTTGTGTTTTCTCCCAACATAATCTTCTGAAGGATCCTCCGTTTTCCAGGATGGATTTGATCAGTTGTCAGAACGTTCTGATCTACCTTGATACCACACCTCAGGAACGAATTTTGCAGACATTCCACTACGCATTAAAATCCGATGGTTTTCTTTTTCTCGGAAAGTCAGAGACCGTCGGTTCATCAGTTGAATTTTTTGAACCACTTGATAAAAAGATCAAAATATATTCTAAAAAAGCAACCAAGTCCCCGCAGTTGGAGTTCACGATTGACAGGGAGAAGAACTCAATTTCGCATATCAATGAATTCAATACTCAGCGCGCTGAAGTTAATGTTGAGAAAGTAATCAGTAAATTAATCTTATCGCAGTTTGTTCACCCTTGTGTTGCGATAAATAAGAGCCTTTCAATCATTCACTTTTTTGGCAGTACCTCGCGGTATCTTCAACCTGTAACCGGTAAGGCAAGCTTAAATGTTCTAAAGATTATCCGCGAAGACCTTGTTGTCGATTTGGGCATCTTAATTCAGCAAGCAAAAAAAACAGAAAGGATTGCGTCCAAAGCTGCTATTCTCATTACCGATAATGGTAGCAACAAGGAAATTGCGATTGACGTAGTTCCTACGCGGATTTCTGAGGAAATATTCTTTCTGATCGTATTTAAAGAGAGCACCATTGTGCATTCAACAAGTGAGAACATGGGCGTGGGCGGTAGGGCCAGGGCTGTCACGAACAAAACCATTTTGAGACTTGAAGAAGAACTGATCCAGTCTCGTGCTCTCGTTCGGACCGCTAATGAGGAATATGAAACAACCTTTGAAGAGTTACAGGCAAACAACGAAGAGATTCTATCTTCCAATGAGGAGCTGCAAAGTGTGAATGAGGAACTGGAGTCCTCTAAGGAAGAATTGCAATCGGCAATAGAAGAACTTACTACAACAAATTTTGAATTGAGTACCAGAAATGTCGATCTCGATAAATCTCAGACATCGCTCAAAAAGGTCAATGAGCAGTTAGAACAATTTGCATTCATTTCAAGCCATGACCTGCAGGAACCACTCAGAAAAATTCAGACGTTTTCCAACCGGCTTCTTGATGATCAGGGCAACTTGAATGAACATGCAAAAAACTATGCAAAAAAAATAAGCGCATCCTCCGCCAGAATGGCCGCGCTAATACGGGACTTACTTGATTTTTCTGTTTTGAGCAGATCGGAAAAGAAATCGCGACCGGTAGACCTCAATCAAATACTCAAGGATGTATTAAATGATTTTGAAATTTCCATCGATGAAAAAAAAGCGGTTGTTAGAATTGCAACCTTGCCGGTTGTACAAGCAGAACCAATTCAAATGAATCAACTTTTTCATAATCTATTGAGTAATTCACTAAAATTCTCCAAGACGAGTCCTGAAATAACGATTTCATCAAGAGATGCTATTCGAGAGGATTTTTTAAAGTATCCTGAACTTGATGGAGATTGTAACTATGTTGCAATAAGTTTTGGTGACAACGGCATTGGTTTTGATAATCACTATATTGATAAAATGTTTGTCCTTTTTCAACGGCTGCACAATGTGCAAGGTGTGGATGGAACTGGAGTAGGTCTTACGGTTTGCAAGAAAATCGTTGAAGATCATCGCGGTTTTATCTATGCTCATGGAGAACCGGGGATTGGGGCTACTTTTACGATCTTTCTTCCAAGATAGAGAAGTTAATTTTGTCCGGTTGAAATACCGGAAGGCAGTGATCACCTGATCATTTGATTGTATGGATTCATTTTGTTAAAGATTTCAGTTTTATTTTTAGCCAAAGCTGAGACAAAATAAAACCGTGCCATGAATGACCCTACTTAGTTTCGTAGAATGGAGCACTGGCAATGGGGTTGCTCTCGCCGGGTTTCTGCAAGTGTTGAATTAAATCGGCACTGTCAAAAAATAATGACTTTTGATTGGAGAATAGCCAAACGTCAAGGGTTGGAAATGACATAAAATAATCGGAATTTCTACACGAATGAAAAACCAGGACTCCAGTGAATTGACTAGTGCAAAAAAACAACTCGCTTTTCACATTCGTGAAAAAGAAAAAAGGGACGAAGAATTGGCGATTGCCGATATTGAACTGACCTTCCAGAATAATGAAAAGGAGAAGCGGGCGGAAGAATTGGTTCTGGCTAACATTGAACTCACGTTTCAGAACAGAGAGAAGGAAGAACGGGCCTCTGAGTTGATCATCGCTAACAACGAGCTTATCTTCCAAAACGGGGAAAAGGAAAAACGTGCTGCGGAGCTGGTGATTGCCAACAGTGAGCTCGCGTTTCAGAATGGTGAGAAAGAGATGCGTGCCTCTGAATTGATTATTGCCAACAAAGAACTGGCCTTTCAAAATGAAGAGAAAGAAAAACGTGCGGCAGAATTGATCATCGCTAATGAAGAACTTGTTTTTCAGAATGGTGAGAAAGAGATGCGTGCCTCTGAATTGATTATTGCCAACAAAGAACTAGCCTTTCAAAATGAAGAGAAAGAAAAACGTGCGGCAGAATTGATCATCGCCAACAAAGAATTAGCCTTTCAGAACGAAGAAAAGGAAAAACGAGCCGCAGAGCTGTTCATTGTTAACACAGAACTTGAAGCATTCAGCTATGTGTCAAGCCACGATTTGCAGGAGCCACTGCGCAAAATACAATTGTTTTCAGGAAAGATTGTAGCGCTGGACGATCAGGTCTTATCTGAAAAAGGGAAAGATTATTTCAACCGGATTCAGTCAGCGGCGTCCAGGATGCGCGCGCTGATCGATGATTTGCTTGCCTTCTCCCATTTAAATATTAGCGACAGGAAATTCGAAGAGGTAGACCTGAACGTGATCATCAAACAGGTGACGAGTGAACTCAAGGAAGTTATTGATGAGAAACACCTCATCATCGAGGCCACTGCCCTTTGTACAGTGAAGATCATTCCATTTCAATTTCGCCAAATCGTGCACAACCTCATCACAAACGCCCTCAAGTTTTCAAAACCCGGCGTCGCACCGCGCATGACCATCGAAAGCAAAATTGAAAAGGGAAGTGAATTTAACGAGGATAGACTTTTACCGGAAATAGATTATTGCCGCATCAGTTTTTCTGACAATGGTATCGGTTTCGACCCGCGGTATAAAGATCGGATTTTTGAAGTTTTTCAAAGACTCCATGGGAAGGACGAATATACAGGTTCTGGCATTGGTCTTTCCATCGTAAAAAAGATAGTGGACCATCATTCCGGAATTATCAGTGCCACGAGTTCACCTGGCAATGGTGCAACGTTCAATATTTACATCCCTGTTATTTAGGGGCTTAACAAAAAAGATTTCGTTTGATGTTTTCCGTGAACTTCCCAACAGTGGTTTGTCCTGTATGGATGAATGGTTACCTTTAATGTCATAAGAATACATCGTTTTGCTTATGGATATGTCAAACAGAAAGACGCGGCCTATTATTGTTATCGAAGATGACGCCGACGATCAGCTATTAATGAAAGAAGCGTTTGATAAGTTAGGGTACCCAAACCAAATTGTTTTTTTTAGTGACGGCTACCAGGCACTTGCATATATTGAGTCAACGGAAGTCAAGCCATTTTTGATATTGTCTGATGTAAATATGCCCACCGTAAATGGGTTTGAACTTCGGAAAATAATTTTCAATAACAGCGAGTTGAGTATCCGCTGCATACCTTACCTGTTTTTTACAACGGGCACCAACCGGCAAGCAGTTCAGGACGCTTATGCCCTGTCGGCCCAGGGCTTTTTTATCAAACCCGCTTCGATGGCCGGACTGGAAAATACATTGCGCAAAATAGTTGAGTACTGGCAGGAGTGTCACGCTCCAAACTTGTATGCAGAAAAATAGTTAGGGTTACCAATACGGAACCAGACGTTTCGGCCTCGTCAGTGGTGCGGTAATCGTACGTTTCTTGGTTTACCAAATTTTGGCTGTTGATAACGTCAAAGGGATTGGCCTGTGGACCTTGCCCCCTCATGGTACTTAACACAGTAATATTTTGATTGGGAGTTAACCCGGACGAACCGGAAGAAGAAGCGTCAGGCGACCTTGGATCTAAGGCTCGGAGTAGACTATAATATATGAGTGAGCTAATAAACTACATTGATCTTAATTTCGATCATAATTGGCATTTTAATGCCTTAATGATATATATATGTGTCATTATATTTTCAATATTTTGATATATATTTAGATCATTAAAGCCAAATAATAGAATAATGACCGAAAAAAGTGACAATATTTCCTATGAAATGAGCGATTTAGCGGTTTTAGCGGTTTTAGGAAATTTTATCCGGCAAACCAGACTAACTCAAAATAAAACACAGGAAGAACTAGCTGCCGCAGCGGGTATTAAGCGAATGACTTTAGTGCGCATTGAAAAAGAAGGTGGTGGTACAATGGCAACATTTATCCGCGTTCTTCGAAGCCTTCAACAGTTTCACGTGCTCAACCAATTTCAAGTCCCAACCCAACTAAGTCCATTGAAACTTGCCAAGCTCGAACAACATGCACGTCGGCGAGCAAGGCCGAAAAAACAACCTTCAAAGAGGATCAAAGGAAACGACAAACAGTCCGACTGGTAAAATGATCACTACAGCATACGTTCACTTGTGGGGAAAACGCATCGGCGCAGTTGCCTGGGATTCTGATACTGGCATAGCCTCATTTGAGTATGAACCCCTTTTTGGTAAAAACGGATGGGATGTAGCACCGATAAAAATGCCCATTGACTCTTCACAAACTATCTTCTCATTCTCCGAGCTTAGGGATTCACTATCGTTTAAAGGTCTTCCCGGCCTTCTATCGGATGTATTACCTGATAAATATGGAAGTACCCTGATCAATGCCTGGCTCTCACGCAACGGACGTCCTGCGAACAGCCTCAACCCAGTAGAAATGTTATGTTATATCGGTAAGCGAGGAATGGGCGCATTAGAATTTGAACCGACCTTGCCTAAAGAAAAAAATTCGACTACACGCGTAGAACTCGATAGCCTCATCGACATGGCTGCTAAAATACTTTCAGGACGACAGGACTTTACCGCCAATTTATCTGCTGACGAAGAAAAAGCTCTGATGGATATTCTGAAGATTGGTACCTCTGCCGGGGGCGCAAGAGCAAAGGCGGTAATCGCATTTAATCCGTCCACAGGTGAGGTTCGTTCCGGACAAGCTGATGTCCCCAAAGGTTTTTCACAATGGCTTATCAAATTCGACGGCATCACCGACAACCAATTAGGAACAACACTTGGATATGGACGGGTGGAGATGGCTTATCACCTGATGACAAAAGATTGCGGCATCGACATGACCGAATGCCGCCTACTAGAAGAAAACGGGCGAGCCCATTTTATGACGCGAAGATTTGATCGGCCGGCCGTCAAAGAAAAACTTCATGTTCAGAGCTTCTATGCCATTCAGCATTATGACTTCAACGATGTCCTCTCATTCAGTTATGAGCAGTTGTTTCAGACCATGCGCCAACTCCGGTTGCCATATCCACAAGCCGAAGAATTGTTCAAACGAATGGTGTTTAATGTTTTCGCACGCAACTGCGATGACCATACCAAAAACTTTTCATTTATTATGAATAAATCAGGCGAATGGAAACTGGCTCCTGCTTTTGACGTTTGCCATGCTTACCGGCCTGAAAGTACCTGGGTGAGTCAGCAATCGCTGAGCGTCAACGGCAAGAGAAAAAATATTTTGGTTGACGATCTGCTTGTAGTCGCCCAAAATATGAGCATAAAAAAGCCGGAGGCAATTATCGACACGATAAAAAATGTGGTAAGATCCTGGCCCGCATACGCAGAGAAAGTAAACGTAACGGAAGACCTTCGCGACGCCATTTATAAGACTCTCATAATCTGACAGGATGGTTCGTCGAATGATAAAATGTCATTTCTGAAATCGTTACTACCTAAAATCACAAGCTCACGCCATAACGACTATTCAGTCTTCCTCGTGAGTCTCCAATTCTGAGAACATTTCCTCATCTTCAGAGTTATTATAGTGATTGTTATAAAATTCCCCGATCAAATCACGTATCGCTGAAACTCGCTCTAATAATGTAAACGCAACGTGAGGAGGGATATGGTACTTCTCTTTATACCGCACATCAGAATACGATTTTTTTAGATACGTGAATAGTTCTGCTTCGTCTGTTGTGTTGCATGGAAAGACCTCACTGATTCGCGGTTCAATCGTGCGGACCAGCGCCAGCAACTTTGTGATGCTGTGCGTTGAAAGTCTGTATCCGGTATGCGCCCTAAGTAGGGCAATGCAACAATGCTCAACTGCCTGATGAAAAAGGAACACCCCGAGATCATGCCACTTATTACCCAGTGCATCGGAACCTGCGGACAGAAATCTCTCTGAAAGCCCGAACCACCGATTCCATTCATTTATCCGTTTTGATTCGTCAACCACGATGTGGGCTGGACGTACTGCTTTACATTCAGGAGTTGGTGTTTCTTCGCCGTTAAATACAATGACCCCTTCTGTGAAGAGTTTAATAAAGAAAGGATTATTTAAGACAAACGCTTTTTGTACTGCATACTCGCTGTGCGTTATAGCATTGATCGAAAGTGTGTCAGAGCATAGCTTTTCGACTTCCTGAAAAATGAATGACTCGTTGCGATTGTCCTTTTCCTTGCGGATGATGAGAATATCATAGTGAAATTTTTCGACGCTCTTCTTGGAATGAAAGCAACTCCACGCCTGGCTACATGATGAATGAAATCCGAAGCAGATAATTTTAACCGGGTGTATGCTGGCTGCAAGCGAGCTTATTGCGTCTTTAAAAACGAACTGATTGATGTTGATTGATTCATCCATCATTTGGCATCCTCTTTTTTGCTTCGTTTCTTTTTCAGTTCCATCAACTCCATATATACTTTTAATACTTGCTTCATCTGAGTTCCTTGGGTAACCTTACCATTGGGTAATTTGGTCGTATTGGGTTCATGCGGTATAGGGAATAGCCTATACAATATTAAGAAATAAAGCCATATGGAATAGCCTATACCTGTAAAAAAATTAACTGAAAATGGCCAGTGGACGTAGATGCTGGTATTGTCTCCGCCGTTTGCAATGGTTACACCGGCCACGATAAAGATATTGTTGCGGTTGCTTCCTTTGGAGTTATTCGCTTCTGTTTTATCGTCTTCGTCATCCTTATTTTGAAATGAACTGGAATAATACCTTTAATACCCATATAGATTGGAAACAGGCCAAGTAATCCGATGTAGACCTCACCAACAACAAGCCCGATAAAGGATAGTAGTAAACTCCCCAGGATCAGCACTGAGATTCCAAGGAATTGGCCAGCGATAATCTGTCGCGCTTGAAATTTTGGATGCCAAAAAATAGCATTAATAGAAAGATGTCATCAATGTTTGTAGATACAAATGCTAAAAGGCTTGTAAGAATAAACTCCATACTTAAAACTATTAATAAAAATGGTATTTCGCTGCAACAGCGTAACGTGCTTTAATCTTTAGGCGAGCGCTTAGCTCCCTGGTAATTCTCTGTGTTGTGAAAAATTATTTAACTTGCTGCATGGCAAAAAAGACCAGAAACGCTAACATACTTCTTGCGGTATTTGCCTTGTCGGTCTCCCTGATCTCGATATTTGAATTAGGCCACGAAGTATTGCATACTTTTGAAAATCCGATACACCATCATGCGGTCAAAGTGAGAAAGGCCACTGTCAGTCACACACTGGTTGATCATCATTTTTCGAAAATGAAATTTGCGCATGAGATGGAAGAAGCACCACAGCCGTCCAATAATTTTATCGCTTTGCTGTATGGTTTTTTCTCACCTCTCGATGAGTATCAATTTAATACATACACGGTTCTTCAACTGCATCAAACAAGCGTAGTCCAGTCTTGCTACTCGGTACATACATCTCCGCTCACACCGCCACCGCTCGTGCACTCCTAATCTGTTTTTTCTTCAGTCTTATAAGGTACTGAGTTTCACTCTTCAGGACAGGTAGCAATCTGTCCTTAAAAATATTTTATACATGAAAATAGTTATACAGCTCATGGTATGCCTTAGTGCTTTTTCAGGATTTGCGCAAGGTGTTCTACAGGGCACGCTAAGAGACGAAAAACAAGAGCCTCTGATAGGCGCGAGCATTACGATCAAAGAAACAGGTCAGGGCGTGACCGCGGATCAGTCCGGTAAGTATCGTTTCCGGAATATTAGAGCTGGAACGTATAATGTGGAGGTAAGTTTTCTCGGATATGAAACACAAACCACTGCCGTTGATATTACGAGTGGAACGGTTACTCTATTGAATATCGAATTAAAAGCCGGTGCCCTTCAACTATCTGACGTTACAGTTACTGCACACCACGATAGGCCAGTCAATACAATTTCCCAGGTGGATATCAAATTCCGTCCGATCAATACATCACAGGATGTTCTGCGTATGGTTCCCGGATTATTTATTGCTCAACATGCGGGCGGTGGAAAAGCAGAGCAGATTTTTCTTCGTGGCTTTGATTGTGACCATGGTACAGATATTGCCATCGATGTCGATGGACTTCCGGTAAACATGGTCTCGCACGCTCACGGACAAGGTTATGCCGACTTGCATTTTCTGATGCCGGAGATGATCAACTATGTTGATTTTGATAAGGGGCCGTATTTTGCAAGTAAAGGCGATTTTAATACAGCCGGATATGTTTCATTTAACACAAAGAATAAGCTGGATCGTAACTACGCGAAACTGGAAGGTGGTTCTTTTAACACAGGAAGAATTGCTGCGGGGCTTAATTTGTTCGACAATAAAAAATCAAATGCTTACATAGCTTCTGAGTTTTTCCGCTCTGATGGATTCTTCGAGAGCAGTCAGAAATTTAAACGATTTAACATTCAGGCAAAGTTCAATACGCTGCTCGCAGAAAGATCGTTGCTGACAGCCAGCATGAGCGCCTTCAGTAGCAAATGGAATGCAAGCGGGCAGATACCGGATCGAGCTGTAGAAGAAGGTGTCATTTCACGGTATGGATCAATAGATCCCACAGAAGGAGGAAACACCGATCGATATAATATGTATCTGAAATTGACAAATCACGGTGATGATGGTTCGACATTTGAAAATCAAGTGTATGCAATCCGTTATGATTTTAATCTCTTCTCCAATTTCACATTTTATCTCAACGATCCTGTTAACGGAGATCAGATACAGCAGAAAGAGAGCAGATGGATTTATGGTTACAAATCAAGGTATCAGAAATCATCAGAATTTCTGGGCAAAGTATTGCACACAGACATCGGTGCGGGAATCCGTTATGATGTGGTCGATAACATCGCATTGGCTCATACCGTGAAGCGTTCATTTCTTGAATATACTGAGTATGGTGACGTTCGTGAGCTGAACCTCAACGGGTACGTAAGTGAAACACTTTTTCTTTCTGACCGCTTTTCAATCAACGGTGCATTGCGTCTTGATTATTTTAATTTTTCATACCATGATAAATTAACCGGTATCCAATCACCAAAAATTGGTAAAGCTATCGTTAACCCAAAACTGAATTTCAGCTATCGGGTAAATAAAAATGTGAGCCTGTTTGTTCGATCCGGTACGGGATTTCATTCCAATGATACTCGTGTTGTTGTTGCCGGAGATGGGAAAGAAATTTTACCACGTGCCTATGGAATCGATGTGGGTGGAAATTTTAAGATAACGCCTCAACTTTTGTTTCATGCTGCATTATGGCGATTAGATCTCGATCAGGAATTTGTCTATGTAGGTGATGAAGGTATTGTTGAACCAAGTGGTAAAACAAAACGTGAAGGAATTGATGCTTCTGTTCGCTATCAAATAAATTCATGGTTGTTTGCCGACCTGGACATTAGTGTTACAAAACCTCGTTCCAAGGAAGAGTCGGAAGGGAAAGATTACATTCCGTTAGCTCCAGTTAGGACAAGTATTGCCGGATTAAGTGTAAAGAGGAGTACAGGTTTTAATGGGAGTTTGCGCTATCGTTACATCAGTGACCGTCCGGCCAATGAAGATAACAGCATTGTAGCCAAAGGATATTTTATCACAGACGCTATTGTAAACTATACGAGAAAGACCTGGGAGGTAGGTGTATCCGTGGAGAATCTCTTTGATGTGAAGTGGAAAGAGGCTCAATTTGCAACTGAATCAAGGCTGCAAAATGAAATAACTTCGGTAGAGGAAATTCACTTTACTCCGGGCACGCCTTTTTCTTTGCGATTGAGAATCACAAAGTATTTTTGAAATGCGGGTAAATAAATTGATTTGAGCTGATAAGAAGCAAAAAGCCCGAACCACGATGATTCGAGCTTTTGCTTTGATAAAAATCCGGTGGAGCCGCAGGGAATCGAATTGAAATTAAACCACTTTGAAAATCAAGTAATTAAAGTCATTCGAGTATTTCAGTACACCGGATTTCCTCTACTTCAAATCATTCATATAGTAACAATCCGTTTGGCGAATATAATACATTCGTAAAATTGTATGAAATCTTCTAGGGTAATTTCAGTATGGGATCAGCAGCAAATTTTATTCTCATTGCATTCAATGAACTCTGCTACACAACGAGAAATTTAAATTGTTATAACCAACCTGCCTGAGTCAATTTCAGATCAGCAGGAAGTCGGTGAATTCCCAATCGGCCCCTTCGACTCAAAAACAAATTGGTCTGCTCTAAACCTTGGACGTAAACCCGTCAGCGCAATAGGATGAATCTTTACATCTCGTTTGCTTGCCCTTTTTATTTTATCAATTGCGAATTTTTTTGTAGACCTTAATATATATTGTTTTGCAAACTTAATAGATGAAAATAGAATGTAATACAGTTTAACCTAAATGCATCTTTAGTACTTTGTTCTTGTCGCTACTTCTGAGCCGGTGAATCCCCTTTTCTTTTATTTGACGAACTCGTTCCCGCGTGAGGTTATATAGTTCTCCAATCTCTTCAAGGCTCATTGGGTGAGTGCCACCCAGACCATAGTAGAGTGATATAATATCTGACTCTTGACTTTTCAATTTTGAAAGAGATCGCTGAATATCTCTTTGTAAAGACTCACCTGTCAAGGCAGCATCAGGCTTAACTTCTGAGCTATCTTCTAATACGTCAAGCAATCCATGTTCTTCACCTGCTACGAATGGCGCGTTTATCGAAACTTGCCGTGATCCCATTTTCATAGTTTCCGAAATTTCCCTTGGGTCAACTTGCAATATCTTCGCAAGTTCATCGGAAGATGGTTCACGTTGAAATTTCTGCTCAAGTTGGGCGAAGATCCTATTTAGCTTATTTAAGGATCCTATGCGGTTGAGTGGAATGCGCACGACTCTTGATTGCTCTGCTATCCCCTGCATAATAGACTGTCGAATCCACCAAACTGCATATGAAATAAACTTGAAACCACGTGTTTCGTCAAAACGCATTGCTGCCTTGACTAGCCCAATATTTCCCTCGTTAATCAAATCGCCAAGTGATAGTCCGCTATTTTGGTATTGCTTGGCGACCGAAACTACAAATCGAAGATTTGCCTTGACCATTTTTTCCAAGGCAATCTGATCTCCTGCCTTTATTTGTTTTGTTAACTCGACTTCCATGTCAGCCGTAATCAAATCAACTTTTCCGATTTCTTGTAAGTACTTATCCAGTGATTGGTTTTCTCTGTTGGTAATCTGTTTAACGATCTTTAGTTGCCTCATTGGTCTTTTTAAATTGTAAGTATAACGAACTATAAATTCCAGAATAACTACTCTATTTTATATTGATTAGATGCCTCTCTGATATTGAGTGTCAGTCACCAAACTTTAGAAAGTACTTTACTAAATGAAGGGCACGCTCCGTATTTTTTGACTTATACTCTTCCAAACTATATAACTTTTCTGTTTCAAGCGGCAGGGAAATAGAGATTTTAACGATCCATTCATTTGGATCAAAATCTTTTTCTGCCGTGTTAAATTTCTGATAGTCGATAACATTTGCTTCCAATACTTTTCCTCTGAGTGGCATAATTAGTTTACACAGATATTTTTTGGTTCTGATTCTACCAAAGGCTTGGTTTTCACTCAACGCTTTTCCTACAGTATGTATCTCAATGCTCTCTATTTGACCCAGTTCTTTTTTTGCCAAGCTGGTAAGTCCCACCAAGGCGTAGTCACTTTCGAGCCGAACCCATTCATTCTCTCCAGTAAAATAGTATTGTCCTTCAGCTAGTTCGTTATTCATACGATGACTTATGAAGTTTCTTGAAGTGATCAATGGCAATTTTCATATTTTCCAATGTTTTCTTAGCAAGTGTCCCTATTGTTTCCCGAGGCAGAAATGTTACGGAGAAGAAATGTCTCCGGGAATTCGCCATTTTTCTCTGGCGTCTCCCGGTCTTTGCCAATTTTATTAATGCCCCTGACATGTCCTTCTCTTTTGGTTCTAATACTATTCAAGTATGATCTTATTTCGTTTGTCGCTCCTACTCCATCAAATAATGGGCTACGATGCTTTCGTCACCAATACTAATTCCTCTTTTCGATAGAATCCCTCATCAAGTTTTGACTTCAGAGCGCTGAAGGCTTTAAGCGTTTCTTCTACATCTGATAATGTGTGTGATGCTGTTGGAATAATCCTGAACATAATCACTCCTTTCGGTACTACAGGATATATTACTACCGAACAAAATATTCCGTAATTCTCGCGCAAATCCATCGCCATGTTGGCCGCTTCGCCAACACCACCATTAAACAGAACAGGTGTCGGAGGGGATTGTGTGTCGCCAATCGTAAATCCCCTTTGTCTCAGTCCGCTCTTTATCGCAACCATTATTGTTTTAAGGTTTTCCCTAAGCTGAGGTTGCGTTTTGAGAAGTTCCAGTCTTTTTAACGCACCGATTACCATCGGCAGGGGAATGCTCTTCGCATAAATCTGAGACCGTACAGAATAGCGCAAGTACTTTAACACATTTTTATCTCCTGCAACGAAAGCTCCAATTCCAGCCATGGACTTTGCAAAAGTTGCAAAGTATAGATCGACCAGAGTCTGAACTCCTTGCTCTTCGCTAACGCCAGCACCTGTAGCACCCATTGTTCCAAATCCATGAGCATCGTCAACCATGAGTCTAAAGTTGTATTTCTTTTTAAATTCTGTAATCCCCTTCAAGTCGCCCATCTGACCAGACATGCCGAAGACACCTTCCGTAATAACTAATATTCCACCCCCTGTTTCGTCTGTCAATTTGGTTGCGCGTTGAAGCTGTTTCTCCAAACTTTGCATATCATTGTGAGAATAGACAAACCGCTTCCCCATATGCAGTCTAACACCATCAATAATGCAAGCATGAGCTTCCGCATCGTATACAATAACATCCTTGCGATCAACTAATGCATCGATAATCGACAATACACCTTGATAACCATAGTTTAAAAGCATGGCATCGTCCTTCTTCTCAAATTCAGCAAGTTGTTTTTCCAATTCAAGATGATGAACCGTATTCCCCGACATCATTCGAGAGCCCATAGGCGAGCCTAAACCATATTTGATTGCAGCATCGGCATCGGCTTTTCTTACTTCCGAATGATTGGCTAATCCTAAGTAATCATTCAAACTCCAATTGAGCACCTCTTTGCCATTGAATTTCATTCGTGGTCCGATATCGCCCTCCAACTTGGGAAAGAAAAAATAATCTTCAGGTAAATGAGCATATTGAGCCAAAGCACCATTTTGCATTTTCAGCTTTTCAAAAAGATCCATTTAGGTTAAATTTTATGTGTCCAAAGCTACCTCTTTGCAGCATGTGCAGTGTTGAGTTATCTTAAGCACATCATTGATTTTAGTCAACGATAACAATGCATTTGGTGACAATGTATTTGAAATATCAATTGATTCACTCAATTGAGCCTTTTACGCTGGCATGAATTTGCGATTCGCTAATGCGACAGGGTAACTCCGATCAAGATACCTGCAAGATAATGGTACATGAAAGGCTGTGCGACAATCGCGACAAGGCCAGTGTTGCATCTTTATGGAATTGGCTCTTAAGGTGAACGCCTAACTTTCAAAATATTTCTGAAGGAAACTTAAGCCGGAATATTCATGCTGGCCTGTGACGGGACTTAACAATGTACTATTTGATAATTGATGTTAAGTATGGCACATAAAAACTGCTTCCGATGAGCAAGGCTATCGAAATAATAAATGTTACCAGCATTGACATTGGGATGGGCTTCTTTTGAATATCCGGACTGCTTGCATTGAATGCATTTTTAACTGGTCCTATAATGTAGAATATGTTGATGATAGAACCTATCAGGAGAAAAATAGCAGATGAATAATAATGTGAATGCCATTCTTCTATTAGCATCATATCCTTACTATAAAAGCCAGCAAGAAATGGAAACCCAGTGATGGAGAGTCCGCATACCGCTATAACAAAAGCAATAAACCTAGTTGATGGCATAATTTTTCCGATTTCTGAGACTTTCACAGTTTTATACACGCTGTTGTAAAATCCTGCTACATAAAATAAGCATGACTTGGCAATTCCATGTGTAACGATGTGCAACGTTGCGGCTAGAATCCCATTTGCAGTCCCAATGAGAATTGCTAAAATTATATATGAAAGTTGACCCACGGTTGAAAATGCAAATCGCTGTTTCAAATCGTCAGTAGTGAGCGCCCTATAGGCGGTGTATAACGAAGTTAATCCACATAAATATAACAACCAGCCACCGGTGAGAAAATTTGACGTTAGTAAATGGATATAGTCCAATCCAAAAATGTAGACTGCAATTTTTATAAGAGCAATTGACCCCGTTTTTACACTTGCTACTGAATGTATTAATCCACTAACTGGAGCAGGAGCTGGATTAGTGCGTGGCAACCACATATGAAAGGGTGCTACTGCATTTTTTGATATACCAACCACAAACATGGAAAGTAAAACGCCTCCTAAAACCAGATCAACGTGTGCAGAGTCAAAAGTTACGGAACCATCTAATGATCCATGTCCCAACAGGTTTTCGGTAATGATTATTGCTGGAAGAAAAATTAGAAAACTAGGAAGTAAAGTCTGGATTAAGAATGTTTTTGCAGATGCTACCGCTTCAGTGTTGCCACGAATTTTAATAAGAGGATATGTGAGAGGAATGCCAATAACATAGAAAACAAAAAGTGTGACAAGATTACCAGCTGAAGCATTTATCATAACAATCGTCAACAGAATGTTCAGATAAAAAAAGAATTGAGTCTTCTTATCTTCGAAATGATATTTCGTGAATTCATAGCTATATATGATGGAGATCAACCATGTAAAGCTTATAAGTATTAAAAATATTTTGGAATACTTATCAACTACTAGTACGAAAGAAAAGGGCTCGTACACAAATTTTGTATTGACCTCACAGGAAAAGGATGACCAGATAGAAATAACTGCCAAAATAATCGAGGATGCGTAAAACAACTTCCGATGTTGTTTCTTGAATGGCAAGAAAGCCAGCCCGATGATTGGAGACAATAGGATAAACAAAAACGACAACATAGTTTAACTTAAATACAACGACAATAGGTAGATGGATAAAAAAACATGGGACAGATTAACATGGTAAAAGTCTATTAAGGAAAATGATAGAAAGTGACACGTCCATATTCTATTAAGGTTCATCACTTTCCTGTCTGCCGCGATAAGGAACGAAAAGATTTATCCAGATTGACCGGCCCAGTCGCATAATGACCGGTTGGAGGATTATTGCGACAAAAGTTCCGCTGACAAAAACACAAGAAGCTGAAAGGCCAAAAGTTGTATGAAGAGTCAGCCACGTTATTACAAGTGTTCCTATCACAAACGGATAACTCGTCCAAAGTGCCCCAGTATAGAAACCTGGCTCTACTGCAAAATCCTGTTGACAAAATGGGCAATTATTCGGCATATCCAACATCGTTTTCAGCCTGTATGGATTCTTAACAGAAAACAGGTCACCTTCATGGCAACGCGGACACTTGAAATATACGATACTGTAGAGCTTAGTGTCCTTGTTAAGTGTCATGGATCAGTATAATTGAACTAACCACGGAAGTTATCCAATGGGCTATGAGGTCTCTGTTTGCTGCCGATATCCCGATTGTAAGTTACTTTCCGATTTCTGATCATTGCTTTGTAACAATTAGTGAATAAATAAAAGTATAAACAGGTGAAACACCATCCGATGAATCACGTCAACGTACCCGTTGATTTAAGTCAATATTGTGATTTCACCATCAACTTAGAGAATGGATGAAAGCCCGCACGCGCGAAAGTCTATTGGTTGGATATTTTGAGGTTATTCGCTAAACAGGTGATTCCAATTCCTCCCTGGGGATTAATATGTATTCTTTCACATCGGGGCAGGAACAAACCAGATTTCTGTCCCCAAATGCGTTGTCTATCTTACCAACACTTGGCCAGAATTTAGTATTCTCGAGCCACTTAAGCGGAAAAGCGGCCTTACTTCTGGTATATGCCTTGCTCCATGAATCAATTAGGAGTTCCTTGGAAGTATGCGGAGCATTTTTTAGCATATTGTCAGCTTTGTCATATTTTCCTTCCGCAATTTCATCAATCTCTTTTCTTATACCTATCATAGCCTCGCAGAAACGATCCAATTCAGCTTTACTTTCGCTCTCGGTGGGTTCAACCATAAGCGTATCGTGCACCGGAAAAGAAACCGTAGGCGCATGGAATCCATAGTCCATTAGACGTTTGGCAATATCACCCACTTCAACGTTCGCGTCCTTTTTAAATGAATGGCAATCTAAAATCATTTCATGCGCACAAAAACCGTTTTTACCACTATACAAAGTAGAATAGTAATTTTTAAGCTTTGCTTTGATGTAGTTCGCATTTAATATCGCTATTCGGGTTGCCTGTGTAAGCCCTGTGCCACCAAGCATTTTAATATACCCATAGGAAATCAATAAGATCAATGCACTGCCGTATGGAGCAGCTGACACAGCGGTGATTGATTTTTCTCCTGTGGTTTTTATCTGCGAATGTGAAGGTAAATAGGGAATAAGATGTTCGGCAACACCAATAGGACCCACTCCTGGTCCACCACCACCATGTGGTATGGCAAATGTTTTATGAAGGTTTAGATGACAAACATCTGCACCGATGTTTCCGGGACTCGTTAATCCAACCTGCGCATTCATGTTCGCACCATCCATGTAAACCTGACCGCCATTATCGTGTATAATTTTGGTGACGTATTTTATTCCCTCTTCATATACACCATGTGTGGAAGGATAAGTGACCATAAGGCAACTTAAGTTCGCTTTTTGCTCCTCCGCTTTTGATTTCAGATCATTGATATCAATGTTTCCTTTTTCATCGCATTTAATAATGACAATTTTCATCCCCGCCATGGCTGCTGATGCAGGGTTGGTGCCGTGCGCGGAGGAAGGGATTAGTACGACATTACGATCTTTATTTCCCATAGCAATATGGAAAGCGCGGATCACCATCAGTCCCGCATACTCTCCTGAAGCACCCGAGTTGGGTTGAAAATTAACAGCCGCAAATCCTGTTATTTCGCACAGGTACTTTTCTAATTGCGATATGACTTCAGTGTATCCCTTCGCCTGCTCATGTGGAACAAAGGGATGAAGGTTTGCAAACTCTGGCCAGGTTATAGGTAATAATTCTGAAGCAGCGTTTAATTTCATCGTGCATGACCCTAGTGAAATCATACTGTGCACCAGCGACAAGTCCTTATTTTCAAGCCGCTTGATGTACCGCATCATCTCGGTTTCACTGTGATAGTTGTTAAAAACTGCGTGACCTAAATAAGGAGAAGTTCGGTGAAATGAAGATGAAGAGATTAGTGTAGAGGTTAATAGCTTCCGTTCTCCCTGCCGATAAAAATAGGATCTGTATAAAATTACATTTAGAATTTTATTAACATCTTCTATGGTACAGGTTTCATCCAATGAAATGCCAATATGATTTTCATCGACATAACGAAAATTGATTTCGTTTTTAGCCGCTGTTCTCATCATATCGGGTGCATCCTTCACTTCTACAACGATTGTATCGAAAAATGTATTTGTCCTAATCGAAACCCCATCCTTCTTTAGCGCAGCCGCAAGTGTGTAGACATTATTATGTATGGTCTGTGCTATATGTTTTATCCCTTCTGCGCCATGATACACGGCATACATTCCTGCCATAATCGCCAGAAGTGCTTGCGCTGTGCAAATATTGGAAGTTGCCTTTTCCCTTTTGATATGTTGCTCGCGTGTTTGGAGTGCCATACGAAGGGCCGGATTCCCATGTACATCCACCGAAACTCCAATAATACGTCCGGGCATTGCGCGTTTATAATTTTCTTTACATGAAAAAAAAGCGGCATGTGGACCACCATATCCAAGCGGTACTCCAAAACGTTGAGAGTTTCCTAATACGCAGTCGGCTCCCCACTCACCGGGTGGTTTTAATAATGCGAGCGCCAATAGATCAGATGCAACGGCTACCTGTAAGTCTTTTAACTTTGCTTGTTCAATGAAATTACTATAGTCATTTATTTCTCCGTTAGCATCAGGATACTGAATAAGGGCACCAAAATAAGTATCATCGAAGGGAATGGAATCATGGTCGCCTAAAACAACTTCAATTCCAACGGGTACAGCACGCGTTTGAATAACATCAACGGTCTGAGTGAAACAATCCTTAGAAACAAAAAATCGAACGGCCTTACCGTTTACTTGTCTTTGAGTGCGACTATTGTAAAACATGAACATGGCTTCAGCTGCTGCGGTTGCTTCATCCAGCAGAGAGGCATTGGCTAGTGGCAACTTAGTTAAATCAGTAACCATCGTCTGGTAATTCAAAAGCGCCTCCAACCTTCCTTGCGATATTTCGGCTTGATAGGGAGTATATGCTGTATACCATCCTGGGTTTTCCAAAATGTTTCGTTGAATCACAGGAGGAAGAATGGTATTGTAGTATCCTAGACCGATGTAGCTGCGGAACATTTTGTTTTTAGCCGCGATATTCCGTAGGTGTTGCTGGTATTGATATTCAGAAATTCCTTGCTCAATCGCCAATGGTTGGACCAAACGAATATCCTGGGGAACGATCTTGTCAATCAATTCATCTAAGGATGAGACACCAATCGTTTTTAACATTTCTTCTACTGCTGCCGAATCTGGACCATTATGCCGTTTCGCAAATTGATTTTGTTGCATTCGTAATTTGTTTAGTTTTTGCAGGTCGATAATTCACAGAAGTTCGCGTTATACCTTGAAGCGGATATTGCGCAAATTGTCCCTGTTTTTTTGGATTGAACATCAGGCAATTTGAGACTTCAGGAATGGTCTTTTAGCAACTCTCGCCTTTACATTTTTATCTCGTATTAATATGTATACGGTGCTTCCTACTTTTGCAAATTGGGGAGTAACATAACCCATTCCAATCCCTTTCTGCAGTGTGGGTGATTGCGTTCCGGAGGTGACTTTGCCAATAACATCTCCATCCGCATTTGTGATTAAATAGTCATGGCGTGGAATTCCGCGATCAATCATTTCAAAACCTACCAACTTCTTTTCGATCCCTTTGTCTTTTTGATTTTGCAAAATAGACGAAGCAATAAACGATTTGTTGAATTTGGTGATCCAGCTAAGGTCAGCCTCCAGTGGTGTTGTTGAGTCATTAATATCATTTCCGTAAAGACAATAACCCATCTCTAATCTAAGCGTATCTCTTGCTCCCAATCCAACGGGTTTTATTCCAAAGCTTTCCCCAGCATTAAAAATGGCCTCCCAGATATCTTTGGCCTCCTTGTTTCGAAAATAGATTTCAAATCCACCGGCTCCGGTGTAACCGGTATTGGAAATGATGACATTACTGACACCTGCCAATTCGCCAATCTTAAATGAATAGTAGGGTATGTCCTGAAGGTTAATGCCCGTGAGCTTTTGCAGTACTTCGATGGCTTTTGGTCCTTGAATAGCAAGCAAAGATGTAGTGTCAGAAATATCATTGATTTCTACTTCTGCTAACTTATTTTCTTGAATCCAATTCCAGTCTTTTTCAATGTTGGAGGCATTTACAACCAACATGTATTCTTCATTGTCTATTTTGTAAACAAGTAAATCATCGACAATACCGCCTTGCTTATTAGTCATGCACGAATACTGTACTTTTCCTATGGCTAATGTTGATGCATCGTTCGTGCTTATTTTTTGAATAAGGTCTAATGCATGTTTGCCTTTAAGAATAAACTCGCCCATATGCGAGACATCAAAGACTCCAACACCTTTTCTTACGGCTTCATGTTCCATGTTTATTCCTTCGTACAAGACGGGCATGTTGTATCCGGCAAAGGAAACCATCTTTGCACCTAGGGCAATGTGAATGTCAGTTAACGCTGTATTTTTCATTTTTGAATTTCATATATCATGAGCCTTACTTAGAATTTTATAGCTCAAATAGGTAGATCAATTTACTGGTGATTTGAAGTTGGTGGTTTTAGGTTTCTCATTAATTTAGGATGCATCTAATCCTATTAGTTTTTTGTATTCTGAAGTATCCAACAATTCTGATGATTTGCTGATATCATCCATCTTCACGATTATCAACCACCCTTTTCCATATGGGTCTGTATTCACGAGTTCAGGGTGTGAAGAAATAGCTGAATTAATTTCCACTACGAGTCCACCGACTGGTAAGTACAAATCCGAAACCGTTTTAACAGCTTCTACGGTTCCGAATACCTCGTGACACTTGAGATGTTTCCCTAAAGTTTCGATCTCAACATACACAATGTCACCAAGCTCTTTTTGAGCGAAATCTGTAATGCCAACATAAGCGTGACCATTTACTTTGCGAATCCATTCATGATCTTGAGTGTAAAGTAGTTCTTCTGGGAAATTCATCGTTTTCTTGTTTAAAAGTTATTCAAGTGGTAACATGTTTTTATTTACAGATGCAATCTTACACGGTTGTTGTTAATCTTCTGTTGAAAAGCATCAGCGCAGCTATTGAGATTTATCAACTAATTCAGGTTGGAAAAAATAATCGCGGCGCCCTTTGAAATAAATTCTTAATCTGACTTAAATCTTGGTGTATCCCATCTTGATCTTTGAATCCGTTGGAGGTTGGGGGTTGTTATTAGTGCTGGAAGTTCTGATAAATTCAAACCCATAACAACGGCATATCGGATTTAACCAGAATAAAATCCTGCGTGGAAATTAGATAAAGTACGCATGGCATCCACTGTGAATCAAAAAAGATTGGAGTAGTGCTTTTCGCGGAGCGCCTCAAACACTTCAATGGCATGATTAACATTCGCTGAAGCTTTGGCATTGAGACCCTCTGCTTTTACATATCGAAGAGCCATCACCATATTCATCATAAATTTTCGATTCGAATTAAATACTCCGTTTTTAGCAACGTACGTGCTAAGCGATTTGTCAATGATAGACTTTACATGATTATTGTCAATGGCATCTTTGATTTGATTAATCACCGTGTAGCTAAAATCAACCATTTCTAATTATTTATTTTGAATCTTTCACCTCCAGCATCTTATAATTCAATATGCTTTCTTGCGGAAAGTTAACAATGACAGCGTTATCTTCGATTGAGTATCGTCACCTACCACATTGACTATTGTCAATAAAATTGCCCGCTGGAAGAATTTGTTAACTGTTTTCCCAGAAAGCTTAATCGCAATATTCCTTAAAGTGTCAACTACTGTATTGATCTTTGTTAAACAATTAGTTGACTAAAGTTTATAATTTGTACCTTGCTTCGATAACAAGAAGCGTATGTTGACCAACTTTCTTTCCGAAAATTTTAGGCTTAAAAAAGATCAAATCTTTGAGAGTCTCAATTCGGAACAGATTAGTATACTTATGGAGTCCGGTGTTACGCATCCGTTCAAAAAGGGAGAGATCATTTTTAGAGAAGGCGGAATACCAACTGGTATCTTTTATGTACAGGCGGGTAGAGTAAAAAAATACAAAGCTACTGTAAAAGGTGGTGAGCAAATATTTTATGTCTGTGGCGAAGGTGAACTGCTGGGATATCATGCGCTATTAGGTGAAGAGTACTATCCTGACTCAGCGGCCACTATTGAAGATTCCGAAATAACGTTTATCCCAAAGGAAAGCTTTTTACTTGTGCTCAGAAGTTCTCCAGCACTTTCAAATGCACTTTTGAAGGCCCTAGGGCATGAGTTTAGTTTATTCATCAACAGCATCACCAACCTGGCTACTAAAACGGTGAGAGAAAGGCTAGCCTTTAATTTGTTAATCCTCGAAGAGAAATTTAAGGTACTGTCAAAGCCAAATATGCCCAGCGAAATAAATATGTCGCGAACCGATCTCGCCAACATGGTCGGAACAGCTAAGGAAACGTTAGTACGACTTCTTCAGGAATTTAAAAGAGATAACCTTATTGAAGCCAACGGCAGAATAATCAGAATTACAAATCGTAAGGGAATTATCAAAGAGGCCAATATGATGGGGCAGAATTTAAAAAAATAATTACGAAAGCACAGTTACTATAAAGTAAATCATAATCAACAGTATAAGTACAACATACATAACAAGGTCAACTCTTACATATTCCCGATATTGATTGTATAGTTGCTTTAATTTATTGAACATGTTTGCGGATTGTCGAATTTTTTAACGTGTTACCTTTTCCCAAAATTTCAAGAGCCCTCCGTGTGCGGAGTCTTGAAGTCTAAAGGATTGTGGAATAATATTTAATGGACTACAAAAAGTAACGAACCGAGTCCCTAGTGGTAAAGATACAAGTTGCTCCACAAGATATAAAGAATATTGACGGTAAAGCTGCATACTGAGCCTCACCGTATCGTCAATGCTATTCATGATGTCAATGTTTTCATAAAATGAATTGTAAAAATAGAACGCATCATAGTCAGTAAACTTAATCGACATAATATTAGCATGTATAAATTTTACATTATGAATCCGGTGTGCTTCAGAAAGCTGCGTGGATAATTCTACCAGTTCTCCTCGCTGCTCTACTCCCGTAAAATGCCCTTTTGTATTTGTGGCACCTATCAAGCAAAACTTTCCAGCTCCCGATCCAATATCAAGAACCTTAGTACCTGGTCGGTCAACCAGAAAATCTGATGCAAGTTTGGAAACTGAAACAGAGCTCCAATGTTTTCTTGCAAGACTGCAGATCGGGGCGGGGTATATGGCATTGAAGTTAGTGTCAGCTATGTCAATGTTAAGTTTAAGAAGTTCAAATACCATACCGAGTGTTCATTTTGTCACGAAGAATTAATAATCAAAGCTAACCTCAATGTCTGTATGATCTTTTGATAGTTATCAACGAGGCTGTTGATTTATGTCAATACGTCATGTTTTTTTTAAACATGCTGAAAGGATGTCTCTCTGACGCTAAGAGGTGTAATATGTTTTAATTTACGAGTGAATAAATGGCCACCATGAACATTGAAAAAATACTGCTGGATCGCTGCGGGTCTGTTTGCGAGTTGTGTGGAAATAGCATTGATAAGTTAAATGTATTTTCAGTACCGTCTTTTTCTAAAGATGCTGGTAAAAGTATTCTAACCTGAGATACCTCCTGGGAACAAATCAACCCACACAAACCGTTAGACGGTTCATTCAATTCGGCATACATCTCCACCATCAAGGTGTGAACACTTCTTGTTTGTTGTTTTGAAAATCGAATGATGTGCTTCTTTTCCAAATCGAATGGTTTACGACTTCGCCGATTATCTGGATTGTTTTGCAAGATAGATCTAGCGGTCTTTGCGTTAAAAACGTATACGGATCCAACTTGGGAGGTAAGTTGGAAATGATGGATAGTATCATAAAATCGATATTTTGATTTCAAATTGGCAGTTTTACTTCGTAAAACACGCAAAAAAATGTCATAAAAATATTACCCACCTTCTGACGTAAGGTGTGAATAAATCCTGAACAGGTACCTCACCTTCGCGACCAAAGAAACACACTATGACTTTGGACGTGATTAACGCGGATGATCTCGAACGATTCCGTTTGAAACTGCTTGAAGATATCAAAGCAGCTATTTCTGAAAAACCTATTTCGCAAAAGACGTGGCTTAAAAGCCCTGAAGTTCGCAAGATGCTTGGGATTTCTCCGGGCACCTTGCAAAACCTTAGAGTGAACGGCACCCTTCCGTATTCAAGGATCGGTAGTCTTATCTATTACAAGTACGAGGACATAGCTAGGGTACTTGAAAGTAACTATAGTGATAAACGCCTGATTCATGGATAAGGCACAGGATTTATCACTCCTTTTCAAAAGGGTAGAAGCAGATCCAAGGTTGAGGGTAACTCACATAGTCTTGTATGCTGCTATATCAATGTACTGGATTCGCAGTGAATACAAAACCGAATTTCGAATATCCAGAAAAGAACTTATGGTGATGGCGCATATTGATTCTATCGCTACTTACCATAAAGTGCTAAGAGAATTGATCGCATATGAATATATTATGTATACACCTTCCTTTCATCCCCTGCGCGCTAGTACCGTATCATTAATTATTAATCGCCAGAAAGATGCTGTCATTTCGTGAAGCCAGGCAAATCCCCATCACAGAATACTTAACCAGTTTAGGATTTGAACCGGCTAGGATTCGAGGTAATGAACACTGGTATCATTCGCCTTTTCGTGAAGAACGCACACCGTCATTCAAGGTGAATACACAATTGAATGTTTGGTACGATCACGGCATCGGCCAGGGTGGGTCTATTCTTGATCTGGGTGCGAAACTCCATCAATGCTCCCTGAGTGAATTCGTTGAAAAACTTGCCAAAGGAAACCATCATGTCTCTCTTCAACGCCAACCTGTTCAAGTAATAACACCCGATTCGAAACTAGAAGTTATTGCGGTCAAAGAACTCTCCAGTATAGACTTACTTCATTATCTTGAGACACGTGGCATTTTAGAGAACATTGCAAAGACTTATTGCAAGGAAGTGAATTTCAGTATCCGCGATAAAATGCACAAAGCCATCGGCTTTCCGAACAATTCCGGAGCATACGAATTAAGAAATAGCTGGTTCAAAGGTTCTTCTTCACCGAAAGACATTTCAATTATTCGCAACAACTCAGAAAAAATCGCAGTTCTTGAAGGTTTTATAGATTTCCTTTCGCTCGTTCAATCAGAGCTTTTTGGAATGAAGTCTCTATCTGAAAAATCAGATTTTCTGATTCTTAATTCCTTACGCCTCCTTGCTCGTAGTATTCCCATCATCCAGCCATATAAGAAAGTAACGCTTTTGCTTGATAACGACCTTGCTGCCAAAGAGGCTAAAGAGAGCTTAAAAGAAAAGGGTATCCGTTTCGATGATGCTTCCACCATGTATCGGGAACACAAGGACCTTAACGACTACCACAAGGTCACGCGAAAGCTCACGCAAGGTAAAGACTTGCCAATTACAAGGTCAAGGCGGATAAGAAGATGACTCCGAAATATTTTAACAAGGTTAGACCCATCATGAACATACCTTAAAATTAATCAACCAAGCCAACATGAATACCATTGTTAACTATTTACAAAGTAAGGAAGCCGTATTTCATGGCTCTTTATGCCTGATCATTTTGTACGTCCCGCATGCCGGGCATCTCTTTCAGAAACTCGAGCACCTGGACATGACGATCTACGGGTTTACGTTTCTGAATTGGATTTACGGATTAGGCCTGGCAGCAGTAATTGAGTTCCTAATTCTGGTATTCATTATCAATGGATACCGTGCGACAGGGAAATTCTACGCGGTCGTCAGCTTTTTCCTCAACGTGTTCTACTACAATTATTGGTTCGTCTCATTTCAAAATCCTACCGCAGAGAATATAAAAACCACAATGATTAGCTTTTGTATTTGTCTTGTTCATTCGCTTTCTGTTTGGCAACTAAGCGAACTTTTCTTCAAGAGGCTAAAGGATGAAAAAGACAAAACGACAGAATATTGCCCAGAATGTGGTGCCGGTCCATTCCCAAACAAGCGGTCTTTCGACGGTCATTTTTCGAAAGCGCACAAAGTCCACAAGAAGGAGCCAGTTCAGAAATTGAACATGCTGTCAAATATTGAATCCACTGAATCTTCAAATAATTAGCACAGCATAGAAAGTGAAATCAATTCAAAATAGAAGAACGGAATTAGAGAAAGCACAAGTCTGCTTAGAAGGAGCAAGCCATGTTTTCGCTACGCTCAACGGCTTGAATCCACTCACTTCGTTACGGGATTGAAATTATAAACGTCATGGCAAGACCTAAAGTAGACGACAAAGAAAAGCGCACCGAGCAGGTGAACATTCGGTTGACCGTCGACGAAATGTCAAAAGTGACGGAGTACTCAACTGCCAGCGGGATGATTCCCGCTAAGTGGATTCGGATAAAAATATTTACGGGCAAGTTTCCTGTAATCAAACTCTCACCTCTGGATGCTTCCATTTATCAGGAACTCAAAAAAATCGGAGTCAATCTCAATCAGGCAACCCATCAATTAAATAAGGGGGACTTGCCAAAAGACTATTTACTCCGGCAACTGGAGGCTCTTGCCTTATTGCGCAAAATCATAAATGCTCTTTTGAATGACAGGCAATCAGATCAAGGGTAAAGGCTTCAAAGGTGCTTTGCGCTATAACCTGGAGAAGGTGGATAAAGAAGTTGCTGTAGTATTGGATCATTCCTTCGCATCCATTTCGGAGAAATCAATTCTAAAGGAAGTCCAAATGATCCGCGTCCTCCGACCCAATCTGCAAAAGTATTTTTATCACACGTCCATCAACTTCCCACCATCTGAAGACTTACCAAATGGTAAGATGAAAGAGATTGGGCAAAACTACCTGGAAGCAATGGGATTCAACCAGCATCAGTTTATCATGTTTCGACATTTTGACGCTGATCATCCACACCTTCACATTCTCGTGAACAGAATTGGATACGATGGCAACGTCATTAGCGACAGCAATGATTTCGCAAGGAGTGAGAAGGTGCTTCGCGACCTTGAAATAAAACATCGACTCACACAGGTGGTGTCTAGCAAGGTCGCTCATGAACGGGCGATGACCAAGAACGAGCTTGAGATGATGAAACGTACCAACACACCTTCAGTGAAAATGAAACTTCAGGTGCTTGTTAAGGATGCTTTGAAAATGCGTGCAGGCTTGTCGTCTAAAATAACTACTGAGCAATTCATCCAGATGCTGGAGAGCAAAGGTGTTCACCTCTTATTTAATCAGGCATCAACAGGCCACATCAGCGGAATATCTTATTCCCACCAGGGTCTAATTGTCAAAGGTGGTAAACTCGGAAATGATTTTAAATGGAATTCCATCAAAAGCAATATCAACTATGAACAAGAAAGAGATCGCGGAACAATTCATCAGGCAAATGCTCGAACAAGATCCCTCCAGTCTGACGCACGACCAGATTCAATCCATCCTGAAGGACATCCTGAAGGAGATTCAACGACTTTGTATAACCGTTCAGGACAGCAGCAAGCAACAACTGACCAACATGAGAATTCTAAACATGGTGCTCGAAAGCACAGGAAAACAAGCGAAGGAACTCGACTTGCTGATCAGCGCACAAAACCGAAAGCTGATCGAAACGACCAGCAAACTTCACAAGACCCAAACAAACTCAATCTGGCAGCGCTACTGGATGGCAATACTTATGGGAATCTTATCCACGCTGATCACCAACCTGATCTGGATGCTGAAAATGCCTTAGGTTTTAATAAGCGCAAGAAAAAGCGCAGGCGACCTCGAATCTGAGAATCGAATATTTTCGTATCATATCGTATCAAAAAAGTTGATACTCAAGATTATAAAGTGGTTTCTACATTAATAAAGTGCCCTGCTTTACCAAGCAATTTGACTTTATAGAGTTTAAGAAATCGCGGACCAGTCTAAATCTGTTCATTATTTTCACGTGTTCACGTTTTATGAACAAAGGCAAATAATGAACACGGTGTTGAAGCTTACCTTTCTTCGGCTGGATGTGTCGAATCAAACTTTGCTAAGTATTCTTTAATGTCTTGAAGGGTCTTGAGAATATCGTCTGATGCTGGAAGATTTCCCCAGATCAGTTCACCCAATTCTGATTTATATGTTGCTTCCAGTTCTTTCCATGACCCGGGCAAATTTTTAAATAATGGCGAATCAGCCAACGGATGATTTAGCCATTCACCCGAAAATATAGTATGGGCGCTATCGTCAGCTTTGACCATTGCAATAATCCTGAAATTCTCCGGTATCAATATTTGATCCTTCAAATCAGTCTGGTTCATCAATTGGTGAATGTCGTAGAAATGACGAATCTTTCCTTTAACCGCGTCTGTTCCCTGGTAAGAAAATCTGATCAGCGACATTAGTTTCTCGAACATTGTCCGTTGCCGTGTAAGTACGTTTAACGAGAACGGTTCAAGTCCATACTGCACAACCAGGTCAGTGAATTTTCCCACGGTCAGAAATTTCCCAACATATGACTGAACGTCTTTCTGCTCAAACGGATCCGGATGCGTGAAAGAATTAATTTCTAATTGAATATCGTCTTTTACTCTTCCAAAGACATTGTCTTTTAATGTTTTCGTATAGTGATAAAATGTTCTTCTGTTACGTCCCTTCTTTTCTTCCTGTGGGTGCTGAAAATACTCAAGACCTGCACTGACTGTGCCTTCTACCTTTTTAAGTAGCGGCTTTATTTGTGCATCGGTCATTCCATCAATCTTAATGATGGCAAGATCAATGTCTTCTGAGAACCGATTGATACAATCATGTGCTTTGGACAATGACGTACCACCCTTAAAGACAACCCTGCTCTTAAACTCAGACAACGCAAGATTCCGAAGGGCATATGTTACCCAGTAATCTTTTTCAACAAAGATGGAGCGCATTTTAAAATGAGCCGCAGTCGATTCAAGCGCATCAATGAATTCTGGTGCCTGATGAAATGTCATACGATACTCCAGGAGCGTTTGTGTGGTAATATGCTGGAAGAAATATTCAGGCTGAATGTAGAAAGCCTGTTCATCGATTCTTTAAGCTTTGTCGTATCTACTTTAGGGAAATATTGTTCCATAAGAGCTCCTAGTAATGCTCTTGTTCCAGCATTATAAGATAGAGACAGCATCACAAGCCTGTCCTTATCTGATGATGACAGTTTTTCGATTTGATCCTTTAAGATCTTTACCGCTTCGTCCGGGCTGGCATCTGGTATTTCCTTGATGTCACTCAATGCATCCAATAATTGAAACAACGGGATATCCTTTGTTGAAAAGGCAGACCTGTTTCTGCGGATATACTTTACTTTATATCCTTCAATCTGCTTAGGAGGTAAAGGATTCGATGTCGCAATGATCAATGTGTTGGAGATCTGCGAGGTCAATCCCATAGTATTATACACCGTAAGACCAGTGATGTATCCTATTCTTTTGTTATCACGGATGGTCAGGGAATCTATAATGGCAGATTCCTGAGGACGGATGTTCCCGAACTTGGACGGTTTGGGCTTGAAATATTTACCTTTTGACAAGCGCCGTATAACCCCTTGCCGGCTCAACCTGCTTAAGGATTGGGCAGCTGAAAGGACTTTTGAAGACTCAATTCCAAGAGTAGAATAGTCAAAAAAAGCTCCAAAAGGCATTTTTTCAACCTTTTTTCGTATTTCCCCGGATATTGAGCTTCCTGACATACCGATAATTTGACATTAAATCAGCCCCTTTAAACAGAGGTGTTTTAGGGGTCTTTTTCTGCCTGTTATTTTGATGATATAAAGATACTGATATCACTATGATATATCAAGTTTTACATACGATAAACTTGACACATTTATAGAGGTCAATTTACCGTGGCCAAATTTGATACTGTAAAACGTGCGTTTTGCTCATCATAAATATGTTGATTTTACCATGCATCCTAAGAGTTAACTCTAGAGCAAAGATTTTCAAGAGGCTGTAGGGGTTTGAACATGATGTAGCTATAGTCTCTTCCCTTTTCTTCTTCGAATTATTTGTGGTTCTGTTTGTGTTTTTTGAATTACCCCTGTACTTGACTTTAAATTGATCATTAAACCACGCGATGCTGGTATCTTGGATTATTAAATTTTGCCCCTTTTTTTCGAAGTTGGCAATGATTTTTGGAATCGTTGCTGTTGAAATGAACGTGATGCTATCGAACAAAGAAAGGTTCTGATTGATCATCTTAATACCCTCACGGAAATTGAATTGAATGATTTGTGAGGGAATATCATGTCCTCCCAATGACACGCGTGTGGTTACCCTTGATTCAGACATATTGAGATCGGGTAATCCGAAGTACAAAAGGTGGATGTTGTATTGAGAATTCCGAAACGTATGAATGAGTTCCACCGTGAGGTTGGATGAGAAGTTTGTCTCAAACGCAAAATCACGCCCTTCTTGAATTGCTCGGTCGCGTGCGCGTTCCAATGCGACAGCTACGCCACCCTTTAATCGTTCTGGTGGAAGGTTAGGATGCAACTTGATGAGTTCCTCGAAGACAAGATCTCCATTGAAGATAGAAACTCCAGACGGAACAAATGCGTGCCCAAGCGTTGATTTGCCTGCACCATTCGGACCCGCTACGATAAAAAATCGTGGCCGTTTATCCATAACCAGAATGAGTGCGTTAGGCTGAAACCAAGTATGACCAATAACCCTTTCCCGCGGTCGCTAGATTTCGAATGATGGTATAAGATCTTGTTTGAGCATCGAAGCACACCAGATCTTCGGACCCATCTGGATTTGCACGGACAAACTCTTTTGGTTTAGGTGTGCGTTGATCCTTGTAAAACATTGGAATACCTTTTCGAAAGGCTTCCGCATAAAGTGTTCGAGTAATGGTTTGGGCTTCTAATTCAGTTTCTCCAATTGTCTTATCGTTTGGAAGCACAATTTCTGATTGATCCGTATTGTCCTGTAGTACGTCTCTAATAGCATTGTAAAGTTCGGAATCAGGTTTAATAGATGCCTTAGCTGCATCAAGATCTTGCGCGGGTATTACTACTCCCGATATAATGCCTGACTCATTTTTTAAGATTTTGATGTTCATGGATGCGATCATCTGTTATTCAAATTTAAGGTTATAAATCTAATTTCTATACTGGTACTTCTTTGCTTTGCAGTTTACCACGCAGTGCCATCATATCTTCACTTACCTTTTTGTCCAAGATCTTTGCATAGTGCTGAGTAGTCTTTAGGTTTCTATGCCCTAGCATCTTGCTCACAGTCTCTATCGGAACCCCGTTCGTTAATGTAATGGTAGTTGCAAATGTGTGTCGTGCTGTGTGTGTTGTGAAATTCTTTGAAATACCGCAAGCATCTGCTATCTCCTTCAAGTATAAATTCATTTTTTGATTACTATCAACGGGAAGTACTTGATCCTTGATGATACACTCGGGAGAATCCTTGTACCGTTCAATAAGCTCTAATGCTACAGGTAGCAACGGAATTCGCGAAGCAGCTTCTGTTTTTTGTCTATGCGTGAAAATCCACTTCTCACCATCTACGCCAATACCAATATCAGACCTTTTCAACTTGCATACATCCACATAAGCCAGGCCTGTGTAGCAACAAAACAAAAACACATCTCGCACCTGAGCTATGCGTGGTATTGAAAACTGTTTTGTGGAAAGCGTGTGTAGTTCTGTTTCGGTTAAATAAGGTCTGTCTACTTCTTTCTTTGTCATCTTGAATCCGACAAACGGATTCTTATCGATCCATCCATTTTTCAAACAGATGTTTACTATCTTCTTGAAATTGGTGAGGTACTTGATCGTGCTGTTGTGATTACACTTGCGGATTGATTTCAACCAAAATTCGTAGTTCGTGATAAATTCATATTTGATCTTATCTACAGAAATATCTGAAAGGCCGTATTGATATTGAAGGAAGTGAAGAGTGTGACCATAGGATGTCGCATACCTTCTCCAGGTTGCGAAGGAATATTGTTTTCCGATCAAGGTCTTTACTTGCTCATTGTGTGTAAGAAATATTTCCAAAAGCATTCTTGGTTTTTCTTTCACGCCATACCAGTGCTTTGCAAACTCAGCAATGGTCAAAGGTAAATCCGAAGCAAGAATTGTTTTTTGAATTGAATACACTTTCGCGCTTATCAGGTTGAGGTACTCGTTAACCTCTTTGCTTTTACTTGAGTTGCCTGTTAATCGACCTGCGGAACCAGACCAAAGATCTCCTGAAACAGTTTTTGAAATTGAAGTCTCAAATCGCTCCTTGTTGATTGTTACCCGAAGGTAAATTGGAACAAGGCCTGATTGATTTGACTTTGACTTTCTGATAAAGAAAATTGACTTGATTGCATTCATAACATATTGCTTTAAAATTTGACATTAACACCGATTTTAACAAGATGTTCATCGAGTGAACATGCTTACTATCAATTAGATAGCTATCAAATTCGGGGTACATTCAAATCAATGACTTTAGGTACACCGAATTTCCTCCTTTGGATTGGCAGAAGATGAATGAAATGGGCAGGTCTAAAAACAAAAAAGCTCGAATCCAATACGGATTCGAGCTTTTGATTTGCTTTGGTGAAATTCCAGTGGAGCCGCAGGGAATCGAACCCTGGTCCAGAGAAGATAAGTCTCGTACCTTCTACATGCTTAGTTGATTTTGATTTTCGAGAATGACAAGGCAATCAACAGCCAAATCATTCCTTAGTTATTGTTGTCTCGACAGTGTTGCATAACCACAACACGGCCCAGTTCTAGCGTTCGACACCGCATAAGCAACACCGGAAGAACAGCGGTATTGCGCGATGATGGCCTTCGGGATCTTATCCGGAATAAGCTAATCCAACGTTAAGTCAGATTAAGCAGCCATGGCGTAGTTAGACTCGCCTACTGATTGTTGGAACTATCTTTCAAGGCTCTCATCCCATGAGCCTGCATGCTTCCTTACGATCTTACACATCCTGTCAAAACCGGTCGGCCCCATTTTGTTAATGGGAGACAAAAATAGTGCAAAAAAAGTTCTCAGGAGAATTATTGCGGAAGACCTACCCGGTCAATGACCAGATATTCTTTTTTGGTGACAGATTGACGCGTAAATAGTTCGGCCAGAAATCCGGTGAGGAATAACTGTACACCAATCACGATCGCTACCAAAGCGAGATAAAAAATAGGTTGTTCGGTGATTTGCCGCTTAAGGGGAATTTTGGAAATGAAAAGCGCATCGATCTTATCCCAGAAGATCTTTAGGGTAAGAATAAACCCGGCCAAAAAGGACAACACCCCAAATGTTCCAAAAAAATGCATGGGCCTGTTGGCAAACCTGCCCACAAACATGATCGTCATCAGATCGAGAAGTCCACGTACACGGGTCCAGCCAAATTTACTGTGACCAAACTTGCGCTCCCGATGCTCCACGACTTTCTCGCCAATCCTGGTGAACCCTGCCCACTTGGCGATCACAGGAATGTAGCGATGCATTTCCCCATACACGGTTACGTTTTTTGCAACGACATGGCTATAGGCTTTCAATCCGCAATTGAAATCGTGAAGGTCAATGCCCGAGATTTTTCGCGTGAGACCGTTATAAAATTTTGAAGGTAATGTTTTCGAGATCGGATCGTGACGCTTTTTTTTCCAGCCCGAAACCAGATCATAGCCTTGCTCCATGATCATTGCATAAAGCTCAGGAATTTCATCGGGACTATCCTGAAGATCAGCATCCATGGTAATCACCACATCACCACTGGCTGCTTTAAATCCAGTTTGCAATGCAGCCGACTTACCAAAATTGCGATTGAATTTTATTCCCTTCATGGAAGAGTTAAGCGCACCTGCTTTTTGAATTTCCTTCCAGGTAGCATCTGCACTGCCATCATCAATAAAGATCACCTCATAAGAAAAGCCGTGTGTTTGCATCACACGGCTTATCCATGAAGTTAACTCGGGTATAGATTCTTCTTCGTCCCTGGCAGGGATGATGATGGAGAGATTCAATTTATTTTTAATTAACGAATGGATCCGGATTTTTCTTTTGTGTGAAGAACGACAAGATAAGACCTATAATGACACCCGAAAAGATCCCTCCTATAAATCCCATGATGGTAATGGCAACTGGAGACATAAACATACCAGCAATGCTCATCGCCTGATCAATTTGTGCATCAGACATTCCTTGCTCTTGTAATTTTTCCATCTGAGCTTGCTTGATCATTTCGATAAAGCTTGCATCAATATACTTTACGTAAATAAAAGTGAAAACCGAAGAGATTGCTCCTGAGGTAAGGCCTGCCCAAAAGCCAATACCTACCCCTTGCCCAATGGTCATGAAGCCATTGCCTTCTTCTTTGTAGTATTTATGTGCAAGAAAAATCAGCACAGCAGAAATCACATAACTCAGGTATGCTGCAGGTCCTTGCATGTCCAAACCTGCGATATTCATAATCACGAACCATGCAATTCCGAAAATGGCAAGCATTAATCCGTAGCGTATCCCTGCAGAACGGGTAGTTACTGGAGTTTTCATTTCATTTGTTTCTTCCATAATTATTGGGATTTAGGTTGACGTCTTAAAACTACTGATATTATTATGCTTAAAAAAAGGCTGATCATGAAGCTCTGGTAAAAGTATTTGCTGGCCAGAAAATAGCCATCGGTTTTAGGAAGAGCCAACAGGAGCTGCTGATATCCCTCTTTGCCCAGTTGATCGATATCTTGTTGAGAAACACCTTTTAGTTGTTGCAGACCCGACTCAATATACGAGGAAATAAATTCAGGATTTATAAGGGTATATGCATATATCAGCAACGAGGCCAGGAAGGCATAAGTCAATGTGAATATAAAACTCCCAATCATTCCCTGCCAGAAATGCAAAACACCACCCTGATGAAAATCCCTCACTTCCCGCAGACTGAAAATGATAAGAATAGAGAATAATAATATCCGGAAATCCATGAACGGAGGAACAAGCGAAGGATGACGATTGAAGTAATACAACAGCATCATCAAGGCAAAGCCAAGTACTCCTGCAATCAATCCATACCGTATCGGTATTCTGATGATGGGCAGTTTAAAAAACTTAAGCATCGATCCAGTGCTTTGAATTATTGAATACAGCTACCGCTTTGCCTTTCAGATTTTTTCCGAACCAGGGTGAATTTTTTGACTTCGAATAATTATTCTGCTCATTGAAGATCCAGGTTTTGTGAGGATCGAACAGCGTAAGGTTTGCTTTTTCGTCGATGTTGATCGTTGGCACTTCCAACTTCAGCAGTGTTCTGGGCGCTATGCTTATTTTCTCCAGCAAATCTTCTGCATCAACGGTGTCCAGCAGTGAAGCAAGTTGTGCAGCACAGGTTTGAAGATTGGTAATTCCAAAATCGGCCTGATCAAATTCCAGAAATTTACTTTCATCATCGTGCGGTACGTGACCACTGATCAACACATCAATGATTCCGTCCTTCAACCCTTTCAGCAATGCGTCGTTATCTGTTTTTTCACGCAACGGTGGGTTCACTTTATAATTTGTATCAAAGTCCGACAACATTCCGTCGGTTAATAAAGGTTGATAGGAAATGCAGTCGCACGTAATGTTCAATCCTTTTTTCTTTGCTGCCTGAATAAGATCAATGGTCTTTGCTGTTGAAACCCTCGAGATATGCAACCGCCCTCCGGCATAGCGAAGCAATTCAATGCTTTTACTCACGGCGATTTCTTCTGCAATGCGGGGCATGCCCTTCAATCCCAGCATGGTGCTGTTCACTCCCTCATGCATTTGCCCGAACAGATTCAGCCAATTGTCTTCCGGGTGATCGATAAGAAGCCCATCAAACTGCTGGAGGTATTGCAATGATTTTAAAAAAATGTCAGTATGCCACAGCGGTTTCAAACCATCGGTGAAAGCGATGGCTCCGGCATGGTGCAAGTCAATCATTTCTGTCAGCTCTTCACCTTTATTGCCTTTGGTAACAGAAGCCAGTGCGTGAACCTGAACCAGGCGGCTTGCATTGTGCCGTGTTACATAGGAAACTTCGTTCTTGGACTGGATCGAAGGATGCGTATTAGGAAGTACGGCGATTTCGGTAAACCCGCCGGCAGCGGCTGCTTTGGCTACCGATAACAAATCCTCCTTATGTTCCAGGCCGGGATCTCCGGCAAATGTGCCCAGGTCAAACCATCCTGGCGATAAAAGCATGCCCTCGGCGGCGATAACCTTATCAGCAAAATAGTTTTTATCGCCGATCTCGATGATCCGGCCGTTTTGAATTAAAATGTTCTTTTTCTTATTGTGGAAGGAGGAGTTTTTATCGATGATCCGGGCAGCCTGGATGAGTATTTTCATTGATTTGGGTTCCGTCCGCTATTTAAAAAATCGCAGTAAAATGATTTCCGCCAGCAGGAAGAACAAGGCCAGAATCAGGGCATGTTTCCATAAAGGCGTGCCCAAATATCTCTCTTTTATTTCTTTACTAAAAACATCTGTGGAAGAACCTTCAAATACACTCAAATAATCGCCTCCGCCCAGTAAGGATTTTACCTCTTCGCCGGAATAATGATCTAAAAACGATTCACGCTTGTCCAGGTCAAAGGCCAGTAAGTCCAGCGTATCGCCTTTAAACGTGGCGCTATAAAATCCTGGATTCATGGAGAATTTGGGGATTTCTAAAAATACTTTATCACCAACCCTGCGCTGTGGTGGTACGATTTCCTGTTCACCGGCAAGGCGTACAGGCTCTTCACCAAACAGGCTGTCGGCTTTCAGGGTGATCAGGTTTTCATTCAGTGTGTAGTAGGCACGTTGTTCGTCACGTCTTCCGGCCGCAGCGATGCGATACATGACGGGTACAAAAAGGGCGTGATTATAAAAATCAGTGTACGTTTTGTCCAGGGGAGAGGTGAAGAGATACACCTTGCCATTTTGTGAAAGGAAAGGTTGTCCGTTTTTAAATTTCAGAATAGCTGACCTGTCCTGCCCCCAATCCAGCAATCGTTTTGCTTTTGGCATCGCGATCAATGCAGCCTGTTCTTCAAATACATTTTCGAAAAAAGGATTTTTAAAATCAGGTCGATCCAGTTCAGTTAAATCCTTGGCCCCTGAAATATCCTGACTCAGCGGCATCATACCACGAATGAAACGATATGAATTTACATCGGGCTGAAGACCCGGAATAACAACCAGTGTTCCAAAATTATTTAAGTAATCCGAAAGCGAAGCACCCAGAGCATTTCCAACACGATCAATGCCATTCAATATGACCACATCCGCCTGGTTCACATAACTGTAATCAATATTATTGATTTGAAAACCTTTGTAGTTGAAAAGGGCAGGATTGCCATACACGCGTTCAATGAAAGAAGGTTTATCGTTGGCTTTAATTTCAACAACATTAATGGCTTTGCTGAAATTGAGTGTGAAGTAAAAATCATTATCAAAGCTTACCGGAAAATCGGTGAAGCTTACTTTGCCCTTGTTGATGCCCGATAAGCCAGTGGTCAGATCAAAACTGGCTTCCGCAAATCCATTGGCTTCGATATCCACGGCAGTAGTCGCAGCCTGAATATCGTTGATGATGAGTTTTGTGATCAGGCCTTCCACCCGGTTTGGTCCTGCATTTCTCAATCGTGCTTTTACAGAATTTTTTTCTCCGCCAATGCCAAACGGATTTTCGAGATATACCGAGTCAATAAATACATTGGCCGATCGCTCGAGGGCAACGGGCACCAGGTGCCAGCGACTTAAGGAATCAAAGGCTTCGTCGGTTACGCCAAAGGTTGATTTTTGAAAATCCGAAATCCAGAATACATCGGCATGCACAGGTCCGTTGTTGATTCTTTTTTGAATTTCTGTGACAGAGCGGCTTGCGGGAGATAATCTGATCTGCGCGAGGATATCTAAAATTTCTGCTTTGGTTTTATACGAATTGGAGAAAGGGGCAAAGTCATTCGTCAATAACCGGTACCGTGTTTCCGTTGGAAACACTTCAACAATTTCAGATACGAAACTTGTCCCGGCATCCAGCGCGCGCATTTTATCGGCTACCTGGGCCGACATGCTGTATGAATTATCGAGATAGATGACAATATTTCGCCCTGAATTGACCTGATCTTCGGCAGGAAGAAAAGGTTGCGCAAAGGCAAGTACCAGAAACAGGATAAAGAGCAGGCGTGAAAGCAGAACGAGCAGATGTTTGACTTTTCGTTTCTGCGTTGTTTCCTCATTCACCTGCCTCAGAAAACGCGTATTTGAAAAATAAACGCGCGTTGTTCTTCTGAAATTGAAAAGGTGAATGATGAGGGGGATCGACAGTGCGGACAGCGCCCAAAGAAATTGCGGAAAGACAAAATTCATGTAGAACAAATCTAAGGAGTAATAACGTAATAAAACCCTCCGGGCATATACGTTTTTTGGTGGGCGGTCAGGAAACCTGATTAATTTGAATCATTTGACTAAGCGCTTAGAATCATTTCCCATACCATTCATACTTTTTCCACAGTAGGAAAAGCAATATTTTATTACATTTCATTATTAAAATACAATAACCAAAATGGCGAATTACAACTTAACGATCAACGACAAAAGCTATCAGGCGGATGTCGATGCAGATACCCCCTTATTGTGGGTGCTTCGGGATCACCTGGGCCTGGTGGGCACGAAATACGGATGTGGCATTGCCCAATGTGGAGCATGTACGGTTCATTTGAATGGCGTTGCGGTGCGTTCTTGTTCACTGCCGGTGTCAACCATTGGTACAAAAAAAGTTACGACCATCGAAGGATTGTCTGCCAATGGAGATCATCCTGTGCAAAAAGCCTGGGCTGAAATTGATGTGCCACAATGTGGCTATTGCCAGGCAGGACAGATCATGACCGCATCGGCGTTGCTTGCCAAAACACCAAAGCCTACCAACGAGCAAATCGACAATGCCATGAATGGAAATATTTGCCGCTGCGGTACCTATCATCGCATACACGAAGCTGTTGCGTTAGCGTCAACCAAAATGAAATAAGCCATGGAGACATTATTAAAAACCAACAGACGGAATTTCATAAAGCTTGCGGCTGCAGCAGGGGGTGGACTTATCCTTGGATTCAACTGGGAAACCAGTGAAGCGGGAACGATGCGTGTGATGGCGGAAGAAGCCATACTGGCGGGCGACATTAACTTCAATAGTTATTTGTCAATTTCTCCTGAAAATGTGATCACGATCTTTTCACCCAATCCGGAATTAGGACAGAACATCAAAACTTCTTTCCCGATGATCGTGGCAGAAGAGCTCGATGCCGATTGGTCGAAAGTGAAAGTTGTTCAGGCTAATCTTGATACAAAGAAATATGAACGCCAGTTAACCGGAGGAAGCGGCGCAGTTCCTCATTCGTGGGAACGTCTGCGCAAAGCCGGAGCCACTGCGAAGTATATGTTAACGGAAGCCGCGGCCAAAAAATGGAATGTGTCTTCGGGTACACTTAAAACGGAAAAGGGTTTTGTGATCCACGCGGATGGACGTAAACTGAGCTACGGAGAATTAGCTACGGATGCATCAGCTATCGCGGTACCCGCAGAGGTCAAACTCAAGGACAGAAAAGATTTTAAACTTATTGGAACGGCAGTCGCTAATGTTGACAACCAGGAAATGATTACCGGCAAGCCGTTGTACGGAATGGATTTTTATCGCGAAGGAATGATGTTCGCGATGATCCAGCGTCCTGCATCTTTCGGTATGAAATTAAAATCGGTAGACGCCACAGCAGCGAAGGCAATGCCCGGTATCATTGATGTAGTGACATTTAAAAATAATGTTGCTGTGGTTGGTAAATCAACCTGGCAAGTGAATAAAGCACGGAAAACATTGAAGATCGAATACGAGAAAGAAGGAAACATCGAAAGCTCTTCCGATCATGATCGTATTTTTAAAGAACTTTTGGAAAGTGATAAAGCAACAGTAAGAAGAAAAGAGGGTGATGTAGATGCTGCATTTAAGTCGGCAGCAAAAGTGATCACCCGGGAATATCAGTGTCCGTTCTTGCCGCACAATCCGATGGAACCCATGAACTTCTTTGCGCATGTGAGGGAAGATGGTGTGGAATTGGTAGGTCCGACACAGACTCCTGGAACCGCACAAAACGACACGGCCAGGTTGTTAGGCATTCCTCCTGAAAAAGTAACTGTTCAATTAACCCGTTTGGGTGGTGGCTTTGGCCGGAGATTAAAATCAGATTATGTGGTGGAGGCCGCGGAGCTTTCAAGCATTATCAAAGGTCCGGTAAAAGTAATCTGGACGCGCGAGGATGATATGGGTGGAGGAAGTTACCGCCCTGCAGTTCGGTACCGGTTTTCGGCAGCGCTGGATGCATCGGGCAAGATGATCGGATTCAAACTCCGTGGTGCTGGTATGAATGAGCGAAATTGCACGCGGGAAAATAATTTTCCATCGGGTGCCGTTGATAATTTATTGATTGAATCGATTGATCATCAAACGCCGATCACGATAGGAGCATGGCGTGCACCGATTACAAACTTTTTGGCGTTCGCCGAACAGGCTTTTTTGGATGAGGTGGCTGCAGAAGCAAAACAAGATCCGATTGAATTCAGATTAACCCTGTTGGACAAAGCAAAGACGGCTCCTGCCGGACCTGTGCGTTACGACGTCGACAGGATGAAAGGTGTTATGGAATTGGCGAGAGAAAAATCAGGCTGGGGTAAAAAGAAAAATGTTGCACAGGGCTTTAGTGTCTATTTTGCTCATGCATCGTACATCGCACAAGTGGCAGAAGTTGAAATGAAGAACGGAGCGCCGTTTGTGAAAAAGATTTATGCGGCTGCCGATTGCGGCATCGTGGTGAATTTAAGTGGAGCGAACCAGCAGGTGCGGGGTGGAATTATCGATGGGTTGGGTCATGCGATGTTTAGCCAGGTAACATTTAAAGATGGTGCAACAGAACAAAAGAATTTCAATACCTATCGATTGATTCGCATGAAGGAAATCCCTGAAGTTGAAGTTCACTTTGTGGATAATGGAATTGCGCCCACCGGATTAGGAGAACCTGCACTTCCTCCCACAGGAGGAGCTGTGGCGAACGCCCTGTTCAAAGCCACTGGAAAACGGTTATACAATCAACCCTTCTCGAAACAGCAAGGGATGGAAGCTGTGCTCGGTGAGAAGATGTAACACCTCTGCGTCTTCCTCTGCGGCCTTAGCGCTCTTAGCGGTGAATATTTTAACCCATGCCTACCGTCAGGCAGGCGCAGAGTACGCAGAGTACCGCAAAGTCTGAAAACAAAAAAGGGTTCCGCTTTTGGCGGAACCCTTTTTTTTTTAGAAAGCTTCAGAAATTATTTCTGTTCCCGTTCTACTTTCTGAAATTCATTCACATTGATTTCAGTAATGTATTTTTTTTCGCCCTTTGCGGAATCATACGAACGGTATTTCAGTTTTCCTTCCACGGATATCTCCGCGCCTTTCTTTAATTGTTCTTTTGCTTTCTCAGCCAGATCGCCCCACATCACGAGGTTGTGCCACTGCGTGTCTTCAATTTTTTCGCCCTTTGCGTTGACGAATAATTCTGAGGTGGCGATGGAAAAAGATGCTTTTGTTTTTCCTTCCCCGAAATTCTTCACATCCGGATCCTTACCTAAACGACCGATCAGTTGCACGCTGTTTCTTTGACTTTTCATAATTGATAAAATTAAATTGTTAAAAATGGTTTTTGTTTTTGCCGGGTTACTAGTGATCCGGTGATGCAAAGGTGTGGTGGGTCAAACCGTGTAGTCGTATGTTAATCGTTTACTTTCGATTATAGTCGTTTGTAAACGTTTGTAAACGGATAATGTGGGTTTTTGAGGCAACTATATACCTTTTGGGACAAGGGCAAATGAAAATCGAAGGAGAGAATCAATCCCTTTTTTCGGAAACTAAGTAAAACAACCTGCTTAGATCACAGAAAACCTAAGCACCACTGGAAAGGCTTTTAAGGTTGTTACTCTAAGTCTTGCGACTTTAATTGTAAAGAACGACTCACGGTTTGTCAGTCTTTGCAAGAGCTTTGCAACGCTCTGACTTACGCCCGGAAACGACCGCTATTTCTTAACTGGCTTCTTTGCAGAGGCCACGGATACTTTCAATACATCGTCCAAAGAACCTACGATTTTAAGATTGCTCTTTTCGTAAGTCTTTGGCCGTTTTAGCTTCTTTTTAACAGGTTTCTTTGCCATATTTCAAATGTAAGAACAATGTAAGAAAACTTTCAGCCTAAATGGCTCGGTTTGCGTTTGTTGTGTTAGTTTTGTACACAATCAGCCCCTTTACCTTAGTGAACTTATCCATTATTCTTGACGTCCAAGATTCCCTTTTCACTTGGCTGGCAACTAATTACCCTCTTCTCACAGGTATAATACTCATAGTTCTTATAACAGGGGTTATTGTGTATAGGTTTTCTGGTCTTGTACACAGGTTTAGGAAGACGGAGAATGATTGTGGGCAGTTAAATAATAATCAAATTGCTTTAAATAAAAGATTAGGGAGCATCGATTCAAAATTAAACACTTTGATCATTCACTTATCCTCAACAAAAAAAATAGATTCCAATTTATTCAGAACGCAAAGTCCAATTGAACTTACTGAAGCAGGGAGTAAAATACTTTCTGATATGGGCGGTAAAAATTATGTAGATAGTCACTTAGAAACCCTAATCAACCAAATACAAAAACAGGATTTTAAATCTGGATTGGATGTTCAAAATTATTGCTCAGTTATGCTTAATGAAAGAATCATTGAGGATGACGCATTGATTCCAGTTAAGAATTATATTTATACAAATCCCATCTATAAAATAGATGACAATACTTCAATTCCGCTTGATCTAACTGTTTCGGTGACGATCATGGGTATTTATCTCAGGAATAAGTATTTTGAAAAATATCCAGAATTAAAACATGGTATGTAAAACCTGATCAGGCGATCAGGTTTTTATATTTCAGCCTCTTGTTTGCTTGCGTTAAGAACTTCTCAAGTTTAGCCTGTTCTGTAACGTTGCGTTCGTTGAAACGACTTGCAAATTCATTCAGGTAACGATCTAAATGCTTTTCGCTTACGTTGTGGTAATCCCGTAGATGCCCCTCTTTAACACACTCCAAAAGTTTTCGATTGTGTTAGTGTGAATATCACCATGAACATAAATTTTCAATGAGTGGTTAACTGTGCCGTGGGTAAAGTCAGAGCTTAATTGTTTGTAAGAATTGAACTCGTCAGTGTAAAGCGTTGACCCAACGGCCAAATGTCGCTTTACAAATGGAACCATATTTTCTGACGTTGCATTAGGAACGTATTTCAATACTACTTTGCCGTTTCTTTCGATCAATCCTAACACCACGAATTTTTTATCCGGTTCACCTTCTTTGCGTTTCTTGTTAGCGTGTTTGTTTTTTTCTTTGCCTCCAAGATACGCCTCGTCTGCTTCCACTGTGCCGCCTACCATAGTAGGTGCGTTAGTGGTCAGCATTTCACGAACGCGGTGCAATACGAACCATGCTGTCTTTTGTGTGATGCCTAATTCGTGGCTTAACTGCAATGAGCTAATGCCCTTACGATTTGAACCGGCCAAGAAAATTGCAGCGAACCAAATACGAAAGGAGATTTTTGAGTTATCGAATATCGTCCCTGTTTTAACAGTGAACTTCTTAGCGCAATCTTTGTCAGAGCATTTAAATCCCCTGTTAGTTCTGTAGGGTGTTTTGTCAACGCCACAATGAGGGCAAACGGGTTTCCCGTTCCAACGTAGTTGCTCGTAATATGCTATGCCTGTAGATTCTTCCTTGAAGTAGTCTAACAGTTGGGGTAGAGATTTGAATGTCATGGCTTTTACGTTGATTATGACATAAAGATACACTTTGTCCCAACATCTTCCAAATATTGACGTAATATTTTCGGTAAAAATTTACGTTTTGTTGTAACCAAAAAGCCCTACTTTTGGTTTTAAATAGAATCAATTAGCCATTTCATCAAATGCGGGATAACGTCTATTTAGTTGAACCCAAATTGGGAGAGGGTATTTACCTTGCAAAGGATGTTGCTAAGATTCTACACTTAGACTATCAAAAAACCTATCGCTGGATTGCTGGTTATTGGGGTGCTGATGGGGGCCTCGATGAAAATATCAAATACACATTTGGAGATGTGGACAACAGGGCAATCAATTTTTTTAGCTTAATTGAGTTTTATACTTTCTTTAAATTAAGAGATAAAGGGATTAGCTCAACCGAAATAAAAAAACTTCATAAAACCCTATCTGAATTACATAATACACAATATCCTTTTGCAATAGCACATGATTTCTTTATCGAAGGTAGGCGGTCTAAGAAATTTGTTTACTATACCGTTTTAGAGAACCTTATAAAGCACGATAAGAAACATCAATTTTCACTGCGGTTCATTGAGAAATTTTTAGAGAAAATAGAGTTTAATGAAGATAATTTAGCCGTTAGATTTTTCCCCTTAGCAAATAGTAAAAATGTTGTTGTTGACCCTAAACATCAATTCGGTCAACCTACAATTAGCGGCACAAATATTAAAACACAAACATTATATAGTCTGTATAACGGAGGGGAAAGTTTGGAGGACATTAGCAGCTTATACAATCTAACAGTAGATAAGGTAAAGGATGCTATTGACTTCCAAAAAGCCGCTTAATGCTTTTCATTTTTGATGAGAATTTTCCATCTGAGTTTGTAAAGGGGTTCTCAATTTTAGAGAAAGCCAATAAAAGAACAGCTATCTCAGTTGATGTTGTATTTTCTGTTGACCTAATGCAGGGGATTGGTGCGGCAGATGTTGATATAATTGCTAAAGCATCAGCAAAAAACGCTGTCATTATTACACATGACAGTGACTTCAAAAGAATAAAACACTACAAGCCACTGCTAATAAAACATCAGGTAGGCTATATCTATTTTAAAGTCCCAAAAGGCAAATATCAGTATTGGGATATTGTTAAAGCATTTGTCAATAAATGGGAGGATATAAAATTACAAGTATCTATCTCGAGTCATCCGTTTGCGTTTGAAATCAGTAAGACCGGACAATTATCGAAAGTGTCATTTTAAATAAACCAAAACCAAAAATTTATGGAAGATAAAGGAGTGCCCGAAAAGATTGATGTAATGAGCTCATTATTACAGTTCACTATGGAAACAAACGTTCTTCTTAATGTGATGACTGATGTCCTTATCGGAATCAGAACCAAAGACATGAGTCAGGTCGAGAAAGACAAGTATTCCGAAGTAATCGAAGAAAGGCTTAAAGAATATCGCGAAAAGTCAAAGACCTTTCTTATGCCCGCTAAAAATTAAATCTTTTAAGTTAACTGTTGGTTTCAACTCATTTCTCAAATCTGCATTACTAAGGTAGATCAGATTCTTAATTAGTTGTTTCAGTCTTTTCATAATCGGTTTTTAGGTTGTCCCAAGTTGTATATAGTTGCCGTTTTTGAGCTGGAAATGAGGTTTGGGAATGGGAACTGGAAAATAGATATTCGCATAAGTCATGCGATAATGTCCAGAACAACAAAATCAACTCTAAGGAAACCCACGAAACCTTCAGGTCAGGAACTCGTCATTGAATTCATGAACAACATTGACCATCCTTTGAAAACGACAATTATAGAAGTTCGGGAAATTATTCTCGCAGCAACTGAAGGAATCACAGAGCATATCAAATGGAATGCTCCAAGCTTTTTTTTCAAGGGGATGATCGCATTACGTTTAATTTGAGTAAAAAAGAATGCATCATGCTGATCTTTCATCATGGAGCGAAAGTAAGGCGCCATAAAGGAACGGAACCCTTAATTAACGATACAACAGGTTTATTGGAATGGCTTGCTCAGGATAGAGCTGTTGTAAAATTTTATAACCTCAAGGAAGCCGTAGAAAGTAAAGCCAAACTTAAGAAACTAGTGAAGCAGTGGATGGCCGCAACAAGCGGATAATTATTGCAAGCCAATCCACTGAATTCACCTAACCTATTCTTACTTCTCAATTATTCGTCAGCACTTTTTCTTTTTCTCCTTTTAAAGCGTAGTTATTCGCAATTTCTATTTCGATTTGATCTTGTGTAACGACCTCAAGGGTTTCCACAGTAACTTCTTTTTTGGTGCGCGTAACCGATAATATCTTGCTTGAGAATATTTTGTTTAATACAAAGTAAATGATAAGTGCCGACAACACACCGGTAAGAAAATCGGTAACCGGCACCATAATGGCTGTATACACCAACATGGCCATCTCAAATTTCCCCGTCTGTTTTACTTCCCGGATTTCTCGTGGCTTGATCATGTTGGAAGCCACCCAAAGTAAAATACCTCCAATGCACGCCATAGGAACAATCTCCAGGTAAGGAGCTACATAGAAAGCGAGCGTGAGTTTTAATATTCCTTTGAAATATCCAGCGAGGGGAGTAACTGCTCCGGCTTTAATACTTGTTGCCGTTCTGGCCAATGCACCTGTGCATGGAAATCCGTTTACCAGCGGTGTGATAATCTGTACAAGCCCCTGCCCCCAAAACTCTTTGTCAGGATTAAAAGGCGTTCCTTTATTGTTGGCGAGTTTATCTGCCATGGAAGAGCAAAGTAAACTTTCAACTCCCGAAACAAATACAATCGCGATTACGAAATAGATGATATCAAAAAATACGGCCATTGAAAAATCAGGCATGCTTGGACCTGTAAATACAAAAAAATTGTTGGGGATGCTTTGATAAATGTCCCGTACGATGATGATGCCTTTGTCATTGAGCACTGTTGCCGACAAAGCCGTAGCAGCCGCTATGGCAATGAGCGGTGCGGGAATAAAAATGGAAACTTTCAAAAGCATTCTTGTTAGCAGGAATGTGCCAAGGCCAATAAAGACTGACCAGATGTTTATTTTATCAAGATTGCCAAAAGCTGCATATATGTTGTGAATAAGACCACCCTGAATGTTTTCATCCTGGCCAATCATATCTTTAAAACTTTCAATTCCAAGAATGTCTTCAATATTTGTGAGCGCTATTGCCACAGCAATACCAATGGTAAATCCAACAACAATCGAATTAGGCACCAGCTTGGCAAACTTGCCCATTCCTGTCAGCCCCAGAATCATGAGAATGACACCGGCAATGATGGAAACAAATATGAGAAACCCGTGTGCCTCTGCAGCAGTGCCACCACTGGCCTCTCCGTACTTATAAATTAATGCTGCGATCACGGGAATGAACGCAGCTGTCGGGCCATATACCTGATATTTGGATCCGCCAAATGTTCGTCCCACAATACAGGCAAGAGCTCCTGCAATGATGCCCTGCTCAGGGCGTAATCCCATGGCCATCGCAAAGCCCATCGCCATGGGTATAGCCGTGAGGGCTACGATAAGTCCGGCACTGAAATCCCGATAGACGGTAGTTTTCCAGTTGTGTGCCTGCAAGTCTTCAAAGCGACTGTCATAAAATGTAAAGAATAGTTTTAACCGATCCTTTAAGGTATTTTCTTTTGTGATTGTTTTCATAGATGTTATACAATTGAAATTGCTGGATTATCAGAAAAAAGTTCGGCAAGCATGTTTTTCTCGGGCGTACTGTTGAACTGCTGCCAGGCGACTTCATGCTTGGGGAGATTACATTTGAGAATCAGTGGCATGGGGTCAAAGCTTCGTGTTGAAACTTGTTTGAATGTGTAGTTTTTAGGGATAAAAATTTCAGTGATGCCATTCCCTTCCAGAAAATTCTGGAATGCTGCCTGCGTGTTTCCACTAAAAAATTCTATTCGATCGGAGCTAATGGATGAAGCGAATTTGTTTCGAATGATGGTGCATCCATGGCGGAAGTTTTCAGTGATCAACAATCTGTTGGTCTTCTGCGGAGGCGCAAACAGGAGATCCATAATTGAATCAGACAGGTAGGCACTGTGGAAAAATACGATGTGTACTCGCTCGGTAACGCCCGATTGAGCTGCCGCCTTAAAGAGATTCAGGGATTCAAGAGAAAAATCTGTTGGAATGAGTATTGTTCTGTTCATAGTCGTGTTGGTTCAGGAATATCCCCCTGGAAGCAACACGACAATACTACAAGCCGGGTATTAACCTGGCCTTAGAACAGGATTAGAAAGTGATTAGAGTATCAGAAAATACGATTAAGCAAAATCCTGCAGGTCGTAGGGCAAAGAAAATTGCACAGTAGTGCCTTCGCTCAATGTTGAGGTAACTATTAATTCTCCTTTGTGCATGCGAATAATATTCCGTGCCAGAGGCAGTCCGATTCCATATCCTTCAAATGGCTTGGAATTGGATGCACGGAAAAATGGATCATAGATAAAAGGAATGTCTTCTTTAGGAATACCGATGCCATTGTCTTTTACAACAATGATCACTTGTTCATCAGAAGTACCGATAGACACGGTTACGTTCTTGTAGCCCGAGTACTTGCAACCATTGCTGACTACATTACTAATGGCAATGTAAAGGAGCTGTTCGTTGCCCTTTATTCTTAATTTTTCAGGATTTTCAGGCATCAGCGCCAGATTGATCAGTACTTTATTTTTAGGGTTAATCTTTTCCATGGTGTCCTTGACGTGCCATAACAACTCGTCCACACGTATCCATTCTAACGTTTGTACTTTTCCCTTGAAGCCTGTTTGTGCAAGCATCAGTAGCGATTTAGTAATTTTCTCAAGGCGATCAGCTTCATGAAGCACCACGTTTAGTGAGGCAATGTATTCCTCATGGGTGCGTTGCTTTGATAATGTTACTTCCGCTTCCCCAATAATGGTAGTAAGGGGTGTGCCTAATTCATGCGATGCATTGCTGATGAAATTATTCTGTGTTTCAAAGGCTGTTTCCAGCCGGTCAAGCATGTGGTTGAAGGTTGTTTCAAGTTCCCGAATCTCATCGTTCGCCTGGGCCGATTCCAACCGGAGATTAAGACTTTGTGAACTTATTTCGCGAACGCGACCCGCTATTTCTTTTACAGGCGTGAATACCTGTTTTGAAAAAAGAATGGCCATGGATAGCGACAGAAGCGAAGCAACCAGAACACCAATAAAGAAAATATTTCGCAGGTAAGATAAGTGGTCAGAGTTAAAATAGTTATTAGCAGAAACAATGACTGCATAGGTTGCCTGGTGTCCTTCATATTTCAGTCCCGCAAAAAAGGTATCTCCTTTTTGATAACTGGCATTTCCTTTTTCGACAATATCCGTGAAAAATTCTTGTGGTACTTCCAACTCGCTGGCCTCCTTTTCAAACGTTTTTCCGGGAGTGATGACGAAAAAAAATTCTCTTTCCTCAGGGAGTTTTTCCAAATGCATTTCCCGCATTTCCTGGAGTACGGGAAGTCCTGCTTCCTCGTTATCAAGTTGCGCTTTAGCGGTGACTACCCCGCGAATTTCAAGTCGCTTGTAGAAATCACTGAAGGAGTAACGAATAATGAAAAAATAAATGCTGGCACTGAGAATTATCATGATGGATAATGAGCCCAGGAAAAAGATGGCAGCAATTTTAGTTTGTGTCTTCATCTGGTGCTGATTCTCGTAAGGCATATCCCATACCTACAATCGTATGGATGAGTCTGTTATTTTTATCGGGGTCGATTTTTTTTCGCAGGTAATTTACGTACACATCCACCACGTTTGTACCCATGTCGAAATCAATACCCCAGACGTGTTCCAATATTTCCAATCGTGAGAGCACCCGTCTTGGATTTTTTATAAAAAGAAAAAGCAACCGATACTCTGTGCTTGTCAGCGATACGGAATGACCACCCCGCTTTACTTGTTTACTATAGTCGTTCACAACAAGATTCGAAAACTTGTAAATCTCTTCAGAAACGGCAGCCGGATGAGTTACATCCGTTCTTCGTATTAACGATTTTAAACGAGCAAGCAGTTCTATGAACTTGAACGGCTTGATCAGGTAGTCATCTGCTTCTGAATCAAGACCCACCACAACGTTTTCGGCCGTGCCCAATGCGGATAACAAAAGAATAGGTACTTTTTTGTTTTGCTTTCGTATCGAACGACAGATTTCCAATCCACTGATTCCAGGGAGCATGATGTCGAGAATGACCACATCGAACGAATTTGAAATTGCTAACTGAAGTCCCGAATGACCTTCCAGGGCAAGGCTGACTTCATACCCCTCTTCGCTTAACCCTTTTTTTATAAAAGAGGCAACACCAACTTCGTCTTCTATAAGTAGAATTTTCTTCATGGGTGAAATAATTAGCCATTGCTACGAAGACAAATATAGAAAAGGCAATGAAAACTGTCCACAGAACTTACATAGGTAGTATTCATGATTATATTTTGCTTTGCGTGATTGAAGCAAACTCTTAACCCGGAAAACAAATCTTGCCGATCTTAAAACTGTTTGTGCTCTCGACCTGCTTTCTGTGAAGCCGAAGAATTGCCGCATTTTGAGAATCAGTCTTTCGTATCAGGAAAATATTTTTATCTCCACAGACTCTGCATCTCGGAACTCCTTGTTATGATAAACTAAACCGACTCTTGATTTTATGAATCAGGCCCGACTAAAAATGAAATCCAACTCCAACTTTAGCATTCACTCCATGCTCTACAGGATTACCCAGTAAGAATCCATCGCCTTTATAACTTAGTTGACCAAGGAAAGAAAAGGTAGTATTGATGTGATAGTTGGCTCTCACATAGAGTTTCCCTGAAAGTATGTTCTGATCATACTTCTCATCATTCTGATTGTGATAGAGTAGATTAAACTCCTGCCTCCAGAGATCGAGGCCTGCATCAAATTGAAACGAATGGAATCGGATAAGATTGATCATATTCACTCCAAGACCATAACTGTTGCCATCCACATTTCCGGTGGCCCATCGGTAGTAGGTTTCGAACAATGTTTTATTGCGTTTTACATACATACCGGCATAATATTCATAACCAAAAGGTGAAAGATGAAAATCAGTATACGGTAAGAACGCCAAACGTTTTATCCTGATCATAGGATTTTTCACCTGTGACCTGCCCCGCACAATAAAATCACGCGTATAGTTGAAAAGTGAAATGAGCAACCCTGGATCGGCGAGACTCCACATAGCCCCGCGGCGAGATGCCTGTTGTATAGCTTGCGCATCGCCCATGGCTTGTGCTTCAAAATCTTTTGTGTATTCCACCACATCCCATCCTCCTCCCGTGTATGTATTCCACGCATAGGAACCGGCCGTGGGAGAACCAAGAATGTACATCGGTAAATCGAGTTTTAATGAAAACCCATACATGTAGTAGTGATAAAAATAATCATTGACCAGCCCCTGGCGAAAAGCTTCTCTCGCAAACACGGTGTTGCTTTCACTGCCGCCAACATCTGTTAATAGTTTCCCATAGTAGGGCAAGTCTTCTTTATTATACTTCACCGTGGGGTCACCAAACATCGAAGGAGAAATATTATAACTCTCGATGGGAGCGCCAAATTCGCGTATCCTGAAACCATGCCCCATGCTTTCATGCTGAACCGTGGAGAGCCAGGTGGTGAACATAAAATTTATTCCATCCAGGAATACCCGGCCAATGACGTTGCCTTTTTCACCACACGTGTTAAAGCCCGTTACCGTGTCGGTCTTACAGCCGATTTCATCCAGCCCCCGGCCAAACACATGTGATACGGATAAAAGGTTTTGTGCAGAGCCGGTCATGTCATAGAGTCCGTCATACACGAGCAGGTAATTGTCTTTTGTTGAAAGAACGATTGGCTTTTGGTTATTACTATCATTTGCGGCCAACGAATCAGGACGCTGACCAAATGCAACCACCGAAGTGAGTAAAGCAATAAAAAAGACGAGATTATTTTTCAGGAGTTTCAGGAGCTAATAGAGACTACAAAATACTGGCCACATCAAGATTAGAAAATAAACAATTCAAATGTTCCGGGGTCACGTGCTATGGATTGAAACTAAAGATCACCTGAATGCTCCCGACAATACATACAGACTTTGTTCATCACGCAGTCAGCATGTTTGGGGTTCGTGGGGCGACAAATTTCTCTGCCTAGAAATGATATTGCCATGCCGATCTCTCCCCAATCGGCAGGATCGATGGCTTCCATCAATTGCTTTTCTATTTTTTTAGGGTCAGTGCCCGTGGCGACACCAATGCGAGGAGCAACCCGTACAACATGAAGGTCAACAATGATGCCTTCGGCCGCAACTCCTGATTCGCGCATGATAACATTTGCCGATTTTCTTCCAATGCCAGGCAGTGCCGTTAATTCATCCATTGTTTTTGGAATCATCTTATCGGTCTTCAACGTGGCGGCGATTTCAAGCAGCCACTTCGTCTTATTTCCAAAGTTTCGCACTTTTGAAACAAATGGGTACAACGCCTCGGCGGTTGCTGTGCTCAGCGATTTAAGATTGGGGAATGCTTTGAAAAGTTCGGGTGCGATTTTATTAATGTTTCGGTCTGAATCCTGCGCGGATAATATCACCATCACCATGAGCTGATACAAATTCTGATATTCCAACGGGTGCTTCTTACCCTTGTATTTTTTAATCAGCGGTTTAAATTCTTTACTCCAGTTAATCGTGGTCATAATTGTCAGAAAAAGTAAGTGTGTCAGGTATTAAAGCATCACATCAATTTAATAAAAGTTTGACGTTTTGAAAACTTCACTTTGCTCTAAGCTGTTCTAAGCTGTTCGACATGTTCCGAAGAGCATGTCGAACAAAAGATCGCGGGAATCTCCAGATTCCCGTGGTCTCCGTCACAAATCTATCTTTCACGTAATATCCAATGTCAGTGCACCACAAACCGAATGTATTCTTTTCCTTCGGAAATAGAAGTCGAATGAGGTCCCTAGGTTCTTAGTCCTGTTCATCAAGGCCATTGAAACTCCCCTTCATGTATTATACCAAGTGCCACTCCATTTACTACAAGCGACCTATTTTGAAAAAAAATCGATAGCAATCCTATTAATCAGGTCTGCTCGCTCGTGAAAGACCGCATGCGATGTATTGGGTAAAATACAAAGTTGGCTGTTCCTGATTAACCGATGCATTTCAATGCCATGCTCCAGCGTCACCGCGTCCCTGTCACCTAATACGATCATCACCGGAATTTTGATATCCTTTAAAAAAGTGGGTGAAAAATATATTTCCTGATGCCACATTTTATTTATATCGATGAGCATCTTCCGCAAATCGCGTGGCGTTGGGGAAATGCTATCATATACTTTAATTCCATCCTTGTATTTGATTTCAAATTCAGGACCCTTTAATTCTTTTTCCCAGTCTGACGTATCATTTAGCATTGACGGATATCCGCTCAATTTATAATTTGCTCCGGAAACCAATACTTTTTTTATCTTATCGGGTCTGTTGCTGCCTACGATCAGCGCTGTATTTCCTCCATCGCTCCATCCCATGACATAAGCACTGTCCAAGTTCAATGCATCAATCATTTTAGAAATGTAGTCTGCCATAAGTTCATAGCTCATGCTGTCCGCCAACTCCGATCTGCCCTGGCCGGGACTATCCGGAGCGATTACCCGATAATGCTTTGAAAGTTCGGGAATGCATTTAGCAAAGTCATAAATGCTACCCATTCCTCCTTGCAGTAATATCAGTGGTACTCCCTGTCCGTATTCTTCGTAATAGATTTTTGTGTCGTGTATGGATAAGTACCTGCCATGATTGTCACCATATTTTATTTTCTCATCGCTGTTCGTGCATGCCGTCGACAGAAGACCGGAAATCAAGATGAGGCCAAATACCTTTTCCATTGGTTGTTATTATTTACCTGAATCTTTGCCTGCCACGCTTGTGTATAATGTTTTGATATAAGACGTTTGCCTTTACCTTAGTTAAAAATAGAATAAAAAAAGGCAAAGAGTTATATCTTGTGTTGAGGGGCGTAGGCTACCCTAATTTTTTCTTTGGATCTTGTCTCACGTCGAAGATTGAGAGGATAATGATCTTGTTGTCCCTAATTCTATAGAGTATTCGTGTCTGTCGTGATAGTTGAAACCCTCTAATGTCGTTATTTTCAACTTGTCCCATTAAAGGATAGTTTTTCAGAAGTTTGAAAATTTCGTCAACCTTTTGAATGAATTCTTTGGCTGTCTTTTCTTCCCATTCTTGTTTTATGTAGTCTACAATTGTGTCGAAGTTTCACTCGGCTCTCTGGGTAACAAAAACCTGCATTAATACTTTTTCTTAATGGTGTCCCAGTCGTTTAGGTTTTTGTCTTCTTGCGATTCCTCATAGGATAAGTAAACTTCTTTCTTTTGTTCTTCAGTCAGGGTCTTCCAAATCTGTCCTTCTTGCGCATTCTCTCTTTGTTTGAGAAAATCATAAATGGTTCGGAGCAGTTGTTCATTTTCAATCCTGTCAAGAATTTTATGCAGGTCCGATTTCAGCTCAATTGTTCCCATAGCATCGTTTTATTTGTTCCTAGTCCAAATTTACAATTTTTTAGTGTACTTTTTCTGGCCGTATGCCCCTGCTGGCGCAAGCGTCTCGTTTGTCGTTTGTGCCATGTTCTCGCGTCCCCCCTCAAAGCTGTTCGACATGTTCCGAAGGGCATGTCGAACAAATAGATCGCGGGAATCTCCAGATTCCCGAGGTCCCTTGACACGAATCCATCCTACACGTATCCACGTCACCGCACGATGAATCGAAAGTATTCTTTTCCTTTAGGATGATCCAGACGCACCACATACGTTCCAAAACCTAACGGCCGCAGATCAAACTTTGCCTTGTAGATTTTACTTCCATTCAAATTCACTTTCCGCATCAACACGCCGGTGGTGCTGTTCCATACACTCAATGTAACAGAAGCTTCTTCAGCAAGCTCAATACCGATTTCAAAATCTCCATCGGTGGGGTTCGGGTACATGACAAAATCTTTCACAAAATTTTCATACCCAAGTCTTCCGCCAGGCACTTCGGTTTCACCAAGTTTCAATATTGTGATGGATTTACTGATGTAGTCCCTGCATTCACCAAGATTTGCAGTAAGGCCGATGTTGTAAACACCGTCCTTATGAAATTGCCCCAATACGATTTCATTCACATCGTAAATTTTCTGCATCGATCCAGGGAAAGTCCAGGAAATGGTTTCAGGAAGTGGCCATGAGATATCGATAAATGCAACCGTATCACCAACCTCAGCTTCATGAGGCATAAGAAAAGATGCCTTTAATAAATCAAGTGAAGTTTCCAACAGAAACACGTCCTTCACCACGCAGCCGTCTTTAGTAGCTGCTTCCAGGGTATATTCGCCGGCATCTCTTACAATAACACGTTGTTGATTGGAACTAAATCCATTGTTCCCTTTCCATGAGTAAGCTTTCCAATTGTCCCCTGCGTCAAGTGTATAAGTTTGACCAACACATAGCGTGACGCCACCACCAAGATCCAATGGAGGGAGCGGAGTATTGGCAAGTGTCATGGTCATTTCCTTCACACAACCTTTTCCATCCGTAATTTTCACCACGTGTTCACCAGGACAAATATTTTTAACTTCGCCTGTGTTAGAGAGAGAACCCCATTGGTATTGATAACCACCATTGCCGCCTGAAGCTTGGACCTGGAGTAGGCCATCACAACCATCATGGCATATAGGTGGAATTGATTTTATGATTTGCACGGAGAGGTCCGTGGGTTGAGTAAGTTGAACCATTTGATTTAGTACGCATTGATTTACATCAGTGATCTTTACAGAATAATCGCCTGCTGCCAATTGACTCTGACTTGCAGTTGTCTCATTGTTCCACGAAAATGAATATAAACCCACACCTCCGGATGCGGCCAGCGATATCTCACCGTCCGAAGATCCATAGCATGTAGGTGTCTTCATCTTCGTCACATTCATGGTGATGGGATCGGGGCCTTGTACGGTCACCGTTTCTACCACCGCACAATCATGAACGTCGGTGATCTCCACAAAATATTTTCCTTTCGTTAGATTATTGACCTGCAAGGTGTTTTGGCCATCCGGCCAGACAATTCGAAAGGGACCATCTCCCGCCGTGATGGAAATCGCAGCGCTTCCATCCTTTGAATCAAAACACTTTGTATCGATAGATGTCCATGTGCTCTTAGCTCCATCAGTACTTGTAATGGCAACTTGCCCTTTAATTTCACAGGCATGAGCATCTGTAACTTTTAGCGTATAAATCCCTGCTGGAACACCAATCATTTTAGGTTGCGTGCCAACATATTGATTCGATGTGCTTCTCCAATCATATGAGTAATTTCCTACACCCCCGTTTACAATTGCAGTAGCTTCTCCAACAGGATTCGAACAAAACGCTGGTAAAATATCAGCAAAAGAAAGTTGCAATGCATCAGGCTCTGTTAACGCTGTCGACATGGATGCAGTGCAAAGATTGATGTCGCGAACAAGAAATGAAAAGGTCGTTGCCCTTAATGAAGAAAACACCGGTTGAGATTGCCAACTCGTTCCGTTATTAAGAGAATATTCATATTGACCTACTCCACCAGTCGCAAGCAGCTCCACTTCGCCATCGACTCCTTCATGACAGGAGATGTCTGTCCTTTCAGCAACACTAAGCGTTAAAGCCTGGGGTTCCGTAATTATTTGTTCAATCGCGTTGGTGCATCCGTTATTATCGGTTACGGTAAGTGAATATAATCCGATTGGTAGTGAAGTGCGTCTAGGAACCGAAGGTCCATCATTCCAAAGATAATTATATGTGCCTGTTCCGCCAGTTCCAATTGCCGCAATAGTTCCATCACTGAATCCGAAACATGACACGCCAAATCCGTGATAATCTGAGACAGAACTGATTAGTGCCTTTACCGGAAGAGGATCAACCACGGTAATTGATGCAGAGCCTTCGCATTGATTAACGTCTTTCGCAATAACGGAATAATCGGAGGCACCTGCATCAGTCAAAGAATTTCCAGTAGCGCCCGTGTTCCATGTATATGTAAGTACACCCGTTCCACCGGCGGCAGTAACCGAGAGAGAAGCATCTGTCATGCCACTGCAACTTATCGGCTGGCCGTGGTAGTCTGAAGTAACAGTGATGCCGGCGTCAATTGGATCAGGGTCTTGAAGGTTAATGGATTGTTCAGCGATACAGTGACCATGATATGTTACTTTTACTGTATATAGCCCCTCCTTAAGTTCAGAGATATTATTGAGTGAAGGTCCTTCATTAAAACTGATTCCGTCTTTAAGCCACGCGTAGTGCTCACCTATTGTCTCCGAACCGGTGTCTGTGTATAATTTAGCCGCGAGTTCTCCATTGGTATCTCCATTGCACTTAATAAAACTTCCATTAAAATTAGAAATCGGATCTATGGACGCGGTAAATTCGGGGGGATCAAAAATCTGGTAGGTTTTTGTTGTAGAGCAATGTAATTGATCTGTTATTTTTACCGTTCCGACACCCGCGCCAATTCCTGAAATCGATGAACTGAGTTTACCGGTTGACCATAAAAAATCGACCGATCCATAGGCATTCGCAATGCCTGTTACTTCGAGTGCAGCGTCTTTGTCACCAACGCATGAAACAGGCTGAATAAGATTGATTGTAAAATCAATTGATGGTGGGGGTGTGAGCTTGATATTACCAGTGCCTTCGCAGGAATTGCCGTCCGTTGCCCTGACCGTATAAAGAACATTGGCACTTTTGCTATAAACATGTGGTCCGGAATCAATGTTTGTCGAAGCTAACAACCACACATATGAAAATCCTCCCACGCCGCCGGATGCTGTCGCTGTGATCTCGCCATCATCTTCTTTCGCGCAGCTTACAGGATAATTTCTAAACTGAAGTAAAGGCGTAATGTTTAACGAAATGGGTTCTGGTGCAAGAATTGTTTTTGAACCAGATGCGTCACAGCCATTAGCATCTTTCAGATGTATCGTGTAGTTTCCTTGCGGAACGCCACTGATGGTTTGTGAAGTTTCGATACTACCGTCCCATGAAAAACTGTTGAAACCACCTATTCCACCCGAGGGTAATGCTGTTATAATTCCGTCCGAGCTTTTAGGTCCATTGTTACAACTAACGGCAAAGCCATTTCGATCAGAAGTTGAGAAATCAATGTGTATCGGAGGAGGCGGTGATACAATAACAGGCGATGCGTTGTTGTTTGCCGGACATCCATTCGTATCGGTGAAACTAACTTTATAACTTCCCGGTGGAAGCCCCGAAATAGTTTGCTGGCCAGTTCCTGACGGAAACGGAATGCCATCGTTCTCCCAGGAAAAATTAACAAAAGACTTCGCTCCTCCGGAAGGATTTATCGTTACCACGCCATTGGACGAATTCGCTCCAGTGTTGCAACTTACTCCATACCCATTGTAATCAGATTTTGTGAAAGTCATTTCAATGGGGTCTGGATTTATCAAAATCTGTGCATCCGACTTTGCTTCACAAAATCCAAATTCATCTTTATTGGTGTTATTTCTTATAATGACCTCATAACTTCCGGCTCCGAGGCCGTTCACCTGGCTGATACTCGAAATGGGTTCCGGTATATTCCGGTCCTTAGAAAGAAATGCCTCATAGCTCGGTACAAATACTTGTGTTGCAAGAAAGATTTGTCCATCTGATGAACCACGGCAAAGTGGATCGATTCCGTTGGTTATGGAGACAATTGGGGCGGGAGCATCAATTTGAATTCGATAGGGATTACTTTTACTCGAAGGATAGAAAGAATTTGATAAACGAATCCATTTATAACCATAGGGACGTCCAGTTCTCTCATTTAATTCAGTTGCAGTCACAGTAATAGTCTGCATATTTCCAGAAATTGCCAGATACCCGCTGAAAGGATCATTGCTAACTTCCCAATCATAGTTAGGCAAACACGTAGCCGTGAACGTAAATGTTTGTCCACATTCGGGAGTTGATGGAGAGATATTCAGATTTGCACCATGAATAATATCGGGTTTAGGATAAAAAGAAAAACTTCCTACAATCCAGGCGTTCCCTAAAAACTGCGTATAAGAATCGGTGAAGCACTCCGCACCAATAAAATTTAAATTGCGCGAATAGCTTTCATTCAAAGATCCAGGATCAGGGTGACCATCATAAACTTCTGAACAGTACCCGGTGGCGGAAATAGTCAATGTACCTACAGGCGCCGTAGTCCCAGAAAGAACAATATGTAGATCTGAAACCGTAACACTTACCCCAGCAAAACTTGCTGTTGCCGAGGACACTACTTCCGAACCGCAATCAGGGTGATCAAGATGTACAAAAATATTTATTACCCATGAACTTTGAGCAAGGCCGCTAAAACTAACACCAAACAAAAGGAATAATAATCCAATATGCTTGTAGAAAAATTTGTTCAGGAATGGTTTAATAAAACCTTTCATATGTCAATAGTGAATCACAATATTTTCGCTTAGTACCGATTTACGTCCATCTTCAGATACGGCCATAATTTTGTAGGTATAACGATCGCCGACTGTTAATGACGTGTCTATAAATTTTGACAAGGATGCGGATATGGTTTTATGAAGGATCATAGCTTCCTGTCCTTTAGAACGATAAATTCTATAGGTGCTGATACCTTGTTGCGCGTAATGCCACGCTAATTCAATCTGGCGTTTGTCGCGTTGAATGACAGGTTTCTCCCACTTTATTTTTGGAAGATGTGTGTTTGTAATCTTCATTCCAATTACCGCCTGAGCAGGCACAGATTCCAATCCCGATCGATCGACGGCAACTACGGTGTAATTACTTTTCAACCCATTTGTATTTGTTGTATCCGAGAAGTGAAAAATACTATCACTATTTGCATCCACTAGTTTGATTCTCAACCACTCCATCTCATTGGTTCTTTTCCGGTACACATCATAGCGGATTACATCGGGACTGCTGCTGGGTGTCCATTCAAGTGTAACACCGCTGGATTCATTTCTTATCGGAAAAAATACAGGAGGCTGAGGATTAACTTTATCCGGCAGAGTCAACTTTAATTTCTCAGACAAAAGGGAATGGTTTTGATTTCTATCCACCGCCATCACACTATAATATATACTCTCATTCAATGTATTCAGATTGACTTTGTCTGTGTAGTTTGCATTCAATATTGGCTCGGTCGTGATTTGAAATAATTCCTCCTGATTGTAGTTTGCCCTATATATTCGGTAACCATACAAGTCACCGTCTATATTGGGTATCCACGAAAGCTGAACATGGCCAGACTCATCGACGATAGCTTTGAGACCTATCGGTATAGCCGGGGGAATGCTATCGATTAGCTGAATAAGGTAAATAGACGAACTGTATTGTTTTCCATCCAAACCTTGTGCGATGACTTTGTAGTAGTTTATCTGGTCAGGCAGGTCGTCATTGTAACTTCGTGTGCCCTGTTCAAGTAATTCCGTGTTCAATCTATTAAACCCGGCTTTCGGATTGTTTGACCTTTCTATAGCAAATCCCGAAATAGCTTTTTCACTTTCCTGCGGAAAAACCCAGTGTATTAAAATGGATTGATTATTTATGTTTTCCCCCTCAATGACATTTGGATTTTCGTTCACCAATGCTACACCTTTACCACTCACCACTTCTGAGGGTTGGCTGTGCTCTCCAAACGGAGTGATGCCTTTTATGCGGTAAAAATATTCCTGATTAATATCGGGCAGGGAGTCGGTAAAAAATTCATAGGGTGATTCTTTTGTTGTTGGCGATACCGTAACGAGCGGAACGTCGGAAATCACGGAGAAATTTTTTCCATCGGTGGATCTTTCAATACTGTAAGCAGTGAAGGAAAAAAAACGGGAACGATCCCATTGAAGGGAGGCGCTTTCATCCTGAAACGTGACTTTCAAACCATCAGGTTTCGGGATGGTCTCGATTTCGTCAGGACTGACGTAAATACTTCCCTGGAGTGTGTCAGTGGATTGATAGACCGCAACGCGATATAAATATTTTTCTCCAACCCGAACTTGATGGTCTGTAAAAAATAGCCCTGATGCTTGCGCAATGGGTAACGACACATCGGCGCAAAACAAAGCAAAAGCAAATCGTTGCTCATTCTCTTTTACCTTATTGGCAATTTGAAATACATCACTTTGTTGGAAATTAATTTCAAACCTGTCGCCAAATAAAGCTTGTGCAGCAATGGCAGCATACTTATCTATTCTTACTAAGGGCTCCCACGCCGTCTCGGGAAAGGGTTTGAGAGGAGAAGTCGTAAGTATCAATTTTTCCGGGGTATCTAATGAGCGACCATTTCTGACAATAGTATATCTCTCCATGTGATATCCCAACTCATTACCTGCTTTCCATGTTGAAAAAAGAGAAGGGGCCCACCGCAACGAAATGGAATCTCGGGTGGCTTTACCGATCACCGCAATGTCCACCCGCACACCTAAGGCATCCTGTGCAAAGACATCCATCGGGATGAACAAAGAGAAGATTATGGAAGCAAATGAAAAAAATTTCATACCTATTAATTATCAGGCACGCTGTTAAACAATTGCCATTCATTTGTGGATGTAATCTGATTCATGCCTGGAATCCTATACATTACCTTAATCTTGTAGAAACCATACCGGATCACAGGAAAATATTTTACTGCGAGATCATTAATTCTGCCGGTACGGGCTTCGGGATGATCTACGGCATAGTTAACGACCTGGTGTTGGATATCTTTAAAATCGAGAAGCATGGGATGCATGAGATCATACATAACGTTCTTACCATTAGTCGACACAGCCCGAATGGGAGGCACGCCCAGAAGATCAGGATTTCTCAAGGTCAACTTTATTGGACCCAATAAGGGAATACCTTCATACACGAGGGGGTAAACTAAATTTTGGTACCAATTATTTCCGTTTAATTCAGCTTCCAAACTGATTAGTTTTTCTGAATTCATCAATCCGTTAATTTCTGCAGCATCAAATAATTCATCTCCGTTGAGTACTGCCACAAGTTGCAGATACTTGTTCTCAACATTGGTAGTAAAAGCTTTACCAACGTTTATCGCTTTAAATTTCTCATTGAACGTTTTATACCTGCTTGTTCGGAACCCACTTAAAAAAATCTTTTTCACCTGCAGCTGATCGAGTTGCCCGTCTATCTTTGCCGTTGTTACTGTAGTTGAAATATCCGCTTGTTGTATTTCTGTGCCTACCTTCGTCACGTTGGCATCGATCACTGTACTTTGACGTGGTATATTCAGTATTTCAAAAACGTAGGCTTGAGAGTTTTTAAGATTCGCGGGAATATTAAAATTTACTCTCCTGTCTGCCTCACTATAACTCAAATCGCTTTCTGCGTAAGATGTGCCCGTGGTCATTCTTATTTTTTGAATCCATGCTTCGCCAGGATTAAACAGGTAAGGCTGGCCATCTTTTAGTTGAATGAATCCTTGATTATATTCATTCGAATAAAAGTTTTGCATCCCTTCCATTGGATACGACAATGCTACATTCTCCGAGGGAATAAAATCCGGAGCAACACCCGTTTTAAATGTGGTTTCTGCTTTCTCTTCAATTGTCTGCCCGTCGATAACCGCTTTCGTCCATGTTCCGTTAATCTTTTCTTCAAAAGCCAGCATCGCCCTGGCGGTCAGATTTTTTTCTCCTGGGAAAACGTCGCGGCCATTGAAAGCAACTACTGTATTGTCTTTATTCCATTCAAGAGTACCCGTCAAGGGAACCTCTCCGTCATACACAACAAAACTATTCAGGGTGGCCCTAAAGGTGTGCTTCGTGGTTTGAAAATCCGAAATCTCAAATTCCTGGTTTATAGGAATATTGAATGCTACCTGTGGTGTATTGAAGACACTCACGTCGGTTGCATGCCGGTCGGGACTAATACTTGAAATGATACCAGCATCAGCGAGCAAATTCTGTTCACCTACCAATGTGCATTCCTTTCCTATCGTCACATCAAATTTGCAGGTGCCTTTGACGAGACCTCCTAAAATTTTATAATATCCGCCTACGGTTCCTTTCATCCAAAATGGATTAGGGCCTTTGGCCTGCAGAATCGCTGCCGCTCCTAAATTTAGAATATCATAATTTCCTTTATAGAATTTAAGATTTATCTTAATACCAATCTTACCTTGAACAAATGCGTAAGCTTGTCCGTTGGCATACCAGCCATTGATCCCTACGGAACTTCCGGTTTCAGCACATTGCATCGCTGTTCCATAATCTTTTAGCATAAAGTCTAACCCCGTTCCTGCGGTAAACCGTCCATAGAACATTAGAAAATTCAGGTCGCCGGTATCAACAATAAAATTGAGGCCGAATGCAAACCCTGTTCCTGATTGCAACGCATTCATGTCGCGCATGTATCCAAGATTCACATTGCCCAGCATCTGTGATACTTGCTCGGGTGGCGGAGGACTTCCTGGCAGATTCTTGCCCATCATTATATAGCTTTTGGATTTGAAGATGCGAGCCACTTCTAATCCGACGGGCCGATCCGGTGTGCCAATTAAAATATACCAATCGTCGGCGGAAAAGTGAATCGTTGCCCAACCTGCTTTATTTCCTGAACTTACACCACGCATAATGCCGCCCGCTACATTTACATAGGCTTCAAGATTACCGTGGAATACATTGTTGACATTGTCGAATTGTAAATTGACCGATCCAAACACCTGACCGTTGATTAAATGGGAAAACCGGTCAATGGTAGAAGTCTGAATTGTCTTTGTTGCATTTTCTCTAATTACCTTTTCAGGATTATCGTAAAGAGGTGCCATAAACTGTGCACTGCCTTTTAGATTCACAGAATTAATGCCACCGTTTCGATTGATTACGACGTCAAGGGTTACCGCACCATTAAACGGATCAGGTTTGACAGCCGTGCCTATCAGCATCATCGCTTTTATTCCTGATATGTTTTGGTCTGGTTTGTAGAGTATTCCGGATTGTGTCTTTCCAACGCCTTCAATACTTTGCCTCATCTTATAATAATATCCACCCCCGAAACCATACGAGGATAAACCCGGCATTATAGGAACACCACTTTTAATTCCTGCTAAAGCATCTGCATACCAGTAACGGAACTCCGTGGTTTTGCCAAACAATGCATCGGCTTGTACTTCAATTTTCTGGAGGTTGCCTTTCAACGTACCTTTAAATCCTTTGCCGTAAGTAGCATCTCCTTCAAAAAAATTAATAGAACCTGCGAGCTCATACACATTGGGTTTTTTAATGTTGATGCCAACACCGCTTAGTTCCACCTTATCAAATGTCCATTCTCCTGGTGTTGATGCTCCCTCTGATGACGGTGCGACTTGTCGTTTCGCCCACACCACGACAGAAGCAGTACCTCCGAAGCCTTCCTCTTCGGGTTTGCCACCAATGTTAATCATGAGATCAAAGGCAATTCCCGCTTTGCTATTATCAGATCGCACATCGATATTTCTGATTATTACCGGATAACCGGCTGTTTGTGAATTTTGATTTTCGTTACCGAATCCAAATGATCCTGGCTGAAAGTACGGGGCTTCTGAACTTATGATCATTCTTTCGAAGCGGATGCTGTTGAAGGATGCAGCAAGTCCACCACTTAAAGCATTAATCGTTAACGTTCCATTCAGAATGGCAGCGGGATAGAATTGATTATTTTTTTCTTTTACAATCACGCTTGAGCCTGCAGTGATTGCCGCATCTGCTGCCCACAACGGAAGCTTCACCTTTTCCTTCAGCTTCACAACAAAAAGCAGGTTGCCATCTGCACCGCGCTGCGCTATATATTCAAACTTCGCCGCTTCGCCTTTCGCATTATTTATAACAGGAACTGCCAGACTGCCTGTCAACGAAAATACTTTAGGCCGGCTCGTTGCAACTTCAAGGTTCATTCGATCGATGGTGTATGTCCAACCATTCATGTTTCCATCAGGTAGAACATTTTCCGCAAACACCACACCGCTAAAACCCTGATCATCGAGCACCATGCGTTCTGCTCCTAAAGTGACACGCTGTCCTTTTTCTTTTCCCGTGAACCCGGGAGGAAGTCTGACATCTAATCGCTGTAAAAAAAATCCTTGCCACAAATTAGGTTGCTCGACAAATGGTGATGTATATCCCTGAGGAAAAACAAGTCCCGGAGGATTTGCCAAATCGCTCCAGTCAATCGTAGCCTGGTTCACACTAAATCCCACACCTTTTAAACCTGCAAGTTGAAATGGGGGAAGGCTAATGCTGACCATCAAATCATTAAGACTTTGTGCATAGGTCACAAATCGAAATTTCACACGCCCGGAATCATCCGTTGTTCCATCGGGATTTTCAGGAATAACAAGTTCTTTTGAAAACTCACCTTCGGCTTCAATGCTCACGCCGGCAAAACCACTGCAGTCAAAAGCAACAAATGTATTGGGTGTTGCTTTTATAGTAAGCAAGGTGTTGCTGTTAATTTTAATCGGTTCATCACCCACTAAAAATATTTTAGCTGTCCCTGCAAGTCCTCCCTCTCTGGAAAGGGGCACTTTGCCATTGAATGTAATGCGATGACCATTTTGCGGAAGAGCAAGCGATACATAAACTTCCATCACCGCGCCTTTTGGGGTGAAATTGATTCGATCAATTAAGATGCTGTAATCAAGTGCACCACCTGGCTTAACAACTCCAATTGGCAAATCGATCTCCGAAAGTTTGTCAAGCGATTCTAGAAATCGTTGTGAGACCTGAACTTTTTCCTGAAGCATCAGTGCACGGTTCTTTTTTTCCATCACACTGTCCGCTAAAAATATTTCGGGTATCAAAATCGGGTCCCCGATGACCTGCTCATGTAGACTTATCTGGGAATCAAATGACCGATATACTTCGGAAGAACGAGGAACATTTGTCTTGATTTTTAATGAATCTGAACCACCGACAGGTTTTGCGCTGATGTGAAACATCCCTGTGAAGTATAAAAATATAATTCCAATTCTGTGCAGTCTGGACATGCTCAATAGGTATCGTTCATAATCACAAAATCAGGATGTCTATCAAACCAATTTCGCGCGATGATTAGCGCTTCGCCATAATTTTTAGTTTTGATATCTCCGCTCACATCCAGCTTTAATGGGTAATCCTTTACAATGGATCCCAACTGCTCCATAATTCTATATCCGCAAAGGATCGCAACTTCCTGTTCCGCGTCTGCAGAAAAGCAATTTTTGTTGTCGCTTTTCATTACATCCACCATGTATTGTATTGCTGGCTTTTGATGTGTGAAAAGGAGATCAGGAAAAGTATTGTAAACGAGATCGTCATTGATCTCAAGTCGTCTCACGCGGGTTAAAATATTATCAAGTGATGCAGCATCCCCCATACGGGCTAAGGCCACCAGTGCAGCCCATCGGACATCTTGAGAATTTCCAGGCTGTGTGATTATGCGGAAGTCTCCTGCCATCTCCTGCATTTCGAGATAAGCAGCTAGTTTTATCAAGTCGGATTTATGGACGATGTTTTTTCGAAGAGATGATCGCAGACTGTCTTTTGCTATGGAGGTGAAATCAGTTCTTCGAAATTCCCTGAGATAGCCAAGTGCCAAATCCCCATCTTGACCATTACGACCTAAACAACCTTGCAAAAGATAACCCGTTGATGCTTGTCTGATTTGGATTTCCTTTGATGTGATACCGATAAAATGAGTAAGGCGATACGCAGCTGACCGCACGCCTTGAACTGAATCATTAAAATAAGGCAGGGCCTTTTGTAACACCATTTCCGGCTTTTCTACTTTGACAATGGCAACAAGGTCACCAGGCAAACCTTCACGAACACGTGCGAAATATTTTGCGGTTGGATCATACGATTGTCCAACAACGCGAAGATTGACCAGGATAAGAAAGGACAATAAATATTTTGTTCGGATCATAAACAATTCTTTTCTATTAACCACAAAATGATCTGCCGTTCGCCTGCAAGAATGTCTGGTAATTTTAAATCCTTTGCCCACGTTCTTTCGCAATAGACTGTTATATCCAGCGGGTAATTTGGATTTGCATTGATTGCCGCCAGGTGTGCAAATTCGAAATCCATTGCATCTACTGCAAAACGATCGACTTTTCGCTTGATCACATAGTTTGCAGACATCACAGGAGGACCACTAGGAGTCACTGCACTATTGGTAATTGTTTTAGTAATCGTACCAATCAGCAGACTACCTTGATAGATTTCTGATGTTTGTTGTGTTGAGGATCCAGAAGCAATTGAATTTACCAATTTCAATGTGATCATTCCATTAAGATCCCGTCTTTCAGCTTGCCGTCTCAAGGCTTCACGTTCATGATTGCGTATGGCAAAGGTGCGAGTTGTGTCGGCATTGATTTTTGCTGATTCATCCTTGCTCGCCAGAAATTTTTCAACTTGATTTTTATCTAATCCATCCTTTCTTAAAAAAGATGATCCTATTATGGTATATAAATATTCGATAAGTCGCCTCTCAGAGGAAAACGGATAATCGATGATAAGAGACGCAGACAGATTTAACGGCAGAAAATCAATCGAATAAAACTGGAGCGACTTGTAGAATATGTTGTGATAGTTAACAAGTATACTTTTAACATGGAGCAGTAGCTCTTCGTTCATTGACTTTATTGTAATATCGGTCCCGTTTGCGAACGTAGCTTCGCCTTGAAGTTTGCCGATAGCTTCTCCGTTATTCGTAATAATTCCCCTTTTGACTTGAATTTTTTGCCCGAACGACAAACCGGAAATCAACAGAGTCAGTGATAATACTGCTAAGGAAAATGTACTGCATTTTATAGAAATAATACGCGACAGTAAGGAAGGTTGTAGCCAGAAGAGAGGGAGATGAAATCTTTTAATGGAAACCACAGACAATAGTTTCCATTAAAATAATTATTGGATAAATCGATAGGTGTAAGATGTAAGATTAATTTTTATTAAAAGTGTGTATCAGCGATTCTGCTTTGTAAAATCACGAAAAAAATATTCCTGATTCACTTTTGAATTTGTCGCAATCAAAAATAATGTATGTAAGGTTTTCTGGATTTAGTTCAGGTTTGTCGCAGGGTGTACAATCTACTAATTACCCAAAAGGGGAATTGTAAAATCAAGCGAGACGCTTGGGTGTTGGCAGGCACCAGCGAGACCTGCACTCCGGCAGGCAGGCGCTGGCACCAACAGAGCATCTTAATTCTTTTTTATCGTTATGTAGCTTTTGCTCTAGATCGAATACAACTTCGCAAGTTGTTCTTTTTTTAAGAACACGGCATAACGCCCCGCTAGCGTGAGTACCGATTTTTCCCAGCGCTCTATCTTCACTTTGGTAATCACCTGAGAGGCCAGTTCATAAAGTTGTAATTTTTCAGAAGGAGTGAAATCTTTGAAATTCTCACTCTTGATGAGGTCCATCCTGAAAATATGATTATCAGAAAGTTTATTAGCGAGGACGACCGAAGAAACGTCTGGATGAAAGTGGTTGACCAGCGTCTCTTCAAATTCTCTAAAAAGATCACGCTGACGGTGTTTGTGATTTAACCTTCCGTCTTGCTCTTTGATCTTCCTGTAGTGAGCCCGGATTTTCTTAAGTTCCTGATCATCGGAATTTAGACTTTTTAATTCATCACGCAATGTTGTGATTCCCAGAACCACATAATTATTCCTAGGAATATCGTAGAAGGCAAGATGGGCTCTAATAGTCTGGTCTAAATTGGCATACTTTGACCCTAAGGTAAACAACAACGCATCGGGCACTAACTTTCTGATTTTTATATTTTCTTTTTCGCTGAAACGTTCCAGACTTCCTACACCGGAACAATCAACAATTAAAGCCCGCTTATTTTTAATGTCTACCTTATCATTGCCCAGTAATTCAAATAAGGTGGTGAATCCCAAATTGTCCACCACGCCTCCGTCCATAACACGAATTACTTTTTCATCTGATGACGCAATTTCAAACTTGACCTGCGGAAGAATACCTGGAAATGCTGAGCTGGCCGTGATACCAAAGTTCATTGGCATGTCATAGCCATTGTTGGACTCCTTTTTTTCTGTTAGTAGCGACTCTACCGGCATCAGTGATCCCGCTATATTCAGGTGCTCAACAATGTGGGGCATGAATGGAAGCCTCTCAAGACTTCCATAAATAGTCCCGTTCGCTACAAACATGGGCATCGTAGGATTTTCGTTTGATGCTTTACTCACAAAAAAATCTTTAAGGTAAAGTCTTGGAATCACCTGTTTGTCAGTCCCAGTTCTACCATATTGAAGAAGTTCCCTGTCAACCCTTTCCGGAAAGCTATCGCGTATCCAATTCCATTCGTACATCTTCAAAAACATCAGGTCTTTGGGACTTGCGCTCTGGGATATGGATTCAGTCAATAATTCAGTGCGTGTGGATGAAAGCCAGTAAGTTGAAAACAAGGGAGGCTCACTGAATTTTGAAAGGACATTCTTTTGAATTGTTAAGTAGTAACCCACAGCAAAACCCCCACCAGACACCGTAGAGAAGTAGTCAATATCAGACAGGAAATTACGGCGGGTTGATTTCGGTTCACGATTCCTGATTTCTTCAAGTCCCATGAGTACTCCAAGTCCAAAATATTCTGCTCTTGAGCCACCGCCGGAAATAGCCATTCCCAGCGCTAACGTTGAGTCCTGCACATTTGGGTCACGGAGCTGTACCGATCTATAAGGGTCAAGCGATACTCGTTTTATCGGATCAAATTGGATGTCTGAATTTAGATTCAACACCTCCTTTCGCTGAGCGAGACCAGTCATGCAGGCTGACAAAAACAGTATGAAAGGGATTAGTTTTTTCATTCGGCTACGGTTTGTTTTAGAGGTAAAAAAGTTACTACAGTTAATTATTTTGGGGAATTGAATTTAATCATGAAACCATTCATCGGCTACGCATGCGTTCGTAAAATTATCGTTGCGGCAATTCGCTCATAATTTTTTCAATGCGCATCACTTTTTCGCCTTTGCAGTAGGGAAGGGCACACAGCGTGGAGGCATTGCAACTGCCATTCCATTTATAATCGAGCTCTCCGGAAACCAGAATGCCGATGACTTCATGCGTGTCGAAGCGGAATACGGGTGAACCTGAATTGCCTTGAAAAGCATCCAGCGTGGTGTAAAAAAACATGAGGTCTTTGTTATCGCCCATGTGGGCATTGAGCGCTGCCTTCTTGGGCAGGCCCATAGGATGGCCTACCATATACACAGCTACATCGGGAGTGCCCGTTTGCGAACTTGCCCACCGTAATGCAGGTCTGTCTGCAGGTCTGTCAATGGAGAACACAACTACATCGCTATCTTCAGAGTGATAGCTGATCTTTCGCGGATAGTAAATATCCTTTGCTGGAATGAAGGCCTCGTACGCACCTACCTTATTGATCAATTCAAAACCGAACACGACCACATAGTCTTCAATTGGGCGTGTAAACACATGGACTGCCGTAATCATGAGTTGTTCCCCAATGATAAATGCTGTTCCCGAGCCAACAACCACCTGTTCACGAAATGCTTCTCCCGCGCATAAATTATATAACGAACCCAGCGTATTGGAAATGTCAAGCTGATAGATGCTGTCGGAGATCTGATGGATCATATCTTTTTCAACAACGAGGCCTACGGAGTTTGCTTGTGTTAAAATGAGTTGCTCCTGTTGGTTCGATGGATTTAAACTCCTTATTTCTACACGGCTATCGTATTGTGTTGGCCCCGTGATTCTCCGTTTTGTATTCCGTGGCTGTGTCTCGGTTCCTTGTTGTCCTGCCTCTGTCTGTGTACCGGGTAGTCCTGCTGGTGGTCCGGTTGGTGGTACAACTGCACCTGGCCTTTCGGTAGGATCGATTATTGTTTCATCTTTATCGATTATTATTGTTTCTTCCTCTAACGTTTTCTGTATTTGCAGAATCTCCTGAGCTTCTTCTACTTTATTTATTTTTTCAATAACTTCTTTCTCATAGTCCTTCTGCTCATCCTTGCCTTCATTAAAATTCTTGTTCTTCTTTATTTGTTCCTCAATTTCTTTTCGATCTTTTTTTTTCGGCCTGCTCATGTCCTCTTTCTCGCGCCGAAGATCAGGCTGTTTGTAAGGATCCTCACGTTCCTGGGCATTGGGTATCGATGGCCATTGCGCAAATACGTGGTAGGACGCACCCAAAAATAAAGCAATCAGAAAAACAGCTCTCATTTCAATAGCGTGGTTTGGTATGCAAATTCAGCAGGGGAATGTCCAGCACGCAGCCGATACCAAAACGCACCGATTCATAAATTTGAGTTTCTCCTGTGCTTGTTACTTCCCTGAGCCCCGGACCATATTGAGCACCTACATGTAGCGAAAGCGGTGTCTTTTTGAAGCCCCAATGCCAGTATAAACCGGGAGAAAATACACTTAGAAAACTGAACTCGGGTAATGTATTTGCATTTTCAATTTCTGTACTATCACTGCCTAGATACATTCTTGTCAGCGCCCCGATGTCAATGATGGGCATAAACAATCCGTACGATCTTCCTTTGCCCTTGCTCGCTGTAAAGCTAAAACCAACGGGCGCCGTAAACGCGGGGGAAAAACTTCCGTAACATACTTTATTTTTCCATGTCAGTTCTACGGCGGGCAGGATGCCCGGATAACTGTTGATGGAAATATTAAAAATAGCATCCCGCTTTATGCTGTAGCTTCCAGCCGGCAAGGCAAACGCTTCAATGGCCTTTGAAACATCATCTGAATTTTGAGCCACAGCCATGTCGTTGATAAAGTGGATCAGCTTCAACGTGTTTTCGTTGATGGGCATATTCATTTTTACAGGCGCACGTGCCAGAAAACTTAAGGCAAAATCGCTGAATTCTGTACCAGCTTTTTTAAATTTCTCCTTGTCGTTGTCTGTCAGAAATTCGAAAGCGGCATCAACGTACGCGAGAAAATATTTTTTAAAGTCTGCGGTTTCTGTTTCAGCAAAAACTCTCTGAGTTTGACCATTAATTGTTACAGTAAGGTGTCGCATTTGTTTTTCAACCGTGTTTGCAAATTCATCAACACGAAGCTTGGTATAATAGGAGATCACGAGATAGTGAAAGTTTTTATCCGCCAGCAATTTTTGAAGTAACGCTGCCTCAGCTGTACTGATTTTCAATTTACCAGTGCTCATCATCTTCACCTTATCAACGAGGGTTGCTATGCCGTCCAGAGCGTTATTGGTATACTGCACCTGGTAATAATTTTTTATTTTAATTAATTCCCCATACACGAGGGTCGCAGATGTGATTGCACTGTTTTCTATTTGAACTTCAGGTTCACCTGGTGTCGCTTTTATTAAAGGTATTACCTTAGACCAATGTTCCGATTTCCATTCTTTTGCGTTGCTTAACAATATCATGGATTGCGTGAAGCGATCCGGCAGCACAAGGGCCGTTACCTCCAGCGCTTTTAGTATTGCAGTAGTATATTTTTTCTTTTGAAGATCCAGTACAATATCATTGGTTTTGTGAGCCACGGCAAAGTAGGGCTGTGTTTTTTCTTTCAACCGGAGAGGTTGAGTATTTCCCTTTCCCAGGCTTATCTCATACCGAAGTTTTGAATCGTCGAGTGATTTGATATCGATGTTGGCCATCAAAAATGTAACCAGTGTATCGCCCGAAGAAGTTACCTCTTCGGCAAGATCGATGATGCTTTTTACAAATGTGTATACAGAATCGGCCCCGATCTTTTGTCCGTTCTTATTTGCCTTCCTTATTTCCATTGCCGATGTGTAAACTTTTTCGGCATTATTTGATATTTGAAAAAACAGTGTTTCAAGAAATTCACGATTGCTGTTTAATGTATCTAGATTGAAATTACTAGCTGATACATTAACACTCACCAGCGAACGCAGGCCTTCCCGTAAAGGGAATTCAGCCAAACTTAGAGTGTCACCGGTTGACGTGCCAGACTTCTTTATAGGAATGCGCGTATTTGGTTTAAACTTAAATCCAATATCATAGTATTTGATATTTTGCTGATACAAAAATCCTACATAGAGAAGGTAAAAATTCAGTTCTCCGCCATATGTACTAAAGAAATCACTTCCGGCAAACCGCGGTTGGCCACTGTCAACAATGGTGAGACTATGAGCCAGCATGCTTGATAAACGCAACGTGTTGGCAATGTTAAACTTTACAGGGTCAGCGGATTCTTTCCATCGGTTTAGGTTGCGGCTGTTCTCGATGATGTCAAAATAATCTACAGGGTTTTTAATTTTTGAAAGACTGGGAATCAGTTCCAATGCCTCCATGGCAAAATCCACATCAGGATAACTGGCAACCAATCGTTTTATTCGCGGCGTATTTCGCAAACCGTTCATGTTTTCAACGATATGATTGAAATCATCTTCGATGTATTGTTTTATTTCATTGGGAAAGTTGGTAATCTGACCTGCTTTGAAATTGAGCAGGTAGGCGTTGGTGCGGGGTAGCAATACTTTCAGTTCAGCCAGCGGATCATCTTCATTGGGATGTTGCAGCCATTCCTGTATTTTTTCAATCACCTGCGTGGTGAGCTCCTCTTTGATGCGTTTAGCGAGAAACTTGCTTAACCCTTCAATCACCATTTCAAATCCCATGTCACCGCCAAGGAACGGCACTCCTTTTTGCAGGGAGGCATTGGGATTATTTTTAGCTAATGCATCAGCTCCATTGGCATCGATGGTTGCATATTTTTTAGCAAATTGATCGATGACATAAGCCACGTACTTATTTTCAGCGGTATATACTGTTATTATGGCATTTAATTCTTCAACATCGGAAATACACTTTGCACGATAATACGCTTCGCTTTTTGTTTCAACGTCATTTGAAAGTCCCTCTAAAATTCCCCTGAGTTTTACGGCCTCCGCATCGTTAGCCGCTGTTGCTGTAACGGTGGTACTGTACGAATTCAAAAGCTGTTGCGCCTTTCGATAAGCCAGAAGCTGTGTATTGTACTTAGCGATTGGGGTAGTTACCACGGTTGTCTTCAGCGTGTTCTTTTGCGCTTCTGTCATGTACGATTTAAACGTCGAGACCACAAACGCCCGGTCTTTGATCAGTTCTTCGTTTCGTGTGAACGGATCAAGGGAGTTGTAATCTTTTCTCAACAGGTTCACAAGTTCGGCGGCATCACCGGCAACCGGCGCACTTTTCTGTGCCAGCAGTGCGTGTGATAGGGCAAGACCAATAATGAGGAGCAGGGAGATGACGGGTTTCATAAGGGTGATGGTTGGAGAAGTTTATGATAGAATTCAAAGCGAATAACTTCTCACTCACAAATTTTTCAACTTCAATACCCGGTGCTCAGACTTGCTTGGAAGGATCCGTTATTTTAAACCAGAAAAGATAAAAAGTTTGGGGGCTCTTTATCGGGGATGGCAATGACCAACTCGAAAACCTTGCGTTTGCCGATTCAATTTAATAAAACTTAAATCTTAAGATGAGTTCAGTTTTTAATTAATTCGAAATTGTTAAAAAATTACTTACGTAAGGTTTTACCTATTATTGTCGTGAATAACCCAAAAGGGGAATTATAGAATCAAGCGAGACGCTTGAGTGTTGGCGGGGCACCAGCGAGGTAAAGCGAGAATTCCCTACTCCGCTAATGTGGACGATTTTGTTGGTAACGGTTCATAAATAAGTTGCACCACACCCGATTTAAAACTATTCGTTTTGATCAATCGCAAAGCCAGGCGCTCTTTCAGATTCTCAAACAACGGCTTGCCACTTCCTAAAACCACCGGGTGCACAGATAGCCTGTATGTATCGATAAGATCCCACTGAATAAACGTTTTGATAAGACCCGCACCTCCGTAGAGCCAGATATCCTTTCCATCCCGTTTTTTAATGTCAGCTACTTTCGAAACAACATCAGAGTGGATGAATGTCGCCCTTGCATCTTGCCGGGCCTGGCTGGAGAAAACAAATTTTTTCTTTGCATGCACATCTTTCCAAAACTGTTGCTCAGCGGTAGTGGTATGAGCATCGGGTTGAAAATTTCCCCAGGCATCATAACTTACTCTTCCATAAAAGATAGAATCGATACCTGACAGGAAGCCATCAAAGTTCATGTCATCGTCCATGATACACCAGTCAGTTTCTCCATGAGGTCCCTCAATAAATCCGTCCAGTGTTACGGCTAAGTCTAAAACTACTTTTCTCATCATTCCGAACTAATGGCCCTTTCCTGCTTCAACACCGAAGGCGAATGACCAAAGCGTTTCTTAAACGAGCGGCTGAAATGGGAAACACTTTCAAATCCACTTTCAAACGTGGCTTCGCTGATGGATTTTCCGTTGTCGCGCAGCAAACGCAAGGCATGATGCAGGCGTTGCTCCAACAACCACTTGCCGGGCACGGTTTGATATACTTTTTTAAAATCTCGCTTAAAGGTAGAGAGGCTTCGGTTGCAGAGCGCTGCATACGCTTCCATCTTCAGGTTGAAACAGTAATTTTCTTCCATGGTGCGCTGGAGGGAAACATGCTGCGGCTCGTGCAATAATGAACCGAAGTAAGATAATAATTCACCGTTCTGCGGATTGTCGGCAATGGTCAGGATAAGCTCTTTGAACTTCAATTCCAGCAATGCACGATCAGGCTCATGCGTGTCGCTGAAATAGGACGATATGGAATGAAAAAATGCCGAGAGCGTATCACTCTTGTCGACGATCATCACCGGCTCAAAATTTGTGTTTGGATTGGCCAATGGTTTCGTTCTCGTTTGCAATGTGTTCCTGATGAATTCATCCGGTATGAAAAACAACACCACGCAAAATCCCTGGTCAAGAAAATTCTCAAAGATCCACGCACCTTTCCGCACAAATACACAGGTGTTCGTTTCAATGTAATAGCTGTTCTTTGCCGTGTGCCAAATCTTCCTGCCATCCACAACATAAAACAAATAGTTGTAGTGGGTCCACATGTCGGCAAACCTCGATTTCATCAATCGTGCTTCCAACGGACAGTTAAACACCGTGATCAATGAATCACTGCAGTTGAACTGCCGGTAATAGTTCGGATGCTGTAAAACTCGCTCGTAAAAATTGACCATACAATCAGCCCAATTTACTAAAAATTAATAAGTTGCATATTGGTGATTGACCCTTTCAGTCAAGCCTCTGAGCTGCAGGGTAAAGCCGGCTTTCTTAAAGCGAAGTAATTTTGACTTAAATTACCATGTGTCCAAAAAATTAATGATTACACGATGAATCCAAACAAACAACTCTGGGAAAAAGGTGATTTCACGCGCATCTCAGAAACAATGACGAAAAGCGGCGCCGAACTGATTGCAAGAATTGGCGTCACAAAAGGACTGAAAGTACTTGACCTCGGCTGTGGTGATGGTACGACTGCAATACCAGCAGCCAAGGCAGGTGCCGATGTGCTTGGTGTTGATATTGCCACCAACCTTGTGGCTGCAGGAAACAAGCGTATAAAAAAAGAAGGCATCAGCAATTGCATTATTCAGGAAGGTGACGCTACCAATTTACAGGCATTGGCCGATCAGACATTTGACCTTGTGATCAGTGTGTTTGGTGCGATGTTCGCCCCGAAACCTTTTGATGTGGCCAGCGAGATGGTGCGTGTAACGCGTAAAGGAGGAAGAATTGTGATGGGCAACTGGATCCCGGGAGACCCAACGCTCGTAGCTCAAATATTAAAAATCAGTTCTGCGTATACACCGCCGCCGCCTGAAGGATTTGTAAGCCCCATGTTGTGGGGTGTTGAAAGCCATGTGATCGAGCGATTCGGCAAAGCCGGAATTCCAAAAGAAAATGTATCGTTTGTAAAGGATACATTCACGTTTGATGCACCGTTCTCTCCCACAGCATTGGTGGGGCGATTCAAAGACTATTATGGCCCTACGATGAATGCGTTTGAAGCCGCGGACAAGAATGGAAAAGCCGCTGACCTTCAACGCGAACTGGAAGTGTTGTTCAAAAGTCAGAACACCAGCGGTTCAGAAAAAACCACATCCATTCCGGCAACTTTTTTGAGAGTCACGGTGAAGGTCTGATCAGGTAAATTTCTCAAACAAAAAAACCAGCACTGCTTTTTGGCGGTGCTGGTATCACTATAATAAATGAGTTTTTTAATGCGCCGGTCTGAGCCCTAGCTGGCGAAGTAGTCGCGTGTGCAGTTTTAAGGCTTCAAAAAAAGTACGTGCACTTTTGTACGGCAGATTAAATTCATGAGCCGTAGCTTTTACGATAGAAGCAATCTTCCGGTAATGCACGTGACAAATATTCGGAAACAAATGGTGCTCGATCTGAAAGTTCAGGCCACCCACATACCATGAAAACCAGCGGCTCTTGTTACCAAAATTCGTCGTCGTTTTCAGTTGGTGTACAGCCCAGTTATTTTCCAGCGCATTGTTTTCATCGGGCAGCGGAAATTCAGTGCCGTCAATCACGTGTGCGGGTTGAAAGATAACGGCAAGCATAAAGCCGGCAATGTAGTGCATCAGCACAACGCCCAGCAACACCTGCCACCATGCCAGGGATGTTACGATCACAGGAATGATAAAGATGTAGGTGATGTATACCAGCTTGGTGGCAATCAGAATAAACCATTCCTTCACAATATTGCCCTGCTGCTTTTTTACAAGTCCGCTCTTCTGGTATGTCATCAGACGTTTGAAGTCTTTCACAAAGATCCAGGAGATCGTCATGAGGCCATAAAAAAACCAGGCATACCAATGCTGAAACCGGTGTATGAATTTCCATTTGGAGTGAGGACTCAGTCGCAGGATTCCTCTCGGGCTGATGTCTTCATCTTCATCATGCACATTGGTGTAGGTATGATGAAGCACATTGTGTTGCATTTTCCAATTGTAGGAATTGGCACCCACAAAATTAAGTGAGTAGCCGATGATGCTATTCAGCCAGGCATGTTTTGAGTAAGCGCCGTGATTGGCATCGTGCATGACCGACAGTCCGATTCCTCCGAGCCCGAGGCTCATCACGAGAACGAGAAGAATAAGAAAAAGGGGACCTGTGATCAGTCCGCTTACGATGAGGCCATAGGGAACCAGGTAGAGCAGAAACATGCAAATCGTTTTAATCACCATCTCCGTATTGCCATGGCGCGTGATGCCCTTCGATTTAAAGTATTCGCTCACTCTTTTGTTGAGCGTTGACGTGAAGTCAAGCTTTGTTCGTGAGAACGTTACAGGTTTTAATTTCAAAATGTATTGTTTAATGTGTTACCTGTTAAACACATAACATGACGATATAATTCAGTTGCTTTCATTTATGCCTCTGAGACTCCCAAAAGGGACTTTATGACTTAACAAAGATGCCGGAGAAAGCGGCTGACCCGCGAATTGACCGCAATTTCTAATTTCGAATAAGCAGTTAGAAATGAGAAATTCGAAATTTACTTATGCGCAACAAAGTTTCCTTCCAGGCAGGCATTGCCTTTTGCATTCAGCGTGGAAACTCCTCCTGCTAAATTCTTCACATTCCGAAAGCCGTGGTCGGTGAGCATGGTTGCCGCCCGCGGACTTCTCCGGCTGTGGCTGCAGTATACCAGTATCTCTGAGTCTTTGTATTTTTCCAATTCAGCCATTCGGTTCTCCAGTTCTTCTACATTGATGTTGATGGCATTTTTGAAATGTCCATAGCTGGGTGTTTTATCGCCTTTAAACTCGGCGGGAGTGCGTACGTCAAGCAGGATTGTTTTGGAAGTAATTCGTTTGCAGAATTCTTCGGCAGACAAATTTTCGAACAGAACTGCTTTTTTCTCTACGAGTGCCATGTGGCAGGAAGAGCATGTACCGGGTTCGGTATGCACCACCTGATCACAGGAAAGTCCGCAAGGGGTGCAAACGTATTCCTTGGTTTGTGCCGTGGCGACAGAAACAAAAAAACAAAATGTCAGAAAAAATAGAAGTGTTTTCATTTTCACATCAGCGGTAAGATCATCAAAATACCTTTCAGGATCCAATAAGCAAAAATAAGGAGTGAGGTAACAATAATGTAGTTCTTAATCCATTTTGTATTTGCCACTGCTTCACTCGCTTTTCGTGTGGCCAGTTCAATAACTTCTCTGTCGGTATAATCAGACAATGGTTTTTGTGCAGGTGTCATGGGTTACGGTTAATCGTGTTTACCGAAATTTACAAATTTCCGATAAGTTAACCTGAGTTATTGGAGAACTTGTTTAGCTCTCCATTCTAGCCTGGATCGAGACTTCTGCATCCCCTTACTTGTCAAGTTCTAATTTGTTATACGTTGCCCATCGTTTCAGCGAGCCCACGAATCGTTTTAAATGATCTTCGTTTAAAAAAATATTTGACCAGGTATCGTATCGGTCGCATTGCATGCTGATATAAAAAGTCATGATGGCCAGGCAGGCAAATGGCAAAATACGTTTCTCCTCATCGGTTATTTCAGTTACGGTTTCATATCCTCTTATGAAACTCTCTGCTTTGCCCCGATAATCGGCATCGTGTTGATTTGTAGCATATAACTGGAAGAGAAAATAGGAGATATCAAAACACAGCCATCCATTACCGCAGAAATCGAAATCAAAAATCGTTACGTCATTTTCACCATGAACGTGCATATTATCAAACCAAACGTCAAGATGTACTGCACCATGTCGAATTTTGCTTGTATCTACGGTTTTAAATTCTTTGTGCAGATAAGTTGCTGTTTGTTCCAGAAATTTAATTTCGTCTGAAGGGTTATTAAAAAATCGTTTTGTTCTTTCCATGGAATCGGTCAGCAGAACTTTGCTATCGTAGGTCACACGATTTATATGAAAGCCATGGGTTAGTTTATGAATTTCAGCCAGTGCCTGCCCCATGTAAGAGCTTGTCTCCGGTGTGAATCTTGGCACTTTTGTGCCATTGGCAAACGAGAATAGTACACCATATCGTTTCCCTTCGGGAGCATCAAATTCCTGAATAAGTTCATGTTGTTTATCGGCGATCGGATACGTGACAGGCGCGTCATTTTGTTTCAGATGGTTTAATAATCTTAACTCCTCGGTGATGTCAAGTTTGGTACGCCAATGGAATGTGTAAATACGAAAAACAAATCTTGATTCCCTGTCAGTAACGATGTATAAATGATTCATTCCGGTACGAAATAATTTGCAGGTGGTTTTCTCACTTAAATCATATCGCTTTTGAAGGAATTGTCCGACATGAATAGCCGACAGCGTCGATTCTGTTGCAGGAAATGTTGTCATAATTTAATTCTCTTGTTCAGTACTCAGACTATAAGCTAGTGCAAGCGCTACCTGAAACATCTGCCTACTTCGCTGGCAGTACTACTTCTTCTTCTTCGTATCGATCAGGTTTTCTTTCTTCATGGCCTCCACCATCACATAAGAAAAATCACGTGAAGCAATACCGATGTCACCGCCGTCAAACGTTTTCGATTGTGCAGACCACACCAGTTTGCGGGTCTTCACATCGTATAGATTGCTTTCCAAAAAGTAAACTTTATTCTCCTCATAATATCCGGGTGTATTATATAGTGTTGCGGCTCCCATGTAGTACGTTCCAAACGCTCCGTAGGTTCCCTGACCCTGGTTGGCACCGGTGGCAGGATTGTAATACCCGCTGCCTACACCTACGTTGGCGGGAGCATATTGTGTCGAACCTGGCACATAACGGCGTTCCTCATCTTTTTTAACAAGAGTAACGGTGATGATGGCATCATGGCCCAGGCTCTCTATTTTATCAACGGCCGCCTTTTTGTCTTCCTGCGTTTCTACTGTTTCTGTGTGAGGAATAACATCCAGACTTTTTGACCCCTTTACACCTTCACGTTTCAGTCGGCGTGCGATGTCTTCTTCTACCATAGTGCGCACCGGAAGTTTTTTGGTCAATGCAACAACCATGAAGTTGTTATAGCCTGCGGCCTCAGGGTCTTTCCACGAGCCTGTGAGTGTGGTTGCTGCCGTTGATGAACACGACTCCAATACAACGATACAAAAGATGAGCAGGGAGCCGCACAAACACAAGCGCAAAAAAGAAAAGGAATTGATTTTCATGGGAAGCATTTTAATGCAAGTACTTCAAATAAATGTCAAATCCAAAAGATCAATTGCACGAAGTGGTCGTTTGCATAAATCAGAATTTGTTGAAGGGTGTCCATGGCACCTCTTAAAGAAAAAATGCTCCCTTTTGAGGAGCATTTTATAGGATTGTGTTTCAACCTTACTTCGTCTGGTTTTTCATATCTAATGCAAAGTCTTTTGCAGTTTTTGCAGTCATGATATCCATGAAGCTCAACGCGCCATTACTGGTTGGTCCGCCTCCGGTTTGAATTTGCGGAACCACAGCACCGGTGTATTTGCTGAACGCGTCAGCCCATGCACGTTGTACTTCTACCTGTGCATTCAATTTCATTTCCAGAGCACCGTCAGCCTGCATGATCCGTTGCTTGGCATATGCATTGGCATCGGCCATCTCCTTTATTTTCTTGGCTTCGAGGATTGCACCTTCGTAGGCAATTTTTTGTTGAAGCTTGTCCTGCTCGGCCACCTTTACTTTGGTTTGTGCTTCCACCACCTGTTTGGTTTGTTCCTGCTTTTGCTGGTATTCAATTTCCACCAGCGCTTGCTCACCTTTTGCTTTGGCCGTAAGTGTTTGCTGTTGCGCTGTCATCAATTCCTGTTTCGAAATCGAAGATTTGGTTACCGCATCAATAATCTTCACCAGTTTTTCATCGACCTTGTTTTCATAGTCCACGTCGGTGATGGCAGCATCGGCTACAGTGATACCATATTCCTTGATGGATGAGAGTTTGCGCTTTGGCTGTCCTCCTTTTTTGTCAAGTTGGATTTCAGTTTGATAGACACGCTTCCTTTCCATTTCCAGGGAATCAAACACGATGTTTTCTTCGGTGACCAACAGGTACACACCATCTTTCAACTGATCCAAAAAGTCTTGTGCCATTTGAGCGCGCCCACCGCCATAGTGCTTTTCACTGCTCATCAATTGAGCAGAGGATTGTAAACACTCTTTGGTGTAAGGTGCAAGTCGTTTCACTACCAGCGATTGCGGCGTACGGTGCGTGTTGTGAATGAGAATCATTTCCTTATCATCGGAAGGAAGAATAAATTGTGTGATTCCCCGCACGTCGGCCGTGGTGGCATCACTAAAGCGGATCATGATCTGGCCCACCTCAATACCGTTGTCTTCCAGTTCCAACTCAGGCAGTTCAGTCTGATAGGTCACTGAAATCTGGTTAGGCCATTCTTTTTCCTTGGCAAAAAAGCCAGCGTAGAAAATACCAGGAGCAAACTGAACAATCTGTTCACCGTTCGTTCGCTCCACCACGGTGCGGTTACCGGCATCATTCCACGAAAATGGATTGACGATAATAAAGAAAATCAGGGCCATGACGAGTAGTATGCCAAGGAAGATCGTTCTCTTTGGCATTTGGGGATTTGGATTTGCGGAATCGAAAATTTTCATTTTTTGGATTGGTTGTTTTTGTTTGAAAAAAAGTTTGTGAGCAGCAATACGATGGCGTATGCTACAACACCGAACACGGCCAGAAATCCGACCGCAAGCGCTAGTCTAATCATGTTGTTTAGGTTTAGAGGGTGTAAAAAAGAAAGAGACAAAACTGTCTTTAAAAAAAACTGTGACCTGAAGGGTTACATCGGCGTATTTATATTTTTTTTGACGTTTATGCGTGCAGACGTCAAAATGAAACCGGGTTAATAATGCTTTATTCGACTTTATTTTGTTTAAATGTGTAACATTCTTCAGGCTGCTACGTAACACATTTATTTCCCGAATAATGTGCAAACCGTGAAGTGAAAACAAAAAAAGAATGTGCTTATTCTATCAACTTTCCCGTTGGTTCTGTTGCGCTGCGGATCACTTCAATCAATTGTTTTTTTTCTGCCTGGCTGGCGCTTTCGCGTTCTGCCCATACCGGATACATGCGCTGATATTCATCAATGATCTTTTCAGAGAGCGGTTCTCCGTTTTCAAAGAAATTGGTAAACCATACTTTCGCTTCTTCCACTTCCTTTTCGGTGGTGATCTGATAAGACAATTCTTCGTGGTGTTGAAGACCATCTAAGGTAAAATTGCCCGAACTGATGAAGGCAATTCTTTTCCGGTAGGGCATATCAAACAGATAGGCATTGGCATGGAAGGTATGTTGGGTGACAATGCTCACGTAAGCCCTTCCATAATATTCTTTGAATAGTTTTCTCAGTGCTTCAGGATCTGTGGGCCACGCAAGACCGGTAACGATATACACCTTGCATTTTTTTGAAAGCCGCGGCATGACAAACTCAACACCTTCCGTTGAAATGGCCGCCGTGGCGATGTAACACTGCTCTGCGTTGGCCAGGATTTTATCGTTGATAAAGCGTGCGTGAAGTTTCTTTACGATCATGATACGTGGGTGTCCTGCAAAGGCATGGCATACAAAGCAGTTATTTTCCTTTTTGTTTGAATCCTATTTTGCGCATGGCTTCGGTCGGTGGATTGAGAAGCTCTCTGAGGTAATCAAAGATCAGCTTAATATCATCGTCGTGCTTTACAGCCTTTCTTTCCAAGTGCTCCAGTTTAAGTAGAATGTCTTTGTTTGTAAGCAATACCTCTCTCAACTTTACAAAAATTTCGATTATACGTATGCTCATTATTATCGCCTGCTCACTTTTTAGGACATTGGCTAACATCAACACACCGTGTTCAGTAAATGCATAGGGAAGGTAACCGCCTAAGTGCTGTTTTGATGGTATCGCATTCTGCGATACCATGCTTTCCACCTCCTTTTCTGAAAGTTGAAACGTGAAATTTTCAGGAAAACGTTCCTGATTACGTTTTACCTGTTCCCGCAGCCGTATTGGTTTGACGCCATAAAGTTCTGCGAGATCTCTGTCCAGCATAACCTTGTGATTTCTAATGAGGTAGATCTTATTCATAACCACCTCATCCGGAACAACAAGCTTTTTACTCATGCACTAAAATAAAATTTAATAAAACATCGTCCTTCATAACACCGAATTATTATTCCGACTTTGTTGATTTCTATTGCGTAACAGGCATTTTGACATTCCTTTGCGATTTTTTCATGCCATTCCAGCACGAAAACTCTTTTGGATTTGTTTTTGATCCAGAGACGTAACGCTATTTTTTTATGGATGCTTTTTCGCAAATGATCATTGCGGCGGTTGATAAGATCAAAAATGCCGTGGTAAAAATTGATGTATACAAAACCGTAAACGGTAAACTCAGGCCCGCCGGCTCGGGTTCGGGATTTATCTTTTCTTCCGATGGCCTCATCTTCACCAACTGCCATGTGGTGGAAGACGCTGAGAAAATCATGGTCAGCCTGCTCAATGAAAATGAAATTGAAGCCACCCTCATAGGCAAAGACCCGGATACTGATATTGCCCTGTTAAAAATTTATGCACAGGATTATTCCGTGGCACGTCTTGGAGATGCCACGCAGTTGCAGATCGGTCAGTTCGTCATTGCTATTGGTAATCCTTATGGCTATCAGCATACCGTAACAACCGGCGTGGTGAGTGCTTTAGGACGAACATTGCAAACACAATCGGGAAGACTTGTAGATCATGTCATTCAATCGGACGCCGCATTAAATCCTGGCAACTCAGGCGGACCGATGATCACAACGGAAGGTGAAGTGATTGGTGTGAATACAGCCGTATTGCAAGGCGCACAGGGTTTGAGTTTTTCGGTGAACATCAACACGGCCAAAGAAATTGCACAACAATTATTGCGCGACGGAAAAGTATTTAAAGCGTACCTGGGTTTACAATTCCAGGATGTGATACTCAATGAAAAAGTAAGGCAGCATTATTCCTTACCCAATAAAAAAGGAATTTTTATTACACGCATTGAAGACAATTCTCCGGCTTCGCGCTCGCAATTGCTGGAAGGTGATATTATTATTTCATTCAACAACAAACCTGTGGGCACCACGCACGAGTTGTTTAAGGAATTGACTAAGCGAAGTATTCTGAGTGTGACAAATATTTCGGTGATCAGACACACGGAATTGTTGAATGTAACCATTGTTCCGGCAGAGCGTGTAACAGCAGTTGCCAGGTAGAAGCTTATGATTTTTCAAGGGACTTCATCAGCACCTGCAACGTAGATCGCGAAGATTGCTCCAACAGAATTCCTTTCCTGTTTCTATAGTCAGCAAAGACCGATGGCGTATAGTTTTTAATGGTGATCAGGGTAAGGTCTATATTGTAGTATACCTCGAAGGTCAACCGCATCTCAGCCAGAAAACTTTTTAATTTTTCAGCATCAAAATCAAAACAAAATGAAAATGAAATGGCCGAGTGCTGCACCATGTTGAAGCGAATCGAAAGCCTGTCGAGCAATGCGAAAATACCCTGGAGGTGCAACTCAGAAATAAACGTATAGTCGGTCACCTTGCACGACACCAGGCACTGGTTGTCTTTGAACACAAACATGGTCGGCAGTTCATCAATATGGCATTCATGGATCTTACTCCCCGGTAATGCCGGATCAATAAAGCTTTTTACATACAAGGGAATTTTTTTTGTCGCCAGGGGCCGGATTGTTTTTGTATGGATGAGGTTGGCGCCATAATACATCATTTCCGCAGCCTCGGAATAGGGAAGCTCTTTCAGCACGATGGCATCGGGCAACCGTTTCGGATCCGCATTCATTAACCCGGGTACATCTTTCCAAACGGTGAGACTTTCGACATTCAAACAGGAAGCAAAAATAGCCGCGGTAAAATCAGAACCTTCGCGGCCGAGTGTGGTGGTTAATCCGTTCGGTGCTTTGCCTATAAATCCCTGGGTGATAATGATGTTATATCGCTCATGCAGCTCAGAAATCTTTTGCATGTTTTGCTGGGTGAGCGGCCAATTGATTCTTCCTTCACCAAAATGATCATCGGTGGCAATGCAGTGGCGGGCATCCAACCATCCGATGTTCAGGCCTTGAGTCTGAGCATATTCAAAAAGCAGTTGTGAGGAAATGATCTCACCAAAGGAAACCACTTGATCATATTTTACTTTTTTTGCAAGGTCCTTTTTCAATTCCAGCTCCAACAAATTAAAATTATCGAGCAGCGTGTTCACAGGTTGCCCGTGTATCAGAGCTTCCGAAATTTCCACGTGATACTTCCGGAGTTGGTGGAGATCTTTTGAATAATCTTTATTTTCTTTTTCGGTTTCGAGAATGTTTTCGAGTGCGTCGGTTGTGTTGCCCATGGCCGATACCACAATGAGTAACTTCTCATCGTGAAATGATCGGATGATGCTGATCACATTTTTAATGTTTTCCGCGTTTTTAAGCGAAGCACCACCGAATTTAAAAACTTTCATCTTGTACAAGGGTAGACGGTCAATTGCGAATTACGGGATAAAAACGAATACTCGCGTTTTGGTTGGTGATGAAAGTTTGAATAAAAAAAAGGAGTTCCGTTTCGGGAACTCCTTTTTTGAAAGGTTTATAAAAATATCTTAGTTCGGCATTCTTCTTCCTGTTCCGTAGTACACATCCACGACGTATTTAAGTCCTGGTTTTGTAGGTAGCGGTCCGGCAGGTCCCTGGAAACTTTGTGTACTGCTAGGAATATTTCCTTCAAGATAGCCTGTACCACCAGTAGTTATGGTTACACCTGTTACGGCGCCACCGGCTACCGTTGCTGTTGCCGTTGCTCCACCACCTGTAGAACCGGTGATGTTTACTCTCGGTGCCTCTGTAAAACTATGACCTCCGTCGGAAACAGTGATCGCAGTAATTGCGCCATTTACCACCGTTGCATAACCAGATGCGCCATCTCCGCTAACAAAAGTTACAAGAGGAGCAGTGGTATAGCCTGTTCCGCCATTGGTAATGTTTACTCCAACTACTTTTCCATTTGACATAATCGCTGTACCTGCAACGCCTGTTCCATTGCCACCTGTAGTAAACCTCACTACCGGTGTTCCAACATAACCAGATCCGGTCGAAGTCATGTCTACTGAAATAACAGATCCACCCGTTGTAAATACTTCAGCAGATGCTCCGGCACCACCACTGAGAATAACTGTAGGAGCAGATGTGTAACCTGTACCAGGATTTGTTACTAGAACGCCCAACACGGTTTGAGATGCTGCATCAATAACGGCTTGGCCCTGAGCACGAACACCGTTCGAAAATTGTGGAGCGCTAAACGTAACAGTAGGAGCATAAACATGGTTCAATCCGCCCGATGTAATATTTACCTGAGCTACCGGAGAACCCATTACGGCTGTTGCAGTTGCACCTGTTCCACCACCACCGGTGAATGAGATTGCAGGAGCGGCTGTAAAGGCAGTACCGTTGGCTGTTACTGTAATGGCAACAACACGGCCGTTAGCGACCTGAGCCGTTGCGGCTGCGCCAGTACCACCACCACCTGTGAATACTACTGTTGGAGCTGATGTGTAACCAGTTCCCTGTGCAGTAACAGCGATGCTGAATACCTGTTGATTTGTTGCATCCAATGCTGAAGTTGCTGTTGCAGTAGTACCTCCTGAAATAAGCGTAACTGTTGGTGTTACATAACCAGAGCCCGGGGTAACAACAGTGATTCCTGTTACTACACCATTGGTTACCGTGGCTGTTGCAGTTGCACCAGTTCCACCACCACCAATCTGCACTAGAGGAGTGCCTGAATAACCAGAACCTCCGTTGGTAACGTTTATTTTATCAATGGCTCCTGTGCTTGCAGAGATAGACGTTGAAGCGGTCGCTTGTGTTGTATAAGGTTCGAAAACTATAGTAACTCCAGATCCGCTGGGAACGTTTGAATATTGTAGCGGAGCACCTCCAAACAATGTACGGTATGTGAAGGTTCTGTCTCCAGGAATTACTCCAGTATAGCCATCCGTTTCAAATAATGTTTGAGTAGCTGCAATCTGAGAATAGCTGAATATGATTGGCAAACCATCGACTGCCGCAGGTACAGTTATCGAGTAATTACCAGCTGTTGTTGTGGCAACCACCCCTGTTGAATAAGAGGCCTGGAGAATATTTCCAACATAGTCCGGAGTGAAATCATCGCTCAAATCCGCAGTGAGAAATTTTTCAGCAAAATCAGAATTATTTGTTGCATCAATGGATGCCAAAAGTGTTGTTCCATCAGGAACATTCTCACGGGTTTTGTTGGTAAGATCAGTTTGTATGCTTACACGGCCTGTAATAACAGCCGCATTTGCTCCTGTTGTTTCAAAAATCGGAATTTGATTGCCTACAAATCGAATAGAACCTGTTGAGGTAGTATTTGCAGAATCAACGGCAGCGATATAGTTCGCCGTTGTAAATCCTGTTTTCTCTACGGTAACATTCACGGCACTGCGGAAGAAACCATTAAACACAACCATACCTGAGGCATCTGTTGTGTCCTTGATGATTTTACCAAACTGACTGATGGTTACGATTGCGTCTGCGACTACTGCATTTGTAGCGCTGGATCGAGAGCCTTCGTTATTATAAATTGACGAAGTGGATCCTGAAATAACAGTAATGGCATAATTCACAATCCCTGCGGCATTAATTCGCTTCAAGGAATCACTAACACGAAGAGAATCTTCCAGGTATGCGATCTTATCATTTCTTAGATCTGCTAATGTTGGACCGTCATCTTTACACGACCAAACGGTAGCGACAAAAAGTACGAGCATGACGGGGATCACGGCGTACCGGATTTTACTTGTTTTTTTCATAGTTGTTTAAATTAAGGAGAATATCAAAAGTATTTTAAGGTTACAGAGGCATTGATGCTTAAGGTGGCAACCTTGAGGTTGTCGCCCCACATCTCGGTGGTGTTTTTGAGGTAGTATTTTCCACTGCTGTCGGGCCGGTTCACGGGTTTCAGATTATAGTGATAGCGAAACTCCAGCGCGACGGGGTATGAGTAAATTTTCATTTCTGCAGCAATCCCGCCAATTAATCCGAATTGGTTACGATAGAAATCACTCGATACATCCGAATTGCCTTTATATTCAACAGGATCATATCCTCCCACTTTCACATAATTCGTATATCGATCACGAATAGCAACAGAATAACTATAGAATGCACCCAATAGCAATTTGGGTTGTAAAGGCTCATCATTGAGGGCTGGTAATCCAAATTCGGCAAGCAGCGGCACCTGAATATTATGAAAAATCAATTTCGCATTATTGTGTTGTAACTCAGGAGGCAACACGGTGTAATCATAAAGATTGCCGCCTTGCTGAAAATAAAGCAGCTCAGTCCTGGCCGTAAGAAAACTGAAGAAAGGTCGTTTCACAAATGCTCCGACATTAAAGCCCGGGATGGCGTCATATACTCTGTCTCCAACGAAGGAGTTAAAATTAATACCCGCTTTTGCGCCCACAGAAAACTGGGCAAATGAATTGATGCTCCAGAAAAAACCGAAACAGATGAGGAGGGTTTTTAATTTCATTTTACTCTTTATTGAAAAGGCGAGCAAAACTATACAAGTATTCCCAATTCCAAAATACCCATTTTGTAGTATTTGGAATTTCTAAGCAACTTCAATCTACGCGATTTCTACGGAGTTTACTGAAATTTACCTAGTTAAACTTATATTTTATATTTTTCGCCTTGGAATTAGGGAAACGTTGTTATTTCGATAACAAACGCATACCGTTTGAACAGATTTATCCAAGTTTGCCGCTAAAAGTGACCCGAATACATTTCTAAAAATTAAAAAAACATGAAAAAATTAATGCTCGTTGCTGTTTCATTGATTGCGTTCACAGCTCAGGCCCAACAGGAGAAAGGTGATTTAGCCATTCAATTCTCAGGAAATTACTATTCCCAAACAGTAAATTCAGGATCTACTGAAATCAAGACCTATGGAGGAAACATTTACATGAAAATAGGTAAGTTTTTTACGCAGAACGTTGAAATGGGCGTTAAACCCAATGTCACGTTCTTTCCAGATCAAGAATCTAAAATTGTGGATGGAAAAATAGTGACCAAGACAAAGCTCAAATCAAATGTTGGTTTTGGCATCTATGGCACGTATTCATTTTTAACGGCAGACGCAAAGTTTATGCCTTATGCCGGAGCTGAGATCAGTTACGTTCCGTCTGGCGAGGAATCAACGGTAAACCTTGGGCCCTATGCCGGCGTAAAATATTTTGTTACCGAGAAGATCAATCTGGATGCAAACATGAGTTACCTCATGAATCTTGGAAGCAGCTATGAAACCGACGTGAACATCGGTGGAATGTTTACGTTCAACGTCGGTGTTGGAATTATTCTCGGAAAGCTGTTATAAGAGCGTGAATGAAAATAATGTGTTGACCCGTAGAGTTTAAACCTGATTGGAAATGAAGACTATCCCCTGGCGTATTGCATTATGTATCGCATTTCTTGTCTGTGATTTTTGTGCCGTGGCACAGAATATTTATCTAACACCCTACAAGAAGATCGCGGTAAGTGATAAGCAAATTTCATCCATTTCATTTTCGTCGGATGCATCCTCGTTCGCAGCTGCCGATCTGAAAGGCAATGCTACTCTATATAGTGTTACCACCGGCCAGCAAACCGGAAAGATCGCGGCCCCGGCTCCGGCCCTGTTTCATGATTTCATCAATGACAATAAAACATTTCTTCTGCTGGACAATGGTGGACGTCTCACGAAGTACAACATGGAAACCAAAGAGTCCAGTTTTTCAGAATTTTCTAAAGGATTAAAAGTCGCTTCACTGGATCCCAGCCAGGAGTACCTCACATTCCTGAATAAAGACAACGGCGTTGAAATTTTTGACCTTGCTTCCGGAATGACAGCTGGCCGAATTCAAAAAATAGCTGCTCTTGACAACACCATGTTTCTGGGCTTTGATCGCTTTGGCCAGCAGCTTGCCGCCATCAATAAAACAGGTGATGCCGTTACCTGGAATCCACTCAACCAGCAACTCCTAAGGCAATTAAAACTTCAAAGCGGTGACTTTCAGGGGTCACGTTCTGTTATTCAATCCGCTTCCACCAACAGCAGTGGAGATCTTTTTTTAATCGGGCTGCAGGAAGTTTTTATTCCCAAAGGCGGCATGCAGGGGAGAAATCAGCCAGAGCGAAGAAATATGATTGTGGCGTATGATTGGCTATCCGGACAGGAAGTAAAACGAGTACCGCTTCGCTACCGGGCTGATGGCATGGCGCTCGGTCCCGGACCAATGAACGTGGCTTATTTTTCAAGCGATACGCGTTCCATTGATCTGCTTAATCTTGATAAAGCAGAAGTGAGCAGCAGTGTTTCTGTTGATGAAAAACCAACCAGCATATCGCTTTCGGATGATAATAATTTTCTTGCCGTAGGCACTGTTGCCGGAAATGTTTATTTGTATGAGGTGGTTCGCAACAATCCAACCGAAGTTAAAATAACGCGCCCCGTTATAAGCAGAAACATTGGTGACCAGGTGGTGAAAGATACCAGCATAAAAATTGAAGGACTTGTTGATGGCAACGACAAGATCGCGAAAGTATTTATTAATGGTGAGCCCGCACAGGTTGACCTGAACCGAAGCTTTTCTTCTGATGTAAAACTCACCAAGGGAAAAAACAGAATCAATGTATCCGTTCAAAACACGCAAGGAACGGTGACCGAAAAAGATTTTTACCTGACATGTGAACCCGATGCACAGCAAAAGGGAGTGGTGCAGCCGGTCGTTAAGGGAAGAAGAGTGGCACTTGTTATCGGCAACGCCGCGTATTCCAATGCAGCAAAACTTAACAATACCGTGAACGATGCGAACAGCATGGCGAATACATTGAAGAATCTGGGATTTGACGTCACGAAAATTACGGATGGGAACTACGAGCAAATGAAGACGGCCATTTATTCGTTTGGAGATAAGATTCAGGATGTGGATGTATCCTTGTTTTATTATGCTGGTCACGGACTTGAAGTTGACGGAACAAATTATCTTGTTCCCGTGGATGCCAACATTGGTTCGGCATTGGATGTAAAACTGAAAGCCATTCCGATGACGGGTGTGTTACGCACCATGGAATTTGCCAACGATGAGGGGTTAAACATGATCATTCTGGATGCCTGCCGTAACAATCCGTTCCCAACCGGAAAACGGGGTGGTGCATCCGGCCTTGCCCGCGAGCAAGCTCCGAGTGGTACGCTGATCGCCTACGCTACCGATCCAGGTTCGGTTGCCTCCGATGGAGACAAGGCCAACGGACTCTATACAGGAGAATTAATTAAACAATTAAATATCTCGCAGCGGATTGAAGATATTTTCATGAATACCAGAAATCAGGTAGAGAAACTCTCTAACGGAGGTCAGCGACCCTGGGAGGAAGCGCGACTGAAAGGTGTGTTTTACCTGAGATAATTTTCCTGCAACAAGTTCACCGATTGTCAATGAGATATTTTTATTGACTCTGCCATGAAGCCACTTGTCAGTAAAAAATTTTTACTTGAAAAATTTCCCGGCAAAGGTGGGTGGACGTATGCGCGTATTCCCGATATCGCGCCTGATAAGCATGCTCATTTTGGATGGCGGAAAGTGCGAGGAACGATTGATGGCTATGCGATCAGCAAATACCATTTAATGCCCATGGGAAACAAGAGGCTCTTCTTACCCGTGAAAGCAGAAATAAGAAAACACATCCGCAAACAAGCTGGTGATTACGTCCATGTCATTCTCTATGCCGATCATGAACCGTTGAACGTGCCAAAAGAAATGTTGCTGTGTTTAAAAGATGAACCTGCTGCAATGAAGTTTTTCAACTTCCTTTCTGAAACCGAGCAGAAGCGGTATATCCAATGGATCTATTCAGCAAAAAATGAAGAGACAAAAGTCAACCGGCTTGCAAAAACAGTTAACCGTCTTATGCAGGGATTGAAACTTCATGACCGGGAATGAATTTGCAGCATGTAATCGATCATTGGTTAAATTCCTGATTGAAATTGGTTTTCGGACAGATTTCTTTATCCGCATATTTTGCGGAGATTAAATAGTGAGAATGCGGAGAATAATGCTGTTATTTACCGCATAAATTGCGGAGAATATGAGATACATTCATCAGCTCAGCGCCTGGCCGGCCTTTACCTGGCATCATGATAAGGTGGAGAAACCTCTGGCTTCGGTACGGCACAGACAGGGCTTATTGTTGGGGAAACTGGAGGGACTCGGTTTTCAATTCCGTGAACAGGCCTCGCTGGAAAACCTTACCCTGGATGTGATTAAAACCAGTGAAATTGAAGGTGAGAAATTACCGGTGGATCAAGTGCGCTCATCCCTTGCAAAGAAATTAGGAATAAAACAGGCAGGACTTGCTAGCGCGGGACGTGATGTGGAAGGTGTTGTGGAAATGATGCTGGATGCCACACAAAAGTATAATCAACCCCTTACTGACAAACGACTGTTTACCTGGCATGCTTCGCTGTTTCCCACAGGACGAAGCGGAATGCAAAACATTTCCGTAGCGAGGTGGAGGAATGATGAAAGCGGGCCGATGGAAGTAGTATCTGGGGCACTGGGAAAAGAAAAAGTTCACTTTATTGCTCCGGAGGCTTTGCGATTGAAGGATGAAATGAAATATTTTTTGACATGGTTCAACAGCAACGAAGAGCATGATCCTGTTTTGAAAGCTGCCCTGGCACATCTCTGGTTTGTCACCATTCATCCATTTGATGATGGTAACGGACGCATGGCACGGGCCATCGCCGACATGCAACTCAGCAGGAGTGACCACAGCAAACAACGATTTTATAGTATGTCGGCACAAATACGAAAAGAAAGAACCGAGTATTACAGCATTCTTGAGAAAACCCAACGTGGCTCACTCGATATCACGGGATGGTTGTTGTGGTTTATCGAATGCCTGAACAGGTCGTTTACAGCATCCACCGAAAACTTAAAAGGGGTTCTGAACAAAGCGAAGTTTTGGGAAAAGAATCAGCGGACTCTTTTGAATGAACGACAACGCATGATGTTGAATAAGCTGATGGAAAATTTTAACGGCAAACTTACTTCATCCAAGTGGGCAAAAATTACAAAGGCATCACCGGATACTGCCCTGCGCGATATACACGATCTGATCCATAAAGGAATACTGCAGAAAGAAGACGGCGGGGGCAGAAACACACATTACACACTTACCCTATGACTTAACTTTAGTGTGGCAATTTTGTCACACCGCGGCAGATTGGATAACTATCCATAACGACCAGTCTATAAAAAAATCAATCCTGTCTGTGTTTTACAAAATGGCACACGTTTCGATTGTTTCTTAGCATTCCCCAACAAACCATGATGGTGATTCTTTATATACTGGTGGGCCTGCTGCTGCTGCGGATGCTGCTGCCGTATGTGGCAGTGTATTTTATAAACAGGAAGCTCGCACGAATAAAGGGATATGAAGGTCACATTGATAAAATTACCATGAACCTGTTTCGGGGAAGCTATACACTGGGTGGTCTTGTGGTTCATAAAACCGGTCCGAAGGTTTCTTCGCAGGAGCCTTTCTTTACGGCACAAGGAATTGATTTATTAATTCAATGGAAAGCGCTATTTAAAAAATCTATCGTGGCTACGGTTGTGATCGAACAACCCGAACTAAATCTTACAAAAGAACCCGGTGTATCAGACCCCGGAGAAAAAAGTGCTTCTTTAAAAACATTGCTGCAGGATGTTTTGCCTTTCACCATTCATTTGGGAATAAAGGATGGTATGATCAATTATGTTGACAGGACTTCCAAAGCGTATGTTGATCTTGAAGTATCAGATCTGACCGTCTGCATCCGTGATTTCGGCAACCGGCATGAGTTTTCACCAGCATACATCAACGCCAACGCGAAGATTTACCAGGGTACATTTGATTTTACCATGCAGTTATATCCGATGGCTGAACGCCTTACTTTCGATATGAACTCTGAAATAAAAAATGTCAACCTGGTCCTTTTGAATGAATTTTTTCGTGCGTATGCCGGGATTGATGTTAACCGGGGAATGTTTGACATGTATACAGAAGTGGCTGCCAGGGAAGGAGGCTTTAAGGGCTACGTGAAGCCTGTGATCAAAGAACTGGATGTCGTAGGAGCAGAAGACCGTGACGATAATCTGTTGAGAAAATTATGGGAAGGATTTGTTGCAGGCGTTTATCAGGCTATTAAAAACAAAAAAGAAGATCAGGTAGCTGCAAAAATTCCTATTGAAGGCCGTCTCGACGATCCGCACGTCAATATTTTCGTTGCGGTGCTCACCATATTTCAGAATGCTTTTTTTCATGCTATACGGCCGTCCGTGGATGACGTGATCAGCATGGCTTCGGTACGCACGTCTGTTTCTAAGGCGAGGGGTTTGGTCAAAGGAATCTTCCGACGGAAAAGCAAAGAAAGAGTTTGATCCTTTGGGCTTGTCGAACTGTAAAATTCACCTATTAAATATCGCGGTTGATCCTATGATTTCCCATCAAACAGGGCCTTGCGGGATGCCGCCAAAGGCTCGAAATGCACGCAATTACCGTATGACCATGATTTCCTCCTCATAAAAAATTTAATACCAGACATCCGTCAATATTTTATCTATTATTAACTTTATACAGTTTTATACGTATTTACCCCATGTATTTTTTTTTAGGATGGCTCTTGTTATCGGTAATTGTAGGTGCCATAGGTTTTTTTCGTGAGGGATATTTTTTCGGTCCTTTTATGATGTCGTTACTAGCCAGCCCGTTGGCTGGTTTCATTTACGTAGCACGTCTGGGGTTCGACCAGGAAGATAACCTGATGGCCTGAGTTGAGTTCGGCCCTTGTTTCTGCGAGGCGCTCAACAAGATTACCTACTGCATAAGGAACTGAGAAGTCCCGATTTTTGTCTTGCCATGTGTAGAACGCATGGTCAAATCCAATTTTATGGCACCACTCATGCACAAGATGATTAGCCAATGAAGCGTCTGTTGCCCGGTTAAAATATTCACTGTACGTATAGATTTCCTTGCTTTGGGGATAGCCATACCCAATGGTGATGCCATCACCTCCCGGCACAAGGGCAAGATAAAGATCCATGCTTCCATCCTGCACGTTTCCTACCTGCTGTTTCGCCTCCATGATTTTGGAGTATACTTTCTCATTTGAATATTCCTTAAACCGTGTCTGCTCATCTTTTTTAAAACTAAACGAACGCTTTTTCCCGGCATTTCTTCTGAAGTTCAGGATTGCATATTTAAAGGTCAGGGAATTCATCACGCGTTCAATAAGCACGATGGCCCTTCTGATCTTTACCATCTGATCTTCTGCGTAGCCATTTGTTTCGACAAGGTTCACGGTTATCATTACCACTCTTTTCCGCGGAAGCCGGAAATTTCATGCCATGTTATTCCTCGGTGTTGTGACGGATGTGCTACAGAAAATTTCAACGACCACTGCCATTTATTGGTGTGGAATAATTGCCCGTATGAAATTGATTTTTCCCCAGATCATTTCTTTGCCTCAGGGGAGGAATAGGCGGCCTTTGCTATAGTGGATTTGTTGAAATGCGCTAATGCATTGCGAATGCAGGTTTCAGTATGCGGTGGATAACCGTGTAGCATAAAACCCGAAGCCGGCGATCTTTTATATTCATAGCACGATTTTTAATTGGGAGAAATCAGCGAATCCGGTTTTTCCCGGGTGGAGATGCTATGAGAGATAAGGCATTTACGATGAATGAAATCTGGTTGGAAGGTAAATACCTCATGACTGTGGAATACCTGCGGTTGAAAGCCAATCTATATTCACTCCACAGCGAATTTGTTGAAGTCTATTATAATGATGATACAGATTCTATCGAGAAAATTCAGCGGGTGAATGATGAGGATTTAAACAAATACCTTCGGCAAATACACAGTTACCTTTTTTAAGTTTAAAATTTTTACTGATACGTTTCGGTAGTATTTTTCTGTTTCTGAAGTTCATCTGCTTTTTCATGAAGCGCGCTATTTGCCCAAGACTCATGAGTCCTGTTTGCAGCAACATCCAAACGGATTGAAATTGTGGTCGAAATTGAGACGGGAAGTAAGTTTTTGGACTTTTTGTAACAATACCATAAAAACATAGTAAGAATTATATAATCAATTCTAATATTTGATTTTTAATCTCCTATGAAATATACTTTCCTGCTTTTAGTTGTTTTGATAGCATCAGTTTGTACGGCTCAAAAACAAGATACCCTGCCGGCCCGCAGGAACATCATAAAACTCAATCTCACCACCCGGTGGCTATACAGCAATTCCACCGTGCTTTCTTACGAGCGCATAACACGACCACATCAGAGTTTTGCCGTGATGGCAGGCGTGGTTAATTTTCCTACCATTGCCGATTTTGGATCACGCATTAAGGTAAAAGAAGAAACAAAAAAGAGAGGATATGTGTACGGAGGCGAATACCGGTTTTACCTGATGAAGGAAAATAAATTTGCGGCTCCACATGGCGTTTTTATTGGGCCTTATATGAACTTCTTTCATTTCTCCAACCATCGCAATCTTACCTATACATCACCCGGTACAACAACTTCATCCAGTGCGCTCATGAAAATGGATCTTAATGTTTTAAATATCGGTGCACAATTGGGGTATCAGTTTGTCATTAAAAACCGGTGGACCATTGATCTTGTTTTTATCGGGCCATCGATTTCCAACTACTCTGTAAAGATTGATCTGGATGGAGATTTCGACGTGAGTGAAGAAGAGATTCTGGAAAGTGAAATCCTTTCTGCTCTGGTAGATCGGTTTCCACTTGTTGGTGACTTGCTTACGGACAAGGCAGTGAAGGCACATGGAAAGACAGAACGATGGGCTCCTGGTTTTCGGTACCAGTTCAACGTAGGCTATCACTTTGGCAGGAAAAAGAAGAAGTGAGATCACCCAATATCTGGCAAACATTAAACGGAATCGTTTAATGGCTAACAATAATTTTAATTATCTTTCGGTATAAACCATTTTTTATGAAAACACTTATCCTGTCGTTTGTTGTTTTGCTTGGCGGTGTGTTTGCAGTACATGCTCAGCCCACCATTACTTTGTTGACCTTTGAAAGCTATACATTTTCGGATCAGTTTAGCACTGAATATGGTGAGGGAAGGATAGGAGACGGGTTTCAATGGGGTGGAGGTTTGGAATTCGGTTTAAAGTCCGATGCTGCCATAGAAATTATTTATCAAACCATGCAAACAACGGCGAGCTACCGTGCTCTTGCCAGTACGCCAAGTGGGGACGTTGGTATTAACTACCTGATGCTGGGCGGCACCAAGTACATGCCTGTGAATGATGTTGTAAGTGGTTTTGGGAGTGTTGACGCCGGTGTGGGTTGGATGAATCCCAGTGCATCGCTGGAATCGGATGATGTTCAAAAATTTTCTATTGGTGGTCGCTTGGGTCTTCGCATCCAGACTTCCGAAAAGGTTAGTATTCGTCTTCATGGTCAGGTGCTGTCGCCAGTGCAATGGGCCGGAGGCGGAGTTTATTTTGGAACGGGCGGAGCAGGTACCGGTGTTTCTACGGGCTCTACAATCTGGCAATGGAATCTGGGAGGAAGCTTAAATTTCAGGATCAAGTAAAATTTAATACCGAGTAATTACTTTACTAAAGTAAATAGTTAAAAAAATCCCTACCAAGGGATTTTTTTATGTTGAATCTTGAATCATTACCGTCCGGTAAAAATAAATTGCATTGCCCGGACTAATTCACTTTGCAATACATCTAAAGGCGTACCCCGTGAACGTTCATTTTCTTTTGCTTGCCCAAAAGAAAACGAACCAAAAGAAAAGGGCACCAGCGACGCTGCGCACGATTTTTTTGCCGATTATCATCGACAAAAAAATTAGTTTACGCTCCGCCAACTGGCGGACTGGACCTCAGCCCGCCTTAAATTTGAACACTGCACTTACGAACTTTTAAAATTGGAAGCCTCCTTTTGTACCAATCCTAAAATCCCGTTCCACAACTTAATATCAATACATTTTTACTAACTTTTTTATTTTCCGGACAGTAGTAATCTTGAATTTAATGGATCATCCAGGCCAACCCGACATTCATGCTGAAATACGGATAGCTATTCAATGATTCAGATTCAAAAGGCGTAGTGAATTTTCCGGCAAGGAACACGTTAGCATCAGAGCCTAACCCACAGAGCACTCCAAGTTGTGGTTGAAGACTGAATTGCCAGGCATCGTTCGTAACCGCCCATTGTCCCATCACTGTCTTTTTTTCGGCATAAAATGTTCCGATACCTAAACCAAAAAATGCTCTTACCTCATCGCCCTCTTCACCAGAATAAAAATTGGTCGTAATGTGCATGGGAACGGTATTCAGGTAACGGAATTGAACTCCGGTTAATGTGGTGACTCCGTCATCGAACGAGTACGAATCGTAATTTCTTTTCTCATAAAATGTATGCCATGCGACTGACAAGCCGATGCCGATGTTGGCATTCACCATTTTTTGATAATCGAAACCCATGCCGCGGAAACTGGGTTTGCTGATGTATCCGCTGGTGTTGCCCAATCCAAAACTTACGTCATAATGCAATGCGGTGAATCCATCCTGCGCCCTGACTGAAACAGCGCTGACCAATACGATCGAAAGTATAATTAATTTTTTCATTGACGATAGAATTAAGATTAATTGGTTTTGAGGTATGGCGATTGATTGAACGCCTGGTTGATGCTGGTGATGATTCGTGTGGTGGTTGAAGCCGCGGTTCCTGTCATAAGTCCGTTAATGGCCGAACCCCATACGCCTTTCACCGGTGTTTCAGGAAGTCCATCTTCGGATTTGTCATCAATCATGGAGATCATGATTGTGCCGGAAGAATACGTATAGGCACTTGGATAATAGCACCCCCCATAACCCGGATAGGTGGGATAGTATCCCCACCATCCCCAATACCCCCACCAGTCGTTGCAATAAATTGTTGTTGTGGTTACTTCCAATCCGGCCACCATCACGGTCACATCGGCGTTGGAGGCGACCTGGGTATACCCCATCGATGTCATGTTTGCTTTTATTGCATCCAGAATAATTTTTGTAGTTCCGGCGTCGACGTATTCAATGGGTTTTCCTGTAAGAACATTTCCATTGATTTTTGGAATTTTATCAGGGATAGCATACGTATTGGAAGCGGGAAATGAATAAGATTTGTCGTACGTGGTCATCACAAGATCGAGTTCGTCCACATAATCAGCTCCGTCCGGATAACAACCCGTTATCCATGTAGCGATAATTCCTAAAAACAGAATTCTTTTTATCATAAACATTTATTTTTACTCCTACCAAATGTAAAGGAAATGCGGGGAGGAAGAAAGTAATAGCGCACGTGCGATAAACGTTAACGTCTAATTCACTTTCATCGTGCATTAGAAATAATGAAAATTTTGGTACATTCACCTTCAAATTAAAATACCCATGAAAAGAATTATTCTTACCCTTGTAATGATGTCAGCAGGCATCCTTGTGTACGCCCAACAAACTGAAACTGAACTGGTTCGAAGTGCATTTAAACTGGAAAAAAAGGCGATGGTCGCCGAGTTCCTTCAATTGAGCAATGATGATGCCGCCAAGTTCTGGCCCATTTATGATAAGTACGAGCTGGAGCGCTCGGCTTTTGGTTCACGAAGAATCACGTTGATTGATACGTATGTTACGAAATATGGCACGATGGATGACGCAAGCACTGATGCTTTAGTAAAAGAAAGTGCGTCGATCCAGAAAAAAGAAATTGCGTTGCGTGAAAAATATTACGGCCAGGTTAAAAAAGCCATATCCACGGGAGTTGCTGCCCGTTTTTATCAAATTGAAGATGCGATCAACGTAGGTGTGCGCATGGAGTTGTATGATGCAATTCCAATGCTCCAGGGTAAATAGATTCGTTTCGAATGTTTTATTCAATGCCCCAATGATTTGGGGCATTTTTTTTTGTTGTAGCTTTAATTAAAATCTTAATTAAAATGGTAAGAGTTCGATATACATGTCTGGTATTCGTGGCAATGTTTTTTGTTCATGGAACGTGGGCTCAGGAGCAATGGCCACGCGAGATTGAAACCCCTGAAGCAAAGATTACACTTTATCAACCGCAACCAGAAACCTTTTCCGGTGATAAGTTAAGTGTACGCGCTGCTGTTGCGGTAACACCAAAAACCAGTGAACCTGTTTTTGGTGCGATATGGGTAGATGCCCGTGTGGCGACAGACAGAACTGCACGAATTATTACGTTGGTCAATGTGAAAGTGACCGCAGTGAAATTTCCGCAAGCGATAGATTCTGTGAAAGTAAAAAAATTCAAAAGTATTTTGGAGACCGAGATAATAAAATGGGATATGCACATGTCGTTGGATGATCTTCTCGCTACGCTGGAATTGAACAATAAAGAAAAGGACGCCAACGACAATTTTAAAACCGATGCTCCTGAAATTATCATTGCTTCAACACCTTCGGTACTGGTACTGATTGATGGTGAACCGAAGTTTGAAAAAATAACGGATACCAAACTGGAAAGGGTAATGAACTCACCTTATTTTATCGTAAAGAATAAGGACGGGAAATATTACCTGAATGCCGACGAACAGTGGTATGTGACGGAAGCCATCTTGGGAGATTGGAAAAAGACCAGCTATCCACCCAAGGAAGTAAAAAAACAGGAAGCAAAATTTTCTGAAAATAAACCTCCGGTCTCAGAAGCTGAAAAAGCAATAGCCGCCACGGAGAAAAAGAACAAGACCAAAGAGGAACTGAAAATCATTGTACGAACAGCGCCTGCGGAAATGATTATGACAGAGGGCGAGTCTGTGTTTACGCCCATTCAAGGCACGCAATTATTATATGTGAAGAACACGAAGAGTCACCTCTTCATGAATATTCAAACGCAGGAGTATTTCATATTAATTTCCGGACGTTGGTACAATTCAAAGAGCTTAAAAGGTCCATGGGCGTTTGTCGCAGCAGACAAACTTCCTCCGGACTTTGCAAAAATTCCGGAGGGTTCAGAAAAGGATGTTGTGTTGGCCAGTGTGGCCGGAACTCCTGCTGCGAAGGAAGCCTTGCTGGATGCACAGGTTCCTCAGACTGCTGCTGTGGATCGTAAGACGGCCAAAGTAGAGGTGAAGTATGATGGAGAGCCCAAGTTTGAAGCCATTGAAGGGACAACGTTATCCTATGCGGTGAATACAGCCAGCAAGGTAATCTTGTCAGACAAAACCTATTATGTATGTGAAAATGCGGTGTGGTTTACTGGTAAGACACCCACCGGACCATGGGCAGTTTCAACAGAAATTCCCAAAGATGTTTCGAAAATTCCGCCCAGCAGTCCTGTGTACAATGTAAAGTATGTGTATATCTACGATAGTACCCCGGATGTTGTATACGTTGGGTATACCCCTGGGTATGTGGGATGTTATGCCTATGGCCCAACTGTTGTGTATGGCACGGGCTATTATTACAATCCATGGTACGGACCTTATTATTATCCGATGCCCATGACGTATGGAATGGGCATGGCGTATAATCCTTACATGGGCTGGAGTGTGGGTATATCGTTTCATGTAGGTTTTTATGGCGGAGGCTTTTACGGACCACCCATGTATCGTCCGCCGTATTATGCACACCACGGCGGTGGTTATTATGGGCACGGTGGAGGGAACACCGTTATCATTAATAATGGAAATATTAACCGGGGTAATAATATTTATAACAACAACAATCAAAGTGGTGTGCGACCTTCAACACGTCCTTCAAATGGACAAGGCCAGGCAAATCGTCCTTCCACACAACCTGCCAACGGACAGGGAAGACCAGGCGCTTCGACCCAGCCTTCTTCTGGGCCAAGAAATGATGTGATGACCGATCGGAGTGGTAACGTCTATCAAAAGCAAGGTCAGGAGTGGAAGCAAAACAACGGCAGAGATTGGCAGTCTACTCAACAAAACAGCCGTGATCTGGATGCACAGCAGATGAATCGCGATCGTGGCGCACAACGTCAAATGAATGCCGGCCAATTTGGGGGAGGCGGTATGGGTGGCGGAATGGGAGGAGGAGGCTTTGGTGGTGGTGGAATGGGAGGAGGAGGCAGAAGAAGATAAAGAAACAATGAGTGTATATGCACACGGATTTATTAAGAACATCGTTCATCCTTCAATTGTATAATTCAATCTAAACGGGTATTGTATGAAAGTAGCAAGTTGTCTGCTGAGTCTTCTGGTGGTTCTATCATTTCAATCTATGGCGCAAAAGCAAAACCGGTTGCAACCGGGCAAGATGTATGCAGCTGGTGAAACATTGTATTCGCCGCGTTTCGGATTTAAAGCTAACGTTCCTGAAGGATGGGAGGGAATTCTTCCACGCGAAACAGAAGTATTTCTATTAACAACAACGACATCAACATACGGAGAGATCTATGTATTTGGCCGCGATCACGGTGACCTTGTTTCTATTAAAAATGAGTGGGCAAAAGGGGTGGAATTGGGCGAAACAATTCGCCTGAAAGCACTTAATCCAACCATCACCGGAGATTTTCTCAGTACGGACATTGCCGCACAAGGCGATCAGGTAAATAAAGGCAACAAAGGTTTTGCCGCAACACGCTGTAGCCCAAGCGGGCCTTGTGTCACTACGTTCATGGTGGCACCTGTACAATTTTTTGAGTCGGTAAAAAGTACGGTAACAAAATTTATGAAGGAGAGTGCCTTTGAACCTCCTTCGAACAAAAGTCCCTATGAAGATTTTGACTGGAGTGATTTCTTGGGAAACAAGGTACTTGTCACGTATGCTTCGGTTTCAGGTGGTTCAAAAGAAACGATGATACACCTTTGCAAAGATGGAAGCTTTACAGCCAGCATTAAGAAGAAAGGTTTTTTTAAAGAACAAAATCCGAAGTATAAAGGAAGCATGTCAGGACAATGGACAGCGAAAGGAGATGGGGAGAAAGCAACGGTTCAATTCATCTTCTCGGACAAAGGCCTGCCTCCTGTTGAAGTTGCTTTGTTGATGAAGGATGAAAAAGTTACAAGTGACGGAGAACGCTACTTTGTAGGCGAGTCCGATAAATGTAAATAATGTACTGCAGTATCACCAGCCACCACCCAGTGCCTTATAAAGCTGCACGGTAGAGATCAATTGATTTTGAAGTACGATTGACTTTTCAAATTGTGAATTGAACAACTCCCGTTCGGCATCCAATACCTGCAGGAAGGATGTGTATCCACCATCATAAAGTGCTTTCGATAACATCAATGATTTTTCAGAAGCAGCTACTTGTCGCTGACGTGCACCGAATTCATTTCCATACGTCCTGATGGAGGCTAACGAATTTTCCACTTCAGCAAACGCATTCAGCACCGTTTTCTCGTAAGCAAACGCTACTTGTTGCGCTACAGCTTTTTCCGCTTCTACTCTTCGCTTGTTCTGACGAAAATGGAATGCTGTACCCGCTAGTTGTCCTGTAATACTTCCAAGAAATGCACCGGGTTGAAATAACGTTGAGATTTCCGGACTGGCAACACCCAGAAAACCAGTGAGACTTAAAGAAGGGAACCGCATGGCAACAGCAACACCAACCCGTTCTGTTTGTGCAACGAGTTGTTGTTCAGCAGATCGTATGTCGGGTCTGCGTTCCAATAACTCCGAAGGAATTCCGCTTGGAATGTCGATGGGTAATTGTTGTTGATTATTCAGTAATCCTCGTGAAACGGGAACGTACGATTGTCCCAATAAAATATTGAGCGCATTTTCAGTATAGATGATCGATCGTTCCAGACTATATAATTGTGCTTTTGCTGATTCTGCAATTTGTTCTGCCTGCAATTTATCCAGCTCAGACACCTGACCCTGATTAAATCGCAGTGTAATAATGCGCAGGTATTCGTTTCGGGTTTCAACGGTTCGTTGTGTAATGGTGAGGCGTTCGTCCAAACCACGTAATTGAAAATACAATTCAGCCACCTGTGCCACTAAACTGATGTAAAGGGATTTACGATTTTCATCCGTAGCAACGAGATCAGCAAATGCTGCACGACTGGAGTGTCGTAATTTTCCCCAGATATCAATCTCCCATGAGACACTGCCCAATGCAGAAAAAGAATTTGTGGGAAACGTAACTCCTGCCTCCCCGGAGGACTGACCAAAATCAGTGGCACGAGCCCGTGCTGCATAATCGAAGGATGGAAAAAGGTTTGCCTGGTTGAATCCCAGAATCGCTTTCGACTCTTCCACGCGTGCAATGGCAATTTTTAAATCAAGATTTTTAGCGACAGCCGTATGCATTAATCGTTGCAATACGGTATCCTGATAAATATCCCACCACTTCATGTTGGTGATGGAATCCGTTTTTGCCGTGGCGACAGAATCTGCTTTTTGTGTATAGGCTTCCGGTTTTTTTGTTTCCGGCCTTGAATACTTAGGCCCTACTGCGCATCCGGCAAGTGCACCTACGGTTAATCCGATGAAAATTATTTTCTTCATATCAATGAGCCGGTTCAGATGGTGAAACATGAGAATCGGTATTTCCTACGTGTCCAGGCGGATTCTTTTTTGCTCCGAAGCTTTCAATAAACACAAACAACGCGGGCACAACAATAACACCAATGATGGTGGCAATCAAGGTTCCGCTGAACACGGCCATCCCCATTACCTTCCGAGCCTCAGCACCCGCGCCCGATGCCGTTAGTAGTGGCACCACACCTAACATAAAAGCAAACGAAGTCATTAAGATAGGTCGAAGACGGAGCTTGGCGGATTCCAACGCTGCGTCAAAAAGCGATTTGCCTTGCTCTTCGTGAAGCATTTTGGCAAACTCAACAATCAGGATTGCGTTCTTTGCCGTAAGTCCGATCAACATCACAAGTCCGATTTGTGCAAACACATTGTTCACGTAGCTCGGACTCCACAAACCGCCAAGCCATAATCCCAGGAAGGCTCCGAAAATGGCAGCTGGTACACCAAGCAATACACTGAAAGGAAGTTTCCAGCTTTCATATTGCGCGGCAAGAATCAGGAATACAAATGCCAACGCCATGAGGAACATGGTGCCTCCGGTTCCTTCTGCAGCTTTTTCCTGGTACGACATGTTACTCCATGCAATTCCAATTTCTTTGGGCAACGTTGCAGCAACTTCTTCCAATGCATGCAATGCATCGGCTGAACTGTATCCTTCAGCAGGAGCTCCAGAGATTTCAGCAGCACGAAACATATTGAAACGATTGGTGTAGGATGGGCCAACAATGTCTTCGACTTGTGCCAGTGTATTTAATGGAATGATTTCTCCCGACCGGCTTCTCACATAATACCGTGCAATGTCATCGGGACTGAGACGATCTTCGGCTTCAGCCTGTACAAAGACTTTATACTGACGACCGAACCGATTAAAGTCATTGACATAACTACTACCCAGGTAGGTAGAGATGGTGCTTGTAATTTCATTCTGATCGATGTTCAGTTTTTCTGCTTTATCATAATCAATCACAATTTGTTTCTGCGGTACATTCGATCTGTACAAGGTAAAGGCATTGGCAATCTCAGGTCTCTTTTTGGCTTCAGCAACAAAGTTGCGTGCCTGCTGATCCAGATACTGAGGTGTGTTCCCTGATCTGTCGAGCAATTGCATGGTGAACCCGGCAGAAGTTCCAAGACCTTCAATGGGTGGAGGTCCGAACGCAATTGCTGTGGCATCTGAAATTGTATTTCTGAATGCGAGATTGGTTTGTTGAATTAATTGCTTTGCTGTTTTCTCTCTTTCATGCCAGGGTTTTAACGAAACAAACACGAAGGCATTATTCGTAGAATAAGATTGTGTGAGCATGCTGTACCCAACCACCATCGTGGAAAAGGCAACACCTTCCGTATCGTTAATGATCTTTTCTATTTTTCTCGCTACTTCATCCGTACGCTCTGTGGACGAAGCATCAGGAAGCTGAATATTCACGAGGTAATATCCTTCGTCTTCTTCCGGTACAAAACCTCCAGGTATGTTTCTTCCAAGCAAGGCCGTTACACCAAGTACGACGCCGATGATAATGACGGATCGAATTGATTTACGTGCGACAATACCCGCAAGTCCTGTGTATCCCAACGTGAACTTGTCAAACATGCGGTTGAATGCATCAAAGAATCGTTGCAACCATCCGGTTGATTTCTTTTTTGGTTTCAATAAAATGGCACTCAAGGCCGGGCTTAGTGTAAGCGCATTGAACGCTGAGAATAAAACAGAGATGGCAATGGTGATGGCAAACTGCTGATATAATCTGCCTGTAATACCTCCGGCAAAAGCAACGGGTACAAATACAGCGGCAAGAATAAGTGCAATGGCGATTACGGGTCCGCCCACTTCCTTCATTGCTTTCTGAGTAGCTTCTTTCGGATTCATGCCGTGCTCAATATTATGCATTACCGCTTCCACCACCACGATGGCATCATCCACTACAAGACCTATAGCGAGTACTAATCCTAACAGCGATAAAACATTTACTGAAAAACCCAGCAACGGGAAAATGATAAATGTTCCGATCAACGAAACAGGCACAGTTAATAATGGAATCAGGGTTGCGCGCCAGTCTTGCAGGAACAAAAACACAACAATGATCACCAGGAAGGTAGCTTCGAAAAGCGTGTGAATAATTTCTTCAATACCTACTGATACGGATTCTGTCGTGTTCAGCGAGATGTCATACCTCAGGTCTTCAGGAAATCTGGAATTTAAATCACTCATGGTATTCTTCACCAAATCCGCAACCTCTAAGGCATTCGAACCAGGCATCTGATAAACCACAATCGTACTGGCTGCTTTTTTATTAAGCCGGCTAAAGGAATTATAGTTTTCCATCCCTAACTCAAGGCGGGCAATATCTTTCAGACGAATGATGGAACCTTTTTCATCGGATTTAACAATGATGTTTCCGAATTCCTCTTCAGTAATCAAACGCTCCTGCAACAACACGCTATAGGTGTACTCAACGCCTTTAGGTGAGGGCGGTGCTCCAAACTTACCGCCGGGCGCAATTGCATTTTGTTTTTTTACGGCATTCGCCACATCGTTTACAGTAAGATTAAGCTTGGTAAGCTGATCGGGCTTTAACCAAACACGCATGGCATAGTCGGCACCACCAAAGAGTACAACATCACCCACACCTTTTAATCGTTTTAATTGATCGACGATATTGATGTTGGCATAGTTGTTTAAAAACAGACCATCATAGGTTGAATCTGGTGATGTAAGCGATACCAGCATGATGGGAAATACCAATGATTTTTTAGTGGTAACACCAAACGCCTTCACTTCATTGGGCATTTTAGCACTCGCCTGTGATACCCGATTTTGCGTGAGCATGTTGGCATTGTCGAGATCGGTTCCCACTTCGAACGATACTTGTAAAGTCAATGATCCATCGGCTGCGTTGATGGATTTCATGTACAGCATTTCTTCAACACCGTTCACCTGTTGTTCAATCGGAGTAGCCACAGCCTGCTCTACGTTCACAGCGTTAGCGCCATTGAACAATGTAGTTACCTGCACCATGGGTGGTGTAATTTCCGGATACTTGGAAATAGGGATTCCGCGGAGTGTGATCAACCCCATCACCACCATCAGGATGGAAATCACCATCGCTACAATGGGCCTTCGGATAAAAAATTCGCTCATAAAATCTGAAGGTTAATTATTCTTTGGTGACAGCTTGCGTCTCGTCAGGCCATTTCGTTTCCACAACTTCAATTTTGGAGTTGGGTGTTAATGATGCAGTTCCAATGATCGCTACCCGGTCGCCTGCTTTAAGTCCTTTTTTGATGATCCACGCATCACCTACTTTAGGCCCTGTCTCGACAAGACTTACTTTCAGTGTACTGGAATCGGTTATCGTAAATACCTGTGCAAGATTCTGAAGTTGAAATACAGAACGTTGTGGCACCAGCACGGCATGAGGATAGGTGCTTAATAATATCCTTGTCTTTACAAACGAGCCGGGTCTCAACAACCCCTTGGGATTCGGGAACGTAGCCTCGATAGTAAGTGTTCCTGTTTTCGAATCAATTTCCCGATCAGCAAAATTGACCTGGCCTGATTGAGGATAGATCGATCCATCGGCCAGTATCAATTGGATATTTTTTCGTGCTGAAGAAAGTTCTTCGGCACTCATTTGTGCAATGCGCAGGTATTCACGTTCACTAATCTGAAAGCGAACACGTAAGCCGGTTACACTTGAGATGGTGGCCAGTGTGGATGAGTTTCCCAGCCGGCTTACATAGTCACCAACCCGCACATTTGAAATTCCGACAACCCCATCGAAGGGTGCGTATACTTTGGTATAACCCAGTTCTACGTTTGCATTATCAACAGAAGCCTGGTTTGCCCGGACTTGTGCTTGCGACGCTTCGAAAGCAGCCGTAGCATTATCTAGGTCCTGTTTACTTAAGGCATTCATTTCAGCCAATGGCTTTACGCGGCTTAGTTCACTTTGAGCGCGCACCAACTCCGTTTTGGCTTTGGAGAGTTCACTGATCTGGCGATCGAGCTGATTTTTATATTCAATGTCATCGATAACATATAATAGAGTTCCTTTTTTTACAGCAGAACCTTCCTTGAAATTGACTTGCGTAACCCACCCCTCTACACGCGCGCGTATCGCCACATCAGACTCTCCATATACCTGACCTACAAATTCTTCGTAGAGCGGAACGTCATTCTCGATGGCTTTTACCACGTTTACTTTGACGGGGGGAAGTGTTGGGGCTTCTGTTTTCTTACAGGCGATGACTGTCACTACAATCAGAACAAAGAGTGCCAGTTTCTGAAAGCTCACGGTCTTATTAAAAAGTCTCATACAAGGGTATTTGGTGGGAAAGATAGGAATAGGTTGTTAATAAAAGTCTGATTTACGTCAAGGATCTGTAAAATGGTGTGGAATTGAGTATATCCAGCAGAAAAAGTGTTTTGATACAACTTAAAAAAAGATTTATATTAGGCTTTAAATAAGACTACACATGAAATCAATTTTAGTTATTCTTCTCAGTATCATCTCTTTTGGGGTATTCGCGCAAGCCAAACCTGCATCGGCAGGAGCAAATTGTTTTAAAGAATGGTATACCCTTTTTAAAGAACGCGGAGCCAATCCGATTCCCGATGGTACTCAGGATGTCATTATTACGCTTCGAGGCAGCGATTACTCAGAGTGTTTTATCGGAAAAATCGATGTGTCTGCAGGAAGATTAGCGGGTAAACTTCAGATTCAAAAAGCAGATGGAACCTATGAGGAGTTTGACAAAAGAGTGAGTGCAGGATATCAGGATGCTTCGACCGGAACATTGAAAGAGGAATTGCGCGATATCACAAACGGTATGAGCGCTTCTGTTACGCTGACCGATGGTGAAACGATTCGTTTGTTTTTCTATAAATATTTAGCTGAAAAAGTGAAGGCTAATAAGAAAGCTCCATCCCCCGCATCGTTAGTAAAAATTTAAAGCGTAGTGAAGAATTTCAAAGCTCTGAGTATCTCAGAGCTTTTTTTTTGAGATTTAAACTTTATTTTACCTGGGTTAAATTATTTTGTATTACCACTTGAGTTCGATGGACAACATCTGGAAAAATGACAAGGGCTTCCTGTGGATGCTGGCTATTAGCCTGGTGTCATTAGTCAGCACGCAGATCACCATCGGGATCATTTGGGAGAACAAATTTATTTTACGGGTAGGTTTTTTCTTATTCACCCTGGTTGCCATTAAATCTTCAGTACTTCGAGATACGGGTAAGCTCATTGGCTATTCCATTGCATCCGTCATGCTGCTCATGGCGATTTTTATGATATGGGATGAAAATCAACTGCTGACGATCGTATATACGGGATTGGCAACATGTAATTTGATTTACATTATTATGCTGGTCATCAATCAGATTTTTGTCGGTGGAGAAATCACCATTTATAAAATCGGAGGGAGTGTGGCTGTTTATATATTGCTGGGTCAATTGTGGGCTTTACTTTATCTCACTACTTATATTATTGACCCGGGTGCTTTCACCCATGGAGGAGCGATGATCCAAATCGATGATGCATTAAAGCATTTGTCATACTTCAGTTTTGTGACACTGACAACTATTGGATATGGTGACATCATCGCCATTAGTTCGATAGCGCGTATTTTGTCGATGATGGAGGGTTTGTTGGGTCAATTATTTCCGGCGATCTTTATTGCCAAGTTGGTCAGTCTTCAAATCGGACGAGTCAAAAAATAAATTTTAAATACTTGATAAAAATCAGGTTAATCCAGCTGAATTATTTTTTAAGTTGACTTTAATTACAAACTAACCCCAATTGTATGTGTCGCTGGATGGCTTATACCGGTGGAACAATCCGACTGCAAGAGTTGCTGTTCGAGCCCAAGGACAACCTGATTGATCAGAGCATGAGTTCACGTTCAGCGGAAACACCTACCAATGGTGATGGTTTTGGAGTTGGGTGGTATAGTAAATGGGAGCGTCCGGGTCTTTTTCGTAGCATTCGGCCTGCATGGAACGACTCCAACCTGCGTGATCTTGCAGCGAATATTGAGTCGCACCTTTTTCTTGCACATGTGCGGGCCACTTCACTGGCCACGGTTCAGGAAACCAACTGCCATCCCTTCCGCTACAACCAGTGGTTGTTTGTACACAATGGAGAAATTTTTGAGGTAGAGAAATTCCGAAGAGAACTCCTATTAGCTGTTGACCCGAAATATTTTGAGAACATCCTGGGATCAACAGATTCTGAGCTGATGTTTCATCTCGCACTTTCTTTTGGATTGGAGCAAGATCCTGAAGCCGCGATGGCAAAGATGGCGGGATTTGTTGAACGCATTGGTAAGAAATACGATGTGCCGGAATCGGTGTGGATGACGGTTGGGTTATCGGACGGAAAAACATTATGGGCCTTTCGATATGCCAGTGATGGAAACGCGCCGACACTTTTTCATAGTCGCGAGGCTAGCGAACTGATTAAAATCAATCCTATACTCAAAGATCGGCTCAGTGACACGGCCCGTACGGTTGTATCAGAGCCTATCGGAAAATTTGCAGCGATGTGGTCGGAAGTGCCCCAAAGTTCTATCGCGGTTGTTCATGAGGGAAAAGTGACCATAAAGCCATTCCGACCTATAAACGCCTAAATCTAAAAAATGTGAAATATTTACTCAAACCCGGTATCCATTGGCTTTTTATCTTTATTCCAATAGCGCTTTTGCTGGAATTCAATCATGCCTCCGCGCCACTGATATTTTTTTCAGCAGCACTTTCCATCATACCCATTGCAAGACTTATCGGAAATTCAACAGAACAACTGGCGGGCTACACTGGCGATGCCGTAGGTGGTTTGCTCAATGCGACGTTTGGCAATTTTCCTGAACTGATTATTTGCATCATTGCCCTCAAGGCCGGGTTGCACGGAATGGTGTTGGCCTCGCTGGCCGGAGCAATTCTTGCCAACCTGTTGTTGGCGATGGGTATTTCTTTTTTTGTGGGCGGCACAAAATTTCATAATCAGGATTACAATGTTACCAGCATCCGGGTCTACAGTTCCATGATGCTGATCGCTGTCATTAGCCTTACGATACCCAGTGGTTTTCATATGCTCACGGCTGGCACAGGAGCTATCGAAAATGAAAACAGGTTAAATATTTACCTGGCCATTGTTCTGCTTACCGGATATGTGTTGTATCTTTTTTTTATGATCAAGACCCACGCTGATTTTTTCAAAAGCGAGGGTGGAGCACATGAAGAAGAACACGAAGGAAAATGGTCAATCTCAAGAGCACTGATCACGCTTGTCGTTGCATCCGTACTGGCTGCTTTTATGAGTGAAGTATTGGTGGGTGCAGCAGAAAAAACCGGAGAGGTATTGGGCATGTCAAGTGTATTCATTGGGGTAATCTTCCTTGCCATTGTTGGGGGTGCAGCAGAAAGCATTTCGGCAATCACGATGGGCGCTAAAAATAAAATGGACCTCAGTATCGGCATTGCGTTGGGCAGCTCGATACAAATTGCACTTTTTATTGCGCCCATGCTGGTGATCATGAGTACGTTTGTTGGACCGGGACAAATGAACCTTTCATTCCCGAAGGGCTTGATCATAGCCCTGTTTCTCTCTGTGATACTGGCCGCGATGGTGGCGGGTGATGGACGATCCAACTGGTACAAGGGCGTTCAGCTGATCATGGTATACCTGATCATCAGTATGATGTTGTATTTTATTCCGATGGCATAGAAGTATGATGAAGGATCACAACTTTTGGAAAAATCAAGTTAAAGAAGCAGCCCTATTAAATCCGGTCGACCGCATCGCTGAAGTGTTGTTCGGATTAATCATGGTGCTAAGTTTTACCGGGGCAATCAGCGCAAGTACTGATGCCCGCGAAGATGTGCGTGAATTATTATGGGCTGCGTTGGGCTGTAACGTGGCGTGGGGATTGGTGGACGCGATCATGTACCTGATGAATGTTGCCGTTGAGCGAGGACGTGCCATCACGGTAATAAAAAAAATGCATGCTTCCACAAACCCTGAAGAGTCGGCCCGGATTCTTAAGGATGAAATGCAACCCGCCATTGCCAGTCTGATGACTCATGAGGAATTGAAAGGAATAAGTCATCGGTTAAAATCGCTGCCCATACCTTCCGGAAAATATTTGATTACCGGCCGCGATTTATGGGCGGGTGTAGAGATTTTTATGCTCGTATTTCTTTGCACATTTCCCGTGGCAATTCCCTTTGGGTTATTTGATGATCTGGCTGTAGCTATGCGGGCATCCAATGGCGTTGCCCTGATACTACTATTTATTGGCGGATATATTCTTGCGGGTTATGCGGGATTCAGACGAATAATAACAGCGTTTATTTATGCGCTCATTGGTGTATTGCTTGTAGCGATTACAATGGCATTAGGAGGATAGCTTTTTATGACCATGAAAAAAGTAGTATTCATTTCCATTAGTTTTGTAGCCTTTTCTCTCAGCGTTTATGCTCAGGAATCTTCTTCCGAGCCTGGTAAGAAATGGAATTTTAGTACGGATGCCAACTTCTATTTTATTCCGGATGATTTTTTTATTCTTCCGGTTTTTCGTGCTGATAAAAGCAAACTGCACCTTGAAGCACGGTATAATTATGAGGACATGAATACCTTTTCAGGTTGGGTGGGCTATAACTTTAAGGGTGGCGATGAGTTTGAATTTGCATTCACACCCATGCTTGGCGGTGTTGTTGGAAATTCGAATGGTCTCGCACCAGGATTGGAGTTCACCTTAAGCTACAAGGGATTTGAACTTTACAGCGAATCGGAATATTTGTTTGACACGGAGTCACGAGACAATAATTTCTATTACAATTGGGCCGATTTTACATACTCACCGAAAGACTGGTTGTGGTTTGGAATTAGCGGCCAGCGAACACGCCTTTACCAAACCGATTTGGAAATTCAGCGTGGATTATTGGTGGGTGCAGCTATAAAACAATTTGAAGTAACCACCTATCTCTATAATCTGGGTTTTGATGAACCTTTTGTGCTACTCACCCTTTCGGCCAACTTTTAGTTGTTATTATTTTTAGAGCGATTGACATCACCTACAGGAAAATCGGCGAAGATTTTTTATATTACATAACGAGTTATACCGAATAGCTCGTTTTTGTTTTCGAAGGACTTTTTTCTTTATAGAGTATGAAAACAGTACTGCTCATCGAAGATAATTGCGAAATCCTGGAGAACACGTGCGAATTGCTCGAGTTAAATGGATTTCGCGTGATACCTGCATTTAACGGCAAAATCGGAATCCTCCTGGCAAGCGAAATAAAACCAGATATCATTCTTTGCGATATCATGATGCCGGAAATGAATGGCTACGAGGTTTTCACACGTCTCAAAAAAAATGAAAAAACGACATCCATTCCATTCGTGTTTCTAACAGCCAGCGTGGAAAGAAAAGACGTAGAACTGGCATTTGGTATGGGTGTACAGGGATACATCAGGAAACCATTTGATATCGATGAATTAATCGGCACCATAAATAAATGCCTGAAAGTAACGGCTTCGGTATTACATTAAGGAGTAGGTGAGTCAATTGTGAGATCAAAATCACGTATGTGAATATTATCCATTCCCTTTTGATCAAAAGGATATTCGATGAGAAACTGAAAATTACTCAGCGTTACAAGGATCAGGCTGGTTAAGCCGATGAAAACATGAATGGCCCATGCCGGGGCAAGGGTGTCGAGACGGTAAAGAATAATTGGCGCCTGGAAAAAGGGGAATATGACAATGAAAAAAAATCCATAAAACCGAAGCCCGAACATCGTACGATGCCGGATGAGACTCATTAAATAAACGGATCCTTCGGTAACATCCTTCATGTAACGGATCATCCGCAGTGTATTGCGTTTTGAAATTTCCTCACGATAGGTTTGAATGAAATAAAATATTTCGTTGAGCTTCTGTTGAAACGCTTCGTAACCTAAACGCCTATTTATCAATTGATCTGTAAGTTGGGTAGCCATTCCTTTTAATAAATTACCTGCTTCCTTTTTCTTTTCCGGAAGAAGATCTTCCGATATCTGAAAGGAATAATGTAGCGCCATAGATCCCGCTTTAAACAAACTAAAATATTCCAATGCGCGATCCCTGCGTTTGAAGGCGGCTTGCATGGAGAAGTGCAACGGGAAGACAACACAAAGACCAAAGAGTAAAAGATCAAGGTGAAATTTTATCTGAAAGTGAATCGCTAAAAAGGCAGCCAATTGCGAGATAGCGAGCGCTAAAAAAGTTCGTATATTGAAGAAGTTTAAAATTTTCATAGTCATGAAAAATTGTATTCTGCTAATCGGCCTGGTTATTGTTTTCAGCTATTCTTTTGGTCAGGATGTTCCACTCTTTAAAACCAAGGATGCTGTTAACATTCGGGCAAGTGGTTCGATCAAATCTATCAAAAAGAACTCAAATGACTCTACGTTGGTGTCGGGAAAATTTGAGTATGAGAAAAGCCCCGGGCAATGGATCACCGTACCTGTACAAGCCCGGGTGAGGGGTAATTACAGGTTGAACAATTGCTACTTTCCCCCATTGAAGCTGAAGTTCAAAAAAAAGGAAGTTTCCACAACGCTGTTTGAAGGAAACAAAGCCCTGAAGTTAGTGTTGCCATGTGAGACTTCCGGGGATAAAAATATCCTGATCCTAAAAGAATACCTGTGTTATCAGTTCTATCAAATTTTGACGCCCTACTATTTCAGAACACGTCTGGCGAATCTTACGCTTACTGAAACCTCGCGCAAGAATCCGCGAACGTATGACATACTCACTTTTTTTGTGGAGGATAATTCGATGGTGGCGAAACGAAGTGATGGAAAAATAGTTGAAAGCAAAAGCACTAGCCCGGGGCGCTTTGATGAAAAGCAATCCCTGCGCAATGATTTTTTTCAATATATGATTGGCAATGCAGATTGGTCAGCAGTCTTTCAGCACAACAGCAACACCATGCTCGTTCAGGAAAAATATGTTCCTCTTTCTTATGATTTTGATATGGCTGGTTTTGTAAATGCATTTTATGCCAAACAAAACCCACCGAGCCTGGGAACCGGTGACCCGCGCGAGCGGGTGTATCGCGGTTTTTGTAAATCAAAAGACGCTATGGAAGAAATCAGGAAGGAATTTTTGGGTAAGGAGTCCGCTGTCCAGGCGATCATCGAAGAGCATGCGGCCTCGTTCAGCAAGGGCGAGTTGACCGACATGCATGACTACCTGAATGAATTCTTTGAAATTTTAAAAAACGATAAACTGTTTGACGATTCGATTTTGAGTTCATGCAGAAAGGAATAGTTTTTTGATACATGTATGATTCTTACCTATTATCCTTAAAAGTCATGCTATAAAATGAAAAAAAGCATACTCCCTGTTATTGTTTGTTTTGTTGTGATTGTGTGCCAAGCGCAAGTGTCTATTCAATCATGTCAGGAAAAAGCCAGAACGAACTATCCGCTCATCAAACAGTTTGACCTCATCTCCAAATCAACAGAATACACCCTCTCCAATGCCAGTAAGGCGTACTTGCCACAGATCAGCCTTACAGGAATAGGCGCTTATATTTTTAAAGGTCTCCCTCAGTTTTCAATTCCTGGAACTACACCTGAAGAAAACAGCAAGTTTCAGATGATTGGTATAGGTCAGATTAATCAAACGGTTTGGGATGGAGGCGCCACGCACACGCAAAAAGAAATTATAACGGCTGGATCCGAAGTTGAGAAAGCATCCATTGATGTTGCACTTCATGCTGTTAAAGAACGTGTGAACCAGATTTACTTTGGCATTCTTCTTATCGATGAGCAAATCAACCAACTGCATCTTGGAAAAGAAATGCTCGATCGCAATGTCAAAGCAATAACGCTTTCTAAAAATAACGGCCTTGTTTTTCAAACGGATGTCGATGAGTTGAAAGCAGAAGTCCTCAGTATGAACCAAAAGGAAATTGAATTTACTTTTTCCCGCAAAGGTTATGTGACGATGTTGTCTTACCTGATCGGTGAACAACTTCCTGACGATGTTCATCTTGAAAAACCTGTCGCGATTGAATCTGTTGTCACTCTTTCGAATCAAAGACCGGAATTGCAACTCTATGCCAATCAGCGCAAATTATCGCTGGCTCAGTCGTCGGTTCAGCGCGTTTACAATATGCCTAAGATAGGATTGCTGGGCGCCGGCGTTTTGATTGAACCGGGTATGAGCTTTGGTCCGTCAACGCTTTCCTCTGTGGCGCTTGGCGGACTGAGTGTTTCGTGGAATACGGCAGGGCTTTATAAAACTTCCAACAATAAACAGCTCAACCAAATTCAGCTTGATAAAATTTCCAGTCAGGAAGAGACTTTCTTATTTTCTACGAATCTTCAGCTTAAACAATCAGGCAGTGAAATTGAAAAACAAAAATCCATTCTGACGAATGACCGCGAGATCGTTACGCTAAAAGAAAAAATAAGGGCGGCCTATCAGCTTCGGTATGACAACGGGTCCTGTTCGATGAACGATTTGATACAGGCTATTCATAAAGAAAGTGAAGCGCGCGGCCAGGAAGCTTTGCATCAGGTGCAACTGCTGTTGAATCTTTATCTCTATCAAACGATCTCAGGGAACTAGCTCTATAAAAAGTTTATGAAATTAAATGTAATCAATTCTTCAGTACTCGGTATCCTTTTGTTTTCCTGCACCGCGGAAAAGAATATGACAGATGCATCGGGTACATTTGAGGCCACCGAGACGATCATTGCTTCTGAAGCTACCGGGAAAATTTTACAATTTGATTTACAGGAAGGTGACGATCTAAAAACCGGCACCGTGATCGGGTATGTGGACAGTGCACAGTTGCATTTCAGTAAACTCCAGTTGATGCAAAGCCAGAAAGCGATCTTATCAGGAAGACCTGACGTAAATGCGCAGATCGAATCCCTGGAACGTGAACTTGAGAATGCCGTGAGCGACCGTGACCGAATTCAAAATCTGGTAAAAGGGGAAGTCGCTTCACAAAAACAATTGGATGACGCCAACGCGCGCATTGCCGTACTCCGGTCGCGCATCGAAGCGCAGAAAAGTATTCTCACTACCAGTACCACATCCCTTAACGAGCAGGCAAGAACAGTTACTACACAATTAGCCCAAGTGGAAGATCAACTCAGAAAATGCAGAATTGTGAACCCTCTTGATGGGACGGTACTCGCCACGTATGCTAATCCCTTTGAAATGGTCACCGTGGGAAAACCGTTGTATAAAATCGCTGATCTTTCCAGTCTGGTATTGCGTGCCTACATTACCAACGAGCAATTTTCTAAAATAAAAGTAGGCCAACCTGCACATGTTGTTGTGGATGCAGATGGCGGTGGATCAAAAACGTATGACGGCACAATTGCATGGATCAACAATAAAGCCGAATTCACTCCCAAGACGATTCAAACAAAAGATGAACGAGCGAATCTGGTCTACGCCATAAAAGTACGTGTTAAGAATGATGGACTACTTAAAATTGGAATGTATGGGGAGGTTGTGTTTAAGTGAGAATTGAGAATGGAGAGTTGAGAATGGAAAATGGAAAATTGAGAATGGAAAATAGTTAGGGATGGGTAGGGAGAATATTATAGAAGTTAAAAGTTATCAATTTGCCATCAACATTGTCAAAACCTGTCGTCAATTGACGGAAGTAAAGCGGGAATTTATTTTGTCAAAGCAATTGGTGAGGAGTGGAACATCCATTGGCGCTAATGTCAAGGAGGCAGAGCAAGCGCAATCAAAAGCGGATTTCCTCCATAAGATGAACATTGCGTTGAAGGAAGCAAATGAAACATCTTACTGGCTAAAACTTTTAAGAGATACAGATTATATCGCTGATGCTGATTTCAAAATGCTTTATGATTCTTGCGAAGAGCTAATCAGCATTTTAGTTAAAATAGTAGTTACCACAAAGAAGTCGTTAGGGCGACTCAATTGAATGAACTCTTCATTCTCCATTCTCAACTCTCCATTATCCATTGAAGCCAACGGTCTTACAAAGTGGTATGGTAAAGAAAAAAAGATTGCTGTTGATGATGTGTCTTTTACCGTAAAGCAAGGAGAAATCTTTGGTCTTATTGGTCCGGATGGTGCCGGCAAAACCAGTATATTCAGAATGCTCACCACCTTGTTGCTGCCCAATGGAGGGCGTGCATCGGTCAATGGTTTTGACGTAGTTCATGATTATAAACAAATCCGCCAACGGGTAGGCTATATGCCCGGGCGGTTTTCATTGTATCAGGATCTCAGTGTCGAGGAAAATCTCAACTTCTTTGCCACGGTATTCAATACCACGATCGAAGAGAATTATCATCTGATAAAAGATATTTATGTGCAGCTAGAGCCTTTTAAAACACGCAGGGCCGGAAAACTTTCGGGCGGTATGAAACAAAAACTTGCCCTATGCTGCGCGCTCATTCATAAACCGGAAGTATTGTTTCTCGATGAACCGACAACGGGAGTAGATCCAGTATCGCGCAAGGAATTTTGGGAAATGCTGAAACGACTGAAGCAGCAAAATATTACGATTCTTGTTGCTACACCGTATATGGATGAAGCTACGTTGTGCGATCGCATTGCGCTCATTCAAGCTGGTAAAGTATTGTCCATCGATACACCTTCTGCGATTTCTTCATCGTTTCCCCATCCTATCCTGAAAGTCAAAGCAAACAAGATGTCAACCGTAATCAAGTCATTGCAGGTTTATGACGAGGCGATCAGTTGCAATGGATTTGGAGAATATGCTCATGTTGTAGTTAATGACGCGGCGTCTCAGCGTATTGATCGCATGAGAAATTATCTTACGCAACAGGGATTATACGATATTGAAATAGAAGCAATCACACCAACGATTGAGGACGTCTTTATTCTGGAATCAACAAAAAATTGAATGATGACAGAAGCTAAACAGGGTCAACGATCTATACAGGTTAAAAATCTTACCAAACGGTTTGGAGATTTTACTGCAGTAAATGAAATATCGCTGGACGTACATAAGGGTGAAATATTTGGATTTCTGGGAGCCAATGGTGCCGGTAAGACAACAGCGATGCGGATGTTATGCGGCTTGTCTGTTCCCACATCAGGTCAGGCAATTATAGCCGGGTATGATGTGTACAAAGAAACCGAACAGATCAAGAAGCGCATCGGATATATGAGTCAGAAGTTCTCGCTGTATGAAGATCTCACCATTCTCGAGAACATCGCTTTTTTTGGAGGCATTTATGGCCTGCAGCCACCGCAGATAAAAATGAAGAGCGAGGAGTTGATCAGTAAGCTGGGTTTGCAAAATGAAACAAAGAAACTGGTGGGCAGCCTCCCGCTAGGCTGGAAACAGAAATTGTCTTTTTCAGTAGCGATACTTCATCAACCGGAAATTGTTTTTTTGGATGAGCCCACCGGTGGTGTTGATCCGGTAACGCGCAGACAATTCTGGGATCTTATTTATGATGCCTCCGATTCGGGCATTACCATTTTTGTGACCACACACTACCTGGATGAAGCGGAATATTGTAACCGGATTTCGATCATGGTGGATGGGGCCATTGCAGCACTGGACTCGGCACCGAATATGAAAAAACAATTTGGTACAGATTCGATGGATGATGTCTTCTATGAATTGGCGCGGGGCGCAAAACGAAAAAGCGATTAAGTATTCTCATGGGCACGAATCCAAAATCTGCATTTTCAACAATACGAAATCAGCTCTTCAGCTTCGTTCGCAAGGAATTTTATCATGTACTGCGTGACAAAAAAGTTTTACTGATTTTGTTTGGCATGCCTGTCGTGCAGGTGCTGCTTTTTGGATTCGTTTTATCCAACGAGGTAAAGGACTCGCGCATATTGATTGTGGACGGCGCACGGGATGAGATGTCGCGGCAACTGATCGAAAAAATTTCAGCCAGTCATTATTTTGTTATTGATCACATCACGTCATCCGAAGGTGAAATTGAATCCACGTTCAGACAAGGCAAGATTAAGGCGGCCCTTGTTTTTCCAGATGGATTTATTTACAAGGTGCAACATGACCAGCATGTTCAGATCCAGATCATTACCGATGCTACCGATGTGAATGCGGCCAATACCATCAACGGTTACCTTACTTCCATCGTCAATGAATTTAATTTGCTATCCAGTCAGAACCAAAACATTCCTTACCGGATCACTCCTGAAATCAGAATGTTATACAATCCCCAGTTGCTCGGTGCTCCGAATTTTGTTCCGGGAGTGATGGCTATGGTACTCATGCTGGTTTGTGTTCTCATGACAGCGGTGGCGATCGTAAAAGAAAAAGAGCTGGGGACAATGGAAATACTTTTGGTATCGCCCATGCGCCCGGGATTGATTATCATTTCAAAGGCCATTCCTTACCTCTTGCTCTCGCTGATCAATCTCATCACCATTATTATTTTGAGTGTGTACGTACTTGATGTTCCGGTAAAGGGAAGTCTGGTATTGCTCATTTCTGTTAGTACATTGTTTATCATTGTTAGTCTTGCGTTGGGTATTCTGATATCCATCCAAACAGATTCTCAGCAAACCGCCATGTTTATATCATTGATCGGCATGTTACTTCCCACCATGATGCTGAGTGGATTTATGTTCCCAATTGAGAACATGCCGGTTGCTTTACAAGTAGTTTCTAACGTTGTGCCATCACGCTGGTATTACATTATTGTAAAAGATGTGATGATTAAAGGTTCCGGATTTTCGGCGATCTGGAAGGAAACATTCATTCTGGTGGTTATGGTTTTTGTATTGTTTGCCGTCAGCATGAAGAAGTTTAAAATCCGATTGGAATAAAAATTTACGGGAGTGAGTATATTAAAAGTACTGCTTAAGAAAGAATTCAGTCAGATCTTCAGGAACAAGGTGATCCTGGTGATTTCGTTCGTCGCTCCAATCGTTCAATTTTTGATTTTGCCTTTGGCGGCCAATTTTGAAATAAAAAATGTAAACCTCGCTATTGTGGATCGTGACCATTCCAGTACTTCTCAACGCATGGTATCCACCATCACGGGCTCCGGGTATTTTCAACTTGTTGATTATGGATCTTCATTCCGTGAAAGCTATCAGCTGGTGGAGACTGATCAGGCGGATTTGATTTTGGAAATCCAGCAGGGCTTTGAAAAAAACCTGATCCGGGAAAATGAAGGAAAAGTATTTATTGCGGTCAACGCTATTAATGGAACGAAGGCTGTGATCGGGGGGAATTATTTGAGAGGAGTCATTGCGGGGTTTAACAGCGATATCGTGATGGAATTAATCCCCGGTGCCAGACCTCGACCGGGTATTGCTGTCACTTCGTCCCATTGGTTTAATCCGAAACTCAATTATAAGATTGCCCTTATTCCCGGAATATTGGCCATTCTGGTAACGATGATTGGAGGTTTTTTATGCGCCTTAAATATTGTGAAGGAAAAAGAGACAGGCACCATCGAACAGATCAATGTAACGCCTATCCGAAAGCGTGATTTTATTTTAGCTAAGCTGATCCCGTTTTGGATATTGGCCTTGATTGTATTCACCATCGGATTGGCATTGGCTTATTTCATTTATGGGATTGTTCCCCAGGGAAACTTGCTGGTATTGTATGCATTTATTTCTGTATACCTGCTGGCTGTGCTGGGATTCGGATTGTTGATTTCCACCTTTTGCAACACACAGCAGGAGGCTATGTTTCTCATGTTTTTTTTCATGATGATTTTCATTTTAATGGGCGGGCTGTTTACTTCAGCTGACAGCATGCCGGAATGGGCCAAGATGATCGCGCGCGTGAACCCGGTCAACTATATGATCAATGTTATGCGGCTTGTGATTTTAAAGGGAAGTGGATTTTATGATATCCTTTCTGATTTTATTGTAGTCATTGTCATGGCGATAATCCTGAATGGATGGGCTGTGTTTAATTACAAGAAAGTGAACTGAATTGTTGATCAACGAGGTTCAGGTATTGGCCTCTTCCACTACTTTTTCGGCGTACAGCCAACCAAATTTTCTAATGTGGAGGTAGTTCATTTTTCCTTTGAGTCCCAATCGATGCACCAAATCGTTCAGCGCTTTTGAAAACACATCGTAGGTATTGATTTTTTCAGGATCGAGCGGGAGATTGTTTTCTTTGATATAGCGCTTATAAAATTCTGCATGCTGATCGCTGTAAATAGGGAAGGTATAAGGCTTGTGAAAATTGCAATACACGGAAGCGAAGTGAAGGAAATAAAATGATTTACCGTGAGCTGTAAGATGCGCGATATCTTCCACAAGGGACAAATCATCACGCTTCAGGCGCTCGTCGATGTTCAAGCTTCCAATATGAGCGATCATACTATCCATCAGAGTATGATCATTGATGTCTTTATCGTTGATCGCGCTGACTTTGATTCGTATATCTTCGATGTTGGTGTTGAATGAGAATTTCTGAAACAGTTCGACATTCTTCATGTCGTGCACAAAATACATTTCCTGGCCTCTGAAAATGTCAACGTATTTTTTTAATGAGATTTCGAACTTATTCATTGCTTCATGGTTGATCCTTCAAGATAACGAATACATGACTTTTGTCACCAGTAAAACTGACTTTTGTCAGATTTTGTCAGAATAGTCTCTTATTTATACCCCTTCAACATTATTTGTAAAAGTGTATATTGATCGGAGTATTATCATAAAAAAGATATTGTATGATCTCAAGAAAAACAAATAAGCTCGAAGACATCGCTGCCTTAGGAAAAAAAGACATTATCAAGAGAGCCAAAGAATTTTCAAAACGGTACTGTGTTGGCGATGGTAAAAATTTCAAATTGAAGAATTACAAGACCAAACCGCACCTGGATCTTGGTCAGGATGATAAATCTAAGGTAAAGGAAACGTTGCAATTGGGCGTGTCGGCACTGGCTGCGATGCAGGATATTCTTTATGCACAGGACAAATGGTCGTTGCTGGTGATCTTTCAGGCCATGGATGCTGCTGGTAAAGACGGCGCTATCAAACATGTAATGTCGGGGATCAACCCACAAGGATGCCAGGTGTCTTCGTTTAAGGCACCAAGCCCGGAAGATCTTGATCATGATTTTTTATGGCGATGCCAGAAACATTTACCGGAGCGGGGGCGCATCGGAATTTTCAATCGTTCCTATTATGAAGAGGTGCTTGTGGTGCGGGTCCATGAACAAATACTCAGATCGCAAAAACTTCCTGAAAAACTGATCACGAAAAACATTTGGGAAAAACGCTTTAAAGACATCCGCAATTTTGAAAAATACCTGGCGCGTAACGGTACTGTCGTTATCAAAATTTTTCTCAATGTTTCAAAGAATGAGCAGAAGAAACGATTTATAGAACGCGTTGATGATCCCGATAAAAACTGGAAGTTCAGCGCAGCGGATGCCAAAGAGCGCGGATATTGGGATGATTACATGAAAGCCTATGACGATATGATTCAGAACACCTCAACAAAAGCTGCGCCCTGGTATGTTATTCCGGCGGATAATAAATCGTATGCACGCATTGCTGTGGCATCCGCGATTATCCAGGCTTTGGATCGCATGGAGCTGGAGTATCCTAAAGTGAGTAAAGAAAAAATTGCGGAACTGGCTGAAATAAAAAAAGCGTTGCTGGCAGAATGATATTTTAAAATATCGACCAGGAAAATTTCTTATTGAGCTTTTTATAGACCCTACCCGACGATAATCTTAGGGTTTGTGTGCGTGTGCTGGCTTTGCTGTCCTTGTGCAACTTTTGTGCAACTAATTCTTACGTAAGAAAAAACAATTCCTATTGTATTAAAATATGATTGTTTATCGAAGATCATCATTTTAAATTTCTAGCTTTACTCAGTAACGGTACAGGAGCGTCAGGTGTGGTTTTTAAAAATTCTGGTTATGGTACTCGTTCAACTTTTCGTCTTACTGATTTGCATTTTTATCGGCGCCCGTATGTCCGGCATCGGGCTCGGTGTGATGGGCATGATCGGGTTGCTTATTCTGCTCTTCGCTTTCAACATGAAACCCTCCGATCCGCCCCTCGAAGTGATGCTGATCATCATGAGTGTTGTCACGGCAGCTGCGGCATTGCAGGCAGCCGGTGGTATGGACTACCTCGTAGAAGTAGCAGGAAAAATTTTAAGGAAGAATCCAAAACAAATTACGTTTTTAGGTCCGCTGGTAACGTATGCCTTCGTGTTGTTCGCAGGAACAGCTCACATTTCGTATTCGATCATGCCCATCATTGCGGAGGTCGCGATAAAAAATAAAATTCGTCCTGAACGTGCTATGAGCATGAGTGTAACCGCGTCACACATGGCGATCACGGCAAGTCCTGTTTCGGCGGCGGCAGCAGCGTTGCTGAGTGTATTGGCAGGAACCGGATATGGGCTTGCGCAAATTATCATGATTGCCATACCCGCTACGCTCATTGGTGTTATCGTAGGAATTCTGTTCGTATGGAAACGTGGAAAAGAATTGAGTGAGGATCCCGAGTTTTTGGAAAGAATGAAAGACCCCGCGTTTGTAAAAAATCTCGAGGGCACAGGGGAACAAGCTGAAATCAAGCGAGCTCCGGGAGCGATTAAGTCGGTCGTCATTTTTGCTACGGCCATCGCTGCTGTTGTGTTGCTCGGATCATTCCCCGATTTATTACCACAATTTTCAGAAACAGCAGGTTTCGAACCTGGCTTTGCTGTGAATGCAGCAGGACGCGTGCAAATGCCTTCGATGATTATGATGATCATGCTCGCTGCGGCCGGGCTGATTATTTTATTTGCCAACACAACAGCTGCCAAAGTAACAAAAGCGAGTTTGTTTGCTTCTGCTGGTCAGGCTACCATTGCTGTATTTGGAGTGGTGTGGATGAGCAGTACGTTTATGGACCATAATTTTGAAGTGATCAAAGGCACGTTAGGAAATATCGTGGCAACGTACCCATGGTCTTTTGCGGTTGCCTTATTCTTACTTAGTATGTTATTGTATAGTCAGGCATCTACGGCAAAAGCATTGATGCCCTTAGGACTTGCACTGGGATTATCGCCGGCCTACCTGATCGGAATATTTCCGGCTTGTAACGGACACTTCTTCATACCAGGTTATCCAACATTGTTAACGGCCATTCAATTTGACCGGACAGGCACAACGCGTATTGGCAAGTACGTGCTGAATCACAGCTTTATGCTCCCGGGCATTGTAACAGCCACGGCGTCTGTTTTAGCAGGTTTACTTCTTCAATCGGTTCTTTTGTGATGATATGTTGAGTAAAAATCCTATGAATAATTTTGAATAAATACATACAATCAAATACTTAACCCTAGTTAACCAAAAAAATAATATGAAAAAGTTACTTTCCATTTTAGCACTCCTGATCCTGACAGTACAGGTTCAGGCTCAACAATTACCACGTGTCATTATTTTAGCAACAGGAGGAACCATTGCCGGCGCAGGAGCATCCGCAGACAGAGCCGGGTATACAGCCGGTAAAATTCCTATTGATGATCTGATCGGTACGATCCCTTCCGTAAAGAAAATTGCTACCATTACCGGCGAGCAGATTGCCTCAGTAGGTAGTCAGGATATGACCGTTGAAGTTTGGAAAAAGCTGGCTATTCGTGCCAATGAAATTTTTGCAAAAAACGAAGCCGATGCTATTGTCGTTACACACGGCACCGACACCCAGGAAGAAACTGCTTATTTTCTTGACCTGGTCATTCCTTCTGATAAACCTGTGGTACTCACCGGTTCTATGCGTCCGGCAACAGCCATCAGTGCAGACGGACCAAAGAACTTGTATGATGCCATTACGGTAGCCATCAATCCGGCAACCAAAGGAAGAGGGGTGTTGGTAAGTTTCAATGAAGGTATTTACGATGCACGGGAAGTGATGAAGATGAGCACAACCAAAACAAATGCTTTTGGATCTCCGAATACCGGTGCAGTAGGCCAGGCCTATGATGGACGGGTAGAATATTATTCACGTTCGGAACGTGAAGTGAATCCCAAGAAACCCATTGTGTTAACGGCTGCAACAAAATTACCACGTGTGGATATTGTTTATATGTATGCCGATGCACCTGCTGATCAAATTGATTTTCTGATCAGCAAAAAAGTAGACGGACTTGTTATTGCTGGTGTAGGAAACGGAAACTTCAACAAAGCTTACATGGATGCGGTGAAACGCGCTGTCGCAGCAGGTATTATTGTTTGCCGTGCAAGCCGTGCTCCATCAGGAAGAGTTGTACTGCATGATGAGATCAATGATGATGAGCTTGGTACGATCGTTTCCGATGACCTCACGCCTCAGAAAGCCAGGGTATTATTGATGCTTGCGCTTACAAGAGGAAAGGATAAGAAACAACTTCAGGAAGTTTTCTTCACGTACTAATGACTGAACATTTGTACTGATTTAATTATGCCCGATTTATCATCTGGTGTAATTAAATCGGTACCTGTTCGGCATATAAATTAAACAACATGAAAAAACTGAAATATATTCAACTCCTGCCAGCACTGATGCTGATGAGCATTTCGTACACGCAGGCACAACAAACCCGCACGGAAAAAGATTTGCTGGGTGAAAAGCAAATTCCTGCTGACGCGTACTACGGTGTGCAAACGCTTCGTGCGCTTGAGAATTTCCAGATCAGTGGCGTAAAAACAAATTTTTACCCTGATTATGTGAAGGCTTATGCTATCGTAAAACTGGCTGCTGCACGTGCCAACACCGAAGTAGGGAGAATGAAAAAAGACAGGATGGACGCCATTGAGAAAGCCTGTCAGGCCGTGATGGACGGAAAGTATCATGATCAATTTCTGACCGATTTATATCAGGGCGGAGCCGGAACTTCAGCCAATATGAATGCCAATGAAGTGTTGGCCAACATTGCTCTTGAAATGATGGGCAAGAAAAAAGGAGAGTATCAGTTCATTGAACCGCATGACGACCTGAATATGGGTCAGTCTACGAACGACGTCTATCCCACAGCCATTCACATTGCATTGGTGTTGCACAATGACAAAGTCATAAAAGAAGCGCAGTTGTTATCACAGGCATTCCACAAAAAAGGCGAGGAATTTAAAACCCTTGTCAAGATGGGACGTACTGAAGGTCAGGACGCGGTGCCGATGACACTCGGGCAGGAGTTTCATGCCTTTGGCGGACAACTTGATGCGGCTATTGATGCACTTCGTAAAAGTGAAGATTATTTATATGAAGTGAATATGGGTGCCACGGCCATTGGCACAGGATTAACAGCCAGCCCCGGGTATGCTGAAAAATGCGTAGCACAAATTGCAAAAATCACGGGCAAACCGTTCGTCGGACCGAAGGACCTGATTGCAGCCACGAGCAGCATGCAGGCATTTGTCATGTTTTCTGCGGCTTATAAAAATTTAGCTGTAACCCTTTCAAAAATCAGCAGTGATTTAATTTTCCTTGCGTCCGGACCCCGCAACGGAATTTTTGAAATCAATTTGCCAGCCCTTCAACCCGGTTCATCCATCATGCCAGGAAAAGTAAATCCTGTTATGCCCGAGCTGATGAATCAGATATGTTACAAAGTGATGGGTAACGATGTTACGGTTGGAGTCGCATCCCGTGATGGTCTTCTTCAACTCAACGCCTATGAGCCCGTGGTTGCTGTTGCGATGATGGAATCGCAAGCGCTGTTTTACAAAACAATGCCTTTGTTTCGTAAAAACTGCATCGATGGGATTACGGCCAATGAAAAAGTTTTAAAGCGTTATATGGATACCACGATAGGAATTGTAACGGCCCTTAATCCTGTTCTTGGATACGAAAAAACAACAGAGCTTGCAAAAGAAGCACTGCAAAGTGGCAAAGGGGTTTTGGAGCTCATACGCGAAAAGAAACTGCTGACGGAAGATCAGATCAAGAAGCTTATGGATCCTGTTGCTTTAACCGGACAGAAATAATATTTTTTTAATGAATAAACTTTCAAACGACAGGTTATGAAATTATTTACGAGCATAAAATGGATACTGTTGTTTTTACTGCTGCCGGCATTGGCGTGGGCTCAGCAAAAACAGGAAAGGCAAATGGGTGACACCACCGATTACAAAACGTTGATTCCTGAAGCGAAGCAAGGCCTTCTGAAAAACATGAGCGTGATCGCGAATATGAACTTTGCACTTCGCAATGAATTCGTTGACGGAGAATATACGCAAACAAGATTCAGAAACGAGCAATTTCGTTTAGAGTTTCGGGGCAATGTTACCGATAAAGTGTTCTTCCGTTTTCGTGATCGTTACACAAGAGCGCAAACTTCAGAATCGATTGATAACCTCAGCCGTTCAGTGGATCTGGCTTATATCCGTGTGAATTTATCGGACAAATGGAGTGTTTCATTGGGTAAGATGTGTGCCGATTGGGGCGCATGGGAATTTGACTGGAATCCGATTGACATCTATGAATATTCTGATATCGTAGAATATGCCGACAACTTTCTTACCGGGGTTGGATTCACCTATACAGCCAGCCAGAGAAATCAATTCACATTTCAGGTATTGGATTCAAGAACAAAATCGTTTGAAGAATTGTATGGGGCACAACCCAATTTCACAGAATCGAAAGCACCTTTGGCATTTGTATCCAACTGGCGTGGAGTTTTGTTTAATGGAAAAGTAAACACGATCTGGTCATACTCATTGTTCAACGAAGCTCAGGATGCGAATGGCAATGGGGCCAACATGAATTACGTAGCCCTGGGTAACGAATTTGTTGTGAGCGATAAATTTAAATTTATCTATGATTTCAAGTGGAGCGATGAGGCGTTGGACAGAACAACCATTGTCAGCGAAACTGTTCCCGATAACCTTTATCCATATTCCCTTGCCAATACAAGGTATATAGGACACTGGATGAATTTCAATTATAAGATCAGCCCGAAAGTTCATCTTACTTTAGTGGCGATGTTAGACATTGCCCAGTGGAGAAACGGAACACAGGATGCTTTGAACACAACAGGAGAGGAAAACATTCGCAACGCCTGGGGATTTATTCCTGCTGTAGAATTTTATCCCTATAAGGATCTGAACTTAAAGTTTTTTGCCAACTGGGTAGGCAGGAGATATGATTACACAGACTATGCGACAACGCGATTTGGGGCCAGTGATTATACAACGGGAAGATTTACTGTCGGCTTTATATCACCTTTGGGTATCTTATAAATCGGTATTTATCATAGCGACTTAGGTAAGTCGGAAACAAATAGTTGGGTTGAATCAATCAGCTGCATTATTGGTTTCCGACTTCGCTTTTTAATAATACACTCAACGTATCGGAGTATCATTTTTTAAATAACAGAGTAAACAGAGGATGAATCTTTTCAGAGCGATAGAATTAAGGGGACTGATAATAGTACTGATGTTGATGCTGTCTACCTACTGCTTTAGTCAGGAGTCAGATCAAAAAATTCCCGATGGAACGGAAGGTGAGATGCTTGAAGTTGTGAAGTCAGACACGGTTCCAAAAACGTGGAGAGAAAAACGTTGGCGATTATTCCCAGGCAAACTCACCACGTTTAAATTTGGCGGAGGTTTTCTTTACGAATTTGCCGGGTATCAGCAAGACAGTGAAAGTAAGAGGCAAATGGATTCATTAGGAACTCCCCTGAAGCCTGCGTTTGCTGTCCGTGATTTTCGTATTGTAGCCAGCGGACAATTTAAAACCAAAAGAATTTTAAGTTGGAAGCTGGGACTCATGTATGATGGCCCAAGCCGTTCATGGTTCGTTCGTGAGACGGGTCTTATGATCAACGTGCCTGAGCTGTGGGGAAATATTTTTGTCGGACGTACCAAAGAAGGATTTTCCTTGAATAAAGTCATGAATGGATATTCTGGCTGGACGATGGAACGGCAAATGGCCATTGACGTGATACCCATTCTGGCCGACGGAATAAAATGGCTGGGATACTTACCCAAGAAAAGAATTTTCTGGAATGCAGGTGCATACATCGATTGGTTATCGAAGAGTCAGTCATTCTCAACGTTCCGGTGGCAAACGGCAGTGCGAGCCGGATGGCTTCCTGTTTATTCACCGGCGAACAAAACGGTTCTTCATATTGCGGCCAACTACCGATATGGCGAACCTGAAAATGGTGAAATTCGATTAAGCTCAAGACCAGAGGCAAACCCTGCTCCAAAGTTCATAGATACAGGAAAGTTTCAATCGGATCATTCCAATCAATTCGGCGTGGAGGGTTACTATGTTGCCGGTCCGCTGATGTTTGGGTCAGAAGTTTATTGGCACGCATTTAATTCAGCCACAGTTGATGATCCTGTTTTTTTTGGTGGCGAAGTAGTGGCCAGTTATATGCTGACGGGAGAGTCCCGTCCATACAATACTGCTACCGGAATTCTCGGATTTGTGCCGGTGACTAAGTCTGTTTTTAAAGGCGGGCCGGGGGCCTGGGAAGTTTTAGTGCGCGCTTCAACACTGGATTTAAATGCAGGTACTTTAAAAGGCGGAAAATTTTGGAGAATAACGCCGATGGTGAATTGGTATCTTAATAAAGATATCCGGCTTGAGCTGGCTTATGGTTATGGTGTGCTGGATCGATTTAATTTAAAAGGTGCTACTCAATTCTTTCAAACCCGGCTCCAGTTCACATTGTTATAGTGTCTGAATCGCGGATGAAACAGATTATAAGATTTCACAGATTGTCTATCTAGGATTTTTAAATGACTACTGAGTTAAAGTATAAGGACATTACAGAGAAAATAATTGGTGCATCATTTGAGGTTCATAAGTTTCTTGGTAATGGGTTTCAGGCCTGCCTGCCGAAGGGCAGTACGGCCCACAGGCAGGAAGTTATATATCAAAGAGCGTTAGCTTATGAAATGAGCAATGCAGGGTTGAACTTTGCCCGAGAAATTGAACAGGATATATATTACAAAGAACAGCCGGAACCAATCGGAACGCGTAGGGCAGATTTCGTAGTGGAGAACAAAGTCTTGGTTGAATTAAAAGCCATCATTGAATTAGAGGATGTGCATTTGGCACAAGCTTTTAACTATTTAAAAGCTTACAAGCTTGAAGTAGGATTACTGATTAACTTTGGCTCTAAGAGTTTAACATTTAAGCGCCTAGTCTTAACTCAAAAATAAATCGGTGTAATCTATAAATCAGCGTAATCCGTGATTCAGACAAGTGTAAATGACAAAAACTGGATATAAAATAGGAATCACTAGACAAGGAATCACTACCCTGATTATTTTTATCGTTTCATTATTTTGTTTCCAATCCGTTTTTGCCCAACGTCACGAACAACTTTGGTTGGATTACCAGCTCGACTATCCCTATGCCAATCAGTATCTTCTTGAGGCAAACGCCGGCTATCAGACTGTTCTGACAAAAGAGGATAAATGGAGAAATTTAAATGTTAGCGGAGTTTTTGAATACGTATGGTTGCCCAAACTTGAGTTGGTGAGTGAATTGCCTGTTGCATACACCCTTCAAAAAGAAGGAAGCAATTCCATCGAGATATCACCCATTCTTGGAGCCCGATTTCATTTTACTCAAAATAAAAAAATCGACACACGCTTGTTGGTACGTTATCAACAACGAAGTTTCTATCAAATTGAAGACAAAGACTGGGATGTCAGTAACCGAACCCGAATTAAAGGCGAGGTTTGGTGGAGTATTAACGGACCTAACCTGTTTACCGATAAACTGTGGTATGCCCTGTTCGACTACGAAGAATTTATTGTTTTGGACAAGCAACTGGACGAACGATTTGCCAATCGGAGAAGAGCGCGGGTGGGAGTGGGGTATCGTCTCAATTATAAAAATCGGTTTGAGGTGATTTATACACGCCAGACATCGCGTAATGAAATTGATGATGATTTTATCAGCAATGACAATGTGATTCAGCTTCGGTATAAAATGTATTTAAATCCAAGCCGGCCTGTGCAGCAAGATGAATAATGGTTTTTAATTTTTTAAAAAAGTAAGATGGAGACTCGGAATAAACCGACAGCAGCAAGGAAAAACAGATTTCTTTTCTTCCTGCTTGCCCTGTTTCTAGCCATTGCTGCAACCTGGCTTGTCGATGAGCCTGCCTTTACCCAGGCTCAGACCCGGGTTTTGTTTCTGCTTTTCTTTTCTGTGGGATTATGGCTCACGGAAGCGGTGCCTCCATTTTCTGTAGGTCTTTTTATCGTGGCATTCCTGGTTCTTGCGCTGGGTCATGAATTATTTACAGATAATCCCACAGATGTTCATATCTATACAAATACGTTTTCGAGCAGCATCATCTGGTTAATGCTCGGTGGTTTTTTTCTCGCCGCGGCGATGACCAAGGTAAAACTGGATGCGGCCCTCATTCAAAAAACACTGAGCCTATGCGGGTCAGATCCCAAATGGATTTTATTTGGAATGATGTCCGTCACCATGATCGCATCCATGCTGATTTCAAATACGGCTACGACAGCCATGGTTGTGGCAGCACTCGTTCCTTTATTACAGAGACTGGGTAAGGAATCTCCGATCAGCAAAGCACTCATTTTAGGAATTCCAATTTCCGCAACTACAGGCGGAATGGGGACGATTATTGGTAGTCCACCCAATGCCATTGCTGCTGGTGCTTTGGCTGGTGTGGGTAAACCGGTCGATTTTATTGAGTGGATTTTCTATGGATTTCCGGTTGCTGTTGTTCTCACGTTCGTTGCCTGGTGGGTGCTGGTAAGAATTTTCATGAAGCATGCTGTGCCATTGTCTATGAATAAAGAATGGCTGAATAAAAATTCAGAAAATGATCAGGCATCACTATGGCAGCGAGGAACGGTTATCATTATTCTCTTAGCTACGCTTTTGCTTTGGCTGACCAGTCCGATTCATGGATTAAGTGCGGCTACGGTTTCAGCCATACCCCTTGTGTTGTTACCACTCACCAGGATTGTGACGGGAGAGGATATACGTAGTATGGGTTGGGATACGTTGCTTTTGGTTGCCGGTGGTTTGGCGTTAGGTGCTGCACTTCAGCAGACAGGGCTTTTGAATTTATACGCGTTAAGAATTGTAGAACTTAACGTGTCGAATGTTGTATTCTTTTTCCTACTGGCATACGCCACCATGTTATTTTCAAATATCATGAGCCATACAGCTACCAGCACTGTTCTTATTCCGTTGGGCATGGCGATTTTACCCAACAATCTTGTTGAGGTTGCCATGATCATTAGTTTATCAGCGTCTACTGCACTGTTCCTGCCGGTGTCAACGCCTCCCAATGCAATAGCATACAGTACGGGTTTTATTGAACAAAAAGATTTTCGAATTGGCGGAGCGTTGGTAGGTCTGCTTGGTCCGGCCTTTATTGTATTATGGGTTTTATTGATAAGCTGACACATGATTGAATTTTTTATTCTACAAAATAAACTTGAACTTACATTAAGACAATGAGTATACACCTAACCCTGTTCGCATGAGCACTCCAAACTTAACCCCGGAAAGTACCTCCCGCAATCCCGTAGTTCACTATGCAATCCAATTGCTGGCGTTGGCGTTGTTGTTAATCTGGTGTTTTCGCATTGTTGAGCCATTTATTAGTCCTTTTGTATGGGGTGGTGTACTGGCCATTACGCTCTATCCCATCCACGTCAGACTTACGAAGAAACTTAAAGGGCGCAATGCATGGTCAGCTACACTCATTACGATTTTGATGTTGCTGCTGATTATTGGTCCGGCGGTTTGGTTATTATTTGCAACTGTTGAAGAAGTTAAAGTATTAGGAAATTCATATCGCTCCGGTGAGCTTCATATTCCGCCTCCTGCAGAAAAAGTCAAAACCTGGCCGGTGATAGGATCCACGGTGTATGATAACTGGTCAAAGGCATCCAAAGATATCACAGCCATGATCACGCAATACAAGGACGAAGTGAAAACCGTGTTGCTCACCTTTTTGGGTTTGCTGCGGAGTACCGCAATGGGTATTTTGATTTTCACATTGTCAATTATTATCAGTGGTGTTTTGCTGGCCTATGCAAAATCAGCATCAAAATTTGCACACTCATTATTTATTCAGCTCGCAGGCAAAGCCGGGGAATCGATGGTAGACTCGGCCGAGGTAACTGTGAGAAATGTGGCGAAAGGAGTTTTGGGAGTAGCCGTAATTCAATCCATCCTTGCCGGAATAGGTTTTGTGCTGGCGGGTATACCCCTTGCAGGATTATGGATTTTAGTTTGTTTGATACTGGCGATTGTTCAGATTGGTTTGATGCCCGTATCGGTAGGGGTGATCATTTATATATGGGGATCGGCTGATACATTAACGGCAACCTTGCTGACCGTTTGGATGATCTTTGTGGGAGTGATTGACAATATTCTAAAGCCTATCATGCTGGGCAAAGGCGCGCCTGCTCCGATGGTGATTGTTTTTGTGGGAGCTATTGGCGGATTTATGGCGATGGGATTTATCGGGTTATTTATCGGTGCTATCATTCTAACACTTGGCTATAATCTGATGACCGGGTGGTTGGCCTATAGGGAAGGCGAGAAACTAGAAAAGAATTTGGAACAATAAAATAAAAAAACCGTGGAAGGGGACCTCCACGGTTCGTGAGCTAAAAAAGTTTTCAGTTTACAGGCTGAATGACTTTATCGCGAATAGCATTTACTTTTGTATTGAGTTCCTGCACCACGGCATCGTTCATCAATTCAAGACCGCGATTGTTTGCCATTTTATCATTTACGTCAAGTTTTTTGTAGGTGGCGATAAGATCCCCGAAAGCATTTGAATAGTAAGCGTAATTAGGATTTGCATCGGGGTTCAATGGATCGGCGATGCTTTTCAGGAACATGTAAATAGTTTCAATGTTTTGTTGCTGCATGAGCGCGGTACGGAACACCGGAATTAAAATCATGGTGCGCGCATCAGAAGGTAACATATCTTTTGGATATGATTGAAGGATGCCCAATGCGAGGTGAATATTTTCAATCTGGTAAGCAGCCATGGCGATCCCCGCAAGTTTTTCGCGCTCTGTGCCCTGAAGGCTTGCTGTTGATTTATCAAACAAATCATTCACGATCGTTTTTACCGAATCGTTTTGTTCGATGTTTTGGTTGTAGCGGATCATCAGGTAACCCAAGGCAGCCTCCTCCAGGCCGATGGCTTTACTTAAGTCATGTGAAGCGGTAAAGAGTTCTTTCGTATACTCCTTTTGCTTGTAGGCAACGCTATAATTAAGATCCGACAAATAAATTCCGAGATTGGCAGCTGCTTTCACTTCATCGGAGGTGTAACGAGATGCCATCTTTGGATCGCTGAGAAGCGAAGGATTAAATTCTGCTGCGGTGGCTTCCAGCTGAGCAGCAACTTCTGCCGGCACTTTCAGGTTTGTAAAGAATGTACTTCGGGCGGTTTCAAATTCTGCCGAAGGCTGGGTTTCAGTTTTAGCTTCTTTATTTCCCGAGCAGGAAATGAGGAGGGCTGTGAGCATCAATGCGGAGAGTAAATTTTTCATATGTTTTTACGGGGTCTAGAAATTCTTAATTTTTGATGTATTGGTTAATAAGGGAATCATTATCCCTAAAGATAGCCAGACTTTTCAAATCGAAGAAGGGAAAACACGTTGATTTTAAGTCACAAACAAGATGGATTCGTGATTGAAAGGGGTTGAAATACTTTACTTTTGATTACCAAAACCATCCATTCAATGAAAGTTTTTTTGGCAACGCTTGCAGTGATCCTGAGCATTCATACGTCCAGTGGCCAGGTACTGATCTCCCTGCTTTTAGGCGATAAACTGAACAGCGGCAAAATTGAATTCGGCCTGGATGGTGGTATCAATTATTCTGATATGCGGGGATTGAAAGAGGGAAGCAAAAAAGGTAATTTCAATCTGGGATTTTATTTTGATTTCAAGATGAAAAACCCGCAATGGATGTTTCACACGGGTGTGTTGGTAAAATCTTCCATGGGCTCTCATAAATTGCCGGTGTATTCCCTTGGCAATCCTGATCTCGACAATGCTTTTTCAAGCGGTGATGTTCATCGAAAGATCAATTACTTTAATGTTCCCATTGCCATGAAACATTTATTCGGAAACAATTTTTATCTAGAGGGCGGTGTGATGCCCGGTCTTCGAGCGAAGGCCTATGATATTTTTACGACGGATGTGCAAAGCAAGGATGATCTTGAATATACGTTGGATGTGAAAGATAAATTCCATCGACTTGATTTTGGACTGGTGGGAGGAGCGGGGTATAGGCTGCTGGGGGGAAATGGCATGAACCTTACGTTTCGATATTATTACGGACTGGTGGATGTCGTGATTGATGATGCCTCACCAAAACAATACAACACATCGCTTTATTTAGCCGTGGGTATTCCGATTGGCGCGGGAAAGGCGAAGGAAAGGGAACAAAAAAAATAGTTAACTCGTGTTTATAATCCAAATCGGTATTGGAGTCCGGCAAAGGTATGTTGGCGAGAACCTAAAAAACCATACTCTGCCCGTATCATCCAGCGCTTGTTAACCTGGAATTGACCACCCACCATGAAATTCCACTTTTGAGCGGGCCGCTTCTCGAGTGAATATTGGACAGAAGACGTTGCAAGATTGTTTACCGCTGCGTCAGCGGCGTTCAGGAAATTTCCGGCTTTTTCGAGCGCGCGATTTGCTGTTTCGTATTTAGCCTTGTTGACCGGATTCGCTTGCTCTCTGCCTGAGAGGCCGGACCACCACGTGTCTACCTGATTTTGTGCATTGTCTACTTTCACCATGCCCTGATCGATTCTTGTTCCCAGGTCACTGGTGTCGAACAAATCACTCAATGGAAGAGAGCCGCTTGTTCCTGAGTTGATGCTCCAGCGAAATCCGCCCACCCAGAGAGCAATGTTGCGTTCCGGCTTTTTCATTTTAAATGTTTTGCCAAAGCGCGGATCGAAGATAAAAGAGAATGCCGGTTTGTCGAGTGCGTCTACATCGGTCCACGTAAAGTTCATATCCATCGCAAGAAAACCACCACCAACGCCGATGGTTGGTGTTATTCCAAAGCCGGCAGAAAAGGCATCAAATTCTGCTTTGGAAGAGAACGCCGTTATTTGTTTCCACTCGTCAGTTGCATCAGGAACCCAAATGCCATAGTTGACGGTGGTAGAGGGTCGTGACTTTGCGAAGATGCCGTACACATTGAGAAACGGCAACACCCAAAAGTCTGGACGGAAATTAATACCGGATGCTTCTGAAATGGAGTTGTCAAACCTGACAATTTCATCAAGATCATATTGAGGGCCGTTGTTGAACCCCACATAAAGGTTATCGATCAACAGATCTTGTTTTTGCCATAGGTATTGCACGCTTAAGCCCACGGGAAGAGGGAGATTATACCCTGCCTTATGTGCTTTCTTACCCCAAATGGGTAATGCATAAGGGTATTCACTATTTTTTAAACTGTCAATCAGATCCGCATTTTTCTTGCCCATCTCTTTGTTTGAATACACCTGGGCTTTCATCGCGAAAGCGGATAATAAAAGGCAACCCAGCAATAACTTTCTCATAATCCGATTTTTTTTGAGTAACGGTAAAGAAAGATATATCAAAAATCTTTCAAATCAGACACGTGAAATGAGAAACTTCTGTGGTAAAGAATCTAACCCTCCAATGCTTACGGCCGAAAGGTAAAAATCGATGTAAGATTTCATGTAAGATCTAATTCCCTGGATCAATTTTTTGTGCAGTTAAAATTCAGATACGAAGATTATTCTTTTTAAAAAATGACTTTTATCATGTATGAGATTGTCAGGAAGGGATATTTTTGAATGGCTTTACTTAGTACTCATCATTAATCGTTAACCCTTTTTACCCCATGAAAAAACTAATCGGAATTTTAGCTTTTGTTGCCGTTTGTTCCGCAGCACAGGCACAAGAACTTGGTATTCGCGTTGGCGATGCACTCGGAAATAATGTGGCCGTCGATGCGTTGTTCGGTACAGGCAAGTTTAGCCGCATTCATGCTGATGTGTCGTTCGGATCAGGCGTAGGTGTAGAGGCTTTGTGGGATTTTCTTTATCGACCACTTGGTGGTGAGGCCTTTTACTGGTATGCGGGTGTGGGTGCTTCCATGTTAATTGATGATCCGTTTTTGCTGGGTGCCAGTGGTGAACTTGGGTTGTCTTACACATTCAACAATGCACCCATTTCCATCAGTGCAGATTGGCGACCGACATTTTACATTATTGAAGACACCGATTTCCATGCCGGAGGGTTTGGTGTAAATATTCGATATGTATTTGGAAAGAAATGATCCCGACCAAAATGAAATGAATTTGATTCCTGCATTCGGTATCATAACATAAATAAAAAGACCTGCTTCTGGCAGGTCTTTTTATTTAATTACAAAGTCGTTCAATTATTTCTTTGGAGGATATTTCATGAAAATAGCTTCACGCCATTGTTAATATTCGTGTCGCGCACCAACGTCTAAGCAGGGTCTCCGCCTCGGGAAAGACGCAGGGAAAGTAGTGTCACGGTAAACATTCGGTATGTGTTTGGGAAGAAATGAACCTGACCAAAATGAATAAGGTGATTCCTGCATTGGGTATCATAACCTAAATAAAAAAGACCTGTCAGAAGCAGGTCTTTTATTTACAAAGTCGTTTCAATTATTTCCTAGGAGGATATTTCCTGAAAATAGCCTTCACGCCAATGTTAATATTCGTGTCACGCACCAACGTCTAAGCAGGGTCTCCGCCTCGGGAAAGACGTGAAGGGCGCAGGGAAAGTAGTGTCACGGCAAGCAGGGTCCCGAGGCGGAGACCCTGCTTAGACCTAGGACGGAGTTTCTCTATCAATAAAGAAGAGGCCGTCTCAAAAGATTGAGACGCCTCGTTGATTTAAATTCAGTCCTTAGTAATTATTTCTTTTGGAGGACGCGTCGCGCTCAACGTCACACCGTCATAGCAGGGTCTCCGCCTCGGGACCCTGCGTCCGCATGCAAGTGTTTATCAAGACGTGAAGAGTCTAAAGAAAGGCAGCGTTAGGGCACGCAGGGTCCCGAGACGGAGACCCTGCTTGGACCTATGGACTAAAGTCGTTTCAAAAGATTGAGATGGCCTCATTGATTTAAATTCAGATCGTAGTAACTACTTCTTAGTTATATTCGGTGGACCTGCTGCCACGATGTCCTCTGCATTATTAATTGAACTTGCAAAGGCACACCAATGTCATAGCAGGGTCTCCGTCTCGGGACCCTGCGTCCGCATGTACTTTGCATTAACCTCAACCGTGCCAGCGCTATTCACCTTTGCATTAATCCGATCTTTTTAAGAATTTCAATACATGACCGTCAAGCATAAACATCCGGATATCTATCCCATGTATTTTTGCTCTTTCACATGTCATCGTTGGATCAATCTCTTTGAAATTACGAACAGCTATGATTGCGTTTATAAGTGGTTTGCGTATTTAAAAACAAAGAATATCGATGTGATCGCATACGTGATCATGCCCAATCACCTGCACTGCATTCTCTATTTTCAGGAAATTCCTTTCAACCTAAATAAAGTGATTGGAAATGCCAAACGTTTTATGGCGTATGAAATTATCAAACGGCTGGATGAACTAAACCAACCAGATTTGTTAACGTTGTTGAACGAAGATGTGAATGAAAGGGAAGCAGTAAAAGGGCAAAAGCATAAAGCTTTTGAAAAATCATTTGATGCCAAGGCTGTTTTTACAGACCACTTTTTACAACAAAAGATGGATTATATTCACTTTAATCCAGTAAGAGGAAAATGGAATTTGGCCGAAGACTATACGCGATATAAACACAGTAGTGCTTCGTTTTATGAAAGGGGAGAAGTGTTTCATTTCGAGCCGGTGCACTACAAAGATGTGAAGAGAGCAGGGCAAGCAGGGTCCCGAGGCGGAGACCCTGCTTAGACATGAAAAATAAAAAAGACCTGCTTTTGACAGGTCTTTTTTATTTAGTTCCAAATTCGTTTCAATTAAGGTTTCGGAGGATATTTCATGAAAATAGCCTTCACACCATTGTTAATATTCATATCGCGCTTTTCTGCACTTGCATTTTCATCAATGGTTTTACTGCCGCGTCCCTGCCACACGATTTTGTCCGTCTTTTTGTCTACCATATTGATAAAGAGTGATCCAACTGTGTATTCGTTATAATCTACACGGGTAGTGCCGTAGCCACCTGCAAAACCATAGCGCCCGCCATAATAGCCCCCGGTATTCGTAGCAACGGCCTCGGTTTCCTGTTTCGCTTTTACCTGAAGATCGATGAGTACATCCGGAGTAGCCGATTTGGTGAATCCTTTGGCGGTCAGTTCAGTTTCCACAGCCTTCAAAATACGATCACGATTTAATTGTTCAATCGGAAGATTTAAGGCGTCTTCACTGAAGGCGAATGTTTTATACTTTGAAAAATCAGCTTGTTTGTCGTAATCATAGCTGGTTTGCACGGAGCTGCACGATGCCATAACGGCAACCAAGGATATGAGAAATAGTTTTTTCATAGTTATATGTGGGTTATTGAAGAACCATGAAGGTAAGAAATTAATTTTGTTTTTGTTTCGTGTCGTTCCCATTATGATTGCAAATAATCCCTCAAAATGTCTATAACACAATTCCAATAGACGGTTCCGTCTGCACTATTGTATGTTGGTTTGGATATGCAGATATTGTCAAAAATCGAATCTTATGTTCCTTCATACTATAAAGGATAATGCGTATTACTGGTGTGCGATAGTAAGTCTGTTTCTTATCACTTCGTTTACGGTAGAAGCGCAGAAAATCACCGCCGACTATGACGTGAAGACAGATTTCGCAAAATACAAGACCTATGCGTGGCTGGCTCCCGGCGACAGTGTGCTGAACCGGTATCGGGCAGAGAAACTGTACGGTGGATATATTACGTTTGCTGCGAATGAAGAATTAAAACTCAAGGGTATGAAACTTGACACGCTCCGTCCCGATGCGATTTTTATGTTTGAAACACAAGTCCAGGAATTCACCCAGTATCATCAGGGGGCTACGTTGAGTGTAGGTGTTGGTGTGGCGGGGCCTGGTTATTATGTTGGAGGTTCAGCCCCGGTAGCAGGGGGAAAGATCACCACATCAACGTCTGAAGATGGAATATTGAGTTTTGCCATGTTCGATTCCCAAAGTGGAAAACTCGTATGGTCGGGGAAAGCGGAAAAGACATTCAGTATGGCCGATGATATTCAAAAAATCATCGGCGATGGCACGAAAAGAATATTTAAAAAACTTCCTGTAAAGAAACCTAAATAAGTGTTCGCTTACTCACATACCCGAGAAAACAACGAGGTATAAGTACCAGCATATCAGCCCGCCACCTAATAACGTTCGCAATACTTTAGAATCAATAAAGTACATCACCACACAAGCAACTGCCCATATCGAACGAATGTAATTCAGTATGGCCGGAGGATCTGTGATGGTGTTGGATAGGATCAGCACAAATACATTCACAAGCGCAAACATCAAAAAAAACATCTTGCGGTTTCGCCTGAACATTTCTTCCAGGTTCCACTCACTGTTGTGATCGGGGAAAAGAGAGCTGATCATGACAAACAACCCAATGGGCGGCACGAGCGAACTGACAAAGTACCCTGAACTGCGCTCAATAAACTTAATGTTATCCCAGCTATTGTACCAGAGCACCGATATGGCAATGAACAGGATGACGGACCATAATGTAGTTTCCCAATACGAGGTTCTTCTTCGGATAATGCGTGACCAATTGGTTAAGATATCAACGATACAGAAACCGTACGTTATCGAAACGATAACGATCAGGAATTCGACTTTGGTAAAGTTAAGATTAGAATCCATGGCGTTGATTTTAATTCTTCATTTTTAACGTATAGGTATTTTCTAACTTAAGTAAAGTTCTGAGAAGATTCATAAGTAATGACTTTTATTCCGCAGCTTTTTTCTTTTTCGCGCTTTGATAGGATTTCCTGTTTTCCTTTGACATGATCATCGTTTCCTTCAGACCGTTCAATATGGATTTGATGAGTACATTGACAAATCCTCTATTCATGTTGCGCTCGATATGAAACTTGACAATTCGTGGTGGTAGCTCCGTAGAACTGGGATTGCCTGAGTCTAAGATGCTGTTGGCGGCAAATGCAATAAGGCCATTCGACCATTTGGCTTTCTGAAATTCAATATCAATGGCCAGATCGTGGTAAAGGAATTTTAAAGTTCCTGAAGCTTTGGCTTTTTCTGCGACGCCTGAAAACGTGAGTTCATCCAGGATCCCCTGATGAATTTTGGCCGGAGTATATGCCTGAATGAGCGTGTTAAGATCAAGTAAATTAAACTTCTGAACAACGCCTTCAAAAGCGAATTGTGGTTTACTGTACAGGAATGTTAACCCGGCTTTGAAGTGTGCCTTGTTGTTGACGTAAGCATCCGCACTCATGGCAAGGCTGGATTTAGGATCAAGGTTGGTGATGTTGTTTACTTCTAAGGTTGCGCGGGTAATGTTGACTTTCGCATTGGTTTTATCGGGTATTCGTTCTGTATTCGCAAGCTCAACATGCGTCGCTTTCACGGACCTGATGAGAACGGGTATGGGAATGTTCATGATGGTTTGTCCCAGGTAAGCAGGAAAACGTGTTGTGTCGAGCGGTTTTGTTTTGTCTTTAAAAATGAAAGCCTTCACCTCGTCCAGGAGAATTTCATCGATGAATATTTTTCTTGCGTAGAAGAGGGAATCAAAATTCACATCCATCATATCAAGTGTTCCAATGGTACCGGAGAACTCTGCGTGCTGGTATTGGTATTCTTTTTGTAACACCGCATGACTCACATTCGGTTTGAAACTCACTGACTTCACTTGTATGGATTTGTTCTGGTAAGAAAGATCGAACGATTGCATGGTAACATGAAAGAGGCTGTCTGCCGTCTGAATATCCAGGTTATGAACCCCTGTATTAAAATCATGAAAACGATAGGTCATCGTATCCAGTGTAAGTTTCATTTCGAGTGAGTCAATTCCGATTTTAAAATCATTAAACCCAACTTGCTCAATGGGTCCTTTGTTGAAGTTAGCACTAAATTCTCCAATACTCAGTACCACCTTGCTGAACGAAGTCTGGTATTCACGCTGTCTTGGACTGACCAGAAGATCATTGAGTGAAATGCTGAATTGTTGAATATTGAATTCCCGTTCTTTTTTGGAGTTGAGCGTATGAAACGAAGCATCGACTAACTCAAATTCTTTCAATGTAAATGCCTGAATCGATTTCTTCTCCTCCTGATTTATGTCAGGAGTTACTGAAGTTGTATCGCTGAACGGGAAGAGAATGTAATGACTTCCGTCCGTTTTAAAATTAATATCCGGTTTTACAATGGATATGCGCTCTACCTCAAGATGGTTTGATCTTAATAAAGTGAAAATGTCGACATTGAGGAGTGTTAATTTCTCTGCCTCCAGCCGCATTGAACTATTGATATAAGGATAGTCTTTCAGCGGTTTTTCCCTGGGCTGCAGAACAACATTCATTACCCGTACACTTCCTTCAAAGGGATTGACCCTTAATTTTTCGAATTTTAATTCATACACATCGGAAATGATGCTTGAATTAAACGTTTTCATCAACGCATCGGCAAGCAGTCGATTAAAGTTTTGATACGCCAGGATTGCAGAAACGGACAACACGACCAATACTGAAACCACCACGATTTTTAGTACGGGTCGTTTTCTTTTTGGTGTGCTGTCTGAGTCCATCGTGTGGTTTTCAGGATTTGGAATTCATATTCATGACCTTACTTTTTTATTTATAGATGTAGATATCTGAATTCTTAAAGAGAAAAAAGTTCAGGGAAAAATAGAAAACGTGCGAGTCAAGAGCACTGTAAGGTTTTATTCCTGTGTTCGTAGAGAAATCACGATTATGGAATTCACTCAGGTAATACTTGAATTTTAAATTACCTCCATAGGGCAGTTGTACACCGACGAGAAACCCATGTTGAAAAACATTCTGGCGGTCGCTGAACCAGCCGGTGATCTTGTCGATCTTATCCCCCGATTCAAATGTCTTTTCTTCATAGAAGATCGCTACCTCACCCTCATAGCCTCCGTACAAAAAAAACTTATCGAGATTTCCGAATTTGAAACCTACGGGAATACCAAAATTATAAGAACGGAATGTTTTTCTATAGTCCAGGTTATCGGCAGGGTCACGATAATCTTCCATTCTGTATCCTACACTTCGTACGGCCAACCCGCTAAACAACCCGAATTTTTCACTCATATCCTGATTGATCATTCCCTGCAGATTGATGACGGGAGTAAATCGCAGCAGTGAATTTCCCTTGGTGCCATTCTGCTCGATGTTGGCAAAGGCAAAAATGAATTCAGCTCCTGACGTCCAGTAAGGTTTTGACTGACTGAAAGCTGAAATGGCCAGATTAAGGCAAAGCACTACAGATAAAATAATCGTTTTCATAGTTATTGAGTATTTGCGGGGTCGTGTTTAATTGAATAGGGCGAATTAACGAAGTATAATTTATAATTATAATATGACTTTTATCCTATGCCGCATAAAAAAGTAGTATGTTGCCTGTCACATTTCTCACTGCATGTTGCCATTTAAAAAATATGTATTCGTTGTAAGTCTGCTCATGGCGACTTTTGCGAATGCCCAGGATTCTTTAACCGTGGTAACGGATACCACCTGTGTTCAAAAGGATTTACCCGATCTCCTGCGGGCAGCACTTCATAAACCGCCGAAACTTAGCTATGACAATGGCGGATCCCTGCTGCTGGTTCCTGTGATTGGTGCCAATCCGGCTACTGGTTTTATGTTTGGTGTGGGTGGGCAGTATGCTTTTAAAATGCCAGGTGCCGAGACGCTTTATTCATTTCTCTCTGGAAGCCTGCAGTTCACCACCAAGAATCAGATGCTGGTGCTCCTGAAGAACAATGTGTATACGAAGAACAACCGTATCTTTTTTTCGGGCGACTGGCGTTATTTAATTTTTTCACAATCCACCTATGGTCTTGGCACCAATTCTCCGGAAGGCGGAATACTAGACTATCAATATAATGTTGGAGGCCTTGAAACGTCAAGTGATTCATTGACCCAGCCGATGAAATTCAATTTTCTTCGATTGTATCAATCCGCTTCGTTTAATATCAGAAAAGGAATTTATGCCGGAATCGGATATAACCTCGACTCTTATTTTAAGATCGAAGATGAGCGCCTTCGCCTGGATCCCGGCAATCAGCTGATTACGAGTCATTACGCCTACAGTCAGGCGTATGGATTCAACACCACCCATTATGTTTCTTCTGCATTAAATGTAAACCTGGTATTCGACACGCGCGATAATATGATCAATCCTTACAAGGGCCACTATGCCTTGCTGAGCTGGCGTGGCGCGATGAAATGGTTGGGCAGTTACATCAACGGAAATTTTTTTTATGGCGAGTGGAGAAGTTTTCATCCATTGTCGAAAAGGAATCCGAGGCACCTGATCGCCTTTTGGCTGATGGGTAATTTTTCTCCCGAAGGTGAATTTCCCTATTTGATTTTGCCGGCTACGGCGTATGATCAACGCAGCCGGAGTGCACGCGGCTACACACAAGGTCGCTTTCGCGGAAACAACCTGGTGTATGGTGAAGCCGAGTATCGTTTTCCCATTTCAGCGTGTGGCGGAATTTTGGGAGGCGTGTTGTTTATGAATGCTACGACTACCAATAGTCCAAAGCAATCGCTCGAGCTTTTTGAATCCGTGAAACCCGGATATGGTGCCGGTCTGCGCGTGATGATTGATAAGAAATCCCGCACCAATCTTTCTGTTGATATGGGATTTGGCGAGAAATCTTCAGGTTTTTATTTAGCTGTGTCTGAAACCTTCTGAGCAGGTTCCTAAACCTTTCCCCGATTAAGCGGACCGTAGCACGTAATATTTTCTTTCTGGCCTTCAAGTTCTTTTATTTCCGATTCCCTTGGCGTAACTAGCTATGTAAGGATCTCTTTTATGAAAACGTACAAATTTCCTGCAGGGTATAATTTTTTCAAATCTATTGGGCGAACCATTAAACAGGTTAAGAATCCCATCGGTACCATGGAGGAAAGCATGAAGCTGTTTCATGGAACCTATTCAGTAAGTCTTGGGACACGAAAAATTATCGCTACGCAAGATCCGGGTTTTATGGATCATGTGCTGAAAACCAATCACCGGAATTATCATAAATCGCCCATGGTCACGGATAAATTGGGAAGGTTTTTGGGCAACGGATTACTGACGTCCAATGGCGAGTTCTGGCTTAAACAAAGACGGTTAATACAACCCGGTTTCCATATAGACAAGATCAAGGCGCTATATGGTATCATCAAAAAAACAATCGATGACTTTTTGAATGTTCTGCCCACAGGAGAACGCGTGGATGTATATCCGTTGATGAATAACCTTGCCTTTGAAATTGTGATCAATACCTTGTTTGACGTGGTGGTTCCGGAAGCCAGTAGAAGAGCACTGAATGGTTTTATAAATGAGACGCAGGCTTTCGTTGTAAAAGATATTCGTCAACCGTATTTTAGCTGGTGGTTCAGGCTTTCGGGAGCAGTACAAAAGAACATTGAAAACTCTCAACAGGCTCGATCCATCATTCGTAACATCATTCAAGAAAGAAAATTAAGTGGCAAAAAATTCAATGACTTGCTGGATATGTTATTGGATGCCCGTTACGAAGATAATGGCGAATCGATGAATGAAGACCGCATCATTGATGAGATTTTAGTGATGATCATTGCCGGGCATGAAACCACTGGTAATGCATTGTCGTGGATGTTGTACCTTCTGGCCAATCATCCGAACGAGCTTGAGAAATTGAAGCAAGAAACTCAAGACCTAAATCTGGAGCAATGTGTTCGTCACGAACGATTACATGCTGTGATCAATGAGACCATGCGACTTTATCCTCCTGCGTGGGTTAGCGACCGGATGGCATTGGAAGATGATACGTATCAGAACTACACCTATCCGAAGGGCAGTATTGTTTTACTATTTTATTATGGATTGCATCGTGACTCAACGTACTGGAGCGATCCTGAATCGTTTATTCCTGATCGTTTTCTAAAACAAAATATAGACAAGGACAAGCAGAAAGCCTTTTATCCTTTTGGTGCTGGTCCACGACTTTGCATCGGAAATAATTTCGCGATGGCGGAGATGACGATATTCATACAGACGATCATTCGTAACTTTGAGATTTTACCAACTGATGTAACACCGATTATAAATCCCTTGGTAACCCTTCGTCCGGACAAGGTACTGCTGAACATTAGAAAAATTTGAGTCAATCTTCGGGTTTTATATAGCGGTATCAGAAACTTTTTGATCTCGCTTTCAACACTGTACATGAAATGAGAAAGCATGCAATAACATTTATTCTTACTCTTCAGATACTGATTGTTCATTTCCTGGTTGCGCAGGATCTTGACCCCCGGGCTTATTCCCGGATCCCTGTAAACACAACAACATTGATCGCGGGTTATTCGTATGCCTTTGGCGATGTGGTCACCGATCCAACCTTGCCGTTCAAAGATATTAAGGCAACGGTGCAAACAACTTCTCTTGGTGTGGCACGTTCTTTCAGTTTTTTTAAACTCACGTCACAGGGAATGATTGCACTTCCTTATTCCTGGGCCAGGGTAACGGGGCAGGTGGGTAATCAGGCTCAGCAAGCAACCCGCGCTGGCTTTTCTGATATGCGATTGCGATTTTCTGTATTGGTTCACGGTGCACCGGCAGCGACATTGACCGAATTGCAGAAAGCACCACGAAAGACTGTCGTTGGAGTAAGTTTAAACATGATTGTGCCCACGGGTCAGTTTTATTCTGATAAACTGATCAATCTGGGGACGCATCGGTTTTCGTTCAGACCGGAAGTAGCGTTATCTCATCCGATGGGCAAACGATTTCTTATTGATGTTTATTCAGGGATTTGGCTCTTCACAAAAAACACGTCGTTTTATCCGGGCAATGCTGTGCGTACCCAGGAACCGATGGGCACGTTTCAGGCCCATCTCAGTTATAACATCAATCCGCGCATGTGGGTTGCGTTGAACACCACCTATTATGTTGGTGGAAAATCGTCGGTCAACGATACCTACAATGATGACCGGCAGGCGAATTCACGTGTAGGTGCCACCGCCGTGATGCCTGTTGGAAAGCGCAATTCTCTTAAATTTTCATTCAGCCGAGGCGCCATTGTGCGGATCGGTCAGAATTTTACATCGCTCTCCATCGGTTGGCAAACCTCGTGGATAAAAAATAATGGACCAGAGTAAATATTTGTAAATCTATTTTGGAAAAACGTTTAAGAAGGGATTTACCGATTCCTTAATTCTTAAACCAGGCGTATGCTGGCCGTTACTTTGTGATGAAGCAAATAACTATATTGTATAAAATACAATGAAATGACCGGACATCCACTTCTCGCCCAAGTTGATCCTGCGGTGATCTGCTTTGTTCTCTTTCTCCTTATGTTATTTACAATTTTGTTGGGAAACAGAATGCGTAAGAAATTCTGGAGTGTGGAGGAAGGAGACGCAAAGGGAGGCGTAAACTCGTTGCTCGGTGCCTTATTCGGGCTTTGGAGTTTTATACTTGCCTTTACATTCGGGCAGTCTGGCAATCGCTTTGAAACGGTGCGGGCAATGATTGTTGATGAAGGAAATATCATGAGAAATGTGATACTCAAAGCTGATTTTTTTCCTGACAGCGTGCGTGATGCTTACCGGATCGATTTGCGAAAGTATCTTGAAGAGCGGATTTCTTATTACGAGGATAGCGGGGACGAAGTCAGGTTTACTAAGAACAGGGAGGAATTATCGAAAACGGCACGTGCTTTATGGACAAGGACCATTGAATTATCCAAACGACCTGAGACAAGTGGCCCCGCTGATGATATGGTTCCTGCGTTGACGAATTTGTTTGACATCGGGATCAAAAGGGAAGCATTTTTAAGTGCAGGTATACCCATGCCCATTAACATTATGCTGGTAGTCCTGGCGTTGTCAATCTCACTGGTGGGTGGTTTTACCACGCCCACCATTAAACGTAAGGAATGGATCGTCATCACCGTATTTGCGTTGCTGGCTTCAACGGTGCTGTATATCACCATCGATCTTGCAAGGCCAATGCAAGGGCTGATCAAACCAGATGCAGGGCAACAAACGATTGTCAATTTGCGCAATCTTTTTTAAACCTTCGTGCCTTAACGATAGCACTTTGCCCCCGGCAGAGAGGCATGAAACTAATTAATCATTTAGGAAAAACAAACGTGAGTACAGAACGGATACCAAAATCTGCTTTCGTTCCATCGGGTGCTGCTACGTGAAGCCGGGGACCAACTGCCAATGAAACAATTTGCGTGCCCAGGTGCGTAACACCTGATACCGTTGGATTGATAAATACCGATGTTGTGCTGCCTTCCCAGTTTTGTGTCCATTCCGCATTCACGCCGGCGCCTGCTCCGCTTTTCCAATTATAGTTTAAAAACGGTTGCAAAAACATTTGATTGACATCGGCTCTTGTTTCATCACCCGCCACGGACCAGATCTGATTGACCAACGCTCCGACGGTCCATCCGTTGGTTTGTTTTAAAAGCAAGGCGGTAGGTCCAACACCAAATTTTTTTGATGCCAGCAAATCATTGGTTGCTGTCGGTACAAGGAAAACAGGTCCCACTGCCCAAATGAAACCTTTCGTTTGTGGTGCAAAAAAAGCGCTTACCACGGCATCACTCAATCCGGTTTGCTGTGATCCTTCGGCAACAATATCATGTTGTGAAATAACGGGAAGGATGACACGTGCGATCATGTTTAAGTTTGGAGAAAGCGCAATTGGAATGACGGGTTGAATGTTCAACGTATTACGAGAGCCATTGTACGCGCCAATGCCTACGTCCATATTATTTTGAAGCGGTGCGCTAATCATGGATGCCACGGGGTTGGCTAATTTTTTTGCTACTTCGGCGGCATCGGTGGCCGCTGGTTTTGATTCTTCCTGTGCATACATGGATGATGAAATCAACACCAGTAGGAAGGTATATGTGAATGTGTTCTTGTCAATTTTCATATACTTGAGTTCATATATTTTTTAAAATAGGTATGTTTTAAAAACTGTGAGATTATTTCACTTCCTCAACATCTCCCATTTTCCAAACCTTATCGAAGAACGATTTTTCAGGACCGTAGAAACGAGCCAGCAATTCAAATTGCCCTTCCGAATTTGTCGGTACCCAGTTGGCTTCTTTTCCTTTGGGAGCTTCTGCTCCAAAGTAAAGATCGACTGAGCCGTCTCCATTTTTCTGAAGACCGGGTGTTGTGGATGCACGGCTGGCATATTTCATATTTTTGATGAGCGCATGCGTTTCGCGATCGTAAGCCGTGACAGACCAATACAATTTAACGGGAACAGCAGCAGGCAGGTGCAGTCGATATAATTTTGAACCATCGAATGGTTTACCACTGGCATCTTTGATCGTCATCAGGTAGTATTGTCCGGAGCCGAGATGTTTTGCGCTGAAATATGCGATGGAGTATGCTGCTGCCCGTTCATCAATGGGATAGTTGTTGGCATCTGTATAATTTGCCATGATTTCTTTTGCAAAATCGGGAAATGCAGGTAAGGCCCATGATGTTCCTTCATAAAAGGGCGGATCAAACACGGTCTCATATTTTTGATCGATCCAGACGTGGGCATCGTGTATTGCTGCCGTTACTATTTCTTTGGTACGGGCATCCGGATTAAAATCTTTTCCTTTTTCTATTCCTATGGTTCGGAGCTGATCAATCATTGCCTTATCCCGTGTTAACCATGGCTCACGCTGTACAAACTGGCTGAGTATTTCAAAGAAATGAATATCGTAGGGTATTGTATTTCCGAAAGGAACCTCGAGCAGATCAACGAATGTGGTTTGAGGTGGGTTAGCCGCTTGTGTATATGGATATATCTTTACTTTTTTGCCGTAGTCAATAGCCCGGGCAATATCTTTTTCACTCCCGTCTGTAAGATTCGATCTGAGTATAGCATAACCCGCATAGGTTGAGGAGGGCATGGGAACGTATCCTTTTGGAATCTGTTTATCATAGCCGGGAGGAAGGATGAGATATTTTCCACCTTTTCCTTGATCAACTCCGGCCGGGCCTACATCTTCAATAGCTGTTTGCCAGCTGTCATCGAGACTACCTGTAAGGGAAGATGAACCTTCGGCTGCAGGAAGTTCCAATACGACGGGACCTTGTCTTGTATCATACAATGGGTTAACATAAATGACATCAGGATTGGGTGTTAAAGTTTGATTTTTGGAGTTGATCAATCCCGACCAATAAATCACCTGATTGAAATCTCCTTTTGCATTCACAAGATTTTCATGCATCAGTTCAAAATTAACGGCAGGCATGCCCCAGACTACAGCGTTGAACGCACGGCTGTACATGGCCTGTTCGTTTACGTTGGCGGCTTTAAACGTTCCCGTATTGGCAACACTACTCACGGGTGTGTCTTTTTCTGTTTTTGTATTTTGTGTGCAGGCTGCCAGCAACAAAACAACAATCCATAGGGTATGTTTCATATCAGGTTTTTTCAGGTACTTTAATAACTCAATAAAAATTCTTTTCAGACGACTCCATTAACTTTCGTAATTCTCATTCCGTTAAAACGAGTCAGATCAAACGAGTTTATTTCTTAATTGCATTTTGCTGCGCACGAATCATTTTAATCTGTTCTTTTACTCTGCCGCTAATATCATCAATGGAGAAACTCGCAGGATCCTGGCTTGGCGGATACGTCACGAATGATTCCAAAAACACAGCCCCTTTTTGGATGCCCTGAGCGACAATGAACATCTGCGATGCCCACCATTTTTCATATACAAAAGAAGTTATATCAGCTCTCTCGTAAGGATCCTGACGCAGGTTGAACAATTTGGGAACACGAAGCGGCGTGAATGGATTCGCCCAGATACCAAACCCACCCGGAGTTCGCTGTTCCTGAAAAACGATTTTCCAGTCGTTCATTCTCATCGCCACGAGATCTGCATCGTCATTAAAATAATAGAATTCTGTTCTGGCAGATTTGGGTTGTTGTCCTGTGAGGTAGGGTAGCTGATTGAAACCATCCAGGTGCACTTTGAAGTTGGCGCCCTGTGATGGATAGCTGGTCAACAGTTTCTCTTTTACTCTGGGCTCGCCCGCGGCAGCCAATAATGTTGGGAACCAATCCAGCCCGGATATGATTTCATTTGATATTTTTCCGGCAGGAATATGTCCCGGCCATCGTATAAAAGCAGGGACACGAAAAGCGCCTTCCCAGTTGGAATCTTTTTCACTTCTGAATGGAGACATACCCGCATCCGGCCAACTGAACATGTTGGGTCCGTTATCGGTAGAATATATCACGATCGTGTTCTCTGTGATCCCCAGATCATCGAGCGTTTTCAAAAGCAGGCCTACATCGCCATCATGCTCCAGCATACCATCGGCATACTCGTTGTCGGGCATACCACTTTTTCCGCGCAGTGATTCACGAACATGTGTAAAGGCGTGCATGCGTGTGGCATTCATCCAGCAGAAGAATGGTTTACCATCGGCGTTTTGTCTTTTGATAAAATCGATTGCCGCAGCAAATGTTTCATAGTCGATGGTTTCCATCCGCTTTTTTGTGAGCGGCCCTGAATCCTGAATGATTTGTTTGCCCACTTTTCCAAAGCGCGGATCGACTGTCGGATCATCGACATTGGTTGCCTTCGTTTTCAATACACCCCTTACCATATATGATTTTGCAAAAGCAGAGTCCTGAAAAGGATAATTGGGATTTTCTGGTTCTTCTTCCGCATTCAGGTGGTAAAGGTTTCCGAAGAATTCATCAAAGCCATGTACCGTTGGCAGGTATTGATTCAGATCGCCCAGGTGATTTTTTCCGAATTGCCCTGTGGCATATCCGAGTGGCTTAAGCGCTTGTGCAATGGTAATATCACGGGCTTGTAAACCGATTGGCGCACCCGGCATACCTACTTTAGAGAGTCCGGTGCGATAGCAGCTTTGTCCCGTGATGAATGTAGCGCGCCCTGCAGTACAACTGTTTTCTGCATAATAGTCGGTAAACATCATTCCTTCTTTCGCCATGCGATCAATATTGGGAGTTTGATATCCCATTAAACCGTGTGTGTAGGCACTGATATTGGATTGCCCGATATCATCGCCCCAGATCACCAGGATGTTTGGTTTTTTTTGTTGCGCCAAACTATTCTGAGTCAGAACGGATAAGAATAGTAAAGCAAAAGACCTTGTTTTGCAGCGACCGATTTAAACGATTCCATATTTACAATTTTATTATGATGAGGTTTCTTACTGTCCTCTCTTATTAATTTTATTATTTGACTTCTTCTACTTCTCCAGGTTTCCAGGTTTTATCGAACCAGGGTTGCAATGGCCCATATAAACGGAGGCATACAAACCAACTTTTTCCTGGTACGGTTTGTACCCAGTTGTTCTCTTTTCCTGCAGGGGCAGTCGGCCCAAAGTAAACATCAACGGATGAATCGTCATTGATTACAACTCCTTTCTTCTGACTGCCTACGCTTGGAAATTGTTGGTCGGTTTGTAGTAGCGATCGCGTTTGCATATCGTAAATCACGAGTGACCAAAAATCTTTCGCGGGAATTCCGGCAGGTAGGTGAATGACATAATTCTTGTTTCCATCAAGTCCTTGTTTTTTAGAATCGATAAATGCAACAGCATACTGTGAGCCAATGCCTGCTCTAGCAATGCTCATAGCAGGCGTAATTCCCGTGGCATTAAAAAAGAACATACTGCGTGCATCCAGTAATCGAACGCCATTACTTTCAAATAAATAACTGCCACCTATAAAAGGAGTTCCCCAGGCACTGTTAGGGAAGATATAAAATTCAGGATTACGTGAACGAACTGTGATTGCACGTACAGTTGCGTTTCCCACTTCTGCAGCCTCAGTCAGTATTTTTTTCATCCGTGCATCAGGGGCAAAGGGTTTTCCTTTTTCAATACCGATGGATGCCAGCAGTCCCAACGTCTCAGGATCCATGGCTTCGTTAGGTTCTTCCTGCACGACCTTGTTCACTTCTTCGAAGAATGAAAAATCCATGGAATGAATGGTATTGAAGTTTTTGCCCGAAGCGTTTACAAACTTTGTTGCTGGTGGATTTTTAGCTTGCGCAAGCGAATATATTTTCAGATTCTTTTTGAAATTTTCAACCGCTGTGGCAGGACTTCCATCCACTAAAAAACCACGAGCAACAAGCCAGTTGCCATACGTGGCAGACTTACAAACAAAATAACCTTTCGGGATTTCACCTTTATAACCCGGCGGCAAAAAAAGAAATTTACCACCTTTGCCTTTGTCGGGTCCGGCATTGCCCATATCGGTCACATAATGAAACCAGAAGTCATCGACAAAGCCCAAAATATTGGGAGGCGTTTCCACTACCATTGGACCATCTTTCAGGTCAAGCCACCCACCCATATAGATCGACTCTGTATTGCCAGTAAGGAAAAGAGATTTTGAATCCAACAGCTCTTCAAAAATAAATACAGAATTACCATACGCACCCAGACTCTTCTGACCTTCCCGCAAAGCATACAATGATGCAGCTGGCATGGTAGTAAGAAAAGCCTGCACACCTCGTTGAAAGTCGAGATTGTCATAGATTTTTTGAACCGTGCTATCATCAGGAAACCCACCTTTAAAAGTGAGCGTGCCAATCCGGGTTTCTACCTGATCATCAATAACCAAGGCAGGAGGAATTTCTGTTGTGTACTTGTAAACTGCTGTGTCGGTTTTTCCGTGATCAGCAGTATCAGTTTTTGGATTTTGCGTGCATGCTGCAAGCAATAACACGATGGAAAATGATATCAGCGGTTTTTTCATAAGGATTTAACTGGTTGAATGATTGAATATTAAAACATATTTATTTAACCCACGAACTTCCAAACACAATATAATACGCCCACTGCTCCGGGCCACGCGCCAGATCCATACCCATGCGCAGTCCAAACTTGCGGGCCATCAGGTATCGGAACCCAGCACCGCCACTGCTGTGCCAACTGCTGTCATCAAATTCACTCCATGTGTCATACGCTTTTCCTGTGCCTGTAAAAAATACGGCACTCCATCGTTTTACGAAATCCCAGCGTACTTCCGTTTCGATCACCGAAGTTATATTTCCCTGATAACGTGCAAGGGGAATACCCCGCAAATTCAGATAAGGCAACAGATAAAACGGCGGATCATTGAAAACCTGTTGCATTTCATAACGAAGTCCACCGAATACTTTTTTTGAAAGGGGGTGAAACGCATGTGCGAAAACATTCAGATTTAAATATTCATAATCACTGCCAAAGGCTTTATCAGACCATGAAAAATTGGCCTGAAACCGGAAGCCTTTGTTCGGGGTAAAAATATTATCGCGGCCGTCGAATTCAACAATAGCACCCGGCATGCTGACACGACTGTTAATTTCGTTATTCTCAACAAAACTCGGGAGACTACTACCGACAGCCTTCAATTGGGTATTCAACAGGGTGTATTGAAGACCAGCACTCCACGAAGTGCCCTTGATTTGCTTCATGAGATAGCCAAACACCGGCACCGTTTTGAAATTAAATTCATATTGCTGATCCTGTCCGGCAAGATTTGTTCTGTAAAAAGACAAATTGATATTCGCGTACCCACCTGCGATTCGGTATTTGCTGCGCGCCTTGAGCCATGTACCAGAACGAAACGCGAACGCTGCCCAGCTTTTATTGATCGTATAGATCGCGGCTGCACCTGTAATGTCGGGAGGTGTTGGCAATCTTTTTACGGTGCCGCTTTTTAATGTGTCAAACCGCGGTGCTTTTTTATGTAAAAAAATCGGCGCTACTCCAACTCCAAATCCGCCCAGGGCAGGTTCTGTGATGATGGTTGGAACGGGTATAAATCCATTGGCCTCGATGAGAAAGTCGCTCATATCAAACTTCTGATCCAGTGAATCTTTCATACTGACGTGCGCACCGAACTGAGCCAATACGGGATTGGGTAAAAGCAAACCTAGAAAGAGACCCATCAGCGTATATCTCATAGGTATGAGGATGTTGTAAGTGATAATTTTTAAATCAGCATTTCGTTAATCAATAAATCTTACTAAAGTTTAAAAATTAATTCGGGTTCATAAATATTTCCTTCCAGTCATTCTTCATATCGACAATCAACCACTTGTATTTTTCTGCATCATTCAATCCTCTTTCCAGGTGGCCGATGCTTGATGTGCTGTCATACGACCATTCCCGAACAGAGTCGGTGTGGTGCACGATCATGCCGAATCGCGGGTAGCCGGTTCCGGTGGAAGTCCATTGCAGCATTTCATAATCACCATCCGAATTGCCAGCCGTAAATACAGGGCGCTTGCCGATCTGATTGTAGATGCCCACGGGCTTTCCTTTGCCGTCGTTCATTACATCCAGTTCGGCATTTCGCACAATGCGTGGCGTATCGTTCACGACTTCATAGGTAGATCTCATCACAGTGCCAACGACTTGTTCACATGGAATGCCGTATGTCTTTTCCACCCAGGCACACATAAATCCTTCTTCTCCACCGGAAACAATAAATGTTTTGTAATCATTAGCGCGCAAATAATTCAAAAGTTCCAGCATGGGTTGAAAAATCATTTCAGTGTATGGGCGATTGAATTTTGAATGCTTTGCCGTGGCCATCCAGTTTTTTATCTGTTCATCAAATTCATCGCTGCTCATTCCTGTTTGCGTTGCCGCTACGATTTGCATGAGTGATTTTTCACCTCCAGCCAGCACGGCCTTCAAATCACCTTTCAGCAAAGACTTGAAGGGTTCCTTTGTTTTCCATTCCGGATGTTGTGGTGCTATTTCTTTCACCCTGTCCAATGCTGCAATGAATTGAAAATAAAGAGGCTGTTCGCTCCACAGTGTGCCGTCATTGTCGAAGCAGGCAATGCGGTCAGCAATGGGGATAAAATCCGGGGTATCTTTTGTTGTGGTTTTTTTCACAAACTCAATGATGGCATTTTTTGATGGGCCTTCATTCCAGGATGGGAGAGGGTCAACATCAGTTTTTGGTTCTTGTGCGACTTCCGTGGACGGTTGATTACAGGATGATAAGGATGCGATGATTATAACGAAGAGAAGCAAGCTTTTTGTTTCCATAGGGCTTTATTTAAATAATAATGACGGGTCTTTTACACCCGTCATTATTAGCGTAACGATCATTTATTTTTTCTTGTTGGTTGCCGGGACAGGTTTAGCTGCAGCTTTTGCTTTTTCAGCTTGTTCTTGTTTGATTTCACCCATAACTTCCTCCATAATAGTTGCAGGATTGAAGCTCGGAGGCACTGAGCGTGGAGGATACTCTCTGAACGTAGTAGCAAATTTAAAAACTTCGTCCATAACGCCGTACATGAGGGGAACGTGATTCATATTCCAATCCCAAAACGTGTTGGACGTGATGTCGGCACGCTCATAAGGATCCTGGAAGATATTGAATATTTTCTGTAAACGAAGTTTTGTGAATGGTTCGGCCCACACCTGCATCGTGCCAGGGGATCGTTGCTCTTCAAATACATATTTGTAATCACCCTGACGCAGCCCGACAAGCAATCCATCATCATCGGCATAGAAGAATTTATCGCGTACGCTTTTACCAGTGCCTTTCAGAAGAGCAGTTTGATCATAACCATCCAAATGAACTTTATAATTTATGCCATTGGCAGTATATCCTTTGGTTAACTTATTAACAAGATCGGGTTCCCCTGCAATACTCGCCAGCGTGGGAATCCAATCGTTGTGACTCATGATTTCTGTTGTGATCGTTCCAGCTCTGACCGTGCCTGGCCAGCGCACAAGACAAGGTACACGGAAGGCGCCTTCCCAGTTGGTGTTTTTTTCAGAACGGAATGGAGTCATCGCGCCATCGGGCCACGTATTCATGTGCGGACCATTGTCTGAACTATAAACCACGATGGTGTTGTTAGCGATGCCCAAATCGTCAAGCGCTTTAAGTAACGCACCAACGTGTGCATCATGCTCAATCATACCATCGATGTATTCACTATCACCATGCGTATACTTGCCACGATTTTCGGCTTTCACATGCGTACGAAGGTGCATACGGGTTGCATTAAACCAGGTAAAGAAAGGCTTGCCTGCCGCATGTTGGCGTTTCATAAAATCAATAGCGGCAGCAGAAGTTTCGTCATCAATAGTTTCCATCCGTTTTTTTGTCAGAGCACCGGTATCCTCGATCTTTTGTTTCCCCACTTTTCCAAAACGTGGATCGTTGGTAGGATCATCGACATTGGTAGCCACGCATTTCAATACCCCACGCGGCCCAAACTTAGCGAGGTATGCAGGGTCTTTTGGATAATCGGGCAACTCCGGTTCTTCTTCTGCATTGAGGTGATAGAGGTTTCCAAAAAATTCATCAAATCCGTTTACTGTAGGTAAGCTTGGATTGCGATCTCCAACGTGATTTTTGCCAAACTGCCCTGTGACATAGCCAAGATTTTTCATTAGTCCACCAACCGAAGGATCTAACTGGCTCATGCCCATGGGAGCTCCAGGAAAACCTACCTTAGTGAGACCTGTGCGAAGACCATGCTGGCCTGTGAGAAAAGCAGCGCGCCCGGCCGTGCAACTCTGCTCACCGTAATAGTGCAGAAAGCGCATGCCTTCGTTGGCGATGCGATCAATATTGGGCGTGGTGTATCCCATCAATCCATCGCTGTACGCGCTGATGTTGCTGATACCAATATCATCCCCCCAGATGATAAGAATGTTTGGTTTTTGTTGCTGAGCTTCTGCCACGTACGAGACCGTGAAAAGCAGTAGCCATGCAAACTGATTAAGTTTCGTTTTTTTCATAAGATTTTCTTTTAGTTGAACTTAGAACTAACACCAAAAAAGAAACGACTAGCTCGATGCCTTGAAGCCATGAGAATGAATAGTTGGCATCCGTATGCTTGAATATACGTTTTTCAATTTAAAAATGCCTCGTTTTAATTACCTTACGTAAGAAAAAATCGATGATCGGATATGGACGCCGTGTTTAAGGTTTTTATAGGTCACCGTTAAGAAACTCTGCAGCAGTATTTTATACTTTGAATTACATTACTCAACAGCATGTTAACGGTTCGTTTTCGATCATTACGTGATGAATAAGGCCTTGCATCCCCCAAAAAGATTTTGGCGCATTCTGAAATTTATTGGAATTGGAGTTGCCATCATTCTTTCTGTTTTTGGAACGGCGAGCTGGATTGTTTTTGACAACAAGAATGAGTGGTTGTTAATCCAACTTCAGTCATACCTGATGGAATCGCAATCGGGTCAACTCAAGATCACGTCGATTGATCTTAAGCTATTCCGAAATTTTCCGGATGTTACCGTGGCGCTGGGTGGAGTTGATTATTATGAACATCGTGATTCTGTGCGTACTCCGGAAGAGAAACCCATCCTGCATGTTGATCAGGCATTTGTTGCTTTCGAATTTCTGCCGTTGATCAACGATGAATTGAAAGTTTCTGAAATTACGCTTTCGAAAGGCCAGCTCAATATTGCAGAGTATAAGAACGGGTTGTTGAATATCAATCATGCATTGGCGAAGCCAACGGCTTCAAAAGCAAAAATTAGAAACACGGAGATTGTCAAAGAGCCAGCGCAGAAATTACGTTCTCCTGTTGAAAAAAAACAAAGCAAGCCTGATGCCAGTCACGAACCTGATAAAATAAAACCGAAACCTCAGGAAAAATTTTATGTTGACCTTCAATATATTGATCTCACAGATATCCTTCTGACCTGGAGCCAATACAATAATCCGCACTCCTCGGTCATTCTCGTGAATAAATTGGAAGCAAGTCTACTGCAAGATGAGAATGCATTGAGTGTCAATCTCACATCGTCACTCACGATTCAATCTTTTCTCATTAATAAAACGAAGCTTCCATCCGGAGATTTGAAGTTTAATGCAGATTTAAATTATGAGGGAGCGAGTCAAAAGGTGACGGTACAACAAGGTAAAATTGACTTTGATGTTTTTTCAGCAACGGTAAGCGGATCGTATACACACAAGAAAAACCAGATGCTCGATGTACAGATCGATGCGTCCTCCAATGACCTGGCGTTGTTGTCTCTTATTATCAAGCCGGAAGTACTTAAAAAGAATCCAGGAATGCTCAAGCAAGGCGATATCTATGTGAAGGGGAGAGTTTTCGGAGAATTGAAAAACCGCAGACCTCAGCTTGATGTTTCGTTCGGGGTGGATGATCTTACATTAACCTTGCCCGATCAACGGGGTACCTTCAAAGATGTTGGTTTTAAGGGGCGTTTTAAATCGGGACGTCTATCCAATTATTCCCGGGCCATGGTTGAGGTTCGTAATCTTAAAGGTGAGCTTCCCGGGGGCTTTGTGAAAGGAGATTTCAGCCTGAATAATTTTATTGATCCGTACATGAAGTATGACCTGGAGGCGCAATTGAAACTGGATGGTTATGATCAGATCTTTCAAATTGATTTTCTCAAAGAGCTTCGTGGCAGCGTTTCGTTGCGGGCGGACTTTGATGGTCCTTTCAAATTTTTCGCTGAGCATCGCATGGACAGTAGTCGGTCAAGCTCGATCACATTCGATGACCTGTCTTTTTTAGTTCCTAAAACCAACCAACGAATTACAGGCTTGTCCGGAAAAATAGAAAATAAGTATAATCAGGCCACGATACAGCAACTCACCCTACGTTACGGTAAAAATGATTTGCTGTTGAATGCAACCGTTGATAACCTGGTGTACTTCCTGATTAAGAAAGAAACCAGTATAGTAGCTTCTGGTAATCTGAAGTCCGACCAGATCTTTACGAAGGATTTTATCATGGATACGCTGAAGACCGCACAGGTTCAGGACAGGATCAGTAATCTCTCACTCGACTTTCATGTAAAAACTTCAGAAAGAAAATTGGAAGGCGATTCTTTATTACCCGACATCGCATTCACGATCAACAACCTCACGGCCAAGCTGGATAAACTCGCTGATATAAACAGGATCGATACCAAAGGCGTGTTTAGCGAAACAGCAAGCGGACTTAAGCTTACCCTTGAAAAATTCAATGCCGTCATGCCTCAGGGTAAACTGGATGTGACGGGAGATCTGTTCATCCCGGAAGAAAAATTATGGACATTCCATGCACGTGTGAAAGCCAACCGGTTTCCATGGACGTATATCAAGGATCTTATTGCAGAGATCAAGGACGGATCGGAACCCAGTGCAAAAAACCTTCCCGTAAAGGAAATGGATATTTTCACAGGTGATCTGGACCTGTCTTCAACCATTGTCACCTATCCATTCGATTTTAACAAGCTTGATGTTCGAGACAGTCGTATTGAGTTTGAGGCTGCTGGTTCCAAAAAACTTTCTGTTGAAAGGCTCAATCTCGCGTTGGATAATCTTCATTTTATTCACCCTGAAAATTCCGGTTCAATCACCGGGTTGAAGTCAACAAGAGGCACCCTTGAATTGAAACAGCTCAGCATCCCCGGACTGAACAAACTGAATATCAACATGGATATTACAGGAGAAAACGACTCCCTGGATATCGCATTTTCAAGTGCAACACAAATGGCAAAAAGTGAACACGGGAAACTTTTGATGGATATATCAAAAAAGGACATTGCATACCGGTTGAATTATAATGTGCATGATGCCAACCTGGAGTATTTCATTAAGCAGCATTACAAGAAGAAGTTTATGAGCGGAGACATCGACTATGTCATTGACCTGCACTCTTCCGGATCAGACTTTACTGAAGTAAAGAAAAATCTTGCTGGTAGTGTTCAATTAACTGGAGATTCGATTATTCTTTATGGCGCAGATATCGACAAGATGTTAAAAAAGTATGAACGGAGTCAGAAATTCAATCTTACGGATTTAGGCGCGATTCTGGTTGCCGGGCCAATTGGCTTGGCGATTACGAAAGGAAGTGATTTTGTTTCGCTGGCAACGATTCACCTTGATTCCACAAAACGCACACGTATTCAAAAATTAATGGCCAGTTGGAAATTGGAGGGCAAACAACTTAGCACAGAAGACGTGGCATTTGCAACACCGATGAATCGCCTGGCATTTAATGTGCAAATTGATTTTGGACGGGATTCAATTCCTGGGCTTACCATCGCCGTTGTCGACAAGAATGGCTGCGCCCTGATGGATCAGAAGCTGCATGGAAAATTTGGAGATTTGAAGACGGGCAAACTCAACGTTGCGAAAACTCTGTTTGGTTCGGTCATCAATTTTGTAAACGCAGTGGTTGGAAAGGATTGTAAACCTGTGTACAGCGGAGTGATTCAAGATCCATTGCAAGTTTCAGCCGATAAGACTAAAAAGCCCTGATCGTCTGTTTGACTTAAATGTTCCGCAATTAAAACATGTCAAGCAGTTCAACAATTTTTTGCTGCGACCTATCCATGTTGATCAGGCCACTTCGCGGGCGATCCAGATCGATGATCATGTAAACAGTAACGGACAGCATCGTGGCAAACCCAATGAGCACGATCCAGTCGATTTTACGGTTTTTGTTATCATAGCCCAGTAGAAAAGCTGAGCAGGAGCAAAGCGCAAAGAGAAAATACATGATGGCATCGGGAACAGTAGATTCTGAGGTGGCTCTGCGTGTTGTCGTAACATCAATCATGGCATTCAACGCAGGTATCATGGTTGAAGTCAGGGTTATCATGTTATTAGATCTCGCGTGTGTTGCGACGGTTGACCAAACTTTTTTACCAATGCTATCGGCTTTCATATAATGTACCATGGCGAGATCTACGTTCATGCCAACCTCATAAAAAGCAATACGTTCTTCCACATAGGCTTTCAATTGACTTCGTAATACCTGGCGCACACTGTCCGGATAGATGTCGGTTCTTAGTATCACTGTACCAATATCATTTGCCTCTTCAATAATGAGTTCGCGCCGGGCATCATAGCGTGAGCTTGACATACCAAATGTAAACGCAAGGAGGAGTCCTAGTAATCCGAGCAATGTTCCGTTGATGGTGCCAAGGTCAATGGTGAGCCGGTCGCGATTATTTTTTAGCGTGTTACTTCGCAGCTTGTGCCCAAGAACATACAGTCCAATGAGCACCACGAAGATCACGATAACAATCAGGAACGTTGGCGTTGATTGAAGAGGGGTGAGGTTTACCATAGAAATCCGTTAGTCAAGGCGTAATTATTCTCCAATTGGTCCTGGAATTCAGACCAATATAGAATTTATTTTGTGGACTGCCCTTTATCTCAGGCGAGGAAAAGAATAGATTTAGTGAATACATCAATCTACTCACTTGCAAATTCATCGGCTTCAAGCGTAAGATTACTTTCATTGAGTTGTTGCATGACTACTTTTGCTTCGGTGATCAGATTCTGCAAAAAAGGATAATTATAATCCTTAAATGTGATGCGGGCATAAAACATATCCCGAACAATAGCGAAATACCGAATAGCCAGATCAGGCCTGTCCTGAATGCCTAAATAAACGCTCCATAGAGGTCGCAAAATAAGGTCCTCTTCTTCATGAATTCTTTCGGCAACAGTGACAAATAATGTATGTTTCCTGTTTCGAAGGATTTGCATTTGAAACATCACCGGCACTTTATGCCTGATCAGCAAATGAAAAAAATCAGGCTCAATATTTTTGATCTCTTTTAAATCATCCAAAAAGCTTACGGCTGCTTTTTCATGAAGGCCGATAAGCTCCTTACAATATCCGTCGAGGTTGCCAAAATAGTGGTAGAAGCCGGATTTATTAAGACCGAGCATTCGGGAAAGTCTTTCGACCTGAATGCCTTCCAGGCCTTCTTCTGCGTATAGTTTGTACCCTGCCTCGGTCCATACCGATGAGTTATTAGTCCGTCCCATAAACAATCTTCAATAGATTCGCGGGAAGGTAATTTTTCTTTTTAAAATAGTAAACGGAACCGTCTAATATTCTTATATTTTAGTTAAGGAAATTAGTGCGGTGAATGTGAGCAACGATTTCATTTAGCAAACTTTCCTTGCGGGCGTGGGTATCACTTTTATTTCTTTTCCCAAAGTTTCTTATTGAAGGCGATGCCAAACGTCCAGGCGTCATAAACCTCTTGTTTATTTTCATAGATCAGGTTCAGCGCTATTTCAAAATTTTCAGTGATCTCAAAACTGTATTCTGTTCCTGCTTTCATTAAAAATAAATTCTCATGTCTTTCAAATTCATAGCCTGGCCCTACATAAAAAGACCAATGTCGCAGGGCGTGGTAATGGATAACGCCTGTAAATGCTATTGGGTTCGTTCTCTCCAATTCGGTCACACCGTCCTCCACTTCAAAGCTTTGGAGTTTGATGTCGCCTTGTATGGCTACCGACCAGCGCGCACGAAAAAAATAATCAACATCAAAAGCCCAGGTGGGAATGATGGCAACTTTTTTTCCGCCTTCTGTCGCATTGGGAACGTGTGAGTTGGCCATCATGATGGCACCGCGGATTTTGGGTTTGAATTCTTGGGGTTCCTGAGCTGCCACATACTTTGTGATGGACAGCATGATAAATAATAGTAATGTTTTTTTCATCAGCGATGTTATCCCGGGTATGGGAATTTCATGGATGGTTTTCGGAAGTTACAAAATTTAAATTATTCCTCGGACTACCTGAATTGATAATATAATCGATGGGCGAGGAAGCTTATGGACGCTGTCGTCTAAATGAAAGCGAACAATGTTATATTTGTTCAGCCGAACATGACACGCATGACAAGATTATTCTGGATGAGGTTAAAAATATTTCTCATGGTCTCTCCGCTTTTTTTGGTGTCATCTTCTTTTGCGCAATCCAAAGACACGTTATATTTTTATAACAACACCAAGATCGTTGGTGAGTTACTGACAATTCGACTTGGGCGAGCCGAATTCGACGCCGATGGAATCGGAGTTCTTACGATAAAGAATTCGAAGATTGAATCGATTCATGCTACATCGCGTAGTTTTCGTATTGAAACGATCGAAGGTGCAGAACTGCAAGGTTACCTCGTGCGAAGTGAAAAACCCGGGATGGTAGTAGTTCATGCTATTGTGGAAAGCGAAGAAATTCCGATTGACAATATCGCGTCTCTCCTATACTACGGAAAGACGCTGAAAAGCCGCGTGACGGGAAACGTTTCGGCTGGTTATAGTTATACGAAATCGAGTGAGATCGGACGATTCAATACGGATGGCCTTATCAAATACAATACATCCAAAACACAGACTCAAGTGAAAGGCGACATGATCATAACATCCGACAGTGTAAGCGCTTATGCAGAACGAGCCAACCTTACGCTGAGTCACGATCATACGTTTGCTCCGATGTGGGGTGCTATTCTGATTTTGAAATATCAACGCAATCTTGAACTTGGGCTGGACAGGCGATGGCAACAGGCGGTGGGTATAGGAAGAGAACTTCTGCTCAGTAAACGCCAACAGGCTTCGGCGGTGACGGGCATCGCTATAAACCAGGAAAAGAACGAGGAGGATGATGAAGAAAACACCACCGAGGCTATGGCCCAGGTAAATTACAACTGGTATTCATTTGCAAACCCCAACCTGATACTTTCCTTTGCTGAATCAAGTTTCATTAGTCTTACCCAGAAGAATCGTGTACGCCTTGATGGTAATATCAACCTGGACTATGAAGTGATTGCAGATCTTTACATTAGTCTTCAATTTTATCACAACTTCGACAGCCGCTCACCCGCTACCAACGAACCCAACATTGACTTTGGTTTTGTGGCAGGGTTGCGATATAAATTCTGAAACCCTCAACGTTTATAGTCCATTATTTTTTAGGTAAATAGTAATCATTTGGTTCCTTTGCGGCATCTCTGCGTCCTCAGCGAGCTTTGCGGTGAATAATTTTAAACCGCAAAGGGCGCAGAGGTTCGCAGAGGCAAAAGAAAGATCAGGTTACTTTACACGCTGCGAATAATCCTGATTCACGGCATCGATTTTCATTTTCTGGGCGGGCATGTTCAGTACTGTTTTTGATCCGTGGTTTACACCAGAACTGAATTTTTCATATTTAATTTCACCATCAATGGCATCGGCACCCAGAAGGCTAGAAAATTTCTTATCCAGGTAAAGATTTGTTTTACTGTCAACATGAATAGTAAGTTTGTCGCCCTTTACGTAAACATTTTCAGCGGTTGCTTCGATGATACCATCTTTGTCAGAGACAACCGCTTTTGAAAAGAAGTCAAGCAATTGTCCTTTTGTCATGAACGTATATGCTGTTGCTAATTCCAACGCTTTTACAACATACTCCATTTTATCTTCGGCCGCATTTTGTTGTACCCTTCCGCGAATGCCCGGCTTTTGTTTTACGTTACTTTCAGCATCAACAAGTTTTGCCTGAATTTTTCCCTGAGCATCAAAACTAAACTCGGTGATGGTTGTAAGTTTTTTCTCATCACCGATAGAAACATCTGATTTTCGCTTCCAGATATATGCTTTCAATTTTTCGGTATTGGCATCATCGGCTTTGCTGATGGTAAGAGCCAATTGTTCCTTGTCGATTTGGGCAGCACATACCATGGCTGTGCAAACACCGAGTACAATCAAAATCAGATTTTTCATAATGTTTTCAAAATTGTTTTGTGAAATTTAGATCAATTGCTTTGAGAAATGAAGCGATGAACGATGACGTCTATTATTCACTAGACAGAATCGGTTTTAGCGCATCTGTTTCAATCCGTGGGCTTTATGAAAGAACGAGGTATCTAACAAAAATGCCCTTCACCAGGGAAGGGCATTTTTGTTATTTCAAGATAACTTTAGTTTTTTGTCTCAATCTTCACCTTACCGATTTTGCCATTGAACTTTTTAGAAGTACCATAGTCCGCTACAGGGGTTCCATCATCTGTTCCAACATCCGCAAGATCGTCGACCGAAAATATTCCGGCTTGTGTTTTAGCAATCTTGCCTTCGCCTGCTTTGATGCCATCGATCGTAATCGTTCCAACACCACCTTTTCCTAGACCCCCGCCATCGTATTTGAAGTCATAGACCAGTGTATGCTTGCCGGACTTCAAAGCCTGAGAAGATGCAACGTTGAAGCTTTCCAATCCTAAATAGTTATACGTAAACATGGGCTTGCCATTTTTTACGTAGAATGAAAATCCGCCAAACCTTCCGCCCTGGCAAACAATGGCACCATTGCCATTGGCTGATACATCTACATCAGCAGTTATGGTATAGGAAGTATTCATGGTACTGATAAAAATATCTACGCCCATCCCCTTCATTCCTTCGCCAAGGGTCAGTGATGTCCTTCCGTCCATTACTGTTGGCCTTCCCACCGCTTTTGCATCTAATCTTTCACTGAGGCGATCATCAATGGGCAACACGTGATACTTTTCAGCTTCGGTCATAAACAAGTCTTGCAGTTCTTTCAGCTTACCAGCATTGGCTGACGCCACGTTATTGGCAAGACTGAAATCTTCACTTGGATTGTACAATTCCCATGGATCTTCGGTAAGTGACTGTGTTGGTTTTTGATTCCATGCCGGTCTGTGAATGGTTCTCGCATACCAACCATCGGCATAGATGGCCCGGTTACCAAACATTTCAAAGTACTGCGTGGTATGTTTTTCTTTTGCTGACGCATCATCGAATGAATAAAGAAAGCTGGTTCCTTCAATGGGATCCTGAGCAATTCCATTCACTGTTTTCGGTGCTGGCAATTGGGTTGCCTCAAATACCGTAGGAGCGATATCAATGGCATGGCTAAACTGCGAACGAATTTCGCCTTTTGCTTTGATACCTGCAGGCCAATGCACTACCATGCCGTTGCGTGTACCGCCAAAGTCGGATGCCACTTGCTTTGTCCAGGCGAAGGGTGCATTCATAGCAACCGCCCATCCGGCAGCATAATGAGGATAGGTGGTTTCACTTCCCCACTCATCATAATGCTTCAGCATGTCTTGTACCGTTTCAGGTACCCCATTGAAGTAGGTGAGCTCATTATACAATCCATTCATGGTTCCTTCCGCGCTGGCACCGTTATCACCTACTACATAAAAGATGAGTGTGTTGTCAAGTTCTCCCAGATCTTCAATAGCCGAAACAAGCCGGCCGATTTCATAATCGGTATGTGCGGCAAAGCCAGCGTAAGTTTCCATTTGCCGTGCGAATATTTTCTTTTCATCGGCTGATAGTGAATCCCAATCTTTAATGTCTGCAGGTTTCGGAGCAAGTTTGGTATCAGGCGGAACAACACCAAGTTTTTTTTGACGCTCCAGTGTTTCCTCTCTTAACTTATCCCAACCCTGATCGAACTTTCCTTTGTATTTCTCTATCCATTCTTTCGGTGCGTGGTGGGGCGCATGTGCAGCTCCTGTTGCAAAATAGGTGAAGAAAGGTTTATCCGGTGTGAGTGCCTGTTGAAAGCGTATCCAACTAATCGCTTGGTTCGTCATATCGGTTGTAAAGTGGTAATTAGGATTTTCCGGAATCTCAACTTGAGTTGTTCCATCATATACAAGCGGAGCCCATTGATTGGTTTCCCCTCCAATGAATCCGTAAAATTTATCGAAGCCAGAATGTGTGGGCCACCGATCCAATGAACCTGATACAGAAATTTCCCACGGTGGTGTTTCATGGTATTTTCCGAAGGCTGCAGTACTGAAACCATTTTGGCGTAACACTTCAGCCATGGGTGTAATACTTTGTGGCCTTACACCATTGTTCCCTGGAAAAGTAGTAGCTGTTTCCATGATGGAGCCTGCATTGTTGCTGTGGTGGTTATACCCAGTAAGTATTGCTACACGCGTTGGTGAGCACAAGGCTGTGGTATGAAAGCGATTATATTTCAACCCATTGTTTCCTAATTTTTCCAGTGTAGGCATTTCAATCGGACCGCCAAAAGCATTGGATGCTCCAAAGCCGATGTCGTCAATTAAAATAACCACCACATTGGGTGCACCTTTCGGTGCTTTTACTTCAAATCGTTCGGGTGCTGTTGCTTTACGCGCATCCAGTTCCTTATACGTTTGGCGAATAGGTTCTTTAATAGGAAGAACCGTGCGATCAAGTTCGCCTGGAGCAACGGATGAATCGGCTGTATTTTGCTGGCAACCGAACAGCAGGGCCGCAGCAATAATAAGAATGAGGAGATTTTTCATGGGTTGGGTAATTAGATGCATAAGGTACACAGAGCTTCTCACATAAACTTAGACGCTGTCGTTTACTTCAAGACGGGTACAAACTCTGGTTTACAAAGCCAGGGATTGGAGAGTTCACATGCCAACACCTTTTAGAAATACTTTCCGGGTTAGTAATTCGAAATTGAGTTTGTTAAAAAACGAGAATGTTAGCGGGAAGTAGATTTTATTTTAAAATGTCCTAAATTTCAACGATGCTTCGCTCAAAAATAGTCCGGTTTCTTTTTTTAGTGCTCATGATTTTCACCATGAGCATTTCATTAAAAGCGCAATCCAATACACAGCTTTGGTATGAATACATGCTGAATGTGCCTTTCATGAATTCGTTCAACTTTGAAAATGCATTTAACTACAATACGGTGGTGGGAAAACCAAAGTGGCGATCGCTGGAGTACAATGCCACACTTGAATATTCTCTTTCGGCCAATTTTGATTTGCTTGGCTCTACATTAATTTCCTATACGGCACAGACAGAATCCTACAACACGTTTGAGTTACGGCCGATGGTGGGGACACGGATTTTCTTTACGCCACACAAACGGATTCAAACGCGGTTGTTGCTTCGCCTGGAGCAACGCAACTTTAAAAACATGGATACGAAAGAATGGGACCACGTACTACGACCAAGGATACGTGGAGAAATTATTATTCCCATCAATCAGGATTCTTATTTTAAAAATAATTTATGGTATGTCACCACCGATGCAGAATTGCTCTTTGTGAACGATGATGTGGATGAGCGCTTTGCCAACCGGCTGCGGCTGCGGGCCGGTGTAGGTTACCGTCTTAACTATTCTATGCGCTTCGAGGTTTTGTATATGAATCAACAGTCAAAAAATGGAATTGATGATGACTTTACCTCCAATGATAATGTCATACGCCTTCGACTGAAACATTTTCTGCGGAAAACCAAGCCCACCACTTCCTCAGGGGTAGGCGGCTAACCCTTTTTGTCGATATGATTTTTTTATAACTTAAGGGTGATTTTTGAAACGAATTTATCGTGTTATGAAGTACTTCATCCCATCTCTTTTATTTCTCACGCTGGCAGCCTGTAGCGGGGTAAAAGTTTTAAATACAGAAGCGAATGACGGATTCGCACTGAGTAATTATAAAACGTTTGATTTCTACAAACTCGAAGCACGCGGCGATACGGTAACGGCCAATTTTGAAACCAACGCAGAACTTTTAAAGCAGGCCATTACAAAGCAACTTCAAACCAAGGGATTGCAACAAGCCATTTCAAATCCTGCCCTGCTGGTAAATATTGGTGTTGTGGTCGAGGAAAAAATCCAGACGCGTGAAACTAATTTGCGCGATGCCCCCGTGTATATGGGAACACGCAACTACTCCTGGAAAAGTGAAGAGATCGAAGTGGGGCGTTATAAAGAAGGAACGGTAACGGTACATCTCGTTGATCCATCTACGAAAAAACTGATGTGGAAGGGCGTGGTGGAAGGTGTGCTGCCTTCAAAAAATTCAAACCTGCCGCCGATGATCGATGCGGCCATGAGTGCATTGTTCAGTAAAATTCAATAGAAATTTTATTTTGTGTCTTTCACACACCGGAATCCTGTGTGATTCATTCCGGAATCAAACGCTGAACCCTGGCGACCACTTGGCTTATAATTCGAGCAGTATTGATCGCTGCACATGAACGAACCTCCTTTGGAAACGTGTTTGATGGCGTAAGGATCATCGGGATCTTTTGTTGTGGCCGGCCCTTTTGGATTTGCCAATACCACATTGCTCATGGAGGCTTGTTCAACACTATACCAATCCGAACAAAGTTCCCACACGTTGCCGATCATGTCATATAGTCCATAGGTGTTTGGAGGAAATGATTTTACAGGAGACGTTCCTGTAAATCCATCATCCCCCGTGTTGTTCGTTGGAAAGGAACCCTGAAAATAATTAGCAAGATATTTTCCCTGAGGATTTAATTCATCGCCCCATGCGTAACACTCTCCATCTTTTCCACCGCGCGCGGCAAATTCAAACTCAGCTTCGGTAGGCAATCGCTTGCCGGCCCATTTGGCAAATGCTTCGGCATCTTCATAAGCAATATGTACAACGGGATAATTGTCCTTGCCTTCAATCGAACTTCCTGGTCCTTCAGGATGTTTCCAGTCGGCACCGATTACCCAACTCCACCATTGTGAATAATCATTTAACATCACCGGTGCGGAAGGAGGAGTGAAGACCATCGATCCGGGTTGAAGCACATCATCACTGGGTTTTGGTGTTCCCGGAGGTACTTGCTTTTTAATTTCTTCCCAATCAATCGGGCGTTCGGCAACTGTTTTGTATCCAGTCGCGTCAACAAACATTTTGTACTGAGCGTTGGTCACTTCGGTTTCGTCTATCCAGAATGCATCGACATGAACAGCGTGAACCGATTGTGCATTGGCTGCCGGTTTCTCTTCTGTGCCACCCATCATAAATTCTCCTCCGGGTATCCAAACCATTCCGCTGTTTACGGATGACGTTGTTTCAGAAGTTTCAGGTGATTCCTTTTTTGAAGAAGTACACGAACATACAATGGAAGCCGATAAAACGAGTGCCGAAAATTTGCCGATCATAATTCGTTTGGTCATACCTTTGAGTATGTCACTGCAATTTACTGTTTTAGAATGAATGTTTAATAATTGTGTGACTTGAACGAAGTCTGTTTATAGTACAGATATTTTCATTTTCGTAAACTTGTTCAAATTTGAAATCAGGTTTCATCATCATCGGGTTGTTCATGGCCATCAGCGGAGCGGTTGCACAACCTGCTGACAGTGTTCCTGCCGTAGATCTGGTGGAGGTCATCATTAAAAAACTTCACATCAATTTTCACGAGAATAAGCGCGCTGAACGAAAAGTACACTTCTCACTCTTTCCCACGCAGGGCGGAGTGTCGGGAGGCCGGGCGGTGGTTACATCATTCAATGCAGCTTTTAATCTGGGCGAAGCATCAAACACGCGTGTTTCCTCTGTATACTTTATTCCTTATATCACCTTCACAGGAAAGTATGGATTTCTGATCCGGAATAGCATTTGGTTGCCTCGAAATGCGTGGAACCTTTCTGGCGATTATCGCATTCTGAAATACCCGCAGTCTACATGGGGATTAGGAGGAAGTTCAGAAGGTGCGATAAGTACCGAGATCGATAACAGCTATTTTCGATTTTATCAGACAGCGCTAAAGGGCATTGGCAGAAACTGGAATGTGGGGGTGGGGTATATGTTGGATCATCACTACAATATTGAAGAAATTACTGATGGCAGCGAGGGTTTTTTAAATCGCTACCCAACAGGTAATGACCGTAAAACAACTTCGTCAGGACTATTTTTTCCTGTAGCGTATGATGCACGAGGCAATTCCATCAATCCTCAGGGCGGAGCTTATGTATTGGTGGGCTATCGATTAAACACACCGGTCATGGGAAGTGATCACCTCTGGCACTCTTTATATATAGACGGAAGGAAGTATTTTTCGTTTTCTGACTATCGCCAGAACATTCTTGCTTTTCGCAGTTATTACTGGACGGTGCTGTCGGGTCAGGTTCCTTATCTCGATCTGCCGGCCATTGGTTGGGATTTAGGCATCATCCCTTCAGGCAGGGGTATTGAGCAAGGTCGATACCGAAGTAATGCACTGCTGTATGTTGAATCCGAATATCGCTTTGACCTTACAGCAAACGGTTTGTTCGGGGGCGTTGTGTTTAGTAATGTTTCTTCTGCCTCCGAATTTGAAACACAGAATTTTCAAACCTGGCATGTCGCGGCGGGGGCGGGCCTTCGTATCAAGTTTAATAAATACTCACGTACCAATATCTTATTCGATTTTGCAGCCAGCAAAGAATACATGGCGGTATATCTAAATATCGGAGAGGCGTTTTAAGAAAAATTTAAAAAGCCAAAAAAAAAGCCCGCAACTTGTGCAGGCCTTTTTACCAGGGTAAATTAATTTACCTGTTATACTGACTATTAATAATTGCCGAATACAAAACCAACGTTGATAGCAAAGTATGACTGACTTGTATCAAAATCGCCTGCCTTGAAACCCGTATAATATTTAACGCCCAGGTAAGCAGCGGTTACATCGCTCATGGAATATAACAAACCTATTTCGGGACGAAGTGCAAAATGCCAGGCTTCCTGTTCAATGGTGTACAAATTCATATCGGTATTTCGTCTCGAATACATCGTACCCATTCCCAGGCCAACAAACGGCTTAAGTTTCTCATCGGTCTGGATGAAATAGTTTGCAGCTGCTAACAACGGCACCTGATTCTGGTAACGATATTGTTTGCCGGTCAACGAAGTATTTCCGGATGTATAGGTCTCCGTAGGTAATGCTTTATAAAAAACATTCCATCCGGTTTCAATACCAACGGTAACGTTCGGCTGTACATATTTGCGCCATTCCAATGTGGCACCCCTGAAGCTTGTGTTTGAGATGAAATCGTTCATGTCGCCAGCTGCCAACCCCATGGAGTATTGAAATGAAAAGCTGGAATTTTGCGCACTGACAGAAATGCCCGCACAAAGAATTATAACGAGTGATAGTAATTGCTTTTTCATATTCACAAATTATTTTTTAAGGTAAGAAGCTGATTGAGCAAAGGCCTGGTCGATCAAACGGGTAACCCGGTTAGCGTCATACGAATACGTAAGCAGGCCATTAAGGCCTCCGGTCCATTGAGCAATCGCGTTGCCATCTGTTGCATTCAATTTAGGATCAACCAAATTGATAAGAAGAGTACCTGTTGAATAGGTGCTGTACGAAGGGTAGTACGGATAGTATGGATATCCCCATCCAGGATAATAGCCACCCCAGTACCATCCCCAGTAGTCATACCAGTAAACAATGGTTGTTGTTTCCATGGCTGCGGGTGCAATGATCATGTCAGGTGATGCGCTGATAGCCACTTTGGTATAACCAAAATCGGTCATGTTTTTAGTGATCCTGTCCAGCATTACTTTGGCCGCTGCATCGGGTATATACTTTGGAGGATCTCCCGTTACTGCATTCCCCGTGATCTTGACAATTTTATCAGGAATCGCAAATGTGCCTTTGCTTTTAAAAGCATATTCCGGGTTGTAATGCGTCAGAACAACGTCCGGATCGTCTGCAAACTCAGGTCCCTCAGGATAACAAGCGGCAAGCACTAACGTGCCCACTACCAGTAATTTGGAAAAATAACTAGTCAATTTCATACTCATTTATAGTTTGATTTAATCAGGTTAACGAATCAAATGTAAAAAGAACTTGGGGGTTCAACAATTTCTGGACGATGTCGTCTGCCCGGACATAAAAAAAATACCCCTTTTTGATTATAAAAAATGAGGAAAATGAGCGAAGCAGACGATGAAACTGTCCGTTTTTGAAATATATAAAATGAAAAAATCGATCTGAGGTTGGATAACTCGATCAATGTGGTCAAATTTAAATGCATGGTTCGGTGTGTTTTAATAGATGACGAGGTCAAGAACCTCGAAAACCTCAAGATTCTACTCGAGGATTTTTGTGACAATGCCCAGGTGCTTGCACTTTGCCAAAATGTAAGTGATGGTGTTGAGGCTATTGCCAAACACAAACCTGATATTGTTTTTCTCGACATCCAGATGCAGCGGGAAACAGGCTTTGACCTTTTGGCAAAAGTAAAGCCCATCGACTTTGAAGTTATTTTCATCACAGCTCATTCCGAGTATGCCATCAAGGCTTTTAAATTTTCAGCCATCGATTATCTTTTGAAACCTATAGATATTGAGGAATTAAAACGAGCTGTTGATAAAGTTGAAAAGAAACTGAATGTCAATATTTCCGGCCGGCTGGAAAATCTGCTTCAAAATCTAAAACCTGCCGTAGGTCAAAACTACAATTTGACTATTCCTACGTCGGATGGGCTCATTTTTGTGAAAATTGAAAACATTATTTACTGTGCCGCGTCCAGTAATTACACAGAAATATTTACCAGTGATGGTAAAAAGTATATCGTAAGCAGAACCCTGAAAGAGTATGAAGAACTGCTGACCGATCATAATTTTTTCAGGATTCACAACTCTTTTGTGATTAACCTCAACTGTATTAAGAAATATGTCAGGGGCGAAGGTGGCTACGTGATCATGAGCAACGACGTCTCTCTGGATGTATCCAAACGCAGAAAAGAACCTTTCCTGAGCAAACTTGGTCATTGATTTTTTCCACCTGCTCAGAATTCCCGCCCACTTACTCATCAGCAGTACATCAGGCTAATTCACCTCTTACTTTTGCGGGCTTAAATAATGCATGAGGTAATTCTGAATGCACCAGGAGATTTCCTGTGTATTGATGTATGGACGAAAACAAAAAAAATATTGAACGGACGGTTACGTCCTCACCCTCGTTTGATCACAGGATAGCCTCTTTGTTTTCTGATTTCGCTATTCTTGATGTGGCCTTCAATATTATTTCTTTAAGTCAGAATATTCTGAATGCCACCGGATATACCAGTTCTGAGGTCCTTCATCAACCGTTGTCTATATTGTCAGCTACCAGCGATTTCAAAACCCTGCTTGAGGATCAGGTGCGACCCGGGTATTTTGAAGAACATCAATTTGAATTGCGTAGCAAAAGCGGGGAGGTGCTTTCGTATACGATCTCAGGTTTTTATATGGGCATGGCTGAAGACATCAGTCGTTTGATCATTATAAAATTTAAGCTTATTGAGGAAATCCGGCAAGCTCCCAGGGAGCATGATCTTGTTGCCGAAGTGGACGAATTTATTTATACCACATCCCATTTGCTGCGGGGTCCGCTGGCAACGTTAAAAGGGTTGATCAATCTTGCCCACGATCCGCGAAGCCTGAAAGATATGCCCTACCTATTGGAACAGATGAATGTTTTTGCTGAGCGACTGGATGAAAAACTGCATCAGTTGATTTACGTGGCGGAATCGGATAAAAGTCAGAAGCCAGCCGAAAGTCTTTTGATAAATTCCATCTTTCAGACCCTTTCATCCAGTGTGCAGGAGGCGAGTATTGATTTTCCGGTGAATTTTCATTGTCATGTTTCGGATCGGCAACAGGTCATTGAAAAGGGAGAATTGGTACTTTCCATGTTGAATAACCTTGTCTTATTTTTTTGTCAGCAATCAAAAACAGAACACAATCTGTTGTTATTTGATGCGCTGTCAAGTTCAAGCGCAATCGAAATCATGATCCGTTCCAAAGGTTTTTTGTTTTCTGAATCACTCGTGGAAAAAATGGAACATGTGAATTTTGGTTATTCACAACTATTAAATTTTCCTGAGTTAATTAATTTTTACGCAACAAAAAAAATCATGAGCAAATTGAATGGAAATGTTCAGTTCATGCTTATCGCTTCCGATGAAATGGTTGTTGTGATGACCATCCCGAGGGATCTCCCATCCATTTCGGTTTAAAACTTCCTCCACCTGCTCAGTTAATCTTCCCGGTTAATCATTGGCGATTTCAGCACCCTCCTCCGTTGCAGACTTTTGGAAAAAAAACGGAAAAGCTCATGAAAAAAAATGTAATTCTACTTGTCATCCTTTTTGTGATGACCTATGCTGTTTCAGCACAAACACAAAAACCTGAAATCGTTACCGATCGTCCGGATCAAACGGAAGCTCCATCCTTGGTTCCCACCGGTGGTTTACAGGTGGAAACCGGTTTCATCTATGAAAAGGATCGTGCTGCAGAATTGAATTCAACAAATCTTACCTACAACACCACCCTGATCAAGTACGGTATCAATGAACATATCGAACTTCGTTTCATCTCCGAATATCTTGGAGAAACTGTGAAGCAATCGGAAGATCAACTTACAAAAGTAAAGGGATTCAGTCCGTTGGCGCTTGGCGTTAAAATGAAAATCGCTGAAGAAAACGGGATTTGGCCACAGGCTGCTTTTATTGGTCATATCAATTTGAAAACGGGGTCTGAAGCCTTCGCTCCATCGTATACCGCTGCTGATTTTCGTTTCACATTCGCACATACGTTAAGTGATAAATTTTCTTTGAGCTATAACCTCGGTGCCGAATGGGATGGAGAAACTCCGGATGCAACTTTCCTGTACACACTTTCATTGGGCTACGTTGTATCAGATCGCGCTGGCCTTTTTGTGGAGGGATATAGTTTCTTCCCTGAAAATGCCAAAGCAGACAACCGTGTTGATGCCGGGTTTACCTACAAGTTTACGCCTGTCGTGCAATGGGATATTTCGGCGGGCCTTGGTTTGAGTGACAATGCACCTGATTACTTTTTAAGTACAGGTATTTCATTCAGAGCTTTTAAGTAATCAATTACAAGCAAGCAAATCCACTTAATCAATGAATCAGCCCGGCTAATCACCGGTGCTGTTATAGAGAGTACGGATTCAACAATTTTATAAAGAATTAGAAATACCCAAATGAAAAAAACAATTCTAGTCGTTGATGACTTTACCAGTATCCGCCAATTTGTTTGCGAGACGCTGGAGCGCAAGGGCTATGCAACCGTGAGCGCAACAAACGGCAACGAAGCATTTACACTGCTTACCGAAAACGGTGGTGTAGACCTGGTGCTTACCGATTACAACATGCCCGATTGTACAGGCTTTGAACTATTGAAGAAAATTAAAGCAAATCCAGCTGTTGCCGGTGTGCCTGTTATTTTTCTCACAACCGAATCAAGTCCGGATAAGATGCGCACAGCGAAGGAAGCAGGTCTTGCTGCCTGGATAAAGAAACCATACAGAGCGGAAACATTTTTTGCTCAAATAGAAAATGTAATTACCAATGGATAGCAATCAGAAGCGGTTTATTGAAGACGCGCTTGATCTGCTGAATGAACTTGACGAAGGGCTGTTGCAGCTGGAAGCCAATCCGCAGGCCAGCGCTCCCCTCGAACAGGTTTTCCGCACCATGCACACCATCAAAGGCGGAGCCAACATGTTTGGTTTCGAAAATATTGGTGAGCTGGCGCACCACCTTGAAACGCTGTATGATTTAGTAAGACAGGGAAAAACGCAGGTGAATGATGGATTGATCAGCATTACGCTTCATGCTTTTGACAAAGTACGGGATCTGCTCAAAGAGAAAGACGCCTCAAAAATCAACAATGCGGATGTTCTAAAAGATCATCTCAAGACGGCCATCGATTTTCTGAAGCAAACCGAGAGTAAGTCGAATGCTTCGTCCGGGCAGACGACTGTTGTAAAAAAAGATGAGTTAGCTACGTTCTTTATTCGCGTTACACCTACCATAAAAATGACTGCCGATGGCACTCATCCGCTGGTATTCATTGTCCAGGATCTTGAGGCGTTGGGTACTGCGAAAATATTTTTCTATAAAAAAGATGACGGGAGTGTGGCTCACTGGGATATTTTTCTGTCTACCACCACACCACAACCCGAAATTGAAAGCTATTTTCTCTTTGTTGAAAATGAATGCCAGGTTCAGTATACCAAATTGCTGGCTTGCAGTCTTTTCGAATCGGAAGAGTTTACTCAGTTCATCACGCAATTTACTACAACACCCGTGGATCTTGCGTTGGTGAATGTCATAGTTGAAAAACTTAAATCAGAACTCACAAAAAAGAACGACACTGAAGATGAAGCCGAAGAAGGCTCCTTATCAAAAAAGAAAAAGTTTAACGACACCTACATCAAGGTTAGCAAACGCAAGATCGATGATTTGCTCAACGGAATCAGTGAACTTATTATTCTTCAGGCTCAATTGGTTACCGTTACCTCTCCGTTGAACTCCACAAAAATCACAGAAGTGACCGAGCAATTGGAAATGATCACCAACCAACTGCGCGATACTTCTCTGGAAATTGGTTTGGTTCCGATTGAAACCCTGGTGACAAAATTCAAACGCCTGGTGCGCGACCTTTCCAAGACACTTGATAAAAAAGTAAACTTCCTCTCAGAGGGTGCCGAAACAGAAATGGATAAGGATGTGATCGAGTTGATGGCAGAGCCGATGATTCACATCATCCGGAACTGCATCGACCATGGCATTGAAAAACCTGCCGATCGAAAAACGGCGGGCAAGTCAGAACACGGCACCGTGAAATTGAAAGCGTTTAACACCAGTTCCTATGTGAATATTATTATCAGTGATGATGGTAAAGGCATTCATAAAGAAAATGTGTTACGAAAAGCCGTTGAAAAGGGATTGGTTTCTGCTGACGCCGTTCTCACGGAAGAAGAGATCCTTAACCTGATTTTTCATCCAGGCCTTTCCACAGTATCGCAGGTGTCTGACGTTTCGGGCAGAGGAGTAGGGATGGACGTGGTGAGACAAAAGATCAATGATCTCCGTGGTTATGTATCTATAAAAAGTGACCCGGGTAAAGGAACTTCAATTCATATCAAACTGCCACTGTCGCGTTCCATCATTGAAGGCTTGCTGGTGAAAGTGGATGAAACACGGTATGTTGTTCCGCTGAATGTGATCGACAGGATTGATCGGATTTCTTATGACTTGTTGAACCGTGAAAATCATGTGAACAAGTCGGTGATCGTGAACGAAGAAATTCTTTCGGTGTTTTCGATGCGCCACAGATTTCACAACGACACGGTGGCTCCGAAAACAACAGATGTTATTTCAGTAACCGTCAATGGAATTAAGAAGGGAATTGCGGTTGATCGGATCGAAGGCAAAATGCAAACCGTGATGAAGCCATTGGGCGATGCTTACCAGCAACAGGATTTTATTGCCGGAAGCACTATTCTTGGCGATGGCAGCCTGGCATTGGTGCTTGACCCTTCGCGTTTATTTCAATTACACTACAATTAAAACCATACATGAAAACAGATTCAAATTCATACTTAACATTTGCACTGGGTGACGAAAAGTTTGCCATCCCGGTAGATCATGTGCAGGAGGTTGTCGAATTTGGCCACGTGACCAAAGTTCCCAATGCACCGGAGTACATGCTTGGTATCATCAATTTGCGCGGGCGCGTGTTGCCACTTCTTGATACAAAATTGAAATTGGGATTACCAGCAACAGTGCGTTCGCAAAAAAATCGCATCATGGTGCTCGATCTCCAATTAGAAGACGATAAAAGTTTACAAATCGGAGCCATGGTCGATTTGGCCAGGGAGGTCATCGAAATCGATGCGAACGAAATTCAGGAAGCACCGGAATTTGAAAATCTCAAAGCATCAGCTCCCATTACAGGAATTGTAAACAAACAGGGCGATATCACCATGATCATGGACATCACCAAAGTATTTGCATCGAACGAAATCACAGAACTAAATAAATCATTAAACTAATAAACTTTAAAACAATGCTCACCAACATTACCATTCGAAAAAAACTAATCATGGCCTTCTCGGTACTTATCATACTGATGATCGTGATTTTCGCTATTGCCTTCGTTCGCTTCCGCGAAATGAATGCACGCATGATTGAAATTACCAATGTCACCTCACACAAGGTGCTGTTGATCGGACAGATCAAACACGACATTACCGCGATTTCACGCGATCAGAAGAATATGATCGCTACCGTCATCGACGAGAAGATGGTTGACATCGGCCGCACCATTGACAAGGAAATCAGATCCATTAATGAAAATATGGATAAGTTGGAGGCCATCAGTGAAGGCGAAACACTCACCCTGGTAAAATCCCTGAGAGAGATCCTGGAAGATTATTTTATCGTGCAGCAAAACGTTCAGCGTATTGCCACGCAAAACACAGAGATCAAAGCAGAAGAAATAGCTGATAACGAATCCAGAAATGCTTTTATGCGTGCGATGGCAACGCTGAATCAGATCGGAGGCGAAGTGAACTCAAAGGAAATCGTAAAAGATATTTTGGAATTGAAGCAAGCTGTATCAGAAATCAATTCGATCGAACGCGACATGATCATTGCCAAGACGGATGATGATCTTGATAAACACTTAGGTCAGGCTGCCGACGCAGAGCGGATTATTGAAGATGCTACAGCTTCGTTGAACAAAAGACTTTCCGGTGAAGCAAAAGCCCTGTTCGAGAAATTTGAAACACAATATAGCAGCTACTATACATTCCATCTTCAGGTGAGAAGTCTTGCAAAAACGAATTCGGGTGGAAAGGCGGAAGAAATTTCAGTGGTGCAGGGTGAAGCGATCGATGATCAGGCGGATGAAGTGATCGGACGGATTTACGACATCATCAACGGACAATTGGCCAAGGATCAATCCGATACAGATGAAATGTATGATAATGTCGTCACGACCATGATCATTGTCATTTTGTTAGCGATTGTGATCGGTACATTGGTAGCGGGTTGGTTGCTGAAAGATGTTATGGCTTCGCTGGGTATTGCAACAAACGCAATTAAAAAAATTGCACTGGGAGATTTCTCATCGGATGTAAAGGCAGATAAGAATGATGAGATCGGGGTGATGCTTCGTGAGCTTCAATTCATGATCGAAAAATTGCGCAGTAGTGTGGATGTAGCCAAACTCGTATCCAAAGGAGATTTGACGATGGATTTCGCAACCATGAAAAATAAAGGCGGCGACCTGGATCAGGCGTTGGAAGAAATGGTGAATAACCTGCGTGAAATTGCTACAACAATTTACAATGGTGCTGAAAATGTTTCAGGAGCGTCCAGCCAGGTAGCATCGGCGTCACAGCAAATGTCACAGGGGGCACAGGAACAAGCCAGTGCATCGGAAGAAGTTTCTTCTTCGATGGAGCAGATGGTTGCCAACATTCAGCAGAATACGGATAATTCAAGAGAGACTGAGAAGATCGCGAATAAAGCAGCAAAGGATATTCAGATCAGCAGCAATGCCGTATCTGAAACTGTGGAAGCGATCAAAACGATTGTAGAACGTATCGCCATCATCGAGGAAATTGCTTCGAAGACTGATTTGCTTGCGCTTAACGCAGCTGTTGAAGCAGCTCGTGCCGGTGAACATGGAAAAGGATTTGCGGTAGTGGCTGCTGAAGTTCGCAAGCTTGCGGAAAGAAGTCAGAAGGCCGCAGCAGAGATTACCGAGATTTCGTCGAAGACGGTGAAGTCAGCGGAAGAGTCAAAGCAATTGTTGGTAAACACCTTGCCTGATATTAAGAAGACGGCTGAGTTGGTACAGGAGATCGCCGCTGCCAGTGTTGAACAAAATACAGGTGCAGATCAGGTGAATGGTGCGATCCAGCAACTATCCACGGTAACACAAGGCAACGCCTCTGCAGCTGAACAAATGTCATCGAACGCAGAAGAATTGAACAGTCAGGCGGAAGAATTGAAATCGGCCGTGAGCTACTTCAAATTGAACCATCGTATACGCACAGCAAAAAAATCGCCGCGCGGAATACAGGTTAACGTGAAACGCCCGATTGCAAAAGCCCAACTGGCCGAAGTTCATGAAGGTGAGAATGGACACGCGAATGGTTTTGACCTGAAGTTGTCGGATGGTCCTTCGGATTCTGATTTTACTGAATTCTAAATAAACGACTATCGTTGGTGTTCGCAGGCTGAATCTTGAAAATTAGTAAAGACCTGCGAACACTTATTTATTTTAACTGACCTGCAAATCGAAATAGAATGGACGTTTCTTCGGTAAATGGTATTTTGAATATGGACAAGGAGAGCTTTGAGCGACTTAGCACGTATGTAACGCGCGAGTATGGCATCAAGCTTCCGCCTGGAAAAAAGTCGATGCTGGAGAGCAGGCTCAATAAAAGAGTGAGAGCTCTTGGTTTGACTTCCTACAAGGAATTTCTTGATTTCATTTTTAGCGATCAGGGAAAGCAAGGCGAACTTTTTCATGTGATTGATCTTATCACCACGAATAAAACAGATTTCTTCCGCGAGGCGGCCCACTTCCATTTTTTATCGAAAGAATTTTTATCACAGTACAGAACTGAATTCAATCGGAATAAGCTCAAGATCTGGTCAGCGGGTTGTTCAACGGGTGAAGAACCGTATACCATCCTGATGACGATGGAAGAGTATAAAAACAAACATCCCGATACGACTTACAGTTTGCTCGCCAGCGATGTTTCTACGCGCGTTATCCAAACCGCCTATCAGGGAATTTATGAAATTGAAAAAATTGAGCCTGTTCCAATCGACCTGAAGCGGTCTTACTTTTTAAGAAGTAAGGTTAATCCTTCGCTGGTACGAGTTAAGCCGCAGTTTCGGAGGAAGATTCAATTCAAGCGGGTCAATTTCATGGAAAACAATTACGGGTTGTTAAAGGCAGACCTGGATATTATTTTTTGTCGCAATGTGCTGATCTACTTTGATAAGCCTACGCAGGAACGTGTTATCAATAAATTTTGCAGTCTTTTAAAGCCAGGGGGATTATTATTTCTCGGTCATAGTGAATCCATTATTGGCATGACACTTCCGCTGAAACAAATTCGTCCTACTGTATATCGTTTTGAGGGATGGCAGAATTAAGAAAACATGTAGTCTTTCCCGGACAATTCATCATCACATCGGTTCCTACACTAATTTCCACTGTGTTGGGTTCGTGTGTTTCTGTTTGTCTTTGGGATAAGGAGACAAACTTTGGAGGCATGAATCACTACCTGCTTCCTGGCACCACGGAAGACCACGGAGGTGAAATGAATCGGGGATTTACATCGACACAGACATTGATCCGTTCTTTGCTCAATCGTCATGTGAAACTGGAAAACCTGGAGGCGAAAGTATTTGGCGGGTGTAACTCACTCTATATAAATCAAGACACCTTCAAAGTAGGTAAACGAAATATTGAAATGGCCATGGAAGTACTGAAGAACTATCGCGTTCCTATCACAGCCCAACATGTGGGAGGAGGTCATGGACGGAAAATTGTTTTTAATACAGCCACCGGCAAAGTGCGTATGCGCTTGTTAATAAAAACGACACTTGAAACAAATGAAGAAATCAATAAAGGTTTTGGTTATTGATGATTCTGCGTTAGTGCGGCAGACACTCACAGAAATCATTAATTCGGATTCACAATTGGAAGTTGTAGGCACAGCTGCCGATCCACATTTTGCGGCTCAAAAAATAAAGGCATTCATTCCGGATGTGATTACACTGGATATTGAAATGCCACGCATCGACGGCCTTACCTTCCTGAAAGCATTGATGGCGCAATATCCTATTCCGGTGGTGATCATTTCCAGTCTTACACAGCATGGAAGTCACCTCGCCTTACGTGCTTTGGATCTTGGTGCTGTTGAAATTGTTGCGAAGTCAGAAATCCGGAATACAAAAGAACATCTTGAGGAATCGAGCATACGCATTACGGATGCCATTAAAGCTGCTTACATGGTTCCTGTAAAACGTATGGGCATACGCAAGGAAGAACCTCGCATCCAGGTTGTAAAGCAAGATTCTTCCATATACAAAACGACAGACAAGGTAATTGCCATTGGCGCATCTACCGGTGGGACGGAGGCATTGCGTTATTTTCTCCAGGCTGTTCCGGCAAACTCACCGGGTATTTTAATAACACAACACATGCCTGCAGGCTTCACTAAATCATTTGCTGATCAGCTCAATGCGATTTGTGAGGTAACCGTCAAAGAAGCGAGCGATGGTGAACGGGTGATGCGCGGTCACGCTTACATTGCACCCGGCGGAAGGCACATGGAACTTTATCGTAGTGGTGCAAAATATTTCATAAAGGTTCGTGACGGGGAATTAGTGAACAGGCACAAACCGTCTGTTGAAGTACTCTTCAATTCAGTGGCTCATCATGCCGGACAAAACGCCGTAGGCATTATTATGACAGGCATGGGACGGGATGGTGCCGAAGGATTGTTGAACATGAAACTGGCGGGCGCACGGACAATCGCGCAGGATGAAAAATCATGTGTGGTTTTTGGGATGCCCAAGGAGGCGATCAAACTGAATGCCGCCGATCAGATACTGCCCTTACATGAGATACCCAAACGGGTCGTGGCTTATTTTTAAGTCATTCTGTAAGACAAATCATTTTTATTTTGATGATCTTAGCAGGGATGTCTTTTCTTAGAAATTTTTCAGAAAGCGGAAGTTCCTACACGGAGTCCAAACTGGAGAAACGGAATATCGTGATGACCAACTACCTCTCTCTGGTGCTGGCTTCCCTTCCGTTTGGACTGATTATTGGCAGAATAGTTCTCGGAGGTTTTGAGTTAGTAATCATTCTTTGGTTGTTCTTTGGATCACTTCTTTTTTGTTTGCCTATACTTTTGAATCGGTATGGCTTTACGTTGATCAGCAGGTTCCTGTTGTGCTGGGGTTCTCCTGCTTTCGTTTTTATTACCAGCATATTCTCGTTACATGACGAACCCAACGTTTTTGATATTTCTGCCTATATCGGATTACGCTTTTTTTTACTGGCGTTCAGTTATTATCCATTCCTTGTATTTAGCCTGAAAGACGTTCGATATTTACTGGCCGGCCTGCTTGTGCCATTTTTATCCATTCTTTTATTTGATAACGTTCTGAATTTTTTTGATGCGGGATATTCTGAAGAAGTCATTCATAGTTTCCCTTATGAATTCAACACTGTCCGTGCCCTGGTTTCCTTTGTGATCATCGGATCGGGGTGTTATTTTCTAAAGCGGGCTGTAGAAGCGAGCGAAGATGAGAACAGCCAATTGCTACGTGAACTGCAAAGGAAAAACCAATTCATTCAACAGCAGGCTAAAAGTGAAGTACACCAACTCAATGAACAGCTCAAGGCTAATCTTCAGCAATTGAGTGAACGCGAATTTATTTTGAATCAATCGCAACGCATCGCAAAACTGGGAAGCTGGGAGTATCATATTGAAAATGATTTTCTGTTCTGGTCGGATGAGATGTATGATATTTTTGGGCTGGACAAGAGCTTTAATATTAAAACCGGGAATCTCCATGAAGCGTTGGGTAAAGAAGGTGGCGAACGCATGACCAATGCGATCATGGAGTTGTTGCGAACCGGAGAACCTTTTGACATCATGATACGAACCAGAACGCCCATCGGCTATGTAAAATGGTTTCGTGTTTATGCCTTTCCAATTCGTGATGGAAAAAATACGACGGGCGTCACGGGTATTTGTCATGATATCACCTTTTTTAAAGAGGCCGAAGAGAAGCTTCGCTCCAGTGAACTGAAGTTTTCAACGGTGTTTGAAAATTTCCCTGACTTTATTATGGTGGTGCGCGAAACCGATCTGCTTGTCACCGACGTGAATCAACGTATTCAGCATGTGTTGGGATTTAAAAAGGAGGAGGTGATTGGACAGTCGGCGCGGGTGATGGATTTATTTTTGAGCGAAGAGGAACGCCAGAATTTCATTAAAAGTTACATGCTTGATGGATTTACGGAGTATGAATGTATATGGAAACGGAAAGACGGACGCCTGATCGATGTAAGGATCACCGGCATCCGTATTGATATTGAAGGAGAGTACTTTCGCATGTCGGTGGTTCAGGATGTTACCGACAAAAAGCAGGCAGAGAAAGAAAAAGAATACGCACGCTATTTGTTAAATGAACGGATTAAGGAATTAACTACATTATATCGTACGAGCCAGATTCTCCGCACAGAGCAAAAACCATTTGAGGAAATTCTCAAAGAGATTGTTTCCATATTACCTTTTGGCTGGCAATACACAGACCTTGCTGTAGCCCGAATTCAGGTGAACGGAAAGGAATACACCACACCAAATTTTCAAAATGCAAAACAGAAACAACTTGCTGAATTTAAAATTCGCAGCGGTACAGTAGGGTTTGTAGAAGTTGCGTACACGGAAGAAATGCCAACCGAATCGGAAGGTCCGTTTCTTATGGAAGAACGTGATCTGATCAACATGGTGGCAGAGATGTTGAGGGAATATATTGAACGCAAACGCGAACAGGAATCATTGGTAAAAGCACAAGCCAATTTAAATGCGACAATAAACAATACCGAAGTTTTGATCTGGTCGGTAGACCGTCAGTTCAGGTTGATTACGTTTAACATTCCTTTTTCACGCTATTTCAAGAATCATTATGGTGTTGAAGTAAAGATTGGAAACAGAATTTTTGAGGACATCCATATCACCGATACGTTCGAACTAAAGCTTAAATGGAAAGAAAATTATACACGGGCATTGGCGGGTGAGATTGTCATGCTGGAAGAAAAATACTTTGGTCTTGATTTTCAATTTTCTCTGGGTCCGATTATTGAAGACGGCATGGTGACGGGTGTGAGTATTTTTGGTGAGAATATTACGGATCGAAAAACGAAAGATCGAGAACTGGCCGAAGCCAATATAAAAATCGGTGAGTTAAAACTGATGGCCCTTCGGTCAGTAATGAATCCACATTTTATTTTTAATGTTTTGAATTCCATTCAGTTTTTCATTTCAAAAAATGACCGACTGAATGCCATTACCTACCTGACTACTTTTTCGAAACTGATTCGCAGCATCCTCACGCATTCGGTAGACAATAAAATAAAATTAGCGGATGAGATTGAAATGCTGAATAATTATGTGCAGTTGGAAATGGTGCGGTTCGAACACAAGTTTAAATTTATTTTAAATGTGGATCCCGGTGTGGATGCCGAGGCGATCGAAATACCTTCGTTGCTGATACAGCCCTATGTGGAGAATGCTATTCTTCATGGCTTATACAATAAGGCAGGTGCGGGTACCCTGAGAATCGATATCTATGAAGAAAACGAGACGATAATTTTTCAGATTGAGGATGACGGCATCGGACGCGAAGCTGCGATGAAGTTACGAAAGCAAAATTTTCCGACGCATAAGTCCATGGGTATTCACGTTACGGAAGAACGACTTCAATTGATCAATCAAAAACACAATGTAGCGTTTGAAGTTCTGGACCTGACTGAAAATGGAAAACCTTGTGGCACGAGGGTTCGTATAGGTGTTATTTGTTAGAGACAAACCTCCTTCATTTCTGAAGGTTTGGAACTTGCGTCCTGTACTTATCAAAAAAGGTCCTGAAGGCTGGGGCGATCATGCCAAACCATGACGTAGCGATTTCCTGAATGACGTAAGGCGAAACGGGTTTCTATTGTTTTTTCTAACCGACAACCAGGTAACCGACGATCAATACTAAGATGCCCCCGGCAATAAGCACCAGATCCACAGGTTCAGGTAGTAATTTTTGTGTTAAAAATTCCATGAGTTTTTTTTAATGATGTCCTTTTAAAAACCATGCAAATCTTAAAAGCGGTTAATTTCCATTTTTTTACCACGGTCTGTGGAAAAAATAGAACTATGGAGATATGCAATGGGTAATTATTTACTATATTCTATTTAAGTTGAATTTGAAATTTGTCCACCCCATGTAGGCTTACGACACCCCGCAACATGGTGCCAGAACGTTTAATGGACATGAAGACAGTATTAAAAGATGAACGACAAAACCATCGAATCGGGAACGACTGACGTTTTAGACAAAGGCCCCTTTTATCATGGGACGAAAGCAGATTTGCACGTTGGCGATTTGCTCACGGCCGGGTTCAGATCGAATTATATCAACGAAGTCGTCATGAATCATATTTATTTCACGGCCTTACCCAACGGAGCGGGACTTGCCGCAGCCCTGGCCATGGGTGACGGACGCGAGCGTGTTTACATTGTTGAGCCTACAGGGAGTTTTGAAAACGATCCGAACGTAACAGACAAAAAATTTCCGGGTAATCCGACACGTTCCTACCGCAGCGAGGCACCCTTGAAAATCGTAGGCGAAATAGCCGACTGGGTGAAGCAAACACCCGAAGAACTTCAACAATGGCGCGTAAGGATTGCGAACCTCAGGGCTGATTCAAAAGCAAAAATTATCAATTAGTTTCTGAGATCAGGTGTCCAGGGGATACTCAGTTTTGAGTTATTTCCTACGCAAATCTTCATATTTAGGCACTACACAGAAAGTCGCAAATAGCCCTAAAACTGTCGTCTTCACCCACGATCCGGTTTCAAATTTCTCAACACTTTTGTTGTGTTGAAGTTAACCAACGCAACAGGTACATGGAGCAGCAACCATTAAAAAAACGGGCGCAACCAAAAAGCCAGACGAGTAGGAAGAAAAAAATAAATTACGTTATGTCAAACCGTGTTTCACTACACCGAATGTTGAAAGCATCTCCGGAAAAAGTATTCCGTGCCTTTACCGACGCTACTGCGATCGCGTCTTGGTTACCTCCGTATGGATTTCTTTGCATCGTCCATGAAATGAAAGCCAAGACAGGCGGTGCATTTAAAATGTCGTTCAAAAATTTCTCAACTGGAAATAGTCATTCATTCGGTGGTTCATATATAGAAATAAAATCAAATGAGTTTTTGAAGTACAAGGAGCGATTTGACGATCCCAATCTGCCGGGAGAGATGACCACTTCCGTTTCGCTAAAGAAAACCATTGCAGGTACAGAAATAAAAATTGAGCAGGATGGAATTCCTGACGTTATACCAGCAGAGATGTGCTATTTAGGATGGCAGGAATCGCTTGAAAAACTGACCAAACTGGTAGAACCAGAAATACCGGACGCTTGATTGAATAGTAAATTTCGAATCATTACCGTTCGGTAAAAATAAATTGTATTTGCCCGGACTAATTCACTTTGCAATACATCTAAAGGCGTACCCCGTGAACGTTCATTTTCTTTTGCCCCGCAGTGATACGCGGGATCTTCGGCCTTATGGCCTTCGACTTGCCCAAAAGAAAACGAACCAAAAGAAAAGGGCACCAGTCCCGAATATTCGGGACACGATTTTTTTGCCGATTATCATCGACAAAAAAATTAGTTTACGCTCCGCCAACTGGCGGACTGGACCTCCGCCCGCCTTAGATTGAACACTGTACTTACGAACTTTTAAAAATTGGGAGCCTCTTTTTTGTACCAATCCTAAAATCCCGTTCCACAACTTAATATCAATACATTTTTACTAACTTTTTTATTTTCCGGACAGTAGTAATTTCGAAATTCTTATTCTGCTATTTCTTGGTTGTGGCCGGTACCGCTAATACTGCATTCAGCGCGGGCTTAGGTTGTCGCTGCCTGTCGAAGAGCATTGGGTAGTTTGTGCGGCCGGGCACAGGACTTCCGTTCTTCCAGGAGTTGCCATCATGTACACCCCAGAAGGTTATGCGGTCAATTTTGTCGCGCTTGTTGTAGAATATTTTAAAAATTTCTTCATAACGTTTTGTCAGTTGTGCCTGCACGTCATCGGGGAGTCCATTTTTATAGGGGTCGAGGTAAGCCTCGAACTCTGGTAACTGAAACTGAGGATCACGCATGGCTGCGCCGATCACCTGACCTTCCTTGCTGAAAGGCAGCACGTCGATATCGAGCTCGCTGATCATGACCTTCACACCCAGCGCCGCGAAAGCATCGATGGCCGCTTCGATGTATTCTGCTTTCGGATAGTTGAGTCCCCAGTGTGCCTGCATGCCGATGCCGTCGATACGAATGCCTTCGCTTTGAAGCATCTTCACCATTCGAACGATGCCGTCTCTTTTTTCGGGCCGCCATTCATTGAATTCATTGTAATACAATTCTGTGTTGGGAGCATACTGCTGCGCAAACCGGAAGGCATTCTTTACTACTTCATCGCCGCTTCCTATCGAGGTAACCCAGTTGGTCTGCCGGTACTTGCCGTCTTCACCGATGATCTCGTTCACGACATCCCATGCCTGCACTTTGCCCACGTAACGACCGGCAACTGCCTCAATGTGTTTACGCATTACTTCAATTTGTTGTGCGGGTGTATTCGGTTTTCCATTCTCATCCTGGAAGAACCAGTCGGGTGTTTGATTGTGCCACACGAGCGTATGTCCTTGTACAAACATTTTGTTGGCCTGGGCAAAAGCTACGTATTCGTCGGCAGGAGCCCAGTTGTATTCGTTCGGTCTCGGGTGGATAGGACCCGGCTTCATCACGTTTTCAGGCGTAGCTGCATTGGCGTGTTTGATGACAAGCGCTTGTGATCCGGCATCGCGCCCGGATACAACTCCCGCTCCGATGGCCATCCCTATTTTAAATGAACCGGCATAAGCGTCTTTCAGTCCTGTTGTTGCAGATGCATTTTGCGCGATCAGCGGAGTATGAAAATAGAGTGACAGCAAGGTTATGCAAATGACACCGATGCATTTTTTCATAAGGATGATAGTTTATTTTATTGTGCGGGGAATTTTTTAAGAATCTTACTATTAGTTAATAACAGAATGTAATGATAAAACAGCCGAGCAGGAATAACAATCACAATTGCGATAGCGGTTTAAATTGACTTATGCCGGACGACTGATAATTTGGAAGGTTGAAATGTTGCGTTTACAGGGCATCCTAAAAGTATGGAAGAGTTTGTAAAAAGTTATGGGTGGGCGAATGAAAGTTCTTAAGCCAGGCGAGCGACATATTCGCAGTATTGAGAATTCTGTCCAACAGAATCATCTTAGGGATGCATATCGTTGGGCCGGCGAAAAATGTCCATGCTGGTGTTTCAGGAAATAAGAAGCGTTTGGACTTTCCGGAAAGAATTCCAGGAAGCTGTTAAGGAGCTCAGGCCGGATGTAATTTTGACCCAGTGCAATTCACGACCTATACGCTCGCAGAGATGTCCGGTACTCTTCTTTATATGGTGAGTCGGTTCTAAATAAAATGTACCGTGATTTACTGGTGGATATGCAAAATTTAAATGCAAATCATAAATTAAAATATTACCGATCGGTAATATTTTAATTAATAAAACCATAATTCACATATAAATTCCCGAACGGTAACATTTTGTTGCTTTTCATCGAATTGTTTGATAATATTACCGATCGGGAATTTATGAAGCAGCTAACAACACAGGAAGTAGGTAATTTGGTGAAACAGACCAGAAGAAGCCTGAATCTGACTCAAAAGGAACTTGCCTTAACTTCAGGCACAGGACTGCGGTTTATTATTGAATTGGAGCAAGGCAAAACTACTTGCCAATTCGGTAAAGCCCTGATGGTTTTACAAATCCTGGGAATTAGAGTTGACCTAAAGCCGCCCAATACTTGAGCCTGAAGTCTGAATACACCAATTATGAACGGAGAATTAGACGTCTACTTACATTCATTTTTAATTGGCCATCTGATCCAGGATGACCACGGCGAGGTATTATTTCAATACGACAAATCCTGGCTTACGAATCCGTCTGCCGTACCACTTTCTTTAAGTCTTCCGCTTCAAGCGGAGACATTTGGACAGAAACAGTGCAAGCCTTTTTTTTCGGGCACGCTACCCGATGCAGCCAAACGCAAAATCATAGCCAAAAACCTGGGCATAAGTGCGAATAATGATTTTGCTATGCTCGATGAACTAGGAGGTGAATGCGCTGGTGCTGTTACATTTATTAAAACCGGAAGTAAATTTCCAACGGCAGACGATAGCTATAGAACATTGTCAAACAAAGAGCTTGCAAATATTCTCAAAGAATTGCCGCGTCGTCCTCTTATGGCAGGAGAAACTGGCGTAAGGCTTTCGCTCGCGGGTGCCCAAGACAAAATTGCCGTGACCGTGAAGGATGGCACCATGTTGCTGCCGTTGAATAATGCGCCAAGTTCACACATTATCAAACCGGCAATCGCCGATTTTGATGGTATGGTTTTCAACGAAGCATTCTGCATGAAATTGGCAAAAGCTGTAGGTCTGCCGGTGGCAAGCGTTGAAATCGGCAAGGCGAACGGCATCGATTTTCTCATGATCGAGCGCTATGATCGTATCCAAAAAAAAAACGTGGACGGGAACTTACAATGGGACCGTATTCATCAGGAGGATTTTTCCCAGGCTTTAGGTATTATTCCGGAAAGAAAATATCAGGCAGAGGGAGGTCCATCGCTAAAGCAATGTTTCGATCTGGTGCGGTCCAACTCAACGGTACCCGCCGTCAATTTGAATAATTTGCTCAAATCTGTCATTTTTAATTTCTTAATTGGTAATCACGATGCCCATGGAAAAAATTTTTCTATGTTGTATGACAACTACGACGTTACATCGGCAGCGTCACGAGGCGACGCAAGCGAAATTCACTTGGCACCACTCTATGATTTGACATGCACACCCATCTACCCAACATTGAGTAAAAATATGGCGATGAAGATCGGAAGGGCTTCAGTAATAGACCAGGTTGATCCACCGCAATTTGATCGACTCGCCGAGGAAATAGGGTTCGCCAAACCGCTGGTGAAAAAACTCGTAGTTGAACTTGCTGAAACTACATTGGGAAAACTTAAGGGTGTCGATGTTCAGGACAAAATTGTGGATGACATCCGAAAATTTATTTCCAATCACTGTACGACCGTTTTAGACACGTTTACAAAACAGCAATAGCTACACGATAATGTTATTGTGGAAAGCCATGCTTCCATTTTGCTGCGGTGTTATGCGTCCAAGTTCCGATGCTTTCTTTCGAAGTTGTACCACTGCATATAATTTTCAATGAGTTGCTTTGCTTCATAGAAGCTGCTGAAGTCATACCGTTCAATGAATTCCCGTTGAAGAACGTTGTGGAAAGCTTCATCATCAATATCATGAGTAAATAATATTCGAAAAAAAGAGGTCGGACTGTGATTATTTGAAGGCTTACGATACTTCACTGTAAGGACCATTACATGAGTCCAAGAGCAATGTTGATCGTATCCGAAAATTTCAGGACCATATGAAAAGTTTTTTTTTAAGTATTGTGTTTAGCCTTAGTGCAAATACCGCAAACGTGAATGCCATCGTAAGGTGGTCAAAGAAAGTATTTATTTCTTGCCTTTTGCTCCTCAACATCCTGTTAGCTCATGGTCAATCTCATGATCCCGTCAAATGGAATTTTTTATCGAGGCCAATGAATGATCGGGTGACTGTGCTCACATTCACAGCAACCATTCAGGAGGGCTGGCACCTGTACTCGCAATTTCTTAAATCCGATGGCCCATTCCCCACAACATTTTCATTTCTGCTTTCCAAGGATTATTTGCTCATCGATAACGTGAAGGAAGAAAGTAAAGCCACACGTTACTATGACAGCATCTATGAAATGGACGTCTCGTATTTTAGCAATACGGCTGTCTTTACGCAACGAGTAAAATTGAATACGCCATCAGCCTTTGTAAAAGGCTCCATCGAATTCATGGTGTGCAGTGGCGAACTCTGTGTGCCACGCAAAATCAACTTTGCGATTGAAACGAAAAACGAATTGCCTGTAAAATCACCAGAGAGGGCACACGGCACCCACAGGTGAAATATCCATAGCAGCTACGGGATCGGACTTCAGGAATTCTACAGCAAGGATTTGTCTTCATAGAGTTAATTTTTCCACAAGACAATGTCCGATCTCCGTAGTTTGTTGCCATAACAAAAGAGAAACGATTACGAATAACGCACAACTCCCCAACGTGACAGACAAACTTACACCAGCCGAGCTTTCAGCAGCGCTGGAAACATGCAAGAGTAGGAAGCTGAGAATATGCATTCAACAATTGATTGTCTCGATCGATGGCCTGGACAGGCAAACCGTGATGAACACGCACCTTGACCAATTCTACTATATTGAAAAGGAGGCCGAGATGCTTTTGCTCGAACAACGCCTGGAAGAAGCACTCGAACGCGTGCTGTGGTTGTTGGGTAGGATGGAAATTAATTTCGAAGAAGTATTCACGCGGTGGCGTACGGACATGAAGAATCTTCCAGACATAAATACACATTCATTTTCTAACGACCTCCACCGTGGCGATTGACTGCAAGCGATTTTAAATCCCGCGCAAAGGCTTTACGATTTCTCTGTCCCCTTTCTTACGTAAGGTTTTTTCAAAATCCGTCTTGTTTTTCCATTCATCAGTTTTTTAAATTGAGCATTTAGCTTTTACAGGTTACTTCCCCAATGGTCAGCCTGAATTACCAAATGGTAAACGGATGCCGCTCGACAACGACCGTTTTAAAAACCTGTTGATCTCCATGCCGGAGAAAGCCATCGGCTACTTGTTCGAATACTATCATGCCACACTGCTACGATTTTCGCGGCGCTATACCTTCGATCCGAAAGCATCCGAAGATATCGTCCAGGAAACATTCACCGCCCTATGGAAAAATCATCAGCGTCTCGCGCAAACGCCCGACCTTGCCATAACACCTTATCTGTTTGCTATTGTAAAAAATAAGTCCATCAGTTTTTACAGAATGAACATGGAACGCAACGAACAACCCTTTGATGACACAAGTAATCAACTCTCGCACAACGGCTTCTCCACGGAAGCGGAAATAATTTCATCCGAGGAACTGAAGTTCGTTTCACGCATACTCACTTCACTTCCCCTGCGCGAGCGCCAATGCATGACCATGAAATACTATGGCAATATGTCCAATGAGGAAATCGCTGCCGAACTATCCGTCACTGTAAAAGCCGTAGAGGGAAGAATCACCAGCGCCTACAAGCGCATCAGGCAATACAAATCTTCGATGCGTTGAAAACTTACCTTTTGGTAAATAAATTCTTACCATCGCATAGGGTTAAACAGCAAACGCACGGAAAGTATTTCCTTTGATAGCCTGCGATCGAAATTTTATATTGTGGAATTGGGGACGTGTGAATCGGTGAAGGGGCTTTCGAACCAGGATAACACAATAGTTAATCCCTATCAATATGTTGAATCATCTTCAAACTCTGAAATTTAGATTCCTGGCTCTATTACTGAAATAGAAAAATTGGAATAGAAGTTGAAATGTCGAGTTTGAATTCCAACCGGGAAAATCCAACATTTGACAATTGGAAAGACTTTGTTTAACAAAGATAAAATTGAGGATTTCTATTTCAGAAAGTCGAAATCGTAATCGATAAGCTCTTTAGGGTGGACGCCCAGCCCTTTGGCAAGTTCGAAAAGTGTAGGCAGCGTAAGATTTGATTCAGCGTCGCTTTCGAGTCGGCTAATTTTTGCATGGCCAATATCACAGAGATAAGATAACCCTCGCTGACTTAGTCCCTTCTCTTTCCTAAGTTTTACTAAGTTCTCTCTGAACTTTGCAAGTCTCTTTTTATCCCGAAGTTTCATCTGATTGTCGAGAGGCAATCTGTTTGAAAAATCAGATAATAGTGTTGCACGATCGTGTTGCAATTACTACCTTAGTCCTTGCGTTAATCAAGAGGGTTTCTCGATTCCGCATAAAAAAATTATCTTCGAATACTCAAGAAATTGGGCTATTCGCTTAATGATCTCTTCTCTGAGATAAACTGGTACTTTATAAATAGGAGAATGAGGCAATAAGTGAAGTGCTCACGTCTTTGGCGTGGGCCCACTTATTCGTCTCCTATGGGTATACCAGTACCTTCTCAGAGCGATAAGTCGGGTTTCCACGCCATTCTTTTTTTTTGGTGGCTTCCCGGCTTATCAATTCTCCCGGGAGCGAATGATTGTCGATGGTTCTATAAACGATTCTGAATTGCTTACTTCCTTGGTACAGGGAAACAGGAATGCTTTTGATCAGATCTACAGGCGCTACGTGACGGAATTGTACAACTACGCTCGTAGAAATATTGTATCACCTGAGGACTGTGAGGAGATTGTTCAGGACGTTTTCGTTTCTCTCTGGTCACGACATAGCACACTCCAGATTGAAAATTTACGTTTTTACTTGATAGGTGCGGTGCGCAACAAGATCATTCGCTATTGCCAGCACGCAACTGTACGGGATAAATATGCTGAACATTTTCAGCTCTTCGAATCCATTTACGATCCATTCAATGAACAGGACACTTCGGATATCGTTGACAATACATTTATCAACAAATCACTACGTCAACTTCCCGAACGGTGCCAGGTGGCATTTCGCCTTCGTCTGAGGGAAAATCTGTCCTACGAAGAGATTGCTTCGCGCATGAATATCAACACCAGGACGGTGAAAAATTACATGGCTACAGCCATAGTTCACCTCCGCGACAGATGGGAGAATAACTTCAAGCCCGGCCAAATTCTTCCAACCATCGGCATATGGTTACTTTTTGCAGTTACCATTTGGTAACTCAAAAATAAATAAATGGTATCCTGTGATTTTTTCCCTACATGCGTGACTTTATGTATGTAACGGGATGCCATTCCTTTTGTAAATTGGGGAAAGGTTTTCATAAAATTGTCTGCTATGGAAAGATCAGATTTTGATGCCTTGCTCGATAGGTACGTTGAGCGTAAGGTCTCAGAGGCCGAGCGCGTAAAGCTTGAAGCTTGGCTCGATGTCAAGAAGACACCAGAAGGCAAGAAAATGTTCCTCAGCAAAGAGGATGAAGACAGACTCTTTCAGCAGATTACCAGCCGCATCACATCGGTCGACGATGTAGTCGCCTTTCGCCCGCGTTCAGCGGCGCGCCGCATCATATCGTATTCTGCAATCCGCATCGCCGCTGCAATTCTGCTCCTGGTGGGTGTCTCCTTTATTATGTGGTATATCACATCCAAACCTACAACAATCACAACGATAGCTACCGCCGGTATAGAGAAGGTCTTGCTGGATGATGGCACAATTGTGTGGCTGCATCCCGGTAGCAAACTCACTTCATATTCTGATAAAGAAATCAGTCGTCACGTAGAGCTCACCGGTCAGGCACTTTTCGAAGTTGCTAAAGATCCGGCACATCCTTTTACAATCGCATGCGGTGAAATAACCGCCCGCGTCCTTGGCACCAGCTTCAACATAAAATCGGTTGATCAACGAATCGAACTCGAGGTGCTCACCGGCAAAGTCAACCTTTCCTCTTCTTCGGATAGTGTAGGAGTGGATGTACTCGCAAATGAAAAGGCGTTCTACTCGCTTGCCGGGGAGCTTGAGAAGGCGCAGATAGATTCCACAGAAGTTCCAACCATCATCGCAGGTACAGAGTACAACATGGAGTTTGAAAATACCCCGATGGTCCAGGTGTTTACCAAGATTGAAAAGAAGTTCAATGTCAAACTAACAATTGATAACGACCAGATTAATAAATGCAGAATCACTGCTGACTTCACCGACATGTCACTTAGCGACACGTTTCAGGTGCTCTCAGAATTGCTCGAACTTGAATACAAGATAAATGGTAAAAGTGTGATTGTGTCCGGCAGTGGTTGTAACTGATGTTGTTTTACAATTTTGTTGACCCTTAAAACCCACTACATATGAACACTCCCTTCCTCGTCCCCACAAACTCTTCCTGAAATAAAAAACAGGAGTGTCTGACCACTCCTGTCGGTGTTGCCCTCTTTTTATCCAACCCTTGCCGGGGCTGGTCGAGGGTGCTTTGTCTTTTTTCTGTTCGACCATCCAAAAAACAAAACAATGAAATCTATGCAAAAAAGTTTTACCACTAAAGCAAAACTTTGGAAAGTTATGAAGATATGCGCCGCACAAATAACGATTGCAATCCTGCTGGCAGGAGTAGCCCTGGCCCATGACAATTATGGCCAGCTGCTTGATCGCAAAGTGACCCTCAGCGTTCACGAGGTACCACTCCAGGAAGCTCTAAAAAAAATTCAATCTGTTACATCCGTTAAGATATTTTACAGCGTCGATCAACTTAATTTCGATGACCAGGTTTCCATCAATGCGTCAGCGCAATCCCTTCGTTCTGTTCTCAACGAACTGCTACTCCCTTACAACATCAAATACATCGTGCATGAAAAAAATCTCACCATCGTACTTAAGAAATTCAGGAATTCTCCCGATGAGTCATCGATCTTGCTGACCAGCAGTCTTCCGAATCATAAATCGTCAGACGCTTTTGCAGTAACAGGAAAAGTAATCGACGGTAGTTCTTCCCAGCCCCTCGCAGGTGTCAACGTCGTTGTCAAAGGAACTGCCACCGGTACGTCAACAGATGCTGACGGTAAATATTCACTTCAGGCAGTAGCAAACGATATCTTAATATTTTCATTCATTGGCTATCAGACAAATGAAATTCGTGTGGGCGATCAAACAACCATTGATGTTACGCTTATGGCCGACCTGACTGCCCTCAAGGAAGTTATTATCAACGCAGGGTATTGGGATGTCAAAGAGAAAGAGCAAACCGGCAACATTTCAAAAGTTAGTTCTGTTGACATCGCTAAACAACCGGTAAGCAATCCGCTTCAGGCACTTCAGGGTAGAGTTCCTGGAGTATATATTCAACAGGCAAACGGCGTCCCTGGAAGCAATATCACCGTGCGCATACGAGGACAAAATAGCATCAGCGGTGGTAATGATCCCCTCTATATTATTGACAATGTTCCTTTTATTCCTGGCACACTTTCGTCGCAGTCCACCTCCGGAAATATTCTTGGTGCAAATGGAATCAGCCCATTGAATAGCATCAACCCATCCGATATAGAAAGTATTGAAGTTCTTAAGGACGCCGATGCTACAGCAATTTATGGTTCTCGTGGCGCAAATGGAGTCATTTTGGTTACAACAAAAAAGGGAAAATCGACGACAGGAGGGAAGCCTGTAGTTGGTCTTAATATTTACACAGGGGCAAGTCATGTCACCCGCAGACTCGCCATGCTGACAACGTCACCATATGTTTCCATGCGAAAGGAAGCTTTCAAAAAGGATAACGTTACCCCGTCACTCTCCAACGCCGCCGATCTCGTTGCCTGGGATACTACACGATACACAGATTGGCAAAAGGAATTAATCGGAGGTCAGGCGCTCACCACCAACATACAGGCTTCACTGGCGGGCGGTAACTCGAATACACAATTTTCAATTCGTGGCGGTTATGAAACGCAAGGCACTGTTTTTCCAGGTGATCTCAACGCTGACAAAGTCTCATCGGCGCTTTCGCTGTCCCATGTGTCGGACGATAAAAGGTTCAAAGGCTCCTTCTCCACAACATACAATATCAACACAAGTAATCTTATCGCCCAGGACTTTACTTCAAAATCACTTACGCTGGCGCCCGACGCACCTGCGGTTTATAACAATGATGGTACTCTCAACTGGCAAAACTCAACCTGGCAAAATCCATTGGCACAGCTTGAGAATAAATACAGAAGCCAAATCACTAACCTGATCACCAATGCCTCAATAGGGTACATGATAATACCTAACCTGGAGGCAAGCGCAAGTTTTGGTTTTAATGACATGCGCCTCAATGACAAGAGTTTAATTTCCTCTACATCGTATGACCCAGCCTTGAATTTTACGTCGGCAAATTCTCAGAATTTTACCAACACAGCGACAAGCCAGTCATGGATAATAGAACCCAAGTTGAATTATTCCAAAGCAATTGGACATGGTGTGCTTTCTTTATTTACCGGCATCACCTTTCAATCACGTCACAATGAAAGCACGATACTATCCGGCACCGGTTTCCCTTCAAACGCGCTCATCGAAGATCTGAGTTCAGCCACCACAGTCCTTGTGCCTGATTATAATAATACACTCTATCACTATGCTGCACTGTTTGGCCGCATCAACTATATACACAACGGAAAATACATTCTCAATCTCACGGGTAGGCGCGATGGTTCCAGCCGGTTCGGTCCCGACAGGCGTTTTGCAAACTTTGGTGCAGTAGGGGCGGCATGGATTTTTTCCAAGGAAAGTTTCTTGAGCAATTCATCCGTAGTTAGTTTCGGAAAGATTCGTTCAAGTTTTGGAACTACCGGCAACGATCAAATAGGAGACTATCAATTCCTGAGTACCTATCAATCCTTCGGTGCCTACAATGGCGTGGCTGGGCTTGCGCCATCGCGTCTATACAATCCCGATTTTGCCTGGGAGGTCAACAGGAAATTTGAAGTCGGACTGGAGCTTGGATTTTTCAACGATAGGATTGCCTTAACAACCAGCTACTACAACAATCGCTCGTCCAACCAACTTGTAAACTATCCGCTTTCAATCGTAAGTGGATTCACAGGAATTCAGGCTAACCTTGACGCGACAGTCCAGAATACCGGATATGAATTTGTCCTTAATACGAAGAATATCAGTAATGCATTATTCTCATGGACTACTTCATTCAATCTCACCTTGCCTGCCAACAAATTGATTTCATTCCCGGGATTGCAAGGTTCTACCTATGCAAATCGGTTTGTTGTCGGGCAGCCCTTAACCATACAAAAGAAATATGAGTACATGGGCATTGATCCATTACTCGGTGTCCATCAGGTTGCTGACCTTAACGGTGACAATGTCATCACAACGGCGGATCTGCTTCGGCCCGAAAATGTAGGCGTGAAAATGTTTGGCGGACTTACCAATTCGTTGACCTACAAAAATTTTCAACTTGACTTTTTATTCCAGTTTGTCGGTCAAACTGCTGTAGGATATTGGGGCCAGAATTCTCTTTACCCGGGTTTCATGGTCAATCAGCCGATGCAGGTACTCGATAACCGGTGGGTCACCGAAGGTGACGCCGATCGTTCGGTTCAACGTTTTACTGTCGGTTCAAATTCAGCCGCCGTCACTGGATTCTCGCGCTACGCTTCCAGTGACCAGATGATTGTCAATGCTTCGTTCATTCGGCTGAAGAATGTTTCGTTGTCTTACGATCTGCCAGCCTGGAAATCATTGAACTCCCGGGTGTACGTGCAAGGACAAAACCTGCTCACGTTCACAGACTACTTTGGGCTCGATCCCGAAAACAGCAGCGCCACCGGACTTCCGCTCCTTCGAACATTTGTAGCCGGACTTCAACTCAACTTTTAATGATGACATCAATGAAAACATATACTCAACATCACATCAGTAAATTGATTTGCTTTTTGTTAATAGCGGCTTCCATATCTTGTGCCGACTTCCTCGACGTCGATACTCCCAAAACCGAACTTGGCACTTCCGACGTGTTTGGCAGCGACATGGCCACTTCAGCTGCGATGGCCGGGATTTATACAAACATGAGTCTCACCAGCGGCGGGACATCCAGCCTTACGTATGCGGGCGGAATGCTTGCTGATGAAACAGCTTCATACTCCACCAGCACCAATACCATCCAGCTTTACACCAACAACATTATTCCTACCAATACAATCATCAATGATTTTTGGGGAAACTCAGGATACTACAATATCTATCAGGTCAATGCTGTGCTGGATGGAATGGCCTCTTCGCCGAATATCACGCCTGCATTAAAAACACAACTCGAAGGTGAAGCCCTTTTCCTTCGTGCCTTTCATCATTTTAACCTTGTAAATCTTTTTGGGCCGATTCCTTACATCACAACGACAGATTATCGAAGCAACAATGTGGCTTCCCGTATTTCCGTTCCTGAAGTGTATCAGCACATCATCGACGATCTCAAAGCGGCTCAATTGAAATTATCCACGGACTATTCATTCTCGGGCGGCGAACGGATCAAGCCCAGCAAGTCGGCGGCGACAGCCCTTCTGGCGCGTGTGTATTTATTCATAGGAAATGATACACTTGCTGAAGAGCAAGCCACAGCTGTAATTACAAACTCAGGCACGTATAGTCTGAGTCCGTTGGCGCAGGTCTTTCTTAAGAATAGCTCCGAAGCCATTTGGCAACTCAAACCTGTGCTGGTCGACAGGAATACCAACGAGGGAAGTACATTCATACTTACCGCAGCACCTCGCTTTTCTGCTTTGCGCGATGACTTCATGGCGGCATTTGAAACCAACGATCAACGCAGGACATCATGGACAAGTAGTATCGTGGTTTCGGGTATTCGATATTACTACCCATTTAAGTATAAAATTCGGACTGGTGCTTCGCCGCTCAATGAATACTCCATGGTGCTTCGCCTGGCCGAACAATATCTCATTCGCGCAGAAGCCCGTGCAAATCAAAATAAATTAGCCTCGGCCATCGACGATGTCGATGCAATCCGTCAGCGTGCTGGTTTGCCTTTGATCAAGATTACAAATCCATCGATCAGCAAGGACAACTTACTTGTTGTTATTCAGCGCGAACGACGCATGGAACTTTTCACCGAGTGGGGTCATCGATGGTTTGATCTGAAGCGCCTTGATCGTGCAACGACAGTACTGGGACCTCTCAAGACTGGGTGGCAACCAACGGATGCACTGTTACCACTTCCCGGCACAGAGGTGCTTGTGAATTCAAATCTTTCTCAAAATCCAGGATACTAATCAGGCGACCTTATGAAAAGCAAACGCTGTATAACGCTGGGCATAGTGCTCACGTTATTCTATAATCATGTTGCTGCACAACCTGGACACATGGAGATTGGAAAGCCCGCTCCGGAATTCACCATCCACAACGTCACTCATTTTACGGCTAAACAAATTGCTTCAAAAGACCTGATGGGTAAATGGACGATCTTTGATTTTTGGAGTCGGGGCTGTGCCACCTGCATAGAAGCATTTCCTAAAGTCAACAAACTTCAACTCGAATTTTCGAATGGCATTCAGTTTTTACTTGTCGCCTCAAACGATCGTGTCCACGGGACAGGTGTTCAGGCATTTTATGAACGATTTGCAAGAAATTATTCGCTGGTGATTCCCAGTGCATATGACTCTGCGCTATTCACCCAATTTGGCGTAAGTGCCCTGCCTCACATCGCCATCATCGATCCCAAGGGAATTGTTCGCGCAGTTACCACTTCAGAGAATTTAACATCAGCGAATCTCAAGCGCATGATTCAGGGAGATATGCCTTACTTCCGGTTGCACCCAAGCATGATGGATAGTGATTCCGAAATGAAACTCCGTCCAGACCTGGTAAGCAGCGAACAAGATCCTTCGGTAAATGAATTTCGTTCTGTGTTTTCTAAATGGAATCCGAATCAGCCTATCCAGGTGCAATTATCAATCGCCGCACACAGCGCGGAAGGATATTTCCGTACCACCCAAACTGCTTTGAACAAATTGTATAATATCGCCTACGCCGGTGCCAGTGATTGGAGTTTTAATGATCCTCTTTATAAAGAGTATTGCACTTACCCGATCATCGAGACAACGGATTCTATCCCTTTTAAAATTGACTTCAATCGCAGCGAGGGATTGTATAACTACAGCATCACCGTTCCCAGAGAACATGCTAACACGACGGATATTCAACGAGCCATGCAACTTGATCTTCAGAAATATTTCGGATACGATGTTAAAACTGAAATCAGAATGATGCCTTGTTATGAATTGGTGAAGCTTCCTGGAAAGACATCCCTGACAGCTGCCTCTAACACGGTAACAAAGGTTAAGAACAATTACACCGGTGTGGAGATTGTCAATGGTACTGTCAATCAACTCGTGCGGACCATTTCTTCATACCATTTCGACAAACGACCCTTTTTTGATAACACGGGAATCACAGAAAATATTGATCTGACTCTGGACGTGGTGGTTACTGACTTTGAGGCCCTAAGAAAATCCCTGAATAAGCATGGGCTCGACCTGGTGAAAAAGGTGCGCCCTATAAAAGTGATTGTTATCAGGTAATTGAAAAATAGCAACAGGAATTGTCCCGTTGCTATTTTTATCACCTCGTTTGACTATTGACGCAGGACCTGGTTACAGTCACTGACGCTCACACGCTTGTACACCGGGTTACCCGATGACTCACAAGGCGTACCTCCTGAGATCTCACAGATTTCTGGCAGGTCAATTTCGAAATCGCATTGACCGGCTACGCTTGGAGAATCTTCATAATAAATCGGAGTCAGGCTTTGACTCGCTAACACACCGGCTGATGCCGTTACAAACGCCACGACTGCAAAAATTAATTGAATCTTTTTCATAATTGTACGTGTTTTAAATGGCGACTTACTTTTCTTTTTCAGGGTTCAGTCATAATCCTGCCATCGTCATGGTTCCGCACCTTCTCCACAAGAGATGGTACGGATTTTACCGGCCGGGTAAAATAAGTTTACTTCACATGCACCTTCGACGCCTGTGAGTACAATGTTTCAAAATGTTCTGTGTCTATAAAATACAGCACGGCATGATGATCATATAAACACAGCATTGAATTCTTAATGATGCTGAAAGACTGTAGCTTTTCATTTTCGTGGTCGGGTACATAAAAGCTGGTCATGTATCTTGCTTCGGGCAGACGGTAAACGTCGATAGCCGTTGCACGTGAAAAAAGTTTTTCCGATTCGCCCTGGCCCATCGTCAATGATCCAACCAGTAGATACTGGTCGTAAATTGCACTGATCGGATTAACAACGCTGGCAGGCGACGCCAATGTGAATTTATTCTCAGACAATTGCATGGGCTTGAGATTTGCGATGCGGGTTGTGTCGACAGTCATTCCAATGACATATCTGCGCATCAATGTATCACTAAGTACAAATGAGTTTCGATAATAGTAGACGTAGACAATCATCCCGGTTTTCCTTGAATAATGCAGCGCTCCGGCTGTGCTGAAAATTCCTTCTTCTTGGTTAGTCAGGATGTCATCACCGGGGGTGATGAATGAATTAATTCGGTTGTACTTTAAGAGTGTATTTTCGTTTTTTGCATTGATAGATCGGAGTACAAACGATGTGCTTGTTATAGTGACAAGGTCAATAAAGGGGACATTCATTGCTTCAACCTTTCGGGCCGTCAATGAATCACCAAGTTTTCCCTGCAACAAAGTTGATGAGCTGCCATCCTTGATGAAGAAAAATGGTGAATCAATTCTGGCGATTGGCTGAATTAACTTTTCTTTCCCGGCATGGATTGCAATTGTGTCAAGCCTTTTCCCGTTCAATGATACACGTGTAATTGTCAATTCCCCTCGATTGGCTAAATAGAACTCTTCACCGGAATGGCCGGCTATGTATGAATTTTGATCTACCGCGAAATCGAATAGCTTCTCTTTCAATGGTGAAATAATGGTTCGTTTAAAATCTACACGCTTGATGCTTGACTTATCTGCAACGGCATACAACGCCAGGACTCCCGCTGCACATAGTGCCACAATCAACAAAATGGTCTTCGAGGTTTTCATTGCTGGGCGGTTGTTAATTTTCGTGAAGTATTCAAACAAATTCCTAGTATACCCAATGCAACAAAAGCAAGGTTGAATACCAGATGCGCTCGCCATCCTAGCATACTTAATACACCGCCACAAGCACAAGGCAATGTTGTACTAAGCATTAGTATCGCCGAAATATAAAACGTGAACAAGGTCATTATTCCGAATGCTGCGTAAAGTCCAATGGTGCGGTAGGAGGGAATCATTAACAGCAAAGCAATGATTATTTCAACCACGGGCACAAGCCATGCGAGCCAGCGTGCATAGGTTGTTAGTAGCGGCGACTTGCCGATCTGCCCAACAAATGCCTTGTACTCGAGAAGTTTTGTTCCTGCTGCATAAAGGAATAGCACAATAAAAAGAAAGCAGATGATTTCAATAAGAATGTTTCGTTTCATTTTTTCTTTTTGTTCTTGGTTGGTGATGTGAATATAGAAGCGTTGTCCACATGGATTGATTGTCGTAGGTTCAGTGTTCAAGGACAAATGTTCAGAAAACCGGTTACCGAATGGTAACTACTTGTCAACTGCCATCGTGTCTTTTTAACCTGCTGAGGGATTGTGGCGTAATACCGAGGTAGGAGGCAATACAATCTTGTGGGATGCACTGCTCAATTCCCGGGTAAACAACAAGAAGTTTTTCAAATCGCTTGGATGCGCTGAGCCGTTTTATCTCATGGATACGGGTGCGACTTTCCTCGTAATGCCTGTTCATGATGATACGAAAAAGATGCAACGCTTCTGGATATTTACTGAACAACCGATGCACTCCAGCGTAACTGATGCACAGGACCTCACTTTTTTCCATGAGCTGAATAGACTCCATCGAAGGGATTTGCTCAAAGAAACTCATCGTAGACATGACCACCTGTCTGGGTTTCCAGAATGTTTCCGTGACTTTATTCCCTTCGTGAAAGGTGTAGGCCATCGCAAAACCAGAATTTAAAAAATAGGCGTAGTCAGAAATCCTGAGCGCCTCCAGCAAATGATGGTACTTGGGAAAAGTAAGTTGAATCAACTCCTTCTTCAATGCCAGCACAAAATCGTCTGATAATGGGTGAATTGCAGACAGGTATTGAACTAAGCCATGAGTATTCATAACAACGGGGAGTTTGTCTCAACCTCGTTACTCTCATATTCTTCGTTTTACCCTATGCTTGAAGAGAAATTTATTTTACCTGATTAACCTTCATTCATTGTTTAGCCGGAAATGAAAGTTTCGATCTCCCGGATGATATCATTTGTTGCGGGAGGAGAAAGCCGTTCAACGTGGCCGTCGAGCCAATCGGCAAGGTGCGTGTTACTTTTAAGTCGTTCAAATTGGTTTATGAGAAATTCTTTGAGTGGCCCTTCGGTTCCGCTCAGTTCCCGTCAAAGATTTTTTCTGTTTTCCATCACATAAACGATATCCTCAAAATCATGACTTGTCCTGCCGTCGCCTTTGCCTCGATCGTTGAATGCCTCTAGCTTGGTTGCAATAAAATACGGCGCACTAAGGATTTTGATGCGATGTTCATTGTCAAGGTTATAGTCTACTGCATTCTTGAATCCTTCAGGATACCAGCGATTTTCAAATCCCATGGCAATATCTTTGGTTGGCATCACATCAACCTTGATCGTGTTGACGATAAACCGACACCTTACGTTAGCGTCTCTGTCGGGTGAAAATCCTTTCTCACGTAATTGTTCTTCTAATCTTGCATGTTCCGGCCAGCTCAGCACCTCAACGATTACGTCAACATCGTCGGTCTGTCGGATTTCAAATGCAGGTCGATCCGCATAGAACGAGACAATTGAACCACCAACAAATACAACACGTGTTTGCAATTCGCCGAGTGAATCGTAGACGATTCTGATTCTATCAATATTATTTTGATGATTCATTTAGTAGGATGTGTTCCAGTTCCTTAGTCGCAACTTTTATTTCCCGCACTTTTCCTACCCGCATGACATCCAAAAGCGCCATCATTTTATAGTAAGACGGATCCTGTCTCACTGCTTTTGTTTGTCCAGGATATAACGGCTCTATCATTTGACCCAGTATTTCTCCGTCTCGGTCGGGCCAGACATAGGGCTGTTCACTTGAGAATTGCTTTTGAAGAAATGGATGAGAATGTGCTGTCGGAATTCCCCGTACTATTGCTCCAGGCTCGATAGGAAATACATATTTGACGCCATGTTCAAGGAATTCGGCTAGGTTTTGTCTGTTTACTCGCTTTTTATTAAAATCCACCAACCCGGCTAATCGACTCCGGTTGAGGCTTTCGGAAATTTCTGAAATGCTTAAATTCAGGGCATTGGAAATGTCCTTAAGTTGCCAATTTTCATTACGCAAAGATATGATTTTCAATAAGATAGCGATATCTTGGGGACGCATGCCGTTATGCTTTCTCATATATCAAATCTAAACAAATATTCTTCAATTCGCAAATCGCGAAATGCGAAATGATGACTTTGAATATTATAGGTTTTTACTAGAGAAAATACCATCTAATGAAATTCCAGAACTCTTACTTTTGGAACTGTTAGGAAGTCGTCAAAATATACTTTTTTGTGAGGGTGTACCGGGTAGCCTCAATGAAAGAATTTATAGTATTCTATTTCCGGATTATGTCATTAAACCGGTTGGAGGTTGCCCTTCAGTAATAAGCTTTACAAAAGCCTTTAATATAATTCCGAATATAACTACAAAGGCAGTTGGAATAATTGACTCCGACTTTCATTCAAGCAAAAGGCTGGCTACGTGTCAATGAACATTAAATGATACTCATTCTAGGCCGGAGAGCCCCTTTTAGGCTAAATGAGTATCATGTAGTAATGATAAATACTCGTTCCCGTGTTAAAACGGTGTTAAAATTATGACTATGGTTTAGCTAAAGTCTCTTTTGCTTTCATAGCCCATTCCCCTTTTACCTTCTGAAAATCCTTCAAAAACTTTTCATTTTCGAAGAGCATATTAACGAACTGCCTTGCAAATATTCTTGAGGCTTCCGAATCGCTGGGATAGTGAACTCCGATGATTTCGCGAGAGTGTGCCATGTCGTAAGCATCTTTAACAAAAAAGTCAGTGAATTCGGGAGCCAACTCCTGATAAATAAATGCATTGATGTAAGAATTGGCTGCATGGCCGCTAGGGTAAGCAGCCCAATCAGTTTCCTGTGCATTCTTTAAGGAAGAGTCTATTACATTGGGACGGATACGTGCATACTTAAACTTCAATGACCATATGAAGAAGCTTGCATCACGCCATACATTGGCCATAAGGTCTGCAGTTACGGGAAGTGTTTCAGGGTTGAACCACGATCCAATTGATCTACCAATAAAAAAAAGGTTATTTCGATAACGTGCATACGTAGAATCACCTGGCGTGACTCTAAGGTTGTAATACACATCAGCCATGTAAAGACTTGATCGAACATCTTCTTTCGTCCTGTACTTCTGAAGGGCAAGAAGGTAGTTTATTTCTGCCCTCGTTTGATCCGAACTGTTGGTAGGAGCCTCAGGTATTCTAAAATCATCAACCTTAATGTCTTGAAGGTAAATTGGTGTAAGACTCAGTCTTCGATCTACAGTTTCTTTGTCGGTCAGAAATTTCTGTTTATCAATTTCCTCATTTGGTGATTTTGGTTTTGCACCAAAAGCTGCGAGTTGTTTGTAATGACCGCGTGCAGGCGTAAGCTCTTTTGGCTTATTTTTTTGCGCGATAGAACTGAACGAACTTAAAATCAATACAGAAATAAAGAGAGAAACGAGTTTTTTCATGGTTGTGAGTTTTTTCACAGTTAAGACGGAAGGACGCATAAAAGGACGCAAAACACAATTATGCGTCTTTCTCAGTAACAAGGCGTCAATAGGTTGAGCGATTTAATGATCGCGGTGTACTTATTTCAAACTTAAAAAAATAAAGCTATGGAAAATCAATTTGATCCGGGAAGCTGTTGCGATGGCGATAGCGATTGCTGCGGTGGCGTAACTGGATGCTGCTAGTTTGTTATAGGAAGGTGGGTAGTCCTGCCTTCCTATTTTATTCGACAAAAGAATCTTGATTGCAATTGCAGGGCTGACGGTTTTCACAGACAATCACATTACCGTAGGCGTCCACTTTGATATTGTATTGCTGTTCCATTTTATCTTTCAGCATTTGTCTTGCCCGTTGCACCCTTGATTTTGCTCCCGAATAAGAAATATTGAGTCTTTCTGCCAAATGAGTTTGAGAAAGATTTTCCAGTTCGGTTAACGCTATCGCTTCCCGATATTTTTCAGGAAGTGTAGAGAGCATTTCCTGAAGGCAACTTGAAACACAAGCGTTAAGGGTGTGATGATCACTTTCCCAATCGAGGTCTCGAAACGAAATGTTTTTTGACTTGCTTCTGTAATAATCGGTGATTGTATTCCTGGTGATCTGATATATCCAGCCTGAAACTTTTTCAGTATCCTTCAGTTGCCCGAGTTTAGCATGGACTTTTAAAAACACATCCTGTACAATGTCGTCAGTTAAAGCTTTATCTCTTACTTTCCGGAAAACGAAACTCTTTAACTCATGTTGAGTTTTTGTCCAAATAATGGCCTCAGATGTTTTCATAGGATTTTATTTTCTTCGTTGTTGACGAGTATTGAAGTATTTGTTCTACAGTAGATTTTGCCGATCGCCCAACACCAATTAACGTAGCGGAAGCAAAACCAGTCCAGTTACCGTAACCTACAAACCAAAGACCCTCTACCTGTGTTGATCGTGTCCCCGTTGTGTCAGCTTTACCTTCAGCATTGATTACGTGCAGCGGGTCAAGGTGTTTCAAGGAAGGCTTAAATCCCGTGCAGAAAATAATAGCATCTATTGCTTCTTCATGTCCATTTGCCCAAAGAATGGAGTCTTCGGTGAATTTCTCAAATGGCCTTCCGCTTTTAAGTACCCGCCTTGCTCTGGCATCCTTCACTGAATCAACCATCACAATGTCACCTAGCGATGGTGGCTTAAATGGCTTACCCATCTTCTGAGCCTCATGCATTTGTGTAGCCACATCAAACAAAAATCGCCCATCAACATGATCTGGCAGGAATCGCGGCTCTTTTTGAGTGATCCAGATCGTACCTGTGACTTTCGATACCTCCGCAAGAATTTGTGCCCCGGAATTTCCTTCTCCTACGACAGCGACCCTCTTGTCAACAAATTCTTCTGGTGAAAAGTATTGGCTTGAATGTAAAATTCTTCCTTTAAATAATTCCATCCCTTCAAAGCTAGGGATGTAAGGACTGGCCAATGAGCCCGTAGCATTAACGACCACTTTCGAATAATAAAGTCCTTCAGAGGATTCAATTAGAAATTCATTACCATGTCGATCTACGCGAACAACGTTTACGTTTCTTCTTACAGGCAAGTTGTATTTTTCCTCGTAAAATTTCAGATACTCGATGGTAACATCGCGTGAAGGATAGTAATCGCTCCCTCCCGTCATGATCATACCCGGAAGAGAACTCCATTGAGCTGGAGAAAATAGCCGCAGTGATTTCCATGTATGAAGCCATGCACCACCCGGCTCTTTCTGATTATCGAGAATGATGTAAGACAACCCTGATCTTCTGAGATAATAACCCAGAGCCAGACCACTTTGTCCACCTCCAATGACAATTACATCAAAATGATTATTCATTTTCTATGCAACTTTTGGATATAATCTTTTCTTGAACCAAAACGCAAGGTTTACCAAGAGTATCAGGGCAGGTACTTCAATGAGTGGCCCGATAACTCCGGCAAACGCTTGTCCTGAATTAATTCCAAACACCCCAACAGCCACAGCTATCGCCAATTCGAAATTATTGCCTGTCGCTGTAAATGACACGGAAGCATTTTCTTCATAGTTAGCTCCAAGCCTCTTAGATAAGATGAAACTTAGAACGAAGATGATGATGAAGTAAATCACCAATGGAATAGCAATCCGTACTACATCAAATGGAATCTCAACGATCATTTTTCCTTTGAAGCTGAACATAATTACAATGGTGAAGAGTAATGCAATCAGGGTCAAAGGACTGATCTTTGGAATCACGTTTTGTACATACCAGTCTTCTCCTTTGGCTTTCTTGAAGAAATAACGGGTAAGAGACCCAGCGATAAAGGGAACGCCCAAGTATAGAAAAACACTTTTCGCAACATCACTCATGCTTACATTGACAACGGATCCTTCTATTCCGAAGTATGGAGGCAACACAGTAATGAATAACCAGGCGAATACACTATAAAATAATACCTGAAAGATACTGTTGAGCGCTACTAAGCCTGCCGCATACTCCTTGTCGCCTTTTGCAAGATCATTCCATACAAGCACCATTGCGATACAACGTGCTATGCCAATGAGTATTAGTCCGATCATGTACTCTGGCTTATCGCGAAGGAAAATGATTGCTAACAGAAACATAAGGATTGGACCAATAATCCAATTCAGGAACAGTGAAAGACTAATCACTTTTACATTCTTAAAAACCTTACCGAGATGTTCATATCTCACTTTCGCTAAAGGAGGATACATCATGATGATAAGGCCGGTGGCAATAAGCAGGTTTGTGGTTCCTACCTGAAAATGACTCATAAATTGTTCTACTTCAAAGAAGTTACCAAACCCAACCCCAATGATCATGGCGAGAAAAATCCAAAGTGTCAGATAACGGTCTAAAAATCCCAGTTGTTTTTGATTGCTCATAAGTTCAGTTCGGTTTTAGGATTTTACCTGTGAAAAAGCATACAGAATTTCGCGTCCTATTTGGTGAACTCTTTCATTGTACTTGGCAGCTTCCAAAGGTGTACCATCAAATTCCTTTGGATCATCATACGTAAGGGCAATTCGACCTGAAGCTCCTAAGACCAAAGGACAATTTTCATCCGCATGGGAGCAGGTCATGATAGCCGCAAAATCTTTATTATGATTAAATGGATCATCGTATTTTTTTGAGAAGGCAACGATTGGTGTTGCGTCGGATGCAAAGCGAACTTCATACACTGGATTGTCGCCATCTTTTGTTATAGAGATATTGAAGCCTGCTTCTTGCATGGCCTTCACTGCCCTTGAATTGAAGGCAGTTGCTTCTGTTCCACCCGAGAAACAGAAAACATTTTTTACACCATAATAATGGGCTGCTGCTTGCGCCCACAATTGTGAGAGATGGCTTCTTCGGGAGTTGTGGGTACAAATGAAATTCAGGTATACAGGCTTATTCGCATTGATTTTCTCCTGTACAAATTTTGTTAATTCTTTAAGCGTTTCTTTTCGCTCTGTGGGTATCTGATCAAATTCTGTAATCAGTTGATCAATCCTGGTTTGTAGTGTTGAAAGCATATAATGTGTTATCGTAATATTACGTTACCAATAAACAAAAAAATTTAACAGCAGTCGTTCTTCTTCACATATTTGGTGAAGAGATTAATAAAGATGTCTTTGGCTTCTTCCCAGACTTGCTCATCAATACAGTAGTTTACTTTTGGTCCTTCCACTTCGCCCTTAATGATTCCAATCCTCTTCAACTCTTTCAGATGTTGAGTGATGGTGGATTGTGACAACGGAAGTACATCCACAAGGTCATTGCAAATGCATGTATTGTTGGTGAGCAAATGCTCGATAATGGCAACTCGCGCCGGGTGGTCAAACGCCTTGGCAAGATTAGCAATCTTGTTTTGGCGTTTTTTGAATAGCTCCGACTTGGTAATTCCCATAGCTTGATTATAACGCAATATTACGATATAAGGTTTGATTGAACAAAATCTTTTTTTGTCATCTATATTAAATTTTTTTAAAGTGATTTTATTCCTTTAGGGGGAGTAAAGCATTAACCAACAGACCAAGTGGCAGTAGCATAAACGAACGTTGCTGGTTGCGTATTTGAAAAATCTGCCGAACTTGACACGGAAAATATAGTTGCATTTGATAATTCACGAATGTTTGTATCCATGGATTTAATTATTATTTCGGTATTTATTTTGGGTTACGTATTGATTGCTTTTGAACACCAGATCAAGGTAAACAAAACCGCGACCGCTCTTGTGTTGGGCGTACTTTGCTGGAGTCTGTTTGCTTTGTCGGAACCTACAGCATCAAGTCTTCATAATTCGATCGCTGAGACACACAATAATTCTGATGGATCCGGAATAATCCATGAATTTGTGAAGACAGAACTTGCCCATACCCTGAGTCAAATCTCCGGCATATTGTTCTTTTTGATTGGGGCTATGACTATTGTTGAGCTTGTGGATACCCACCAGGGATTTCGATTTATCACCGACCGTATTACGACACGTAATATCCGCAAGCTGTTATGGATCATTTGCTGGGCGGCATTTTTTCTTTCGGCGCTCCTTGACAACCTCACCACCGCGATCGTGATGGTTTCCCTGACACGCAAATTGATACATGATACAAAACAACGAATGTTTTTCGCCGGGATGATCATTATCGCGGCCAACGCTGGTGGCGCATGGTCGCCATTGGGAGATGTCACCACGACGATGCTTTGGATTGGTGGTCAAATTTCAGCAGGTGCAATAATCAAGTCGCTCATTATACCGAGTGTAGTATGCCTCGTTGTCCCACTCGTTTACTTGTCCTTTACTCTCAAAGGGAGTCTTGAGCCAAATATTGCCAACGGAGATGAGTCAGGTTCGCAATCTCCTGCCGGAAGCAGGACAATGTTTTTTGCTGGTGTCGGCGCCCTGATATCAGTTCCTATTTTTAAATCACTTGTCGGCCTGCCTCCATACATGGGTATGTTATTAGGACTTGGTGTATTATGGGTAATTTCTGAACTCATTAATCCACATCTGGATTCCGAGGAAAAGAGAAAGTACTCCGCCGCCCATGCATTGTCACGCATCGATGTGTCAAGTATCTTGTTTTTTATGGGAATCCTCTTAGCTGTTAGTGCCTTAGAGACGATGCATGTACTTTCCCATTTGGCTAGTTATCTTGATGAATCTATCGGCGATTACAGAATAATTGTCACCATTATCGGAGCGGTCTCGGCCGTTGTAGACAATGTTCCCTTGGTGGCGGCTAGTATAGGAATGTATTCACTAGACCTGTATCCAACAGATCATGCCATGTGGAAGTACCTGGCGTATTGCGCCGGAACGGGAGGAAGTTTATTGATCATTGGCTCGGCTGCTGGTGTAGCTGTGATGGGCATGGAGAAAATTGATTTCGTTTGGTATTTCAAGAAGATGACGTTATTGGCTCTTATGGGCTACGTTGCTGGAGCAATCGTTTATCTGATGCAATTGTCCTGGTAACAATTTTTTTTAAAACTTGTATGTCATTGACATTCGCCTTTATTTAATCCGAAACACACCTCGAGTAATGTTCATTGAATTATTGTTTTGACAGAATTGTACGAATGTCTTCCCAGCATAGCCAGCGCTTATTTTGTAGTTGCGCCTTATGATAATTAAAGAAATCGGATGAACCGATGAATTCAATATCCACATCAGCTCTTACTTTAGTAATCTGCCTTTCTACAAACCAGCCCGCCAATATCCAAACGAGTTCGGACCCGATGCCCATTCGCTGATATTCAGGCGATACTCCTATCCATTGCACATGACCCGGGTAGTCAGATCTTCTTGTTATATGGCCAGCAACAAAGCCAACCGGAATGCCCTCACGTATCGCCACGAATATCACGCGGCTATCAAGGGCTTGAAACGGATTAAATTCGTTTTTCAAATAGCCAAACAGGCGAGCGTTCCAAAACTCAATGGGTTGGCCTTCTTTTGCACAAATCCTGGCAAGCTCTGGGATGTCGGATTCAATGGCCTCTCTGAAATGAAATATTGATGGATGCAACCTATCTTTGTTGGATAATTTCATTTATGATTTTCCGTTAATTTTTTCAACAAGCTGACTACTTCGCCCTGTGTTGGCAGGAAATAACGAGCGAGGGTGTGCCCTGTACCAATTTTGATGGAGTATGCATTTCCATTGAGTACCCTAAACATATCCTCATCTGTTTTATCATCTCCAATGGCAATCACCATGTCGTAGTGAAATTGATCCACAAGGCTTTGTACCATAATACCCTTATCGATGCCTGCTATGCGAATTTCAATTACTTTGTTACCATCAAGAATATTAAGTTTTGAATTCCTTAGCATATGATGCAATGTATCCAGCAACTCACGCGACCTGACAAAGCCCAGACCTGCGTCAACGTTTCGGTAATGCCAAACCAGGGTATGTCTCTTCTCTTCCACAAAAGCCCCCGGGCTACGCATGACAAAGCTGTTTAGAATTGGAAGAAAAACAGACTTCCACGATTGATCAAGATCTCCGGAAAATTTCCATTGCTCGTTTTTAAGACGAAACTCCGCGCCGTGTTCAGAAATAAGGTGAATGCCGAGATCTCCAAACCATCGTTCCAGCGAATTCCGATCACGCCCACTCAGTATGGCAACATCAGTGCGCTGATCTGAAGCAAGCAGACGAAGCAAATCGATAACGGGTTTTTCAGGAACCGCCAGCTTTGGATGTTTTGAAAAAGGAACAAGGGTACCGTCGTAATCTAACAGCACTAGTCTTCTCCTTGATTCATGGAATTTTCCGAGTAAGCCTTCAGCGGATCTATCCGACAATAATTTGGCCGCCTGATGCGATTGATGGATTTTGGTTTCATCAAGTTGCTTGATGAAATCGTTAAGCCAATGATTTACGGTGTATTCTGTAAGGCGTTGTTGTGACAATTCTATTTTGCTGCGTTGTAATTCAGGAGGCATCAACAGGGCTTCCGCAATCGCGTTCGATACTTCTTCTCTGTCCATCGGATTTACTAACAGTGCTTCGCCAAGTTCATTTGCCGCACCAGCCAGTTCGCTCAATATCAATACACCTTTTTCTTTTCGTGCTGCCATGAATTCTTTTGCAACCATATTCATACCGTCTCGTAAAGGAGTGATCAGACCAACATCGGCTGCATTGTACATGGCGATCAACTCTTCAAAGTTCAGCTGGTTGTACCGATATATGATTGGCTGCCATTTCAATGTTGAATATTTTCCATTGATTCGCCCGATCTCCTCTTCGATAAGTTTTTTCCTCTCATTATATTTTAATACGATTTGTCGTGACGGAACCACAACAAGAATAAAGACGACGTTCTCATGCCATTCCGGATGGTCTTTAAGAAAATGTTCGAACCCCGCCAGCCGATGGGTTATGCCCTTTGTGTAATCAAGACGATCAACGGAAAAGATAATTTTCCTGTCGTGGAAGTTTTCCTTAATTGCATTTTTTTGTCGAACTATTTCAGGACTGCCAACGGCCAGATGAAATTTTTCAAAGTCAATCCCCAAGGGAAACATTTCTGCCTTAACGACGCGCTCAGGTAAAAATATCGATCGGAATTTATGATCATATCCTTTGATCATCTGAACCGACTTCAGAAAATGTTGCACGTACTCGTGCGTGTGAAAGCCGATAAGGTCTGCACCAAGTAAGCCGTCAATAATCTTGTCCTTCCATGGTTTATGAAGCATTCTGAAAAGTTCGAATGAAGGAAAAGGAATGTGGAGAAAAAAACCAATGGTTGCATGGGGTTTCATGGTTCGCACCATTGATGGAACCAGCATGAGTTGATAATCATGTATCCATAAGATATCCCCTTCATGGAGAACAGAAAGAATACGATCGGTGAAAATTCTGTTTACTTCTTCATAACGTTGAAATGTCTCGTGATCAAATTCAACAAAAGAAGGAAAGTAATGGAAAAGTGGCCATAAGGTTGCGTTGCAGAATCCGTTGTAATATTTATTGTAAATTTTCTTATCGATAAACACAGGATCAATCCTGTAAGGCAACGAATTTTCCCGATTTCTTACCTGGAAGGCATTCCAATGCTTTTCACTGAAATCTGCCGCTCCTATCCAATGAACTGAGCTGAATTCTACTTTACGATCGGATGCTTCGAAGTAGCTTCTTAGCGCATTGACAAGGCCGCCATCGCTTTCCTTTATTTTAAGTTTCCCTTCGTATCTGACAAGGCTAAACGGCAGACGGTTTGAAACAATGATCAGTTTACCTGAAAGCTCACTCTCCTTCATATTCAGTCTTTGATTAACACAGAAACCCATGGACCAATGCGCATGGGCTTCTGCAAAACAATCAAATGTCATTACTTAACGACCAAAACTTTATGATGTAAATGTAGGCGGCCAATTACCCGAAGGGCAGGTTTTGTGATTAAATCAACGTTAAAACGACATTAAATGCAAGAATTGAAGCAAAAGCGCAAACCTATACCATTAACTTTACCAAGTGCGCATAACGAAAATTCTTGTGATCGAAGATGACCAACAGGTATCATCGTTTATCAAGCAGGGGCTCGAAGAACATAACTTTGAAGTTGATGTTGCTTATGATGCCATTATTGGTGAGAGGCTTGCATTGAGCAGATCTTACAATGTGATTTTACTGGATATTATAATACCCGGCATGAATGGATTTGAGCTATGTAAATTATTAAAGCGGGATAGGCCCGAAGTGCCTATATTAATGCTAACGGCATTAGGAACAACCGCTGACAAAGTTGCTGGCTTTGACGCTGGCGCTGATGATTATCTGCAAAAACCTTTTGAGTTTGAAGAACTCATTGCCCGGATAAAAGCCCTTGATCGTCGATTGTCTATCCCTCGGGTATCGGGCGGTAGTGTTTTAAAATTTGAAGATCTGCGCTTAGACACTGAAACCAAAATGGCGTATCGCGCCAATAAGGCAATTAAGCTTTCAGCAAAAGAGTTTTCATTGTTATATTTTTTTATGAGCAATCCAGAACGTGCCATCTCGCGCAATGAGCTGGCCGAAAAAATCTGGGACGTTAAATTTGAGACGGGAACGAATGTCGTGGAGGTATACATCAATATGCTTAGAAACAAAATCGATAGGGATTTTCAACCCAAACTATTGCACACCCGAATTGGCTTTGGGTACGTGTTGACCAGGGAACCATGAAAATACGGACCAAGCTTACCCTTTTATTCTTCCTTATTGTGATACTGGTGATTACGGCCCTTTCCATTTCTATTTATTTTTTCTCTGCCGATTACCGTGAACAGGATTTTCATCGCAGACTAAAAAACAGGGCGATCAACATCACAAAAGTCTTAACTACGGTAAAAGAAGTTGATGCCGGCCTGTTAAAACGAATGGAGCAAAATAATCCGGCGAGTCTTGCCAATCAATACGTTACCATTTATGACTCCCTGGGACAACTACTTTACCAGTCCGAAGGAGAAAGCCCGATCTCCATAGAGGAAAATTTTGTAAGCCGGATAGAACTTGGTAAAGAAATCTGGTACAATGATCATGGGTTTGAAGTCTTGGGTTTTATTGATCTTGAACAAAATAAAAAATTTACTGTGGTGGCATTGGCCGAAGATATTTACGGCAAAGATGCATTGCGAAATCTGAGGAATATTCTTTTCATAGCATTCTTTATCAGTATCATTATCTTCTGGTTCCTGGGATGGTTTTATACGGGCCGTGTATTAAGTCCCATTACGGGTATCGTGAATGAAGTAGGCACCATTACGGAATTAAATTTAAACCAGCGTCTTGATGAAGGCAACCACAAAGACGAACTCAGCAAACTCTCACAGGCATTTAATACTTTGTTGAAGCGCCTGGAGGGTGTATTTCTTTCACAGAAGTATTTTATTGCCAATGCATCTCACGAAATGAGGACTCCCATTACGGTGATGACGGGGCAAATCGAAGTGGCGTTAATACAAGACCGTACGAAAGAATATTATCAACACTCGTTACGTATGGTATTAGGAGGATTGAAAAAATTAAACGGGTTAACAAATCAACTGCTTATGTTAGCGCAGACAAGTTCGGGTACGCCTGAGACGAACTTCACATTACTGCGCATTGATGATATTTTCTGGGATATCAAAGCAGATGTACTCAAGGCATATCCACATTGCGAGATCGAAATATTATTTGATCCGGATGTGGATCATGATGTGCTGCTTACAAGGGGCGACGAACCTCTTTTGAAAGTCGCAGTCCATAACCTTATGGAAAACGGTTGTAAGTACTCCAAGGATCATCGGTTAATCATCCATTTGACTTCGCAGAAAAAAGGGCATATCTCTGCAGTGTTTACCAACGTCGGAACAATCGCTGCAGACAATATTGACAAAATCTTTGACCCGTTCTTTCGAGCTAAGGATGCGAAGACTACTCAAGGGTTTGGCTTGGGACTATCCCTTGTGTACTGGATTGCAAAATTACATCATGGATCGATCCGCGTTCATTCAGATGCAGAACTGATACAATTCAGTTTAAAACTTCCGGTTATAGAGGCAGTAGGTATTCCATCATAAAACTTCGATCTATGTATGAGCCCATTGAGAACTACGGCGTAATTGGAGACCTGGACACCATTGCATTGACGGGCCTGAATGGATCCATAGATTTTTTATGTTTCCCACACTTTGATTCACCCACTGTATTTGCGGCTTTACTTGACAAGGAAAGGGGAGGATACTTCAAAATAGCGCCCGTACAAGATGAGGTAAAGCACAAACAGTTGTATTTGCCTGATACGAATGTACTGCTCACACGATTTCTGGCGCAACGTGGCGTTGGTGAAATCACTGATTTTATGCCTGTTGAAGAAATGTATGTAGGCAAAGAATTAATTCGTACGGTATCCTGCGGCCGTGGTTCATTGACGTTTCAGATGGAATGCAGACCACGATTTGATTATGCCCGCGCTACACATAAGGCCATTCAGAATAATGAATTCGAAATTCTGTTTGTGGGCAACACGGTAGATAAAATCGCATTGCGCTTGAGATCGACTATTCCGATTACGGCGGTGGACGGTGATGCTGTACAGACTTTTACACTTCGCATTGGAGAGCGAGCGACATTTATACTTGAGTATGTTTCACAGCAAAGCCTGGTAGGGGAGTCAATCGACGAGTTTGCCAATAAGAGCTTGTTTGCTACGATCAACTATTGGAAGGACTGGATTGGAAAATCTCTTTACAAGGGCCGATGGATGGAAATCGTTAACCGTTCGGCACTGGTTTTGAAATTAATGACATCAAGACGGTATGGCTCCATCATTGCCGCTCCGACGTTTGGGTTGCCTGAAGAAATAGGTGGGATACGTAACTGGGATTATCGTTATACATGGATCAGAGACGCCTCCTTCAGTATATACGCTTTGCTAAAACTGGGTTACAAAAAGGAAGCGCGTGAATTTATGAACTGGGTAGAGCGTCAGTGCAATGATATTGACCAGGCGGGCAGCCTGAGCCTTATGTACGGCATGGATGGAAAAAAAGACCTTCAGGAAATCGAACTCGATCACCTTGAAGGGTATAAGAAATCCAAGCCAGTCCGTATTGGTAACGGAGCCTTCAATCAGGTTCAGCTTGATATTTATGGTGAGTTGCTCGACGCGATTTATTTGTATGACAAATATGCCGAGCACGTCTCTTATGAATTCTGGCTGAATATCACCAAGCAGGTGAACTGGGTTTGTAAGCATTGGGAGAGTGAAGATGAGGGCATTTGGGAGGTTCGCGGTGGAAAGAAAGAATTTCTGTATTCACGCGTGATGTGCTGGGTTGCCATCGATCGTGCAATAAAAATTGCTGATGCTCATTCATTTCCATTAAATACAAGTTGGCGTGATGAACGGGATAAAATTTTTCATTCAATACATAAGGATTTCTGGAACCCACGACTCAATGCGTTTGTGCAATACAAAGGGGCGGAAACTGTAGATGCTGCAGCGTTACTGATGCCGCTTGTCCGCTTTATTAGTCCCACGGATCCGAAATGGTTGTCAACATTAAGATGTATCGAGGAAGAGCTGGTGTCTGATTCGCTTGTGTACCGCTATCGTACCGACGAAAAATTTGATGGATTATCAGGAGGAGAAGGTACTTTCTCCATGTGTACCTTTTGGTATGTGGAGTGCCTTTCCAAAGCAGGACAACTTAATAAATCACGACTGTTTTTTGAAAAGATGCTGGGTTATGCAAACCATGTAGGATTGTATGCAGAAATGTTGGGTATTCAAGGAGAACATCTCGGGAATTTTCCACAGGCATTTACACATTTGGGGTTGATCACCGCTGCCTTGAGTCTGGATCATCAATTTAATGACCAGCGAAACAGGGAAGTCATATCATGAACGCAGTTATAATCTCTGTAAAGGGAAGTGTACCCATCCGTAACGTTTAAAATACAAATTTCACCAGCGTAACTACGGCGATCAATGCGGTCACTATTAACAATACAAGGTTCATGTTGAATAACTTATTTTGCATAGAGCGGTCAACTGTATTTGAATTTAATTTCGCATGATCGTCCGAATGTCGCTCCAACACAAGCCGCGGCTGTTTATTCTTTCCGCCTTTTGATCGGTGTAGAAGTTAACCAGATCGGCCTGCCATCGCTCCACCTCCGCTCGCACGCACCACGTGTCCTTTTCGATGAACCACCGGGCAACCATCCATAACAATTCAGAACCAATTCCAAGTCTTTGAAAATCTCTCATTACTGCAATCCATTGTATCTGTCCAGGGTAGTTGTTGCGACTGGTAAGGTGCCCGGCGATAAAACCGACTGCGGATTTTTCGATTGTTGCCACGTAGATAATACGATCAGGCAACGCATGATGTGGATTGAAACTATTTTGCAAGTAACTGTACAGTATGTAACGCCAATATTCCCGGGTCGCCTGATTCAAATGACAGATTTTGGAAATAGCCGCAATATCGGATTCGTTCGCTTCCCTCAAATCGACCAATGTCTTAATGGCGTAAGGCTTAGTACGTGCTTCCATAGAGAATTATATTAAGTTTCCAGATTCCGCAGGCAGAGAGTTAGGAGTCCTATCACAAGGAATTAAAAAAAACCCACCGCCGTCTGCGTATGGGTTTTAGTGAACCACACTATAGGTTTAGGAATGCCCCGGCTCTGGACGTAAATCTACCAACCCAACTTGAGCAACAGCAACCAAAATGGTTAAAAGGAGATTAAATGGACATTAGCAAAAAGCAACTCAGGTCACGTTTTTAATAGCCTTAAACTGTCGGGTTAGTAAATAAATTAATTCAGATGCAACCCGGAGATTCCAAGTCCAAAGTATATGTGTAACGCATTACAAAGACTCAGATACTCATAAGGTTTGAATTGAATTGCCCACGCGCCTGACGCTTTGAGTTCCTCCACACGTGCTGATTCGGGTGATGGAGAATGAACGATTACGGGAATATTTCTAAAACTTTTTTCACTTTTAATTCGCTGCAGGAAACCCACACCATCCATAAACCTCATTTTCAAATCAATAAAGATATAGTCTGGGCAGACTTCCTCGGAGGCCAATTTAAAAAATGCTTCGAATGCATTCGACGCATAGTGCAATTCTGCTTTCGGAGACACCTCACTTAAGGCGTGTTTGAATATTACCTGATCCATCACATCTTCACATACTAGCAGGCATGATCTTGTTGAGGTTAAATTCGAATTCATATGCGAGTCCTTTATACGTTTAAAGAAATCCACCTTTTCGTCAACGTCCAATTAAATCGAAATTAATTCCACATTAAATCAGCTTTTTCTATATGGCAGCAACCTTAGAGCATGGAAAAAGGAGAGTCGTGTATCAAGTTGATGAACTATAATAAAGATTTTAATATAAAACGGGACATTGTGGCTTTGCCTTTTTGAAACTAATTTTTGATGCGAATTAAAAGTGATTTACTTTTAAGATAATATGGACATTTTATATGTAGACGATGATGAAGATGACAGATTGATATTCATTGATGTTATCAAGCAAGTTGGTGAGATTGCAACAGTCTCAACGTTTACCAGCGGCCTTGAAATTCTGGCCCACTTGAATTCCACAGAAACTACTCCACGTCTTATTTTTATTGATATCAACATGCCTGTGATGGGAGGGTATGAGTGTGCGGCTAAAATTCGCGAAATGACAAGGTTCAATCACAGTACAATTGTGATGTTTAGTACTACATTCTATACCGGCGATATACAAAAGATGCGCGAGAGAAACATAAAATTTTTGACTAAAGCAGCCCATTTTGATGAGATGTTTCAATCTATTAAGAATCTGATAAGCAATACAGGCCAGGAAAATTTGTAGGCTAATACACTTTCCAATTAAAATTTCAATATCTATTCAGGATGGATTCTTCGGCCACTCCGATTTAGTTGACAGGACAACACCAGGTTAGTGTCGGGTCATCCTTTCAATAACTAATGGACAAGTTACTTTTACATAGGATCCTAATTAATGAACCTGAATGCCCTTAAATAAACATTTTATGAAACGACTGATCCTGCTAATCTTAGTTGTGGTTGTAGGTACAGGAGTATTCATTTTTGTCAAGCGGTCGACCCCTTTCAGCGATCGTACTGACTTCATGTCGGCTGACATCTCGATTGACAGTATCTGGTCCATAGGCCCGGCAGCAGTTGTATATGAAATGGAGTCTAAAAAATATTATTGGTTGAAATCGTATACGTCTTTTGATCAATCCGACCTGGATACTCTTAAATCGAAACATGTAAGAATTCGTTATCTGAAGTTCTTAATGGGACCACTTGAAAATAGAATTATCCGGATAGAAGTGGATTCAGTCGTTGTCTTCGATCAGGTCATCGAGCGCAACTGATCGTTTTACTTATTGAACAAATTGAAAAATTGCCAGGTTTTTATCTGAAGGAAGTAACAATAGAGATGTTAATGGTCACCAGGATTTTTAAACCGTATGGGAATTTGGAGATAGTTGTTTAACACAATAATCCATCGGACCAGCAGGTGAGTTTTTATACTGCGGCTTTCAAGGAGTAGTCCGCACGAAGCGTGAATTTAGATTTTGCAATGCGATGTACTCAAGACCCGTTGTCCGTCTTGAGCATTCCCTTGACCCTTTTCACGAGCTCAGTATCGTCAGGAGTAAGGACTATTTTTTCGCTATCCTCAGTCTCGATCACTACAAAATTATCAGTTCTGGTTGCATACCATCTCATATCTCCGAAAACTGGATTTCTAAATTTTCCATAATATCCGAAGACTCCCCCGTTGCCCATAGCGCGTAGTGTATTTTTCATTGTTTCCCGTTGAACAAGAGAAATTTTCTTTATTTGACCAACCTCTATTATAACATCCTTGAATAATCGCTTGACAATAATTTTATTTTCTGAAACAATGTATTTTAAAGGTTTAAAGTAGTAGGGGCCGAAAAGAACTGCACAGGGGAAAACAATCCCAAAGAACGATCCAAGAATTGGTGACCAGATGCCTGGTTGCCTGAATGAGGTAGACAATATTAGATATGCCAAGGTTGCACATATAATGACAACGAAAGTCGTTACTGCTTTTGAAGTGTTATCGAGCGATACTTTGTATTCCATAAGACAACTCATTGGTGTAATTTAAAAAAAATTCTATTTCTATTGTCTCGTCGGTGCTTACATATCATTTTTTGAAGATCAAAATTTGTCGTCGTCTCTTGAATATTTAGCATCATATCTGTTGAGGGTCTGATTTATTCTTTGTTGTTATAATGTCAGCAATTCTTGAAATCTGAGGTTTGGTGTATGGCTCAAATTTACTTTGTTAAACGGCTTAGGAAAAATTTCAATACCAGGTTTATTAAGGGAGATGATGTGATCACCGAATTATTCCAAGCATATTTCCCTTTCAGTATTCATTTGTTTTAAAAAGTAATTATCATGCGATACTGCTACCAATGTACCCTGGTAGTCTTTTATTGCAGCAGTTAGTATTTCTGTATTTTGAATATCAAGGTTATTAGTGGGTTCATCTAAAAAGATCAGATCAGGCGCTTGATTGCGAATCATCAAGCAACAAACCATTAACCGCATTTTCTCACCTCCACTGAGGGACTTACATGATTTATCCCAATCTTCTTTTGTAAATAGAAATCGATTCAAACGGATCTTTAGTTCATGTTCGGGCAAGTGATTCATATTGAATTGCTGAGCCTGTTCATAAACTGTGTTGCGAGTATCAATTAATGAGTAGTCCTGATCAATATAAGCCGAACTGACGTCAGCCCGTTTAATAATTCCTGTCGAGGGTTGGATTGCGCCAAGAAGGATCCGTATTAATGTTGTCTTGCCCGAACCATTGTTTCCTTTTAAAACGATACGCTCCCCACTGGTAATTAGAAAACTCAGAGGCTGTGTCCAAAGCGGTTGTTCTTTGTACCCAAAATTAATATTCGTTGCCTCTATTAGTCTTTTGCCATGATGATGCCTAGCGTGATTCAGATCCAGCTTCATGTTAGCTGCAACCGGAAGTGATTTACGAATCTGGTTCAATTCAAGCGCTATTGATTCAATCTTCTCTGCATGGACATCTTTAATACGCGAAGTGCTGTTCTCAGCATTGTTTTTAAATGTGTTCATCGAGATTCTCGGTAGTCCAGCCTTCTCCTGTTTCTTCTTGCCACGGGCATCTTCTTTTTGTTTCCGCTCCATAGATTCACGTTCTGTTTTTTTGGCTTTTCGCAGTGTGGCCTCTTTACTTTCCAAATTGTGGTTCAAGGCATTAAGCTGTAATTAGTATTATTCAGACTATTACTACATTACTTTCTGCCGGTACCGGGGCGGTGCTGCGTTGTTTACTGTTTAACTGAAATCAGCGGATTGTATTTCACAAGTTCAAAGTACTGAGTACTAACCGGTACTTATTGAAACCATTCTTGAATTTTGGCAATTTGGGCTAGAGTGAAAATAAAAAGCCCCAGATTTTTCAATCTGAGGCCTTTGAGTGATCCCGCTGGGTTAGCAATTTTATTCCTAAGTATACCTAAAGGCTCCCTTAACACCCTTTTAACACAACGCTTTGGATGTAGTCCAATACATCCCAGCCGACATCCACCTTAAAACACCGTGATTGCTACCGTGATCAGCCAGCTCAGCGCACGATTTTCGTGGGCGGATTGGCATGAAGGAAGTTAGGGAGGGGTCTTGGCTATTCGTTCAAGTCCTTGTAAGATTCGGCTATCATCGATTCTATATCTTTTCGAAGAAACCGAAAGTCTTGGTCAAGTAGCTGTACTGGTCTCAACTTCTTCTTTTTGTGAATTAGATTGTTTACTGACGGGCGCGATAACTTTAAAGCCTTACACACCTCGCTCATTGTAAGTAATTCATCAGACAAAGAGGGCTTTAACCTCTCAAGTTGCTTTCTTATTCCCTGTAGTTCGTTCTTGATCTCATTAAGATCTTCTTGAAAGATCTTGCGGAGATACCCCCGGAGAATTTGTTCTTCGGTTTGTCCATAGTGCTCCATACTATTCTTTTTTAAGTAAAGTGAAAATAAAATTACCCATGATCGAAAACCAATTGTACCAATTATTTCAAGGTCTCATTACACAGGCCCTGAATGAAGTAATGAATCGAGAATTAACTCCGCTTCTGTCAAAAAGCAATTCTGTTAACCGAAGGCTGCTAACCTACACAGAGGCAATGAACGTATTGCATATCTCGAAGCCGATTTTTTTCAAACTACTAAGAGAAGAAAAGCTCAGGAGGGTAATAATCGATAAACGAACCTTCCGGATCGACTCAGACGACCTAACTCAGTTCATTGAAGACCGAAAAGTATAATATCAGCACGTGCGCGATTTGTTATTCAAAGATATTTCAGATTGTCAAGGCCTACGCGACTATTTTTTCAAAGTTCATGCCTGCTGGCAGGTACCTAATTTTTCATTCAGCTGTAAATCAGGTAGTTAGTAGACAGCGCCTAATAATTTCGTAAAAAACTTAACAATTCCTTAAGAAGACCCGAGAGGTCGAAAAGTTATCAGTAGCGCACCTTTGCCTTAACAAAACACAAAAACTGTTGACACACCTATGGAAAACAAGAATTTGAAAAAAGCAAAATGGGATGCTCGCAAAGCAGCATTGAAAAATCTTATTATCACTACTGTATCGAGCACCGGAACTTATGCCAATTACTCTTTTTTGATGAAAGAGACCAGAACTCCCTATTTACCCCTAATTACCATGTTGAAGCAAATAGCAATTAAAGACATCGAACAAGGTAATCCAACAACTGATTCTTTGGTTACAAAAGAAGGTCACCTAATTCCAGAGGCTGGACATTTTACTTTTCGAGAAAAAGCAGGTTATCTATTGCCGAGTGAAGACAGGAGCCACTACCACGATAATATGATAAAGAGATGGTGTGTAGAGTTAAGAATAGACTTCGATGTAATGAAAAATACTTCCATCTATATAGCTCGGAAACGTGCAAAGAGATCGAAGCACTTTTCGCAAAGGAGAAGTTTACCAAGAAAATCCGTTGTAGCTCCAAAATTCGCATTGGATGCACTTCGAAGTGCCAAAGGAACTTTCAGTATGCGTGAACTTCTGAGACACGCTTCATAATCTCAACATTGAGTTGGGCAAACTGGAATATTGTGCCCCCAATCGGGGGTACTTTTTTTTGTAACAAAAATCAATGGCAAAAACTAAGCTGCACATCCGGTCAAGTTATCTAAATGCAAATGGCGAAGCGACAATCTATGTTAGGTACTCACATGGCGATAAAACAATTGATCTTTCCACGGGTGAACGTGTTCCTCCCAAATTCTGGGATACTCTCAACCAACAAGTTCGCAAATCATATCCGGGTCATAGTGGGATAAACAATTTTATCCACAAGAGGAGATTGGAGATCGACTCCATAAGGTTGGACTTGAAAGGTAAAAAAATTGAACCAACCGTGGAATTCGTCAAACAAGAGTACTTGAAACTCCTTGCTCCTCCAGAAGAAGAACTCCCTCGAAGAGTTATGCTCGACTACTGGCCGGAATTTGTCAGTTATCAAAAGGAAGTGAAACGAGTAGCCGATGCAACTATCAAACAATACAATTCCACGCTGAAGAAATTTAAAGACTTTGAACAGCATATTAATTGCATCCTAAGTTTTGAAATGATGGATAGTGCTTTCTTGGATCATTTCAAAAGGTATATGTATATGACTGTGGAAAGTTCGCACAATACTATCGGTGGCAAGATCAAGCATCTAAAAACGTTTCTGAATTGGGCTTATAGCAATGAACTCACCGCAAACGCAAAGTTCAAGAACTTCAAAAAACCATCAAGTGAAACAACTATAGTGACATTAACCAAAGAGCAACTTGATACACTTTTCTATCTCGACCTACAAGGGCAAAGGCGACTCGAAAGAGCGCGTGATCTTTTTGTTCTTGGGTGTGCAACCGGCCTTCGGTTCTCTGACTATTCATCGATCAGTCAGGCTAATATAAAGGGAAGCTTCCTCGTTATCTCGACCGAGAAAACTGATGTACAAGTTAGAATTCCACTTAACGATTATAGCAAAGCAATACTTGCGAAGTATCCCGATAAGCTCCCAACCCTCAGCAATACCAACCTAAACAAGTTTATCAAAGAGGTAGGAATACAAGCTAAGTTTTTTGAAGAGCATGAAGTTACTATCTATAAGGGCGGGCAAAAGGTCAAGTTTAACAAACCCTTATACCTATTACTTACCTCGCACTGCGCAAGGCGGACGTTTGCTACTCAAAGTCTATCACGTGGAATGATGATGCATGATGTGATGAGAATCACTGGCCATCGAGATGTTCGATCTTTTACCAAGTATGTACACATCGCTGAACCACGCCTGCAAAAGGAAGTTAGTAAAGCGTGGGACACACTGAATATTGAGAAGGATGAATAAAATCACACGCGCGTATTTTGAAAAGTATATTGATCAAGGGCTCGGACATGTCAACATTTCTGAAGAAACTGTTTCATTTCGGAAAAACCTAATACGCACCAAAATAGAAATGATAGCTACTCGACTGCCTGTTGAATTGAGAACTAGAGAATTTATTGAGCAGTTGTCAACCGAACTAGCCGAGGTGTCCGTAGTTATACAAGCGTTCGGAATTAGAGTGTTCGGGGTTCTTCCAAGCAAAAGTCTGCAGGCAAAAGAGACGCTTCACTTTAAATCTCAAGACACCTACTACAAAGGACCACACTGGAATAGTTATTTTGCGATGCTCAACGACTACATCTCAGTTTGTAAGAGTAAACTTGAGCGATTGCTCAGTAACAAATCATCAACACTCATTCAACTAAAGATTGATGGAGTAGAACTCACAGTCCCAGATGAAATTCAAACAGCACTGATCGAATCTGTAACGATGTTACTCGAAGAGTCAAAAGCGAAAAACAAATCCACATCAGCCAAAGGGAAAGATATGAACATATTTTTCAACCTAATTGCACACAAGCTCGCACGGTTTATCCAAATCGAGTATTTCAAGCGCCCAGCATACTATGGTAATCCATCGCAGGTCGAGTTGCTTATCATTTCTTTTACCTTGATGGCGGCAGGATTTCTGTCAACTCCTGAGGAGTATGAAATCCAAAAAAGAGTTAAAGATTACAGAAGCACTTTGAATAAAGAGCTCTATGAAGCGACAGGAAAGAAGAAGCCGAAACGTGACGTTAGATTCTATACACACAACGAAATTCTTGTGATATCAACGAAGAATTCAATGAAAGCCACGAAAGGATTTAATGTTCGGATCTTGAATTGGCTTTGGTCGTGAAAACAACTGGGGGTTGAAAAGTCATTTCGCACAGAAATAAAAACCCCAAACTTCAATTTCTATTCATAGGCGCATTAAGTTATTTCGAGTCATCAATTAGATAAACTGATGACTATGGAACTCAATACAGATTTTTTCTCCGTTTTACTAAAGAAGCAAGCAAAGCCGATCGTGAAAGAAGCGTTTGGTGAATTCCTTGCTGAAAATGGGTTGACACTCATTTCAATCTCACCCCGTGATTCTACTAAACTATTGTCCACATCCGATGTAGCCAAACTAATTGGTGTAGATCGGCATAAGGTGTATGACTTCATTAATGATGGACTTCCAGCAATGCAATCAAAACCTTACAAGTTCCGTCTGCAGGATGTGAATGAATACATCGCGAATAACCTGAAACGAAAATAATCTAACTAGCCTAGGCCAGGCTGTCAACTCGCATACTAGTCAAAGCGACTCAGCAATTGCTCACAGGTGTTGCTGCGAAATAACAATTCCTGGAGACCACACTCTTAGTACTGTGGTAGTCATAATCATTTCATTTAACTCTAAATTTTATAACCATGAAAAATAGTTTTATGGTCATGGCATTGCGTTGCATTTCCATGACAGTTTCGGACGCGACTTCAAAGTCATCTGACGGAGACAGGTTCTTGCTGCTTGATGACGTCATTGCATTCTCAGAATTATCAGTACGGTATCACTGGTTGTCTTTGGTAAATCAGTATCAGTACTCACTTAAACTGAAAAACAGTATGCCTCTTAATAATCTTCATCTTGAACTTCAGGAATTGATGACAGGATTTGATGAATTCAGAGATTATGATTTAAGTCTAGGTGATCCTTTCATCCACTTGGTCAAAAGACGCGGATTGACTTCTGACGAGATTATGAATCTCCACGGTGAGTACCAAAGTTGTGTCAAGGTTGAAAGCTTGGAAGAGATTGTAACCACTATTTCAAAATATAACTTCTTCTATAAGTACAAGAAAATTTTTGGACCCTTTTTCAAAGGGGCCGAAAAAAACATGGAGGTTATTGCCAAGCGAGACCATTGGCCGGGAAGAGGTAGTTGGAACGCCTTTGTTCCAATGAAGTTCAAGGAGAAAAAAGAACTCGACCTTAAATTCCTAACCAAATACTCTCCAAAACCGGCTGAGAAGAATAAGATCGAAAGTAAGGAAGAGCCCATAGCTGAGTCGAATATCGATAACAGCAACACACTTGAAGATTCCTTTATTGAGGCAGGAAAATAAAAGTTCGAAAAATGGACATAGAAGTAATTCGAAACATGAGGAATAGCGCTGAAGCATACTTCAATCTCGGTTTCAACATAACCGGCCTTAAAGGAGGTGAGAAAGCGCCATACCACAAATGGAAAGAGTTTTCTAGTAGAAGACAAACTGAAGGTGAAGCTCTCAGCCATGAATGGCATGCCTTAAGCGGAATAGGAGCAATTACTGGAATCAATGCGCTTTTCTGTCTTGATTTTGATGATTGTGATCAGGGACTCATCGCAAGATTCCTTGGCATGCTCGGTTTGCCAACAGATTACAACTGGGTTGTGATCTCTGGAAGCGGCAATGGTTTTCATATTTGGTTTTCGAGCACTCGATTGGAAAGCGAAATGAAAACGATTGGTAAAGCTGTACTTGTTTATGAACCGAAAGAAGCAGGTCTATTCAAACAAATCGAGTTAAGAATAAACCAACATGTTGTGCTGCCTCCAAGTAAATCACCGGCTGGACAATACCGATTCTTGAATTCCAACGACCTGACAATGCGGCCTATCGAGCTTAACTATGATTCTGACACGCTGGGTGCTCAAATAAATTAAAAATCATTTAAACAGTAAAAATTATGAATAAGAAAAAATCATTCAAATCAGCGCTCAAATATGCGCAAGAACTCAACGACAAGAAAGTAGACATAACAGAAGACCTACATGACTGGCGGATTATTGGACTTTCATTCGCTAATTCATTTGGTGAAGCGGGACGTGAGCTGCTTCATATTGTCACCTCGGCTAATCCTGAAGATTATGACAAAGACGAGACCGATCAAATGTTCTCTGAATGTCTTGAGTCAAACAAGAAGCGAGACCCTGACCTCCCTCGTGTCACTGTGGCAACATTTGTCATGATGGCACGAAAGGGATTGAAGCAGTTGGAAAAAGTTGATGCTAACAACGAAGATGAGAACCTGTCATATGTTGGCAATTAAACAATTTCTTGAAGAAGTAGCCGTGCTAAGTACGGCTACTTCTATTCCTACAGAGCAGGAACCAAAGCCCGAAAAAGAAAGCCACCTCGAATCAACAGCAGCAAGGAAATTTGATAAAAAACTGTTTTCTGATGTTAAGAAGTATGCTGATGTTTTGACGCGCGATAAAATCGACATCACAGCTAAATACAATCAATGGATTAGGATTGCTTTCGCTCTCGCAAATTCGTTTGGCCAAGACGGTCGTGAACTTTTCCATTCGATTAGTTCTGCTGGCTATCTTAAATATGAGCAGAAGGAGGCAGATGCACTCTACACTAATTGTCTCTCAAATCTACGAGGACCGGGGAAACCAAAAAATTCTGCCAGATCAGTAATCAGATTTGCCACGGAATCTGGTGTGAAAATTCGTAGGACTGAAAAACGTGACAAGGACGATAATGATCACCTGCTTGCATTCAATGTGATTCAGGATAGATATCCTCCTGTTTATGATTCGCTAAATCAGGATGTAGTGGTGAATGGTCAGCCGCTAAGTGATGAAGTCATTAATACTATCCATGTTGACCTACTCGTCAACTATGAATTGGGAGTCAGCAAAGAGTTTGTTCAATCAGTCCTTGAAAGCTCTTTTACTGAACGCGTGAATCACTTCGATGATTTCGTGCTTACGAATCAGCACAAGATAAAGTTAAACGGAGCAATCGAGAAACTTGCGGCTTGTATTAAAACACGAACTGGACTAAAGCTTGGTTTCAACTACAAACTGCAAATGATCACATTGTTTATGGTTAAGATGATCGCACAACTATACGAGGAATCGCCCAACGACTTGTGCCTCATTTTACTTGGAGATCCATACATCGGAAAGACGATGTTTTTCAAGAATCTGCTTCCTGAAGAATTACGACATCTATTTTCAGTTCAAAGCTTTAAGGCAGACAAAGATGGAAAGAGGGACGCGTCAAAGTACTTGCTTATTCTTGATGATGAATTTCGCGGACTTAAAGTTGCAACAAGCGAAGCTTTGAAATCTCAATTGAGTTTGACCACTATCAACCTGCGGGTTCCGTATGGAAGAAAACCGCATCCATTCAAACGTATCGCATCCTATTGTGCCGTAAGCAATGAAAGGTTCATACTGAAAGACCCAACAGGAAACAGAAGGCTCATCTGCTTTTGGGTTGATTCCATTGACTGGGCACTCTACAATTCGATCGATAAGAGCGAACTCCTAATGGAAGCCTATACTCACTATGTCGCGGGCTTCAACCATAATTTAAATTCAGAGCTGCTAAATGCCATTCAGGCCGTAAGTCGAGAATTTGAGATAAGCTCCTTTGAAGAAGAAATTATGATTAGTTACTACGCACCAGCGAAGCCGGACGAAATGGGTGCAATCTGGCGACCAGTCTCAGAGATAATAAGAGATGCTAAGAAGACACTCAATGTCACGCTAACCGATTACAAAGTTGGTAAAGCCCTCAGAAAGTACAATTACATGCACAAATTTATGAACACGAATGGTTCAAAGCTTCTTAATTGGTGTATGCGTGAAACTAAAGCTGACCAAGATGACTTCAAGAATTCAAGTAGGTTGTTCTGAGGTTGACAAGTTGACCACTTTTTAACAAACAAATACCTAAGCAATGAATAACATATTTCAGTATGTACTTCTGGACAAGAATACTGTTCGGAAAAAGTTTGATATGCAGACTTTAGTTTATCCATCAGATAAACTTCTCTTAGTCTATTACTACACAATGGCACTGGAGCAGCACCGTTTGCTTCAGCTACATGCATCGGAAATTCCCAACAGTTTTGGAAGAATTACTCTGCTTAAAAGTCAATTGGAACAATTAAGAATTGGAATGGCGCTAAGCGATGACTTATGCAATGAATTTAAGCCAATAAAGTATCTTGATTCCACGGTGGTCACCATTGAGTCATTCTTTAAGATGGAGAAAAAGAAAAACAAAGAGAGTAAGAAAGGTAGCTCAAAACTCTTCCCTCGAATGTTTAGAAGGAGACTAAGGGCTTTGTTCAAAGAACTTCATACTTATAAGTTCTATGAGGAACATTATCACTTCCTATCAGATGGAGCCGAATTATTACTAAAAAGTGCATACTACCTTAGGAAGCGTGTCCCTGTTCACTTTCAGATTGATAGCGAGATCAAGTGGAGTCACGATGAGATTGACAATGAGTTAGCTTTTGACTACTTCCGTGTTCTTGAAAGATTGAAAACTCATGAGTTCACTAATAGGAAGCAATTGTCATATGATGAGGTTACGTCAATTCTTACCGATTACTTTTCAAGCAACGAGGTAATGTCCATGGGCATTGAAGTGAAAGATCTAAATCTGGATACAATTTGGTCTGGATACAGAGTAGAAAAACTAATTGGTGAAGCATTCGTGATTGGAAAAAATCCTGAAGAATTCATTACAATATTTGAGGGTTCACATGCATACCAGTACGTAACGGTGGTAACTGGCCCGCACTTTGGCCATGCATTTAATCGAGACATTGTAACTGTGAAGATTGAAAACGAAGATAGTTTGAAGGTAGTGGTCAATGAGTGGTTTAAATCCGGAATCGATTGAATGTTGGATGGGATTAGGTAGGTCAACAATTCTACCTGTCACGTGTCTGAGAACTGACGGAGTCAGTTATTGTATGTATTTTCAAGAGTGAAAAGCTTTGTACATGCGATCCATTTCTAAAGTCGTATGGAAGTAATTGATAGTGGAAGCTGTTCTGATAGTAAGACGACTCTAAAGCAATAATTTGGAATGAGTCTCTGTAGATGTAAAAGGTTACTACTGACGTACGTCAGTAGTATATATCGTTCACCTCCTGCCTTTTAATCTGGTTTCTGTATTTAGGCTATCGATAGTACTTTTCTTGAAGTAGTACCGATAGCCTCTTTTTATAAAAGGGATTTTTCCGAGTTTAACCCAACGCATCAAGGAAGACTTGCTTATCAGTAGTATTGCCGCAGCTTCCTTGCCACACATTATCGTATCCCTGTTGGTGGTTTCACGGTGTGTTGCTTTGATCTTATCGTCAATTACCTTTAGAAATGGCTGCAATGGAATCTTAATAATTATTTCAACTTCGCTTTCGCTTAAGACAATGTTCATAGGTGCCAATTGTTCCATATTTGTTAGTTAGCTTTTATAAATAATAATTTTAGTTTTGGGTTTTATGTCGACTAGTATCCAGCAGCCATTGCGACAAGTCCGATTATAAAGAACATGAAGATACCCCAGAGTATCAGGTACACCCATCCTTTAAAAGTTGTTTCAGCGGGTTTGAATCCGAAAAGCGAACTGAGAGTTTCTTGTGAATGCTTTCTCCCAATGATTAATGCACCAATGATCCAAATTCCGAAGAGTATTAAAGCGAACATAGCCATATTAATAATTTTAGTTGTGTTTCATTTCAGTGGGGACGGTACCAGTGGCTATAAACTAAAAAAGCTTCCCCCGCACCTTGCAGAGAAAGCTTTGACACAAAAAAGTCATTCATTGAATGACTTGGAAGTATCCCGGACAGTTAGCAAAAAGATTTGTGGCACCCGTCCCCTTCGGTACAAAGAAAATCACGGGATAAATTTCACACAAGTATATCCTTTATGCTTGTGTGGGATAGGGGGAATTATACCATTCGAAATAATTTCTGAAATTATCCGCTGCGTGCCTAAAGGAATACCTCTTCCTGTAATACTTGACAAGATAATCATCGAGTATTTTTCTTTGCAGCTTACATCAATTTTGAAATGACATCTACTTATCCTTTCCACAAAGTAATAGAAGAAATATTGACCGAAGCGCTTGAGGGTTTAATCAAGAAATCTATTGGTGAGTTGCCCCTAACGTTTGCCAAGTGTCAAGAAAACAAGTGCACCTTTTATACTATCATGGATCACCAGGGACCATTGGCCCTTCTCCATTTTAACTATGAGAAATTGAATGGCAGCATCTCTGATCTCGCGTTCGAAGAGAGAATAAACAAATTCTTGCGAATCTTAAAAGAACTACGATCGAAGGAGAACACCCAAATTAGTGGGCGCATTATTGGGATCGGCCTATGGGGATTGAGTACAGTAAATGTATTTCGGAAATATAGAATTGGGTTACGTACAGTTGCTGACCACTACGTCATTGACATCTTTGATTGGTACGGTATCAAACTTAACAAGGATCTGACAATGGATATTGACAACTATATTCTTTATCAGAAGATGCCCAGAGATGAAAAGATTGAATTGGCTAAGGTTTTTTTAGAGGGACTACAAGATAGTATTGATTCGGTTGTGCAAAGACCATCAAACAGCAGCCTCAAAGACTGATAGTTTCTCACCTTTCAATTGCAGTTTTGTACCGCGCTTCCAATTTTTGATTATTTTCATGTTAGGTGGTTTAAAAAATTAAGCCCTTAGACCCATGAATGACAAAAATGATTATTACGTCTACGTATACATTGATCCCAGAAACTACGAAGAATTTTATTACGGGAAAGGAAAAGGTAATCGAAAAGATGCTCACCTAAGTGATGAGAGTGATTCTGAAAAAGCGAAGAGAATCGCTGACATCAAAAAGGCAGGGCTAAAGCCCATCATCAGAGTTATAGTAAGGGACTTAACAGAAAAGGAAGCTTTTTTAATTGAAAAAACTCTGATCTGGAAATTAGGACGCACACTAACTAACAAATCGACCGGACATTTTGCTGAGAAGTTTAGACCTCAGAATACGATATATCGGGAACTTCAGGGGTTTGATTTTAGAAATGAAGTTTATTACGTCAATGTAGGTGAAGGACCACATAGGCATTGGGATGATTGTAAAAAGTATGGGTTTATGTCTGCTGGGCAGGGTCGACAGTTTAGCGATCCACTCAGGACACTGGAGCCGGGTGACATTGTTGTAGCTTACCTAAAAAGGTATGGATTTGTCGGTGTTGGTATTGTCATTGAAAAAGCTGTGCACGTAGATGAATTTCGATTCAACGCCAAGTCAATTAGACATTTGAAACTCACTGAACCATTCATCATTGATAATTGTGACAATGAGAAAGCAGAATATCTTGTAAAGATAAAATGGAAAAGCTCGGTCGACCGAGAGCATGCTAAATGGAAACAAAAGGCTGGCCTGTTTACTTCACAACTGATAAAAGCATCTCTCCAGGGACAGCCACAAACTATTGAATACTTGGAACAGGAATTTGCGCTAAAGTTCTCTGAATTATTAGTGCGGTAGACTATTCATTAGAATTATACGACTGCTTGAAAGACCGATAGCTTCTCACCCTTGCTAGAGTTTAAATCACAATTTCTCATATGGCTATTTAGATGAAATATTGTGGGGAATACAGTCTTGCAGAACTTGCATGTTACCTTGTCCATTTCCTTCTTCTTGAACGCTTCCAACTCAGCTACGTAGTTAGCCAGTCGTTCGATATCTGCATTTGCTTTTGCTATTCGATTCTGTGTACTTATGAGTTCGATGGTTTTTGAATCCATGATTTCTTCCAACTCGACTATCCTTGCATTCAAGTCCTTGGTTCGATGAAGTTCTTTCCATTTGGCGTAAAAGAGCTCGGTGTAAATGAAGTTTATGGTTGCTACCAATAATCCGATAAACCAGCGCTTCGATAACTCGATTGTCGAGAGATCAAATGAAAACGCCTCAATAAAGAAAAGTACAATTACTCCCGAAGCAATGGCAGCGACAAGTGGAATTCTACGATGCAAAAATTGTGTGTTGCATGTCGTGATCAAAAGTGTAAACTCCCAGCCAAGTGCTAACATCCAGCTTGCCAAGTACCTTTCCCAACCTGTAATTGTTTGGGGTAGCACTTCAAAGAAAAGGGTGTGAGTAAAAGTTAGCAATCCCAACAGTGTTAGGATTAGTACAAAGATGACGGCTGCCATGCTCGTTATGGCGAACCCGATCTGTTCGAATAGTTTGTTCATAATTATTTGATTAGTTGGTTAATGACTTGGATTATCTCACTATCAATTTTGGTCGGTAGGATGTTATCCTCTTCCACGGGGTCGTAGTGATACATTCTGAATTGCTTCTTGCTGAGCTCAACGCGCAGACATTCATATAGCAACCCCTGATTGGTAGTTATGGGAGTATTGATATGGTTAATATGGATGTCGTTTTCGAAATTCCAATGCTGAATAACCGCCAGTAAGTGGATGGATGACAATCTCCGATACTTAAAATATAGTATTTCCTTCCTATTCTCATATGCTAGGTAACTGTCATATCCACCCTTGATTGATATCAAGTACTTCCTCAATACACTGTCATGCTGCCTGAACAGACCCTTATCTGCTATTGTCTTGGAGTATCGATTGGTAAGAAGTAACCGCATATACAATAACTCAAGATCATCATGACTGACGTTGTATATCGACTCGGCCAGCATGACCTTGAACCTATCCACCGTAATAGTGAATACTTCTTGATCATTCTCCCTATTGATATAGGTTATCTGATCATCATCCTTGAAGCAGTGAAGATTGAGGATAATCTCGTGAGGGGTACTATAGGTAATTATATTATTACTCTGTCGAGCACCCCGGTATACCATCCTATATAGGAATGGAAGTGGGCTAACAAAAAGAGGGTGACGGAACTCGTCACCCTCAGGGATAATTTCAGAACGCATTTAGTGCAAGGATTATATTAACATGGGTGGTGTTGCGTTGGAAAGAAAAATATCTCCGACCCTCAGGAAGATATTTTATAGCCACTTAAAAATATTGAAAGTTATTTCAGGAGCATCTTCCATCCACGTGAAACGGAGGTCAAGGGAGGGGGCAATGGTATTTAAATGAGCACAGGAAATAAATTTCACCCTGCAAGAAAATCATCCGAGAAACGTCACGCAAGTATTAGCGGTTTGTAATGGAAGGTGGAACCATTTGTTGTGGAAATTTCCCGATTGGCGTAGTCTGAAATTTTACCTTCGAGTAAATATTTATATCTTATTACTTAAACTCTAAGATGGCCTCAAGCGATAAAGAAAAGCTGCTGGAATATTGAGCCGCAACGAGCGAAGGCTGGGTATTATAAGATGTGATACCCGGACCTGTTAATTCTGAAGATTTAACTTGATGTTTATAACAAGAATATAGCAATGGCCAGATGTTATGTAGATGGACATTTAATGCTCCGATATTCAGATTCACCGGCTGACGTATACTGGGATGAGGTCTCTCTTTTTATTTCAGGCAAGTACGGCCAGGAAAAAATAATTGATCACAATACCGTAGAATCTGTTCTCATCGATTGCTTCAACTTCATGGCAGGCAAGTTTAAGAATTTAGTGCACGAAGAAACATCGTTCACATTTTTTCAATACGTCTTCTATCTTCATGAAGAGTCCATAAAGTTATATAAAAAGCACACCTTCGAAAATCTCTCTCTTTATCCAGTAGGCCATAGTGAATTTGCCATGTACCGGAGAATATTAAAATGCACTCTTGAACAAGGTTGTGAAATTGACTTGGTCTGGGGAAATTTTCCAACTGCTGCGGAAGTATTTCAGATAGACGCGAAAATGCAGAATTTGATTTACCTAGGTCGGTGGCTCTACGATTTAGCTGATTCAATCGCACTGCATAAAATGATCAGTAACTTTCACTCGATTACGTTTAAATCTAATGATCATCTCGTGATTGATTTTCAGTCTCATTATGCGGAACTATATGACAAGCTATTTCCACAGCTTCAACAAGACTACGAAAATGCAATTGCTGACAATCAATCTGTTAATAAATTAAGGGGTGCAATCGAAAATTGTTTTGGGGTACAGTATGATTTCGCAGCCGGAATAATATTCGAAATAAAAGCACATTTCAGTGACTTAGATTCTCAAACTATACAACCTCATGTGTTACCCCAAAATCTTGTCAACCACTTTGGAATTACAGAGGAGGAAGCGACACGTTTCTATGAAGGGCTTACTTTGTCTCGATCAAACAAAATGAGTATTGAAGATTTGGTATATAAACCTTATAACATGGATCGCTATATGTTTCGACCCATTTTGGTTTATAACATTGGTGGCGAAGATAGAGCATTGGTAGGCCGGGAAAAGTTTTCGGAATCAATATTTGTTATGTCTTCAAATGCGATTCATTGGAATGCTCTTCCTATGGAGTGGCGGCAAAATTTATGTATGGAACAATTTCTTAGTAGAATGGGAAACGAACATGATAAAATATTGGAAGATGCTATTGAAATAAAAATAAGAGCAAATAATTTGTTATTTGTAAGGAACATAAAGTCCTTCAAACAAGCACAGGGGAATAATGTAAATATTAATAGCGCAGTTGCAGGTGAAATTGATTTTATCATTATTAACGAAAAACTTAAGAGGATATTTGTAGCCGACTCTAAGTACAATCGGGCTCGGTATGAAGTTGTGGGGTTTAGAAATGACTATTCTCAATTTGTTCAGCAGTATGAACCGAAAATTGAGAAAAAAGCTAATTGGGTTAGAAATAATTTGGCTGTTGTTACTAGTCACTTTAGAATACTATATAATCGACCAATGCTTGATCTTGCTGACTTCGGAGTACAGGGAGTATTCTTCATTAACACTCCAACATTTTACATGTTGAATGGTAAGTTTAAGGCAATTACCTTAAATCAACTGTCTGATTATCTACTTGGCAGATTGATATTCCAAAACTTTTCTTTTGTAAACACCGACCCAAATGCGGACAACCAGTATGATATTGTTGGCCATCCATATTTTCAGAACCATTAAAAATATAAGTATGAACTAATTCTTAGATAGATGAAAACAATGGCCCTTTTTCGTCAAGAAGCGCGACATCGGTTTCAATAGCACAAGTCAAATCAGACCTATATCTAACTTCTGAGACATCGTCTGGAATATGTACTTCATCAATTTTGCTTATGTTCTCTTGTTTGTAAAATCTTACAGAATCTTTGGCGATACTATAGTCAAATTTTATTTTAATCGATTGTTCCAATGTATTACCCAGGGTCCTGCCAACGATATTGTTTAGTTTGTCAACTAATACCGGGTTATTCTGAACTTTGGCTGTGATACTATTGATAAGTTGCTGTGTGTCCTGGCCGGTGTTACTTTGTCTAATAAAGATAGAGGCTATTAGAACTTGTGAGCCTGCGATCGGCTCTAGTTGCTGTGATGAAAATGTGTGTATTCGCTCAAAATTTGAATTGCTTTTGACTTCGATTTTCTCACTGCCGGAATTAAAATCGAACTTCTCTTCCGGAATGTTATGCCAATAATCTAACAAGATTTGGGGTCTACAAGAGTTGTCAATAAGAAATAATTCGGTCCAAAGCCCATGTACTGTTTTTATTGGGGGATCTGTTAGCGATCGAAATACTTCAACAAACTTATTCAGTGATTCAATTATCTGTTGTTGTGTTGGTTTGTCACTCAGCGATTTAACAAGTGTTTCTGATATTCGTAGAAAATATTCTCTAAGATGACTGTCCTGACTGGTGAAGGTGATTACTGTAAATGCACGAAAGTTGATGCTATTGCCCTCAAGAACTTTACATTCGACATTTTGCTCAAGTTGAAGATATTTTAATCGGAAGTTTTTTAAAGCGATATTCTTGACCGCATTAATAACCCACAGAAGTAAAACAGGGTTTTCGTCTCCATCAATTGCTATTTTGAAATTTTCATGACCGGGGATGGGAATAGCACTGAAGGTTCTTCCATTAGCTTTTTCTGGAAAAGTCAGGGAATTATAAAGTTCTATTAAATTCATGATTGCCTGATAATATCCTGTCCAATATCATCTGGAATCCAAATTGCAAGAGTTGGGACGTTGACAAATGAAGTGTCTCTGAGATCCAACAGGTGTACTTGTATGGTCAATAAATCGTCATTTTTGATTTCTGAATCTCCTGGATAAACAACATCACCTGTCCTCGGATTTCGACCTTGGAAAAGTTGCTGTATTTCATCATTTCTATCTAATCTACGAATTCTACTTCCCCAATCATTTATACTTTTCGCACTCATTAGATAGATCAAGCATAACTCACTCGAATTTCTGTCCAAGTATCTTTTTAAAATACCCCTTAAGCTTGAGTATGTCGCTGAATCACTTTCTCTAGTAAACTTGAGTTTATTCAAAAGTTGTTCCAGACATTCTCTTATAGTAATTCGGGCGACCAAATGTTTTTGTTCTTCTGTTCTGTTCTCATGGCCTGCATCCTCTTCAAACAAATCAGACCTTTGTCGCAGAAAATCGAACAAAGAAGTTCTATTGGAATCGATTAAACTCTCAGTGTCATGTGGTGCATGAATTCGAAACCAATCATTTCCAAAACGATCTCGATCAATATCATCGTATAAAACATTGGCTCTCGTTAAATTAAGCATTTGATCTAAAACTGCCTCTCTATCCCAATCATTTAAATGTCTATTGTTCAGGTCAAATTCTTCCAATCTGCTCCTTACATCCTCTTCATGTTCTATTATGAAATTATAGGCATCGATTGTTACCTGATCAAGAAAGACACGACAATAACCTAAGTAGCTTCTCTTGTAACCAAAAAATCTTGCGCGTTGTTGAATGGTGTCAACATTTCCAACACCTACATTTCTAGGCATATAAGTAACAGTCAGCCCTTCAACTGTAAACCCTCTGTCCATTGATTGTCCGCCAACCAAAATCCAAGAATATGAATCCTGCCAATTTATTTGCGGTGTTGCTCCTCTCCTTGAATTGACTTCAACTATGGGAGTATATTGAATAGCGTGAACTAAATTGAAATCAGTAAGCGCTTCGAACGGTGGCAAATTGGGGACAGTCATAAGTAAGTCATCGTAAGTCGTTCTGAAATCAAGAAGCAATTCTGTTTTCTCGTCATTGTCGCTTCCAGAAAGTAACCTGCGCCAACTCTCTTTTATAGTGTTCAACCAGCTATTGAATGTAGTGTGATCTCCTTGTAAGCGAGAAGGATGCACTAACATAGATCGATTGTGTTGCCCTGGCTGGTGATAAAGTTCTAATATAGTTCCTGCAACTACTCCTAGATAGAATATCCTTAAAGCTTCAATCAAGCTGTCAGGAGGCTCGTGCATTACTTGATTAGCGTTGGGAATATTACTCAGTGGGATTTCACGGATTAAATTAGGGTTTTCCCTAAAAAATTGTATTCCGCCAGTGTATTCATCACCAGGAGTTAACAACTTAATAAAGTTCGGAGACAATCTGTCCATAATATTGATGAACAAATTTGCCTGTGGTGTTGCAGTGTATTGCAAAAAAGTGTGATGAGGAAAAATATTTCGAAGGGCGTTAATTCGTCTGTAAATAGTTGAAACTGCACTCTCAGTCAAATCTTCTACTTCGATCCCTTGTCTAGCTGCCCACCTTGCTCTGGTGTTAAGGCTTGCTTGATCCCCTTCATCATCAATTATTAAAGTAGGAACATGATTCAGATTTACTCCATTTAATAGGTTCGCCAAACTTCCCAGATGAGAACCATTTTTCATTACTGTAATCAATATTGTTCTGCACCGTTCACTAGGAAAATTTGAGTTGGCCCACTGATCTAGTGCATTTGTAATTGTGTCAAAGTCCTCTTGCGTATTTGGGTTTGTGATTTGTGTCCATTTTTGCTCGAATCCGTAACGGCTGTCAATTCGCAAATCCTTTCTTACCCTCTTTGTAGATTGATCGAGAAGATTTACGGATGTTCCTCCGATGATGATTACTATCTGATAATTATTATCTCTTGCTAATGCAGTTAGTGTTGTAAATGAAAGCGTCTTTCCACTTTGAACGTATCCAATTACAATTCCAGTTTCATTGTTGGTAGCATTGTTAGGGTTTCCACAGACCTCCATTATCCGATACGTCTCATCCAAAACTCTTGTGCCATTCTCGTTAAGAGACCTATCCGTATTTGCAAAGCCCTTACTTCTTAATAATCCATTTGTCTCATCTCCTACAAACGGAATCCAAGTTCTACTATTATTATTATTTTGTATTTCAATTATCTCGGCCATAATGTAAAGGTTATTTTATTTCATTTCCGGAATTCCACATGATTTCAAATAGTCAAAGGTTTCATCGTAAAATTCAGGTCTTCTTGTTTCGTCAGATTCATCACCAATTGGTATCCATAAGATCATTCCTTCTCTTGCTCTAGTTAGCAATACCCGATACTTATTGAGTATGAACTGCTGCTTCTGTTGATCTGCGATGTTCTGCCACTTAGTTCCTTTGAATTGCTTGCACCTCCACCTTTGGTTTTCTCGTCTAAGATCAGCATCCCAAAAAACTCCGGCCCAATCAATTTCAAGGCCTTGGATTGCATATTCAGTCGCTATTATCTCCAGAAAGTTTGAGGACCTAACATCGGTTGTACCATTGAGATACCATGCGCCCAATTCATCCTGACTAGAATCACCCCTCAATCCATGAAAAGGATCATATCCAAAGGCCTTCAATCTTCTCCCCCCCGAACTCGCAACAACTCCAGTACGCCTGGTTCCTCTTGCTTTTTCATTCAACCAATTCTTTGCCACGCTCAAGTTTCTAGTGATGTAAATTGGATAATTCTTGAAACTGCTTTTTAACAATTTACTAGCTTCATCTTTTTTGTTATCCAAAACGTAAGCAACCCATTGTGAAAGTTCTTGAGCTTTATAAGAACGAATAGAGACTCGCAAATGCAAATCTCTATTTTCTACTATCTGTACATTTTCTGGTGCCTTTTCAAATAGCGTCAGGTTTCCAGTACTGTGATCGCCCTGTTTCAATTCGGGAGAAACAAAAACTTTCCAGTGCTTAAATTTTTGCTCAATTGATTTTCCCCATTCCCTTAGTCCCGCTTCGCCTGTGTTTATTTCTTGACCTCCACCAACAAGTGCAATTATTACCGACCAATCTTCAAATCGGTTCATTATCGACAAAAGAATTTCCGGTTCAGACTCAGTTATCTCACCATTAGATTTTCTTGTTTTATGTTCTTTAGTCCATGCCCTTTGTGCTTCATCATAAATCAAAACTCTATCCACTGGAAGCTTACTTTTGACAGAATAATACTCATCAATGAATTCGTGAACATTGTGTATAAATGTTTTCACTCTTCTTTTGGCCTCTGGTTTGTTTACACCTTCACGTTTGGAAAAATCTCTCGCTAGAGCCTCCGATAAAACCTTGACCAACGGACTATTTCCTGAAAGAAAAACACCCAACTCGCTATTGTTGGTTTGAAATCCCTTGTTATGAACTATGTTTAAACCCGCCAACGTTTTCCCTGCACCAGGAATTCCAGTTATAAAGCATATTATCTTGGAATTATTCTTCTGAGCTTGTCTTATAGATTCAATAACTGCAGCTGTTGTCTTGGTTAGATTTTCTATACCAGCTTGATTTCTGGAAATTTCCGAAACATTCTGCCCTGAGTAAAGAGCCTGTGCAGCCTCAATAATTGTTGGCGTTGGGGAGTACTTGCTACTATTCCAATTAACCAAATTAATTCCATCGCTTCCATTGCCAAATATATTATTTGCTTCTCGAATGACGGAACCAAGATTGTCGCCATTTGCGTATTGTGCGTTTTGTACAAAATCCTCAACTCTAGAAAGACTGTTTAATTTGGAGGGAGCATTTGTCGAGACAAGTATTGGAATGATAGTACGGTCCTTGCTTTCAAAATGAAAGTCACGCAAGTCAAGACAATAGTCTTCAAGTTGTGCCTTGTCAGTTGACAGAAATTGATCTTGATGGTTTTTAATTTCTAACACGAAAATTAGATTTTGGGATAGCAAAACAACATCTATTCGTTTAGCCCTTCTGGGTATTCGGTATTCATACAGAATACCCCAATGATCAATTGCAATGGTTTTCCCAATATCATTATAAACTTTCTTTACCAACTCAATAGTATCAGCCCACGTCTTTGTCTGCTGTTGTTTTTGATCGAGATGTTGGTCGCTATAGGCAAGCGAAATATGTCCAACTATTTCATTCGTTGAAGTTGTCTGGTGTCTTATCAGTGTGTCATGATAAAATGCTGGCATTCAGAATTAATCTTGCTTTGATAAATTTGAAATGAGTTCATTAAAGTTTCTTCGCACCTCTCCTTGAGTTTTAATTCCACTTCCCTTTGCAATCACTTCAGATAGTCCTAGTGCTGCGGCTATTCTAAGTATGGGTTCAATTTTGGCCGTATCTGCCCCAGCAAATTCAATCATAAATGGATGGGTGAGAGAGAGTCGAATCCCGATTTGCCTAATAGATTCATCTTTTGTTTTATTCAGAATAAAACTGTCGCCAACCTCAATCAACTCCCTCAATGACGGATCGTAAGATAATTCTATAGAAACTTTCCAGTTCACTTTATTGAAACGAATTTCAATTTCTCTATGAAGAGTTTTTTCCGTTCTTATTAATTCTTGCTGTTCTGGTTCTGAAACTAGTGGGGCGGCATTTAAAACACTAGCAATCGCTTGGGGAGCTTTCTTTTGAAAATCATCGGCAGTTTCATCCAGTGCTTTCCTTGCAGCCTTATATTCCTTTTCTGAAGCCCGTACTCTATACTGCTCAGCTTGCTGCAGAAGAGGAAACGTTTTATGGCTAATGTCATCTTTAAGAATTCTCAAAAAAGCTTCAAGATTTTCATCCCATTGAATTCCTTTCTTTGTAAAACTTACATTAAAGCCATCTAAATGTAATTCCCCAAACACTCTTTGATATCTATAACTATTTGGAGCACCAAAAATAAATTCAGGTCGAAAACCATCATCAAAACTTCCTTCAATTACTCTACCTCGTCTAAACAAAGCAAAGCCAGCCTCTGAGGTAGACGCTTTTTCGCGTATTGCGACAAAGCCATGAACACTTAGATTAGATTCGAGTTGAAAAGCTATTTCTTTTCTCCAAATTATCGAGTCCCCTTTCTGATCATCATACCTTGGTACATTTAATATGTTCGGTTCCGAATAACTTAATTCTTCACCTTCTACCTTCAATATTAATATGCCCTTACGTATGAAATCCCGATATATACTTTTTAAATGATCTTTTACTTTGCCAACACCTCTCCTCCTCGGCATTCTGTGCACATCAAAAAGTTCAATAATTGTATAGTGATTGTTCTTGTTACAAGGTTTTGTTTCTACATTTAATTCTTCGAGTTTATCTTCAAATATTTTTTTCATATCAAAGTAAACTCGCCTCTCAACTGCTTCGCCCAATGCTGTTGTTGTAACACACCAGTCGTCTGCAAACCAACAAGCGGCTGACTTCATCCCCATTCCAAATTCCGAAAGTCCGGAAGTGTCAAGAGGAACTTCAGCAGCTCTAAATGCACGAGGATAATTTATTTCATCAATTCCTGCAGCATTATCCCTAATAGTAATTTTATTCTCTGCATCGTTTATCTCAATATTAACCTCTAACCTAAAGTCACTGCCATGCAGCTGTTTTAATGAAATTTCATTTGTTTGATAACTTGCAATTGCGTTGTCAACAAATTCAGCCAATGCAAACCAAGTTTCGTATTCTAAAAATTTTAGAACAGATAACATTGTAACATTTGGGCGAATGTTTATTCTATCATGTTGGTTCATGCACTTGATGTGTTACAGCTAGTGAACGTGATCTTTTATGGCCACTAATCCTTGGTTCTTGTAACAATTGCTGTGCAATGATCCCTACAATTTCAGCATTAACCGCATTCCCCAGTGCATCAAAACATGTTCCATTATTTTCAGGCAAATGAGTAAGACTTTCCATCCCCTGAAGTCGAGCGCCTTCCCACTTAGTCAAGTATCTTCTTTCCCATCCTATTATCGGCACCTGGGTACTTACCGTGACAAGAGACGGGAAAAAATCCGTGCGTTTCAATCTTATACCAGATCCCCTGAATTGAATGACGTAGTTATTCACGTTACGTTCGCCGCCTTGAATGTTCCATTCAAATTTCTGCCAGCTAGACACTCCAAGTTTTTCAATTTTCTTTACAATAGACTTGAGTGATTTTTCATGTTGTTTGTAAAATGCTCTGTTCCTTCGGATGTATGATTTCTTCCAATTTGGAAACTCATCCTCTTCAGATCTTGCATATGACGGAAGGTTCATGAATTTTTCCTCTCTTGTCATGCCCGCTAAGGGAATTCCGAATGATCCTTTTGTACGACCTAGAGCATTTTCAGAAGCGGTATATGGTGAAAATGTTTCAAATGGATAAGTAGCACCAAATTCCATTGCCCAAATAGGAAAGCTTGGTAATTTGTCGTTTTTAGGAATCGCTAATAAGAATTCTTGCCAAATGTCAAGGCATTTCTGTTTCTCCACCTCAAGAGAGATAGCGTTGTCAGGATTTGTATCAAGAAAAGAAAAGACGTCCCTACTTAATATTTGTTTTTCAGGCCAGACGAAATTCTTCAATCCTTTTCTGCTTCCAACAATAAACAACCGTTGTCGGTGTTGCGGAATTCCATATTCATGAGGGGACAATATTTCGCCACTGACATCATATCCAATATTCTTCAGAATTGAAGACATATAAGTATACGTCTCTTTGTTATCATGCTTTTTAAGATGTTGTACGTTTTCAAGAATGAAGTACGTAGGCGTATGATATCGAAGAATCCTTATTATTTGATTGAATAAATCGCCATTATTTTCGTCCTCCAAACCTTTTTGCATTCCTGCTTTAGAAAATGGTTGGCAAGGAAAACCAGCACAGAGGACATCATGGGCAGGAATATCTCTTGATTTGACATCTCTAATGTCCCCATGTGGCCTTATTCCGAAGTTTGATTCATAAAGTGATACCAGATTACCTTTGATCTCAGATGCAAATACGCATTCATGACCAAGTTTAGTCATGCCAATATGAAAACCTCCTAAACCTGCAAATAGATCAATAAATCTCATTAGTTTTCTTTCTTTATAAATCACCGCACTACGGTTTCCATTCAATTTCGTGTAAGGGCGTTGTAGTGTCGCGTAGCACTTGACGTTTCGATTTGTAGCCTTTTCTATTCGTTACGCAACCTTGGCTCTACACCATTTTAAAATCTCTTTATCGAGGCTTTTCGAAATGACCTTCTTATTAGAAAACATCCTGAATAATCTCGCTCTGTCAATAATTATCCCATAGTCATCGCAAGCATTCCTCCAGTCGCTAATATCAACTATCTGTGTTAATGCTAAACTTGCCACCGTGGCCTTTAGACTAAATGACATAAACCTCCTATAGGATTCCACTGCAACAACCTTCTTCTCATCCCAATTTTTTCCTGCAGCACATTGCACAAACACGAGAATAGAATTGTCTCTTACGTCATCGAGTTGCTTGTATACAATCAGATCTACATCACGATCCTTATCATGAGGCCCCGGATCCTCATGCCTTTTTTCTTTAATAACCTTTGCAAAATCATCAAGCTGTTCCTTAAAGGACTTAGGGTTTGGGGAACCAAATAAATGTCCTTCTGTTTTAAAATAACTTTCCAGACAGCATTTGGTTATCTCCTCAAATAACTTTGTTCCATCGTCGCGAGTTTCTCCCTTCTTCGTCACGCCCACACCGTAAGTAGAATAGTACAAACAAAGCGTGAGAGTAGGATATTCTTTCCAATCAAAACTTGATTCGATATTGTTCCCCTTGATTTCAAACGGCTTGATTTTTCCGTACAATGTTAATCTCCGTTTCAATTCGCCAAAGGCGCTATCAACATCTTCCTCCTCGATTGACAGGCTTTCTTTCTCCAGGAGTGATGTTATCTTTGATTTGGAAATTGCTGATTTTGAAAAAAGCGAATGAAGTTCAATCCAGTCGGCAATTCTACTAATGTCTGTCGACGAGGGCGGTTTAATCTTCATTTACTAACCATTTTTTTGAGTTCGTCGCCAACAGAAATAATCTCGTCAACTCTGTCGATGACGTCTTTCGTTTTAAATTTGTATGCAATTGTTAACGCGTGTCGCAGGTTCTTTTCTCCATCATTAAGTTTTTTCATTAGAAAAATTTTTTCTCCGCCACTACGCTCGTAAGCTTCCTCTAGTGTACCATATTTAATAAGATATTCTGTTGAGTCTTCGTCAGCTAATATTGGTGCTAGTCGAGAAGTGATTTTTCTTGAATCAGTTAGTATTGGCTGTCGATCTTGCCCATTTCCATAAATCCAGCCCAACAGGAGATCCAACTTCTCTAGTTTTTTTAATGGGACAACTCTTTTCGAGAAATCGACCTCTTTATAGGGCTTGACACCTACAAATTCGCGGATGCTTGGTGAATTTAGGGCAACAGTTATTAATGAGAATCGATTTCTCATTTCCTCTGTGTCGAAACTCAAATCCTCCTCAGCCTCCTTCAGTATCTTGTAACATAAATATTGCTTTTTAATAACATCAGATCTGTCAGCGGTTTGTCTCCGGACTTCCTGAATACTCTCCTCCACCGACTTACCTTCGTTCACTCCTTCGTCTATTCGTGATGCTAAAAATACAGCCTTTGCATACGCTTCCCATTTCAACAGTCCGGCTATATGACGTACTCCTAGGTATGCAGATATATTCGTTCTGTCAGGATAAACTATTGCGGGGATGATCATCAGATCATCTAGAGCTTTCCCAGATGCTTTTGGAAAAGCGTCATTTACTTTTACTTTACTTCGTAAATCTTTATCTGTAAGAAGTTTCAGCGTTGCTGTTCTCCTATTCCCTTCGACTACTATAAATCTGATTTTTTCACCATCAACTAGATCTTGTAGTTGCTTTTGCTGTTTTTCAACATCTGAGTGAAGTTCAAAATCTTTGGGAAGTTTGTCAGGAATAACGACTATCGGTTCTTCATCGAAGTATCCATTAGCCGCCATTGAATAGGCAAGGTCCTCGACATCGAAATCGTTGTATAATTTGGTCAGTAATTCAAGTTCCGAACTCTCGCTCTCTTCCTTAGCCAATCGAGGATTTAGTGGATCAAGCCTCAACAACTTTACAGGTACATTTAGTTGTGGGCGCTTGCGACCCAAACCCGCTACCACTTTAGCCATAGTTCCTATTTTTCTAATTCGTTAACATTAAATATAGGCTTGTTCCTTGTATTATGAAAATCGAAATGATGGCTTGGCAGGATCTGAATATCACCAATGCCTATCAATACCCATGTTGACCTATATTTCCCGTGATCGCTGCCGTGATGCCTAAAACAGAAATGCCCCGGAAGATATCTTCCGAGGCATTGATCGTGATCCCGCTGGGAACGGAACCTTATTTCTAAAGTGCTGAAAATTAACATCTTGTAAGCATCGAAAACACTTGGTAACCGAGTTGGTCGCCTATGTGATTTGATTCAATTTGTAGTCGTTTAAAGAACGAATTCTTTAGATAAAGATAAGAAATTTGAAGTGAATAGATTGAAGAAAACAGTCAAAAGATCGCAAAATCTATGAAGCAGTTTTCAACGGAAGGGACTAAAACATCCCCTCATCAGCAAATGAATAGTAACCTTCTGTGGTAATTATGATGTGGTCAAGTAACTGGATTTCCAGAAACTTGCCGCCTTCTTTTACCTTCCTAGTGAGGTTAATATCTGCTTGACTAGGAGTCAGATTCCCTGAAGGGTGATTGTGTGCGAGAATGATTCCACATGCACATGCTTTAATCGCAGCTGCGAAGATCACCTTGGGATCAGCTACGGTTCCGCAGACTCCTCCGGTAGAAACTTCAAAAATTCCCAAGACCTTTTGAGCACGGTTTGTAAACATTACTTTGAATTGCTCCACAAACTCAATCTTGGTGGCATCCCAATTTTCTTTCAGGATGTTGAACGTATCCCTTGAACTCGTGATCTTGGGGCGTAACGAAGGCTTTACATTTGACTTGTAGGTGAGTTGAATTTCTGCCACCTGGTACAGTCTGTTTTCATTTGTACTTTCCATAATCGTTTGATTTAATTATGGTGCCCCGGAAGGCTTATGACGAAATTTGCGCAAGGAGGAACGGAATAAATGGGAGTTCCTGAAAGGAGGGCACGACTGGAAGGGGGAAACCGTTTATGCCGTAGTTCCTTGCTAGCATATTCCGGCATAAGCCTAAATTAGTACCAATGATTAATGAGAGATAAAATTATATACATTCAAGACTCATGAGCCCAATAAAATGATTTTTGGAAAAAGAGTATGGGCGGGGATTCAGGATAGGGCAACAACTATACAATTCTGTGCTGCCAACTTTTGGGGCTATGCCCGAACAAAACTATCAAGGTAACACCTGTTAAACTTTTTAAATCCAGTAACACTGAATAACAACAAATATGATGCAACCAATTTTTTCAAGGAATGGGAATATCAATAAGATGGCTTTTATGAACTGGCGAATGTCACAGGACTCAACCATTAGATATTTGATGACTCTTGCGGATGGATACCTTTCTTCAGCTATCGTCCTTGCTAAGCAATGCCTGATCAACAACCGTAACAAACAAGCTGATATTCTAATTTTTCCAATCTTGGCAAATGCTAATCACGGTATTGAGCTTTACTTGAAAGCAATAACTTGGACGTTAAATCAAATGCTAGGATCGCATCTAAAGATTGAGGGTCAACACAATATTGATCAGATGTATAGGATGGTGAAATCCAAGATTAAAAAATTGGGAGGACCAAAAGAACTAAAAGCATTCGAAGAAGGTATGATAGAGCTTGAGAGTTATCTAAAGGAACTAGTTGTTAAAATTAAGGCCACTTCAAAAAAAGACAAAATGGATTTCTCAAGGTATCCAATCAATAATAGTTATGAAAATCATTTCTATGTTGACGGAATGGACAATGTTGAAGTAGATCTTGAAAACTTTGTTAAGCGCTTCGAAGAGATAAGCGATAAATTAGGGTCAGTAGCTGAGCAACTATATGATGAGTCCGGGGACGCTTCACCTGAGCAACAAATCTAATTATCACTAACTATTTGAAATAAACACTCTCAACCATTTTTTCCGATAAACCGCCAATTGTGTTTGTTGCGAGGTATTTGTCAAGGGTGGCGATACCAAAAAAATGAACAACAATCGACACTCGTCATGCCCTTGACAAATACCTCGCAACAAGCCTACCTTTGGTTTAGAGGTGAAATGGGTTTTCTATTATGTGAGAGTCTAATTGTTTGGACGATTTCATCGGCAGTCGTTCGCCTCACAAATTATTTAATGGTCTGATCTTTCAATTTGAATTAGACTTGGAAAAGCTCTTGATTAAATCGTGATACGATAGCCTGACCAAAACAAATCAGGATTTAATCAAGTGCTTTTTCTGAGATGATCAAGTCTTGTATCTGGATTCGGGGGTGATGTTCGGAAAATGACATTCCTTATAAGAATAGATTCAAATGTCCTTTTCTGAACTTCGCCCCTGACTCTTATACTTGAATGAGGCTTATGTAAATCTTCTTATTAATTTCTTTTGTATTGCAAATTAGCCAAGCAAATCTCTTCCTATAACAAGTGGCTTACCAGAAGTTTTGAAATCACAGAAAATTTTCGATTAGAAATAGGTGGAAATACCTAATTGGATAGTGGCTGTTTTCTCGGACGGATTTCCCAAAATATCCTGTTGCCATTGGTAGCGATAATTTAGTCTGATCACTGTTTGGACTGTGGGCCTGAAACTAACTCCAGGAACTATACTAAGAATATCATCGGAAATGTTTGTACCTGTTTCATAGAAATTGCCTTTGTTCCAGTCAACATATTCCGTGCGGAAAGCAAGATTCAAAACGGCATTGTCCCATCCGAACATTCTTTTTCGCAAAATTGGTTGTACAATGTCAAGAAACCCTCCTTGCTGGGCTTTGCCGAATTGTTGAGTATACGAATCTGGGACATCAACGTGTACGAACGCAAACTCGCCATTAATATATGTCTTTGAAGAAAGCGTTGTATTGAAATCAAGCGCCATCACGCTCACACTTCGCTTTGAATCGATGACAATGCCGTCTTCCCTGAATGTATTATAAATCCCACCCATGTATGAAAGTCCGAGTTCTCCAATTTTCCGGCGTCGTACGCCAATCTTGCCCGTGAAAAGTGGAACACCGTTAGGACTTTCTTCGAATCGATCGGGATTTAGTTTTGTAGCTGGCAGAAATGTCTTGTTCTCGGCATTGGCAATGATACGATCATCGAATCCGTTGGTGAGGTATGTCTCATAAGCAAATGCCCACTGTCTTTTATAAAATTTTCCATGCAGTCCGAACCCTATGTTGCTAAAGGTGGCGGGAAGCATTTGTGTGGCTGATATCGGTCGATCAATAAATTCCCACTTAGGACCATCGTGATTTTGATTGAATGCCCCAATGGAATTCATCACAATACCTCCACGTAAATTGAACATTGGATTGAACTCAAAATCGATGGCAGCAAATTCAATATTGATCTCTTTGGTGCCATCTTCAAATTCAAGCTCTGACAAAAACTTAATTCTCTTGGTAATGGTGGAAGCCATGAAAATAGTCAGTCTTCTCATTTGAAAAGAAAGGCCATCGGTAACACCATCGGTTACGCTGTATTGTGAATTGGCTTCGACATACCCACCGAGTGCAACGGGCATTTTTCCAACGGTAAGGAATGGCCTGTTGTATACGGCATCCATATTTAATTTCAACTTGCTGGTGTCAGCGGGAATACGTCTTACACCAGTGCTATCCTGGGCTGCCAGTAAATTACCCAGAAGCACAAATGTCAGCGTAACGTATAGCGATTTCATGGTCATAAACTGATGTATATGCTTTGCTGATCAACAGTTACAACAAATTGCCGTAGTGCATCTTCTGCCGGAGGATTGATCACGTTGCCCCGTGTATCAAATTCACTTCCATGGCATGGGCATGTTAAACTTAGTTCGTTGGCATGAAGCTCACATCCCTGATGCGTGCATTCCATGTATAAGGCTACAGCTTCAGATTCGCTGATGCGATACAGACAAATCGGAAATTTTAGTTTCTCATGCTCTACCAGAACAAATTTTCTTTCGATCGTTTGTTCTTTTTTATTCATGTAAGTGAATTCAGACTTGGAGACTTTGAGTTTGTTTCCCTCTAAGCTATTGATTGCGTAGTAAGCAGGATGACAGCTTTCCAATATTGTGATCATGGCCGCACCACTTACGCACGTCAGGCTACACTTTTTAATAAATTCCTTTCTATTCATACTTATAGACTCTCGAGGAATGTGATGAGTTCTTTTTTTTCTTTTTCAGAAAGGGACTGGTATTTTAATTTACTGTTTTGTCCTTCGCCACCATGCAGCAGTATGGCCTGCTCAATACTTCCGGCACGACCATCATGCAGTAAATAATATTGTCCGCCTTGCGATTGCTTCGAAAGTCCCAATCCCCAGAGGGGAGGTGTGCGCCATTCACTACTTTTTGCTGCACCTTCGGTATAACCATCATCAAGTCCTGATCCCATGTCGTGGAGAAGCAGGTCAGTGTATGGATTGATTATTTTATTTGCCAGTGACTGGATCGAAGAATGTGCTGTTTGAAGTTCTGAAACGTGACATTTGTTGCAGCCTATAGTAAGAAATGTGTTTTTTCCAGCGATGATTTCTGGTTCATCTTTTTTTCGTGACACAGGAGCTTTGAGTGTTTGAAGGTAAAACACAACAGCATTAAGTGTTTGTGTTGATATTTCAGGATCAATTTCGAGGTGGCTATATGTATCATATGGCTCGTAAGCTGAAGTGATACCAATATCCTGATTGTATGCATTCACAGTTTGTTGCAATAGATTGTATACAGCAGCTTTTTTTCCAAATCGACCGATGTATTTTCCGTTTTGTGTTATTGCATCGGCACGTGGTGCGACATAGCCCGGGAGTGTTACCCAATTCGGAACGCCAGACACACCATCATGGTCAGCATCATTTGGATCAGCCAGCGCAAGTATGATTTCATCAGGCACTACTTCAAGAAAACCGAGACCGGTATTCGCTGGAGGTAAAAATTTTGATGAAGTAGCTCCTGCTGGAATTGATTCTATCTGGAAACCCTGAATTGCCCGATGTTGCAATTGCGGTCCTCCTTTTTGTAAATAATGGTTTCCTGTTTCATCGGATTGACCGAACCGCGTAAGTGTGGTGAAGGGATGACCTTTACCATCGCCAGCGTGGCATGAGCCACAGGAAGTAGCTACAAACAGAGGCCCCAGACCTGTAGCTGAAGTAAATATTTCATCATTAAAAGCTACATCACCAGCTATGAATTGAAGATGTTCAGCGGCAGACAATCCATCTACCGGACCGTCCAGAAGCTCTTCGTCAGCGGGTGTTCCCGGAAAAAATTCAGAACAGGATATGACGGTCACCAGAAGCATTAGCGTCACAAGAGGTATTATCAAAAATTTCATAAGACAAAACTAATTTATTATTTAGAATTACAAAATAATAAATTTAGATTAGTCTAAAATTTAAATTGAAACCACCTAAAATATACTTGAATGAAGGTTTTAAGATCAAAATGCTGTGGACTGACAACAGAGGATTCTGAAAAATTTGAGCTTTGCAATGATATCGTGGCTTATTCTTTGAACTGTTGTAATTTTTTTTTGAGGTCATCCGGAATATCCATTGGCAACAAAGGAGGCACATTAGTACCTCCCGTATTTCCAACCGGAATATTTCCTACAAAGGATTTCACACCGCCAATTAGCAATCGTGATATCTGCCCGAGTATCTCCTTGGTATTTTTAATTTTAATACCAAACATGAGCATGATCCAATGAACGTGTGAGTGTTCTCGCGGCCATGGCTGACCGAGAATATGTGCCCGTTCAAGATATCGCCAAGAACCTTGTAGGTTTCCCCTTGATAATTCGGATTTATACGCTTTAAGTTCCTGACGGTATTGAATTTTCACCTCATCAGGCATTGACCAATAGAGTTTCATGTTTTATTATTTTTCGTAAAGTTTATTTTCGAACTGTACACAAAACGTTTGTTCCGCTGTTATTTACATTTCAGCTGTGTATTACGGGTCTACATTTTAGGCCTGATAAATAGAATAATTAAATAAGCAACTGTTTACAGGTGAGACCTAATTTGAGTTGTCTTCAATCACCTTTAAGTAGTCTTGACGACTATGCTACTTAATACAAGAAGGTATCATTTTCTCAAACTCACAATTATTCGAAGCACATTGGTTAAGCGATGACTGAAGTTTTCTTTTAATATTTTGTAGTAATAGAATTTGTTGATCTACGCGCTCTATTTTTTCTGACAAATGTGTTGTGAGATTATTGCAGGAAGCAGACTCTTCACCCCAGGCTTCTATAAATTCATCAATTTCATTGAGAGTAAAGCCCAATGCTTTAACCGTTTTAATTAGCATGAGTCGTTCATAAACATGCTCTGGATATTCCTTATAGTTATTATCTCGTCTTTCTTTCTTATTAATATCAATAAGACCCTTCTTTTCATAAAACCGAATGGTATCGTGCGAAAAGCCAGTGCGTTTTGAAAGTTCTCCGATCAACATATTTAAAAGTTTTTGAAAATTTCCCTTGACCGTGGACTATAGTCCATGTCGTATAATTGAACTATAAACGAAAAATACAAAGATAGGACTATGAAAACGACTGCAAAAGAGCCTGGAAAACTGGCTAAAAACATGGGTTTATTGGGTATCGGCCTGTGTGCGCTCTGCTGTGCTTTGCCAATTATTGGAATTGTTGGCGGGGCCGGAATTTTAGGTGCTATTGCCCTGTATGCCGAAAAGATCGCGATTATACTTCTCATTATTTCTGCGGCTTCGTTGGCTATCTGGCAATACCGTAAGAGACAAGCTCCACCTGCTTGTGCTATTGACTGCGATTGTAAAACAGAAAGTGCAGAGTTGAAAACAAGTGCTGACTTAAAAACAAAGTAAAATGAAGATGAAACTAATCATGTGGGTTGCCGCTTTCGCGCTGCCTCTCACGGCAATGGCTCAGGAAAAAACAAAGGATATGAAAACGCTAATGGAAGAAGCAAAACTTAGCTGTAAGCTAACCACTCCCGAATTGCAGCAACGTAAGAAGACTGTAATCGCAGAGCTTAAAAATCAAGTACTGGAGAAAACGGAGACTGAAAAGGGATTCAAATACAGGTTCAATGGTTCGGACAAGATGCTTGATCTTCTCAATAGTTTTATAAAAACAGAACGATTGTGTTGCAGCTTCTTTGTTTTTAATCTGACGGCATCAAGCAATAACAGTTTCGCGTGGCTCGAACTATCCGGGCCGGAAGGCACTAAGGATTTTATAAAACACGAGATAGACTTTTAGTCCTCAAGGAATTAAACTTCCACAACTCACAGTTTATTTCCTATAATTGGTCAACAAAACTGGATCATTATGGAAGTACTCAAATCTATTCTAATCTTCATCCTTGCGGGGCTATGTGAAATTGGCGGTGGCTATTTGGTGTGGCTCACGATTAAGGAAGGCAAGTCCTTCTGGTATGCAGCAGCAGGTGCTATTGTGCTTGTACTTTACGGAGTGGTAGCTACCCTTCAAACACAACAGTTTGCAAGAGTGTATGCTACCTATGGAGGTTTTTTTATTGTCATGTCACTTCTTTGGGCTTATCGTTTTGACAATTACAGTCCTGATAAATATGACATCATTGGAGCTTCAATTGCCTTGATGGGCGTATGTATTATCTATTATGCTCCAAGAGGATAGCAGCAAAAAAAACGTTACACATGTCTTTGACTTTCAAGAGCCGGAAGGAACAAAGGATTTCATTAGGCTTAAGATTAATTAATTTCTGAGAACCTATGACCATTTAGAATTGTATCAAGTGCAGGATCGTTATCCAACTCATACCCGTAATCCTTGGTGATACACGAAACGAATTCGCGGCCTTGGCTTAACTCTTGCGGTTATTCAGCGGATGTCTTTTTAAAACATAGATGATAATTGGGACTCCTACCACAGCCGGAAAAATCCACAAAAAAACTTCTGGAAACATTCTCCAAAACGGAAGATGTTTTCCATTATCAACATAAAAGCCCGTGAGTAATAGAATGTAGGAGCACCCCATCAGAATTGTGTGCTGTCTCGTCCAATTCTTTCGTGACCTTGCTCGTGCAAGCCGTCTCCCGAGAAAGACGGACAAAAATGCCAAGGTTCCAATAGTGAGCAGGTGAATGTTGTGGGGCCACCTCATCACCGACATGATGACAACACTTACAAACGAAATCAGCATTCCATAGTAGTAAATCCTTCCAGCCGATGCATGTCGCATATTATTCTTATCACTGATCATGGCAATGAATCCACTGATGACGCAGGTTATTCCGATAATAATATGAAACATAACGATACGAAGGAATGTCGGATCAGTCGAAGGAATGGGAATGCCAAAAATTTCGGTGGTCTGTTCCATGATGTCTAGTCATTCCTTAAATTATCAACCGGATTTGTGCGCGATGCCTTCACGGTTTGAATAGCCGTTGAAAGAAGCAGAACGAAAATCATGATGAGTGCCGGATAAAGGAAATGACCAAAATTTAGTTGCGTCTTGTGCGCAAATCCATTCAGCCATTTGTTCATCCAATAGTAACCGAGTGTCCATGCAATCACAATGGAGAAACCAACAATACGTGCATACTCGGAATAGATCAGCTTAATAAGTTCAAGTGTGGAACTTCCAAACACTTTTCTGATGCTAATTTCTTTGAGCTTACGCGTCATGAGGTAAGTGGTAAGCCCGATCAACCCAATGCCGGCAATAATTATCGCGATGGACGAAAAAGCGGTGTAGGCTTTGCTTAACTGAAACTCGGTTCCATACAACTGTTGAATCTTGTCATCGATGTAAAAGTACTCGAGCGGATAGCCCGGATAGAACTCCTGCCAAACGGCTTCAAGTTTTTTAAGATCCGATTCCTGCTGGCTATTTAACTGCACGGATACGAACCTAAAGTTGTTTGGGTAAGAATATAAAATCATCGGCCGGATTGCAGAATGGAGGGACTCGAAGTTGAAATTTTTGATGATTCCTACAACCCGTCCCTTTACTTGACCAGTCACCAACTGACCAATTGGGTTTGTTAAACGAAATTGTTCAACGGCTGCTTCACTAATCACCACCTCCGTGAGCGTATCACGGCTCATCAGGTCTGGGAATCGGCCTTCCTTAAGCTCGACTTTATACAGATCAAAAAAGTTTTCGTCAACTAAGAATGCCGCCATAGTTTGTTCGCCCGCATCTGAGCCAGAAAAGGAGTAAGTATAGGTATAGGCATTATTGCAAGCTGGCATACTCGATGCGAAACTCGCCTTTTCAACTCCCGGTAGTTGACTAATCTTGTTCGCATAGATTGTGTGCTTGTCGTTCTGACTCCGATCTTTAATAGGAATAGCTATAACTTTGTTACTGTAAAATCCTAACCGCGATGACTTTAGAAAAGAAAACTGCGAAGTCACAATCCAGGTGCAACTAATCAATAGAATGGAGATACCAAACTGAAAAGTAGTAAGCGCACTGCGCAGTGTTGATTTGGTTGAGATGCTTGTTGCCCGCTTGGCCAGTTTGAGAATACTCAGGTTGTTGATTTGAAATGTTGGTATGAGACCAGAGACAAGTCCTATAGCAACAACCAACAGTACAGAGGGCACGACCAGCCAGGTGGCATTCGAAATCAAAATATTCTTTCCGGTGGTGATATTAAAATAGGGTAGCGTTATGAATACGAAAACAAATGCAAGCAACAATGAAATCAGGCTTATTGCAATCGACTCGATCCAGAAGTAGGTTGTGAGGTGAAAACCCTTTGCTCCCAAAACTTTTTGAATAGAAATTTCTTTGTATCGGGAAACGAGCGTTGCGGTAGTTAGGTTGGCAAAATTCGCGTAAGCCATCAGCAGGATAAACCCTGCGATAGTTCCCAGGATATATGAATAGACTTCCCGGCTGTTGGGCGTGATCTCGTCTTTCCGTTCGGAATGCAGGTGAATAGAGGTAAGCGGTTGCAGTGAAAGCTTTTCCTTTTCAGGCACCCACTGCGGTGCCTTTGTCTTCAGGAAGTCCGGGAATTTCGCTTCGAGCTCTGCTGGGTGAGAATTTTCAGCAAGCAAAAGATACGTATAGTGATCAAACCATCCCCAATGTGCAAGTCTTTTTGGGCCAATCAAATCTTCAAGCGTAGAGAACGTTATAAATGCATCGGCAACAAAGTGGGAGTTGGCGGGAATCTCCTCGATTATTCCTGTGACCTTTAAGTCAATCGTGTTGTTGAGGCGAAGTGATTTTCCAATCGGGTTCTCATCGGAAAAGAATTTTTTGGCCAGTCTCTCGGTAAGTACTATTGAATTCTTATCCGCAAGAGCCAAAGCCGTGTTACCTGCATCTAATTTGAAGTCGAAGACATCGAACAATGTGCTATCAGCAAAGAAGATTCTCTCCTCGTAAAATTTAATATCATCCCGACTCAGCAAATCAGTTCCCGGATTTTTTCGAAGTCGCACTACTTGTTCAATTTCTGGATACGCGCCTATCAGATATTCGCCAATAGGTGCGCTCGATCTCGCCCAGTTGACCGTATTACCTTCTTCCGAGAAATCAACTACCAGGCGGTGAATTCGATCCGCATTTTTATGGAACCTGTCGAAGTTGTACTCATCGTGAATGAAAAGTGAAATCAACAGCAGACAGGCAAGCCCGATGGAGAGTCCACCAATATTGATGAAAGTGAATAATCTGTTCTTGCGGAACAGGTTGCGAAGGCTGAGGCGAAGATACGTGAGTATCATATCTGGTTATTAAGTACAGCAAGGTTTGCTAGCCTGAATAGGTGGACACTTCGCGGTGCCGTAAGAACAGAATACACAGCAATCTCCTGATTTTGGCTTTAGCAAGGTTTTGCAGTTTTCGCATTCGTAGAAGTATTGGCATGCGTCCGTTGGCATGGTCTCCTCTTTTTGATGACTGCAATTCGGGCAAGTAAGCGTTGAGTTGAGAATTATGGTTTCCATCGAACTAAAGGGACTTGGTTATGTATGTCAATCGTTCCGTCAATTTGCTGCCGCAATAGTATTTTGCTGGATCAACCCATGTATTAGTGCTGCCAAGCTGATGTGCGTATTCAAACGGCCTGGGTAACGATTCATCCCACTTACTGCTTTTATCAAAGAACATATAAATATCCCAAGCCTGTGTTCCCTGAGAGTTAATAGCATGAGCGGCCACGTCACCAAATTTATTTTCAGCGTCAAAAAACTGAATGATGTTCTTGTTTTTGAAGAGAGAGGCTGCACGGAATGCTGTGTTCTCGGCATCAGTTTGCAGCATGTTCGTCCATAAAATGATTACAGACGCATTTTTATTGGCCATGTTATCAATGACTCCTTTTTGAATCGACTCAGCTCCCTGCAAACACCATTTACAGGTGGATGAGAGAATGGCTACGAATCTTGTCTTTCCAGTTTGCTTGTTGAATGCATCTTTGATTTGGCTTACATCTTTAAGCACGATCAGACTTTTACTTTTCTCTTTTGGCAAGTCCCCTGTGGGAATCTGACAAGAGGCTGCTGTGCAATTCTCTTTGCCCTGTAGCACCGCGCTGGTGACGTAGCCATCAACTGAGTAGCCCGTGGAATTGATAGCTGCTACAATTTTTTCTTTGTCGATTTTGGTCTCATCAAATTCAACAATTGTCGAACCTTTCTCATAAGAAGCCGTCACATTCACAACACCTGGCAGCTTCTTAACCTCGCCTTCGATGTGCAGTTCGCAACTGGTGCAGGTCATTCCCTTCACAGCAAGTTCAATCTTTTTGTTTTTCTCTTGTTGCACGGCCACCAGAGTCGACTTGTTATTAAAAAGGAATCTGGAGTAACTCGGAAAAGTGATTAGCAATAGGGAAAGGAGAGTAATAATGCCCAGGAATTTCTTTGACTGAAAAAAGGATGTTTTCTCCTCACATCCGCACTCGTCCGCCTGCTTAGCTCTTAACGATTGAAACCACGCGAAACCGAGAACGGCAACAGTCCCCGAAATGAAGTATGGACGCAATGGATCCATCCAGCTAAAGGTAGTGGCGAAGCTGCTTGTTCCTGCAGCAAGGGCGAGTAGCGGTGAAATGCAACAAAGGGACGCGCTTAATGCAGTGAACAGACTTAGTGTCAATTGTGTTTTCATATCAATTCAAGGACTTTATTGTTTGAGATTAATTTGAATATCGGCTTGAGAATGTCTGCATACTCGGCCTTCACAGAATAGAAAATAGTTTGCCCGGTTTTTTTGCTTTCAATAATCTTTCCATCCTTGAGTTTTCTCAAGTGTTGGGAAATGGCAGATACCGTCATGCCTAAAATATCACTTATGTCGCATGGACAAAGCTGTCCTTCTTCTTGCAACAGGAATAATATCTTGAGCCTAACTTCATTGCCCGCCAAAGCCAAGGCGTTGCCAATAACCCCCACGGACTCATCGACCATTTTGATTTTTTCGCGGCACTGCTTGATTTGATTTACATCCGCCAGTACGCGGATACAAGTGTTTAGGCTCATTATGTAGTATTTAAGCAAGTGCTAAAATACTAAAACTTGCTAAAACTGGCAAATCTTCTTGAATACTAGAAGTTGAGATAAACATTAACTAGCGGAAAGGCCGAAAGATAAATCATTCAATGTGCGGTTTACTCTGGATCGACAATATTAAACTGGTTGGGTGGTGAGAGGTGTTCAAGACTAAAACTTTATTCGTTGAATCCTAACAGCATTTAAAATTGCCAATAAGGCAACACCCACATCAGCAATGACGGCTTCCCATAAAGTGGCGATACCCCCAGCACCAAGAATCAACACTGCTACCTTCACAACCATAGCAAGGGTAATATTTTGCCAGACTATGCTTCGTGTAATCTTACCCACTTTAATAGCCGATACAATTTTTGAAGGTTGATCATTCTGAATAACTATGTCCGCTGTTTCAATTGTGGCATCACTTCCTAATCCTCCCATCGCAATACCTGCATCGGCCAATGCGACAACAGGGGCATCATTTACACCATCTCCAACAAAGGCGATGATTCGTTTCTCATTCTTAAGAGCTTGCACTTTCTCTACTTTTCCTTCTGGCAGTAAGTCACCAAACGCATTATCAATTCCCAATGCCTTAGATACTTTATCAACCACACTTTGTTTATCACCGGAAAGCATGACTGTTTTTATGGCAAGCTTGTGCATTTCCTCAATGGCCTGTTTAGCATCTTCTTTAATCTCATCGGCAATAGTGATGTAGCCTGCATACTTGTTATCGATAGCGATCACTACAATGGTGTCGACCAATGATTCAATCTCTATCGGATACGCAATGTTGAAATTTTTCAGAAGCTTTACATTTCCAGCCAAAACGGTTTTATTATCTACGACTCCCTTGAGTCCATGTCCAGCTATCTCCTCAATTTTATCAGCTTTCCCAATTGAATTTTCTCCAGCATGTTCTACCACGGCTTTAGCTACCGGATGCGTGGAGTTCCTTTCAATGACCGATGCAATCCGTATTAGTTCTCTTTCATCTACATCTTTGGTAACGATTTGCTGCACTTTGAACACTCCTTTTGTGAGTGTCCCGGTCTTATCCATGACAACAGTATTTACCTTCGTGACAACATCAAGATAGTTTGATCCTTTAAATAAGATCCCGTTTCGTGAAGCAAGACCGATGCCTCCAAAATATCCTAGAGGAATTGAAACAACTAACGCACACGGACAGCTTATCACAAGGAATACCAATGAACGATAGAACCATTCGCTGAAGGCATAATTATCAACAAAGAAGTAAGGCACAAGGCAAACTCCAATTGCCAAAGCGAAAACAATGGGTGTATATATCTTAGCAAACTTACTGATGAACAACTGTGTCTGTGATTTACGTGCGGTTGCATCCTGAACCATCTCCAAAATTTTGCTCAGCTTACTGTCCTTGAACAGTGACTTAACTTTAATCTCAGATACAGTATTGAGATTGATCATTCCGGCATAGACTGGTTCTCCTTTTGCTTTTGAATCCGGTTTGCTTTCTCCGGTCAGTGCGGCCGTGTTAAAGGAACCATTATCAGAAACGAGTTCTCCATCAAGCGCTACTTTCTCACCTGGCTTAACCTGAATGATTTCATCCACTACAATCTCTTTAGGGTTAACGACTTGGGCATTGCCGTTCCGTAGTACGGTAACTTCATCAGGCCGAATATCCAGCAGCGCTTTGATGCTTCGCTTTGCTTTATTGACAGCAGAATCCTGAAACCATTCACCTACTGAATAGAATATCATCACAGCCACTCCTTCGCTATACGATCCTATTGAGAATGCACCAATGGTCGCTACACTCATCAGAAAGAACTCGTTAAAAATGTCGAAATGTTTTGCCTTGCGGAATGCGAGATATAAGACGTTATAACCTCCGAGCAAATAGGCGGTTAAATAGATAATCAGATCGACTGGGAATGGTGGCTTGTATTTGAATCCAAATTCTAAGACCAGCATAACAAAGAGAATGAAGGAAGCAAGTAACAATTGCCAATGACCCTTCCAGCCTGGATCTTTCTCTTCTGCAGCATGATCGTGGTCTTCTGCATTATTAGCTTCGTTGTGATCAACATCCTCTTTCATTGCTTTAAGTTTATTTGTGTTCATTGCTTCCTTATTTTATGTCACCTTATTTAACCTACTCCTCTTCCTCTGTGTTTTTCATTTTGGAAAGAATGGCGTATGCATTCTTTACTACAACCTTTGCATTTTCAATTGGAAAATTTTCCGGAAGATTCACTTCGGTGTACCCCATTTCCTTATTTCCAGTCTTCACCTCTACCATAGTAAAGTGATACTCACCGGCATGTTGATTTTTACTTTCATTTTCGAGTGGTGCATGGGGTGTCTCGGATAATTGATAGAAGATGTATTTTTTACTTTGATAGTCGATGATTGCTGCATCCGGAAGTGCTGTAACTTCCGCACTGCCGGTTTCCACAATAGCCTTTAGATACATGCCTGGAAGCAAATTGGTATCTTCTTTATCAATATGACAATGAATTCGTATAGTGCGATCTTGTCCAATTTCCCTTCCAATAAGGTAAACTGTTGCAAGTCTTTCCTTCGTCTCATTCGCAAGTGTGAACCTGACCCGCTGGCCAATTTTTAATTTCGGTACGTCTTTTTCAAAGACTGTTAATTCCGCATGAAGATGTTCTGTGTCTACAATTTCGAACAAAATATCTGCGGGGTTAACAAACTTGCCAATGTTGACGTTTACTTCCGTTACGTAACCAGTAATGGGTGCATACAGATTAATAGAATTTTTAATAGTACCCGCCTCCAATGCTGTAACATCAATGTTTATCATCTTCAGCTTTTCTTTTAAGCCGTTGGCTTTGGTTTGCCAACTGGTATAATTAGTTTTTGCCTGTTGTAATGTTTTCTGTGCATTCACATTTTCCTTCGAGAGATCTAGTTGGCGCTGGTAATCTGTTGTTGCAAACTCAAACTGATTTTTTGCTTCAAGATAATCCTGCTGGAGTTGAATGAACTCGAGATTTTCAACCGTGGCAATCACCTGTCCCTTTTTCACTTTTGAACCCTGGAGCAAAGAGGTGGATTTTAAGAACCCTCCAAGAGGTACGGAAATACTGACCATTTGCTGTGGTGGTACGTCAAGTGTCCCGTTCACTTTAATTGTTCCACTCAACTGTTTGCTTTCCACTGAACCCAATTCCATTCCGGCAGTCTTGTACTGATCGGATGTAAATTCAACGGTGTTACTTTCTTCTTTATGTGCAATCTTTGTTTCTGTTTCCGTATCTTCTGATTGTCCGCATGAGGACATTAGCACTACAGCGCTAAAAAACGAAACGATATAAATTGATCTGATGATGAATTTCATGATGTTGTTATTTGTGGCCTGATAAAAATTCGATGTAGATAATACTTTGATTGTAATCACTTAATGTTTGCAGGTAACCTTCCTTGATATTGATTGCATTGCGCACTCCTAAGAGGTATTCGGCATAACCAATATCGCCCCCACGAAAAGCAATTTGTGATTGCCTTAGTATAAAATCAGCATTAGGCAGTGCAGATGTTTTGTAATACGCAAGGCTATTTTTGTTCTTTAAATACTGCTGAACAGCCTGCTGCAATTGACCCTGCAATGCAATAGTAGAGTATTGATAATTGGTTTGAGCAACTTGTCGGCTATACTCAGCTGACTTCACCCTTCCCTGATGCGAGACAAACCAGAGTGGAATTGCAACTCCGACTTGAAAGCCAGTGAAGCGATCAGTGCTGGTGGCGATTTTGGTATTTTCCATGTTTGTTACACCAATCAATGTTTGTGAGAACGCTCCGATTTGAAAGTCAGGTGCAAACTTCGCGGCCTCTAGCTTTTTCTGCGCGTTAGCCACATCAATTAACTGACGTATATAGTTGATTGAAGGGTTCATAGACAGTGTTGTATCTAGGGTCTCGTTAAATTGAATCTCCTTCAAGGATGTCTCAGCAATTTCAGGAAGCAGTTCACTGTTCAGCAATGTCTTTAGCTGAGTTTGCAAGACAGTAATATCGGCCAGATTGTTCCGTAGTTGGTTCTTTACTTCATTGCGTTGAGCCTCTGCGGTAGTTTGCTCCAACAAATTTGTCTCACCTGATTTATATCGTAACGAAGCCGCTTTATAAAAGCCATCAAACAGACTGTCTTGCTGTAACAAAAGACTTTGACGGGAAACTGTAAATGCAAGATTGTAGTAAGCCTGTTTGACTTGATATGTCAACTCATTTTCATTTGCAGATTTTTTTAATTCACTCGCAAAAAGTAGCGAACGATTTAGCTTGGCCTGGCTCCCCAATGCAGTGAAAGGTATTGTCTGCGAAATGGTAATATTATTATCATTCTTTGCATAGCTGTTATATTGACCGTATAGCAAGGACACATTCGTCTTTGGAAGATCGAACCCTGTTTTTTTCAACTCTCTTTGTGATTCAACCTCTAAGGCTGCAGATCGGATAGTTCCATTGTTTTTCAGCGCCTGATTGATGGCTTGATCAATCGTAAATTTGCCAGACTGGGCAAATCCTGTGAGTGCTAAAAAACTGATTAGCACAATTGCTAATATTTTCATAGTGACGAATTGTTTAAATTTTTCTTTCCAATTTTTTCAGAATACATATACAGACATGGAAGTACAATCAATGTGAGTAGCGTTGAACTAAGCAGTCCACCGATCACAACTGTTGCCAGGGGCTTTTGTACTTCAGCTCCAGCACTTGTAGCGAGAGCCATTGGAAGGAACCCTAATGATGCAACCGTGGCTGTCATCAGAACCGGCCGCAGGCGCGTCTTGGTCGCTTCGATAACGATGTCATACAGGTCTGTCATGCCTCCTGTCTTAAGCCTGTTAAATTCAGCAATCAGCACAATACCATTTAATACCGCGACTCCGAATAATGCGATGAATCCAACGCCAGCGGAAATACTGAAAGGCATACCACGAAGTAAGAGCGCAAACACTCCACCGATAGCTGCCATCGGGATCGCAGAGAAAATTAATATCGATTGCTTAATCGAATGGAACGTGAAAAACAGGAGCATGAAAATGAGCAAGAGGGCCACGGGTACTGCTATAGATAGTCTTGCTTTAGCTTCCTGTAGATTTTCAAATTGCCCTCCATAAGTAGGATAATATCCTGGAGGAAACTTGACTTGCGTGTCCACTTTCTTTTGCAGCTCTTCCACGATGCTTGCAACATCGCGACCGCTTACATTAAAGCCAACGATAATTCTTCTCTTTGCATCTTCACGCTGAATTTGATTGGGTCCAAGTTTAAATTCCACGTTAGCTAGTTGTGATAGCGGCACCTGATTTCCAGTTGGGGTAGTGATGAATAGATTTTGCACATCTTCTATGGATTGCCGATTTGAATTTGCAAGACGTACCACCAAGTCATAACGCTTCTCCCCTTCATATACCAGTCCAGCGGTTTGTCCGGCAAAGGCAGTATTTACGGCCTGGTTGACTGTTGCTATAGACAGACCGTACTTTGCAACTTCATCTCGATCAATGTTGATGACAATTTGAGGTAAACCTGTGATTTGCTCGACATATAAATCGCGAACTCCATCTACAGTTCTGATCACTCGACTAATTTCTTGAGCTAATCCGGCAAGCACGTCAAGATCTTCTCCAAATATTTTTACAGCAACATCCTGTCTTACACCAGAAATCAATTCATTGAAACGCATTTGAATTGGTTGCTGAAAACCAAACGTCACCCCGGGTACCGCTTCTAATGCCTCCGTCATTTTATCAGCAAGCTCTTCCCTGTTTCCGGCTTTTATCCATTCATCACGCGGTTTCAAAATTACCATCATGTCGGCAGCCTCAATCGGCATTGGGTCGGTAGGAATTTCCGATGAACCGATTTTTCCAACGACCTCTTCCACCTCATTCGGAAATTCACGTAATAAAATCTCAGAAGCTTTACCGACACCTTCAACAGTTTGTGATAGACTACTTCCTGTTAACACTCTCGTCTCTACGGCAAAATCACCTTCATCCAGTGTTGGTAAGAACTCTCCACCCATCCTAAGAAAGAGTACAACACTTATTATAAAGAAAACCACTGCAACCCCAATCACCATGATTCTGTTACGAAGGGCACGTGTGATCACCGGATTATAAATACGATAGAAGAAATCCATCATCCGATCAGAAAGATTACGTTTATGTTTCGTGTCCTTACTTAAAAACACGGATGATATCATGGGCACGTAAGTCAATGAAAGTAAAAATGCGCCAAGGATCGCGAAGCTGACCGTCTGTGCCATCGGCTTGAACATCTTTCCTTCAACACCAACTAGTGCCAGTATCGGTAAGTAGACAATGAGAATTACGATTTGACCGAAGGCTGCACTGTTCATCATACGGGATGCAGAGGTTTGTACTTCTTCATTCATTTGCTCCTGGTTAAGGCGCGGGACCTTGCTCTGACTTAAATGATGGAGTGATGCTTCAACAATAATTACAGCGCCATCTACGATCAGGCCGAAATCAATCGCACCAAGGCTCATGAGATTTCCGGAAACACCGAACACGTACATGAGTGATACAGCAAACAACATTGCCAGTGGAATCACTGACGCAACGATGAGACCGGCACGAAGATTTCCCAGAAAAAGCACTAAGACAAAAATTACAATCAAGGCTCCTTCAATAAGGTTTTTTTCTACAGTACCAATTGCTCGGCCAACGAGTTGACTTCGATCCAAAAAAGTATCAATCTCTATTCCTTCAGGCAGTGTCTTTTGTATTTGGGCTATTCGTGCCTTTACAGACTTAACAACACCGCTTGAATTTTCTCCCTTTAGCATCATGACTATTGCACCCACCACCTCACCTTCATTGTTGTAGGTCATAGCCCCATACCGGTTTGCATAACCCAACTGAACAGTTGCTACATCACGAATTAATATGGGAACGCCATCAGGAACAGTATTGCTAACTACTATCTTTCCAATGTCCTCACTTGAACCAATCAGACCCTCGCTTCGAATAAAATAAGCATTTGGTTTTTTATCAATGTATGCCCCTCCTGTATTTTGATTGTTGTCTTCAAGGGCTTTAAAAACTTCAGAGATGCTAAGATTATAGCTACGGAGTTTATCGGGATCAAGGGCAATTTCGTATTGCTTTAGATAACCTCCGAAGCTTGCAATATCAGCTACACCTTTTGTTCCAAGCAATTGCCTTCTGACAATCCAATCCTGGATGCTACGGAGGTCCATAGCCGTGTATTTATCTTCGAAGCCCTTTTTCGGTCGAATGATATATTGATAAATTTCTCCCAGCCCAGTTGTAACAGGGGCCATTTCGGGAGATCCTATACCGGCTGGGATTTGTCCATTGGCTAGCGTAAGTCTTTCGTTTACCTGCTGCCGTGCCCAATACACATCGACATTGTCTTCAAAGACAATGGTTAACACCGAAAGGCCAAAACGCGAAAAGCTACGAATCTCTTTTATACCAGGTATCGTGGCCATCGTTTGTTCGATGGGAAACGTAACGAGTCGTTCGATATCAAGTGCTGATTGAGATGGCGCTACAGTCAGCACCTGAACCTGATTATTTGTAATATCCGGAACGGCATCTATGGGAAGTTTTGTCAGCGAATAACCTCCGCAGACAATCAAGGCTACTGTAAACAAGCCAATGATGAGTTTATTATTTATAGAATAATGAATAATTCTGTCTAACATTTTTTTAATGTTTATTAATATGTGGCTGCGCAGTGCTTAAGATCATGGAAATGATGAGAAGCAAAATCAACACGATGATGATCACATACGGAATCCAATTCCTCCTTCTTTCCTGTACAGGTTTCTTTCTATACTTTTTCATACAGAATATAAAATGAATGTTTCAAGACATGATTGATGTCTTGTTATGGCAATCTCAGAAATGAGAAAGGATAAAGACTAGATCTTAGGCGGTTGCCAAATAGAAGGAGTGCTGTAAAGCACAGGGCTCGGGAGATAGTGAGTAATAGGTTCTGAATTTAAAACCTGATTCAAAGCGGATATTGAAGAGGTATTATTCATCTGAATATGGGATGCACAGCATGAGCAAATGCAAAAAGGTGTACATGCATCTGCTTCAGTATTTGTACCATTAGGAGTCGATGAATCAGAAATAATCACATGCGTGGCACTTGCCGTCATAGAAGTGTCAACATCACTACATGGATATACCACCATGCTAAAGATGTAAACAGCGAATATGATTTGGGTGACTTTCATGGTTCAAATGTAAACGAAAAGTCTCGGATTCGGTTTTGCCAATGCGTAAATGGTAAAAAAAGTGGCCAAATTCGATGAAATTAACAGATTTATCCAGTATGCTTTAGCATAAGGATTCCATTTGACGAACGTAATCTGAAGACCAAGACAAAAAACGAACGGTTTGATTTATAAACTCCTGAAAAATCATACACCAAAGTCACTTTTTTACATCGCATATTAACTTTGCTATTTCGATTTTGCTTACACTTTTAAAAGCCTGGCATTAATGGCCACCACTACTGTACTCACACTCATCAGTGCAGCACCAATAGCAGGACTCAATACAATGCCGACATTATAAAGAACCCCTGCGGCAAGAGGTAAGGCTATAATGTTATAGCCTGTGGCCCACACCAAGTTTTGAATCATCTTCTTATAAGTCGCTTTACCAAACAAAATCAGGTTGGCCACATCCTGCGGATTACTGTTGACGAGTACTATTCCCGCTGTTTCTGCTGCGATGTCCGAACCTGAACCAACAGCTATACCAATATCAGCTTGAGCCAACGCAGGTGCATCATTCACACCATCACCGGTCATGGCAACAAACTCACCTTTGCTTTGCAGGTCTTTGATCTTTTCAAGCTTTTGATGTGGTAATACTTCAGCCATAAAGCCGTCCATTCCCAGCGAGTCACTCACTTGTTTAGCTACTTCCTTATTATCGCCAGTGAGCAATAGTGTTTTTATTCCGTTGGCATGAAGAGTCTTAATTGCGAAGTGAGATTCCTTTCGTATTTCATCAGCCAGGGCAATGAAACCCAGCACCTGTTCATTGGCCAATACGTATACTACCGTTTCTGCTTGTGTCGATGACTTGATCAAAGCTTGAAGGTTATTTTCCTTAAGATATCCTGGGCTTACCACCTTAATTACTTTGCCATCAATGATTGCTTGTATTCCTTTGCCCGTAATGGAATTAAACTCTTTTATCGCTGGCAACTGCAAGTTGAGTTCCTTTGCCTTCTTAGTAATGCCCGTTGCAATAGGATGCTCTGAATTCTGTTCTAGTGCTGCGGCCCATGCCAGTAATTGATTTTGATAAACATCTTTTTGAAAGGATTCAAAGCGCACGACTTTGAATTCTCCTACGGTAAGGGTTCCTGTTTTATCAAAAACAAGTGTAGTAATCTTACGTGAGTTTTCGAACGCAGTTCTATTCTTGATCAGTAAACCACTTTGAGCTGAAATAGCTGTGGAACGTGCAACAACAAGCGGAACAGCAAGTCCAAGAGCATGAGGACAACAGATGACAATGACTGTAACCATACGCTCCATGGCAAAGGCAAGATCTTTACCAATGACCAACCAAGTGATAAAGGTTAATAGGCCAGAAGCCAGGGCAATAATGGTTAGCCATCTCGCAGCTTGGTCTGCGAGCAATTGCGTTTTCGATTTACTACCCTGTGCATCCTGTACAAGCTTAATGACCTGAGAGAGATACGAATCTTTACTTCCATGTGAAACTTCCACTTTCAATGAACCATTGCCATTGATAGCACCTGCGATGACCTTCTCGCCACTCGTTTTCTCAACAGGTTTGGATTCTCCCGTTAACATCGATTCATTGAGGAAACTTTTACCATCAACGATGATCCCATCAGCTGCTATTTTCTCACCTGGCTTAACCAAAATAACATCACCGGGCTTAAGCGAATCCGTTTTTACGTCTGTTATCTTTTCTGCTTGAATCAGATGCGCTTCAGATGGCATCAACTGCACCAGTAATTCCAGTTCTCGTGATGCACCCATGATCGACTTCATTTCAATCCAGTGCCCGAGCAACATGATCAGAATTAATGTAGCGAGTTCCCAAAAGAAGTCCATACCAGGAAGACCAAACACAATGGCTACACTATAGATGTATGCTACGGTGATGGCTACAGCAACCAAAGTCATCATGCCGAGCGATTTTGCCTTCAATTCATCTTTGAGTCCAGTCAAAAACGGCCATCCGCCATAGAAGTAAACAACTGAAGACAGCACCAACAGCACATAAGAGGAGCCGGAGAAAGCCCAATCGACACGTAGCCAGTGCTGTATCATTGGTGATATACCCATGATTGGTATTGTGAGCACGAGCACGACATAAAAACGTTTTTTGAATTCATCGATCATACCGGAATGGTGTCCATGACCGCCTTGACCGTGACCATCATGATGAGCATGTGTACCCTCTGAATTGGGGGTGTTCATTAAGGCATGATCATGATGACCTCCGTGGGATTTTTCTTTTTCCTCTTCAAGCGGAACAAGATTCATTCCGCAAAGCGGACATTTACCGGGCGCATCTTTGACTATCTCAGGATGCATGGAGCAGGTATATTTTTTCATATGCTGATTTAATAATGACACATTCTCTGCTAATGCTTGTGCTCTTCATGCACTTTTGTGCTATCCGTTTTCACAGCTTCCAGGGTCATGCCGCACTTTGAGCAGCTATCACCAGCTTTGCCGGTTACTTCAGGATGCATAGGGCATGCATAGGCAACTAGCTTTGCATCCATTTCCATATCATGATGGAGTGTAGTTGTATCCACCTTTACTTGCTCTTCAGCTTTTTCTTCAGTTTGATCTTTCTTAGCATCGCATCCACCAACTAGCAAAGCAGCTGTAATGGTGAATGCCGGTATTAGGGCAGGAACTACGAATTTTACTTTTTTCATACTATTTTTTTTGATTAACTAATTGATTGATTTATAGATTGTCATGAAGAGTAGTGAGATAGCCAACGATAAGGGAGTTTTTTTCTGGTGAGATTTGGGCGTCAGCATGCATCCATGTATAGGATGTAAGTGGCATTTCATCTTGTTCTATCTGGTGTATCATTGATTCCAGTTTATTCCTTTGTTTTCGGAGAGACCATGACGCGAACTCGTTAAAGTTCAATTCTGATTTACCACCGGACACGTGTTTTTCCAGATACCATTTTACTGGTTGTATATGACCATACCAGGGATAGCGAGTATTGTTACTATGGCAATCATAACATGATTTCTTTAGAATAAGAGCTACTTCAATTGGAGGATCGAACGTTTTGATAAAATCCGCGGAAGGTGTTGACGTATCCTGATTGCTATTGGCGGGTATAAATTGCATACCCGCCAAGGCAATAAACAGGACAATCAAGACGCCCTTGAATCTTTTCACTTCGCTGCTATTTTATTCTGAACACTTCCACAAGTGAGCATCTGTTTACCGTAGAATGGATTCTTGATGTCACTGGAAGCACTAAGCCATATGGCGCCTTTGCCATTGTTATACATCGGACAAAAATCCTGATACAACATTCTATCCGAGCCGGTAATTACTATTAAATCATTGATGTCCTTGCTTAAGACAGCCAGATGTTCGCGTTGATGGGCCATTTTTCCAGCGTTATTTGAAATATGCTCCGCTTGCTCAATAGCACTTGCAAAAATATCTTCCAATTCTTTTTGCTTTGCAGCCGGTACAGTTGCTTTATCAAATTTTTTAAAAGCTTCTACCATCTTCTTTCCAGCCTCCGCTGCCTTCGTGGCATTATCTTCTACCAAAGCATTTTTGAGTTCAAGATAACTGTCGATGATTGCGGTTTGTGGAGCAAGGATTTCATCAACGGTATCCGCAAAAGAAGATGCTCCAATAATTAACAGCATAAATACGAACATTGTTTTTTTCATGATTTTTAATTTTTAATAGTTGAACAAAATTTAATAGTTTGTGTTTTCACTCACCTTATTTCTAAGGTGGTTGTGTACTCATTTAATATTCCATAGGCATGTTGGGTTAAAGTCTACTTTCCACTGTTCATGTTATCATGGTTGTGTCCGGCCATTGGATTAATTCCTTTCTTGAGCACTAGTTCACTATAAAGCAGATAAGCACCGCTAATCACAACAATTTCGTTCTCCATCAAGCCTTCGGTGATCTCTACCAGCTCAAAGTCTTCCAATCCAGTTTTTACCATTCGCGGTTGAAATGTGTTACTGTCTGACTCCACATAGACGTGAGTTCCCTTTCCATCACGAATCACGGCATCCGTTGGTATGGCCAATGTCTTTCTAGTAGAATGATTTAAGAGTACTTGTGCTTGTGCTCCAGGCTTGAACTTCATTTCCGGATTGCTAATGGCGGCACGGATAATAGTGATCTGAGAATTGGCTCGATACTCAGGACTTAGAAAAGTGATCGTTGCCTCAACCGGAGCAGATTCATAACCACCAATGCTCACATTGATTTTGTCCCCAACGTTCACCAATGACGTTTCCTGTGGATAAAGCTCTGCTTCGAGCCATAAGTGTGTTATATTTTCCAACCGGTAAATTATTTCCCCTTCAGCAAGGTATTGCCCTTCAGAAGAATTTATTTCTGTAACAATACCACTGGCGGGAGCGAGGAATATAACGCGCTGCTGTACTGTTTTGGATTGTGCCAATTCATCGATCTGATTCTTGGATAAACCATACAGCAACAATTTCTTTTCAGCTGCTTTAAAATACGATTCGTAGCGCGACTCTGTTTTTCCAAGTGTGTCATATTGCTCTTTGGCCAGAAGATATTCTTTCTGTAGTGTCAACAGGGATTCACTATATAATTCATACAGGGGTTCTCCTCTCTTTACCGCTCTTCCCGTTTCCTTCACATATAGTTTTTCAATTCTGCCAGCGACACGGCTACTGATTACTTCGGAATAATCCTGATCTATGGTGAGCCTTCCGTTGACCGTAATAGTTTGACCAATAGCTTGAAGTTGTACCTTTTGTGTAGTAATATTTGCCAGGCTTATCTGGGTCGCATTTAGCATAAGGCTGTTGCCGTTTGTTGATATATTTTTGGGAACCAGGTCCATTCCACAGATCGGGCATTTGCCAGGGCCATCCCGAATCACACTTGGATGCATTGGGCAAGTGTATTTTGCAGATATTGATTCAGCACTTTCATCACGCACTTGTTCTTGCTTCTTATCAACTGAACAAGCCAGAAATATTGACGCTAGGATCAGGGTATGGATAAATGCTTTCATTTTCTTTTCGTTTTGACAAAACTTTCCGAGTCGACCAGATACTGTGCATTGGCCGCAATTTCTTCTGAAGTGCTTAGGCCGCGCGTTACTTCTATCCAACCATCTGCTTTTGTACCAAGCACTACTTCTATTGGTTGAAAAACATCGTCTTGCTTTACAAAGACAACTTGTTTGAAACCTAAATCGAGGACAGATTCTTTCGGAATCCATAGGGATTCAGCTCCTTCAATCTTTATCGTGGCATTCACCAAGTGACCAAAATGCAATTGATCGTGATGGGAAGTATAGACTCTTAACTTTACAAACTCTTCGTCTTGTGTGAAAAACGGCTGAATGAAATCAACAGTCGCACTTGTTTGATGACCATTGCTAAACTGAAGTTGAACCTTCTGACCCTTCTTGACATAACCTCCAAGCGATGCGGGTACGTCAAGTTCTACCCGCAGGGATGAAGGGTCTATTATTTTAAATAGCGTTTGCCCTTTGTATACATAACTTCCCTCACGCAATAGTGTTTTCGACTCTTGAATCTGAGTAGCACTTGCCGTAGTGGATGCGGAAGTCGATGACGCTCCCATTACATCCATCTGCGATGACGTTGAAGTAGCCGCACTCGGAACTGACGAAGTTCCTTCCGCCATTACATAGCCACTATAAGGACTGTAGATGGTAAATGTGTACTGTACTTCTTTGCTTTGGATGAATGTTTCAATCTGAGTTCTGGTCGCGCCAAGCAAGGCGAGCTTTTCTTTTGCCGACTGGATCATTTCATTGTTTTGTGCGTCACTTTCCAATAAGTAAAGAAGTTCACGTTGTGCAGTTGTAAGTTCGGGACTATAAATCTCAGCCACTTTTTGACCTTGTCGCACCGCCTGGTGATCATACTTCACCAACATTTTTTCAAGACGACCACTGACACGCGTGGATATGGCGTGTAAATTTCTCGGGTCGTGTGTCACAAAACCTTGTGCTGCGATGCTGAGTGGTACTGTCTTGTAAGAAGCATTTATTGTCTTAATTGAACCAACAACTATTTCATTGGGTGATTTCAGTAATTTAGTCAGGTCATCGGTAATCTTTACTTCCTCACCAGCCTGTGCTTTCTTCACGAGTTCCATGCCACATATCGGGCATAAACCTGGCTTATCAGAAACTATGGTAGGATGCATGGAGCATGTGTAAGTATCGGCATGGCTTGCCTGTTCGCCACTCTTGGTACAAGCAGTTAAAAACATAATCAGTATTACTACCGCTAAAGCAATATTATTTCTCCAATTGTTTTTCATAGCTCACAATCATAGTGTAGTACTCTTCCAGTTTATTCAAGTATTCCATTTGTGCCATGTTAAGGGCTTCCCATCCATCAATGACAATGGGCAATTGTTCACGATTCTCTTCATAGCCCAGCATCATGGTTTGATAATTCTTTCTAAGGGCTGGAATGATTTTAGTATTATAGTTTACAAGTTGTTGTTGCATCCGGCCAAGTTTTGTTGCCATCCCCGCCAGCATTCCATGTGTTTCAATCAATAAGGCTTCACGTCCTTTTTTCATGGCTTCAATATCATAGTGCATTCCTTTCACTTCCGACTTGTACATTTTAGATGACCATGGTGCAATGGGTATGGATACCATTGCCATGGCGGTGAATTGCGTTGGCATGTTTCCTATGGGCTGCATGTGATCAAACCTGATTCTAAAATCTGGTCTTCCCTGGTAACTCTGCAGTTGTTGGTTCAACGTCATCACTTGTATTGTTTTGTCAATCTGCTTTACATCGCTTCGTTGCGCACTCAGTGTAGCAGTATCGTAAGCAAGCTGATTAGCTTCATACTGTATTCGTGTTGCAGTATCTACCATGATGGAAACTTCGTGCGGAAGGTTCATCAACGTCTTCAGACGAAAACTCTTTTCCTCAATATCGCCTTGAGTCATTAAAAGCATATTCTGCACTTCACTAAGTCGTCCTTCTACTTTATATACATTCCCAAGACTTCCCTGATTGTAGGGGTAGCGCAACTTCACGAGCTTTAACATCAATTCAATAATGCGCTCGTTTTCATGCAATACATTCATCTTTTTTTCTGCTACCATCCATTGATAGTAGAATGTCTTTGCTTCTGAGCGTAACATATTAAACTGGTATGACCGCCCTTGTTCCTCTACAGAAGCTTTGGATGCAACGTATTTTTTATTTGCATTGAGCTTGGCAGGGTTAGGAATATTCTGTTCAAAAGAAAACATCACTGACCCTTTGTCCCTTTCATCCATCAGCAACTGATTCGGATAAGGCGTCATGAATGTTCCAGCACCAATCATTGGAGCCATCCAGCTTTTTGCGCCTTCGGTATAAGCATTCAATGCTTTTACCTTGCTGTCATACTCCTGTAACATCGGGTTTTGTCTGTCGATGATACTGAGTACACTATCCAGGCTGATCACCTGGGCATTACTCCAGGAGACCAGTCCCAAACAGAAACCTGTACACAGAACTATTATTTTAATGTTTGACTTCATATACTTCAAGTTTTCCAAACTTTCTTAATTCATATTCTTTCGCCATCAAAAAAATGAGCGGTGTTACCAGCAGGATATGCGTTGACGAAGTAAGCACCCCGCCAATCATCGGCAGTACTATTGGCTGCATTACATCACTGCCAACTCCTGTTGACCATAAAACAGGAACTAGCCCGAAGAGGGCAACGCATACCGTCATGATCTTTGGACGCAAACGTTTTGCAGCACCAGCGATTACAAACTCTTTCAAATCTTCTCTTGAAATAGTGTCACTTGAATTGCCTTTTAATTTGATGAGCTGCTGCATGGCATCATTCAGATAGATCACCATGACTACACCCGTTTCTACAGCAATACCAAAAAGCGCTATGAAGCCTACCGCTACTGCAACGGACAAATTCACTCCGTAGAAATACACCATGTATGCGCCACCAATCAAGGCAAAAGGAATCGTAATCAAGCTCAGAAATGCTTCACGAATTGATTTGAATGCGAGGTAGAGTGATATAAAAATGATGAGCAAAACCACAGGAAGAATAACGATGAGTGTTTGCTTCCCCCGAATCAGGTTTTCATACTGACCACTCCATTCTACGTAATAGCCATTGGGAAGAGTTCCCATCTGCTTGTTCAATGTTTCAATCGCTTCTTTTACGGTACTTCCTAAATCTCTATCACGAACATTGAACAATACGGCTCCACGCAAGAGTGCATTTTCAGAAGCGATCATAGGGGGGCCATCTTCGTATTTTATCTCAGCCACTGCTGAAAGCGGAATAGTGCCAAGTGCTGGAGTTTTTAATGGAATGCGCTTGAGTTGTTCAATGCTCTTACGATAGTCCTGTGCGAGGCGAACGCTGATTGTAAACCGTTGTCTTCCTTCGATTGTTTGTCCGATAGGTGTACCTCCAATAGCAGATTCCACAATCATGTTTACATCGTTCACCGATATACCGTATCTGCCCAAAGCATCTCTGTTCACTTCAATGGTCAAGTATTTTCCTCCGGTGATAGGATCAACGTACAAATCTTTTACGCCCGGAATCCCCTGCAAGGCGGTCTTTACTTTTTCTGAAAGTGTATAAATACTATCAAGATTTTGTCCATATACTTTCACACCAACATCGGTACGAATACCTGTGGCGAGCATGTTGATTCGATTGATAATGGGTTGCGTCCATCCGTTCACCACTCCAGGAATTTGCAGCTTGGCGTCCAGTTCGTTGATGATGTCTTTTTTGGTTATACCAGCACGCCATTCACTTTTTGGCTTTAGCATGATGATCGTTTCAATCATACTTATTGGTGAATTGTCAGTAGCTGTACTTGCACGTCCGGCTTTTCCTAAAACTTTGTCTACTTCAGGAAGAGACTTGATAATTTTGTCCTGTACCTGTAAAATTCTTTTTGCTTCTTCATTGGAAACATCAGGTAATGTTACCGGCATAAACAAAATAGATTGTTCATCGAGTGGCGGCATGAATTCACTGCCCAAACTCATAAGAAGTGGAATGCTAACAGCAAGTGCCAAAATATTAACGCCAATGGTAGTCTTGCGCCATTTCAAACACGTGCGAATAACAGGTTCATAAATTTTCTCAAGAAAGCGATTGAGTGGATTCTTTCTCTCATCCGTAAACTTTCCCTTCATGAAAAATGAAATGATTACCGGGGCAAGTGTGATTACCAAAAAAGCATCAACTATCAGTATAAATGTTTTTGTGTAAGCCAATGGATGGAATAGTTTTCCTTCCTGTCCGGTAAGCATAAAGACGGGTAAGAACGAAGTAATGATGATGACGGTGGAATAGAATACACCACGCGAAACCTGCTTGGAAGATTTTTCGATGATCTCAAGGCGTTCGGCCTCGTCAATCTTGTTGTAATTCCGGTTTAATAATTTTTTTATCATAATGAATTACTTTTCGGTCTCGGGATTTAATTCTTCGTACCGGTGCGACAAGTTCTTATAAGAATTTTCTGCCATGATGATTCCGTTATCAACAATTACACCGATGGCCAGCGCAATGCCAGTAAGCGACATAATGTTTGAACTGATACCAAAGGCATTCAACAGAATAAAACTGGTAGCGATGGTGATTGGAATCTGAATAATAATACTGATAGCGCTTCTCCAATGGAACAGGAAAAGAATAACTACCAGCGACACAACAATCATTTCTTCAATAAGTGTTTTCTTAATAGAAGAGACTGATTCTTCTATTAAATGACTACGATCATAAATGATATTAAATTTCACACCATGTGGAAATCCTTTAGCCACTTCCTCCATTTTCTTCTTCACGGATTTAATAACCTCATCCGCATTTTCTCCGTAGCGCATTACAACGATACCACCGACTACTTCGCCCTCACCGTTCTGATCAAATATTCCAAGTCGTGTTTCGCCAGTCATTTGTACGGTGGCAACATCACGAATTTTTACTGGCACGGTGTTCACTGTTTTCACCGGTATGTTTTCAATTTCTTCGACTGATTTGAGGTAGCCCGTAGTTTTGATAATATAGCCGATGTCGTTTATTTCAAATTTGCGCCCGCCAGCTTCGTTGTTATTGGTTCGTACCGATTGAATGACTTCAGGAATAGAAAGTCCGTAATACGTTAGCTTGTTTGGATTGACTGTTACCTGATATTGTTTCTGAAAGCCTCCGAAAGACGCGATCTCACTGACGCCTGCTACGTTTTGCAATCCAAACTTTATATACCAATCCTGAATAGCACGTTGCTCACCCAAGTCCATACCAGGTGCATCCAATGTGTACCAAAGAATATGTCCGACCCCTGTGCCATCGGGGCCTAGTGTCGGTGTTATTCCGTCAGGCAACAAGCGGGTAGCATAATTGAGGCGTTCGAGTACGCGTTCACGCGCCCAATAAATATCAGTGTTATCATTAAAGATGACATAGACAAAACTCATCCCGAACATCGATGCTCCACGAACATACTTTACCTTTGGTAGTCCCTGAAGGTTAGTTACTAATGGATAGGTTACCTGATCTTCAATGATCTGGGGACTTCGCCCCATCCATTCAGTGAATACGATCACTTGATTTTCGGACAGGTCAGGTATGGCATCAATCTTATTGATTCGCACAGAGTAAATTCCCCATGCAAGTAACCCGGCTGCTACTAGCAAAACTAAGACCCTGTTCTGTAGTGACAGGGATATGACTTTTTCAATCATGGTTGAAAAAATTGATATAGAGAAAATAAAATAGAATTGAGACTTGCCAGAAAATAGCAGTCATGTGAAAAGCAGAATGCTTTTCAGAAAGAAATAAAAATCAGATTAAAAATACCTGGAAATCAACCGTTACATCTGTCGGTCGAATAGGTGGATCGTAGTTGACGTAATGTCTAATTGTACATACTGAAGGAGGGATAACCTCTGCGATAAGAACGCGTGGTTGAACTGTATCTAAAACGGCAGGAGCCGAAATAGTGACTTGAGTTACATTTCCCTTGAAGTCCTGGGCATTATGGACAATCGTTTCATCTTCGCAGCAAGGCTTTGATTCATGCTTATGGCAGGGAGGTATTTTTTTCTCCATTTCACATCCTTCAGCCTTAGTAAATAAGGCAATACTCTGAATGTGACCGCTACATACATGCATTCCAACCATAAAACTGCTGCTGGAAAACAGCACCAGAATGGCCAAGGCGGATATTAATATGGAGCGATATTGTTTCATTGATTAATCAAATGTAACGGAATTTTGTAAAAAGAGGTTTATGGATAGCCAATTAGAAGTATGGAATTTCAAGTTAAATATGAGTCTAGGTGCAAAATGGAGGGTTTAAGGCTGGTTGAATTTTAGAAAATTATAAAGTCTCGAAATAGCAACGTTGAAGCTGCCATGGCCACCATGAGCAAATCTTCAATGATTGTAACTGTACTCATGGGAAGGTTAAAAACTGCCCCCAAACACGCGCATTGAATCTTTTGCTTGTTTAAAACGCTTCGTATCACACCAATACTGCTAAAACCCATTACTATAATTGTTGCCCAATTGGTTAAAATAGGGTTGAACCCGGTCAGAAAAGCAATACCCAAAGCCAGTTCGATGAAAGGATAAACGAATCCGTAAGCAGGAACTTTCATTGCGAGCAAATCATACATGGCATAGCTGTTGGCAAAGCCTTTAATATCCAGAAGCTTAAAGAAAGAGAACACTAAAAAGAATCCTGCCATAAATGTGTTCATGCCAGCGTGAAGACTGCCGTTCGCTGTGAGTATAGAAACGCCAGAAATGAATCCTCCTATCAACAAAATTGGCTTGTACGTGGCCAGCCATGATTTGGGTACATCCATTTTCATATTGCGATGGCTGTGGTCTGAGGTGTCCTCGCTTATTTTATATTTGGTATCAACCCCTATCGTTTCTTGAAGCTCAGCTACGCTTAAGTGTTTTTGCATGGTGATGATTGCTTTCTGTCCTTCTAGTTTTACGTCTGCCGAAAGAACATCAGGGTGCATAAGTAACTTACTTTTTACTTTGGCTACGCAGCCTGCGCAGGTAATACCTGCTACTGTATATGAGTGTGTCATCTGATTTATTACTTGATTAACACTCAAATTAACGCAGACTTGAAGGAAAAGTAGTTACATAATTATGGGAAAGAATTATATCCTATCCAGTGTTTTTCGCCTTTCGCTTCCCACTTTCCTAAAGTGTGATGGCGTTAAACCCGTAATCTTTTTAAATTGGCTGGACAAGTGCTGCACGCTGCTGTATCCAAGCTGGTCTGAAATCTGCTGAATACTCAGCTCATCGTACACCAGTAATTCTTTTATTCGTTCTATTTTTTGCAGGATGAGGTATTGTTCAATAGTAACTCCCTCAACTTGTGAAAAAACGTTGCTAAGAGTAGAATAATCCTTATTAAGCTTATCTGCTACATGCTTTGAGAAATTCGATGATCTATTTTCATCTGGGTAATGAACGAACTCCACCACGGTACTTTTTATTCTTGAAATGATACGAGCCGTTTTGTTTTCGATGAGTTCAAAGCCTAATGCCGCGATGGCTTTAGAGAATTGCTCAGTTTGCTGTGCTGAAAGTGGTTTTGCCACCTCTGCCTCGCCCAAAGTCAATTCTACTATTTTGATGTTGGCCTTTTCCAGTTCCTGTCTTACAGCCGTCTTGCAACGGTCGCACACCATATTTTTGATATAAAGTTTCATTATTCAATAATTGGGCCATGTGGTATTCCAACATCACTAGCAGAATAAAATTTTTTACTATTAATCTGCCATGTGATTTCCTGTCAACAAAAGACAATGTCTATTTTTTGTAGTCAAGGAATAGGTCTAAACATGAAGCTAATATCGTAAATAATCCTTGCACGAAACTTGCTGTTCTTTTTTAAAGCTAATAAAAAAAACCTGCCTTATACAGACAGGTTTTTGCGGCTAAGTTAAGCTGACGCTAAACCCCGACTCCTTTACCCTTCCTGGACTTCTTCTCCTTCTTCGCCTCACCCTCCTCATCAACTTCTTGTTTCTGGGTTTCCTTTTTCTCTTTGGATTTCTCCGGTTCCTGCTTCTCTTTTTTCTCGATGCCTTGGAACTGCTTTTCCAACTTGGTATCGTACAAATCTAGGGTCTTAAACTGAGGGTTGGCGGCAACGAACATTTTCTCCTCGCGGCCTTCCTTAATAAAGGTCACTGGCTGCATATTTCCCTTCTCCAAGGATTTTATCAGCTTTCCTTTTTCTTCCTCGTTGGTTAGTTCTTTAATAGGATATTTATTTAAAGTGGCCTCAAGTTCATATCCGTAACCTTGATGATATTGCTTCACCTTGAAGTTGTCATTCTTGTCTTTTTCTCCAAAGTCAATTTGAAGCCAGGCATTGAAAGCTTGGCCCTCCTTGGTATTCAGGTCTTTATTCACTGATCTGCCACTTAACAGGTTGTACGCTTCCTTCGCGGTGATACCGGAATTCTTCGTGACATAAAAGGTCTGTGATTTCTCCTGTGCCTGATCATCATTCTTTAATGTGGCCTGATACCGATTAAAAAAATACATGTCTGTCTGATCAGATTTCTTGAAGTCAAGTCGATAGTCGACCCTGTCATTAATTCCGTCCTTCTTGAACTCTCCCTGTAAGGTGAGATTGAATTCAGCGGGTTGCTGATTAATTTGCTTCTCAAGATCGGCATTCAGTTTTTCACCGAAGCCCATGTACTTGAGGCCATCTTTTAGAAATTCAAAATTCTTTGTGTTCATAAAATGTTTGTTTAAAAGTTTATAATAGTGATCTAAATCGGACAACATCTTCAATGCAGCGTTTGAGCATTGACAATGGTCTTGTTTTTAATAACCAGATTGAAATGCCTTCCTCCGTTGTGCTCAAACATTTCCACATCAAGATACTTGGCTTCGGGAATGGTGAATTTTTCAAACGCAAAGACCAAATCAGTCTCAGACTTTCCTTTCACCTGCTTGTCATTGCCATAGACATAAAGAGGTTTTAACTCCACTTCCTGCAAAGCGGTGCGCTTGATCCGCGCTTTATCACGGACATAGAATTTCAGAAAGTCGATGTCGTAGTTAATGTTCGACTGATTTTTGATTCGGAGATTGTAGAACATCACATTCTCTTTAATATAGACGCCCAACAAAGACAGACTTATCTTGTTATTCTTTTCATTAACAAAATGAATCGTCCTTTTTGATTGGGCAATGGCAGCGGAATAATTTTCCAGATCAGTTTCCGTCAATTCAGTTTGAAAAATCATGGAATTAGAATTACCACTGCCAGAACTCAAATCAATAGTCAGGCTTTTAGGATGCTCCGAATAATTGACTGTGAACTGGTGTAACCAGCCATCCGCAGTAATAACCGTCAGATTTGTTTCCTGAAATTGTGTTCGTCCTGCTTTCAGTTGGAGTACGTTTCCAACGCCCTTAGCCTTTTGTGCAAGGATGTCATGACTTCCACGATCAACCGATTTAATCACCGATGGAAAGATGAGTGATGAGGTCTTATTAAAAGTCACCTCAACATGAATTGAGTCAATCTGCGATTGACCATTTACCCGAACTGTGCACAATGCAAGTATCCCGATAGCCAACCAGAGAAATTTGTGTTTTAGATAGTATAGCATAATTAAATTGTTTTGAGTTTCTATTAAATGAAAAGTTGATGTTAAGGGTTATCTATTTGGTTCGTGTCTTTCAGTAGGACCTGATAACCTGCTTTCACAGTAACCTTGACAAGCTTTACTTTTTTGCTGAACAATCCTTTTGCAGCCTGTATTCCTGCACTGGCAGCTTGTGCGCCCAGCGATTGATCCATTGTCATGAATTGCATGGCCTGTAAAGTTTGATCAGATGATTGCTTCGCAGCATCGCGGGTAATGGCTCCGGGAATGTAGATGCCTTCCATTCCATCCAGATCATAAGCAGAAAGGGAAACTGGAAATAAGGAATTGTTGTACCGGATGGAACTGATTTCGATGGTTAGCCTTTCTCCGCTAATGGCAGCCGTTCCATATATAAACTGATCCTTGGGAATAAGTTTTCCATTAACGTAAGCATCATTCTGTAATCTCATTTTAACTGTAGAACCCGCAACTAGTTCTTGGGTGTCATGTACCACGGCTTCAATAGCGTTTCCTGTTTCTTGCTCGTTCAGCGCTTCATCGTCCAATCCATAAAAAGAATTTGGACTGGATTTTGAAAAAACGCTACTTACTAGTGCGGAACTATCAGCAGTGATTTGCTGAAGCTTTTGTGAAGAGGAAAGGAGTGTCAGATAATCATCAGTCTTGTGAGCCTGAACCGGAAATACTTGTCCTTTCTTCTGTTCACTTTGTTCTTTTATTTTTTCGCGTAGTCTGTCGGGGTGTTGAATGTCAATGATCTTCTCCAGCATACCATCGATCTTTACCATTTCAGGGTCGGCTTCATTGCCGGCCTTCATCATGTCCATCAATTTTTCCAACTGTTGTACATCGGAAGTAAATTGAGGATCGGAAGCATTTTGGTTTGCTGTTTCATGAAGGTTTGTTTCCGCAACGGGTTCAGCGGGCTTATTCAGTTCTCGATAAAGTTGTTCGAGTTTCTGATTAACCCGCTCTTCATTCGCGTCAACCTTCTTTGAATTTCCGGTAGGTGCCTTTGTCTTTTGGAACTGCTTGTTATTCGGAGTCTCAACTTCTATCTCCTGATCTTGCGGGTCGCCTAAGGTTGCGAGACTGAAATAAGGATCGTTCTCTCTTTCCTCTTTGAATTTGAGAGAATCTCGTTCAGCTTTTTCATAAAGTGCCAGCTTATTCAGAACTTCATTATTGAAATTAGCATCTGGCAGTTCCAAATTCAGGCCTGCGTTGTCAACGGATATAACTTCATCAGGTGATCCCTGACCTCCGCCAAGCGACCAAAAAATCATCGTAAGAAATGGTAGCACCAACATGGGAAGCACCATTGCAAACTTTCTCTTCTGCAAAAACTTTTGTGAATGCGATTTCATTGGCATTTTTGTTTTAGTGTGATTGATATTTGTGAATTAACATATTGACGCTGTCCATCAAGCCTGGCGCCTTGTGGATTAAGCTGTCAAGAACTCCATAGCCTTTCTGAGAAAAGCTCTTGTGAATACTTTCGGGAAGCGTGATTCTTTCAACAGAAAAGGAATCGTCTTTTTCTCCCGCTTGTAGTGATCGAATGACTTGCACAATACAGATGGAAGCAAACAGCAACCCGAACAACACAAGGGTAAGTCGCTTTTGCGAAATAGAAAGCCCGTTTACTTTTTGGTTTAGATAGTCAGCAAGTTTTCGTTTAGCTGAATCTATTCTCTCATATATTTTCATCGTTTCTCTGTTTTAATGTCTTTGTTTTCCAGTGTGCCCCAATTCTCGATCAGGAACCCGTGTGGATTATTGTCGGAGCGTAAAACGTTTCTTAAATAGCCTTCTGTAATAAGGCTTCGTGTCACAATTGAAGTGGTGCGGATCAACTTTTGTTTTGAATAGCATTTAAAGTAAAATGGATATTGACTGATGTCAATATGAATGCTATCGTTCAAAATCTCCTGACTGATATTTCCTGAAATGATATTGGAGTAGTACCGGCTCTCCTTCAGATTATCGTATTGTCTTTTGGCGGAAGCATCTGCGAGGTATAAAGCTTTCGTGATATTGGCTTCGATTACTCTATCGTCTGGGTGAAGTGTGAAGAAATAGTAATGGAACATTTTCACATGATCACGTGCTTCTACGGGAATGTTATCCTTGCGTTCTTCCGACCATGCCTCCAGTGCCTTTCCGTTTGCCAGAATATAAATGCGTTCCTGAACGTGCGTCACCATTTGGAAGCTCTTGTACATAGTGTAGCTGCAAATGATGGTGCAAGCTCCAATGATCACGAAAGTGAAGAGCTTAATGTGTTTGAAAGCGGAATCGATATTTTTCAACTGCTGAAACATAGCTCTGCTCATTTACCTGAAAGTTTATTTTCCATGTAACCACCTGACGTTTTTTCAGGGGCTCCGCCAGAAGACTTGTACCCAGACTCATTCATAGAAGATGATTGGCCAGATGAACTAAGAACAGAGCCTGCACCACTTGCAACTGTGCTTACTGCCGCTCTCGATCCTCCAGTGAAAACATTTGTGGCTTTGTATAGCAGCACATTTCCACCACCTGCATGAACTATATAATTGGCCACACTGGGTACGGTGAAGTAACCCACAATACCCATGACCAGAAAGATGAGATAGGCGGTGTCCGTAGCACTGAAAAATGTATCGCCATATTTAACTACCTGCTGAATATCAATTTTCAGCATGTTCTCTTGCACTTTAGAAATGATCGCCCCGAAAATATTTGCAACAGGCAACCAAAGAAAGACATTGATGTATCGGGCTATCCAAACTGTGAGCGTATGTTGAAGTCCGTCAAAAACAGAAATTCCAAAAATCAACGGACCAAGTATAGCCAGCACAATAAGGTAGAATGTCCTGATTGTATTGAGGCAAAGAGCTGCGGCTTGATAAAGAATCTGAAGTATTTCCGACATCCATTGCTTCACGGTGTTGCGAAAATTGTAAGAAGCCTTAGCCATCGCGAACTTGATGTCATTGCCAAGTCCGTCCAACGTTCCTTCTGATGTTCCATCCGGATGCGTGTACCGATACCATTTGTCACGATCCCCGCTGCCATCTGCCCCAACATACATTTGCCATGCGGGTGTTTTCTTAATGGCTTCTTCTTTCAGCTTTAGCAGATAGGCAATGGCATTGTTTGATCCAGTAACCATTGCTGCGGTGCCCGTTACCGTTGGTTGTAAAATGCCATTGATCAAGGCCAGCACATAAGGGAACATCATAATGCAGAGGCCAAGTGCAAAAGGGCGAAGCAGCGGATAGAAATCTATCGGCTCTGCATTGGCCAGGTGTCTCCACACCCTTGAAGAAATATACCACAGCGCTGCAAATGCGGCCAGTCCTCGGCTAACCCCGATCAGTTTACTGCTCAAAGGCAGCATCTCGCTGTATAGCTGGTCCAATACACTTTGCAGGCTGTGGATCTCTCCCGCGAAACTCTGAGCACATAAAACGCCAGGCAAAAAAGTCGCGGAAAGAAATATTGTTAGTGTCTTAAAATATCTTGTTTTCATGTCGATTGTTTTTTTAATCAAGTCCGTACAGATGGTTGATGGCACGCATATCATTGGCAGCGCGTGCTCGTTGAATGGCAAGTAGTTGAGTGCTGTTATTGAAACTTCGAAGGAAAACCAGCTTACCTTCCATGTCATAGAAAATCCGGTCTATCGCTTGCAGTCTCTCTGCGTCACTCATTCTAAGTTTAGTGGCTGTGATGATCATAACCAGATCATCGATGTTTCTTAAACTGGCTTGAAACAGAAAACTGTAAACGTTAGCGAGGTATTCGATTTCCTGCGGTGTGAAATGCGGATCGTCCTTAAACCTGTTGTAAGCATTCTTGTACTCAGCCAGCAATAACTTCTGGTAGTCTATTATATAAGGAATGCGTTTGTAGTTGCGGATCGTGGGATTAACCGCCATCAATCCATCCAGAAACATTTGATGCAAGGTGTAATTGCCCTGGGCGATATTTTTTATGGTAGTGTATCCTTTATCGAGAATCTTGTATCCGGTGTACATATTGTCGAGTATCTTCTCCAACTCCTGAAGTTTCTCCCAATTCAAAAGGAGTTGTTGTGCCTCGGTTGACTGACCTGAAACTCTAAAGACAGACAGCGTTAAAAGGATTGCGATTAGTGTTCTCATGGCTTTTGGTTTAGAAGATTGTATGATTGAGTAATGAAGCTTCTCTCTCTTCCTTGCCCCGTTCCGATGAAAGGAACTGGGTATCATTTCCAAAAGCCTGAACAAAATCACGCTGGTCGCGCATGTCATCATATATCTTGTCTATCCTCATCATTCTTTCATCGTCCGTCATTTCTGTTTTGTCCGGGTTGATGATCGTGAGAAGCTCAGAGATATTGGCATCACATAAGAACAGCATGTTAGTATGGACTTTGGCGATGTACCGGATTTCTTCGGCAGTGAAATTTTCGTTTGTCTTACAGAAATTGTAAACCCGCTTTATGTCGCGAATGATGCAAATCTGAAAGGCAATGATGTCCGCTACCTTTACCGAATTAGCAATGGCAGGATTTACATTTTTGAGCGAACCAAAGAAGTCTCGGTGCAAATTGAAGTTGTCGTTCTTGATATTCTCAATGGTGTTAAGTCCTTTGTGGGCGATGTCATATCCTTTTTTAAGATACCCCAGATATATTTTTAATGCGGCAATCTGTTGAATGAGGTATTGCTTCTGGGTTTTCTTCTGACGAAACCATTCATTGAATGTTTGTGCGCTGCATGGAATTGAGCCGAGCGCAACGATTAAGGTTATAGCTGTGATAATCTTTTTCATAGTCTTATTCTGTTGGAAGTCCATAAAGTTTTCTGACTGATGCAACCTCGTGCTCATCCTTCGCCCGGTTAAGGCTTAGTTGAATATTCTGATTGTTGAATTGCTGGAGATCCTGATAGTTCTGATCGATGCCATCACCTGCCTTGTTGATGATCTCCAACCGCTTGGCATCCGACATTTGTGTTTTGTAAGAGTTGATTATCATCAGGATTTGCTCAAGGTTATAAAGACTGTCATTGATAATTCCAGTGTACACGAGATACATGTAATCAATCTCCGACCTTGTAAAATGCTTGTCCTGATTCACCATCTCCCAGGTGAACTTGTACTGCTGTACCAATTGCTTCTGCCTTTGGATAATCTGAGCTACACGGTGATAGGTAGCCAGTGTCTGGCGTACCTGCCATAGTTCATCGTAGTATTTCTTGTACAACTGCCGTTGCTTTTCTGTCCATTGTGCTATCTCAGAAAGTTTGAGTTGCGATAATTTATTCTCCAACACTTTTTGTGCATTCTGAAGCCAGATAGTTTTGTTCTGTAGCCGTTGAATCATCAGGTCAACTGCCTTGATCACTTTGATAACAGCTTGCCTGATTATTTCAAGAACCGCTATTGCCTTTGCCTCCTGTACAGGGGTTGACACTAGTGTCACTGTACCTAAGAGCGTTATAAAAAATAGTCTTCTGAATCGTTTCATTTCTTCTTGTTTTAAGCTTTACCCGTTCGTATGTCATTAGCGAGTTCGGCTATCCCTTTGCGGATGTCACCTCCCCATTTTTTAGCATAAGCCTGCACCTTCATTTTTTCTGTCTCTTCTGTAGTGTAGGCCAGATATTCTTCCAGCGAAACCTCGGTGGCGTAAACCCTTGAAAGCATTCCACCCAGACTGATAAACACTTCTTTGTATTTGCGTCTTGGGTCATTGGCTTTGTTGATGGATAGCACGAGGGCTTTTTCTTTTTCGGTTAGTCCAAGCAATTCCTGGATTTGATCGAACTTGTTTTGATATTTACTTTGGTCGAGCAATATTTTGCAATCAGAATTGTTAATAATCGCCTGCTTCACCACGGGTGAGCTGATGATGTCTTCCACTTCTTGTGTGACTACAATCGCTTCCCCATAAAATTTCCTAACTGTTTTGAACAGGTATTTTATGTATTCCGCCATTCCTTCTTTGGCTATAGCCTTCCAGGCTTCCTCAATCAGGATCATCTTTCGGATACCTTTCAGCTTTCTCATCTTGGAAATGAAGACTTCCATAATGATGATTGTGACTACCGGAAATAAGATTGGGTGATCTTTGATGTTGTCCAGTTCAAAGACGATGAAACGCTCTTTCAAAAGATCCAGATTCTCTGTGGCGTTCAGGAGGTAATCGAACTCTCCGCCTTTGTAATATGGACGGAGTACATAAAGAAAATTCTCTACATCGAAGTCTTTCTCTTTTACCTTATCCTCTTTAAGGGTAACTACAAAAACATCTCTTAGAAATTCATAAAAGGTATTAAAACATGGAAACAGTTTCTTATTTCCATCCAGCTGTTTGTAATACAACTGCAATGAAATTGAGAGTGCTACATATTCGGAGCGGTTAAATGTTTCATCATCCTTCTTCCAAAGTGCGAGCAAAAGTGTTTTGATACTTTCTTTCTTCTCTGTATCAAGCGTATCACCTTCAGCGATGTAAAATGGATTAAACTTGATTGGGTTGGTCTCATCGTACGTGAAGTAATAACCTCCTACGAGATCGCAAAGACCTTTGTAAGAATGACCAACATCAACCAAAACAATATGAGTACCCTGCTCATAGTATGAGCGAACCATGTGGTTGGTAAAGAATGATTTGCCACTTCCCGATGGGCCAAGAATAAACTTGTTTCGGTTAGTACAAATTCCTTTTTTGACAGGCTCGTCTGAAATATCAACGTGAATGGGTCTTCCTGTAAGCCGGTCGCCCATGCGAATACCTACCGGGCTTATCGAGGATTGGTAGTTGGTTTCAAGATTGAGAAAACAAGTCGCTTGTTCCGCAAACGTGTCGAATGTGTCGTTCATGGGAAAGTCTGCTTCATTTCCTGGAAGACCGGCCCAAAATATTTGAGGTGCTCCATCTGTCTCCTGTCTCGCTACCGAATCCATTTGCGCCAATGCGGAAGAAACCTGAGTTTTGAGTTCTTTCAACTCTTGTTTGTTGTCCGTCCAAAGCATGATGTTGAAATGAGCCTTCACTGGAAGTCGCTGTGACGAGATTGCTTCGTTCAGGAAATCATTGGTGGCGTCTCTGCTGATTGAATTCTCCCTTGAGTACGCTGAAAGAGATTGCAGTCTCAGCCTTTTGCTTTCCAGTTGCTTGATTGTCTTGTGCGTGTCTTCAACAAAAATGTATTGATTGAAAATGTGATTGCACGATAGCAGTTGCCCCAAGGGTGATGCAAAGCCAACACTGAATTTTGTTTTGTCGGTTGAGTATCTGTCGTAATTGATTCTCGAACCGCACAACGATGGAAGGTCTTCCACATCAGCAAGTGAAAACAACTGACAATGCTGATCACCAATTCTCAATTCTTCCTTGAAGTGGATGTCGCGGATTACTGGCTTGTCTGAATCTGACAATAAAAAACAATAGCGTTCTAAAAGTCCGGCTGTGTTCTTAGTTCCAACCAGGTCATCATTTTTTAGTCTGACTAAACTGACAAATCCGCTATCCTGAAGTATTCTTTCAAACTGACCTGCACTGTCAAGGAATTCCTGCATCCGCTGGACATTTAAAGTTTCCTCCGGCACAAGTGTTCTACGGATCAGATTTGAAAAAACAGAACTGGATGGTTTTCGATTGGCAGGTTTGCGTGTCAGAAAAATGTAACACGTGTGATCAAGGTAAGGGCGCTCGTTAAAGAACCGTTCGCTGGACCGTGAAAGGAACGAAAGTTCTTTATCATCCTTTCCTTCAAAGTCTGCCTGTTGTTTTTTAGAAAAGAACCAATCCTGTTTGTGGAAAATTGAAAATGCTGGAAGTACTTTGATGGCCTTCACCAACACTTGATGAAACGCTTCGTACTCCTGATCGGAGAGCGTAAATATTTCAGGTAGTGTTGCTTTGTACGCCAGTGTTACATCACCTTGCTTTGAGAGAATGCAGTCGCTCTCTACTTTATAAATAGGGAATACTTTACAAAGATCAATTGGTTGTGCCATCATTCTTGGTTAGCGAGTTCAAGAAATATTCTACGCGTTCTTCCTTTGATGGAATCGGGTATGCCTTTCATGGCTAGTTTTTTCAACAGCCCGTACTGGCCATACTTGTCGCTCATTCTGTATACCGTCATGAATAGAGTCACTCCAAGTCCTCCAACAAGGAACAGGCATACAAACATGTTTACACCTGTGATATATAGAATGGCAAAAAGCACCAACAGCGTGATTAATCCGGCTGCGAGATAAGCGATGTATTGCGCCTTCAAACCTTTGAACTCGATGGGCTTGTTAATGCCTTTGTTGATTTTATAAACGCTGCTCATAGTTTGTGTAAGTCAGATTCTCCTACCTCTTTTGCGTGGTCGGTGGGTTTCGCGTGATCTCACCTCCTTGTCTTCACTTGAGCTGTGCTGACGAAATGCTTCGTGAAAATCATCATCGCCACGGTTCAGCATTTCATCCCACATATTTTCAAGGCGACTGGTACCTTTATCGAAGGCGTCTTCTTTGGATAAATCTTTTGTGTTTTTGGGCGTGCTCATTCTCAAATTGTTTATAGTCCGAAGAATGATCTGAGCACTGTTGCCACAATCACAAGGAAAACACAACTGCCAAACCATGCGGCTGCAACCTTGCCCGTGTCGGGATCACCACTGTTCCATTTTTGATAAACTTTTACTGCACCTACTAATCCGAGAATTGCTCCGATGGCATACATAAGGCTTGTTCCTGTAGTGAAATAACTGCGCACGCGCATGGTGGCTTCGTTGATCCCAGCATTACCGTCCTGGGCATTGGCAGGTAACATCAGCGTCATGGCATAAACCAAGAGCGCAAGTCCGAGGGCCTTGCCCTTCCTGACTGTAAACTGAATTGTTTTTTTCATAGCATTTGATTTTGATTGATTGTTATTGAATAGTGTTTAGTTGATTGTCACTTAAGACCACCATGAATTGATCTCATTTAGTTCAGGATGGAATGCTGACTTCTTCTTGAGAGAATTATAGATCTGGAGATTGATTGAATTTTTGTGCGGTGTATTAACCAGTTGGGGATAAACAGACAACAGAGATTTGAATACCAGAATGATCTCGCCTTCATCGCTGGAAGAAAATTCCGTGATCAGCGTTTCAATTTCCCCTGTCAACGTTTCAGCAATGCGTTCATCTGGATTGAATTGCTCAATGGGCTCTTCAGCTTCTTTGTTTTGCTGAAGAGTAAGCTCATTGGACTCTACAACGTTTTCATGTGGAACATTTACTTCTGTTTCGTATTTGACTCCACCCATGAGATTATTGGAGTCATCTGAAACATTTTGATCCTCATGAGAATCATGCGCAATAGATTTTGATACAGATTGCTTGAAAATGGATTTGATCTCATTGCTGTAGAGTAACAACGTGGTGATTACATAGTATCCTCCCACGATCACACTGATCGCAAAAAGGAAATCCTGCCAGGAAATTGAATTGAACATAGCCTTCGTGTTTGTTTGCGAAGGCGAAAGTGTGGACTAGCTAAAAATGGTTTTCACAAGTTCGATCGAAGATGGGGACGATTTATTAACAATTCTTCGGCATAACATTCTGAACAGTCTGGGAATAGCTCTCCCTTTAATGGTCAGATCGAGGTATCTTATTCAGGGCACTCCCCTATTTTTAACTATATTCGGGTAAAGTATCGATACTTTATCAGCGATTTATTTTTTGTTTTTAATTTACCAAGATATCCATTCCTGAAAAGATGGCTAGTATAATTAAGACATGTTATAACTAATATGAAAATTGAAAATGTTGAAGTTAAACCGATGGGTTTGTCCTATGAACCCGAATTTCACATTACCATAGAATACTCTTATCGTGGCATAAGCTCTTTGCCCTTGAGATTTAATGGATACTTGTTTTTGGATCGACATAGGATTGCCTTCTTGACAGAGTATGAATTCAAGAACGGACGTAGTGACAATTTGACTTCTATGAATTCAAGTCGGAATACAGAAAGAAGAGACAAAAGAATATTTGTCGCACCCATTACAAGAAATGTGCTCAATAAACTTGAAGAAAAACGAAGCAAGGATCCAAAAGGCGAACTTAAGTTTGATCTTCATATTCAATTTCTCTTCATGGAACCTATGTTTGAAGGTGTCAAAAGGACCGTACCACAAAATGATGTAGTACTGGCAAGCCTGATCGACAATTCAATTTTCAAAACCGTAACACACGACTTTGATCACGAATTGATTATTTCGAGCGGTGATTGGCTTTATGATTTTAGTAAGGTCTTTCAAAGAAGTAGATACCAAGTTTTTGAAATTCCGTTACCTGAATCTCTCACCGACACGAATGGCCTTTCGCAACGATTAAATGCAGCTATCGTTTCCCTAAAAGACATGGAGAAGGCCAAACTGTCTGGCGATTGGGAATCGGTGTTAAAAGAGAGTAGACCTGTTTGGGAATTGGTGAAGAATAAGGAAGAAATTGCTCAATTGATGAGACAGGATGAGCTTAACGATGAAACCATTAAAGCGTTCAATATGATGGTTGAATCTTTGTTTAACTTCTCTTCAAAATTTATACATCGAGAATCAAAGAGCAAAGAACTTATGATGGTAAACAAAGCAAGAAAGGAAGATGCTGAACTTGTTTATGTACTGGCCGTATCGCTCATCAATGTTATATCAAAGAAATTAACGCGCCATCAATGATTTTCTCGATGACACTACAAAACTATCAATTTGGTAGGTATACTGATGCATTATTGGTGTACCTGTGTCAGGGAGTAATCTGGCTATTTAAGATGAAGGGCTGGTGAAGAATCCTTCAAGCACCACGTCAAACACAAGATGACTCAGAACTGCAATGAGGTGAAAAATAGAAAAGACTACTTAAAAATCTTTGGTGATTCTCACACTTGCCAATATTCGACTATTTTCCTGATGGTGGAAGTTAAATTTTCTAGGGTAACCGGCTTTACAAAAAAACTCTGGACTGATTTTGAATAGGCCTCAATCACGTGTTGCCTGGTTAGCTGTGGTTGTAAAAAAGAGATACGGAATGCATTTCATCCTTAAGTCCTCATTGAGGTGAATTCTGTCCTTGAGTTCTATTCCATTTAATCTAGGCATATTAATATCTGAAAGAATAAGAAAAGGTTTAGTTGGTTCATTTATCAAATAGGCTAGCGCACTTTCTCCATCTTCAAAGTAAATAATTTCATTTTCATAATTAAGTACCTTAAATACTTCCTTAAAAAAAAGCCTATCGTCCTCATCGTCTTCAATTACTTAAATCGGCCAGCTTTATTTACCAGTAAGCTTACAATACCTATTGCCTTCGGGATTCCTTATGCAGAGCACTAAAGAACTCCTCTACTGTGAGTTTATGGATAGCTAGAAGCCTGACAAGGCTTTTCATGGTAACATTGGTCCGGCCTTTTTCAATGCGCCAGTACTGCACGCGGGGAATGTCATGATCAAAAGCAAAGTCCTCATGGCTGGTATAGCCTTTCTGCTTGCGCAACTCGGTGAGTTTCAAGCCTACACGTTTTAAAAGATTTGACAAAACCTCCTCTTCTTTCACGGAAGCTAAATTCGAGGCTTATTCACATAAATGTTACCTCATATAAGATGTACCATTGTGTGGGTCAAAACAAAGAACGAGAATCAAAGTATTTGATATCCTTCTGAGTGTACCGATAGAGTTTCTTCTCAATCTGTTTTACCTTCTGCAAAATTTTGACTCCACTTAGGTCAGCGTGATGCAAACCAATGGCCAGCTTTCGCTTGTTATTGTTAAGGAGGTCAATAAGATGATCGTCAGAGTCAGAAAATGAGAAGCCATAGATGACTGTCATGTTCGTTGATGCCCTAAACGAGTTCTGACAAAATGAAAGATACTTGTTTCGTAAAATCGTGGCTTGCTTCTGCGCTGACTTTCCTTCGGATACAAAGACCGGAAGGTTGCCCAGGTGAATCCTCAATCGGACCAAATCCAAAAGCTCGTCTGTTTTACTTCCACGCCTGACTTTAACAGTGCTTCCATTTTCATTATATAAAAAAAGCGCACCGTGGAGGTAATAAATATTCCTGAACCCGTTTAGAATCTGATCTGTGAAACTCAGGTGATCTCCGTCCGCCCTGAAAAAGTCCTGGAACTGTTTTACAGTTTTGTCACGCCTGTAGCGATCCATTGTAGTAAGGATTATGTGATACAGGAAAATATCGTAGTTGGTGGTGTAGATGTTTCCAAACCAGTCAAGACTTTGGGACAAACTGAAAATTGTTTTCGGGTCGATCAATGAGTAGTTAGGATGCAGATCTTTGATTGATTCGATCAGGCCGCTCTTTAGCTGTTGGAGTGCCTTTACAATTTCATTGCTTCCGAGATTGAATACGGTATTGACTTCGAGTGCATCAGCCAGTTTGTTTTGAATGCCTTCAAAGTTGGTGGAATTGAACTTCCTGAAGATGGTTTGCTCATCCGGGTTTAGGTAACTCAGAAATCGTTCAAAGAGAGAACGGTAATTCAAGGCGGGGTTGATATTAATAGAGAATCCATTCCCCAGAAAAATATCAGCATCCTTAAAGCTTTCCTGAATTTCACTCCAGTGATAAATCTTTGTGTCGGCAACGGTTCTCATCACATTAAATCATCGAGCCTCTTTTCGAGCTTCTCCTTTAGTTGATCAATAAAGTTGGTTCGTCCTGTCTTCCGAATTCCGATTTCTGAAAAGTGCCTGTAGAAATTGCCAAGGCTTACGCTGAAAAGATTTTCAAAAAGATTGGCAATCTGCTTTATATCAGCTTTACCATTATTAAACGCCTCGACTCCGTGAAGGGCATAGATCAACTCCACGAGGTAAGCTTTTTTTGTAGTCCATGTTAATGGTGAGTTTCCATTGAGATCAGAACTCAAATTCTTGAGTAAGCCTTCTACATGCTCCTTAATTAATTGATTGGCAAGAATCATAGCAAGAATTCCATCGTAACCTGTGGAAAAGCGTGTGTCAGTATCAGGACTCAGGAACGCACCCGGCCTGCTTACAAAATACAGTTCATCCAAATCCGTTGAGCCGGAAAGGCAATAGGCATAAAACTCTTTGTGAACTGTCAGGTATTCCGTCAAGCGATTCAACTCATTATAATAGTATGCCTTTACAATCGCCTGCTCACCCGATGGCTCATTGACTTTCAATGCAAAAAGATTCTCATAATAATAAAAGTGACTGATAATAATCGGCTTTGTTTCTTTGAAAAATCCGATCTGCTCGGCCTTGCTTTGAAAATTGTATTGGTATACGAAAGCCTTCAATTCATCAATGCACGATTTAACTATCGCTTGCGATTTGACTGCCCTTGGGATAATCTCTTTGTTGTCCTGGGCAATTGCTTCCAGTTTTAACTTCATGCTTTCCTGAAGCTGGTCACAGAATGTTTTAATGTCTATCGTTTTCATATTCTGGCTAATTCAATTTTGCTTCAATGATGTCTTGTATGTCTTGCTTGATCCTGAAATAATTCTGCTGGATTTCGTAATGGCTAACTTTCCGAATAGCAGGGATCGGTTTATAGTTATCCTCCTCTCGCTTGATGGCTGCATGGTCATTCATGATTTCAGCGTGAAAGACTTTGAGGTCAATCTTTTGATCGGGATCGTCTGAAACCGTCCCCACAAACTCACCGGAAGAAAGAGATGCAATCTTTGATGGAGGTATCGCTGAATCCAGTTGGGTTGATCGGCTTACTGACGTGTCGGACATATTAATTGAGATACTCTCACGTTCCTGAACAATCTTACCAAACCGCTCGGATAAAAGCTTCGCAGTTTCTCCCACAACTTGGCCACTGATTACATTGCCTACAATATTCATAATGACCTCGGCTTGGTCGCGACCATAGTCCTTCTTTAGCTGACTGTAATCCTGAACGGCCAATGTAGTGGCCACTTTGTTTGCTCTTGCTGTTGCAATCAAACTGTCAATGCCGTTGAAATAGATAGTAGGAAATTCATCAAAGACCAGACTGCATTTCTGTTGGTGCTTTTTATTCACGAGCTTAATCACGCGTGAGATATAGAGCGATAAAACCGCACCATAGATTTGTTGTTTCTGCGGATTGTTCCCTACACAAACAATCTTAGGCTCCTTCGGATTGTTGATGTCCAGTTTGAAGTCATTACCTGATAGTACATAATACAACTGTGGTGAAGACAATCTTGCCATACCGATCTTCGCGCTGGCAATCTGTCCTTCCAGTTGTTCCATCGCCTCGTTACGGTAGGCAGATTCAAAGGGATTGATCAACACTTCTATTTCTGGTTCAGATCTTAGCAACTTGAAAAGGTGTGGATAGTCGAGTTGCATCAATTCGATCACGTGAGGTAGGGTACAGAATTTTCCGTTTTCGTATTTTCTGAGAAACCAAATGATCGCGGTAACGAAGTTGATGGGTGACTCGACAAAGAAGTCTCCTTGTTTCTTAATCCAATCTCTGTTCAGTCCGAGCATGATTGTTCTGGAAGACTCTGTTGCATCAGTAATGTCTTCCATTGTGGCCGGGTCGAGTGGGTTGCACCGATGCGAACGCGATAGGTCCTCAAAATTGATGACAAAGAATTTAGGAAGTATCGGATAGAGTCTCGCGTTCCTAACCAGTGTGTTGTAAGCAATCCTGGAAAGATCATCGTACTTGAAATCATAGATGAACATGGTAAAGCCTTTGCGAATATGCTGCGTGATGATGTGCCGGATCACAAAGTAAGATTTACCAGCACCCGGTGTTCCGATGATGAGCGATGAACGGAATGGATTTATAATGTTGATCCAGCTTGTGCGTCTCTGGCCTTTAAGGGTATAAGCTGCCGGAAGGTTGATCGAGTATTCGTTTTCCAATAACCGTTCTTCTTGCGGAAACGATTCATTGAACTTGTTAAAGATGTCCTTACTCAAACTAAATTTTAACAATCGGGAAAGCAAGGTGCCTCCGGTGAGAATCAGAATGTAACCAAGAGAACTTGTGGTTATATAGAATCCAGTCTTAAAGGATTCATTCAAACCAGTCAGGAATATCCAATGGCTAGATAAGAAAATGACTACTCCAACAATCGCGAATGATACTGCCTGGACAATGCTGATGCGTTCGTCTTTTCTTCCTCTGGCACCGATCAGCGAGATAATTAAAAGCCCTAACGTAAAAAGCTTAGACTTGTAAATGGCTAAGAAAATTCCCGTGTTGGAAATTGACTTGGTGATTTCATCTACAATTTGAAGGGTAAATCCCCAAATTGTTAGCTGCTTGTGGCAGAAATAATAAAAGTGAAACAGCAAGACGACAATACTCAGCAACCTGATAAAGTCAATGATCTTTTGCAATGCCTGTTCGTTTTCTCCTGTATGTGACATATCCTTCCTTGTTAAATTGAACGCCCTCTTCTTTTCTTTCTCCTGCGTCTTTTCATGGCAGAATCCGGTGAACTGAAATCATGTTGCTTTGCTTCGGTCAGGTCTTTGATGAAGTCTTCAATTCCGGTTTCCGGTTTTTCTGAATCCTGTGCTGATACAAAGGCAGGTTGAATCTTGGTAGATGCCTCTGAAGAAATGTTGGTCAGCCGGTCCATGATTGCTTTCGCTCCGTACACTTTACCCAAGTCGCTACCGTTGAAAACTACTTTTGTTTTGTTGTCAACGAACGTGATTCCATATATCCGGCCTTCCTCATTTTGACGGAAGAGGACAAACACTCCTTCTTTCGCAAGTGATTGAACAAAGGCAGACTTTGTGATTGATATCTTACCCCGGAACGATCCTTCAATACACTGGATCAATCTTTCCTTATGTGGTCGCCTTAATACCTCACTGGCCTTGAATTGCTTTTCAATGAACTTCAAAGTTGGCTTGCCATAAATGGTACTCGACTTGATTCCGATTCCAACTTTTTTCCCCTTGTCATCAATCAACCGATAGAGCAAGCCTTTCTGAAGATTCATTTGTGAGCCTTCTTTTCCAAGGTCGGCCACCACGTTGAATTGTTTAAGGACTGCGTTCAATTCTGGGATAGATGTGTACTTGTAATTCCTCGTCACAAAGCGCACTGTATTGGAAATGGTTCTCTTGGTTTCAAGCTTGCCATAGACTGCGCGTTTAACATCTACAGAGTTTATCACTTCACTTTCTGTCTTTTTCCTTCCCGCAGCTTTCACTAATCTGAAATCTCTTTCAATTTCCTTCCTTGCCTTTTCAGATTGATTCCTTCCGATGTTGTAGAGAATAATTCGTTTGCCGTCACGCTGAATGTTGGTGGTGACAATATGAATATGCGGATGTGCTGCATCGAAATGTTGATAGACCAGGTAGGGCTGATTCCCGAAACCGATCTTTTCCATGTATTGAGTCGCGATTGCATTGAGTGTATCCTTGTTTAATTTTTCCGATGGGTCGAAGTTGAGGGAGATATGTACCGCCTTCGTTGTAGTTCTATGATTGCGAGTGATGAAAGACTGGAACGTTTTAAGCTTATCATAAAATGAAAGCTTGTTCACATTGCAGTTGAAAAGATTCTCATGAATGCAGGCTGCAACACCTTCCTTCACTTTGTTTTCATTGTAGTTAAGAAGCCCCAATATGTTTTGTCCGCTGTTCACTTTTGCAACCATTTCTTTGTGATCTCTGAAGTAACATCCATAACCCGGTCAAGCTTGTGGCCGACCTTCTTGTATTCTTCTACGACCTTAAGCGCCTGAAGCATTTTCTGGTTGGTGGTGTCCGCGCTGTTAAAATGCCGCGTGATCTGATTAATGTTGATGCCGATGGCATTAAGCTCCTTTCGAATCAAAGCCAACTCTGCTACTGTAGAATCCATCGAGGCGTCTTTGTGATACCAGATGATTTCTTCACGATAGAGAATACGCCTCGCAACTTCACCGATGTACTGGCAATTCGAATTCTTCCTGATCTCCTCCAGCCTGTTGTAGAATCGTTCCGACACCCGAACGCTGAATATCTTAGCCAGCCGTTCTTTCTGTTTTTGCCTACGTCCCATAACAGAAATCTTTAGTTGAAAGGCAGCCGAGTTCCGAGGCTGACCCCTCCTGACTACTGCAAGGAGGGAGGAGGGAGATTACGTTTGTGTAAACAAACGTACATCTTGCTAAAACCGAAAGACCGGTTTTTACCCTGATCAGACTCTGAATTTGAAGAGTATTAAAAATGACCTGACACATACTTCAAGGGTTTGAAGTTTTACCGACCTGATGAGGATTTCGCTTATGCTCCTCGATCATTTTCTGGATGTCGTCATAGTCATAGAAAATGACACCACCAATCTTCGTAAAGGGTAAGGTTCCGTTGACCCGGAGATTTTGCAACGTACCCGGTGACACAAGTAGCAGTCTTCTGACTTCGTTAGACTTCAACCATTTCCGTGCAGGAGTGGTCTGTCTTTGCGACAGTAGTTTTTGGATTTCAGCTAATAGATCCTGCTTAAAATTTTGCAGGTCTTCGAGAGTAATTATTGTTGCGGCCATATCTGTAATGATTATGGCACAAAGGAAAATTCAGGAGGCTTTTGAAAACAGTTACAAGGGTTACAGGACCCTGGGTAAGTAGTTGATGGTCAGAAGAAAATACTTTACTTTGTAAGTAATGTGAGTCACGAATTCAATAAGGAATAGAACAAATCGAGGAACGAATCAGAGTTGCTGAGGATTTGAATTCAGTTAATTCCGACTCATGAAATACAATTGGGTTTCCCTCCACCCTTGTAGTCACTTTTCATAAATGAGGTTATTTGAAAGTTTCCTTCGCTTTTAACGACCACTCTTCTTTTACCTTTTCGAAATCCTTTAGGAACTTTTCATTTTGAAAAAGCTTGTTAACAAATTGTCTCGCGAAAATCCGCGCTGATTCAGAGTCACTGGGGTAATGAACACCAATGATCTCCCTGGAATGTGCCATGTCGTAAGCGTCTTTGATAAAAAAGTCTGTGAATTCAGGTGCAAGTTCCTGATAGATGAATGCATTAATGTAAGAATTGGAAGCATGACCACTTGGATACGCGGCCCAATCAGTCACCTCAAGATTTTTTACGGTGGGGTCAATGAAAACGGGGCGAATCCTTGCATACTTAAATTTCAAAGACCAGATAAAATAACTGGCATCCTGCCAAACTCTGGCCATAAAGTCGGCTGTTACGGGAAGATTGTCAGGATTAAACCATGTACCTATTGAGCGACCAACGTGAAATAGATTTCTTCTATACCGGGCGTAGGTAGAATCAGTAGGCTTTACTCGAAGGTTATAATAAACATTTGCCATGTACAAGCTGGTTCGTATGTCCTCCGCTGTTCGATACTTCTGCAAGGCTAGAAGATAATTGATCTCTGCACGTGTCTGTTCCGAACTATTGGGCGGCATATCGGGAATCTTGAACTCTTCAACACTCACATTTTCGAGGTAGATCGGCTTAAGGCTCATTCTTCTTTCAATAGTCGCCTGATCCGTTTGAAATTTTTGTTTGTCAATCTCCTCGTTCGCAGACTTGGCCTTTGGGCTGAAAGTGGAGAGTTGTTTGTAGTGACCTCGCGCTGGAGTTAGTTCACGATCAACCTTATTCCTCTGCCCAAAAGTGAGGGTACTGAATAACAGAAGGAAAGCGGAGATAGAGAAGATTATGCTTTTCATAGAATGGGATTTATTTGTATGACGGAGATAGGCAAAAAAAGACGCAAATCATTTTCTGCGTCTATTGATAGGACTAACCGTCAATAACCTGAGTGATAAACAATCACCACTTTGATTATTAACTAAAACAAAAAAAGTATGGAAAATCAATTTGACCCAGGCAGTTGTTGCGATGGCGACAGTAGCTGCTGTGGTGGTGTCTCTGGATGCTGCTAACTTGTGAAGGCAGGACTAACTATCCTGCCTTTTTCAAAGTATATCTTCGGAGATAGTATGTGAACAGTTGCAGGGTACACGATTTTCGCAAACGATCACGTTGCCATACGAATCTGTTTTGATCAAGAATTGTTCATCCATTTTGTCCTTGAGCATTTGTCTTGCCCGTTGCACTCTCGACTTGGCCCCAGAATAAGAGATGTTAAGGCGAGTTGCCAGTTCGATTTGAGAGAGACTTTCCATTTCAGCAAGTTGCAATGCCTCCTTGTACTTTCCCGGCAATGTATCAAGCATTTCAGTAAGGCATGAGGATACACATTCATTGAGAACCTGGTTATCAGTTTCCCAGTCAAGTTCGATCATAGGAATTCCCTTTGACTTGGAGCGGAAATGGTCTGTTATGGCATTGCGGGTGATTTGGTATATCCAACCTGTTATCTTGTCGGAGTCTTTTAGTTGTCCGAGTTTGAAATGAACCTTCAAAAAGACATCCTGTACAATATCCTCGGCAACTTCATTGTCTTTTACTTTTCGATAGACAAAGTTTTTTAGTTCCTGCCGAGTATTAGTCCATGCGTTATTTGTCAGTGTTTTCATAGTTTTTTTACTATACTGCTTTTGCTGGGTATAATTTCTTTCTAAACCAGAACGCAAGATTTACCAATAAAATCAAAGCAGGCACTTCAATGAGTGGCCCAATAACACCCGCGAAAGCCTGACCAGAATTAATTCCAAAAACACCAACAGCTACAGCAATGGCCAATTCAAAATTGTTGCCTGTTGCCGTAAAAGATACTGAAGCATTCTCTTCATAATTCGCTCCCAGTTTTTTGGATAGAATAAAGCTGAGTACGAAGATGATAATGAAGTAGATTACTAACGGAATTGCAATGCGGATCACATCAAATGGAATATCCAGAATCATTCTCCCCTTGAAGCTGAACATGATCACAATGGTAAACAGTAAAGCGCTTAATGTAAGCGGACTGATTTTGGGAACTACATTCTGAATATACCATTCTTCCCCTTTTGCTTTCTTGAAAAAGTAACGAGTCAGGAAACCGGCCAGGAAAGGAACACCGAGATAAAGGAATACGCTCTTTGCTACATCGCTCATACTTACATCAACTACTGAACCTTTAATGCTGAAATAGGGGGGCAATATGGTGATGAATAACCACGCAAAGACGCTGTAGAATAACACTTGAAAGATGCTATTGAGTGCAACCAATCCAGCAGCATACTCTTTATCGCCTTTAGCTAGATCATTCCAAACCAATACCATTGCAATGCACCGTGCAATGCCGATGAGTATCAGACCAATCATGTATTCGGGCTTATCACGTAGAAAAATGATAGCAAGAAAAAACATCAGGATAGGGCCGATGACCCAATTCAAAAGCAATGAAAGGCTTATGACTTTTACATTCTTAAATACCTTTCCCAAATGTTCGTAGCGAACTTTTGCCAAAGGCGGAAACATCATAATAATAAGACCTGTCGCGATTAGTAAATTGGTAGTTCCAAACTGAAAGGGCTGCATCAATTCCTCCACGGGTAAAAAATTACCAATAGCAACGCCTAAAATCATGGCTAGAAAAATCCATAGTGTTAAGTAGCGGTCTAAAAATCCAAGTTGTTTTTGATTGCTCATAAATATTTTTCTGCTGGTTGGGTATTATGCTTTTACTAGTGAAAACGAATAGAAAATTTCCCTTCCAATTTGATGTACGCGTTCAGCATACTTAGCTGCCTCTTGTGGTGTTCCATCAAATTCTTTTGGATCATCATAGGTAAGAGCGATTCTTCCAGATGCTCCTAATACCAATGGACAATTTTCGTCTGCGTGTGAGCACGTCATAATGGCCGCAAAATCTTTGTTGTGGTTAAATGGATCATCATACTTTTTTGAGAAAACAATAACTGGTTCTGCCCCTTCTGCAAAACGAACGTCATAAACGGGGTTCTCACCTTCTTTGGTTTTGGTAATGCTGAATCCTGCATCCTGCATTGCCTTTACCGCTCGGGGATTAAAAGCTGTTGCTTCCGTTCCACCTGAGTAGCAGAAGACATTCTCAATGCCATAGTAATGTGCTGCGGCTTGTGCCCATAGCTGAGAAAGATGACTTCTTCTTGAATTGTGTGTACAGATAAAGTTTAGGTAAATGTTTTGATGTGCAGCTATTTTGGTTTGAACAAACAGCGTTAATTCCTTTAACGTTTCTTTCCGCTCCGTTGGAATCTCATCAAATTCTTTTGTTAGTTGTTCTACCATTGGGCTTAATGTAGAAAGCAAGGTTGTGTTTCCGTTTGAAGGCATAGGTTAGTTTTAAGTGGGTTATGAGTAAGGTCATTTCAATGATCAATATGCTTTTCTCAGGCTCTCAGCATAGTCATTAGGTAAGGGACTATCTTCAACGGCTTTTGCTGCTTTCTCTATGTCGTATTCAAAGCGTATGAATTCAACCTTTACAGAATCAGCGGATGAAAGAGAGAACATTTCATCAAGAGTTATGATCACATAACCACCTCGTGTGTCTCCATCTTTTGGCTTCCCAACCGAACCTATGTTTATCGCATGGCGATAGTGGCCATTCTCGTCCTTTAGGATTCGATGATAGGGTTTATGCGTGTGACCGAAAAACATCAGGTGCGCATCTGCTTGCTCCATTATACGTAATAAGCTTTTTTCATCACGATCGACAAACAAGTATTCATTAACCTTGCGTGGACTGCCATGAACCATTAACAAATTGAATTTCTCTTCGTTTAATTGGTATTCAAGTCGGATGTGAGAAGGGAGAGAACGTAAATAGTGACGTTCATCGGGGTTGACTATTTGATTTGTATAAGAAATGGAAACCGCTCCATTTGCCTTTTCGCTATCTGTTTTATACGCACAACCGCAATCATCGCTTGTTCTTCCAATTCCGAAATCATAGTTACCCGCTATGGTTGGAATGTTCCTCCCTCTAATCTCATTGATTACTTCATTCGGCCAAATGTTGTAGCCTACTAAATCACCCAGGCAATAGATTGCATCTGGCTTACGACTATCTATATCTTCCAGGCAAGCCTCTAAAGCCGGGAGGTTGGCGTGAATATCACTAAACAATGCGATTCTCATTTTCTTCTTCTGGTTTGGGTTTGTATGCTGCTTGTTTGATTTACTTCGGAATAAAATGTATGCACCGAGGCATAGTTGGTAACGTATTGGGTGGTAAACGAAATAAAGTCTTTTACACGTTGCGAATCGGGGTAAAGCATTTCAGCTTTCGTCAAATAGGAAAGCGATTTCACATACTCTGCTTTATTGAAATACACCACAGCCAAATTGAAGTAATGCAAGCCCGCCAGTTCTTTAAAATCGATACTATCGATTATAGCGTATGCAGGAAATGAAATTATGTTCGACTCAAGTTTCAAGTCGAGTTCTCTTTTCTGGTATTCATCCATTCGTTTCTGAACATTTACCTCTCCCTCTACAAGCCCCGAAAATGGATCAGTCGCTTCAATGAGAAATTCAGCTTTATGTGCATCAACTATTGTTAGGAATGAATGATATTGAGTTTCAAAAATTCGAACATCGAACCCCATTTTATCGAGAATGAAGGCATAGAGTGCTGTGCCAGTTAGGCAATTATATTTTCCTGAATAAAAGAGCTCGTTGAAAGAACCGTACATCACATACGAACGCAGGTATTTTGCATGAGTCTTTCTAAACACGAAACGGATAAAGTTATGATCAGACTTAAACCGCTTTCTTTTGCTGTTGAGTGCTGATGTAAATGTCTCAAGGTCAGTTCTTAAACTTATATACTTAATTGAGTCAAGCATGGGGTCATACGCCATCATTACCAAAAGGGGATCATTTGATGAATAACTCTTCAACAACACTTCTTTTTCCAATTGCGTTGCGAAGCATACATCATTTACATTTTGCGCATTCGCGACAACGCAGCAAAATAATAAGGTGATATGAACGACCTGTTTAATCATGCCTTGCGCTATTCAAGTTTTAATCGCAGCATCCTGGTGCGCAACAAGCTTCTGGTTTTTCCGCATAAACTGTAACGCTAAATATTCCCGACTTTCCATCATGGAAATTCTTGATGTCATCGGTTGACAAATAATCCTTCAAGATTTCATCGGGTAGATTGATTCGCTTTTCTTTTTGAACTTTGATATTGACAAATCCGGTCTCCTGAATGATGGAAAGATATTCCTCTTTTTGAATGGCCCCGGCCACACACCCTGCGTACATTTCAGCACTTTTTCTCAAACCTTCAGGTAATTCACCCATCAGCACAATATCGGACACGCTGAAGTGACCACCCTTTTTAAGAACTCGGAATGTTTCTGTGAATGCCTGTTTTTTATTGGGGACTAAATTCAAAACACAATTGCTGACAACAACATCAGCAACATTTCCTGCCAAGGGCATATTTTCTATATCGCCTTGTCTGAATTCTACATTTTTAAAGTTGAGCTTTTCAGCATTGGTTCTGGCCTTTTCAATCATCCTATCTGTAAAGTCGATTCCGATGACACGTCCGTTTTCTCCGGTGATAGACCGTGCCACAAATGCATCGTTACCCGCACCTGAGCCAAGATCAATAACGGTGTCGCCTTCTCTTATTAAAGCAAATTCAGTTGGCAGTCCGCATCCAAGTCCAAGATCTGCATCAGCTACATATCCTTTCAAGTTTGAATAGTCATCAGCCATTACAGTGTAGTCAACTGTAGAACAGCCCGTAGCACCGCAGCAACTTGATGCGTTGGTGTCTTTGCTTTGCTCGGCAATCTGGCCGTACTTTTCTTTTACAAGTTGTTTGAGTTGTTCGGATGTGTCAGTCGTATTCATATTGGTATTTTTAAATTATCGTAATATTGCGATTAGTGAGGTCAAAAAAATAGCTAGCAACAATTGGGTTCTTTATAGCTATCAAATAACTCTCCCACTGCTTTCTTTGCTTTGTTCCAAACCTTCTCATCGATACAGTAACACGTAGTAGGTCCATCGATGTCGCCTTTAATTAACCCTACTTTTTTTAATTCTTTAAGGTGTTGTGAAACGGTAGACTGAGATAACGGGAGTTCATCTACAATGTCTCCACACACACAGGATTTTGTCTTTACCAGAAACTGGATGATTGCTATCCTCGCAGGATGTCCAAGGGCTTTCGTTAACGAAGCCAGGTCATTTTGTGTTTTAGTAAATTCTTCAGTTTTTGTAAGCCCCATATTGTATATAATCGTAATATTACGATTAATGTTTATGTTTTCCTAATTTCCTAAAAAAAGTGCCTTACTGTGACTTCCTGGTATGCTTTTTTTTTTAAATAGATCCAATTCAAACTTCTTCTCCGTTTGGTTTAACCTTTAGAGAATATTCATTTTCCCCCGTTTCAAAGTTTTCTCTATATGTTGCTTCTATTAAGTCGCGAAACTCCGAAACTCTTTCTAATAGAGTAAAAGCAACGTGCGGGGGGACGTGATACCTATCCTTATATCTAACATCTGAATATGACTTTCTTAGGTGGGACAATAATTCTGATTCATCAGTAGTATTGCAGGGAAATATTTCAGCGACTTTAGGTTCAACGGTCATTGCGAGGGCTAGTAATCTTTTTATACTATGTGTCGAAGGTTTATACCCCATATGGGCACGGAGAAACGCTATGCAACCATGTTCTACTGCCTGATGGAGAAGAAAAACTCCAATGTCATGCCAGCCATTTCCTAAGGCATCTGAACCGCTGGACAAGAATCTTTCTGAAAGTTCAAACCAGCGAGTCCACTCGTTTTTTCGCTTTAGATCACCATCGCTATTGTTATCGGAATTCAGCGAATTCGTTTCTAAAATCACTGACTCTTCGTTGCTATACACAATTGATCCATCCTTAAAGAGTTTTGTAAAGAACGGATTATTTTGTGCCAGTGCTTTTTGGACTGCATAGTCGCTGTGAGTAATCACATTAATTGTCAGCGATTCAGTACGAACACGTTCCACATGTTGAAGTATTTCTGATTCTTTACGCTTGTCCTTTTCTTTCCGCACAATCAATAGGTCATAATGAAAGCTTTTACACTCAGTATCAGTATGAAAACTGCTAGATGCCTGAGTCATTGACAAGCGACTGGCAAAGCAAATTATTTTGATGGGTTGTACACCTTCAGCAAGAGATGCAATAGCCTCCTTAAAGGTAGGTTCATTGGTATGAAGTAAGTCACGATTCATATTTTCTCCTCTTTTTTTGCGAGTTGTTTCTTCACATCCATCAATTCCATATACACCTTCAAGGCTTGCTTCATGATGGAGTTATTGTCAGCATAAATTTTCTTACTCCTCTTTTCAACGATATCATCATAGATTATAAAAGTTTCATCAGTTCCATCATCTAAGCCTATGCTTCTTAAAATGAGAGAATCCAGGTGCGGTCGGAAATAACAGTCATCAAGTCCAACCTGGTGCAACGCTTCAAAGAACTTTCGCGTTTTGAGTTCTTCCCTAATCAGGTAGAGCGAATGCTGGGTCTTTGATGGAAGTTTTACTATTGGAAATCCTGTCGTATTAAATTTCATACTATCAAGGTTTTAAGTTATAAATATACCCGTATAAATACGGGGGTAAAAATACCTAAATATTTATAACTTCTATTATTGTGTGTGAAAAAAGATGATATCACAGATAAGCAACTTCAGGTTTTGCGCCTGATCGCTAATGGGCTTAGCAGCGAGGAAATCGCCAAGAAGCTAGGAAATAGCAAGAAAACCATTGATTCAATACGGATTGAAATGCTCAGCAGGTTCCAGGTGGCAAACGCAGCAGAACTTGTAGCCTACGGATTCAGAAAGAAGTGGTTGAAATAACTGCTAAGACACTTTTTCAACTTCAATAAAATTGAATCGACCAATCCTGGAAGGGCTAACCTCCTCAAACAAAATCGGCTAACTTGCTTAAGTGACCGGAAGATCAAAGGGAGGTGTCTTCCTTGCCCTACCTTCCTTGCTCAGGGTAAAGGTTAATTTATTTTTTGCAGTAGCCCGTATGTAACCTGAATGAATCAATCCTTCAACTACCTGAATACGTACATCAAGGCAATCATCAAAATGATTATTAATCAAATAATACTCGCCAGCTCCACGCCTAAGTTTCCACTTAACTTTTAATGCTCCAATTAATCTTTGCTGCTCTGGTGTGAGTTTCGGTAAGGCCATTAGGCAGGGGTTTGCAAAATTAAAGTTACCAAACCTGACTAAATTCTCAATACCATCAGGACTTCATGAAGAGTAGAATAGTGTCCACTATTCTACTTTCGGTGCTAGCATTAAGACACTAAACAAATGCTAACTCATTAATTCTACTTCTCAATTATTTTATGTTGCCCTAGATAGGGAGCATTTTTCTTTTCCCCTTTGAAAAGTTGATTGGTGTTGAAATCAAAATATAAAGAAATCCTCGAGTCTGCTTGTAAAGAGTTTTTGGAAGGATCAAAAGTCGCCTCATACGTAACCATTGGTCTATCCTCTGAATGCTCCATGTTTTTCCAACCTTCTCTATCATAATCATTTCGTTGCCACTTGTTGTTTGAGATTTCGTAATGCTTATCCATCGATCTGATAAAAATTGAATCCCTTATCGTCCGTGTTCCTACTTCTGCGCTACTCTCCGGGTTTTCTACCTTGAAAGAGTATTCTCTCACATATGTGCCCGAAATTTCGTCTTTACCTGAATCACGATTTGTACCGCAAGAGAAAATCGTGATGCCAACTGCAACAAGAAAGGTCATTTGAGTTTTCATATTAATTGCTGTTAATAAATCCTATTACTGTATGGAACGTGTTTTTTACAGCATTTTTTGTACTGTCTTCCACATTGTAATACTTCATCCTAAAGCTTTCATAAGAAATATTCTCCGAACGCTTCGTCTTTACAAATCTCGAAAGAAACCTTATTAATTCGGAAATGTTTTTGTTTTGAATGACACCGGTTTCGATAAATGCCTTAATGAAGAATGCGAATTGCGAAACGGACATATCGAATTCGAACTTGAAATCACCTTTTATAAATTCCTTTTCGTTGCTCGGATTCACAATAGATAACTCATTGCTTTTTTCTAGGAACCGTATTTCTTCGGAAATCCAGTCTGCGATCATTGTTTGAATGGAAGGGAATTTATTGCTGTAGGCAATATTGAACTCACACTGAACCTGATTGACAATTTTTAACTCTAACCTTAATTTTTCTAGTTTTCCTCTGGCCGTGTCTTCGGCCTCTAACTGGGTTGCGATTCTTTTGACATAATATTGAAAATATTTTCGAGCGTTGAAATTTAGGATTATAAGGACTTCAGGGGCTCCGCTCTCTGAAATCAAATCTGAAAGGAGGCGCTCAAAATATTGTTGTTGAAGATCGTTCAGTTTATCATCTATGGCTTTGACGATAATTTCATAAAGATCATCGTCATCCTGTTTCTTAGCAAAGAGCCCTTTCAGGAGAGTGAGACTTTCCCGAAAATGCTTGAAACGGATATTTTTTTTGGACTCTACCGACATAAGGATATCGCTTAATCACCGAAACAATATTCGGTGATAGACTTCCTTCTGTAAATGGGTAGTTAACCTCAAAGTGAATGGGGAATTTTACGCATGGGTGAAATCCTCCATGCGCCCTGTTAGCCCCATTTGCCGTTTTCCCTGCCCGAGTCGATGGAGAAAAGCTTGGTATGACTAACCTTCAAACTTACAATCATGCAAGTTGCCGACTCTCCAACTTGTTAATCAACTCCACTTTATTTGTTGCACCAGTCTTGGCAAATGCATTTGATACGTGGCGATTGATGGTTTTTTCGGAAATGCTGAGTTGTTGTGCAATGATCTTATAGGGAATACCCTTCATAAGTTCCGTGGTGACTTCAATTTCCCGTGGAGTAAACCCAAACCTTTTGTAGTTGAATTCAACAAGTTTTTCAACGGTTTGAATGGTTGCCTGGAGCTGCTCATATTCCAGTCGCGCCTGAACAATAGATGAGCGGATGTATATGATCGTCATCATTAAGAAACCAGAATTCGATACCGTGTGCTGCAGAACTTGAAAATCCCCAAAGAATACGATCACCGGCAATGTCACCCAACAAAGCAACGCAATGTATGCCGCGATGACCAACTCCATGGGGTAGGTCTTTTGTTGTTGCTGTCGTTGTGTTTTGAACTTGTGAATGAAAGCCTGGGTGGTGGTGTAAACGAATGCGATACCGTACAGGAATGGCACCACAACCGTAAGTTGCCTGGCCAACGATAAGCTGCCAGTAATCACGTAGGGTAGTACAAAGAGCAGAAGGAATGGCCCAACCAGAAAAAGAAGGGAACCATAGGTAACAAAAAATTTCAAACGCTCAAGCTCAAACGTTTTGTAAAAATAATAGACAAAATAGATGGACATGGTGAACCCACCAAGGAATGCAATGATGTTTTGCAGCAAGATCGGGATCGGAATATTGCTGTCAGGCATAAATCCGCTACACGTATTGTGAACAATCATCATGACAAGCAGGATAAGATAGAAAAGACGCTTTTTGTCTGAGGTGCGCTGAAGGTAGTGCACCACCTGAAAAAAGAGCATTATTATTTCAAACACGGTTATCCAGAATGTAACCATGTACATTTCTGTGTTCATGAACTTCATACTACCTCGTTTGCCTGTGTAACAAGTAGAGTGTATAACTCATGTGTAGTTGTTCAAATATTTCAAAACCGTTTTTCTTATACCAGTTTAAGTTTCTATCCACGGAAGTCTCCAGATAAATTGGTCTTCTATTGGCATCGGACTCATTAATTATTTTTTTAAGAAGCTGACTTCCCTTTCCTCTGTTTTGCGTTGAAGGGTTCACCCCGATAAACCAGAGGTAACAGAAAGATTTCTTTGGATGAAATGATTTAATTTTGGACTCGCGTTTAAGAACATCTGTAACCCGGGTTATTCCGATCACCGAGAATGCAAGTTTGACATCCCACAAAATAGAATTTAACGTTGTCCGCTTTTTATCGGGGAAAAGAATCAGAGCGCATGCTTGATGATCATCAGACATCCAAACTTCTCCAAAGGCGTTGCAAATGTTGAATGAATAATCCATGAGTCCGCGAATTCTCGCCTGACGCGCAGCATCCTGTTTGACAACATAGTTTACACTTTTGTTGTCATCAAAAGATTTGGTGAGGATATCAACCACTAACGACTTCTGACCTTCATCTGCACGTTTCATCCCACTGTCGAATTAACGAATGGTTGGTCTGGTTTGACAGGGGAAAATTAGTAGTAACCGTAGAATAGGCTTACATCATATAAGTGAAGGTGTAATTTTTAACCGAATGCTAACGCGTTCTATCGAAAATTAGGACTGAAAGGCAAAATAGCCTTCAGAACGTGGATAATCCTGAAGACCTTTTTTGTCATTACATTTTCATTGACTTATCCACTGGAGGCTTTTTTGATTCTGCTAATTTGTCTTTCAGCTTTCGCATGTCCGTGCTTACTTTCTTTTGCACAATCTTTCCGTAAATCTGAGTTGTGCGGATGTCGGTATGACCTAGTAATTCCATTGCGGTTTCCATAGGCACATCGTTCACGAGCAAGACAGTTGTAGCAAAGGTATGTCTTGCTGTGTGTGTCGTTAGCTTCTTCTTTATGCCACACAGATCAGTAATTTCTTTCAGGTAAGCATTGTATCGTTGATTGCTGTTCATGGGTAAGAGTTTCCTGTTCAATTTGCAGTAGTCATGCTTGCGATACTTCTCAATAATTTCCAAGGCTATTGGAAGCAGTGGAACATTTTCTGTTGTATCCGTTTTAATCCGGTTGCGGATGATCCACTTTTCACCGTCTATGCCAATCGCGATATCATCTGGTGTTAATGCTTCGGCATCGGAGTAAGCATAGCCGGTATAGCAACTGAATAAGTAGCAATCCCTGACCTCCTCAAGTCTCTTGACACTAAATTCTTTTTTGTAAAGCGCATCAAGTTCGTCCTGATCCAGGAACTCCCTTTTTACTTTTTTGTAAGAGCATTGAAAGTGTTCGAACGGATTGGACGGAATGTATTCCAGCATCACAGCATACCTGAGAACCTGTTTCAGGTCTTTCGCATACTTCATTGAAGTGTTATGTCCGATTTTCTCAACGGTACGTAAGTAATGTTCAAACTCCACAAGGAAGCTTAACTTCAATTCTTCAAGGAGAACGTCTGACCTTTTGAATTTACTCTTCACAAATGTTTCGCACTTTCCATAAAGGATTTCAAATCGTTTGTGCCGACCTTCGGACAAATCCTCGATTTCCTTTCGTTCAGTAAGTTGCTGTTGGAACTGTCTGAAGAGTTGAAGGAAAGTCTTCTTGATTTCCTTGATGCCTTTGTAACTATTCTTTACATCATCGGCAGTAACAAACTCTTTAGTTGAAAGAAGGACGTTGTAGTGTTTGAGAATATCTGCCTTTAATAACGTCAGATAGTCGTTGATTGATCTGGCTTCACTAAATTTTTCAGAGACCTTACTGTTTTCTGCATCCCAAAATTTGGGATGAATCTGTTTTTGCGTGGAGCACTCTGCACGCTTGCCATCAACAGTGATCCTGATCCAGATGGGGATAAGACCCTGCTTGTTCATCTTAGCTTTGTTGAGCCAAAAGAGAATTGAGAATGTTTGATTGAAGTTCATTGCCTTTTAAATTTTAGGTAACCGAACTCGTGTCTTTTGATGGCAAATGATTCAAATCACGAATGGTGCAGAATGTTGTTGTTCAACACTTTACAACACCCTCGGTTACCTATTAACGGAAAAGAACTTGGTAACCGAATAGGTAACCTAACCAATGGTTTTCGATGTTACTTTTTGGTGGGCTTAAAATGAAAAAACCGCCCAGAAGTTAATTCTGAGCGGCTTTAGTTTCGGATGGTTACCGACTTGTGATCCCGCTGGGATTCGAACCCAGGACCCCTACATTAAAAGTGTAATGCTCTACCAGCTGAGCTACGGAATCGACTGATTTCTTTTGCTCTGGTATCCGATTCGGATGAAAACACCCGAATCTTGTCAATTTAACGGGCTTTTCCGTAATTGAGGTCGCAAAGGTAACAGGATATGAAAAATAAGCAAAAGAGAGGTGTCGAAATTCTGATCATCATGGCACTTATATTTCTTCATGCACCTCAGTTGCAAGCACAGCCATCCGCACAAATCACCAAAGCCGCAGATTCATTGTTTCGGGTACGTCAATATTCACAATCTTTCGAATTGTATAAGGCTATCCTTGAACAACATTATTATTCACCGGCCATGCTGTTAAAAATGGCTTATATCCAGGAAGGACTGGGCCACCTGGGGCGCTCCATGTACTATCTGAATCTTTATTATCAGGCTACCGATGATAAACAGGCACTCTATAAAATGGAGGAAATTGCTGAAAAAAATAACCTGGAGGGCTATGCCTCAACAGAAACTTCACGCCTTTTTCTGATGCTAAAAGAAAATTATATGCGCATCAGTGCGATGTTGGGAGCCATAATCATTTTTCTTTTCGCTGTGCTCATATATTATAGAGTGCGTCTGCACCAGAAACCGTATTTCACAGCTTTTATGTTGCTGCTGGTGATGGGAGTGCTCTTCATACACGTTAATTTCAGCAGGCACATGTCAACAGGCATTGTCACCAATCCCCTGACCTACCTGATGAGTGGCCCTTCTGCCGGAGCCTCGGTGGTGAGTATTGTCGGCGAAGGACATAAATTAGAAATTACCGGGAAAGAAGATGTGTGGATGAAAGTGCGTTGGCTGGATAAAGATGCGTACATAAAACAAAATTCCATTTTGCCACTGAAGCTCTGATCAATAAGAATTTCAAATTTCAAATTCAAGATTTAAAATTGAGTAAGTCCTGATTTTGAACTTCGAATTTTCTTCCTAGAATCGTATGGTAAGTGCGCCTTTGTACTCCCGATTGGTATATACAATAGCGTAGTAATAAACTCCGGCAGCTTCACCCTGAGCATACCATTTGAAATTCCTGTCGGTGGTTTTAAAAACTTCTTTGCCCCATCGGTTATAAACCCGAACGGCCTCGAATGAACCTGTACAATTGTCAAGGGGTAACATGTTTCTCGTTTCCCCCGTTTCCGTGTCAGCAATTTCCATGGAGTAATAATCATTGACGCCATCGCCATTCGGCGAAAAGAAATTAACAGGAGTAAATTTTTCGTCGCTGCCATCCACATCCTTGATCCGGATGGTAACCGCTACCGTATCGGCTTTCACTGCATAACAATTGTTGTCAGCGAGCCGAAACGTAAATGTATATTCGTTTTCATAAACGCCATCCTGAAAAATATCACATCCGGGGTTCCACACAAACGTGGTGTTCAAAGGGCTCTGCCCCTTCAGGGCTGCAAACGTATAGCCCTGTGGTTTTACGTTTCCATTCACCTTGATCAGGTCAAGCGACAAGATATCTTTTTGTGGAAGAAGGTCAGCATCATAACACTGAAGCCCAAGCACGATTTGCTGACCGAGCGTAACGTTCATTTCATGGTTTGCGATAAACAAATCGGGATTTAAGCTGGTGACATTTACGGTAGGTTTCGCATTGTTTGGAGGTAATATTTTAACCTGCACATCCACGGTATCGGCTTTGTAGAATTTACACTTATTGGCATTATCCGCCACGACAAAACTAAATGTATATAAGTCTTGCTTGGCAAGATCAAGTCCATCGCATTTGATATTCCAAAAAAACGGAGACTGTACTGTCGTGTTCCCGGTTCCTTTAGGAAAGGAGAGTGAGAGATTACTGTAAGCGGACTTGTTCAGGAGATCCAGCACGAGATAATCATTGTCAGGAATGTCTGTCCCAAAAACATTGAACGAAAGAGTTTCGCTGATCCTTCGTTGTATTCCAATTATTTTTCGCTGTGTTTTGCTGGTCGAAAGATCTGTATAAACAATAGGGTCAGTATTCCCGGGCAATCGCACATGAAGGTTATAAACTGCTTTGGTCGGGTCTGATAAATTGCACTGATCAGTATCTTCAGCCAGGAGCTTCACTTCAAAAGAGGCACGTTTTGTATAATCATAAACATTGCAATAGGCGTCCCAATTTAATTTCCCGGTAACGAGGCCATTTTGTTGTGTAAGGATGGTAAACTTCATGCCGGCATTGGCGAGGATAAAACCATTGGTTAACAGTGAAACTATAATGGGATCTTGCTCATCATCCCGGATTTCAAAAGGCCATTCTTTTTGATCGCCTTCGTTAAGTATTTCATTCGTTAACGGAGGCGTGACGAAGTAAGGTGCTGTGTTGGGCGCAGGCTGAACGTTTACCGTAACTTTTAACGTATCCGACAAGGGTAAACTACAGGCATCGTCAAATGCAATGATACCTACTTCGTAAGGCCCATTTACATAAGGACACTGCGGAAAGCAAATTGAAAAATCTTTTGTACTGCCGTTGACCAATGTCGCCGTCGAGGTAGCGGGTAGAATTTTATTTAACTCTGCATTTTTAAAATTTATGCCAATGACCTTTAAACTAATATTCTCCGAAAATTTTGCAGAGGCAAGACTTGCTTCAGGATCAGATACTCTGATCTGGATACATCGGTCTTCATCAGCTATGGAATTTGAAAAACTGACGCTCATGGTATTCTCATGCGTGAAGTTTGTCTCAGACGTTTTCTTACCTAAAATTTTTGGCGGCGAATCGGGAGAACAACCGTCCGTAACCAGCATTTGAAAATCGCGTCTGCTTTCTCCAATTTTTTCTCCGTTGCGAAATTGATCTACACGCACGGCAAATACATAAAGCCCTTGAAACCTGGGTGTGACTGTCAACAATCCATCGATCGTGATATGTAAATCAGGCACTCCATTCATGATACGATCTAAAGAAAATGCCGGGCGCCATACTACTTCAGGATATGGTCTGGGTTGGGTGGTGGTGTTGACACTGTGCGTGCTCAATGGAGTAACCAACGTGTACACGAGAGAATCTCCATCGACATCCACCCCGGCAAAGTCAACATAGTAGGGGCGAAATGGACATGCATAGTCATTTAGCGGAGGGAAAAGTTGTGGCGACGAGTTAATGAAGGGTTGTCCGTTTTTTACTACGGCAGGAAATTCCAGATAAAAAGTTTGTCCTGCCCAACGTGCGGCATTTCGGGCGTTATCCTCACTATAGATGTTTGAAATTGTATAATTCCGACAGCAACGTTCCCAGGCGATGTAGTATCCCTGCGGATCGGTAAAAACTTGCGGAGAAAGCGTGAGCAAGGTAGTGTACGTTATCTTCGAAGTAGCAAGACTGTTAATGGAGCAGGCAGGTTGTGTATACGCCACAACGGTCTCGCTTGTTAGTGGAAGGGTCACATTACCCATGAAAAAATTGTCCCGCTTTCGATAAATGGATACAGTAATGTTACCATCTCGTGTTCCCGGAAGGGCATTGACCAGATCATAATATAAAATCATGTTTAGCCGATAGCTATTGCCATTGATGTGGAGGAGTTCAAACTCACCGCCCACAATGTGCGAAGCAAGCACAGGAACTGCCAACAGGCAAAACAGAAGAACGACCAGTTTTTTCATACTTCAATCACTCAATATATATATAGTCGCGGCACAACCACAACCCCATAATTGGGTAATTTAGCGCCGCAATGAAAAAAGGAGATAAACTGGACAACATCGTAGTCGAATCGATGGCTGCGGAAGGTAAATGCATCGCAAAAGTGGAGGGTATGGTGATTTTTGTGCAAGGTGGGGCGCCTGGCGATACCGTCGAAATTGAGTTGACGAAAATAAAAAGCAGTTTTATGGAAGGCCGCGTGACGGCCATTCGAAAATTATCGCCCGACCGGGCTACCCCTTTTTGTGAGCACTTCGGCACCTGTGGGGGATGTTCGTGGCAGCACATTCAATATGCATCACAAGTGCAATACAAACAACAGCAGGTGATCGATAACCTGGAGCGTATTGGCGGACTAGAACTTCCTGAAATAAAGACCATCGTTGGCTCACAGAAAATAAAACACTACCGCAACAAGCTCGATTATACATTTACCTCCAACCGGTGGCTGACGAAAGAAGAACTCACGAAAGCACTGGAAGAAAAAACATACGAAGTGGGGTTGGGGTATCACATCCCAAAAATGTTTGACAAAGTATTTGATGTGAAGAATTGTTATCTGCAACCCGATCCCTCCAACGCAATACGATTGTTGGTAAAGGACGTGGGAGTGAAGGAACAGATTCCATTCTTTGATATGCGCAGGCAGACCGGTTTTTTAAGAACACTTACCATACGTACGGCAAATACCGGAGAAGTCATGGTGATTTTGCAGGTGACTTCTGATCGTATGGAATGGACAGAAAAAATCCTGAATGCCATCGCTGAATATTTTCCGCAAGTCACATCGCTTAATTATATCATCAACGCAAAGAAGAATGATACGTTTGCTGATCTGGATGTGATCTGCTGGAAAGGCAATCCTTACATTACGGAAGAGATGCCACGCCCAGATGGAAAGGGTGTACTGCAATTTCGCGTAGGGCCAAAATCGTTTTATCAAACCAATGCCGACCAGGCATACGAACTTTACAAGATCGCATGGCAGATGGCCGACTTACAAGGAACTGAACTTGTCTATGATCTTTACACGGGTACAGGTACTATTGCCAACTTTGTTGCGGGCAACGCAAAAAAAGTAATTGGCCTTGAGTACGTTGCCGCAGCCATTGAAGACGCGAAAGCAAATTCAAAACTGAATAACATCACCAACACCGACTTTTTTGCCGGCGATATCAAAGACCTGCTTGACGAAAAGTTTTTGAGTTTGCACGGCCGCCCGGATGTGATCATCACCGATCCACCGCGTGGAGGCATGCATGCCGATGTGTGCACCATGTTGCTCAAGGCATTGCCAAAACGCATTGTCTATGTAAGTTGTAATCCGGCCACACAAGCTCGTGATCTGAGTCTTCTTTCTGAGAAATACACAATCACTGCCGTACAGCCCGTTGATATGTTCCCCCATACCGTGCATGTGGAAAATGTGGTGAGGCTGGATTTGAAGTAATCAGCCATCAACTAGTGCCGCAGGTAAAACACCAATTTTTGTGGATTTTTTGATGTTTACCTCAAAAACAGGTATTAAAAACCAAAATATTTAGTTTTATATACTAAAATTATTAGTATAATTGCTCCTATGGAACGGAGCATTATTCACCTCGACCTGGATGCCTTTTTTGTGGCAGTTGAGTGTAAAAAACAGCCAAAATTAAAAGGAAAACCACTCATTGTGGGTGGAGCAAGCCGCCGCGGGGTGGTGGCAGCTTGCAGTTATGAAGCGCGGAAATTCGGCGTGCATTCCGCGATGCCCATGTATTTGGCATTGCAGCTTTGTCCGGAGGCCAGGGTGATTTCCGGCGACATGGAAGCGTATAGTCAGAATTCCCACCTTGTTACGGAAATCATTTCCAGTTCGGCTCCGGCTTTTGAAAAGGCATCCATTGATGAATTTTATATCGATGCCACGGGCATGGATCGATTCTTTGGCACCTTCAAGTGGGCGAAACAATTAAAGAGTACGATTGTAAAGGAAGCCAACTTGCCCATCTCGCTAGCACTTTCTGTAAATAAACTTGTATCGAAAGTAGCCACGGCAGAATTTAAACCCGATGCAGAACAGCAAATTGTCGCAGGTGATGAAAAAGATTTTTTAGGTCCGTTGGCCATCGACAAAATTCCGATGGTAGGAAAACAAACATCTTCCTTTCTCTACGATATGGGTGTGCGCACCGTTGCCACATTGCGTGATATGCCTGTAAATTTTTTAGTCAGTGCTTTCGGAAAGAATGGAATAAGCTTGTGGAACAAAGCACAGGGCATCGATGATTCGCCTGTGGTTTCCTATAGCGAACAAAAATCGATTTCTACCGAGAGTACTTTTGAGCACGATACCATTGATGTGAAAAAACTCAAATCCATTCTCATCGCGATGGTGGAAAAGGTTACGTTTCAATTGCGCGAACAAAAAAAACTTACGTCGTGCATTACGGTTAAAATACGCTACTCCAATTTTGATACCGAGACAAAGCAAATTCATATTCCATTTACATCTTCCGATCATATTGTATTGCGTGTTGTACAAGAGTTATTCGATAAGCTCTACAACCGAAGAATGTTGATTCGATTGGTGGGCGTACGATTAAGCAACCTGGTCCATGGCAGTCACCAGATCAGCTTGTTTGATGACACTGAGGAAGACATCAACCTGTACGAGGCCATGGATTTCATCAAACATAAACACGGCGTGGAAAAATTGGTGCGTGCCACGACCATGGACGTGAGCAAGCGTGTGCGTATGGAAATGAATATGTTCAAAGGAAAAGTAATCAGGCAGGTACCTGTTAAATGATATCATACATGAAAAAGATGCCACAGGAATTTTTTTTAGTGATTCCTCCTTCTCAACAAACTCAACGGTATTTTGAGTTGCTTAAAAAACGCGTTCGCAAAGCGATCGGTCATGGTTTTCAGGGAGAGCACTCCAAAGCGCACATATCGTTGTTCAAATATTACGATCATCATACAGAAAGTGAGCTGTACACCTTCGAGGATAAAGTGTCGCAATTCAAATCATTTGAAATCGGCGTGAAAGATCTCGGAGTTTTCAAACACGGTGCTAACGGCACGATCTATTTTGAAATTGTGTACCCGGGACCAATTGCCGAACTGACCGACGCGCTTTTTGGAAAAGACATTACGCCCCACATTACGATTGCACGAAATCTTGCTCCCGATGATTTTAAGCTTGCATGGGAAGCGCTGAGAGAAACATCATATAGCGACTTTTTTATATGCGATGAGATTAAAGTATTGAAAAAAGTTTCAACGGGATGGAAGGATCATGTGAGGTTAGCGTTGCGTTGATCGTCCCCGGTCTGTGTCCCTGTCCCTCGGTCTGTGTCCCCACAGACCGAGAAATGAGAACGAGAGACATGAGAACGAGGCATTAAATTGTGTCCTATCATGGTCTGTGGGGACGCAGACCATGGAATATGAAAAACAAAAAATAATATGCTAAACCTTACTGAACGAGAAATAAAACACGGCATTCGCAACTCAAAGATGTTCCTCAATGAGATTTACTTTTGGACAAACACCATTAAGGACTGGAAAAATCTTTTAGCTGATGATTCATGTAAAAAAATCATCATGAACTGTTGGCGCGAATTAATACAACGAGATAAAATAATTGTTTATGGTTTTGTGATCATGCCCAATCATATTCATGTGCTTTGGGAAATGAACCGCATGAATGGAAAAGAAATGCCACATGCCAGTTTCAATAAATATACAGGCCACCAATTTCTGGTGCATTTACGGGTAGTGCATGGGGTGAAACAAATTCATGCGTATGAGGAAAAAACGAAGGAGCGCAATCATCGGTTCTGGTTACGTGATCCGTTGGCAGTGCATATGGATTATAAAAATAAGTTTGAACAAAAACTGAATTATATTCATCTTAATCCACTTCAGGCGCATTGGAACCTGGTGAACAGACCGGAAGATTACACATGGTCATCGGCAAGATTTTATGAAACAGGTGTGGATGAGTTTGGGATTTTGACACATTATAAGGAGAGATTTTAGAGAAATTTGGATTGTGAGTTGTCGGTCGGTGAGGACACCGACCGAGGGTCTTCATGGTCTGTGGGGACACAGACCATGGTAATAATGAAAATAAAATATAAGTAATCATGATATTTGCAGCATTAACGGAACCCACCCTGGCCTGTGAAGACTTACCTTCGCTGAAGCTCGGGCGAGCGGCCGACCAGGAATACCGAAACGAAACCATTCCCATGAACGCGTTAGTCATCCTGCAGGAAAAATTTGGTTATTCTTCTTTCCGGCTGGAGCAGGAGGCAATCATCAATGCCGTTCTACAAAAGCGGGATACGTTTGTGCTCATGCCCACCGGTGGAGGTAAGTCGTTGTGCTATCAGATTCCCGCATTGCTTTTTGATGGCCTTACGGTAGTGATCTCTCCGCTCATCGCGTTGATGAAAGATCAGGTGGATGCATTGCGTATCAACGGCATTGAAGCGGATTTCCTAAACTCTACGCAAAGCCCTGAACAGCAACAGGAAATTTTAAACCGCGTACGATCAAAGCGACTCAAGTTGTTGTATCTCGCCCCGGAGAGCACATTTTTCAAACAACTCTCCACATTTCATGTGAGCCTGGTTGCCATTGATGAAGCGCATTGCATTTCACATTGGGGTCATGATTTCCGGCCGGAATATTTAATGCTGGCGCAGTTGAAACGTACCATGCCGCACGTGCCTGTCATTGCACTTACCGCCACGGCTGACCGCCTGACACGAAAAGACATTCTTGAGAAACTGGAGCTTAACAATCCCCTCACGTTTGTATCCAGTTTCAACAGGGTCAATATCCGCTATACCATAGAGCCAAAGCGTAGAAGTTTTGAAAAACTTCTGGACTTTCTTGAGAAAAGAAAGGGCGATTCTGGCATTATTTATTGTTTGTCGCGGGCGTCGGTAGAGAAACTTGCGCAGGATTTAAGTGAAATGGGGTATGAAGTGCTTCCGTATCACGCTGGGTTGGAAAAAGACATTCGCGCAAAGCATCAGGAAATGTTTTTGCGTGATGAGGTAAAGATCATTGTCGCCACCGTTGCGTTTGGTATGGGCATCGATAAATCCAATGTGCGTTATGTTGTGCACATGGACTTACCAAAAAATATTGAAGGATACTACCAGGAAACCGGCCGTGCCGGCCGTGATGGATTGAACAGCGAAGCATTGCTTTTTTATTCATACGGGGATGTGACCAAGTTGAAGAGTTTTGTTGAAATCGATAACAATCCGGAACAAACGAAAATAACCCTACGCAAACTTGACCAGATGGCCGAGTATGGCGATCTCACCACGTGCCGCAGAAAATACCTGTTGAATTATTTTGATGAGGCCACAGAAAATTATTGTGGCAACTGCGACATCTGCCTCACACGTACAGAATTAACCGATGCTACGATACTTGCTCAAAAGGTGCTTTCTGCAATAACACGATTGGAAGGACGATTCGGTGCAGGCTACGTGATTGATTTTTTACGTGGATCAAACTCGCAAAAAATTCAGGACCATCATAAGCAATTAAAAACCTTTGGTATCGGTGGAGATGTTAGCAAGGAGGAATGGGGCCAGGTGATTCGCGACCTGGTTGTAAAGGGATATCTCGCTAAAGCCGAAGGTCTCTATCCCATTTTGCAACTCACCGATCGTAGTGAACAGGTTTTGAAAGGCTCGGTGAAAGTGATGCTTGCCAAAGCAAAAGAAAAAATTGAGACAGACGAACATAAAACTGAGCATGAAGAAGCACTCTTTCAGCGATTGAAAGATATAAGAAGGCAAATAGCTTCAAGTGAAAATGTTCCCGCATATATTGTTCTTTCCGATGCTACACTGATGGAATTGGCTACCTATCTGCCTCACAATACGGACGAGATCAGAAAAATCTCAGGTTTTGGAGACGTAAAGATTGAAAAGTACGGTAAAGCATTTTGGGATGTGATTGTGAATTATTGCGCAGAAAAAAAATTGACATCACGCATTCACCTTAAAACTCCAAAACGAATTCGAAAGGATAGACCCGAAAGGGAAACCGACACCAAGCAACAAAGTCTCGACTTGTTTCTTCAGGGACATTCTCTAGCTAAAATTGCTGAGTTGCGCAGCTTCAGTCAGGTAACTATTGAAGGACATCTTGCTTTTTATGTCGGGAAAGGCAAGCTTAAGATTGATCAGCTCATGGATGTTTCAAAGATTCCAGCCATACAACAAGCCATTGAACAATCAGGTGGAAAGATGTTGACGCCTATTAAAGAGGCTCTGGGTGAAAATTATAGCTACGGAGAAATTCGCATGGTGATGGCACACCTTGAGTTTTTAACACACTCCAATTAACCGATCCAATCGGCACATCATCAAATCAAGCTATCATCAAATTGCCCCATGTACCTCAACTGCCATACCGGCTTCAGTTTCAAATACGGCACCTTGCCTATTGAAACGCTTTTCAAAGAAGCACAACGGTGTGGTGTAAAAAAACTGGTATTAACAGAAATCAACAATACAGCATCGTACCTCGAGATGTTGCGCATACGCGACAAAAACCTGCCACGTGAAAACGGACCCGATGGCTATCGGGTTACAAAATTTGGAGATAAACCTTATCAACTTGATATCGCTGTGGGTATTGAATTTCGGGAAGGGAATGAGCTGCATTATATCGCCATTGCAAAAAACAATCAGGGATTTGAAAACCTGAATCGTTTTTTGTCACGCCACAATCGTGAAGGAAAAGAACTTCCGCGGCGTGCGCCGGAGTTGGAGGATGTTTTTATTATTTATTCATTCGGTGCCATCGAACCTGAGCTGCTTCGGCTTCATGAATACATTGGAATACGAAAACATGAATTAAGTCAATTCGCACTGGATGCTTCACGACATGAATTCATGAATAAATATGTGATCCTTCAGCCGGTAACTTTTCTTCCTCCAGTAAAAAAAGACAAGAAGTTTATCTACAAAGATTACAATGCGCATCGGTTACTGCGCTCTATCGCCAACAACACATTATTAAGCAAACTTCAGGATCAGCAATGTGCAAGGAGAAATGAATTCATGCTTCCTGAAGAAAAACTGGAAAGTTACTTTTCGAATTTCCCTGAGCTGGCAGTCAATACCAGGGCACTGCTGGATCAATGTTCAATAACCTGTGAACTTGGGAAGGATAAGAACAAATTGTTTTATAAAAGCAGTCTGGGAGAAGATATCCGTTTTCTTCGGGAGAAAACGGCTGAGGGATATGCACTACGTTATGGAAATGATAACACCATCTGGGAGAAGCACATTGAAAAGGAACTCGCCATCATTGAAAAGAAAAACTTCACCTCGTATTACCTCATTTCATACGATCTGATTCTTTTTGCCAAAAGCCAGGGTTACGATTTTGTGGGTCGGGGAAGCGGGGCCAACAGCACAGTGGCCTATTGCCTTGGCATTACCAATGTCGATCCGATTGAATTGAATCTTTATTTTGAACGCTTCCTGAATGAAGAACGTGTTACACCCCCCGACTTTGACATTGATTTTTCGTGGGATAACCGGGATGCTATTTATGAATATCTTTTTAAAAAGTATGCTGATGAGCACGTGTGCTTACTGGGCACACATGTAACCTATCAGCTGAAATCCATTCTTCGCGAGTTGGGAAAAGTATTTGGGTTACCTAAGGAAGAGATCGATGACCTTGTTGAAAAACGAAAGATCGCAGATGCCGAACGAGATCATATTGCAGAAAAGGTTTGGGCCTACGCGCAGTACATTGTTAAAAAAGAATTGCCAAGCAATATTTCAATTCATGCAGGCGGCGTGCTGATTACCGAGAAACCGATCTATGCCTACACGGCCACGGAATTTCCACCCAAGAGTTTGCCGGTATCGCAATTTGAAATGCACGCGGCAGAAGATTTTGGTATTTACAAGTTTGATATTCTCAGTCAGCGTGGACTTGGACATATTAAAGAAACAGCGAAGCATGTAAAACGCAACAAAGGCATTGATCTCGATGTTCACCAGTTCAAACAATTTAAGCAGGATGAAAAAATAAAAGAACTCATGCGCAACAGTAAAGCCATGGGTTGCTTTTATGTGGAATCTCCGGCCATGCGCATGTTGCTGCAAAAATTAAAGTGCGATGATTATCTCACGTTAGTTGCAGCCAGTTCCATCATTCGTCCGGGTGTAGCGAGTTCAGGCATGATGAAAGCATACATTGAGCGCTTTCATATGCATAAAAAAGGAATGAAGTATGAATCGATTCATCCTTTGATGGATGAATTAATGGCTGATACGTTTGGTGTAATGGTGTATCAGGAAGACGTGATCAAGGTAGCTCATGGTTTCGCTCATCTTACGTTAACAGAAGCCGATGTATTGCGCAGAGGGATGTCAGGGAAATATCGCTCACGGGAAGAATTTCAACGTGTGCACGATAAGTTTTTTGAGAATTGCAAGAAGATTGGTTACGAGCAACATGTTACCGATCGCGTGTGGAAGGAGATTGAAAGTTTTGCCGGGTATTCGTTCGCCAAAGGACACTCGGCCAGTTATGCGGTAGAGAGTTATCAAAGTTTATTTCTGAAAGCTCATTATCCCCTTGAGTTTATGGTAGGCGTGATCAACAACTTTGGAGGATTTTATCGTACAGAATTTTATGTGCATGAAGCCCGTATGAGCGGAGCAACAATTGAAGCACCCTGCATCAACCATAGTGATTATCTCACTACGATTTACGACAGCCAGATTTATATCGGATTCATTCACATCAAAAGCCTGGAAAAAAAGATAGCACAACACATTGCCAACGAACGGGAACAGGAAGGTGTTTATAAAAGCCTGGATAATTTTTTAAGACGTACTCCAGGCATCGGGCTGGAGCAATTGCGTATTCTGATTCGCATTGGAGCTTTTCGCTTCACAGGCAAAGGGAAACAACAACTGCTGTGGGAGTCCATGCTCTACTTCAGCCATGCGAAATCGAAACCGGTTACCACCGTGGATCTTTTTGATACCGAACCCAAAGAATATCCTTTACCCACATTGCAGCGTAATGGACTGGAGGATGCGTTCGATGAATTGGAATTACTCGGCTTTCCATTATGTCACCCGTTTGACTTATTACCAACGTGTGATTACGGAGACACCACAGCCCGTGATCTCCAAAACCGAAAAGGACAACGCGTTCACATTGTTGGGTACGTAGTCACCACAAAAGACACACGTACCAAAACAAACCAATCCATGTGCTTTGGTACCTTTTACGATGCAGAAGGCGAAGCATTTGACACCGTCCATTTCCCGCAAGTGACTGAAAAATTCCCTTTCCGTGGCAGGGGATTTTATGAAGTGAAAGGAAATGTGACAGAGGATTTTGACGTTTACACCATTGAAGTGACATGGATGAACAAAATACCCATGGTGAGCAGGCGAGCCGAACAAGTGTTCATTCAGGACAGTGTCGTCGCTAGAAATTAATACGCGATCCGTGTTGTCTTTAGATAGGATTATTATCCTTTTAACAGAAAAAGAATAGTAATTTTATCTTTTGACCAGGACTATAGTACATCGTGCTATGGACTATCGACCAAAGACTATCGACTAAACATGCGCCAGCAACTACTCAACGAAGGAGCCAAAGAACTCAGTTACGAAATACGAGAGATCGTTAAGAAGGCCGACCAGCTTAGAAAACTTGGTCTTCCTATTTCATGGGAAAATATTGGTGACCCGATTCAAAAAAATCATAAACTTCCCCAATGGATCAAAGACATCATTGCGGATTTGATGAAGAACGATGACACGTACAGCTATTGTCCATCGAAAGGAATGCTGGACACGCGCGAGTTTCTTGCGAAACAGACCAATGCCATGAAGGGCGCACAAATCACTGCAGAAGACATTTGTTTTTTCAATGGCCTGGGCGATGCAATTTCCAAAGCCTATCAGTTTATCAACAGCACATCGCGTGTTATCGGACCATCACCCGCATACTCGACACACTCCAGTGCTGAGGCAGCCCATGCAGGACATGAACCCTTAACGTATAAGCTGGACCCCAACAACAAATGGTATCCTGATCTGGATGACTTGTATAACAAGGTAAAGTATAATCCGAGTATCGTCGGTATACTCATCATCAATCCGGACAATCCAACGGGAATGGTTTATCCATTAGAGACGTTAAAGAGAATTGTAGCCATCGCCAAGGAATTTAATTTGTTCCTGATCGCAGATGAAATCTATATCAACATTACCTACAATGGTGCACGTGCCTATGCATTGGCAGAAATCATTGACGATGTGCCCGGTATTTCCATGAAAGGCATTTCAAAAGAACTGCCTTGGCCAGGTTCACGCTGTGGATGGATGGAATATTACAACCGCGATAAGGATGAAGAGTTCAACCGCCTGTGCCTTGCTTTGGATAACGCCAAGATGATTGAGGTGTGTTCAACAAAACTTCCCCAGGTCGCGATTCCAAAAATTTTCGGTGATGCACGTTTTAAAAGTTACCGTGAACAAACCAATCAAAACATTGGTAAACGAAGCAAAATTATCTCTGATATTTTTAAAACGGTTCCGCAACTTACCTTCAACGAAACCTTCGGAGCGTTTTACAATACCATTATTTTTCGTGATGGCACATTGAAGCCACACCAGAAAATGAATATTGACAATCCGGAGATCAGGGCACTGGTGGAGAAGTGGGTGAGCATCGAAATTCCGATGGATAAGCGTTTCGTGTATTATCTTCTCGGTGCGAAGGGTGTTTGTGTGGTACCGATTTCATCTTTCTGTTCGGAGCTTCAAGGTTTCCGTGTTACACTACTGGAGGAAAATGAGGAGACGCTCACCCGTACCTTCACAACGATCCGCGATGGCATCGTGGAATATATTAACAGTTAGAAGACTTATTTTGGTGCGGTGTTTGCTATAAAAAAATTGTGAAGAGAATTAGGATAAAGGTCGTAGTTGGTGTTTTATTTCTGACCGCTTTTTCTTCAAAAGCTCAATTGTCTCCTCCGGGAATAGACGGTGCTAAAGTGGTAGGGTGGGGTGCCATCGGGCTACAACAGCAACTCGGAGAAAAGTGGTCTCTCTCTTTTTATACAGGCGGCTCGCGCCAAAGTGATCCTGACAACACGCGCTTGCTTCAAAAGGCGGCGATCTTTGTTGTTAATCAAGAAACCCGTTATACATTCAATCAGCACTGGCGGCTGGCATTAGGCACCAGTATACGCATTCAGAAAAATTATTCTGATGAGCGTCCGTACGACCTCGATCAACCCAGCGCGCGCAATGAACTTCGATATTACCTGAGGTTGTTCTACCAGCATAGTATAAACCGGGTAGCTATGTCATATAGTTTCCGGCCGGAGTACAGGGATTTCTATGCAAATAATTGGGATAAGTGGAGCACACCCCTCGAACTAAGATTTCGGCTGAAGGGCCAGGCCAATATTCCGCTGAACCAAGCAAAAACAAATCAGTTGATTATTGCGAATGAATTTTTAAGCACTATTGACCATTACAACAACGCTTCATCAGAGCGTTGGACTTCCTTTCATTTCACAGAAGATCGCCTTACGAATTACTTCAGACATACATTTCAGAAGCCAGCACTATGTGTAGATGTAGGTATGATGCACCAGTTCTGGAAAGAGAAAGCAAGTAATCAGTTTCATTATACTGCTTACCTTTCTCTTGATCTTTTATTCATAAATCCCTTTGGAAGCAGAGCGTAGAACTAACACACGTAAGTCATACCTAACATTCGTTTTTTGCTTTTTTTCGAACTTTTTTCCTGCTTTCGTTGAAACTCTTCGTAAAATTTTTGAACCTTGTATTGCTGCACAAGAAATTCTAGAGCAATGAAAAATGTAATCTCATTCAGAATAACAAATACACAGGTCATGATGACCAGCGGTGTGCTTGTCAGCGTCATACTCCTCCGAAAGCCGGGGCAGTAGTGATATTATAAAGATATTATGAACCGCCCTGACCATGTTGGGGCGGTTTTGTTTTATAGGGTTTATAACAAACTAACGGTTGTTTTAAAAAAAATGGAATACTACAGTAACGATACGATCCTCTTCCTCGATGGTCAGTTCGTGAAAGCGAAAGATGCCAGGACAGATTTGTATGGTCAGACCCTGCATTACGGGTATGGCTTGTTTGAAGGCATTCGTTCCTATGAAACTGTAAACGGAACAAAAATTTTTAAAGCGCATGATCATTATGAGCGCCTGAAACGCAGCTGTGCGCTTATGGGTATCCCCTTTACGTACTCAGCTGAAGACCTTACTCAATCCACGTATCAGGTGATTGAAAAAAATCATTTAACAAACGCCTACATCCGTCCGCTCGTTTTCTGTAGTCCCAACATGGCGCTTACTTCTCCTAATGGGGTATCGGTAATGATCGCCGCCTGGGAATGTGAACAACACCCCACACTGAAACCCGCCAAGGTTTGCATCTCTTCCTTTCAACGACCCAACCCCAGGGCCGTAACGATGGAAGCGAAAGTTTGCGGTTTGTATGTAAACTCAATCTTAGCAACTACAGAAGCGAAGAAGCGTGGCTTCGACGATGCAATTCTCTTAGACTTAAATGGCTTTGTGGCTGAAGGGCCCGGAGCCAATTTTTTTTATGAGAAAGACGGTGTGATCATCACGCCTCCTTTGGGAAGTATTCTTCCAGGCATCACACGCAAAACGGCCATGGACATCTGTCGTCAACTGGAAATTCCGGTCGAAGAAAAATATTTCAGACCTGAAGATTTATTTGAAGCAGACAGCGCATTCTTCTGCAGCACGATGCTGGAAATCGTAGCTGTTGAATCCATTGAAGGACAACCCATGCTCAAGGCCTGGAACGATTCGTTAAGCAATATTATTCGTGAAACATATCGCTCCATCGTGTTGGATAAAATAAATAGTTCAGTCATCGTGTAGCCGTTATAGGTTAATATGTTAACAGTTAATAGTCGTAGAAAATAGATCATGGAACTCAATAAGTACAGCAGAACAATTACACAAGACCCCACGCTCCCGGCATCACAGGCGATGTTGTATGGAATTGGTTTAACAGAACATGATCTTACAAAAGCACAGGTAGGAATTGTAAGCACAGGCTTTGATGGCAACACCTGTAACATGCATTTGAATGCGTTGGCGAGTGAAGTGAAACAAGCCGTGTGGGATCAGGAGCTTGTAGGATTAATATTTCATACGATTGGTGTCAGTGACGGCATCAGCAACGGAACAGAAGGCATGCGCTACTCATTGGTGAGTCGTGAAGTAATTTGTGACTCTATTGAAACCGTATGTGGTGCACAATTTTATGATGCATTGATTGCTGTAGTGGGTTGTGATAAAAATATGCCTGCGTCCGTGATGGCCATGGGCAGATTGAACCGTCCTGCGATTATGGTATATGGCGGCACGATTGCCGGTGGTCACTATAAAGGAAAAGAATTGAACATCGTTTCTGCATTTGAAGCTCTCGGCGAAAAGATGCAGAACAAACTTTCCGAAACAGATTATAAAGGAATCATTCAGAATGCTTGTCCGGGTGCGGGTGCGTGTGGAGGTATGTATACTGCAAACACCATGGCTTCGGCTATTGAAGCATTAGGCATGTCATTGCCCTATTCGTCTTCCAATCCGGCATTGAGCAAAGAGAAGTCAGCAGAGTGTGTTGAAGCCGGAAAGGCCATTCATCTTTTGCTGAAAAAAGATTTGAAACCTCGCGATATCATGACGTTCAAGGCATTTGAAAATGCCATTACGATTGTGATGGTATTGGGAGGATCAACCAATGCCGTGTTGCATTTGATCGCTATGGCAAAAAGTGTTGGGGTGAAAATTACACAGGAAGATTTTCAGCGTATTTCAGACAAAACTCCTTTGATCGCTGACTTAAAACCAAGCGGCACCTATTTGATGGATGCCCTTCACAAAATTGGTGGTGTGCCTTCTGTAATGAAATATTTACTGAAGAAAGGATTTCTGCATGGCGATTGCATAACCGTAACAGGAAAAACGATTGCTGAGAATGTAGCGGAGGCGAAAGACCTTGATTTCGAAAAGCAAAATATCATCGTTCCTTTTGAAAAGCCGATTAAAGCCACTGGCCACCTGCAAATCCTCTATGGAAACCTTGCAGAGAAAGGTGCTGTTGCCAAGATCACCGGCAAAGAAGGCGAGCGATTCAAAGGAACGGCACGCGTATTCAATGGTGAATTTGAATTAACGGATGGAATACGTTCTGGGAAAATTAAATCCGGAGACGTGGTCGTCATCCGTCACGTGGGTCCAAAAGGTGGTCCGGGTATGCCGGAAATGTTGAAGCCCACAAGTTTGATCATGGGCTCGGGTCTTGGAAAATCTGTAGCACTCATTACGGATGGACGATTCTCGGGAGGTTCTCACGGATTTGTAATCGGTCATATTGTACCTGAAGCTTCTGAAGGAGGCTTGCTTGCTTATGTTGAAGATGAGGACTTGATTGAGATTGATGTGACGAAACATCAGATCAATTTATTAGTAGACGAAAAAACAATTGCGGCACGTAAGTCGCGATACAAAGCACCAGTACAGAAAGTGACCAATGGTGTTTTATATAAATATGCCAAACAAGTAAAAACTGCAGCTGATGGATGCGTTACTGACGAAGACTAAAGAAAAAGTTGTTGCGCCAACAAAGCAAAAGCTTTCCGGATCGGAGATCTTGTTGCAATCACTGGTGTCGGAAGGAGTGAAAACCATTTTTGGTTATCCGGGCGGAGCAATCATGCCCGTGTATGATGCACTGTATCATTACTCGGATCAACTCACGCACATTTTAGTGCGCCACGAGCAGGGTGCTATTCATGCTGCTCAGGGTTTTGCACGTGTATCGGGCAAACCCGGAATTGTATTTGCAACATCGGGACCTGGAGCAACGAACCTTGTCACCGGTTTGGCCGATGCATTGATTGACTCTACACCACTTGTGTGTATTACAGGACAAGTATTCGCGCATCTGTTAGGTACTGATGCATTTCAGGAAATTGATGTGATCAATACTACCATACCGGTAACGAAATGGAACATTCAGGTAACGGAAGCGAAAGATATTGCAGCAGCAGTTGCCAAAGGATTTCATATTGCCACTACCGGCAGACCAGGACCTGTGTTGATCGATATTACGAAGAACGCACAGAATGAATTGATCGAAGCTTCTGAGTATAAGAAGTGTGAAACGGTTCGCACGTACAGGCCAAAACCTGTCATGCAACAATCACAAATCGAAGCTGCCGCTGCATTGATCAACAATGCCAAGCGCCCATATATTCTTGCAGGCCAGGGTATTTTACTTTCCGATGCATCGAAAGAACTGATTGCTTTTTCTGAAAAGACAGGTATTCCGGTGGCAAGTACATTGCTTGGTCTGGGTGGTTTCCCTACGGATCACAAAAATTATGTTGGTTATTTAGGTATGCACGGTAATTACGGGCCGAATGTAAACACGAATGAGTGTGATGTATTGATTGCCATCGGTATGCGCTTCGATGACCGCGTAACAGGGAACGTAACCAAATATGCACGTCAGGCGAAAATCGTTCACATCGATATTGACAAAGCTGAGATCAATAAAATTATAAAGGCCGAAGTGGCAGTTCATGCCGATGCAAAGGAAGCGTTGCAGGCATTGACCAAACTCACCACCATCGGGGCGTATGATGAATGGATTCAGACGTTCCGTGATCTTAACGACAAAGAATACGAAAAGGTAATTCACCCAGAATTTTTCTCTACGGGAGAAATAAAAATGGCTGAAGCAATCAATTATTTTTCGATGCTTACTAATGGCGAGGCCGTTATGGTGACTGATGTAGGCCAGCATCAAATGACGGCATCCCGTTACTATCAATTTAAGAATCCGCGCACCAATGTTACTTCAGGGGGTGCAGGAACAATGGGGTTTGCTTTGCCAGCTGCCATGGGAGCTAAATTGGCACAGCCCAACAAGCAAGTCGTTGCCGTTATTGGTGATGGAGGATTTCAAATGACTTTACAAGAATTAGGTACTATCATGCAGTATAAAATTCCGGTAAAAATCATGGTATTGAATAACAGCTACCTGGGCATGGTACGTCAATGGCAACAATTATTCCATGAAAAGCGCTACTCGTTTACGGAGATGGTGAATCCCAATTTTGTAAAGCTTGCAGAAGCTTACGATATACCAGCAAGGAAAGTAACGGAAAGGGAGAACCTGGAAAGTGCGATTAAGGAAATGCTGGAGGCAAAAACACCTTATTTCCTTGAAGTGGTGGTAGGCAAGGAAGACAACGTATTTCCAATGGTACCGGCAGGTGCGGGTGTTGCAGAAGTTATTTTGGAGATTCCTAAAAAGTAATAGTATGAAACAGGAGTTTACATTAGAAATATCGTCCGACAATAATTTCAATGTGTTGAATCGAATTATCAATGTGTTGAACAGGAGAAGGGTGCGCATAAAAAAATTGATGGCCAATGAGAATGAAGATGACTTCAAACGTGGAGGCGCTATCATGTTACTTTTTACAACGCCCGATATGATTGAGAAAGTGACGGTGCAGTTGGAAAAACTTATTGAAGTAGAGAGTGTGAAGTCATACGAAGGAAGCGCTGCCTATTATGAGTTAAGCGAGAAGATTGTCGATATCGATTAAAAGTTAAAAGCTCTGAGCGGAAGTCGTAAAAGCTGACTTTCTGCTTTCAGCTTTTCACGTTCAGCTTTAAATATTAAAAACAAGAATTAACAAACTAAAAACACAAATGGCAAAGATCAATTTTGGTGGCACGATTGAAGAAGTGGTGACACGTGAAGAATTCCCACAGGAAAAAGCACTGGATTTTTTAAAGAATGAAACGATCGCAATTATTGGATACGGAGTACAAGGCCCGGCACAGGCATTGAACCTGCGTGACAATGGCTTCAATGTTATTGTCGGACAACGCAAAGGTTCGAAAACATGGGACAAAGCTGTTGAGCATGGCTGGGTTCCTGGCAAAACGTTATTCGATATTGAAGAAGCTGCCAAGCGCGGTACGATCATTCAATTCCTTCTTTCCGATGCAGGACAGATTGAACTTTGGCCTAAGATCAAGCCTTATCTAACCGCTGGAAAAACATTGTATTTCTCTCACGGCTTTGGTATCACATTCAAAGAACAAACAGGCATTATCCCTCCTGCAGATATTGATGTGATTCTTGCAGCACCAAAAGGTTCAGGAACTTCTGTTCGCCGATTGTTTCTTCAGGGAAAAGGTATCAACGCAAGTTATGCGGTGTTCCAGGATGTAACAGGAAAAGCAAAAACCAAAGCGATTGCATTGGGTATTGGCGTAGGCGCCGGGTATTTGTTTGAAACAGATTTCAAAAAAGAAGTTTATTCTGACTTATCTGGTGAGCGCGGAACGTTGATGGGCGCTATCGCAGGTATTTTTGAAGCACAATACGAAGTACTTCGTGCCAATGGCCATTCACCTTCAGAAGCATTCAATGAAACCGTTGAAGAGTTAACACAGAGCTTGATGCCATTAGTAGCTGAAAATGGTATGGATTGGATGTATGCCAACTGCTCGACCACAGCACAACGCGGTGCATTGGACTGGAAGGTAAAATTCAAAGCCGCAACTTTACCTGTTTTCCAGGAACTTTATAAGAGCGTGGCTACTGGAGCTGAGGCGAAGCGCACCATTGAAACCTGTAGCAAGCCTGATTACCGCGAAAAATTGGCGGAAGAATTGAAGCAATTGCGCGAAAGCGAGTTGTGGCAAGCCGGAGCTGCCGTAAGGAAACTTCGTCCTGAAAAGCAACAAGTTGAAGCAAGTATGATAAATTAGTGGCAAAATAGCAGGCAGGTTAAAAAACGCCTGCCTGCTGTTTTAATTGCCTGATTTATGAACACAACCATTCCCTACAAGATAGATGTAGCAGCGGCTCATGAAATTCTAAAGCCTGTTGTTACAAAAACCCCTCTTCAGCTTCACCGGAAATTATCCGAAAAATACAATTGCGAGGTTTACCTGAAGCGGGAAGACCTGCAGGTAGTTCGCTCCTACAAAATCCGCGGTGCCTATAATCTCATGCAAAGCCTTACGGAAGAACAGCGTAAGCGTGGGATTGTTTGCGCAAGTGCCGGTAATCATGCGCAAGGTGTAGCGTTATCATGTAAACTTCTCTCGATCAAGGGCGTGATTTATATGCCTGTGATTACACCCAAACAAAAGGTGAACCAGGTTAAAATGTTTGGTGGTGAAAAGATTGAGATTGTGTTGGTAGGAGACACATTTGATGAATGCCAGGAACATGCACTCAGGTTCACCGAGAAAAACAATATGGTTTTCATTCCTCCTTTTGATCACCTTAAAGTGATTGAAGGGCAGGGAACTGTCGGGAAGGAGATACTGGATGAGCTGTCTAACATTGACTACGTGTTTGTTCCGGTTGGCGGTGGCGGCTTAGCTGCTGGACTGGGATCGTACTTTCATACGTATTCTCCTCAAACCAAAATCATTGGTGCCGAACCTTTAGGTGCTCCTTCGATGAAGGAAGCGCTTGCGGCAGGGAAACCTGTGATACTTGATCAGATCGTACGCTTTGTGGATGGCGCCGCTGTGAAAAGGGTTGGTAACCTAACCTTTGAAATTTGCAAAGACATTTTATCGGATATGCTCCTTGTGCCGGAAGGTAAGGTAAGTACTACGATTCTTCAGCTTTATAATGAGGATGCTATTGTCGCTGAGCCAGCAGGTGCCCTGAGTATTTCGGCATTGGATTTCTATGCGGATAAACTGAAAGGCAAAAGAGTAGTATGTGTATTGAGCGGTGGCAATAACGACATCGATCGCATGCAGGAAATTCGTGATCGTTCGATGCTCTATGAAGGACTAAAACATTATTTTATCATCCGATTTGTTCAGCGTCCTGGAGCATTGAAAGAATTTTTGAATGATACGTTGGGCCCAACGGATGATATCGTTCGGTTCGAATTTGTGCAGAAGAACAATAAGGAAACCGGTCCTGCATTGATCGGTATTGAGGTGAAGTCACGCGAAGATTTCAACTCGTTGATCAAGCGTATGGATGATCAAAAACTCAATTACACGCTCGTAAATCAGAATGAAAATTTGTTTGAGTACATGATCTGATAACTTAAACACTCATTTCGTTAATTGCGATTTCGCGTACAACCCGCGGAAATTCAATTGAAAGTGTACTTCCTTTTCGGTTGGGCCGCGAGTCAATATTCAGTGATCCATGAATCAATTTTATGCGTGACTGAATATTTCTCCATCCATTTCCTTTACTTTTTTCGAGCGAGATAATGTCAAAACCATTTCCATTATCTTCCACCATAACGGAGATTTCTTTTTCGTGCGCCACGAAGTTCACAGTAACCTTTGTAGCCCCTGAATACTTTAGAATGTTATTAATCCATTCCTGAACAACACGATACACAGAGATCTCATGCACTTCGACAAGTCTTTCGGGCATATCGAAACTGGTTATTTCTACGCTTATTTTCCCGGTTTCATTTATGCGATTTGCCATCTCTTTGATGGCAGGTACGAGCCCTGACAGGATAAGTGTTTGTGGCATCAGATTAAAAGCGATGCTGCGGATTTCACGATGCATCTCGTTCATGATAGTTTCTGATTTCGCAAGGGTTTCAAAACGTTTTTCTGAAGTCGTCTGAGTATCCAGTGATTTTATTGTGAGTTGTAGGGAAGAGATAAGCTGGCCCATTCCATCGTGGAGGTCCTGGGCAAAACGCTTGCGTTCCGTTTCCTGAGATGACAGTGTGGCATTGATGAGCGCTTCACGAACTGAGAGCTCACGTTCACGTTTTAGGCGAGTCCTCAATAGCGTGAAAATAATCACAATTAAAATTAGTGTGATGATAAGGGCAGTAATAATGGTGTAATTAAAATTGATATGGGCTTGCTGTTCCGAGAGCTGTGATTGCTGTAATGCAATTTGTTGCTCCTTCTTTTCGGTTTCGTATTTTACCTCAAGATCCGATATTACTTTTGCCTTTTCGATATTGTATAAGCTGTCTTTAAAGAGTTGATTTTTTTGCTGGTATCCATATGCTGATTTGTAATCCTTCAATAAACCATATGTCATGGCAAGCTGATCATAGTTATACCGTATTAAGTCGGTATATCCCACTTCGTATGCTTTCTTGAGACTTTTATCAAAATAGAATATAGCATTGGAATAGTCTTTTGCATTGAAATAGGTTTCTCCTGTATTCACCAGATTGATGGCTATGCCCTGATCATCTCCGAGTTTCTCCCTGATCTTTGTTGACGTTTCGATATATTCCAGTGCTTTTTTTACATTGCCTTTTTCAAGTTCAATGGTAGAGAGATCCAGCAACGCATAGCCAAGCCCTACACTGTCTTTTTGTTCCACCCGTATTTTGTAAACCTCTTGGTAGTTTGAAAAAGCTTCATCTATTTTTCCTTCTCCTTGCTTCATCACTGCGATGTGACTCAATGCAGTGGCAAGCCCACCTTGATTATTTAATTTTTTGCTCAACAAAATTGCCCGATCTAAATGTTCGTAAGCTTTCGACGTATCGGATTGTTTTCGGTAAAAGACGCCCATCTCACAATGAAGTCGTATCAGTGCTTCTTCATTTTTCAGCGAATCAAAAAGCGTATAAGCAGAAAGAAATTGGGGCAGCGAATTTTCGTAGTTGCCTTTCAGGTAATACACAATTCCCTGGAACATCAGGGCCTGACCTTCCTGGTCTTTCCACTTGTTCTTATGAGAAATATCAGCAGCACGTTTTGTGAGTACCAGTGCATTGTCAAAGTCGGTACTGTATATGGAATAGAAATTTTTGATAATATACTCAACCTGTTCCTTATCAGTCAACATCCCCAGTTTTTGATCGGTGATGTCTTTCGTTAGCTTTTGTGACAATGCTATTGAGCAAGTCAGAAGAGAAAGGTAAAATAACGTTGTTGTTATAAAAATTTGTCTTCGCATAAGAAGGGCATAATAACTGACAATCTACCAAACACTTGTCAGTCTTCTAAAGAAATTTTTATATGAATTTCATTGAAGTAACTCTCAACTTTAGCGATCTTCGTAACTTAAGATTTAAGGATCCGCCCTGTTGTGTTTTCAAGCACAACAGGGCGTTTCTGTTTTATCTGGTAAATACCAAACTAACACTTGTTATAGGCAAGAAAATGAGTCAACCCCCCAAAACAATATTCGAGAAGATCTGGGATGCGCACGTGGTGAAACACGCCGAAGGGTATCCGGATGCTTTATTTATTGACAGACATTTTATTCATGAGGTTACCAGCCCGCAGGCTTTTGATGGATTGAGAAAACGTGGTATTCAGGTATTTAATACCAAACGTACTTCAGCCACAGCAGATCACAACGTACCTACCAAAGATCAGCACCTTCCTATCAAGGAAGCGTTGTCGCGTCATCAGGTGGAAACCCTGAGAAAAAACTGTGCAGAGTTTGGGGTAGAGCTTTATGACCTGGGCCATCCTTTCCAGGGGATCGTGCACATCATCGGCCCTGAATTGGGATTAACTCTTCCGGGTATGACCATCGTATGTGGTGATAGCCACACATCCACACACGGCGCTTTTGGAAATATTGCGTTTGGCATCGGTACGTCGGAAGTAGAGCAAGTATTGGCAACACAGTGCATTTTGCAATACAAGCCCAAGACGATGAAAATCGAAATCAATGGTGCGTTGGGCAAGGGTGTCGTGAGTAAGGATATTATTCTTTATATCATTTCAAAAATATCAGCCAGCGGTGCCACTGGCTTTTTTGTTGAATATGGAGGTGATGCCATTCGCGCATTGTCGATGGAGGCACGCATGACGATCTGCAACATGAGCATTGAAATGGGTGCTCGTGGTGGATTGATTGCCCCAGACGAAACAACATTCAGCTACATCAAGGGAAGAAAGTTTGCTCCACAAGGAGAAGCATTTGACCGGGCTGTTGCCGAATGGAAAAAACTTGTTACCGACGAAGGCGCAAAATATGATACCGTATTAAAGTTCGATGCAGCTGACATCACGCCCATGATCACCTACGGAACAAACCCGGGCATGGGCATGAAGGTGACGGATCGTATTCCTACGGTTGAAGAGTGGAAAGAAATTAATGAACAGGTTTCATTCAAGAAATCGTTGGACTACATGGGTCTTGAACCTGGTTCTAAATTACTGGGCAAACCAATTGATTACGTATTTATCGGCAGCTGTACCAATGCACGTATTGAAGATTTGCGTTTGGTAGCATCGATGGTGAAAGGAAAAACAAAAGCACCGAACGTAGAGGTGTGGGTAGTGCCTGGATCAAAACAAGTGCAGGAGCAGGCGAAGAAAGAAGGTCTTGATAAAATATTTGAAGCAGCTGGTTTTGAATTGCGCGATCCGGGATGTTCAGCCTGCTTAGGCATGAATGAAGACAAGGTGCCTGCTGGAAAATATTGCATCAGTACGTCCAACAGAAATTTTGAAGGGAGGCAAGGGCCAAAGTCAAGGACTTTTTTAGCGAGTCCATTGAGTGCAGCGGCGGCAGCAATTACAGGTAAAGTGACAGACGTAAGAGAATTCTAATCATGAGCAAAGAGAAATTCATAACCTTAAAATCAACCGCTATTCCTTTGGCCGTTGAGAATATTGATACCGATCAGATTATTCCAGCACGTTTTTTAAAGGCAACTACACGCGAGGGCTTTGGTGACAATTTATTTCGTGATTGGCGCTATGATAGCAACAACAACCCTATTAAGGATTTTGCATTAAACAATCCGACGTACTCAGGAAAAATTCTGGTAGCAGGTAAAAACTTTGGTTGTGGCAGCAGCCGTGAACACGCTGCCTGGGCAATTTATGATTTTGGTTTACGTGTGGTGGTGTCCAGTTTCTTCGCTGATATTTTTAAAGGCAATGCACTGAACAATGCGGTATTACCGGTGGTTGTATCCGATGCTTTTTTGAAGGGATTGCTGGATACTATACAAACCAGTCCAAAAACGGAAATTACAGTCGACTTGCAAAATCAGGTCATCAGTTTCAATAACAAAAAAGAGAACTTTGAAATCAATGCATACAAAAAAACATGCCTGATGAATGGCTATGATGACATTGATTATTTATTGAGCCTGGATAGTGAGATAAGAAAGTTTGATGTAGCACATTCATAAGATATGCCCGTGAAGAAAAAAATTGTCATACTCCCCGGAGACGGAATTGGAAAAGAGGTTACCACCGAAGGAAAACGTGTGCTGGAAAGGATTGCTTCACTCTACGGTCACGAATTTGAATTTGATCATGCGTTGATCGGTCATGATGCCATCGAAGCAACTGGTAATCCGTTACCGGATGAGACATTAGCAAAACTTAAAAATTGTGATGCCATTTTGTTGGGTGCAGTTGGTCATCCTAAGTATGACAATGATCCATCGGCAAAAGTAAGGCCGGAGCAGGGTTTACTGAAAATGCGTAAGGAACTTGGATTGTATGCTAATCTTCGTCCGATAAAATTGTTTGATGAATTATTAGAAACGTCCAGTATTAAACCTGAGATTTTAAAAGGCTCAGACATTCTTTTTTTCAGAGAGCTTACAGGTGATGTGTATTTTGGCGAGAAGGGAAGAAAAGATGATGGGAATACGGCTTATGATCTGATGATCTATTCGCGTTATGAAGTGGAACGTATTGCGCATAAAGCATTTCAGGCAGCCCGTACAAGAAAAAATAAAGTTACATCAGTTGACAAGGCAAACGTTCTTGAAAGCTCACGCTTGTGGAGAGCGGTTGTTCAGGAGATTGGTAAGCAATATCCGGATGTGGAATTGGAGCATCAGTTTATTGACTCCGCAGCCATGAAGCTCATCCAAAATCCCAGAAGCTTTGATGTTGTGCTTACCGGAAATCTTTTTGGCGATATCCTCACGGATGAAGCTTCGCAGATCGCTGGTTCGATGGGTATGCTGGCATCGGCATCAGTAGGAGATACCGTTGGTGTATACGAACCCATTCATGGAAGCGCTCATGATATTACCGGAAAGGGAATTGCTAATCCGTTGGCTTCTATTCTTTCTGTGGCGTTGTTGCTGGATATTTCTTTCGGACTTACCGATGAAGCGAATGCCATCATCACAGCGGTGCAACAAACATTGAAGGCTGGGTATCGTACCACCGACATCGCGGATGCAAAAACCCCTAAAGAAAAAATATTAAATACCCAGGCAATGGGAGAATTCGTTGCCAAACAATTACAGAAAGCAGGGAAGCCTGTGATCGCGTAGAATTTAACAACCTTGATTAACAACCAAAATCTATGAGCCGCAAAATTCAAATCTTCGACACAACATTACGTGATGGTGAACAGGTACCGGGTTGTCAACTCAGAACCGAAGAGAAAGTTATCGTTGCGCGTGAACTCGAGGCCCTCGGTGTGGACGTGATTGAAGCTGGTTTTCCGATTTCAAGCCCCGGAGATTTTCTTTCCGTAGTGGAGATTTCCAAAGCGGTGAAGCATGTTACGGTATGTGGATTAACCCGTTCCAAAAAGGATGATATTGATGTAGCAGCAGAAGCGTTGCATCATGCTAAACGTGGAAGAATTCATACTGGTATTGGCTCATCGGATGTTCATATCAAGCACAAGTTCCGCAGTACGCGCGAACAAGTACTTGAGCAAGGTGTTTGGGCTGTGAAGTATGCTAAAGCAAAAGGCTATGAAGTCGAATTTTTTGCGGAAGACGCAGGTCGTGCTGATCTTGGTTTTTTAGCCCAGTTAACAGAAGCTGTCATTGCCGCCGGAGCAGACGTGGTAAATATTCCTGATACCACAGGATATTGCCTGCCTAATCTTTACGGAAAGCGAATTCAATATTTGTTTGAACATGTAAAGAATATTGATAAAGCTGTGATTTCCGTGCATTGCCACAATGATCTTGGGTTAGCCACCGCGAATACATTGGCGGGATTGATGAATGGCGCTGGCCAGGCTGAAGTAACGATCAATGGTATTGGCGAACGTGCCGGCAATACTGCATTGGAAGAAGTAGCGATGGCGTTGAAAGTGCATAAAGACCTTGGTCTGTATACCGACATTAAATCTGAACGATTATTTGAAATCAGCCATTTGGTAAGCAGCATGATGCGTATGCCGGTGCAAGCCAACAAAGCTATTGTAGGAGCCAATGCATTTGCTCACTCGTCTGGGATTCACCAGGATGGATTTTTGAAACATGCTGAAAATTATGAGATCATCAATCCTTCGGATGTAGGGGTTCCATCTTCTTCTATTGTATTAACAGCACGCAGTGGCCGTGCGGCATTGAAGCACAGATTGGAATTGCTTGGTCACAAGTATGAAGGCATGGAATTAAATACTGTCTATGAGAACTTTTTACTTCTTGCCGATGAACGCAAGCAGGTTGAAGACAATGACTTAATTGAACTTGTGGCTAATCTTCCGGTATTGACAAAGTAAGTTCATCAAAAATGGAGTATTCGGAGTTTCAGCCTGCTACTTCATTGCGTTCATGTGTTGAGTGTTATTGGGTTGCCGAAGGATCTTCCACTACACAAAAAATTGTTCCTGATGGTTTTTCTGAAATTGTTTTTCACTATGGTGATCTTTATAAATTCAAGGATCATCAGGGCAGAGAGAAAATTCAATCCCGCGCCATTCTTGCGGGACAAATTACGAAACCAATCTATTTAACGCCAACAGGAAACAGTGGTGTTATCGGTATCAAGTTTAAACCCACGGGTATTTGGAAATTACTGGGATGGGGTATGGCTGAGTTTACGGATGAGGCTTATGACCTTCAAAAATTTCCCGACATGGATGTGGCACAATTTATCAAGCAACTATGCACGCTGGACACAATTCAAGATAGAATTAAGAGTATTGAAACTACACTTCTGCAACTGGTGCCATCTCAAAGAGCATCCACCCTTGACGAAATTATTACTGCCATAGATTCTTCTCAAGGTGATGTTTCGATGAGTTCTCTACAAACTCAATTTGATATATCAGATCGCACCATGGAGCGTATGTTCAAAGACCAAGTCGGGGTATCGGCAAAACGCTACGCCAGGATCGTGCGATTCCGCTACATTTTTCAGTTGATACAAAAACACGAATGGAGCAAAGCAGAGGCAACCTACCTGGCGGGATATTTTGATCAGGCGCATTTTAATAAGGAATTCAAGGAATTTTCTGGTGAGGACCCGGGAACGTATTTTGCACGACATCATGAATTTGCCAACTTCTTTTTAAACCGGCCTGTCGGTTTTTTACAAGACTAGTTCTGGTCGATCCCTCATATTTGGAAAAAAAAGAATTATGAAAAAAGCATTGTTACTTTCTCTATTCATTTATCCCCTTATCGGGTTCTCACAGGTAAAAGAATTTGGATGGCTCGTAGGAACCTGGAAGGCAACCGGGAAGGAAGCTTATGAAGTATGGAAAATCGGTAAAGACAAAAAGATGATGGAGGGCGTCGCTTTTCGAATGAAAGGAGCTGATTCTGTCGTCACCGAGCGGACGAAAATCAAACAGGAAAAAGGTACATTCTATTATATTCCTGATGTGGTCGGCGATCAACCTGAAGTTTATTTTAAAATCACAAGGAAAAATGCGGATGGATTTACGGCAGAAAATCCTCAGCATGACTTTCCAAAGATCATTCGCTATAAGCGGCAGGCCAATGGCTCGCTAAAGGCAGAAATTGAAGGTGACGGGAAAGTAATTCCTTATTATTTTGAGAAAATAAAGTAGTTATCGCCAGAGTTCTCCAGAGAATTAGCCTTTTTATAGTTTTCGTTTATGAATAGTTGTGACGAGACTGTGATTTTTTCTAAAAGCGCTTAATCAGCATAGTATAGGTTACGGAAGAATCAGGCTTGCAAATAGGCATCGTAAAATTGCCTGTCGGTTTTATAACAGGCATGTTGAAGTCTGATCTGTGAATTTTGGAATCCACGATACTATTGCCAAAGTCTGTTTTATTATTTTGTGGCTGATATTGGTACAGATAACTATTATCCCGAATCGGGCTCGTCGGACGATTCCTTACTATATTCATTGGTATCGTTATATTCATCGGTAAGTTCAGTGTTGAGTCCACGGCAAAGGGCTGATAGACTTGCGAAAAGGCCGGCAGGCAGTATCCCATGCTCAAAACAAACAACAGAAGTATTTTTCTCATGAGATTTACTTAAGGTTAACTAGCTCTACTGGCAAAACTCTAAATGGAGTACTTTCAGGAAAAATTCGTTACCCAAGATAACTAAAATCACGGAAATTTTACTTGGAGGATTAAGCAATAATTTTCTCGAATTGACTGGATGTTGTTCCGTGGTCTGTGAGGACACTGACCACGGACACAGACCACCGCAATTGAATTATAAACTCTTCCACAAATACAACGTAGCGTAGGCTTCCCACCCTTTGTACTTTCTAAAAATCCGCTTCACCTGGTCAATCGAAGGTTTTGCTTTCATTTTCTTAAGCTTCCTGATGGCATTGTGAATAGCTACATCTTCCAATGGAAAAGCATCAGGATAGCGAAATGTTTTCATCAACGCATAGTTGGCCGTCCAATTGCCTACACCTTTTATTTTGATAAGTTCTTCCTTCGCTTCGTTTAATGACATGCCTTTTAACTTTTGCTTTGAAACCGCTCCGGTTACAAAAGCCTGGGCAATGAGAATGGTATACAATGCTTTTTGTCGCGAGAACTGAAGTGGCAATAGTTCTTCAAGTTTAAGTACTGAGACCCGCTTCGCAGTAGGAAAGAGGTAATAGTGCTCGCCTTCAAATTCAATCTTGTCTCCGTACAATTCAACAAATCGTTGTTTTATGGTATAGGCAAATTGCACGTTGATCTGCTGACCCATTACACCCCACACCAGGGATTCAAATAGATCAGGCAGGGCCACAATCCGATAGCCGTGATATTGCGTGACAAGATCCCTCAGCAATTTGTCCTCAGAGGCCATTGTATAAAAAGGCTTAAGATCGGTATCCAGATCAAACCATTCACGGGTAAAATCTGAAACAACACGAAGTGCTTTTTCTGAAGGTATATCTTTTAGAAATTCGAGTTGAAGTTTTGACTTATTGAAGGATACACGAAATAGTACAAGCTCATCATCTACGTTTAATAGCTTCGTAACATGTGTATCCGTAACGCGATGGAGAATCTCTTTTGGAGACCGCTGAAGAAATTCCAGGTTTAGTGCAAAACTGAATTCCGGAGGTACGGTAAGGCTGACTTTTTGCATAGAGCAAGATACCTTAGCCCGACCGGGATTTCCAAGTCAGATGTTGAGCAAGAATCGGGTTGGACTAAGAATATCTTTTGTTGATTTTAATTTTTAGATATGGAGACGCATCAAAAACTTTCATCTTCGGAATTACACAGGCTTATACGACATAGTAAAATCCGATTTGGCGGCAATGCTCGTCTTAAAATTTATGGGTTGCTGCGATGTAGGTCTGGAAAAAGAATGAAGATAGAAAACCGTGTTTTTTTTGAATCGAAGGAAGAGGCATTGTCACAGGGCTATCGCCCTTGTAGAAATTGTTTAGGATGATGTAGGTGTGTAGTCTGACCTATCTTGGCGTAAAACTTATTTCAAAAGGTTCTTTAGCTTCTTTAAGTTCAACTTTCCTCGGAATTTCAAGCAAGTAGCGTGTTAGTTCCCTTGTCACCGATGCAATATAATATAGCTGATAAGGGTTGATCTATCGTAATTTAAGAAATTGCCTTATGCTCACCAAATGGGAGAGGAGCACAATGGGAACAATAATGCCCGCTAACCACACAAAGGGGAAAAATGCAAGACCAGCATTGGGTTGATCAAAAGCCAATTTTTGAAAAGGCGTTTGAACAGACAGTAATGCAATCGTGACAATATTGATGAGAAGGGTCAGGCACACCAAATTCCAGATAAGGAGAACCGTGCTGTTAATTTTTTTACGAACGAAATACAGTAGAAAAATGACAGGAGCGGTTAAACCCGAAAGAATATCATAGTTGTAACCTTCAAACGTCATGAGCATGGGAATGAGGCCTGCTACGAACAAAAAGTACAACGTGATTTCAACCGGTACACGGATAGTGTGTAGGATCGTGAGTTTCTGAAGATCGAGAGAATCTAGAAAAGCTCTTCCCCGCTTTGTAGCGAAGAGTGTAATGATGATGAGAAGTTCAGGAGCAATTAAGAAGAAGAAGCGAGGAGGATACATCATATTTTGCTTGTAAAATCCTGTTAATCCGAGCGCGGTCTGCAGGATCATTAAAATTCCAACAACAAGTAACACGGTTGTCGATTTTCCCGAGGCGGAATAGAATTGCCAAACGGTGAAAAGGGTGGTGGCAACAAATAGAATAATAATAGACATTGATACATTTTCCATAATTTATTTTGTTTTGATAGAACAAAAGTCAGGAAATGATGAACAGAGAAACTTGCCAAATGACAAGAAATCATTTTTTAGAAAATTCTTTTCTGATTCTGCTCAACGAAGTATCCGTAAGGCCCAAGTAGGAGGCAATATATTTTAACGGTGCGTTTTGAAATAGCTCAGGATTGGATTCGAGTAAATGAACATACCGTTGCTCGGCGGTTCTGTTGATCATGGACAATGTTCTTACTTTTAAGGCAACAAACCCGCGTACCAACACAGCCCGACCAAAGTCGCGAAACTCAGGAATGGAATGAAAAAGGTGGTTCAATTCATTGAATGTAATCACCCATCCCATGCTGTCAGTTAGCGCCTGAATGTTTTCCTGCGTGGGAACCCGTTGAAAAAAGGAAGAAACTTCAAATACCACGGAGTTGGGTGAATAGAAATTCACGGTCACCTCTTCGCCTTCTGTATCCAGGAGGAACGCACGCATGTATCCGGTTTCTAAGAATAAATACTCATTGCTTACTTTGCTTTCCTGTAAAAAAAAATCTCCTTTGGTAAACTCTTTGTATTGAAATTTTTCTGCAATAGCATTTACCATCTCAGGATTCATAGGTGAGGTGTGCTGCAGAAACTGGGTAAGGGAGCTCCGGTCAGTTTTCATTGATCATATAAGAAGGGGAGGCTTTGTGAAAGTTACCAAAACATTTCTCATCAATTTCAGATTTAATTTTAAATTGCATAAGCTCAGTATCGTTTATTTTACCCCATTCCATGAAAGCTTTCAAATACCTGTCCTTTACAATCATACTTGTTGCACTGGTTGTCGCATGTAAAAAGTCAGAACCCCTAAGTCCACCCATTGTTATAAAAGAGGATCCGGCCAAGGCTGCCATTCGGGCCAGGGAAGTGCGTGAAGCTACCCCGGTGAAACTGGCTGACGGCCTCACGTTATCCTTGTGGGCTACAGATTCGCTGGCGCCAGATCCGGTGGCGATGGTGATGGATGATCATGGACGTGTTTACATCAACCGCACCAACAGACAGAAAAATTCAGAATTTGATATTCGTGGCTACCGTGACTGGATGATTCCATCGATTAGCCTGAATACAGTGGAAGACCGCAGAGCATTTTTGAAAGAAACCTTTGCGCCCGAAAAAAGCGAGCAAAACAAGTGGCTCAAGGATTTAAATAAAGACAGCATTCATGATTGGCACGATTTGGCTATTGAGCAAGACGAAATCTGGAGATTGGAAGATACCAACAACGATGGCATGGCGGATGTCTCCACGCGTATTCTCAGTGATTTCAATGAAGAGGTGACCGATGTGGCGGGTGGTATGCTCGTGCGTAACAATGAAATGTTTGTTGCCATTGCCCCCGATTTATGGCGATTGAAAGACAACAATGGCGATGGATTTCCGGATGAAAAAACTTCAATCAGTCACGGGTATGCCGTGCATATTGGATTTAGCGGTCATGGTATGTCGGGCGTAACCGAAGGGCCAGATGGAAGAATTTACTGGAACATTGGCGACATCGGCGCAAACATCACAACGGCTGATGGAAAGAACTATAATTATTCCAATGAAGGCATCATTGCACGCGCTAATCCTGACGGAAGTGATTTTGAAATTTTTGCTCACGGCCTGCGCAACACGCATGAATTTGTTTTTGATGAGTATGGAAATTTAATCAGTGAAGATAACGATGGTGATCATCCCGGTGAACGAGAACGCCTTGTCTATGTCGTTGAAGGATCGGATGCAGGCTGGCGTTCAAACTGGCAGTACGGCAAATATGTAGATCCTAAAAACAATCGTTATAAAGTGTGGATGGATGAAAAACTGTACATTCCTCGTTGGGAAGGCCAGGCAGCTTACATTATTCCTCCTATTATTAACTATCACAATGGGCCGACTGGCATGTTGTACAATCCGGGAACAGCTCTGGGATCGGCGTGGAAAAATAATTTTTTTGTTACCGAATTTGTAGGGAGTCCGAGCAGTTCTAATCTTTGGGCATTTACATTGAAGCCTAAGGGAGCTTCCTTTGAACTCGCCGAAGAAAAGAATGTACTTAATGGAATCCTGGCAACAGGCATTCGGTTTGGTCCGGATGGAGCCATGTACCTCGCAGATTGGCTTAACGGCTGGGGAACCAAGGACCTTGGTCGTGTGTGGAAGCTAGATGTGAGTGACGATAAAAACGATCTCGCTAAGGAACGCCTTGAAACGAAGCGATTGATTCAACTCAACTATGCAGACCAAGCCAATGAAGAATTATTGAAGCTGCTTTACTATGGTGACATGCGTGTGAGGCAAAAGGCGCAATTCGAGTTGGCAACACGTGGTAGTGATGGTGCAGACATTTTCTTAAAAGCCATCGATCAAAAAGAAAATCAACTGGCGCGTATTCATGGCATTTGGGGAATGGGCCAATTGGCACGGGAAGATAAAAAGCATGCAGAACCGTTGATGGGGTTACTCTCCGATCTGGATGATGAGGTTATCGCGCAAACAGTTAAAGTACTAGGCGATGTGAAATATGTGGAAGCAGCCGATAGACTTTTGCCCTTACTTAAAGCAGGAAGTTATCGTGTTTGTTTTTTTGCAGCACAAGCTCTTGGTCGATTGGAATACAAGGGAGCCATTGAGCCCATCCTTGAAATGATTGAAAGAAACAACGATGAAGATGTGTATATACGTCATGCAGGTGTATTGGCACTTGCCCGGATAGGAGAGGTTGATCCGATTGCCGCTCTTTCAAAACATCCGAGTAAAGCAATACGTACTGCGGCGGTGTTAGTGCTAAGAAAGCTATCGAGCGACAAAATTGCACTCTTTTTGCAGGATGCGGACGAAAACATTGTAACCGAAGCAGCACGTGCTATTAATGATGACTTGTCTATACCCGCTGCGTTACCAGCATTGGCGACAGTGTTGAATGATCAGCGATTTACGTCTGAACCCTTGTTGAGACGAGCTATCAGTGCTTGCCTTCGGGTGGGAACAGAAAAAGAGCTGGATATGTTGCTGACATTTGCAAAACGCAATGACGTGGCTGCGCCAATTCGTTCTGAAGCATTGGCAACAATTGCTTCCTGGCCAGAACCTTCCGTGCTTGATCGCGTAGATGGTCGCTTTCGCGGAAAAGTAACACACGATGCAGAACCGGTGAAAGCAAAAGTGAAAGCCAGCGCCGATGTATTTTTACAAAGTTCTGATGCCATGGTGTTGATTGCTGCTTCGCAGATGTTGAGCACACTGAACATTACCGATTTCAACAGTAGGCTTGATAAAATCATGCAGGATCAAAAAACACCTGACGTGCGTTCTGCCATGCTTACTGCATTGTACAAATTAAAATACGATAGGATTGAATCGGTGATTAAACGCGGTATGGAGGATAAAGAAGTTAGCGTTCGAACCACAGCACTCGGATTATTAGACCAGTTGGATATTACGAAGGAAAACCTTCCGGGTATTGTAAGTCCGATATTCAAAAATGCCACGATGCAAGAGCAACAAGGGCTATTACGTGTATTGGGTAAGATGCCCGTAGCAAAGACTGAACCTATTTTCGATGACCTGATTGATCAAATGAAGACGAAAAAACTTTCTCCAGGTTTAACTCTGGATTTAACGGAAGCCATCGACTCAACGCATTCAGAAAAACTGATAACGAAACTTGCTCCCATGAGAAAAAGCGGAACTTCATTGGATGCGTTTCAGGATGCATTGTATGGTGGTAATCGTTTTTCAGGAAGGAACTTCTTTTTGAGAAATGAAACGGTTCAATGCACCCGATGTCATGCTGTGAATGGAACGGGGGGTATTGTTGGTCCTGATTTAACTGTGATTGGTGATGTACTTACCCGTGAACAGCTGCTTCAGGCCTTGATTGAACCCAGTGCGCGATTGGCCCCAGGGTATGGAGTGGTTTCTCTTACGTTGAAAGATAACCAGGTTGTATCCGGAGTATTGATGTCAGAAACAAAAAGTGAGTTGACATTGAAGACGTCTGATGCTGAGCCCCTTAAAATTCCTGTTTCCAGAATCAGCAAGCGCGAGAACACGCCATCCAGCATGCCGCCGATGACAACGTTGATGACAAAGCGCGAGATACGCGATGTGGTGGAATTTTTATCAAACTTAAAAAAGACACCAACCGCACAACGGTAATTATTTCAGGCCTTCGTGTCTTATGCATGATTTTTTAATCACAAAGACACGAAGGCCCTATGGGATTATTGTTTCCTTGAACCCTCAGTAAGATTCGATTACTTGACAATGCGCAAATACGCCTCAGCAAAACGTTTTCCTAATAGGCGTTGCCCCTCGGAATTAAAATGAAGTTGGTCTCCCTTATTTACCAAATCCTGAGTAGGTACAACACTGGAATGACTATCGGTAGACGCATAATGCTTTATTTGTTCATTGATTCGAAGCCAGTTTTCCTTGTTCGTTGAATAACTGCCTAATTCGCCAAGGATGATGGGTAAGGTTTCATTTCCGGCAATTTTTCGGAACTCCGTGAATAATTTCGTAAGCCGGTTGCTGTATTCCGGAATATCGTTTGGATTCGTATCACTTTCTCCCTGATGCCATAAAATTCCCTTGAGTTGTCCGTACTGTTTTCCAATTTCAACTTTCTGTTTGAAGTTGGTGAGCAACTGAACATTTCTGTACGTAGCATCTCCCAACCACTGGCTGATGGAACTTCCGCCAACTGCTGTGGGAATAAGAAGAATGGAAACATGATCAGGCAACTGACTGATCATGTTTTTTCCAAATGAGAGTCCACAATCTAATCCTGTCAGTGTGGGTTCATAAAAATGAAGTGGCTCTTTAGCAATAATAATTTCGCCTTGCTTATTGATGGAAAAAATTCTGGGAGAAGAAATCGTATCCTGGGGTTCAACTTGTCCGCGACCCGCCATGTTGGATTGACCTGCGAGTACAAAGACCCACAGGTTTTCCTTTTTGGGAAGATTAACGGCCTTTGATTCTACTTTCGGAAAAGACACAGTTCTATTGTCTGTTTGAGCTTTTACAACCGAAGAGATAAAAAAAGCCAGGACAAGAATGCAGGGAATAATTTTTCTCATGATTTTAAAATTTATTTATAATAGATTTCTTCTACTTCTTGGCACTCTCTGGCAAGAGCACGATCCGGATAAGATTGTCCTCATTAAAGTATTTGATTGCCGCTTGTTTTATCTTTTCTGACGTCAATTTATCCAGCATGCCCGGATAGGCAACAACATAATTTTCGCTTGCCTCTTCCCGATACACCTGCTTCATGTAATTCATCCAAAAGTTATTTTGACGCAAGCGCAATTCAAGTTGTCTTTTTTCTTCAATTCTGAATTTGGCCAGGTCTTCTTCTGAAACACCCTTTGTTTTCATGATTTGTATTTCATCCATAACCGATGCAATGAGTTTCTCCACATTTTCAGTGGAGCAATTGAAGCTTATGCCAATACGATATTGAGGAGTTGGAATTTTCTCTTCACGCACATTTACACCGGGTGAATAAACACCGCTTTCTTTTTCACGCAATCGTTCTGTGAGTTTGTTTAAGAGAATCGCCCTTAAGGCATCAAGTTCCATGTTTGTTTCTTCGCTATACGAATAGGGTCCGTGATAGGTCAACGAAACCGCTGCCTTGTCTTCAAGACCTCGGTAAACCGTACGTGAAATTTTTCCATCTACAGGTTTAAGGCCGAGATCTTTATACGATTCTTTTCTATTGGTTGACGGGAGACTTGCCAGATAGGTGGTAATCAACGGTTTGATTTTATCAACCTCAAAAGCACCTACAAAGAAGAAGGTAAAGTCACTGGCATCGCTAAAACGATCTTTATAGAAGGCCATGGCATCATCCAGCGTTACTGCCTGCAATTCCTTTTCCGTAAGCGGACGACTTCTGAAATTGCGATTATTCATAATGATGGCCGAGGTATCCTGGTAGGCAGCCATAGGATTTGTGTATCTGTTTTTCACACTTACCTCCAGTTGTTCTTTTATGGTATTTAGAATGGCGGTGTCTTTCCGCGGGGAGGTAAAATAAAGGTGTGTGAGTTGCAATGCTGTTTCAAGGTCAGCGGGTGTCGACGATCCATTGATTCCTTCTTCATAGAAATTGATGAAGGGAGTTGAAGAAAATACTTTTCCCGTGAGCATTTTGTTTAGTTGTGTTCCGTTGAATGCGCCGATACCGGAAGCATCCACGATGTACGGAGCATACTGGGCAGAACGGAATTTTTTGTCCTCGGCAAGCGAAAGACCACCTTTACTGATGCCGCTAAAAAGTATTTGGTCATCCTTAAAGTCCGTTGGCTTGAGAACAATCTTTACCCCATTGGATAACGTAAGTTCCGTTGCCTCCAACCCGGGTATCTTTTTTTCATGTAAAATTGTTCCTGCCACAGGCAGGGTTGTGAATAATTTGTCGTTGAATGCGTCTTCTTTGTATGCAGTTACAGTTTTGGGATCAACGTCCAGCCACGACAGCAGTTTAGTTTCCGTGGGAAGTTTGGATTTATCTTTATCATTCGCCTCTACGATCACAATCCGATTTTCTTTTGTCATAAAGGAAGCAGCCATTTTGTTGACCTCGTCCAAGGTAACCTTAGGCAATATCTCATTGTAGTAGCGGTACTCCGTTTCAATACCCGGGCTGGACTCTCCTGTCAGAAAATTCTTTTGATATTCATTGACATAGAATGACGATGAAACTTTATTTCGTTCATTGTATGAACGTGTAATGCCCGACATCATGTTTTGTTTGACCCGTATGAGTTCAGATTCTGTAAAACCGTAAGCCGTCATACGTATCGCTTCAGCAACAACGGCTTTTACAGCCTTTTCCATTCCCTCAACATCTTTCGACTCGATACTGAGTGAAAATGCATCCTGGTGACCTAAGAAACCGCTATAGTCAATGGAGGCATCCAGAAAAGGTGCATTTCCTTTCTGAATGATTTCACCAATGCGATCGCCTATCATGCTGTTGATCATACTTCTGACCAGAGCATTGCGATATTCTGGTATTGTTGTCACTACCTCCTGAGGATGTTTGTAAAATACCGATACAGAGTTATTGGGATACTCCGGGTCTGTCACAATTTTAACTAACGTGGTTTTATTACCAGGCACTTTGTAGTCGATCAATTTTCGTTCTGCAGCAGGATTTTTTAGTGGTGAAAATTTTTCGATGATCATTTTTTCTACGGCAGTGACATCAAAATCACCAACGGCAATGACAGCCTGAAGATCGGGACGGTACCAGTCCTGGTAGAAACTTTTGATGAGTGGGTGTTGAAAGTTTTTAAGGATATCGGTTTTTCCTATCGGTAAACGAGTTGCAAATCGTGAGTTGGCCATGAGCACCGGATAGATTTGTTTCGATATGCGTTCCTGCATGTTCTTTCCGCGAAGTCGTTCCTCTTCGAGAATTACACCGCGCTCATTGTCGATTTCAGTTCCATCAAAAGAAACATAACCGGCCCAGTTTGCCAGAATGTCGAAACCTTTGCCAAAAAGGACCGGGTCATCGGTGGGAATTGGCAATTGATATACGGTTTGATCAAAACTTGTATAAGCATTGAGGTCTGCACCAAAGCGTACGCCGGAAGTTTGCAAGAAATTGACAAGGCTGTTTTTTGGAAAATCACGTGTGCCATTGAACGCCATGTGTTCTGTGAAGTGAGCAAGGCCCTGTTGGTTGTCTTCTTCCTGAAGAGATCCGATCTTGTTAACCAGGTAAAGCTCAGCCCGGTTTTTTGGTTCGGTGTTCTTTCGGATGTAATACGTTAATCCATTGGCCAGTTTGCCTTTCTTTACCCCAAGATCTAAAGGAATCTTATCGGTCTTAACTTCCTGACCATGGAGGTAATTGATGAATGAGAAAAACAGTATGAGGATTAAAAATCGATTTTTCATAGGAAATAAACCAGGTTAGGGTTATGAAATCTACCCCGAATTACGGAGTACAAGAATAAAAGTTATGAATTTTTTATGGATGAAAAAAAATGCGCAGAGAATTGGAATATTCTCTGCGCAAGGAAGTCAAATTTTTGACTCGTAACTTTTTAAAATAACGGTTAACCTTCCAGTAGTTTTTTAAGATTTCTAAGAATCTTTTTCCAATTTTTTTCGGTGCTTTCCTTCATCTTTTCGGTTGGAATATTCTCCTGAGTAACGGTAAGAATTGTTTTGTTATTCATGTCCGTTAACGCGTAAGTTACCGGAACATAATTTTCCGGTTTATCTTCTCTGCCGGATAAGGAACTCCAATAGGAATAGCGCAATAACGCAAAGGGTTCCACATCCAGTACCGTTCCTTTATCTTCATAGTGCTTTCCATTCCACTCTCCGCGAAACATGATAGGACTTCCTTCCTTCCAATCTGTAATTGTTTCCGTACCAAAATAGTATTGCTTTATCATATCAGGCTTTGTTAAGGCCTGCCATACTCGTGACGCAGATGCCTGTATGCTCGTGCTCACTTTCCCCGTTATCCCGTTCTTCATGGCCATCCAACTGTTTGGTATTGATCTAAGGAAAAATAGTGCCAGTTCGCAAATAAGGCGATGCAGGGAGCTGAAGCCCATTTTTACAAGAGGATTGCGAGAAGCTCTGTTCATTTTTTGCACAAAATGAGTAAAAATCTCACTTATATGGAGATGAGGTTTTGTAAACTTGATGATGGATATCATCACTCTGATCGATCGGGCGATCGTATTTTTTGAATTTTATCATGAGATTTAAGACATAATATTAACAGACTATACGAATTTGTCAATGCACACAGGGATCTTGCTTTTTGAAAATTTTGAGACGCTGGATGTATTTGGTCCGGTTGAAATTCTTGGAAGACTTAACGACCATTATACCCTGCATTTCTATTCCCTTGCCGGTGGGCTCGTTCATAATGCGCACGGAGTTTCCATTATGACAAAGAAAATCGACATGCAAGAACGCATTGAACTTTTTGTAATACCTGGAGGAATGGGAACACGACTTGAGATTAACAACACCATGTTGATTGATTCCATCGGGAAGATCGCTGAAGCAAGTACTTATGTGCTGACCATATGCACAGGCAGTGCGCTGTTGGCAAAAACAGGATTGTTGAATGGTCGGAGAGCAACTTCAAACAAACGGGCTTTTTCATGGGTTGTGACGCAAGGAGATAAGGTTCACTGGATACAAAAAGCCCGGTGGACCGTGGATGGAAAATATTACACATCTTCGGGCGTGAGTGCGGGAATGGATATGACGTTCGGATTTCTGAAGGACATTCATGGAGCAACGCTTGCCAGAGAGGTTGCACATCAAATTGAATATCGTTGGCAAGAGAACAAGGATGAAGATAATTTCGCTTAATAATCACCATGAAAACGGCCCTTGTATTTCTGATCATGTGTTTAACCAGCCTGATGGCAATTGAAAGTATGGCTCAAAATAAAAACTACACAACAAAAGTAATTGCGCACAGGGGTGCCTGGAAAAATACAGGAGCTACCGAAAACTCACTGGCAGCTTTACAACATGCCATTGAGCTGGGTTGCTATGGCAGCGAGTTCGATGTACATATGTCCGCCGATTCAGTATTGTTTGTATTGCACGATCATTCCATTCAAGGCATATCCATTGAGAAGAGTAATGCTGCTGAACTTCGTCGGATAAAACTTAAAAATGGAGAAACACTTCCCACACTTGAATCATACCTGAAAGCCGGTAAACAGAAGCGCACGCGCCTGATTCTGGAAATTAAAACTTCACAAATCAGTAAAGCACACACCCTCGCGTTGACAACGAAATGTGTTGACATGGTGGCTCAGGAGAACGTTAAAGACATTACCGATTATATCAGCTTTAGTTTTGAGGCATGCCTCAAAGTAAAGGAGCTTGATCCGGACGCAAGCGTTTCATATCTGACGGCAGACAAAAGTCCCGCGGAAGTAGCAGCTGCCAAGCTAGGGGGTATCGATTATGCGATTACAGCATTTAAGAAAAATGAAAATTGGCTGGAGGAAGCACGGAAAGAGAAAATAACGTCTAATGTTTATACCGTCAATGATGAGAAGACCATGCAGTGGTTTCTGGATAGAAAGATTGATTTTATAACGACCAACGAACCCGAGTTGCTCATCAAGCTGCTTCAGGAAGGCAAGTAACTTTATTCAGAAATTTTGACGCTGACTTTAAATAGCTTGCTTTGACCATTGTCGTTATCGGAAACAAGGTGTATGACCATGCCTTGTGTCGTTGATGATTCCACGCAAAGACCTTCAATTTTTTCACCTGCAAATTCGGGATGAACATCGACGAGATTGACGATATGGTCTACCGTAAGCTGTGGGGAGTTTATCTTTTTTGTAAAGTTACCAATCCATCCCAAATAACTCGTGCCGATTGTTCCGTCATCGTACGCGTTGTCGGTATTTTCACTGGAGAAGGAAATCAGGAAGGTATCGGTGTTGTTTTCATAACAGATTTCTGAAATACCGAGGATGTCCTCAGTCGGAACGCCTATTTCTATAGGTAGAATGGTAATGTTGGCTCTATCCTGCTGTTCCCAAAAATCGGCGGTGGTTAGAATAATATGATTCGTTATATTTTTTGTATTGCCACGATTGCTTAATACAAGCATGTTTGGGATCGTTGTGGCTCCTTCAATGTTTAGTTCTACAATCCCTTGAAGTCGCAAGCGATCGATAAATGTTTTTACAGAAACTGTGCTCGCTTGTGTTTTGGGGAGTTGCGATTCACCAAGAGGAATAAGAATAACGACCTCACGCTGTTCTCTTGATGCAGAGCCAACAATTAATAGATAATCGTTACCTCTTAAGGTGATGAAAGCGGATGCTTCGGTATCGGACTTTATGGATTTAGGAATTCTTTTCCCGGGATATTCAAAAAGTTGCAGCGTGCTGATTTCGTTATAGTCCTTATCCAGCATCAGGATCGAATGTGCATCATCTCCTATCAGATAGAGTATACCATCACGATAGTTCATGGATGAGCCCGATGGAAAATCAGGTAAGAGTTTTGTATTCAGAAGTTTAAGTTCGAATGTCAATGTGGTACTGTCTTCGTTAAAATTACTTGTAAAAAATTCAATTTCAGAATCGTCACTTGCAGGACGATGTTAATAGTAAAATCACGATTTGGATTGAATGAGTTACGAATAGCGGATTGTCACCAAACTAACAAGGGTTAGGTTGCCTGCCTGTATTATCTTTCTTGATAATTGCTTGCTGTATCATCCTGAGGTCTGATAAATAGTTATATTTTTACAGCCAATGGTCTTATTAAGATGTGCTTGTGTGAGGTACGTATGTGATGATAAAAGTTATTTATCGCCGTGTATGAGTAGGTGAGAAAATAAGATCTTGCGGCCTCAAAAAAAATGCTACTATTAATCACATGATGATGATAGTAACAAAATTATGATAATAGGAAAAGTTCCGGGAGTTCTCATTTTTTGCCTTGTGCTCACGGTGCGCACAGTTGCGCAGATCCCCGATAGTATTCAAACGGCATTCGACAAGTCAACGAGCCCTGCGGAGCGTATCCCTGTTCTGAAGCATATAGGCGAGTGGTACTTGAGTAAGCGGGATACAACTGCCATTCGTTACTTTAAGGAATTGATTTTACTCAGCGATCAAACCCAGGATCCCTTGCTGAAGTGCTATGCATATTACCGAATGGGTGTATGTAGGTATCACCAAAATGATATTAAAGGGTCAACCTCTTTATACTTTCTGGGATTGGAGGCAACCGGCAGTTCTTTAGTATTTGATGAAATGCGCGCCAAACTTAATAATGCCATAGGATGGAATTTTAGTTTGCTTGGGCATCATCAAAATTCATTGAAGTATCTCCGGCGAGCTGAGTCCTATGCAAAAAGTAGTGATCCGCAGACAATCGGCCTTATCCTTAATAATAAAGGGGTGGTGTATAAAAATCTGAACCTGTACGACAGTGCTTTGTTGTCATTTCAAAAATCCTTGAGGTGGAACCGTCAAATTGAGGATCAACGCCAGGTGCGTTTTAATTTGAATAATATCGGCACAGTATTGCTGAAACTGGAGCGGTTAAAAGAATCCAAGATTTATTTAACGGAAGCCTTGTCATTGAATGGCATTGCGCATGATACCCTCGAGATGGTAAACAACCTGATCAATTTATCACAGATCAGCGTTTATGAAGACTCCTTGAAAAAAGCAAATGTTCAACTTACACAGGCAATGGCTTTGTCAAAAGCCAGCCAAGGTCTTGATCAGCAACGAAGAATTTATTTTTTACTGACGGCCCTATCGGAGAAGCAAGAAAAATATAAAGATGCGTTGATGTTTCAGAAAGAGTATTACAACCTCACAGACAGTCTTTATCGAAAGGAGGGTGCAGCCCACGTTACAGAAGTAGAAGCAAAATATATGAATCTTGTGAAAGAGAATGAATTACGCGAAGCCCGTGAACGCGTGGCAACGCAGCAATTCTACCTGAGCATGATCCTGGGTAGTCTATTCATCACGTTCATGGTTATTTTCTTTTTGGTAAAGGCGATCAGATCCCGAAAAATGAGTGAGCTGAGGTTGTTGAAATTGAATGAGGAGGTAAAAAAACAATCCGAAGAATTACTTCGTGCCAACAAAGCCATTACGGAAGCGAATGAATCGTTAGAGCGGCTGGTCGAATATCGGAAAGAAGTTATCCAAAATCAGAACAGGCGAATCGATCATTTTTCGTTTGTGAATTCCCATGAAATTCGCGGACCGCTGGCTACACTGATGGGATTATTGGGATTGCTTTACGAAGAGAAGTCACCGGAAAAGAGCAGGCAAATTATGGGTTTTCTGAAAATAACGTCCACCAAGCTTGACAAAATTATCCGTCGTGTGGGTCAGGAATTGGAGAAGGAAAAAGAGAGAGAATAAGGTATTGTGGATAACAAAACAAAAAGCCCCAACGAAACCGTCGGGGCTTTTCTACTTCATCGGGAAGAGACTAGCTCAAATCTTTTTCCAATTCAGTGATTCTTTCCTGGGCTTCTTGTTTGCCTAAGGAAAATGCAAGCTTGTAAAGCTCAAGTGCTTCACGTTTTGTTTCTTTCTTTCTGCGAGGTGCAAAATTGGTTCTTTTAGCAGCCAGCTCCAGTGCTTTTGCCTGCTCGAAGTAAAGATTAGCGGTTGTGATCTGAGTTTGGTTGTTAATATCTTTCACCAAACCTTCAAGAGAGGCAATGTTTTCTTCACGTACCTTAATGACTTCATCGCGTTTAGCCAGTGTTGAGTCCTTTTGGTTTAAAGCAACCATGAGCGAATTATTTTCACCGTGCATTCTTTCCACTTCAGCCTGAAGTGCGGTGATTTGTTGTGTGCTCGCTTCAATGTCGGCTTTCAGTTTCTTGATGGAAGCAGTAAGTCCCTTTTGGTTCTTCACTGATTTTTCCATTTCTGCAATTTTATTCTGCGTGTCCTTAATATAGGCGTTGATTTCCTTGAGTCTGTTGGAATAATCAGCGTAGGTAGTACCTTCAACCACTTTTGTACGAAGTACCTGGCGGCTTGCATCAATGGAGTCGATCATGTGACCCACTTCTTCCATTTTTTCAGCCACCTGATTGCTCGCCTGTAATTCTACATTCAAAGAATCAACCTTATGCTGAAGCAATGCCTTTTCTTTGGTATCGCAGCTAAACAGCACCGCAACAATGCCTAAACCTATAATGCCGGATTTGATTGTTTTCATAAGTCGAATTTTAGTTTTTTTAATTGTTTAATGCTTTTCGGTAGGTCAAAAAACAGTCCTTTAAAATTGATTTTAGCTATTTAAGTTGTTTAAGTGCTTTTAGAGGCGATATATCAACATTAGTTTATTTTTCCTGAAATGACTTTTTTACTTTTTTCTTCATCCTGAGAAGATAATTTCTCATCCTGAGTAATTTTACCCTCAATGAATCAGGCTTTAACAAGTCTTTTATTCCTGATTTTGTCGATTACCTTAGATGATAATCCTTTTAAAGCAAGAGGAACAACAAGTCTGGTAAACCAACCGGCTTTGGATAGCAGCGTTTGATGAGCCAGTAATTCCACCCCCGTTTTTACACCGATCTTTAACAATGAGTCATTCTCTTTCTTTTTAAAAATTCCCAGAAACGAAATAAGATTAAGAAGTGGTTCCATGCGTTCTTTCATCACCAGCATGTCGTGTCGTAAAGCGGCTTTTTGCAGCGTCAGATTATTTTGTAATCGCGCTTTTTCCAATTTTAGTTCCTCGTAATTTCTAATCCTTGTCATAGATTTCTTTAATTATCAGGTTTCGGATGAAAGGAATAATTTTCTTTTTAGCCGTGAGCAACAGCACCAGGAAAATGAAGACATAAGCACCTGCGACAATGAAAAAGCCAGCTTTCATATTGCTGAGGTTTTCACCCAGCCACCAGGCCGACCCGAGACCTGCAAACAGCAATGCAAAAACGATGAAGATGAGATAAACAATACCCACCACACTTGCTGAAGCACCCAACGATGTGTATTCCACGAGGTTCAATGCCATCAGTTTGCGATAGGTTTCAATGATATCTTCGGTTGTTTCTGCTATTTTTTCAACCGTTTTTTTTTCTTCCTTGTCACCCTCCATAATTATTTCGTTACTGGGTTAAGCTTTGTGGATAGTTAGCTTTTTTAATTCTGACCTAGATCACTAATTGTTTTTTCGGCCACAGAGTTCACATCAGAAGCCATGGATTTTCCTGTCTTTATGAGTTTTGCGATTTCATCAAGCCAATCCTGCGCTCCGTCCTTGAGTTTTTTCTGAAGGTCTGAACCCTTTTCAGGTGCGAGCAACATACCGATAGCAGCTCCTGTCACAGCGGCAGCAGCGAATCCTAGAATTATTTTTGTTGTTTTCATAATTAAAATTATTTAGTTGTTAAAATGGTTTTTTTACTTTTTGATCTTACCGAGACACGTGCTGGTTTTTCCTGGGTTTCATCCCCAAGAAGCATGCCCCAAGGCTGCAATTCGGGAACTTTATCAAAAACAATTTTCATCACAGCAATACCCGGGATGGCAATGAACATTCCTGGAATACCACACAACGTGCCGCCTACAATGACGCCGATAATGGTAACCATGGCATTAATCCTCACCTTGTTCCCTACGATCAAAGGCATGCCGAAATTATTGTCTAAGATTTGAACGATCCCCAAAGCAATTCCAACCCACAAGATGTCGGTAGTATTATCCGAAGTCACCATCGTGACGAGCATACAAAATATATTAGCCGTTAATATGCCGAGATAAGGAATGAGATTGAGCAGTGCGGCGATCAGCGCGAGAAGTACTTTATATTTGATCCCGATGATAAAAAATCCTACCAGGTTCAGGCTAAACACGATTGTGGTTTCAATCAAAAGACCGATAATGTAATGGTGGGCCACATCGGTTGACTCACTTAAGACCTCCCTTACTTTTTCTTCAGAACCATTTCTGAAGGTTTGGATCAAAAAAGTCTTAATTGTTTTTCTATAATACAGTATCAGGAAGGTGTAAATAGGTACAAGGAATAAATAGGTTACAATTCCTTTTAAAGATGAAAATGTTGCACCTAATAATTCTGGTAATTGTTCCTTCAGATTTTCGACTCCCTTACTCAAATATTGATTTTGTTTTTGAATGGTCATGTGCGTGTTTTCTCTGATCCATTTTTGACCAGCAATAGAAACTTCCTCAAACCGCTGTTTTAAAGCAGGCATGTCATCAAGAAAATTGATAACCTGGCTGGAAATAAAAAAAATGATACCCCCAGCCACCACCATGGTGATCAGTAAGGGAATAATGATCGTTAAAGGCTTGTAGAAATTTTTATTGCACAGGTATTTTGTAACCGGCAGCAATACGTTGGCCAGCAGAATACCAAAAAGCAGTGGTAAAATGATTGACCTTCCGAAAATCAGGGCAACGCAAATGATGGTTAGGGTTATCAGGATAAAACTGAGACGCTGGTAAAACGGCGTGGCAGGGGCGCGATGTTCCATTGAGTTATTTTGAATGACCTGAGTAATTATCATGCCCGTTCAAAAAGTGCCACTGGCAACTTTTTGTGCCTACATTTTCTGGAGGTGGGAATCTTTCTCTACAACTTTTGGTGTTATTCCACGAGGAAAACAGAGAGAACTTATGGGGTGAACGGAATACGTAACAGGATCGTTTGTTGCATATGTGCCTGCATATTCCTAAAAAATCATGAAGAAGTTTTGGATTTCAGCTTGGGCCATTCTGAAAAAAACTATGTTGAACTTCCTTCATGGTGAGTGTTTGAGCCATGCGGCCTCAATTGCCTTTTACACGATCTTTTCTTTACCGGCCATTCTCATTATTGCCTTGTCTATCGGGTCTGCCTTTTATGAGCGCAATATTGTTCAGCAAGAACTTTTAAACCAGGTGAGCCGACTGATCGGGCCTGACAGTACAAAGGAAATTGAAAATATTCTTTTGTATGCGGTGCTGGATTCTACGGGGATGTTTGCAAAAATTATAGGGATTGCCACATTGATTTTCAGTGCTACGACTGTGTTCATTTCACTACAAACCAGCATTAATAGTATTTGGGGCATTAAACCCAAGCCTCAGCGTGGTTATGTTAAATATATTGTAAATCGATTACTTTCTCTTACCATGGTAATCAGTATTGGTTTTGTGTTACTGGTTTCACTCATTGTTGATGCTGTTCTTGTTGTTTTTCAAGGAATGCTCTCGCATGCATTGGCTGGCCTTACCTTGTATATTATTAAAATTGTGAATTTCATTTTTTCATTGAGTTTCGTCACGATTATTTTTGCCATGATGTTTAAGGTTTTACCCGATGCCACAGTGCGCTGGAAAGATGTATGGGTGGGATCATTGGTTACTACCGTGCTTTTTGCTTTAGGAAAATACCTCATTGGCTTTTACCTGGGTAACAGCGCATTTAATTCAGCGTATGGTGCTGCCGGATCACTGGTGATTATTCTGGTGTGGGTCTATTACTCTACCGTAATCTTTTTATTTGGTGCAGAATTGACATTCGTGTATGCCAAAGAAATGGGAAGTGAAATCAGGCCGTATTCCAATGCCGTCAAGGTTGAATTGATCGAGATAGAAAAGTAATTATTTTTTTGATTGTTCTTCCTGGGTATCGGGCAGCACGGCTGATTTTAATCCATCGAAAAGCGACATTACCCAAACGTTTACTACAAATCGTCTTCGATCGCGCTCGATATTAATAACGCCGGTTCGTTCTTCCTTTGGCGTATTTTTGTCTTTATTTTTTTTAACGAGCGCATTGAGAATGAATGTTTTGAATTGATTGATCTTGTTCTTACTTTTTTTATTTAAGCTGACCATTTTCAGGTTTTCATAATTGATGTCCAGTTTTCCGTTTGATTTGTATTCGTTGTATTGAAAATTGAAATTCAGGTTGTTCATTAGTCCGGATTCAATACGCAAAAAACCGACAGCTTCCGTGATTGTATTGATCTCCTGTAAATTGAGATGACTGATTTTCCCGATAGCTTCATAATTCACTCCTGGTTTAACCGGCATGAAGAAGGAAGCTTCGATAAGGCCTGTTTTCATAAATTTGCTGCGCGCGGTAATCACAGCAAATGGAGGGCGGTCATTGTATAGGCGATTATTAAAATTTGAAATCGTCGCGTTTAATGCCGTGATGTTTACTTTTCCGATTTCATTTCCACCCTCGGCAATTTCTTCATGCACGATCCTTGAATTGATAACCCGGATCGTATCCAACTTGAGGGCAAAAGGAATTTCTTCCTTCAGCATTTGCATAGGAAGTGGGATCAACGGGTTTTTAAAAGGAAGACGCTTGTCACGGAAGACAGATAAGTTTGCTTCTCGGATCTCTGTAGTAGAAACGGAGAAGATACTGTCCCGCAAAGCATCAAACGCAAAGCCGGTCATTCGTATACTCGGAATTTGGAGTACAACCCGTGTCTTTTGCTTCCCCAGTGAATTTGCAAACTCATATTTGCCTTTCAGTGGATTCATATGGATTGAATCGATGTCTATTTTTCCGTCTGTACTGTTGATGTAAACCCTGCTTATCGTGGTGTTATACAAGCTTGATTTCCCCTGAAAAACGAGATGCTTGAAAATACCTTCTACGGCACCGACTTCATACTGCACGCCTTCTTCTTCAGGGTCATTTTTTATCAGAATGGTATTGAGTTTTACATCAATGGAAGCTGAATATTCGGGGATGGTGTCTGCGATGAAGTGCACCTTCAGGTTACTAAGTACGAGTTGATTAATATGTATCGCATTGAAATTACCATCCCGCACTTTCAGGTTGTCTTTTATTTGCAGGGCCTGATTATAGGTGATCGCACCGTCCTCGACGGTGATTTTTGAAATATGAAGTTCATGGGAAAACAAATACCGGAGGGCACCTATGTATTCAATGGAAATGTGGTCGACTTGAATTTGATGGGGGACGCGATGAGCAGAGTCTTCCCGGGTTGTCCAACGGAGGTTTTTCCCGCGAATGGATCGGGAAAGCAAATGCACATCAAGTGAATCGATTTTGCAATTGACTTCAGTCAATTTCCTGGAAATAACTTTTTCCAAATAGGCTGAAGTAATTCTGGCAGTGATAAAGGCGAGTACGATGGTACTCGAGAGAACAATAAGCAGGATTTTGAGGAAGCGACCGGAAAAGGATTTCATGGGAATAAAAGCATCCACATTGAAGGGATGCTTTTATGTTTACATCACACCCGATCCCCTCTGATTACTCTGAATAGTATCGCGATAATAGCAATAACTAAAAGAACGTGAATGATGGAGCCTGCACTGTAGACAAAGAATCCAAGGACCCATCCAATGATCAGTATTACGGCAATTAAATAAAGTAGATTGCTCATGTCGATAAAAGTTAGTTTTTCACCAGAGGCTACAAATTCGTGCCATTTACGTAAGTAAGATTTTCGAAGGCTTTTACAAATTCCTTAGGATTTATGTTCCCTGAAATCGTCATTTGTGTGGAAATTAATCCACACTTAATTTCGAACTCTTTCGGAATTCCTTTTTTAAAGCAGGTGGCACGGTTTTGTTGAGGAGGGTATGAAATTATCAATTATGAAAGATGTTGCGGTGTTCATGGCGGTATTGATTGTTGGGTATTTGGTGTCTATGGGGGTTTTGTACATGGCTGTCAGGCTCTTCTTTCCCATAGTCGTTGAAAAAGAAGAATTAGCGTTGAAAAATGTCCGTCTGGATAATGGTAACACGGTTATGAAAGTCTTCCGCGATGCCCGTACAAGCAAACCGGGTACACGACTTCATAAGATAAAACTAGCTCATGGGTAATGTATTGGTAGTTGATGACGAAATTGACATTTGTAGTCTTTTAACGCAACAGTTAAAAAAGCTGGGATTCGAAACCTCGTATTCACTTACGATCCAGGACGCTATTCAAAATTTATCCAACACTTCTTACGATCTCATCTTTATCGATCTTAACCTGACCGATGGATCGGGGTATGATTTAATTTCATCCTTGCGTAAAATCGATAAGCAGGCAAAAGTTGTAGTCATTAGTGCGTACGACAGTGAACGCTACAAGGTATTAGACAGTGGTGCTAATTTATTTGTCCCTAAACCTTTCACAAAGAACTCGATTCAGGATGCCCTGAAGAAATTGAAGTTCCTTAAAAATTAAACTTATTCATTCCTAAATTTACTACTATGGTTCATATATTAATTATTGACGACGATAAGGACATTTGTCTGGTTCTGTCAAAATTTCTCAAGAAAAATAATTATGAAGTTGATGTAGCACATACAGGAGAAGAAGGATTAAAACTGCTCAGAAATACAGACTATTCGTTGGTATTATGCGATTACCGGTTGCCCGACATGAATGGCGTGGAAACGTTGAGAAAAATAAAATTATTGCAGCCTGCCACGGCGGTTATCATCATAACAGGATACTCGGACGTGAAGACGGCGGTAGAAACATTTCGTTATGGAGCGAGTGATTATGTAACGAAACCGCTTTATCCGGATGAACTGTTGGTTACGATCAAGGAAACTATTGAAAAAAATTCAAGAAGAAATTCGTTTGAAACTTCTTCTGGCGATGAATCTAAGGCCGACACCAAAAAATCCAAGTCATCTGTCATTACTGATAATTTTATTTCGGGAAAAAGTGCCCAGGCACTCACGGTGCAGCGTTATGTAGAACTGATTGCACCTTCCGACATGTCTGTGATTATTACCGGAGAAACCGGTACAGGAAAGGAATATGTGGCGCAGTCTATTCATAGATTTAGCAAACGTGCCGGAAGCCCGTTTGTGGCGATTGATTGTGGTGCGCTGCCAAAAGAACTGGCAGGAAGTGAGTTGTTCGGACACGTCAAAGGATCTTTCACAGGAGCTGTAAATGATAAACCGGGAAGTTTCGAACTCGCCGATTCAGGAACCATCTTCCTGGATGAAGTGGGCAATTTATCGTACGAAAACCAAATCAAACTCTTGCGTGTAATTCAGGAGAGGAAAATCAAACGTATCGGAGCGACGAAAGAGATTAGCGTTGACGTTCGTATTTTGGCGGCAACCAATGAAGATTTAACAAAGGCGGTGAAGGATGGCCGATTTCGTGAAGACCTATACCATCGGTTAAATGAATTTAAAATTCAGTTGTCACCCCTACGCGAGCGGAAGGATGATATTATGGTTTTTGCGATGCATTTTCTTGAGAAATCAAACCAGTCGTTGAACAAGAATATCAAATCTTTTTCTGCTGCCGTTACGGATCTGATTACCAATTACTATTGGCATGGAAATCTACGTGAGCTGAACAACGTGGTGAAACGTGCGGTACTTCTTACGGCAGGAGATGAAGTGCAATTGGACAGTCTTCCGCAAGAGATTGTTCTGGCTAATCATCATGGAGCAAATGGCTTGCACCATGATACCAACGGACATGCTGATACGAATGACAGTATGGGACCACTAAAATCGATCGCGGGGTCGGCCGAGCGACAGGCCATTATCGAAATGCTCGAGAAGGCAAACTATAATAAATCCAAAGCAGCAGAGCTTTTAAAAATTGACCGCAAAACGCTTTACAATAAGCTAAAGCTGTATAACATAAATATTTAATAGTATTGTATTTTAATGAGACACTCCTTCATGAATCGAAGGAGTGTTTTTTTTGTGCCTATAAACCAAAAAAAAGTTACCCTGTCGCCAGGATAACTTTTTAACCAAAACCCACCCCAAAAAAAGATTATTGTGCTGCCTTATTCATGTTAAATGCGAGATAAAGTGATGCACATGAATTCTTGGAATCACCCAGGACATTTCTTGAATTGTTGGTGTTTGCAATTTCAACCAAGCCAAGGTTATAACGAGCACCCACCTGCACAGCTCCGAAATTCAATCCAAACCCGCCCACCAAACCGGCATCTCCATGTTTAAACTGATCACGGTCTATCTGATCAGTTCCATTGGAAATTGCTCCTGAATAGTTAACGTTAGTGTTCAACAGATATCCAGCGTATCCCCCGGCGTGAATTTCTGCTGATTTACCTAACTTAAATACAGCGACCAACGGTAATTCAAGATAATTCATGTTGAATTTGATCGTTTGACTACCTAACGCACTATTATAATCAACCCTATTTCCTTTTGTGGTAAAGAGTAATTCGGGTTGTATAGCAAACGTCTCTGTGGAAAGAAATTGTCCGTACACACCAACATTAAAGCCATACCTGGCGTTCTGATCATTGATTTCATTAGAGTATAGATTGCTTACATTCAAGCCTCCTTTGATACCAGCCCGGGCTGTGCTATTTTGAGCCAAAAGTTGTTGGCTCGTAACACCCATAAATGCTGTTATGATCAATGTGAATAAAAATTTGTGTTTTGCATTCATAATTTGTGTTGTTGTTTGTTATTGTATAGTAAATAGCGAGCCAAAAGAGTAAGCACGAAAACCATTGAATTTTAGCATATTCGAGGAGTATTTAATTCCTTTAAAAAATAGAAAAACGTACACAGATGTAGATTACAAGCCCCATTATGAAGAATAATTATATCCGCATTTTGTTTCTTGTGATCGTACTGATATTAATTGCTGTGAGCTTCATCACGTACAGAAACCTCAATAATTACATTGTGGAGGTAAATGGAGTAAGGCACTCCAATCAAGTGATTCGTGCTGTGTCTTCGGTGTTAGCGTCCATTCGTGATGCTGAAACCGGGCATCGCGGATATCAACTGACACGCGATACCGTTTATCTCGAACCCTATTACCTTTCTGTGAAAATACTTCCTGCAGAACTCAAGAAGCTTGACAGTCTGCTTGCGAAAAATGAAAGGCAAAAGCAGTACGCGGATACTCTGAAAATGTTGATTGAGAATCAATTTACAATCATCAGTCAAATTCTTTCTAATGCAAGACGGAGTTCGTTGTATATGGATCAGTATGAAAGTAATCTTCTTGCTCGTGGTAAAGTAAATATGGATCAGATTAGAAGGATTGCTTTCAGAATAACGGGTGAGGAAGAAAATACCTCGAAAGAGAGAATCTCAAAGGAGACTAACTTCAGGAACTATGCACCTGTATCCTTGCTCGCCTATACATTGGTTGCATTGGTGGGAATGACCTACCTGTTCACTAGAATTCTTGACTCGTTGAGCAAGAAAAAAATTGCAGAAGAAAATCTGCAGCGAAATGTCGAATTCCTCAAGGGCGAAGTCGCCGCAAAGGAAGAGCGGGGACTTTTACTGAAGGAAGCTGAAACGTTGGCACATATAGGAAGCTGGCGGTGGTATTCCAAGGGAGATTTACTGATTTGGTCAGAAGGCCTGTACACCATTTGGGGTTTGCCTCATCAGGACATCAAACCTTCCTGGTCGGCATTTTTGTCGAACGTCCATCGCGATGATCGTCAGGGGGTGGAAGATTTTCTTAATAAAATAAAAACAGAAAAGACAGGATCGGATATTCACTGCCGGATTGATGTACAGGGTACCGTGAAATACGTATTGATGACAGCCAAGCGAAGGGAAGATGCGGGTACTCAATCCATAGATATTCTAGGAACGGTAGTCGATATCACAAAACAAAAACTTTACGAAAGTCAGCTTAAGCAATTTACCGAAGAACTTCAGAGGTCAAACCAGGACCTGGAACAATTTGCCTATGTTGCCTCACATGATTTGCAGGAACCCCTCCGCAAAATCAGAGCATTTGGTGATCGGCTGGTGAGTAAGTATAAACCAAACCTGGAAGGAGCGGGTGTGGATTATATACACAGAATGCAACTGGCCGCCGCCCGGATGCAGGTGCTGATTGAAGATTTACTTTCATTTTCGAGAGTTTCAAGAACTGGCGTATTTTTTGAAGAACTCAACCTAAATATGCTCATGGTCGAAGTGATCGATGATCTTGAGACTCAGATTCGACGTGAACAAGCGGCAATTCAGGTGACCGATCTGCCGCCTGTATGGGGAGAAATTACGCAGATAAAAAGATTGTTTCAGAACTTAGTAAGTAACGCAATTAAATTCCATAAACTGAATGAAAAACCGAGCATCATAATCAGTGGACAGGTAATTGCTCATCGCGAAGCTGAAAATGAATTAAAGATTACCCTGCAGAATAATGCAAAAAATTATACCCGACTTAGTGTCAAGGATAACGGAATCGGGTTTGATCAAAAGTATTCCGAAAAAGTATTTAACATTTTTCAGCGACTGCATGGTAGGATGGAGTATGAAGGTACGGGTATTGGATTGGCGATATGCCGGAAAATTGTTGTCAATCACAACGGATATATCACCGTGAATAGTAAAGAAAATATTGGGTCGGAATTTATAATTATCTTGCCTACAGTTGCCGGGTAACCAGTTCATGAAGAGAAAATTGACTCCTATTAATATTTTGATTGCGGATGATGATCCGGATGATCGGATTTTAATAAAAGAAGCTCTGGAGGAGAACAAGTTGCCTAGTGTTATTCATTTTGTGGAAGATGGAAAGGAGCTACTTGATTATCTTAATAAAAGAGGAAAATTCGAAGATGTTGAAACTTTCCGACCCGGATTGATCCTGCTTGATTTAAATATGCCAAGAATAGATGGCCGTGAAGCCTTGCGCGTGATCAAATCGGATCCTCAGTTGCGCAGAATACCGGTTATTGTTTTGACAACATCAAAAGCTGAAGACGATATTTTTAAAACATACGATCTTGGAGTTAATTCCTTTATCAGCAAGCCGGTTAGTTTTACCGAACTTGTTGCTGTAACAAGCGAAATCGGTCGCTATTGGTTTGGAACCGTAGCCTTGCCAAGATATTGATCCAACTTATTTTTCTATGAAGAAACTTCCTGTTAAGGTATTGCTAATTGAAGATGATGAAGACGACGTTTTGCTGGCGCGCGAGTACCTGGCAGAAAGTGAGAATTTCAATTTTGAAATTGAGTGGGAACCTAGAGCGGAGCATGCAAAACAAAAGATGATCCAGGAACATTATGATATTTTCCTGATTGATTACAGACTCGACAGTCAAAATGGATTGGATCTCATAAAATTTGCGCAGGACAACGGTGTTATTGTTCCTTGTATTTTGTTAACAGGACAAGGCGATTTAAAAGTTGATTTGGACGCCACGCGCTATGGGGCTGCAGATTACCTGGTTAAAACAGAATTAAATGCACCCATGCTGGAGCGGAGTATCCGCTATGCCCTCAGTCAGGCGAAAGTGATTCGTGAACTTGACGAGAAAGAAAAAAGATACCGATCACTTTTTGAAAGATCCATCGATCCTATTTTCCTGGCCAATGAACACCTTCGGTTAGTCGATGTGAATGAATCGTTTCTCAAGTTTTTTAAATGTACAAAGGAAGAAGCACTCACCTATACGATCGGTAGAATTTTCCCAAATGAAAAAGACTTTGAATATTTCAAGAATACGCTAACTGCAATAGAACAGATTCGTGATTTTGAGGTTCCTTTGATCAGCCAAGGTGGAGAACAAAAAAACTGTCTTGTCAATTGCGTTTTTATACCCGATCAGGCTTCTGAGTTTTGCTGCTACCAGGGCATCGTTCACGATCTTACCATGCGTAAGAAAGCGGAGAAGGATATGATTATTGCAGAGCGCCTTTCGATGACCGGGAAGATTGCACGCACCATAGCCCATGAGGTGCGTAACCCATTGACGAATTTAAATCTTGCGCTTGAACAGTTGAAAGATGAGATGCCGCAGAACAATGAATCCGTTAAATTATACAGCGATATTATAGAACGAAATGCTGGCCGCATTGAGCAACTTATCGGTGAAATGCTTAATTCATCCAAACCTAAAGAACTTCATTTAGAGTTAACACCCATTGTGGATGTTATTGAGGAAACGATTTCTCTTAGTATCGATCGCATGAATCTAAATCAGATAAAACTTGAAAAGTTTTATTCAGAGAATTTGCCCCGTGTTCTTGTGGATAAAGAAAAAATTAAGATTGCACTACTGAATATTATCATTAATGCGGTAGAAGCTATGGAGCCTGGGAAGGGACTTTTAAAAATCAATACGGAATTGACCAACGGGTCAATCATCATCAGTGTTACAGATAATGGTAAGGGAATAAGTGCCGAGGACATCGAAAAATTATTTGATCCCTTTCATACCGCGAAGCCAGGGGGCATGGGCCTTGGATTAACGTCTACCAAAAATATACTGAGCAGTCACAGTGCGGAGATCGAAGTCAGAAGTAAACTCAATGAGGGTACTACTTTTTTGATTTATTTTAAGTTACCTGAATATTAGAGCGATCGAAACGGACAGTCGTTTATCAAGTAATCCCTCGTGGTAGTTAATTAATCACTTGCTGATTTTCATCTTTCCCCTCCTTCACAAGAACCAAATGGATTTTTGATCTTCGTTGCCTTTTACCAATCTGGTTCAGTTTTAATATATTATTCGTCAAATTGGCTCTCCATTCGGTGGTTTTGCCATTGTCGAGGAGCACGACTGAGCGGGTTTCGTCTGTGCGATAGAGTCCTCTTCTTGATCCGAAATATGTGCCTCTGCTTTCAAAAACTCCATTTTCCTGAAATTCAATAAAGCCGGTATCAATAGCCATTTTTCCGTTGTTAGAATACTCTTTTACATTCCATTTTCCGATAAGAGCTTGTAAGAGCTGTTGAGCGTGTGTGGTGGTTACGCTTGTAATAAATGCGAAGACAAAGATGAGTGAATATTTCATGTCGATATACGTTTGTTATTTCATACCTGAACATAATCATGCCAGTGTTCGTTGGAAAGGCATCAGCCGTGAGCAAAAGTTGTAAGGATGAAATGAATGAACAGGGTTTACAGGTAGGCTTGTGGACAAATATCTACGAGTTTGGGAAAAAAAGAGCCGGATACTTTTTTATCCGGCCCGATTAATTTTGAGTATTATTTTAAGTTCTCGTTGTAGGCTAACATACTATCCAGACTATGCAAATGATGAAGTGTACCTGTAATCCACGATTTTAATTCAGCATCCTGCGTTTTTTCGCGCAGGGATTCAAAATTCTTCATTGTGGCTTCGTGTTGATTCCTTATTTTTTTAAGCCAATCTTTATTGAAATCCCCTTGTGTTTTTTTCTGAAGGTCCTGAATTTCATTTTTGATGTTTTCACTTTCCTCGACGGGAATAGCAATTCCTTTTTCATAAGACAAATCTTTGAGTTCGTTGAGAACTTTCGAATTGTCTTCTTCCAGGATACGCGCAATTTCTTTCAGATTTGTATCTGAAGATTTGTTGATGGCGAGTTGAGCAAGTTTAATTTCAGCATAATGATCTTCCACAGCCCGAACAACAAAATCTGCCTCCTTCTCCCCGTCACGGGTTCCAAAATTTTGTTCGTTTTTAGTTTGTGCGACCTCGGCGCTATCCTCCTTTTCAGAGGGAGAACACGATGCAAAAGCTAAAAAAAGAAAAAAAGCGAACGTTTTGAAAAAGGTTACCCGTTTCATTGTATTTAGTGATGAACTTCACTTTTATAGTGATCACGTTGGTTCCTGATAAGGTCGTGCGACATTTTCAATAAATCTTTTTGATGTGAGATCAATTGTTGTATGGAAGCCGGAAAATCAGCACTGTCCTCGAGAGCATCTTCATAGGCGCGTTGAGCGGCATCTTCACCAAACTCACAGGATGACAATGTGGAAACGCTGTCATTACCGGAAAATGTGACGCGCACATCCATCCAGCGTCTGTAAATTTTTCCACGCTCTGTAGTTTCATCCGAATCCGGATCTCCTCCCTGGGCCTTCACCTCTTCAATGAGCTTTGATTTATTTTCACGACTTTCTTCTGAAAGTTGGTAGAAAAGTGTTTTCAATGTTGTTTCATCAGGATCGACATTGTCAGCAGCTTTTTCATACCCTTCAATACGATCGTTATTTATTCTGATAAGATCGTTCAATACTTCGATAATTTTTTCTGATTCATTCATGACAGTAAAATTTATTTTCAAGAAAGTATCACCAAAACTATACCAGCGATTTAAAATTGATTGAACGAAATTTTGAAAGGAAACAGTTGTACTTCGTACCCGTTGCGGAGAATGTGGAGAAGAATGTAGAAGTGTGGGTTCGATGTAGAAACCAAACCACACCCAATAAAGAAAGGAACCCTGAAAAATCACTGATTTTGATAAAAAAAGTAGTGGTTGTGTATTTGTGTATGAAGAACCGACGGGTAAGACTTGTCTCTAAAACGTTTAAACTAAGTTACGTATGATAGCAAATGAGGTGCTTTACACAGATGGTCAGGACATCGTAGTTACTCCTTCCACTTTTCAGGTGAAGGGCAACGTTTACAAACTTTTAGGCATAACAAAGCATGGCATGGCCGTTATTCGTCCTGAGCGATGGCCGGGTATTATTCTGTTGTTTTTGGGTGTGGCTTGCACACTATTCGGTGTGGCCGGATTAATTCCAACATCGCTGATGGCGGATGTCGAAATAGGGGGTAAGCTGATTACGGTAAATAACCTTGCTATTTGGGTTGGTGCAGGTGTGGCCATTCTTGGAGTAATCGTGATGATGCTTGTAAAACAACGTTACGCTGTGAGGATTGCAACTGCCGAAGGAGAAAAGAACGTAGTAGTAAGTAAGAAGCAAGAATACATCAATCAAATTATCAACGCACTTAATCGTGCCTTTATGGTGGTTGACGTTAAGAAATCGCACATGAGCAAAACGGTTTACCTATGAGACGCAGACAACAACCCGATAGAACATGGCGGTGGATTGTACTTGTCATTGTTTTTTTGAATATAGCATTCAATTACTTATCTGACTATCTGCCGGGTAAAAGCATAACAGAGATTACCCATCAATACAACAGTCTCTTTACTCCGGCGGAATATGCATTTTCGATATGGGGCGTCATTAATATTTCTTTTATTATTTACGCGATTTATCAGGTACTCCCATCTCAACGCACAAAAATCTTATTTGACCATCTCGCTAAGCCGTTCGTATTTTCTAACATTTTGGGAATGACCTGGATTGTGCTTTACAGAATGAATCTTATCATGATGAGCACACTTGTGCTGGTAGTCATGTTGGCGGCAAGCGTTATTTTGTATGTTAAAGTCAGGAACGTTGTGTTGCGTCACGAGTATCCAAATTGGATATCAATTCCCTTTAGTTTGTTTGCAGGATGGTTATCCGTGGCTACCATTGCCAATGTAGCGATCTTATTGGTTTCTCAAGGATGGGCAGGAACTCCAATGATGCAATTGGCAGTGAGCATGGCGTTTATCCTTGTAGCGGGTGTTTTGGGTATTTTCATTAGCTACCGATGTGCAGATTTTATATTTCCGGCTGTTATTACCTGGGCTTGTGTGGCCATTTTTATAGCGCATGGAAGCGACTATTATTCCATTGGAGCTATAGCGTTATTAAGTGCCGCTCTTCCCCTGATATGGTTTTTGTTAACGATTATTAAACGGGAATCTTACAGGCATCGCGCAGAGTCAAATAAATTCTCCTTCGATGATACAATTCGCTTAAAATTAAATGGTCAAAACAAACTTCTCTTTGGAAGGCTGTAATAGATTATTTCGCCAGTTCACCGAGAGCACGTAATGAATAATCTTTTTAAGGTTTGTAAAATCATTCGGCTTGCGAACATACAAATGAGCTCCATGCTGATACACGAGTTCAACGGCACTGGGTTGCGATGAAGTTGAAAAGATAATGATTGGGAGATTCTCGAATTTTTTATTGGCTTTAATTTCCTCCAGGCACTCGAAACCATTTTTTAAAGGCATATTAAGGTCCAGGAAAAGAATATCAGGGAGATCGGTTAAGTTATTTAATAACTTCATAAGGTGTTCACCATCCCGGGCTACTGTGAGTTCGATCGATGATGAAAGCTCTTTCAGCACATCATTAAACAGAAGCTGATCGTCCTCATCGTCATCCGCTAGAAAAATGCGATGTGGCAAAAAGTCATTCGAATTGGAATCCATACCCAAATTTAACCAAGAAAAGTAAAATTGACCATCTTTATGTTGGAGTTGGTTGTTTGAATCCAGTCTAAGCGATATGCATGCAAGACTTGGTGCGACTATGTTTTTCCAATAGTTTCTGTGGTTATTTCCTGACCGACCGCTATTTTAATAACCACACGATGTTCCAGCAGGTCGTTGACAAGCAGAATGGACTTTTCTGATTGATCGATGCCATCAACCGCTATACTTGATTGCTGAGTTTCTTCCTGTTGAATCATAATATGATACTTGGTTTCTTTAAAACGGTAGTGAATTGTGAACGATTTCCATTCTTCGGGTATACAGGGTTCAATACGCAAACGATCTCCCTCACGTTTTATACCCAGGAATGACTCAATAATAAGTTGATACATCCATCCCGCAGAACCTGTGTACCACGTCCAGCCCCCGCGACCGGTATGAGGTGAAACACCATAAACATCGGCTGCCATAACATAAGGTTCTGCCTTATAAACGCTGATTTCTTTTTCTGAATTTCCATGATGAATGGGGTTGATCAGGTTTAGAAGTTCTGAGGTTCTTTTGCGATTGCCTTGTTTTGCAAAAGCCATGACCATCCAAATGGCAGCATGGGTGTATTGACCCCCATTTTCACGAACGCCAGGAACATATCCTTTAATATAGCCGGGATCCATAGGGGTTTTGTCAAAGGGAGGATCGAGCAGCTGAATAATATTTTTATCCCGATTGATTAAAAACCTGTCAGCAGACTTCATCGCTGCAGTGGTTTTATCCAAATGACCAGCTCCCGACAGAACGGACCAGCTTTGAGCAATAGCATCGATTTTGCACTCTTCGTTAGCAGACGAACCCAGGGGTGTGCCGTCATCAAAATAGGCGCGTCTGTACCATTCTCCATCCCAGCCGTTTTTGTCAATATTATTTTTCAGTGTTTCAGCGTGTTGCCTGAAGGATTCCATCGACGATGCATCATTTTTAATTTGTGCAATGTCAATAAAGCGAATCAACACATCGTAGAGAAAGAAACCTAACCATACGCTTTCACCCTTACCTTGAATTCCTACCATGTTCATTCCGTCATTCCAATCCCCAGATCCCATCAGGGGGAGTCCGTGATCACCAAAACGAAGTGCATACTGAATGGCCCGCTTGCAGTGATCGTACAAACTGGCCTGCTGGTCTAATACAATAGGAAGGTCATAGTACGATTCCTCATCCAGATTAAGTTGTCTTCCTTGAAGGAATGGAACCTGTTCATTTAATATTTTCACATCTCCCGTGGCTGTGATGTAACGGGCGGTAACATAAGGAAGCCATACAAGATCATCCGAACAAAGTGTACGTACGCCACGTCCGAGAGGAGGATGCCACCAATGTTGCACATCACCTTCTTTGAATTGACGGGAAGCAGAAATTAAAATTTGTTTTCGTGCAAGTTCGGGCGCTGCATGGAGCAGTGCAAGTACATCCTGTAATTGATCACGGAATCCAAACGCACCGCCTGACTGATAAAATCCGCTACGCCCCCAAAGTCTTGATGAAAGCACCTGATAGATCAACCACCCATTAGAAAGTATATTGATTGATGGCTGGGGTGTTTCAATTTGAACCGAGGTTAAAAGAGAATCCCAGAAAGTTTTTACCTCGTGCAGGGAATTCGATGCAGCTTTGGTTCCTTGAAAGCGTTGAACGATCTCAGCGGCCTCGCGCAGATCTTTTCCTGCCCCCATTCGGAATATGAATTCACGTTCTTTTCCATGATCGAGCTCAAAAGGAATTTGAATAGCAACACAAGGGTCAAGACCTGCACCCGTTTTACCCGATAGATTTGTCCGATTCAATCCATCAGGATTTTCAAGCGTGCCATTCCTTCCGATAAACTCTGTCCTGTCTGTAGTGAAACTGTATTGAGCGTCATCAACGTCAAAAAACGCTACCCGGCTGCTGAATTCTGAATTGTAACAATTTCTTGCAATAAAGGCGCCCGTGTTGGCATCAAGCTCGGTTACAATGTGCATCACGGATTTTGAACGAAGTCCTCCCAATACCCATTCGGCATATCCTGTTGCAGAAAGCTTGCGTGATCTTCCTGATTGATTTTTTACTTTGACGACAACGAATTTTATTGCGGCCACCGGATCAACATAGATGCAGACTTCAGAGGCGATACCGTCTTCGAGATAATTAAAAATACTATATCCAAATCCATGACGGATTGTAAACGTAGATTTTCCTCTTGCTGGTAACGGAGTAGGTGACCAAAAATGTCCACTCTCTTCATCCCGGAGATAGTAAGCTTCACCGCTTTGGTTGGTGACTGGATCATTGTTCCAGGGCGTAAGTCTGAACTCATGTGCATTTTCAGACCAGGTATATGAAGGTCCGCTTTCGGAGACAATCGTTCCAAAATTTTTATTGGCAATTACATTAATCCACGGCAGGGGAGTGGATTGATTTTCTTTCAGCGTGATGACATATTCTTTTCCGTCTTGCGAGAAGCCTCCTACTCCGTTAAAGAACTGCAAGTCTTGCTGAGGGTATTCGTTCTCTGCAAGAGGTGCAAAGTTTTTAGAAGGAACAATAGTAGGAATGGTATTCCTGATCACTCTTCGTTTGTTTACCTGATCACCTAACGTTCCTTTGCTATCGGAAATAATAACTCGTGCTACGGTTTGAAGCAGAATGAGATCCTCGGTCGATACTTGATCGGATGATCTTACAAAAACTCGTCCTTGTTTGTCGGTGGTATTGGCACCAATGCCGGCTGCGATCAATCCTTGTATCTGATCTTGCAAAACCTGGCGATAGCCGCTGGGATCTTCATTTAATATCACCAGGTCTACAGCCAATCCCTTCAGCTGCCAGTAGGCCTGGGCTTTGATCATATTCTTTACCAGGGTAATGTTTTCAGTATCGGATATTTGCAACAGCACAATCGGCAAATCGCCGGATATGGAATAACTCCACAGCGCGGATTGGCCCCGTTGATTTTTGACGATAATGCTCGGGCTGGTGCGAAGTGCCGGATTAGCATAGATCACGGAACTGGCAAGCCTGCCATAAAGTTGTGCATACGATTCGGTAGCCCCAATCTGTCGCAGTACGACCTGGCTGTGTGTCCACGATAATTCAAACGCGCGATCGCGTAAATGTTTGTCCTGATATTTGTCGATGAGACTTTGGCTCCCTTCGCGTGTTGCAGAAGCCCCGGTGATGATGTCGATGATGGCTGAATCACCTGCATTAAGTTTTATTCTGTATTGAATGGAAACGATCGGATCCAGCACCGATCCCTGTGATGCTGACAGTAATGCCGAAGATGAGATCATCTGAGGATTGCGTGTACTGTTCCCACGGCCAATAAACTTACTACGGTCGGTTTCATAGTCGATCCGTTCTGCATCCGTTCCACTCACCTTCATCAGGTGAAACATCCACGGAGGCTGTTCATCCTTGGATCTTGCCCTCCGGGTACAGAGAATAGCATTTTGATTTGTAATTATTTCTGTTTGAACAAACAGGTTGCTGAATGCGGTATGAGAAGCATCTGCACCGGAACTTGCGAGTACAACTTCAGCATAACTGGTGATCTCGAGCGACCGGTTTGTTCGTGAATGATTAGTGAGGTGAACTCTTCTTACTTCAATATCATCTTCCGGTGATACAATAATTTCTGTGTGTGTTTCAATGTCATGATCGTGCCTTCTAAATTCTGCACGACCTTGTGAGAAGATGGCTTCGTAACTTTTAGCTTCTTTCAACGTCGGTTGATGTGACGTAGACCAGTATTGATTTTCCATCACATCTTTGATGTAGCAGAATGAACCCCAATTGTCGCAGGTTGTATCTTCTCGCCACCGTGTTACGTCGAGCTCTTTCCATCGGCTATATCCTCCGCCTGCATGGGTAATCATCACATGGTATTTTCCGTTGGAAAGTAATTGAATTTCCGGCACAGGCGTATCGGCAGTATTGATCACCCGCATTTCTGCATTTCCGGCCACAGGAGTTATATCTTCTGTATCGGATGCTGCAATGTAAAATCCTGTCGTCTTCGGCACTTGTTCCTGAAGTAAGAGCAACGCTGTTTGAAACTGGGCATCAGCCTCAAAGCGTTTCTGCATGGGCTGATCTAAAAGTAAATATGCCAGGGAAAGTAAACTCATCCCTTGATGGTGAGCCATAAAGGTCTGAATCAACGCTTTATTTTGGCCTCGTGATAATCGAATTGGCGTATAATCAATCGATTCATAAAACCCGTAGCGACCCTCAAATCCTTCGGTCTTAAGTCTTTGCAAATTATCATAAGCCTCCTGCGGCTCGATCATCAGTGAGAGTACCGTGGCATAAGGCGCGATAACCAGGTCCTGTCCAAGCCCGCGCTTAAATCCCAACCCCGGAATTCCGAACGCGCGGTATTGATAGGTGAGATTATTGTCAACGACATTATAACATGATTCTGAAATTCCCCAAGGTACGTCTTGTTGTCTGCCGTATTCGACCTGTCGTGCTACAGCACCTTTATACGTTTCGTGCAGTAACGTATTTTCATAAGTTGGCATAATCAAAACGGGCATCAGGTATTCAAACATGGAACCACTCCACGAGAGAAGTACCGACACATTTCCCATTGTTGTAAGTCTTCGGCCTAATGCGAACCAGCTTTCCTGAGGTAATTTTCCCTGCGCAATAGCAATGAACGCGCTTAGTCTCGCCTCCGAAGCTAATAGATCATAGAAGCTCGCATCACATTTACGCTCAGCAACAGAGTATCCGATGGTCAACAAACGTTGTGACTTATCATAGAGAAAACTATACTCCATGTCAGCAAATTCAAAGCATTTGGCGGCCAGGTTTTGCAGGATAGAAATTCGTTCACGTGCAAATTTGCTTGCTTCGCGAATAGCACTATCCAACGCAAACCATTCACGATCGGTTGTGGATTCTTGTGTGGCAGGATAATTCTCATCATGTTTTAGCTCTTTATCAAATCGGGCGATCTCAAAGAGTGTGGGTATTTCATTGAGGCTATGTCCTTTGTATTGAGCAGGGATATTGGTCAGCGCGTGCCAGGGTGTAAGGATATTGATCTCATCAAGAGCTGCGGTTATCTGATTCTTAAATGCTTCCATCCAATCCTTGGATTGAATGGATCGCATTGAATCTTGCCCGGAGCTCAAGGTGTTGTACTGATCTGAAATATGGATCAGAAAATTTTTCACTTCCAAAAGATTCAGGGAAGCTGATGCCTTGTTATCAATTTCTTTCAGAATATCTTTTAATGCCTCTTTTTGTACCATGCTGTCTTCCTGAAGAAGAATTCGCAATGTATCCGATAGTCCTTCAAAAAGTTTTCGATCGACAATTTTTTCATTGGGCATGGCAAGTAGTCCCTGACGCAGTGTGAGTAAATGCCCTCCCAGGTTTCCGCTATCCACGGTAGATATGTATCGGGGATTTAGGATGCGCATCGTTTGCGTATCGTACCAATTGTAAAAATGACCCAGGTAACGATCCAGTTTTTCCATGCTCGCCAACGTGTTCGATGTACGCATGATAAGTTGTCCTGTTGTTGAGTAGCCAAAATCATAGGCTGATAAATTCGCAAGAAGGGCTAAACCGATGTTGGTGGGAGAGGTTCGATGAGCAACAACGGGTATGGGATATTGCTGAAGATTATCAGGTGGAAGCCAGTTGTCATCGGGACCAACCAGGTTTTCAAAAAATGACCATGTTTTTCTGGATAGTTCTCGCAAATAGTTTTTTTGTTCGGCGGATAGCAATGCACGGTAAGGATGAATTTCACGACTCACCCACCATACCATGGCCGGAGTGAAAATCCAACAAAGAAGAAAAGGTGTTGCCCATAACAACGCCGGAGATGAAATCAGAATCAGGTGGATAAGTATGGAAATCGCAAGAACCGGTGAGGTCCACATTTTCAGATAGCTCCCCAGTAAATTTTCTTTTTGATGCTGAACAAATCCGGTGGGGTTCCATTCAAGAAGATGTTTTCCGCTGATGTATATCCTCCATAATGTTCTGCCAATAGCATCGAGGCTTACAAAAGCTTCATAAGGCAGGCAAGCCAATGTGAAGAGTGCCTGAACAATGTTTTTATTTGTAGCGCCAATGGCATTATTCAAATGTTGCGTAAAATCGATTTCCTTAGGTTTGCGTGTTGCACTCCAAAAAGACATCAGCACCGATGGCATCATGATCATGATCGTAATGGAAATTGTCCAGAACCATGAAGACGACAGCACTGTCCATCCTAAAATGTAAAGTGTCACCTGTACAATGGGTACGAGGCTTCTTCTGAGATTGTCAAAGATTTTCCATTTTGACAAAGCAGATATTGGATTTTTGTCATATTTTTTTTCAGCATTCGGAACAAATGGTAAAAACCAATTGGCAATCTGCCAGTCTCCCCGAATCCAACGATGACGTCTGTTGATGTCCACACTGTATTTGGAAGGGTACTCTTCATAGAATTGCACGTCACTGGCAAAAGCACAGCGGGCGTAAGCACCCTCCAGCAAATCATGACTTAAAATTCTGTTTTCAGGAAATCTATTGTTCAAAGCTTCTTCAAACGCATCGATTTCGTAAATGCCTTTTCCGATAAATGACCCTTCGCTAAAAACATCCTGATAAACATCGGAGGTGACACGTGTATAAGGATCAATACCCGTATCATTTTCATTCATTCTGGTGTAGCGTGATCGCGTAGCTCCGTGCAAACTTATGGCAATGCGTGGTTGTATGATGGCATACCCTTCTACAACACGTTGTTTTGTGTCGCTGTATCTTGCTTTATTTAAAGGATGTGATATCAGTCCCACTAACTTCCAGGCTGCATCGCGTGGGAGCTGCGTATCGGAGTCAAGGGTAATGACATATTTTACACTTTTGTAGATGCGTTCATCGCCTACAATCACTGAGAAGTTTTCCTTGTTGCGACCACGAAGCAACTGATTCAATTCCGATAGCTTGCCTCGCTTGCGTTCGTACCCTATCCATTGATTTTCTGTTTTATTGTACTTCCTTGGTCGGTGGAAAAGAAAGAAGGTGTCATTGTTTTTACGACCATATCGTTCATTTAATTCTTCAATCCTTTTTGTTACGTGCACCACCAATGTATTGTCTTCGGGCAATACTTCTTCAGGAGCATCTTTAAAATCGGTGAGCAAACCAAATACAAGATGTGAATCACGGTTAGCCAGGAATCGTACTTCTAAATCATCCACCAGTGAATCGGCCTGCGGAAGATTGGCAATGATGGTAGGAACAACGACCAATGTTCGTGATTCATTGGGGATACCTTGTGAAAAATCCATTTTAGGCAACGGCTTCGGAAATATCCAAAGTGTTACCCACCAATTCACCATGACGATCACTAATTGACTGATGGCGATTAATGATAAAATACAAACCGTAACGAGAAGCCAGCCTTCAATACCATCCTGAGTTGCTTTTTCTAAAAAGCCATATCCGGCAGCACCGGTAAGTAGTAACGAAACTATCCCGTAAACGGTCGGTGTTATTTTATTTAATGTTTTTTGTAAGGCTTGGAGTTTGGTTAATGTAACATTCGCTGCTCTTTCTGTTTTTTCAACTCCCTTACCAATGAGGTAATAACCCACGTGCGTTGTGCGGGCATCGGTTTCTAATTCCTGGTGCTGCGCGAGTTCTATCGCCAATTCAGCAACTTCCTTTTCGGAAAGTTTGCTTTGCTTGGCGATTCTCTCGACCTGATGCCGGTATTCATCACGCGTGTAAAAATCCATTTTAGGATACGTGCCATGCGGATCCAGTCGAAGAGTTTGTTCCACCACGCTGATGCTCTCAACAAATTCCCTCCAATTCATTTTAGCCAGAAAGCGTAAACTGCCGATGCTGTTACTTACCGAAAGTTGATCAGCGGCTTGTTTCTGATTTTCAGCAAGCACCATGGAGTTGATCGTATGCACGGTGTCTGAAAGATGCTGTTCAATCCAGGTAAGTGGAAGTGTAAGGTCCAGGCCTTTCCATTGAATCTTTCTGGCAAACTCGGCAACAAAAGCACTCACCATAGGAGGATTGGAACGCGCCATATCCGCGATGATCAAAACAAGATCTTTTGGATTATTCTCAGCAACATCAATAATACGATTCGCCCAATCGTTCGCAAGACGTGTATCGATGCTGTCGATAGCAATGCGCGCTGCCACACGACTTAAATTCTCCAGAAGGGCAAGACGAAGCATGATGGGTATGGCCCACAATTCGCCAATGGTGAGATAACTTGTTTTTTGATACGAAACGATGAAATTGCTTAAGCTCGTAATATCCACATGGCCATCACTATGTGAAATAATTTCGATGGCAATGTCATACACACGTGGGTATCCGGCCAGCTTTCCGTTTTTAAGTTTGGGGAGTCCTTTGCTGTAGCCTTTTGGCAGATAGCGTTTGCCCGTGCGAATTTGTTCTTCAATCAGATAGTAATTGTCGAGTAACCATTCTCCGGCCGGACTTATTGTTTTTTTATTTCGAACTGTTTCCTGCAACAAGGTGATCACACGTGATAGAACTTCTTCGTTATCAGCGAGCCTTTTGAGTAATTGTTCAGGAGTTTGTGTATGACTCAGATCATGCAAACTGGCGAGTTGCTGGGCGTGCTGATCCATTTGATCTGCGCTGAAAAGCTCCGACCGTAGAGGAGGATTTTCATTTACGTCCTCTCGGGATAAGTCTTTTTGAAAATACTGGCGAATGGGGGAAAACAATTCATCAATAGCACTTGCCTTTACCTTCATAGAGTAGCGATTAAAAAAATTTATAGATGTAAGCCCTTCACGTCACTTGCCAAACATCTTGGTGAGTTCCTCCCTCAGCAGAGGCTTGTATAAAATCCGAAATGAGGAAGCAGATGTCTTTGGCACTTCCATAGCACTTATGAGATTTAAATGACTCTGAGGATAATTGACTAAAATGAATTCGGTTTTTCCCCAACCCAGCCCATCAGGAAGATTGTTATCGAGAAAAATGAAATCCGGTTGTTGCTCTTCGAGCATCTTTAGGCCTTCAGCAATGGTGTAGGCTACAAAAACCTGGTAGTTTCTTGGGGTAAAAAAGCTCTGCATGAGAATACCAAAATCCTTTTCATCATCAATAATCAAAACTTTCTTGTTTTTCATAGGAGTAAGGGTCTACCCAGAAGTGCTAAAATCCTACCAAAAATGTAGACTGAATGAAAGCCATGTTTGCCTCCTTGTTGTGAACATTACACCTCAAAATGTGGAGATTTTTCCTTACTGAAGAAATGAATATTCATTCGCCAGGGTTAGAAAAAATCTGGCGTGTTATTTTCTGCATTTTGGCAAAAACAAACAATGAATATGAAAAGTGGTAACAGGGTATTTTATAATGGACGTCGGTATGAGTTTACAATGACCGCGACGGAAGATGGGAAACGCCATTTTTCATTATATAAGAATGGTGTTTTGGCACATTTTGTCACGGAGGAGGAACTCGATAAACGTTGGCCACTCACCATCTTGCTGGATCAGTATTTTGGTGAAGTAAAAATGGCTACCCCATCGTGATGAATTATCGCCTTATTCGTGGAGATTGATCTACGTCGACGAATGACTTTTAGAACGGATAACCGATTGCAATATTTAAAATGAGATTTTGTTTACGCCATTCCCTGCTTCCAAAATCGATGTCATCAATTACCCACCGTTGTCCAGATTCGAGATACGGTTTGCGCAAGGGGAGACCAAGATCAAAACGCAAAACAAAAAAGCTGAAATCGAAGCGCAACCCGGCACCCGTGCCTACAGCAATTTGGTCCATGAATGTTTTACCATCAAATGTTTTGGCGGCCTGATTTTCTAAGTAGATAGCCATTTCTTCTTCTGTCAGATCCTCAGGAATCGGTGCTTTATCATTTTTCCTCAACCAGATATTTCCGGCATCAACAAAGAGTGCTCCTTTAATTGATTTATAAATATCAAATCGATATTCAGCATTCGATTCCAGTTTGATATCTGCTCGCTGATCAATGAAATAGCTCGTTACTGTAGGATCTGTTCTTAAATTGTATGAACCTGGTCCAACAGATCGTGCGGGAAATGCACGGATATCGTTCGAACCACCAGCTGAGAACTGTTTCACATAAGGCATCGTCGTGGAATTGCCAAGTGCATACCCGAGACCCGCAATAAAACGGGTTGCCAGTTTATGGCCTCTATTGAATTGATAGTAGTATCGAAAATCAACATCGCCCTTCACAAACTGAGAGTATGCCGCTCCGAATAACTCAAAGGGTTCATCTTTTTTTGGGCCCAGACTCTGAATTGCATACAGTGCATTTCCTGATAAATCCAGTGTTCCATTGAAATAGAAATTCGATTTTCTGATTTCACTTTTATCAAATTTTTCCTCAACACCGTCTTTTAGTTGAGTATTGAGGATGAACGAATAATGCGACCCGAGGATAAACTGATTTTGAAAGGAATTTTCCAGAGACGGATTGCTTTCGAGTAAACTATCGAAAGCGGGTGAAGTTTTTCCTTTTTTCACAAAGCTCACATCAATAGGATACAATTCGTGTGTCTTCAGCGTTGTTTCCCGCCACGTGTATCCAACACCGGTATTAAATGTGGTGATCTTGAAATATTGCAATCGTTGTTGGACCGTGTATCCTGCCTTCAATTTCGTTTGCGGAAGATATTTGGCGCTGCTGTATCGAATAACTTTAATGGGAGTGATGATCCGTGGAACCGATAGGCTGGTTTCCGCCCCAAGCTCGAAAGCGTTTAGTGCCCCGGCTTGTTGCCGGCTGATTTGTACTTCATAAGCTGTGTTAAGTTTGAGTTGAAATAATTCAGCTCCCTTAAACATATTTCGATTCGAAAAGGTAAACTCCAGACCAGGACCAACAAAATTATTCGACTTGGAAATTCCCTGCAATTGAGTTCGCACCGACTTCTTAAGTAGCGGGGTAAGATAGATGTTTGCATTTAGGGCCGCAGAGTCAGTTGCATCTTCCGTGAATTTAATATTCACGAACTTAAACGTTTTCAGGCCCATGAGGTGATTTAAAGTATAATCATAATTTTTGCGGGTGTACACACTATCCGGCTTCAGATTGATGACATCCGTTACAATGTGAGGGAAAAAATTGTGTTGATTATCGATGTATGTAAACCCGTCTACCTGAATGGTGTCTGCCGTTGTTCTCATAGAATCATTGTCCAGCGAATAATTCGGAAAGACATTGATTTTGTTTACAGTATAGCGACGTATCGCTTTTTCAGGCATATCTTTTTCAAACTTGAGATCAAGATCAATCCCCCTTTTTCCAACGGTGCTGTCCGCTTCGAAAAGTAAATAGCGATCATCAAAATAATAGAAACCCTGGTTTTGAAACACCTTTTCCAATCTGGCCTGCTCTCCCTGAAGTCGTTCAAGACGGTAGCGTTGCATAGGCCGCAACAGCGATCCTTCCTTAATGTCTTGGGCTAGTTTTGGATTGGAAGCGCTGTCATAAACAAATTCATTGATCTTTCTCAGACGGAAAGGCGGATGAAGCTCAACCGTATACACGACGGTGCTCTTTTTATGCTTTGTAATTACTTCGTGTGTTACTTCCGAACCAAAATATCCGCTGTTGTAAAGCTGGCCCTCCAGGGCGACGGCCGTCTTGCCTGGTGTCGCATTACTAAGCAACAAGGGAGGCTTGCCCAGTTTATTTTTTACAAAATTCCGAAATCCTTTCGGTTTTGTCGGCGTACCCGCTTTATAATAGAACCAAACTTCCGGGCGCATACCCAGAAATGTGGGGTTGGGTTTTGGCATGATAAATTCCTGCAGTTCATTTACGATTTGTTTTTTTCTGTTAATATTTCCCTGAGGATTTAATTTTATTTTTGAGCCCGCATAAAAGCTTTCATTCTCCTTTAGAAATTTTGTGGACGTGCATCCTTGAAAAAGCGCAAATACCAACAAGGCTCTTAAACTGACAGCGCCGAAGGTATAGAGATGGATATGTTTATTTATCCTCTTCATTCGCACTGAATAGTTCCCGTAACGTGTCGTAGTCTTTGATGTAGATGAGTCCGGCTCCGGTTTCAGTCAACTCTCCGTCGAGTATGTCATAGTTGCTGTTTCTAAATCCGGTTACACGAAACCTTCCATCTTCTGTTAATTTATATTCAAGTGCAAGGTCACCAATGTAGTCTGTGATGCTTCCTTGATTGGTATTCTGTCCCTCGATATCCACGTTGCCGGCAAGCTTCACCACCAGGCGATCGTTGAAAACACTTTTTGAAACACCGAGTTGTGCTGAAGTTCTGCCTTGTGCTTCCCCACTGGAATAATCTTCGTATGATTTTACCTCAACACTGAGCTGAATGCCTTTTATATTTTGAGAAAGCCGGTTTAATTGTTCCGTTAGCAACCGACTTGCACTTGTTCTGGTAGAATTGGAGAGATCTGTACCAGCCTGACTCTCCAGCGGATTATCCGAAACAAATCTTCGCAGGATTAATAAAGCAAAGACTTGTTTGTTCAGATCCGATTCCCGCGTGTTGATATCCTGAATTTTAGCATAGACCGCACCGCCAAACGCATTCTGACTGCTTTGCGGCATATCGAGTTGAAAACTGATTTGTGGTGCGAGAAGTTGTCCGTTGATATTGAGGTACACAAGAAAAGGGAGTCTCTGACGATAACTATTTAGTTCAGTCTGATTGGTCGTGTTGGTTTGAGTAATAATAAGATCAAGCGGAGATGTTTCCACCTGGTTGCTGGCTCGGATATCGAGCGTGGCATCCAACGGATCACCGGACCACGTGATGGAACCTCCTTTCACAATATCGAACTGGCGCTTTACAATGTTGTGAAACGATAAGTTGTATGTGCCTTTACTAATTTCATATCGACCCGATAAACCCATATTGCCCGATGGATCCATATCCAATGTCAGTGTTGAACTTCCTTGTACCGTAAGTTTCTCTTCGGTGATGGGATCCATCACAATATTGAGTGTTTCTTTTCCGGACAATTCAATATTGGCTGTTAGCGTAAGACCGATAAACGAAGATTGAATGGTATCGTTTGGATTTATCGATGCAAGAAAAGGATCATTCTTTGCGTCTTTATCTATGAAAACGACAATTCCTTTTTGGTCAAGAACAGTTCTTTCGCTTTGTGGAACCACATAGGTAATATTCGTATCGTCACTGAGTCCTATTTTTACAACGACATTCGGATGATCCAACGGACCAGTAATTTGAGCGCGTGTGTTTATCTTAACTTTTCCATAAATCAATTTGTTATTGTCTTCTTTGGTATTTAAGATTTGGAAATCCTTCGATGTAAACAAAAGATCAAAATCAAAATCACGATAAGCTTTGGTGTTGATTGAACCGCTCAGTGTAGCGTTATTCCCCTGATCATCCTGCACTATAAAGTTGCCAAATGCAATCCCTGTTTCGCGAAAGCTGATGCGCTCATCCTTTACTGTAAACTGACTGTTCAATGCAGCCGGGGTAAAAAGTGCATCTTTAAAACTAAGTTCTCCCCGAAGGACAGGCTCCCTGGGATTTCCCGTTAGTGTCAGTTTTCCATTCATTAATCCTTTTATATTTTTAACCTGACCAAATGAAAGTGGTTCCAAGACCTCAAGATTAAGAGGCGCAAAATCCACGGTGATGTTTGTGCTGGCGATTGAATCTTTTTCTGTGTAAACACCCTTCGCTGCAACGTTGTTATCATTTCCTTTGATCAGCATGTCGATGTTGTAGCGGTTTGCCGAGTGAGTCAATGAAAAGGTAAGGTCTCCCCATTTTTTTTGCAAAATAAACAGGTCATTGATCAAAAGTCTGGAACTAAATTCTCCGCTTTGTGTCGTAGTGAATTTTAGATCTCCGTTTAATTTCCCACTCGCTGGCACAACACCTCGAACCATACGGGTAATGTTTTCCAGTTCCAGGGACTGGAACGCGAGGGTGATAATGGAATCTTTGTCCGTCGTTGTGAGCAACGCTATTTTTTCCTGCGATTTTGAAATTTCAAAATGATTGGCAAAAAGACCTTTGCGACCAAATTGCAGAAAATTGTCGGTGGGTACTTGCCACGCGGTGTAGTTTAGCATTACCCTCCCGGGTATGAAACGAAACCGAAAGTTGTCTTGCTCGCTTCGTATTACTCCACCCAATGCAAATTTCTGTTTGCCTAACGAATCAAGAATGTTGAAAGAAGTATAGATTGAATCATTCGCAATTTCTCCTGTAAGGCTAAGTTCGTCCACGCGCAATGTATCAACTTCAAGATTTTTGACCGCAAACCGATAGTCCAGAGATCTTTTACTTGAAGTCAATTTCAGCACCAGGGAATCAACACTCGTGGATGCATATTTTATTTTTGAAACCCCAAGAAAAAGATCAAGCTTGTCTTCCAAACTATTAAACTCACCGCTTATTTTTCCGGGTACAAAGGGTTCTAAATCAGGAAGAAATATTTCTGTAAGCAAATCTGTATTTTTTAAGACCAGGTCAAATTTGAAATTTTGCGGAGCCAGTGACTTGTGGATGGATGTGTCCTGAAGGGAGAAGTATTGATTTACATGCTGCCGCACTACGTCTGGCATACTATACAAATTGATGGTTCCTTTAAAATCCCCTGTAATAATATCTGACCGTATGCTGATTTCACTTTGCCCATCCTGATCAATTGATGCAAATAAAAGTGAATCGACCATGTAGAGATCGGCTCCATTGTAGATGGCAAATTTCCGGATATCCACATGACCATTCATGATTTTGAAATCAGCTGTTGCCAGGTCAACATCCAATGTTCCTCGGGCTTTTAATGGTCTTGCAGTAAGATTCAACTCTTTGAGGTCGATATTTTTTAATTCGAACGTTAGTTTGTAGTTGGGAATATCCTTCTGATAATCCAGATCACCTTTAAGTGTGAAGTCCAGATTTTTATCGGCCATGGAGGCGGTGCCGGAGAAAAAATAATTTTTTATTGAACCGTTCAATTTAAAGTCCTTATAGTCATACCGGTTATACTGAAATTTATTTACAGTCAGGTCAACCCGGGTATTCATTTCCTTTACGTTGATGCCAACACCTTGAATGTTTGCCTCCAGATCGAGCAAGCCCATGGTTTCTTTCTGCTTAAGGATTTGACCGAGATTGACATCTTTAACTTTTAGAATAACATCATAGCGTGGTGTGTCATTAAAATTAAATTTCCCCGAGGTTTCGATAGTGCCGGAACTGCTCGTAAGTACCGCGGTTACTTTGGGCGAGTAGACACTCCCGGTAAATTTCCCCTGCACGTTGATCCAGGTAGGAACTTCCAGGGAAGATGGCATGAGTGAATCAGGTAATATAATCTGCGCATCAGCGCGTGTGGTGTAAAATTTACCTAAGTCAATATTTATAAAAGTTTTATGAATGTCGGGTAGCCCTTTCAGTGTGCCCCTGGCGTGGAGTATTGTGCTATCCAGTGTTTGCAACAACACGTTCGAAATGAGAAGATTGTCCAATCTTCCTGAAATCGTAGCGTTCATCTTCAGTTGCGCAGAAGGAGGAATGGTAACCGGCAAGCTGTCGGTGAGGGTGGGGACGAAAAAAAGTAAATCTCTCATACTCACCACAGACTGGGTAATACTGGCGTTGACATTTGTCTGTGTTGCTTTTTTTATTAATGTTGCCAGCGACGGAAATGAAGCGTTCGCCGATACATGAAGGGTTGTTGCCCCGGCGTGCACGGCTAAATTTTCCAGATTAATATTTTGATCCGTGATCTCTGCTTTCGCTGAAAGTGATTGTAAGGAAAATCCGTTTTTTTCCTGGAAGGCGAAATGGTTTATATCGATTTTGGCAGTATTCCCTTCCAGAAAAATATTTTCTGCGGAAGCTCCTAATCCAAAAATCCATAAATGATTGATATCGAGAGTATTTTTTAAGACGGGTTGATTGAAATCATAGTATTGAATCGTGTTATTTGTTAAGATCAATTCATCAAGCTGAACAGACCATGGTATTGTAAAGGCGAACGATTGATTGGTATTGTCAGTCGGGGATGAAGCCAGTTTTGCCTGTACTATTTCCTTTTTCCGGTTTTGTTTTGTTTGCTGGTAAGCAACCAGTGTATGACTCAACTCCAACCGACTCAAATGAACGATTTGCTTTTTGAGGTCAATGTCATTCGATTGAATTTGAGCTTCACCCACATCAATATTTAGCCTTTGGCCCGAAGCGTTGTCAGCATAACGGCCTGAAATGTTTTTAAGATTGATCGTGTTGACGCTGATATCGTAAGGAAACGGATTGGCCCCTTCATTGGGATCTGCGGGTTGTGCAAGAGAAGCTTTGGTCTGTTCTACGACGACCTTCGAATCACTGAACGAAATTTTATCAATATGAAAGATCGATTTGTTAAGATCAACTTTATCCATATTCACGTCCAGATTCCCAATGCTTAACCTCACATTGTTTCTGTCTATCGCATCGTCATATCTCAAGCGCGCCTGGTTGATCGTCACGTCTTGAAGAGCAAAATCCCAAGGGGTTGCTACCGTATCGGCGTGAACATTCGCATCACTCGAAAATGCTTTGACGATATAATTGAAATTGAATGTGCTGTCCATCGTTGACCGATGGATCGTAGATACCACATTTTTCAGTTCAATGCTGTTCAATGTGACGGAATGATGCAGCAAGGCCCATAGATCGGTGTCAAGACCAAGTGTCTGGACGTATAATAATGTATCCTTCCTCTGATCTTCCACGTATAGTTCTTCGAAGACAATTTTTTTAGGAAATGAAATCGTAACGCTTTTCAGGCTCACGGGAGCGCCAATCTTCTCTTGCAGGAAGGAAATGGCTTTTTGGGTGATCTTATTTTGAATGGAAGGTATTCGGATAAGGACAACAAGTGCCACCAGAATCAAAAGGATGGAAACAATCATCCATCCTGTGATCTTTAAAAATTTAACAAAATATTTCTTTGGTCGTTTTTCAACCTCTTTTTCAGGACTCACTAAATGATTTAAGATTTGCTGTTGATTGAATTTGTATACCCTAAAACTATACCAGCATTGCAAATTGAAACTCAAAACGATGAAGTCGATTTGGGAAGTGCATGCTACAACAATGTGTGGACATGGTGGGGAATAATTTACTCACTTTTACTCATAATCTTCGGATTGGCCCGAAAATCAATGGTGGACGATTGGCAAATGAATTGTAAATAACTGCTAAACACGACCAGAACACAGTATGAAAAACCTAGCCATTATCTTGATTATTGTTGGAGCTATTATGACCACAGTTACGGGATTCAGTTTCGTATCAAAGAAAAAAGTTGTCGATTTAGGGGCGGTGGAAATTAATAAAGAAGAAAAAACACCTGTGTATTGGTCTCCGATAACAGGTGGAATTATTCTGGTTGCCGGAATTGTTCTTTTGGTTTCGGCTAAAAAGAATAATTAAAGCCCGCGATTCAATGTTTAAGCATTCAGCGATATGATACCTGATCGAGTAATATATACGGATGGTCATAATGTAATTGTGACAGAGACTGCCATTCGGGTAAAGAATAGCTTGTATAGATTAAAGGGTGTAACCAAGTATAAATTATCAACTCTTGAACCCGAACGTGTCCCGGGTTTGATCTTACTGGCGTTTGGTTTTCTTTTAATGATTGTAGGAATATTTTCTGTAATACCTCCAACCATGGCACAAGGGTTGCAGTTTGGCAAAACTTATGTGAGCATGAATGCGATCGCGTTGGGTGGTGGAATTTTATTTTTGATTCTTGGCCTGGTTGTGAACATCATAACAAAAAAGAAGTATGCGGTGCGTATTGCAACCGCCTTAGGAGAACAAGATGTAGTAGTAAGCGATAAAAAAGAATATATATCTCAGATTGTGGAGGCGCTTGATGAAGCAACTATAGAGACTAAAAATAATAAAGGAAAGGTAAAAGAATTCTAAGATTTGGGTTAATGAAGAGTGTGCTGGGGAGCACATCTCTTTAGGTTTAGGTTAGGGTTACGAGAGCGGTGCTGGGGAGCGCCGCTCTTTTTTTGTTCCAAGTAGCAATACTGGTGGCTTTTTCCGGGCTTATGAAATGTGAAGTAAGAAATGGAAAGGTAATGCCAACGCAACTTCCATGATGATAACTTATTTTTTAAAGAGACGTTTAAAAAATCCTTCTCTTTTAGGTTTCCCAAAATCTCTTTTTTTCTCTTTGTCTTTCTGAGCAAAGATGCGCTCAATAAAATTGTCGTCGGTCTTGAAGAACTCACAATTCAATTTGCTTTCCAGGGATGGGGAAAGAGGCGGGAAATGAGCGCGTGTGACATCAGCGCATGCAGGATCCGGGTTTGCCAATTGAAAAAAATTGGCAACGATGGGCAACGCGGTTCTTGCACCCTGGCCTAATGCTGTAGATCGAAATCGAATCCGGGGATCATCTGCACCAACCCAGGCACCCATAATGAGGTGAGGTGTAATGGCCATGAACCAGCCATCGGTATTCGATTGTGTGGTGCCTGTTTTTCCGGCAATATCATTGGTGAGTTTATAGCGAGAGCGCAGGCTACTGCTTGTGCCACCTTCATTCACGGCTCGCCGAAGCATGTGTAGCATTACTTGTGCACTCTCTGCTGACAGTGCCTGATCAGGTTTATCGGGATGAAATTTTTCAAGTAAGCTACCGTCCTGCCCTTTAATTGCTGTGAGGTAGAAGGGCTTGGCAACTCTCCCGTCTCGTGCAAATGCTGTGTAGGCAGTAACCATTTCCATCATTGAAATTTCGGGAGTTCCCAATGCGATCGATGGATAAGGTTTCAACTCGCTGTTGATTCCCATCGATTGGGCTAGTTTTATGGTGTTTGCAATTCCTGCTTTCTCCAGCACCCGCACAGACACTGTATTAACAGAATGAGCCAAGGCACCAGGCATCGAATACTTTAACCCGTAATTATCTTCACTATTTTCCGGACTCCAGTTTTCCGCATTCGCGTACACAATTTTTTCTGCTGAAATGAAATCACACGGTTCCACGCCTTGTTCCAATGCTGCCGCATAGACAATGGGTTTGAAGGTAGATCCAACCTGACGTTTCGTGGCCTCTCGTACATGATCAAATTGAAAATAGGTGTGATTAATACCGCCTACCCAAACGCGCACAGCTCCCTGCCTGGGATCCATGGCAAAAACTCCTGCCTGTAAAAATTTGACATAATGTTTTATCGAATCAAGTGGGCTGAGTGTCACCTCGTGTTCGCCATCCCAATCAAAGATTGTCATGGGAATGGGAGTTTTTAAAACGTTCATGATTTCCGTATGCAATAGCCCTTGGCCTTTGAGATTTTTATAATGTTCCGATCGCTGAACGATTTCATCGATCATGTTGGGATAGTTTTCCCAGGGGTTGCGTGATTTCCAATGTTGCTGAAAGGTTTTTTGAATACCGGACATTTGATGGGATACAGCTTGTTCGGCATGTCGCTGCAGGCGTGAATCAATTGTGGTATAGATTTTTAATCCACTGGTGTAAAGATTAATCTGCGCATCATGATCCCTGTTATATGCTTCACACCAGGTCAATAATTCAGCGCGAAGGTATTCCCTGAAGTATGAAGCGAGGCCTGAGTGATGTGTCATTTTATTATAGGATAACGCAATGGGTAAGACTTTTATGGAGTCCTGTTGGTCGCCGGTTATCATTTTGTATTTAACCATCTGCGCCAATACAACATTTCGACGCTGTTGTGAGCGTTCTGGAAAAAGTCTTGGATTGTAATAGTGATTCGCCTTCAGCATTCCAATAAGTACCGCTGTTTGCCCGAGAGAAAGTTTCTCAACGGGAACGGAGAAGAATAACTGGGCAGCAGCATCGATGCCGAATGTATTCTCGCCGAAGGATACGGTGTTTAAATAAAGAGTGAGCAATGAATTTTTATCATATACCTTCTCCAGGCGTGAGGCAATTACCATTTCTCTCATTTTATTTATCAAGAGTGAGAAAAAAGCATAACGCTTGCGCGGATATAGATTTTTGGAAAGCTGTTGCGAAATTGTACTTCCGCCACCCGAAGCATCTTGTTGAAACAGTAAACTTTTTACAAACACCCTGCCCAGGCTCTTTTTATCAACGCCATGATGTTCATAAAAACGAACATCCTCGGTAGCGATCAGTGCTTTTACAACATGATCAGGCAATTTATCGAATGTAACGGTTGATCGTTCCTGGAGAAAATACCGCCCTAATAAAATACTGTCAGCACTGAATACTTCCGACGCGGATGGATTTTCAAGTAAAGAAAGTTCCTGTTTGTCAGGTAGTTTTCCCAAAGCACCGGAAAGAATAAGCAAGAAGAGCCATGTAACAAAGATAAAACCTAAAGAGGTCAGGACACCAAGCGTCATCACGATCCTCTTAAGCAACGTCTGACCTCTGAAAAAAGTAATGAAATGCTGAATGAGAATGGAAAACCGATTCGTGATAGGCTTCAACTATTTTTTATTTTTTTGATCATTTTCGTTAGAACATTTCCCTTTTTGCTTTTTCTGTTCAATGCTGCATCTCGGTATTCACTTTCAATACCTCGAACAACGCTTTCATCTTCACCCTCCGAAAGCGGTTCATTCGTACTATAATTTTTCTTTACCGGCGAAGCAAATGGAGGAGCGCCTGACTTGCTTTCCTGATTGGGATGCTTTTGGATGGTATAAGGTTTTGGCATAATGAATTAATCTTAAATGTGTCATATCAACGCCAGTGTCCCGGTATATAGCGGGCTCCGTTTAGCGGGGATGTGCGATGGCCTTCTACCCACACGGCTTTCTTTCCCTTAGTAACACGATGGCCGTCGCGCCACGAATAAGAATTCACTTCGTGACGTTGCCAGCTGTTATTTACCCACTTTTTTTTTAGAGAAGCTTCGGGCACGGGTGCGTCGGGAGGTATAGTATAACGACTGCAACCCAGGATCGACGCCAGAATAATAAAGACCGATATTTGTTTTACATGTTTCATAGATAAGGAATAGGAATAAAAAAAGTGCCCGGTCAGTGGCGCACCGGGACACTTTTTCTCACAAACCAACTTCACCTTTTAAAGAGGCTAGCTCCGAAGAGTAGCGTCACCACAAAAAGTGTAAGGAAAATGAAAAACAAAATTTTAGCAATTGAAGCAGCTCCCGCTGCAATGCCACCAAAGCCAAAAATGGCTGCAATGATAGCGATGATAAAAAATGTGATTGACCAGCGTAACATATCTTTAACGTTTTAAGTTTGACAAATTGTTCTTTAAAATTTAAGCAGCATCCTCAACGGGGATTTGTTTAAGTTCCTCCATCATAGGATGTTTTAGGATACCGAAGCTGAAAAGATTAAGGTATTTATCCAGCTTGCGCAATACAACAATAACAGCATGTAATGTTTCTACTTCAGTCGCAAATACAGAAGAAGAAGATTTCCTGTCTTCAGCGTAAATGCTTTCTACAAATTCATCAAGATGAGTAAAGGATTTTTTCTTTTCGTTAGGTATCCATTCATGAATGAGCATGAATTGAAAAACTCCGGGTAAATGGTCGACAAGTCTTGTGATTTGTGCATTGGTTAATCCACTGCGCAAATGTGACACTACTTTACTAACAAGTTTTACAATTTGTTCCGTGGACGGGATGCCCAATTCTTTCTTGACGTGACGAAAAAAAAGAACGGCCTTTTCTTCAGGAGAATATGTGAGGTTAATAGAAGCTGCCATAGCAATTTGAGTTATTGTTTAACTTCTTGATTTTTGTTGTTTTCGAATATCATACCAGTCTTAAAGAACTGTAAAACGGGTGTAGAGGCAATTCATTATGTTTTTTGGTGGGGAAATTTATCTACCATAACATTATATTGTTCCCCAATGCGTCATTAGCCGAATTGTGTTGTCAAAAATTTCCTCCATTGTGTTTTTTCCCTAACGGTGGGGATTTTACTACTCATGTCGATTATGAATACTGGCATCGGCGTGGCTTCCAGCCTGTTTTTATATGGCATAGTCTTTTCTATAGCAAAGGAAATCTCGCAGCGTGCGGGATTACTTACAAACTCAAAAAAGATATGGAAGCTAAAAATCTAATTGGTGGCCTTCTTGTTGGCGCTGCCGTGGGCATTACGGCCGGTCTTTTACTTGCTCCCAGGAGTGGTGAAAGAACTAAGAAAAAATTAATGAAAGGTTCAGTAAAGTTGAAAAAAGATGTGGTGAGCTACATCGATGGTTCACTGGAAGATCTTCGTAGTCAATTCAACGATAAAATCGATAAACTGGCGAGAAGAAGTAAAGAAACAATCAATCATGTGAGCGACCGCGTTAAGGTTTAAAATGGTGTAACGATTGATTTGAAGAGAAATTATCAAGAGGTGAGAATGAATTTTGAACGTGGTTAACAGGCTACTTGAAATTTGAATCCTTTCTTGATATAGCGCCATCAGCAATGATGGCGTTCTTAAAAAATGCTGACTTTTAACCGAGGAAGAAAATGATAATTATATAAAGCCTAGGTAAGAGAAATCAGAAGTGAGATGATAACTTAAAAGATAATCAAATGAAAAATAAAGTAACGTTTGCCAATACCATGCTCGTCATGGCGGTAGTTGTAAGTCAGATTTTATCAGGTTGTAACGCGACAAATACAACAAAAGGCGGAGCCATTGGCGCCGGAGCTGGCGGTGCCATCGGCGGGGTTATTGGTCATCAATCAGGAAACACAGCCATGGGAGCAATTATCGGAGCTGCTGTAGGTGGCGCTACCGGGGCTTTGATTGGAAGGCATATGGACAAGCAAGCTGAAGAACTGCAGGCCGACCTCAAGGGTGCCAAAGTGGAGCGTGTAGGAGAAGGAATATTAATCACCTTTGATTCGGGACTGTTATTCAAATTGAATTCGTCTGAATTGAGCGCGACAACAAAATCAAACCTCACCGAACTGGCAAAGACGCTGAATAAATATGAGGACACGGATGTGTTGATTGAAGGACATACCGACAATAGCGGAGATAATGCGTACAATGAAAAGCTATCAAATCAGCGAGCGGCTTCTGTAGAAGAATTTTTGCAAAGTCAGAGTGTTAAAGGTTCGAGACTAACCACCAAGGGTTACGGAGAATCACAACCCATCAGCACAAATGATACGGATGCCGGTCGCCAGGAAAACCGGAGGGTGGAGGTAGCGATCTATGCAAATAAGGAAATGAAGAAAGCGGCTGAGAAAGGTCAGTTGGGAGCGATTTAATTTTTTTTAAAACACAAGAAAAAAACTATCTGTCCCGGATAGTTTTTTCTTTTTACAGCAACCATGCGTCTGCGATCCAATGAAAGTTACTGGTTATTAAAGAATGGAATTATTAATTCATATCCTTCGCTGAGAAAGGATATTTCGTGCGATGTGCTCATCGTAGGAGGAGGAATCACAGGCTCCCTTATGGCATTTCAACTTTGCTCGGAGGGCTATAAAACGGTTTTGATTGACAAACGCGATGTTTCGATGGGGAGTACAAGTGCTACAACTTCTTTGCTTCAATATGAACTCGACAAACCTCTTTATTCCTTAATCGACCTGGTGGGTGAGCAAGCTGCCGTTAGCACGTATCAGCAAGGTGTCCAAGCAATTCAAAAACTGGAGGGAATTGTTAAATCATTGAACATTGCCTGCGATTATGAGACAAAGAAAAGCTTGTTCGTGGCAAGAACGGATAATGATGTTCAATGGCTTACGTTGGAATTTGAATGCAGAAAAAAATTTAATTTTGAAGTTCGCTGGTTGACCAAGGCTCAACTTCTTTCTGAGTTTGGTGTTCAAGGGCATGGAGCAATCCTGTCTGAGGTCGGGGCAAGTATGGACGCCTACCAGCTCTCTCATTTTTTGCTCGACTACTGTGCGAATCATCACGGCTTGGAAATTTATGATCACACGGAACTAAAAAAAGCAGGTCATAAAAATGAAGAGAATATAATTCATACAGAAGGAGGTATCATCACCTGCCTCCACACCATCTATACTACAGGCTATGAAACGCAATTTTTTATTAAAGATAAAATTGTCGACCTCGTCAGCACGTACGCTTTTATCAGTGAACCACTGCCGGATATTCCTAAGCCGATATTAAATACACTTATTTGGGATACCAACGAGCCGTATTTTTATATGAGATCCACATCCGATAAACGGATTCTGGTGGGAGGCTGTGATGTGAGATTCAAAAATCCGGATCGGAGAGATGCGTTGATTGAAAAGAAGGAAATTGAACTGCTTAAGAAGTTTAAGGAACTGATACCCGGAATTTCAATCTTCCCTGATTTTAGTTGGGCAGGTACGTTTGGAGTAACAAAAGACGCACTTCCTTATGTAGGAACACATCCTGATTTTCCGAGGAGTTATTTTGTTTTGGGATTTGGGGGAAATGGTATTACGTTCAGTGTGATGGGCATGGAGATCATTTCAGATGCCCTGGCCGGAAGACAAAATAATTTTCTTGAATATTTCAGGTTTAAACGATAAGTAAGTCATTGAAAGCAGCACCACAGAAGTATTGAGCAGCGATGTGGAAAAGGCGATCCTCCCAATGGCTGCTTATTGAAAATACACGGAAACGTAAATCGAACCTCATGCATGGGGACGCTTTTCTACAGCCAACGGCTTAATCGGGCTAAAACAGCATGTATTTCGTGGCAGGATTTTTAATCATTCACTGGAAAATAAGAATGGTTATGAATACGAATGTAGTTCAATCCGATAAAATGTCAACCTTATCAGAACGTGTCAACAGCGCTGTTCAGGATGGGTATACGGAGAATTTTCAGGTGGAAAAAAATGGTCTTACCGTTGCCGGGAAAGATGAACCAAAACACTATAAGGCGGAAGAAGTAAAGATCAAAAACTTTTACCGTTTTGAGGGAGCATCCGATCCTAACGATAATTCCATCTTATATCTCATTGAAACGAATGACGGCAGAAAGGGAACACTCATTGATGCCTATGGCATGTATGCTGACACGAAAGTTTCAGACTACATAAAAATGGTGGAAGACATTCAAAAGAAAGAACCTCACACACAAAATTAAGCACATCAAGTCGTCATGGTCCTTTATTTAAAATCAGTTGCAGACAGTTTAGTGATCAGTAAAATAAGAAAAGCTCAACAGGAGCTGCCTCATTATACTTTTCAAAAATTATGCTTTGCCTTTCTGAGCAATGACTGGATCATGGTTATTTCATCCTTGTTAACATTAACAGCAACCTTATCTCAATTTGTGATTGAGAGTCCCCTTCACCTTTTTCGTTCTGAATCTTAGGAACGGTTCCTCATGGAAGCTTTGTTGCTCACCAAAAATGAATTCAAACGAACTCATCATGATTATCGTCGCACGGCCGAGTTGGCTAGTTTGCAATACGTCACAGACCGCGCCGCAGGAATTATCCGAAAACGATCAGGAACAGGATTCTCCTACCGCTACAGGAATACGGTAATCCGAGATAAAGAAACGCTTGCACGGATTAAAAAACTAGCTATTCCTCCCGCCTGGAAAAATGTTTGGATTTGTTATCAGGATAACGGCCACATTCAGGCTACTGGCATAGACGTTAAAAATCGTAAGCAGTATAAATATCACATCCAGTGGAACGAAATCAGGAATCAAACGAAGTTCCACCGTCTGTATGATTTTGGAAAGTCGTTGCCACAACTGAGAAAAAAGCTGGAGAAAGATATTTGTAAACCATCCTTATGTAAGGAAAAGGTATTGGCTACGGTAATTTGCCTTATGGAGCGAACGTTCATAAGGATAGGCAACAGTGAGTATGAGAAACTCTATGGTTCTTATGGCCTCACCACCATGAAGGACGGTCATGTAAAAATTGATGGTGCCGTAATGAAATTTTCATTCCGTGGAAAAAAAGGAATCTTCCATACCATTACATTAAGGAACAAACGATTGGCAAAGATTGTCAAAGCGTGCCGCGATATACCTGGCAAGGAACTCTTCCAGTACATCAATGAAGAAGGTATACGATGCCCGATAGATTCAGGTATGATTAATAACTACATCAAGGAAGCTACCGGAAATGATTTTTCCGCCAAAGACTTTCGTACCTGGGCAGGAACATTATCGATACTAAGTTCTTTCAACGCTTTGGGTGAAGTGATGGAGCCATCGGATATCAAAAAGAATGTGATCATTGCACTGGACGAAGTAAGTGCAAAACTCGGCAACACGCGAACAGTTTGCAGGAAGTATTATGTTCATCCGGCGATTATCAGATTGTATGAGGAAAATAATCTGGTACGATATTTAAAATCGCTTGAAGAGATTGAAACGTGTGACGACATCGTACCCGTGGGACTAACACAGGAAGAGAAAGTATTGATGAAAATATTAAAGAAAGTTGATTATCCGTTGTCGCCCATAAGTTGAAATAAACTGCAAAAGGTATGAGGAAGGTTGCAACAAAAAAGAAACAGGAGGTACCCGCTCGTACGCAAAAGAAAAAGTATAAAAACTTCATCAGAACATTCGACAGAATCTCCTATAAAATCACGCGAGTCGCAGGTAGACCCATTGCATCTATTTTCGCTTTTTGCTTCGTTGTTGTGTGGGCCATCACAGGTCCACTTTTTGGATTCTCCAACACGTGGCAATTGATGATTAACACCACGACAACGATCATAACATTTTTGATGGTATTTATCATTCAGCAATCGCAGAATAAAGATACTATCGCATTACAGCTTAAACTCAATGAGCTTATTGCCTGTCAGGCAACCGCCAGCAACCGACTCATTGACATTGAGGATCTGACCGCTGACGAGCTTGAAGTGTTGAAAAAATTTTATGTGGAACTTTCTCAACTGGCTGAAAAAGAAAGTGATTTATATTCTTCGCATTCTATCGATGAAGCTATAAAAGTTCACTCGAGCAAAAAAAAAGGAGCATAAGAATCATTGAAATCGGGCGAGCTCGGGCTTGAATGTTCGAATATTCTGAAACAACCGCGGTAATGTTGTGGAAATTTTAAGAGTATAGGCAGATGAATATCCCGCAGCTTTAAAGTAGTAATTAAAGTCAACAGACAACGTCGGAAATACAAGATGATCATTCAGTGTTCTTATCCCCGCCCTCACACTGGGAAAAATATTCTGACGCTGCAAAAGGCCTGAAGATGTTTTCAAAAAATTAATATTCACTCCATGATACAAAGCGAATTTAAATCCGTAAAAATACCATGGTGTGAAGTAAACCGATTCCGTTCCCACAGAAATTCTTTCTTGTCCCAACGGTATAAACCCATCCTCGCTTCTCCATTTTCCATTCAGAATATTCACGGTGGGGTCTATCGTACGAGCATAACCGTGAACATAATTGAAATTCACAAACTGCCGCAGGCGCACCTTCCTCAGTTTAAGTAAGTTGCTGAAATAGGTTCCGGTAACGTTCAGAATGCCATCTTCCCAGGTTTGGCTTCGGTAAAACCCACCGAATGTAACATCCACCCCCATGTATCCCAATCGATCAAGGTATTTTCCCAACCCAGTGCGAATATCGCCATAGTAGCGATCTGAAAATGTATTTTTTTCAAACCCACCGGTAACACCGACCCATGCGTTTACCGGAATGTCTTCCGTTCTCCCAAAGCCATTAATGAGTGAACTTTTGAAGAAGTTTCTTTTAAGGAGTGTCACGCTTCCCAGGTAAAGATTACGGTTAAAAAAAAAGTTATTTGAATCCGGAGCGATGTACGGGCGATCGGAAAATTTGTAGGCTTGATTTCTAAATGAAAAGATGAGGTTTGTTCTTTCACCAAATAAAAAAGAGCGCCCCGCCCATACATCATAACTCTTCTGTGTGTATGGGATTTTTAACGTATCATTTTCGTCAAGCAGGTAATTTTCCTGCGTTTTAAACAATTCAACTCCCCCCGCGTAGCGCATACGAGGCGTTAGAAATTCACGTCCCGCTGCGATCAGTGTGCGGTGACGAAGGTAATTGTTCGTGTAGGTGATTTCTCCATCGATAAAACTTCCGCTGATGTTGGGCTGCCGGAGTGTTATTTCGTATCCGTCTTGAGGACTACCGTCTTTGTGCCGGAAATAACTGACACCAAGTTCTTTGGCATATCCCATGATATTAATGTCGTAGACTTCAACGCGGTAATTTTTTAATGAACTGTAACCGCCGGAGGCTCCGAGAGAAATAACGTCCTGCGTAGCCACCACCACATCCACCATATTTTCTTCTCCCTCAACAGGGTTCAGATAAATCCGTGCATCACGTATTGTTTTGAATTGCCGAAGAATACGTTCGTTGTCGGATAGTCGGTATGGGTCTACTTTGTCGCCCACGCTAAACATGAGGTTATTGCGAACGATCACGTCACGGGTGTCTATATGAACGGCGTTTACAAATTTCCCAAATTTCGTTCTGGCATGTCTCAACGTGTCAATGACCGACCCTTCCAGCAGATCGACTTTTAATAATTTAATTGAACGTATCGTAAATCCGCTATAAGGTTTGAAAACATCTTCACTTTTAACAATCACGCTGTCTACAACACGTTTTCGGTTTGCCGGCTTGATCACAAGATCATGAATTTCGTTTGTGATCTTTCGCTTTGATGTGCGGTGATCAAGACTGTCATAAAATGACTCCGTTACCTCATAGGGATTTTTCCTTACCCGGATTTTCTTGCTGGTCACAATGACGGTATCGTTCAGGACAATGAATGACGTGTCGGGCAACACCACCAGATAACCCTTTTTTGCCAAAACCCGTGTTGTTAAGTCCGTGGAGGAAGTCTTTTGCGCTATTCCTGCAAAGGACAAAAAAGTAAGAATAAGCGTTACCCAAAATACTCTCATGAACTTAATGGACTCCGGTAAGAATTCAACGAAATATTTCGTGGATGCGTGTAAGATCACCCCGTATTTAGCAATACCCGCACCTCACGAATGACAAATTAGGGACCAATGCCAACAGTTGTGACTAATCCTGCAGGCATCGGGACAGACATATATTAATAGTATTGACGACGGTTGATGTGAATTATTTTCCCCATTCAGCGTACATTGCAAAGGCAAAAATAGGAAGACATAGCTTTGGGCATCAAACACCCATAAAATGAATGCTGGCATGTTAATTTCCTGTGCAACGTTGATTTATAATGCTCTTGATGAGATTCAAAAAATTTCTACTCCAGTTAGCCAAAATATCCAGATTTATCGGCTCGTTTTTTAAGGAAGCCTTTTCACCTCCTTACGAAATAAAGGAAATTCTGAACCAGTGTTATAAAATTGGGAATAAGTCCTTGTTTCTGATTTCGTTTACAGCTTTTTTGGCTGGTATTGTATTCACAAAACAATCCCGGCCCTCCCTCGCATCATTTGGTGCGGAATCATGGCTACCCTCACTGGTATCGCAAGCTGTGATCCGTTCATTGGGTCCATTGATTACGGGATTGATTTGTGCAGGTAAACTCGGTTCCAATATGGGTGCTGAGCTTGGCAGCATGCAGGTAACCGAACAAATCGATGCCATGGAGGTGTCGGGCACACGTCCATTTGCCTACCTCGTGGTAACCCGGGTTATCGCTGCCACCTTGATGTTGCCCTTGTTGGTGGTATTTGCCGACACAGTGGCTCTGTTGGGATCCTTTGTGATGGTAAGCTCTATTAACAATACAGGCTTCGTTCTATTTGTGAGTGAATCCGCTGCATCCATCACCTACCTGGATGTAACGGCTTCGCTCATCAAGTCGGCATTATTCGGATTTTCGATGGGGATCATTGCTTGTTATGCCGGTTACAATTCAGAGAAGGGTACCAGCGGTGTAGGGAAAGCGGCAAATACGGCGGTAGTAACGGCCATGATCTTTATTTTTGTTATTGACCTCCTTGTGTTGCAAGTCGTAAATTTATTTCGCTGATGGAAACACAGACAATCGCAAAGCCGGAAATAAAAAGAGACGACGCTAACAAAGTAGCTGAGGTAAGAAATCTGCATAAAAGCTTCGGAGACAATATCGTATTAGCCGGATTGAACCTCGATCTCTATCAAAAGGAAAACTTGGTCATTCTTGGAAAATCAGGAACGGGAAAGTCGGTGTTAATTAAATGTATGGTGGGCCTGCTAAAACCCGATGCAGGGGAAATCAAAGTGCTGGATTACGATGTACCGAATTTGAATGCTAAAGACCTCAATGAATTACGTAAGCAAGTAGGCTTTTCATTTCAGGGCAGCGCACTTTACGATTCCATGACCGTTCGGGAGAATCTTGAATTTCCAATTAAACGCAATTTAAGAATTTACGAAAGGAAAAAATTAAATGATATGGTGATGTCAGCCCTGGAGGATGTGGGCCTGGAACAAGCTGTTGATAAAAAACCTGCCGAATTATCGGGTGGGATGAAAAAACGGATCGGTGTGGCGCGTACGTTGATCCTCAATCCGAAAATCATGTTGTATGATGAGCCAACGGCAGGACTGGACCCGGTAACGTCCCGGGAAATCAATGAACTTATTTTAAGTGTACGTGACAAATACAATACCGCTTCTATTATTATTACCCACGATATCAGTTGTGCGCGTCAGGTTTCTGACCGTGTGATTGCTTTGTTTGATGGCACCAATAAATTGGAAGGAACATTTGAAGAATTGAAAACCCAAAATGCTGTAGACTTACAGCCATTTTTTAATTATTAATTGCAACGATCATGGAAACTCAGGAAATTAAACAAAATGTTATGCTGGGCGCATTTGTCCTGGGCGGCATAGTACTTTTGCTTTCAGCAATTTTTTACCTAGGTAAAGAAAATTCAGTCTTTAGTAAAACCTTCCAGGTATCTGCCATTTTCAAAAATGTGGAAGGCCTTAAGGAGGGTGATAATGTTTGGTTGTCGGGGGTGAAGATCGGAACAGTAAAACGAGTGCAGATCATTTCCGAAGGTCAGGTCATCGTAACGCTGTCACTCAAGGATAAGCAAAATGAGTTCATCAAAAAAAATGCAACTGCGTTTGTTGGTTCTGATGGCTTGGTCGGTAACAAAATCGTCATCATCAAGCCTGGTGACGCTCCTGAGCAAATCCATGATAATGATACCATCAACTCGTTTTCACCTACAGATACCCAGGAATTATTTAACCTGGCAAAGGAAGTGGGAACAAATACAAAGACCATTACGGAAGACATGAAGCTCATCACGGCAAAGATGACCAAAGGAGAAGGTGTTCTTGGTGAACTCTTGCAGGAAGGTGAATTGGCTAAGGAAATCCGTCAGTTGATTGCGTCTCTAAACGCCGCTGGAAAAAATACGAATCAGGTAACTCTGGAAATGAAGAAACTGGCAAATGAAGTCAATAATGGCGATGGTCTTATGGCAAAACTGATCAGGGATTCCTCGTATGCCGTTACATTCGGTGAGGCGCTCACAAACATGAAAAAAGTAAGTGAAAACTCGAAGGTGATGTCTGAACAACTCAAGGAAGTAACCACAAAAATGAACAGCAGTAACAATGCGCTTGGTTTATTGATTGCGGATACAACCTTTGCCGGTAAAGTGAAAAAAACATTGGAAAACGCGCAAACGGCATCTGCAAAACTCGACGAGAATATGGAGGCGATGCAGCATAATTTCTTACTGAAAGGCTATTTCAAAAAACAGGCAAAAGCAGAGGCTAAAGCCAAGAAGTAGAACCGTTTCATTAATGAGATTTTGTTTCATTCTTCTTGTTCTTTTTATTTCGTCGGTTGCGCTGTCTCAAACTCCTGCTGATGTAGACGGTGGTATTTTTACCATTGTTGAAGAGCCTCCTGTTTTTCGGGATGGTGGAATGAGCGGCTTTAATAAATACATCGCAGATAATCTGAAGTATCCTAAAAAAGAGAAACGAAAACACATTGAAGGGAAAGTATTCATATCGTTTGTGGTTCGTGAAAATGGATCGATCTCAGACGTCACTTGTGTGAAAGGAATTACCGAGGCACTCAATCAGGAGGGGATACGCCTCATACAAAATAGTCCTCCCTGGCGACCGGCAAAAATGAATGGCAAAGTCGTCCCGCGTCGATTTGTTATTCCTGTGGAATTCAAATTGGCAACCAAAAAGAAATCAAAACCCAACTAGGTTTTATCCGAATCCTCTTCTTCTTTTTTGTCTACTTGTTCGGTTTTTATTTCGTTATTCAGGTAACGCTCTTTATTGCCTGTTAAAAATCCCCCTGTTACGCTAAGGCCGCAGATCGCAAGAAGTATGAGCAGTATCAGCACCATGAGCCTAAGTGCTTTCTTTATTTTAGTCATGAAAAAGGAATGGCATGCGTTATGAAGACACATGGCAATGTTTAGATTTTAAAAATGAGACCGTGATGCCACTTGAATGAATGGCAGAATGAACTACGCCTGGAAGATGACGTTGGCAGTATTGCGGGCGGTGTGGATGAACGCTAGGATCCTTGAATGATTTTGAAAGAAACGTGTTTTTGAATTGATGACAGCAAGCCGGATAAGCAGAATTTTATCGTAGCATTGAATGATAGTACGAAATGAGTGTGAACGGGATAGGCTTACCTTCAATTCCTTTTGAGTAATGAGGAAGGAAACGATAGTACCGACTTTGGCAGGCGTGATTTTTTGCTCTGTTTGTACCGGGACACGTACCTGCGACGGAATGAAGTGATTGGCTTCCGTAAAGGAAAGAAGACTCACCAATAACGGAATGCAAATAACCCAGCGGGTTAACAGCCGGCTCTTTCGTTTTGAATTGTTGAAATACATCTTATCAAAGGTAGACATTTGTATCAGATTCAATCAGCAGGCTTTAAGTAGATTGATTTTGTTAAATTTGAACAACATAACGTACCCAAGCAGTATGACCAAAATTCAGAAATGGATTGCCGCACTTTTCTTGCTCACTTTATCCCTTTTTTACCTGAATTTTACATTCACTAAAGTTGTATCACCCAAAGGGAAATGGGAAACTCTTTTTGATGGGAAGAATCTTAAAAACTGGAAGGGCTATCGCAAAGAAACTTTGCCCGCTTCATGTAAAATTGAAGACGGTGTCATGGTCCTTACGGGTGCAAGTGAAGATATTATCACAGTAAAAGAGTATGGTAATTTCGAACTCGAGCTGGAATGGAGAATTTCGGAAGGCGGCAACAGCGGGATCATGTACCATGTTCACGAGGATCCCAAATTCTCAACCACGTATACGACCGGACCCGAAATGCAAATCATCGACAACGAACGCCATCCGGATGCCAAAGCGGGGAAAAACAACAACCGTGTGGCCGGCTCCCTCTACGACATGATTGCTCCTTCCGATCTTACAGTGTGTAAACCTGCTGGTCAGTGGAATACTGTACGTCTCATTATTAATAAGGAAAAGGCCGAACATTATCTTAATGGAAAGAAAATTGTGGAATATCCCACTAGCGGTCCTCAATGGGATAACCTGGTAAGCGACAGTAAATTCAAAACCTGGGAAGGCTTCGCCAAATATTCGGTTGGACATATAGCGCTCCAGGATCATGGCGACAAAGTCTGGTTTAGAAACATCCGGATCCGCGAGCTTTAATGATCAAATTTAAGCGGTCAATTTTCAAAGAATTGACTCACCTTTGATGCTTTCCGGGGTATTCATGCCTGAGTTTAGGCCGTTTAAAGTAAAAAGGAATCATTTTTGTATGGATACTTGTACTCTAACCGTTAACAGATTTATATTTAACCCATAAAAATTTATAAAAGATGAAAAAAGTATTGTTTTTATTGGCGGTGATTGCTGTATCATTTGCCGGATATGGCCAAACGGCGGCACCTGCGGCTTCACCCGCACCAAAAGTTGATCCTGCTTCATTGGCAGCATTTGCATGGGTTTCTACTACGCATGATTTCGGAAAAATTAAACTTGGAGTTCCGGTAACACACGAATTCAAATTTACCAATACAGGCAAAATACCTTTGATCATCACCAACGTGCAAGCTTCATGCGGATGTACAACACCGTCATGGACTAAAGACCCGGTTCCTCCCGGAGGATCAGGGTATATTAAAGCAACCTATAATGCAGCCGTTGCAGGAGTTTTCGGAAAATCAGTGACCGTAACGGCCAACGTGGATCCGGGTTTTGTTCAACTGACCATCAAGGGTGAAGTAGAATCTGCGCCGATTCAATAAGATAAAGTAAGATAAAGATTGTGTATAAAAAAAAGTCAGGCTTATGCCTGACTTTTTTATTTTCAGGATTCTGAAGAATCAATGATGTGCTGGCTTATCAGTCTATAAATTTCAGCTATTGCCTCATCTTCTTTCAGAAACTCCAGGTGTTTATCGAGAATTTCCAAATCACCGCGTTTTGCTGGTCCCGTTTGAGCTGTTTTAGGGTCAGTACTCAGACTTTTATTTATCGTTTCTAAAATCAAGGGCTTCAGCCAATCAAAAGACAAGCCGTTGTTTTCCATCAGGTCTTTGGAAATCGCAATCATGTGATTGGTGAAATTCGCTGCAAAAACGGCCGCAATGTGCATGGCCTTACGCTCTTCCGATCCGATTTTTTTTACGTGGGTGGAGATCGACTTAGCGAGCGTGGTCAACGCACTGTTGGTTTCTTCATTGTTGCTTTCAATGAAAATAGGGATCGATTTAAAATCGATTTTTTTTGATTTTGAAAATGTCTGTAAGGGATACAGAACTCCAATGTTGACCGTGGCAGCAAATTGCAATTCGTTCAGCGACTGGCTTCCGGAGGTGTGAAGGAGAATCGCTTCTTCCGGTAAAATAACCTCTCGTGCAATTTCTTTTATTGCATCGTCTGTTACGGCGATAATAAAAATGGAACTCGGGCTGGTAGAAAAATCAAGTGTGGCTTTTACTTCTGCCTGATAGAGTCGTTCGGTAAGGGCTTCTGCATGTTTAGGGTTTCGGCTATATACCTCCTTCACAATAAATCCAACATTGTCCAGCGCCGGTGCTAAATGCCAGGCCAGATTTCCCGAGCCGATAAAACTAATGGTGAGCATTCACTTTTTCCTTAAACAGAGACGACAATTTCTCCACCACAAAGTCAATTTCTTCTGCCGTGTTGTATTTACTGAATGAGAAGCGCACGGCGCCGCGCTTTGAGCCCGGATAAATTGATCCCAAAACATGCGATCCTGTTGATGCTCCACTGGAGCAGGCACTTCCTCCGGAAGCAGAAATGCCCTGCATGTCGAGATTGAATAACAACATATCATTTTCTTCCGATTCCGGAAGACTTACATTGAGTACGGTATAAAGACTGTTCTCTGTGTTGGCAGAGTCACCGTGAAAATCAACTCCTTCAAGGTTTGATTTTAATTTTTCGATCATCCTGGTTTTGAGGTCAAGAATATGCTTTTCATGCGCGGCCATATCACGGTAAGCAATCTCCAACGCTTTGGCTAGCCCAATGATCCCATATACGTTTTCAGTTCCTCCGCGAAAATTTCGCTCCTGTGCCCCACCGTGAATAAACGATTTGATCTTTTTGTCTTTGTGAATAAACATGAATCCAACACCCTTGGGTCCATGAAATTTGTGGGCTCCCACAGCCATGCCATGAACATTCAGTTGTTTCATGTCATGACGATAATGCCCCATCGTCTGCACCGTATCTGAATGAAAGTAAGCATTGTATTTCTTGCAAAGCTCACCCACTACAGTAAGATTGAGCAAATTTCCAATTTCATTGTTGGCATGCATGAGTGATACCAATGCCAGCGGATATGTTGCGAGCAAACGTTCAAGATCCTGCATGTCAACATGTCCTTTGGGTGTTAACCTTACATGATGTATTTCGATAACGCCTTGTTTCTCCAGTGTTTCGAGCGTGTGCAGTACAGCATGATGTTCGATGGAAGAAGAAATGACATGTTTAAGTCCATACGTATGAATGGCGCTCGTGAGGATTGCATTGTCTGCTTCCGTTCCTCCGGATGTGAAAATAATTTCCCCGGGTGTACAATTCAAAAGTTCAGCAACTTTCTTACGCGCAGATTCTATAGCAGCCCGCACCTTGCGACCATGTGTGTGCGTAGAGGAAGGATTTCCAAAATCATCCAGAAGAAAAGGTTTCATCGCCTCAAATACTTCCGGATCAAGCGGGGTGGTAGCGGCATTGTCTAAATAAACTCTCATCACACTAAAAATTAACCTATGATCGATTGAATGTCTGCTATTATTTTTTTTGCCAGGTCATCGGCTTTTTTTTCATTCTGCGATTCTGCATAAATGCGAATAATCGGCTCGGTGTTGGATTTGCGCAAATGAACCCACTCACGCTGATTTTCAAAGTCAATTTTTACTCCGTCAATCGTATTGATTTTTTCGTTGCTGTATTTTGCTTTTACCTCTTCCAATACCTGATCAACATTGATCGCGGCAGTAAGTTCAATTTTATTTTTAGAAATGAAGTAAGCCGGGTAGGTTTTACGCAAGGCCGAGGCTTTTAATTGAGTTTTCGCCAGATGCGTTAAGAACAGGGCAATACCAATCAATGCATCGCGACCATAGTGAAGATCAGGAACGATAATGCCGCCATTGCCTTCACCTCCGATAACAGCTTTTGCTGCCTTCATGGCATTCACCACATTTACTTCTCCCACGGCTGCGGCCGTATATTTGCCTTTCGCTGATTCAGTAACATCGCGAAGTGCACGCGTGGAGGAAAGATTAGAAACTGTATTTCCTTTTTTTCTGCTTAACACATAGTCAGCAACGGCTACGAGCGTATATTCTTCTCCGAAAGGAATCCCGTCTTCCTGTACGAATGCTAGGCGATCTACATCCGGATCAACAATGATACCCAGGTCGTACTTTTCTTTTTTTACCACCTTGCAGATTTCCTTGATGTTTTCGGGTAAGGGTTCGGGATTGTGAGGAAAGTGTCCTGTAGGATCGCAATACAGTTTTTTTATTTTTTTTACACCCAGTGATTCAAGAAGTTGAGGGATAGCAATTCCGCCGGATGAGTTTACCGCATCGACCACAATTTTAAATTTTGCTTTGCGGATAGCTTTTACATCAACCAGCTTGTGTTTTTTTACCAGGTCAATGTGTTTTTGAATATACTGATCATTGTACTGATACTTACCCAGTTTTTCGACAGGCGCAAAATCAAATTGACCACCATCGGCGATGGCCAATACGGCGGCGCCATCGTCACCTGATATGAATTCACCTTTTTCATTCAACAGCTTTAGGGCGTTCCATTGAATGGGATTGTGACTGGCAGTAAGAATAATTCCCCCACCAGCTTTTTCTAATGGTACGGCGATTTCTACTGTAGGGGTAGTGGAAAGTCCAAGATCGATAACGTCAAGCCCAAGTCCCTGAAGCGTTGAACTGACAAGGGTACTCACCATTTGTCCGGAGAGCCGGGCATCACGGCCAATGACTACTTTTTTTCCTTTGCGGGATTTGATCCACATGCCGAAAGCGGCAGCAAACTTTACTGTATCTATAGGAGTAAGGGCTGTACCGGGAGCACCGCCAATGGTACCACGAATGCCGGAAATTGATTTAATTAAGGTCACAGCAGGGGTTTAATTAGAATAATCAAAGACAAATTTAGCTATTCAAATGATCTAAATTTCATTGAAATTAAATCATTGTATAAAAGTAAATAATTATATACCTTCGGGTACATTTTTTAAACTTCTCTCAACCACTATGAAAAAGAAAAACGATAATGAAATCATCAGAGTTGTACCGGATCTTATCTCAGGATGGCTGGTACCCAGTGTCACAAAGCGGATCGCATGTAAAGATGAAACACCCAACTAAATTGGGGTTAATTATTTTTCCTAATCACGGAAGTAGTGAGGTTGGAAAAGGCTTAGAGAAGAAACTATTAAAGCAAGCCAGAATAAATAAATAATGACAACAACAAAAAGGAAGATCACAGCAATCGTTGAGAAAACCGATACAGGGTTTTCTGCATTTGCTGTTGATTATCCGTTGTTTACAACGGGTAAGACAATTTCTGAATTGCTCAACAATATGGTTGAGGCATCTAACCTGTATTTTGAAGAGGAGCACGTAGTGATAATGCCAAAGAATATAAATTTAGAAATCGACTTGAAACAATTCTTTCAATACTATCGCGTAATTAATGCGAAGTTCTTAGCTGAGCGTATCGGCATGAATCCCACATTATTATCTCACTATGTTCAGGGGAGAAAAAAACCATCACCACAGCAAACGGAAAAGATTTTAAACGGTATTCATCAGATCGGAAGAGAGTTAGCTGATATAAATCTAGTTAGTTAGGGAATGAAAAAACCAATTACATCGCTAGACATAAATCGTAAAGCAAAGTTAGAAGCTTTTGATCGCCTGCTTACGGTGATGGACGAACTCCGAGAGAACTGCCCCTGGGATAAAAAACAAACTCTGGAGAGTTTGCGGCATCTCACCATTGAGGAAACCTACGAACTCTCGGAGGCTATCGTGGAGGGCGATCTTGAGGAAGTTAAAAAGGAATTGGGAGACCTGATGTTGCACAACGTGTTTTACGCACGCATTGCATCCGAAACCAAGGCCTTTGACATGGCCGATGTGCTCAATGCAATTTGTGATAAACTCATTGAACGACACCCGCATGTTTATGGTGACGTACAGGCTGATGATGAGACAGCAGTCAAAGCCAATTGGGAAAAAATAAAACTTAAATCGGGTAATAAATCAGTTTTGGGTGGGGTGCCAAAGTCACTACCAGCACTGGTGAAAGCAATTCGTATTCAGGATAAAGCCAGGGGAGTGGGTTTTGACTGGGAGAGGAAAGAGCAAGTGTGGCAGAAGGTGGAAGAGGAGATGAAAGAATTCAAAGAAGAATTTAACACCGAATCCAATAAAGCCATTGACAAGGATAAAGCTATGAGTGAATTTGGTGATTTACTTTTTTCCCTTGTCAATTATGCCCGCTTCATTGATATCGATCCCGAAGAAGCCCTCGAAAGAACCAATCGGAAATTCATTAAGCGTTTTCAATACCTCGAGACAGAATCGGGCAAGGATGGTAAAAAGATGGGTGAAATGACCCTTCAGGAAATGGATATGTATTGGAATAAAGCGAAGGAACTCTAAATAAAATCGTCCGCTGATTTCGTAAGATTTTCACCGTTTTCTTTTCCAAATCCATAAAAACTTACACGACTCAAGATACGTGCTTGATTTGGGCTATCTTATAAAAGGAAGCATGATGCTTTCCGGTCTAAATCCAGTTGGAACACATCAAAAAGCACATAGCATCTGATCGAAAGCCAGTCATTGGCCTTTTGCTGACAGTGTTTTTTTCTTCTTTTTTGCTGATAACCATTAACTTTTTTACAATAAAAATCATGGCGGCGGTCCGTTCTTACATCAATGGAGAATCCCATTATACAAAAGGGGAGAAGGATGCTACGCGGAATTTAATTCTTTATGTGAATACCCGTGACTCCCTGGAATGGTCAGCGTTCCGTCAAAATTTGAATGTTCCACTGAGTGACTCTCGCGCACGCGTATTGTTGTTGAAGGATGGTAATACTGACAGTATTCGTATGGAATTTCTGAGCGGGAATAACCACCCGGAAGATTTGAACAACATGATCTGGTTGTTCAGGAAGTTTCAGCATGTGGCACTGATGGCTGAGCCCATTGAAATTTGGAAAACAGCCGACTCCCTCGTCTATGCAAAAAAAGTAATTGGAGAAGAGATTCATGAATTGGTGGCAACCAATTCTTTAAAACCAGATCAAATTCCTGTACTGCAAAAAAGACTCAATGAAAATACCATCGCATTAACGCGCCTTGAAAAAGCTTTTTCTGAAAGTCTCGGCGCTGCAGCGCGAAGTATCGAACGCTATCTATTTTATGCCAACCTGTTTATTGTTATCCTTATTCTGGGAAACTTTACCGCTTACATTATATTCACGATCCGACAGCTTAAAGAAAAACATAAAGACCTACTTCAGGTCAACAAGGAACTTGACAGGTTTGTTTACGGGCTTTCACATGATCTGAAAGCGCCCATTGCTTCGTTAACGGGTCTGGTGGATCTCGCCCGGCAAGACACCAATCCCCAAAATCGCGATGAATACTTGTCGATGATGCAACTGGCTCTCAGCAAACAGGAGCGATTCATTAAGGGCATCAGTAATTTTTCTCAGAATAAATGGTCAGAGATAAGGCGTGAAGAAATAAATCTTAGTCATCTGGTTGATCAGGTCATCGCCATTCATAGGTATATGCCTGAAGCTGATGGAATTGTGTTTGAAATGAAAATTGGTGCAGACTCTATCGTTTGTGACCCGATCCGCCTCGAGATTGTGTTGAACAACCTCGTCTCAAATGCGATTAAATATAATGATCCGGAAAAGAAAGACCGATGGATACGGATCACAACTTCCATGATTAACCGCCATGTTATTATTGAGGTTCAGGACAATGGACTTGGCATCGATGAAGAATCAAAGCCGAAGATTTTTAATATGTTTTACGGCTCTAAGGGCAGAGGCTCGGGTTTGGGTCTGTATATCGTCAATGAAACGGTGTCCAAAATGAATGGAAAGATCATGGTCGCTTCATTGAAAGGTGTTGGATCGACGTTTACAATTACATTAAAACGCGAGTAAAGAAGATCACAGCAGCTGCGATTTGGCTCTGCCTGCAAGGTGACCTGATACAGCGTAATATAAAATGAACAAGTAACAAGGTATCATCATCCCGTAGGCCAGCTGCCCTCCTAAACTTTCAGAAAGTTTAGCGTACAACAGAGGCACAATAGCTCCTCCTGCAATCGCCATAATGAGTAACGCAGATCCCAGTTTCGTAAATTTTCCAAGCCCCCCGATAGCGAGTGGCCAAATAGCAGGCCACATCAGCGAATTCGCCAAACCGAGTAAGGCAATGCAGGCCACGGAAATGTAGCCCGGCGTGAGTACTGCAAGCCCTGTAAAAACAATTCCCAGGATGGCACATATTTTTAACGCGGTTGACTGAGTCAGGTATTTTGGTATCATCGTAATCCCGATGATATAACCAACCAGCATGCACACCAGGGTTGCCTGTGTGAAATAGCGGGCAATCGATAATTCAATACCCAAAGATTTACCATAGCTAATAATGGTATCTCCTGCTATAACTTCAACTCCGACATACAGGAATAACGTAACCACGCCTAAGATGAGATATGGAAATTGAAAGATGCTTGTTTTTGGCGATGATTGGGAAGATGAGAATTCTTCGGCTTGATCATCTTTAATATCGGGCAATGCCGAAAACAAAACGGCAATGGCCAGTACTACGAGAACAAACGCGATGATTGCATACGGGATAATCACCCGGCTTGCGAGTTCGTCCAGGGTAGCTGCCTGAGTAGCTGCATCCATAGTCTTGAGACTTGCTACGATTTCATCGGCATCATTTAAGGCGATATATCCAAAAATCCATGTAGCAATGATACCCGCCACTTTATTGCAAATACCCATGATGCTGATCCGTGTAGCGGCACTTTCAATAGGCCCAAGAATGGTGGCATAAGGATTGGATGCTGTTTGTAATAAGGCAAGGCCCGAACCAATGATAAACAATCCAACAAGGAAAAGATTGTAATTTCTTATACTGGCCGCGGGAATGAATAAAGCTGCGCCGATGGCCATGATAAATAGTCCGATGGACATTCCTTTTTTGTATCCTGTTTTTTTCAAAACCAGGGATGACGGAATGGCCATAATGGTATATGCAATAAAAAATGCAGTGACCACAAGGTAGGATTGCAGATCCGTTTTAAGCTCGCAGGCAATTTTTAAGTAAGGAATTAACGTACCGTTAATCCAAGTCACAAATCCAAAAATGAAGAACAGCACACCAATAATTGTAATCGAAACCAGGTATTGTCTTTGTTGAGCGCTGCTTGTCATATCAAATCTTTTCTTTGGATCAAAATTGACATTTATGGTGTTCTTTTTGCAATTTCACTTCAGATTTAAAACAAATAATTTTCACTTCGATGAATGACAGAAAGAATTTGACATTGTTAGTACTTGCCGCCGGCATGGGCAGTCGGTATGGAGGAATAAAGCAAATCGATGGTTTTGGCCCTTCTGGTGAGACGATTATGGATTACTCGCTGTTCGATGCGATTCGTGCAGGGTTTACCAAGGTTGTGTTTATTGTGCGGGAAGAAATCAAGGATACGGTAAAAGAGATATTCTTACCCAGGTTAAAGGGAAAGGTGAGTGTGGAATTTGTTATACAGTCGCTGGACACGATGGTGCCTAAAGAATATTTAAATTCGGAAAGAACAAAACCGTGGGGAACGGCTCATGCGGTATTGTGTGCGCGAAATGTGATTCAAGAACCGTTTGCCGTAATCAATGCCGATGACTTCTATGGTCGCCGGGCTTTTGAATCTGTTGCAAATTTCTTTGCCGGAAACCCAAAAGGCGCACATGCCATGGTGGGGTATACATTGAAAAATGTTCTATCAGAAAACGGAAGTGTTTCCCGGGGCTGTGGCGAGCAGGATGCCAACGGATATTTAAAATCAGTAGTAGAAAGAACGACCATCGTAAAAGAAAATGGAAAAATTGTTTCTAAGGAAAAAGATGGTGATGTTGTATTAAGCCCGGATACACCGACCTCCATGAATTTCTGGGGTTTCCATCCGGAGATATTCCCATTGATTGAGAAATTTTTCCATGAATTTTTAAAAGACAACAGTAAAAATCCAAAGGCTGAGTTTTTTATTCCCCTCATTGGCAATCAGATCATAAAACAGAACTTAGGTAAAGTAAAAATCATCGGAGGAGGTGATATTTGGTTTGGGGTTACCTATAAGGAAGACAAAGAAGAGGTTTCATCAAAAATCCTTGACCTCGTAGAAAAAGGAGAGTATCCTAAAAAACTCTGGTAACAAACTTTACGGGATAAAATTCAACCGTTGATCGGGACTTTCAGACTTCTAAATAAAATCTATTTAGTTATTGACCGACGTTTTGTAACTTCAGTACGTCAATACTAGCATGTTTTTGCTGGGGTTTTTACAATTTCCATTTATAAATTTATCGATTATGAAAAAGATAAATAAGATCGCATTCGCCGTTTCAATAATTTCCATCATTTTTTGTGCAGTGTCATTTAAATCAGCGGTCATTACCAGTGACGATCTTCAGGGAGCATGGCAGTACGGTCCTGCTGAAAACAAAACCGTGATGATCATAGCGGGCAATGTATTCGCGGTGGCCAATTACAGTATTCCGGAGAAAAAATTCATGAGTTCTTATGGAGGTACATGGCGTGTGGAGGGCAACAAACTCTTTCATAAAATCGAATGGAATTCCAGGGATGAGAATGAAGTTGGAAAGGAAATTACCCTGATTGCGGAGTTGAAAAACAATACCCTTATGATGTCACCAAAAAACGAAACCTGGACTCGTGTCGATAATGGTACTCCTGGTAAATTGGCAGGGGCATGGATTATCACGGGTAACTATGCAAACGATCAGGTTCGAAAGAGAGGTGCACCGTTTTTTCCCCGACGCACTATGAAGATTTTATCGGGTACACGTTTCCAATGGATTGCCTACAATGTTGAAACCAAAAAATTTGAAAACACAGGAGGAGGATCGTACACAACGATCGATGGAAAGTATACCGAGAACATAGAATTCTTTACAAAAACTTCCGAAAGCGTGGGTAAAAGTCTGCAATTTGAGTACTCGTTCGTCAATGGCGATTGGCGCCACCAGGGCCAAAAATCAACAGGAGGAGCAATGGACGAATGCTGGACAAAACGTGAAACTTTGGAAGGGCAACAATAAGAGTTCAATAACTTCCAATCCTTATCAATTCTGCTAATCTATAGAGTTTGTGCGCTTTTTATGGGGTTCCTTTATTAGGAGAAAAGTCATATTTTGCGCCCAAATTCTACTGTCATGATTAAAAAATTTCTACTATTTTTCTCTCTGAGCGTGTATAGCCTCGTGGCTGTCTGCCAGGACACACCCGCCGCCAAGCACTATGGCGATTTGATTTCCACCGCCGATCTTAAAGAGTATTTGAGCATCATTGCCTCCGATGCCCTGGAAGGTCGTGAAACGGGAACCCGTGGCCAGAAAATGGCAGCAGCGTTTATCGCAGCACATTTCCAGGAACTTGGATTGACTGCTCCTGTAAATGGAAGTTATTATCAGCCAATCGATTTGTACAGCAGCAGCCCCGGCGAAGCGTATGTAAAAGCGGGAAACATAAAATTTGATAATTTTTCAGGTATCGCATTTAGTGGTTCTTTGGAATCAGGTGGAGAAGTATCCCTTCCTGTTGTTTTTGCCGGAAATGGAACTGAACAGGATTTTAACCAGGTCGATGTAAAAGACAAGGCCGTGTTTTTCTTTTCGAAAGAAGCAAGGTTGACAGGAAGTAAATCGGTTACGATGGCAAAAGAGAGAGGTGCCAAACTGATTTTGGTGAACAACACAGAAACTCCAGCAGACTTTGATGCGACGGCCACAGCAGTGCGCAACCTCGCCACGGGAGGGCGGTTAAGTCTTACAAAACCTTCGGTAGCTACCCAGCAGGCTGGCCTTGTTTTGATTTCTCCCGCAGTCATTGAAAAAATCATGGGTGTAACTCCTGACAATCTTAAAAAAGCAGCGGCTCAGGATCCATCAAAAAATGCGTTGAGAAAAATCAAACCTACCACACTTCAATATAAATCTACCATTGGGGTGAAGATTACGAAATCAGAAAATGTACTCGGGTACATGGAAGGTTCTGATAAGAAAGATGAGCTTGTTGTCATCTCAGCGCACTATGACCACATTGGTGTAATCAAGAATCCGGCGGCAACAGTAACGGATAAGATTAACAATGGCGCAGACGACGACGGGTCGGGCACCGTATCGGTTTTGGAGTTGGCGAAGATTTTTGCACAGGCAAAACTGGAAGGCAAAGGCCCCCGGAGAAGCATTTTGTTTATGACCGTAACAGGTGAGGAGAAGGGTTTGTTGGGTTCCTCTTATTATACGGATCACCCGGTTTTCCCTCTGGAAAATACGGTAGTTGACTTGAATATTGATATGGTGGGGCGTAGAGATCCGCAACACAAAGAGAGCGCCCCGTATGTATACGTTATTGGTTCAGATAAATTAGCCACAGACCTTCATACCTTGAGTGAAAGCGTCAATAAGAGAAATCTCAATATGATTTTTGATTACACCTACAATGAACAATCTCATCCCGAGAGAATTTACTATCGTTCCGATCATTGGAATTTCGCGAAAAACAATATCCCCATTATTTTTTACTTTGATGGAATTCACGAGGACTACCACAAGCCCGGCGATGAGGTTAATAAAATTGAGTTTGACCTGTTGACGAAGCGGGCTCAGGTGATATTTTATACGGCATGGGAAATTGCTAATCAAGACAAACGTATTATAGCAGATCCCGATAAAATGATCAAGAAATAGGTAATTGCGTTTCAGATTTCAAGTTTCAAATTTGTGGACGAAGAATTGAATCGTCCTGAAATTTGAAACTTGAAACTTCGATCACATCGGTACATTGACATGCCTTTCCGCATGATACGATGAACGGACCAGTGGACCGGATTCAACATATTTTAATCCTCGCTTCAGGCCCTCTTCTTTATACATATGAAATGTATCGGGATGAATGAACTCCGCTACTTCGAGATGCATTTTGGTGGGTTGTAAATATTGACCGAGGGTAAGGATCATCAGGCCGTTTTCAACAAGATCGTCCATAGCCTTGAAAACTTCTTCTTTTGTTTCACCTACACCCAGCATAATACCGGATTTTGTTCTCTTACCTGCTTCACGAATTCTTTTGATCTGCTCCAGGCTTCGTTCATATTTTGCCTGAGGTCGTACAATCCTGTATAAACGTCCTACGGTTTCCATATTGTGCGAAACCACTTCCTGCCCACCATCAATCATTCTGTAAAGTGCATCCCAATTGCCTTTTGTATCGGGAATCAAAGTCTCTATCGTAGTTTCAGGGCTAAGCTTTTTTGTTTTCACTACTGTGTGGTACCACACTTCAGCTCCACGATCCTTCAACTCGTCGCGGTTCACGGAAGTGATTACAGCATGTTTTACACCCATTAATTTGATTGCTTCTGCAACCCGTTGAGGTTCATCAAGATCATATTCAGTTGGTCTTCCGGTAGCCACGGCACAAAAGGTACAACTACGAGTGCAAATATTGCCAAGTATCATAAACGTAGCGGTTCCTGCTCCCCAGCATTCTCCCATGTTGGGGCAGTTTCCACTTTCACAAATCGTATGAAGTTTATGGTCATCCACCAACCTACGTACTTTTGCATATTCCGGTCCAATAGGAAGTTTTACGCGAAGCCAGTCAGGCTTGCGCTTTCTTGGTTCAGGAGTTGGAATAACAGGCAATTCAATCATGGACAGGCAGGTTAATGGTTAAACGTTATCAGCGAATAGTTAAAGCCTTAACGCGTTTCTCTATTACCTGATAACGTATACCTGATAACATTTTACTTACCAATAAGTTCTTTATACTGTGTGGGTGTTAATAAAGAAGCTGATAATTCTTTTACTTCAACCTTGATCATCCAACCATCTCCGTAAGGATCTTCATTTACTTTTTCAGGGCTTTTATCGAGGATAGGATTTACTTCCAATACCTTTCCGGTCAGTGGCATGTAAAGATCAGAAACTGTTTTTACCGCTTCAACGCTTCCAAAAATAGCGTGTTCTTTTATTTCCTGTCCTACGGTATTGATATCAATAAATACGATATCGCCTAACTCACTTTGAGCAAAATCAGTGATGCCGATGGTGGCCGTATTTCCTTCTATATTAACCCATTCGTGGTCTTTGGTGTAGTGTAGTTTGTCCGGAATCGTCATGTGTAGCGTGGTTTAAAAAACATTCAAAAGTAAGGGAAAATCATGAATTTAGGTCAGAGAAGTTCTTCAACCTGGAATAAATACGACAGCAAACGTTAACGCAGCTATTGTGATAGCTGAAATATAATTTTTGTGCCCACTTTCGTGGTGGATCGGGGATAGGAATTCGTCACCAACGGGTCGTTCACGTTGCGTTCCATGTAAAGCTGGATGTTAAGTTTCTGATTCACCAGGTAATTAATATTCGGACGTAACTGGAAATTCACATTACCATTGGTGATCGTATTTATTTCTTCAATTTTGCGCTGAATGCTACGGTTGTCGGACACACTCATCGCAAGCTGGAAGGTGACGTCATTTTTCAGTGTGAGGGTGCGTCCCTGATCTTTGAAAGGTAGTTTCAAATTATTTTTGGTATAGCCAATTTGAACCGACCAGTCTTTGGTGTTCAACTCCGTGATCTGAGCATTGGAAATATTAAGTGAAAGATCGCGTTTCGTTTTATACTCAAACCGTGCCGTCAGTTTTTTCTTTGTGCGCACATTAATTCCAAACAACGGTGCAAATTGTTCTGAAATCAATGCCTGGCTCACCACATAAATCGGGATTGCTTCACCACTGGCATTCTTTTTATCACCGTAAAGTCCCTGATTGTATTTTTCAACCGGTACATTAATCCCAACATTCCCATACTCGAGTGAATTGGTATAATTCCCTACCGTGTAGGAAGATGCATACGCATGGTTTATTGTAATCGACTGGAATATTTCCTGTAACGATCCAAGCTTAATCAACCCGGTATAATCTATTCGCCAGTTGGGAAGGGGCAATCGCGGGAACGGAGATAGGGTGACCTGATTTGCACTTTGTCCTGTGTAAGCAGCAATAAAAGCAGGAATGAGAACATCCTGTGATTTCGGTTGATATTCATTTCCGGTACTACCGGGTGTTCCTGTGGTTTGTTGTTGCAGGCGCTCAGCAACAATAGCCCGGTTTGCTTCAAACTGTTCAAACACGGTTGAATTAATGCTTGTATTATTTTTAAAAGCTGTACGTACACTCACCGTGGAGACAGTATACGTTCCGGTTCGGCTCGGACTAAAAGCAACGAAGCCGCCACTATCAGCTTCAAACCTGTAGATTTCCTGAAACGCGGCAGTGGTCATTTTCTTTGCATCAAGTTGAATTTTAAAATCCGTGGAGGGTTCAATCGAACTGCGGAGGGAAAGATTTTTTTGCTGTGCCTGCAAAAACGGATTGGTGAGCTTTTCGTTTGTCGTAAGCCAACCATTATCAGAGGCCTTTTCGGGAAAAGTTGAACTCTGCGATCCAAAAATGAAATCCCAGCCTGGTGCTGTAAATGTTTTATCCATACCAAACAGGTAAGGGGTCTTTGTAAAGCCGGGAAGTGTGGTTCCTTCAGTGACGGAATACGTTCCCGTAATATTTCTTACCGACATGATGAGGCGCAAAAGCCCTCTAACAGCACCCAGGCTCGGTGCTGGTTTGAGTGTATCGGTCTTTGCCTGCCTGGCTCTTTCTGCCGGCGACACAGCGCGTTTCGGTGTATTTACTTCTTTAAAAAATTTCGACTTGTTATATAATTTCAACAGATCAATTTTTCCATTGAATGCCTGATCCCTTGAATTTTGAATGATATTTCCGAGTTGCAGACTTTCGTTGGTTTCTAAAGGACCTGCTCGCCAGCCATACATAACATTGTAGCGATAATCCACTCCAATCCAATTCGTAAGGGGCAATTTATCCAGAGGCACTGTATAATTCGCCGTGATGGTTTGTGAGTAATTTTTCATACGACCGAATTTCTTCAGGTTGTCAAGCACAATCTGTAGCGAATCTTTGTTGTCAAGATCACCATCGGGTTCATCCACGATGGCATTGACAGTGGCATTGTAGTCAACCGTTAACGACTTAGTTAAATTCCATCGTACGTTGTAGAAGCGATTGAATACAAGATATTTCTGGTAGTTTGGAATTGAACTGGCTGCATCGTTGGTGGAATTGCGATAAATAAGTTTGTTAAAGGACCGGTCCAGGTCACCACGCAGCGAAATACTGGTAGGCATAGGATTGAAATTGAAATCTTTGATCAGCTGCAGCCACGGTGAGGACAAGGCCTTGCTGTTTTTAAATGGCTCAAATCCTTTGAACGTTGAATTGTACTGCCATGCTATAGATCCTTTAATACTTTTTTTTGTATTCTCCCGGAGATTAAAATTAGTTTGGTTTGCTTCACTGTACGCATAGGTGAATGCGAAATTCTCAATGTCATAAATATGACTCTTTGCATTTTTGTTCAGCTTCACCTTTCGTACGTTGGTGAAATTAAGACTTCGTCGTGTCGAGTTATCCTGTATGATGCTCAGGTATGCATTTCGTTCAGCCTCGGTATTGTAGGACGAGAGCGCGGCGGGCAGCCGCAAGTCCGGATTAGCAGGATCGAAATTGGGATTGATGATGGTGTTTTCAAAACTCGCAAACATGGGAATTTTCAATCCCAGCTCTTTAGGCAGTAATTTATCGACGTTAAGATTTGCAGAAACATCATAACGCAACGTTTCGCTGCGTGTGCGCTCAGAAATTTTGGACTGCACACCACCATATCCGAAGGTAGTGTAACGCAGTGAGCCAGTTACCTGTCCAAGGTCTGCCAGTTTCGCGCTTCCTACCAGATTGGTAGCCCAACCTGGCGTAGTATCAAAATCAGTAAGGCGCAGTTCATTGGCCCACATGCACACCGAGTAGGCCCGGGTATCATCGCTTCGCGGATTACGCACTCCAATCATGATTAATTTTACCTGACTTAAATCAGGACGGCCGAGAAGTCGGATATTATGTTTACCCACTTGTAGCGGTGCTGCCTGCGGATAGAGCTCTCCCAGGGAAAAACCCTCACGGTCACGCTGAGCTTTTAATCCATACAATTCGTTCAGGTCAAGATCAATCTGATTTTGTTCGGGCCAAACTTCATCAAGACTTGTTTGACCTCCTTTACTTATCCTCAGTGGCAATTCGATTTCATAATAGTTTTGATCAAAGTCTGTACCCAAGCGAATAAATGCCGTGAGTTCGTTGTCAGGAATATCCTTTCCTGTTTGCTCATACGCGGATAAGAACATGTTAATCCTTCCATAGTTGAAAAAATCCATAGACACGTTCTTATAGATGGCACGCGCATCGCCATCGGGCAGGTCGGTGGTGCAAAGCTGAACCGATTGTTCATTCAACCTGCGGTTTACAGTAGAAGTTACATCGCGATCGCGCTTGAGAGGAGGAACGTACGCCGGCTTGATCGCGCTTTCCTGTCCATTCTCTTCCACATTTACCACCGATACAGAAAACTTATCGAGGTCGGGCTCACTGACCTCTCCGAAATCAGATTCTTTTAATGTACCCGTGTATGTTCTCCAGCGATTTCCTACTGCTTTGAATTTGGACATCCGCAATACAACGGGCTGACTAAATCCATTCATATACATCCGTGCATAACGAATGGACTTAAATCCATTGATGCCTCCGTGTTGTTCGTCAAATTGTCTTACCGGAATCCGAAAGAGGTACCACGTTACATCGGGCCTTCCCTCAGGAACAATTTTGTCGACTATAAATTTTTTACCTACGTCAAGTTGACCAGGTTTAAGGTCGAGGTTATACGAATAGTATTCCTCCAGATCACTGAGTGTGTTGTCCTGATTCAGATCTTCATTTTCGGGAATGGTTGTTCCGGAAAATGTTCCCACATCGTTGTTGTCGGCAATGATGGGCGTATTATTTTCCATACCATTGAAATTTTTATATCGCTCAAGTATTTTTGCATTTTTTGCGTCGAGTTCATCTCCAAAAAAATAACTAAAGTTGTCGGATGAAGGATCTTCCAGTATGATAGGTCGTGCCTGAGGATTTACCGCATTGACGAAGGTGCTGAAAACCGATGCTTCCAAAGCACTGTTTACGCCATCCAATCCAACATCCTGATTCGCGCGTGCCTCAGGATCATTGTTGAAGGCATTATTTAAATATTGTTGATTGGTTACGTATCCCCAATTATTTCGTGTCGCCTGTGTTGGATCAGTAAGATTTCCGTCTGGAGGCAACCCATTTTCAAAGGCATGCTTTCCGTCACGCATGACATCTTCAGAAATACTCCCCAATTGAAAAACCAACTGACCTCCGGTTGTATTGGGTACATTGTTTCCTCGGCCATCATCAATTCTTCCGTTCTCATTATTGATAAACGGATCCATAAGCCAGAACTCAACGTATTCAATGTTAGCCTTGTCAAAATCAACTTCCGTTTTAAACGCTGTGGTAACTCCCCCCCAATTGCTAACCGGGTTCTTTAATGTTCCATTAGCATTTAAGTCCGGATTGTAATTGTAAGGTCCGCGTTCTTCCGGATAAAAAGCCAATTCAAAAATGGGTTCATTGAAATTTCCAATGTAGTTATCGAAATAAGGGAAAATCTCATTGGGTTGTATCTGTCTTACATAATGATTCTCTAAGTCTTTGTCGGTGATATTGCTGGGCTTGTATCTGCCCGTACCATAAAATTGTGGATCGATCATGTACCAGGCTAATTTCGCGCGTTTGTATCCTGCGCGTAGATCGTCCGAGGCTCCCAATGATAAATCAAAGCGAGGATCGTCTTTGGGAACTGCAGCCAGCTTCCAGTTCGAGGGTGTCATGAGGCTATACGGTGTAGCGGTATTTTCAAAGTCATCAACGAAGGAAGTTCCGGTGCCATCGATGACGTTGGAAGTTCCGGGTAAAAGCTGAGCTACTTCTGCATTAAGAGTAAGTGTAGAAACTTCTTTCGTTTGTAAAAACGGTAATGCATCAACTATTTTTGTCAACACTCTTGAATTTTTTTTCAGGTTTACATCAAACCCGTATTGCATGTTACGCGCGGGTTCAGCACCAATGGAGTTACGCGAGATGAGGGGGCGCTCGTTGTAGTAAAGAAATGTTGATCCAAAACTAATGGCATCATTCAGTTTATAATCAAACCGTGTGCCCAGCAGCGATCGGGTTTGAAACGAAAAAGGATCCTGCTGCTCATACGTAACACTGATATTTTTTCCTGAACTTAAAATACCTTCATTGAGGATCGTCACCTTTCCAAAGGTATAATCAACGGTGTAATCCACCCCTTCAATTAATGGCATGCCGCCGGCTAATACCCTCACGGAACCAGGAGAAATATTAAAGCCCGGAATGGTTACATCTTTCCCCGAGCCGGACTGCGATGAACCGATAAGAAAAAATTTATTTTTTGTTGAAACCAAAATGGCTTCCGCCTGCGTCGTATGGTATAGGGTATCGTATACATATTTCTGAACCAGGTAATTTTTTTGAGATTCGTTTTCAAACAGATTTCGAAACGGCTTATTAAAAGGTTCGAGATAAGGAAAGATAATAAGGCCGGTTTCGGTATTGACGGTTACGTTTTCTACAAAGTCAAAATTACCATCGGGCTGTGGATCATTGTAAGGATTTAACCTGTCGAGTCCCACGACTTCAATCAACTGCTTGGTTCGCGCAACATCTCCTTCCTGCAATTGAGGGTTGTCGATTCCTGTTTTATCATCGCGATAGATAATCCGAAGCTGAAAGTTATCACGTTGCAGTTGGGTGACGTTAAGGTTATAAATATTTTTCATCATCAGGTTCCAGGTAGGTAAGATTGAACCTGATTCATCTTTAATACTGATTTTGCGCGGACGCAGAAGTTTAACATAAACTACTTCGTCTTCTTTTTTATTGGAGTAATCCTCTGTAAGCTCACCTACTTTATACACTTTGCCCTGATAGGTATATTCGTAAGCAACCACCAGGGCTTCATCATTTTGTAGTTTGCGCTGAAGCGTGACGTAACCTAATGTTTTATGAAACGTGTACTCGGTGGGTGCAAGTTTTCGGGCGCTGGTAACTTTTTCAAAGTCCGTTCCATTTACAAAACCCAATCCCTCCAAAGCAGCATTGACTCCATCAGACTCCGCTGAAATCCCGCCCAATAAATCGAAAAGGTTATTCGCACTATTCGCTGTAGGTACTGTGCCTGCAATCGGGCTGGGTGTTGTGGGTGTCAGTACATTCTTTCGATAGATTTTATCCGATTCTCCCATATCCATGAACCCCACCACGTTACGTTGTGTCTGGGTGTCATTATTCCGGTTCATCAGGTAAACCTCTACGCGGGTGATGTTAACACCCGATGTGATTTGAGGAAGAGTACTTAGCCAACCTTCAAAATTATCTCTGAAAAACTGACTGAGAAAGAAGTGACGATTTTCATCGTAAAGGGCTGCGGAGTAATCGAAGGTTCTGGCCTGCGTGGTTCCGCTCGTGTTTCCTTGTATTTCGATCGAGGATTGTTTGCCTCGTTGTGTAGTTGCCATGGAAGTGACAAACAATTTTCCGAATTGCATTTGAGCCTTTACCCCGAAAAGATTTTGTGCTCCGCTAATTAAACTGTTATTGAGCGGCAAGCTCACATTCCCGATTTCCAGTTTTTTTAAGATGTCTTCCTTTGATCCTGTGTATTCTACTTTCATGTTGTTTTGAAAGTCGAAGGAATTGTTCGTATCAAAATTTGTGGTAATGGCCATTTTCTCGCCCACCTTGCCGACTACACTAAGATTGATTTGCTGATCGAATTCAAATCCGCCATTTTTTTGTTGTCGAAGCGGTATTTGTGGATTTTCAATTTTTTGAAATGATCCCGCAAAATCCAGCGTAACAAATCCCCGCGGTATAATTGATACATAACTGCCTCCGAAAAGCCGATCGAAAGAAGGGCCGATATACAACTTGGGCGCTAAGTTCCGTCCAGTGACTGCACTTTCACCATCGAGGGCTTTGCTGCGACTTTGCCAATACGTTTTACGCATAATACGATCCTGCTGCTGCTTAAATTCTTCAAAGCTCATGGAAGATGTAGGCCTGTAGTTTACATCTCCGATTTTCTCGAAAATGGTATAGTTCATAGCCGTGTCGATCTGCACATCGGTGCTGAGGCTCTTGGGATCTTTTAAGAACAGGGGAGAAAATGTAGTGGTATTTGAAAACGGATCGCCATACCGGTCTTGCGGACGAAAAGTTGGGAAATAAGGGTTATTTACATTTCTCTTTACGGTATCGGCAGCATTCACTTTGGTGCTGTCGGTACGGGGAGAAACCTGCCCAGCCGTATAGGAGATATTGAAACATACCGCCAGCAGTATGCCAAGTCCTAAGGTGAACTGATTTTTACTTCTTATTAAAAACAATCGTATTTCAGGCGTTTCTTAGTGCTTGCTTAACAAGTTCCTCCAGGCTAATGGAATTCCCCGATTTTTTCAAGATCGAGTCAATGCTTTTTTCTGCTGCGGCCTTGCTTATACCCAGCGTCATCAAGGCACTAAACGCTTCCTGACGCATGGTATTGTGTGCAAAACCGGGTATTGAACTCTCATTTGAGTCTTTTCGGAGCTTATCTTTTAATTCAAGAATGATCCGCTGGGCTGTTTTACCTCCAATACCTTTTATGGCCTGGAGTCTTGTTGCATCTTCCTGCACGATAGCGGTCTTTAGTTCCTCAGGGGGAAGATACGAAAGAGCCACAATAGCTGTACTTGGCCCCACTCCATTCACAGAGATCAGATGTTGAAACATCTTCTTCTCTGCCTCCGAAGCAAAACCAAAAAGTACATGAGCGTCTTCCCGAACTTGCAGATAGGTAACCAGCCGGATTTCTTCCCGGTCCTTGATCTCAGAAAATGTATTCAATGAAATATGCACATGGTAACCAATACCGTGCACATCGATGATGGCATAGGTCGGATCTTTATGTACTAGTTTTCCCTGGAGGTAAGCAATCATGCCGGAAAATAAGATGCAGTTTACAAGGATTTGTGAAGGGAAGCAAGCCGAATGATGAAAGTTAGATGGAGAGGAGAGGTGAATAAACCGGGTGCTAAAAAGAATCTTAAAATCTCTATCTTGAATTCTTATTTTAAGAAAGAACGCATGAGCGAAACAACGTTTAAGCCCGTTATTGGATTGTGGGATGCCACCATGATTGTGGCGGGGTCCATGATCGGTTCAGGAATTTTTATTGTAAGCGCAGACATCACGCGAAATGTGGGAAGTGCCGGGTGGCTCGTTGTCGTCTGGTTGATCACGGGCTTTATGACCTTGACAGCCGCATTGAGTTATGGAGAGTTAAGCGGCATGTTCCCAAAAGCAGGAGGACAATATGTATATCTCAAAGAAGCGTATAACCCGTTGATGGGCTTTCTGTACGGGTGGAGTTTTTTTGCCATCATCCAGACTGCAACCATTGCAGCGGTGGGGGTGGCCTTTTCTAAATTCCTGGCATATCTCGTTCCGGAGCTCGGCAATAACTATTTTTTATTCGACCTGGGCATTATCAATGTTTACTCCGGACAGCTCGTTGCCATTGGTATTATTTGTTTACTCACGTACATAAATTCTCGCGGCGTGAAAGAGGGTAAGTTTATTCAAACCCTTTTTACTTCTGCGAAACTGCTGGCCTTGTTTGGCCTTATCGTATTTGGATTCCTCCTGGTGAAAGAAAGTTATTGGACTGAAAACTGGAAGACAGGGTTTACCGCTACTCAGAATTTTGGACAGAAAAATGCAACGGGTATTCTTGAACCTGCCGTGTGGTTGGGCATTGGCGGCAGCGCTCTTATGGGTGCTATTGCCGCCGCCATGGTAGGTTCGATATTTAGCAGCGATGCATGGAACAACGTGACATTTATTGCAGGTGAAATGAAAAATCCAAAACGCAATATTGGATTGAGTTTATTTTTGGGAACATTGATCGTGACAGTGATTTATGTATCAGCAAATTTGATGTATTTAAACGTGTTGCCGTTGAACGACATTGCTTTTGCGAAAGATGATCGTGTCGCGGTCGCAGCTGCCAATATGATCTTTCCTTCATTCGGCACAATACTTATTGCTGTGCTCATCATGGTGTCGACGTTTGGCTGTAATAACGGATTGATCCTGGCAGGTGCCCGTGTTTACTACACGATGGCAAAGGATGGATTGTTTTTTAAAAGTACAGGAACATTAAACAGGAATGCTGTTCCGGGCGCCGCCCTATGGATTCAATGTTTGATTGCGAGCCTGTGGTGCCTGAGTGGAAAATATGGAGATCTGCTAGATATGATTTCATTTGTGGTGGTACTGTTCTACATGCTCACCATCATCGGCATTTTTATTTTACGCAAGCAGCGCCCCGACGCCGAACGGCCCTATAAAGCGTTTGGATATCCGGTGCTTCCCATTATTTACATTTTGATGGGGTCCACGTTTTGCATTATGCTGATCGTATTTAAACCACAGTATACCTGGCCAGGGTTGATCATCACATTATTGGGAATACCGCTTTACTATCTGGCGTTGCGGAGGAAGACGGCTTAATTTGTTATTTGGGAAGCTAAAATTCTTAATCCTTCCTGGAAGGTATGAGGTTTATATCCCAGTTCTTGTTTCGCTTTCTCAATAATGAATCCTGTCTTCAAAGGACGAGCGGCAGGTTGTTTGAACGTTGAAGAATCGGCCTTGCGGATCAACGATTGATCCAGATTGAAATATTTAGCGGTTTCAATAGCAATGTCATACGGTGTCATCATGCCTTCTCCGGAGATATTGAAGATGCCTTGCTTCTTTTGTTTTGCAATGAGGTAACATCCCATGGCGAGATCTTCTGCTAACGTTGGCGTACGCCACTGATCGTTTACAACGTTAATGGTCTTTCCTTCTTCCAGGTTTTTCTTCACCCAAAGTACTATGTTGGAACGACTCATGTCATGGGTAATGCCAAACACCAGCACCGTTCGCGCGATAGCCCAATCCAGTTTACTGTTCATCACGATTTGTTCACCTGCCAATTTACTTTCGCCATAAAAATTGACCGGCTTTGGAATGGCTTGCTCATCCAACGGACCATACGTGCCATCAAAAATGAAATCGGTAGACACGTGAACTAAAAATGAATTTGTTTTTTCGCTGGCACGAACAACATGTTCAACGGCGGTGACATTGGCTTTCCAGCAACCATCACGATCTGTTTCGCATTGGTCAACATTCGTCATAGCGGCTGTATGGATGATCACGTCAGGGTTGGCCTGAAGGATCGCATTTTCTGTTTGAGACGCATCCGTGATGTCAAGAATTTTGAACTCACCACGTTGTAGTCTTTGACCAATTTCCTTTCTGGCAGTGGCCACGAGTTGAACTGTTTCATCATACTCGAGAAGCCTGCAGAGTTTGTGTCCTAATAATCCGTTGGCTCCTGTTATAAGTATTTTCAAAACAAAGAGAATTTAGTTCTTGGTTTTTTCCGGATAAGTAAACCCGTATAATTCTGTAATTTTTTTTCTGGGAATTTCGTCAACGGTAATTTCCATTCTTATATCGTTGATGGGTCGGTCTAATTGAGTCGGCTGTTTTGCGATGGAATCTATAACCTCGAGTCCCCTAATCACTTTTCCAAATACAGTATACTCTCCGTCAAGCCCAGGGGTTCCTCCAACGGAAGTGTATGCTTTTACTTTTAATGGGTCAATATCACGAGTTACTTTCGAACCCGTTATTTTCTCCACTCTGGGTACAAGGCTATTGAAGTATCGTTCGTAAGCAGTAACGTCACCTTGCTGATAAATCATTGTTAATGAATCAAACATGGGTTTGTGGACAGGGTTTTGCATGAGTTGCTGAAATGCAGCGGTAAATTTTTCCTGATCTAATTTTAAACTCATTTCGCTCATAACATTCCCCTGAACAATATAAAACTGGCTGCCATTGGAAGCTTTTGTAGGATTTTGCTGATCACTTAAGCGAGCTGCGGCAAGGGCTCCTTTCTCATGGAAATAGTTTGGGTTGATTTCTGCATCAATCGAGTAACCGGGATCTCCATTACCCAACGACACGTTACCCGGAGCGTGTTTAGATTCCGGATCGCCACCCTGAATCATAAAACCGGGGATGACGCGGTGAAACAATAAACTATCGAAAAAATGTTCTTTTGCCAGCTTGATAAAATTCGCCTTGTGTTTCGGTGTTTCATCATACAAAATGGCAACCATGTCGCCATACTTAGTTCTAATAGTTACTACCGTATCCTTTTCCCGTGTACATCCTGTAAGCAGGAAGGAATAAACAATCACAAAAATAGAAAGGGACTTTTTCATAGGATGTTAATTCTTTGGTCCAAAATTAAATCAGTTATGGTCTTATTTTTCAGCGAGAACACTATTGTTCAATAAGGCGGAAAGGTTTAGCGACAAATCCATAAAAATCATTTTAGCACTCCCATTTCGTTCAAGGTGATAGCTAGCGGCATTCATGAGCCTGCTGAATTTATCGATTTTCATCACCGACATAAATTTGCTGAACTTTTGAATGCGCTCCAGTTCATTTCCTTTCGTTCGGTTGATCGTGTGCGCACCGGATAATTGCAATAACGTCTCACGCAACATTCCAAGACTATAGTGGAAAAGATTTTGCTGACTTAACTTATCAGCTGCATGAAAATCATCGGCCATGGTCACAAGGTCACTATATTTTCTTCCCAGGCAAGCCAGCATCCAGGTAAAGAACAATTCGAAGTTTTGATCTTCTTCGCCTTCGGTAAGCTTCAACGCTTTGTTTACATCGCCCTCCGCTAACTGAACTATTTTTTTTATTCGATCCGTTTCAAATTTTGTTTTTTCCTTCAATACCTGTTCCAGGTCTTCGTCAGAAAGCAAAGGCACACTGACAACCTGTGTTCTTGACAAAATGGTGGGCAGCAGTTGTTCTGCAGCGTTGGTGACAAGAAAGAATACTGTGTTGGGAGCAGGTTCTTCAAGAATTTTTAAGATGCCATTGGCCGCAGAGGGGTGCATATACTCCGGCTGCCAGATGATCATTACTTTAAATGGACTTTCAAATGCTTTTAAGGAGAGGGTCTTAATAATCTCCCGACTTTCTTCGCGCGAAATACTCACCTGTTTATCCTCACCGCCATAAGAACTTGTCCAGTCATCCAGATTGCCAAAGGGTTGCTCAGTTAAAAATAAGCGCCATGATTTCAGGATGTCTGCCTTAAAGCGTTCTTCATCTTTGTCGCCTTTTACATTGCTTAGGGGAAATACAAAATGCGTGTCGGGATGAACATATTTGGAACTCTTGCTGCAGGCAGGGCAAGTGCCACAGGCATCATGCTCGCCTTTGTTTTCACAATGCAGATATTGTGCACTGGCCAAAGCAAGCGGAAGGTTCAAAGCACCATCGCGTCCCATAAATAGTTGCGCATGTGCAATCTTTCCATTGCGGACAGATTGAATCATTCGTTCCTTGATGTGGGAAGAACCGGGGATATCAGAAAATTTCATTTCGTCTCTTTCTTTGGAATTCGGTATGCGGCGGTGATGTCAAAGATATGCGATAGAATTTCTTTATGTGCTTCGGTGAGGTCTATCGATCTTCGGCTCATCACTTTAGCGGCCGTTTCAAAAGCTTTATTCAGTTGATAGATTTCAGAACCGTTAATGCCTCCCCAGCTAAATGAAGGGATAAAGTTTTTAGGAAAGCCCGTTCCAAACACATTTGCGTTTACGCCAACCACCGTGCCGGTGTTAAACATCGTATTGATACTGCACATGCTGTGATCGCCCATCATCAGGCCGCAAAACAAAAGGCCTGTGTTTTGAAAGACGCCCTTGGCATAACTCCACAATTTTACATTCTCATAATTGTTCTTCAGGTTGGACGTGTTGGTATCGGCCCCCAGGTTACACCATTCGCCAATGACGGAACTGCCCAAAAAACCATCATGAGCCTTGTTGCTGTAGCCAAAGATAACGGCATTGCTTACCTCGCCCCCAATTTTTGAGTAAGGCCCCACGGTCGTGTTGCCTCGCACTTTTGCTCCGATATTAACATGGGCACCTTCACCTAAAGCAAAAGGTCCCTGAATGATGGCACCTTCCTGAATGTTGCAATTTTTACCCAGGTAAATAGGCCCGTCTTCGGCATTTAAGATACCGGCGCGAATTTTTACACCCTCTTCCAGAAAAATATTTTCTTCCTTGTAGGTGCGTGTGTGCTTATCCGTAATGGGTGCTGATTTTCTCCCTGTGGTGAGAAGTGTAAAGTCAATTTTAATTTGTTCTCCGTTGTGTTGAAATATTTTCCAAACCTGATCGATGATCACTACATCATGCGAATATTCTACTACGTTTCCTGGTATTACTTCCGGAATCTCATCGTCTGCGGTGCGGAGGGCAATGATTTTGTGATTTTTATATAGAGCATCGCCACTTTTTAATTTCAAAATAGCATCCACTAAATTCTGATCGGGGCAAACTGCTCCATTGATCATCAGGTTGTCTTGTGTAAAGACTGCTGGGAATTTCTTGTTGAGATAGGCTTGTGTTAAAAAAGATGATTTTGTCTTGAGCCATTTTTCCCATTTCTCAGCGATCGTAAGAATGCCGGTGCGAATCACTGCTACCGGACGTGTATAGGTAAAGGGAAGTAGATCAATTCGAACGGTGGGGTCGTCAAAAAGAATGAGGTTCATGTTGTAAAGTTAGACGGATGAGCCTAAGGCACAAAGGTGACACGCGGATTGTTTAAAAATGAAAAGGTCTCCTGTTCGGGAGACCTTTGCTGAAATTGAATGAAGAATAGAATTATGCTTTCTTCTGATATTTCTTCTGGAATTTCTCCACACGACCTGCCGTATCGAGAAACATCTTTTTACCGGTGTAGTAAGGATGTGATGCAGAACTAACTTCGACTTTAATCACAGGATATTCCTTACCATCTTCCCACTTGATCGTCTCTTTTGGAGCCTGTGTAGAACGGCTCAAAAACTTGAAATCGCTTGATGTATCCCAGAAAACAACATCTTTATACTCCGGGTGAATTCCTTTTTTCATATGATAACTTTTTTATTAGCGAACCTTTGAAATGACTTACCTTAATTTTTAGTTGCGGATCGACCCGAAACCAGGTCATTTTCTTAACTTTTTCCTTTAAGGACTGCAAAAGTAAGGAACTGATGCCTATTTGCAAGTAGAAAATGCTAAAATTTGTCCTTTGGAGCTAAGGTAAAACATGCTGTTTTGGGCTTAATTCCACTTCAAATTTAAGACACAAAGCCGTTTTGATCGTTTTAAACAGATTTTAAGGTTCGTATAAGAAATATAGATGAGAATACGCATTGCTTTTTTCCTCTTCATGCTTCCCGGTTTTATGCTGGCCCAAAGCACAAATGCGACGCTTAATGAAGATTATTATCACTGGATCGATCGCTATGAAGTTAAGGCGGGACGGGTGGCTCCCGAATTGTTCACCTCCGTGAAGCCTTATCGCAGATCGCTCATTGTAGCGTTTATTGACTCACTGAACGCCAAGGACGGCGTTTTCACCTCCCGTCAGGATAAATTCAATTACGATTATCTAAGAAATGATAGTTGGGAATGGAGCCATGCTGAAACCAGCAACAGTGAGAAACCTTTCCTAAAATATCTTTATAAGAAGAAGTCAGATTTTTACAGTGTTGATGTTCCTGATTTTGACCTCCATGTAAATCCTGTGTTGTATTTAGGCGCCGGGTATGATTCTCGATTAGGTGAAAATACATTTATAAATACACGGGGTATTGAACTCCGGGGTATGATCGATCGCAAAGTTGGGTTCTACACATACTTCAGTGACAATCAGGCAATCTTACCTTCTTATGTCCATGACCAGGTCACCCTCAACCCCGTTATTCCGCATGAGGGTTTTTGGAAAACATTTAAGGACAATGGTGTGGATTTTTTCCAGGCACGCGGCTATATTGACTTTAGCGCTACGCGGCACATTAACTTGCAATTTGGTTATGACCGCACATTTATTGGCAACGGGTATCGGTCGTTGATCTATTCTGATTTTGCACCACCTAATTTGTTCCTGCGCGCCAATGTCAAAGTATGGAGGATCAACTACATGTTTCAGCTCAATCAGGTGGTTTCGAATGCTCCGGGAAGCAGCACAGGCGGATCGGGCGCCGGAGGGGTGAGGGGCTATCCGGAAAAATACATGGCCTTCCACCATGCAAGCATCAACATTGGTAAAAAATTGAATATTGGGGTTTTTGAATCTGTGGTATTCAGTCCGAGTGATTCCACCACACACAATTCCTTCGAACTTAATTATCTGAATCCTGTCATCTTCTACCGGGCCATCGAACAACAAAATGGAAGTAGTGACAACGCCATTCTGGGTCTGGATTTTAAATGGAATATGGCGAAAAGAATTTCGCTCTACGGCCAGGTGGTGTTTGATGAATTTTTACTGGATGAAGTCAAATCAGGCGACGGATGGTGGGCCAACAAGTATGCGCTTCAGGGAGGAATAAAATATGTGGATGTAGCAGGAGTTACTAATTTGGATCTGCAACTTGAAACAAATGTGGTGAGGCCGTACACCTTCTCGCACAATACACCCAGTCATTATTCCTCGTTCCGTCAGTCATTAGCGCATCCGCTGGGCGCCAACTTTTATGAGCTTGTTGGTATCGTTCGTTACCAACCTATTCCGCGGCTTAACGTGATTGTGAAAAGTTTTTTTGCAAAGAAGGGCCAGGATGGTGCCGGAGAGAATTGGGGCGGAAATATTCTTCAAAATAATTCCACCCGTGAATCCGACTATGGAAATACAATCGGTCAGGGCGTAGAAAATAAGATCAGTTTTGTAGACCTTACGGCATCCTACCAGTTTAAACACAATCTTTTTATTGATCTGAAGCAGATCGTTCGCATAAGCAAGAGTCCGGCAGCGTTTTACAACACGAATACTTCGGTAAGTTCTGTAGCTTTGCGCTGGAATATCCCGCAACGCTTATATGATTTTTAGATCTTAAACGATTCAATGAAGACTTTTTTCAGAGTACTTTCTTACTCCACCCAGCTGGGTTTTCAGCTGACGTTCTTTTTTCTATACTCTGTGTTGGGCATCATTTTCGGCACATTCAATATAGTGTTGGTGATACCGATGTTGAAAACATTGTTCAATCAAAATCAGGAAGCGGTCGCTGCGCCGACAATTCCAGAGTTCGAATTTTCATCTGATTACGTTATTGATGTATTCAATCATTACTACTTATCGATAATTGAAACCCGTGGCGCCGTCAATGCCCTGTTATTTGTTTGCGTTCTGATTGTCATTACTGTATTGCTGGCCAACATATTTCGTTACCTGGAGCGTGTCATGGCAACCAAGATTCGGGTTGACCTCGTGAAAAATATCCGTATGGAGATATTCAAGAGTATTACTCAAATGCATATTGGATTTTTTAATAACGAACGCAAGGGCGACCTGATTTCACGATTTACCAATGATATTTCTGAGGTTGAGCAAAATGTTATCAATAGTTTGAAATCAATATTAAAAGAGCCTATCACCATTCTCGTTTATTTCATTGTGCTGTTTACCATTTCTCCGAAACTGATGATGTTTACATTGATCATACTTCCGGTTACGGGAGTTACTATTGCCGAAATTATCAAACGTTTGAAACGTCAGGCTGTATTTAGTCAGCAATCGTTGGGTCGTATCGTTAATATTCTTGACGAAACATTTAGCGGGATGCGCGTGATCAAAGCTTTCAATGCACGGAATTTTGTCGTCAATAAAATGGAGGACGAAAGTGCATACTACCGCCGGATGAATAAATCCATGGCCTATAAAAATGAGTTGTCTTCTCCGGTATCCGAAATTCTTGGGGTGCTCATTATCTCCGGAATTATTTTCTATGGGGGAAGTATGGTACTTGGTAATGAATCCTCCCTAAAACCGGAAGTGTTTTTAGGATTCCTGGCGATCTTCGCGATGATCCTTCAACCGGCCAAGAATTTTTCAAATGCGATTACCTCCCTTCAAAAAGGAACGGCATCAGCCAACCGTATTTTCGAACTGATCGATCAAAAGCCAGCTATTCAGAATAAACCTAATGCGGTGGTGCTCCAATCCTTCGAAAGGGAAATTGAGTTCAGGGATGTGTCTTTTGCCTATGAGAGCGAACTGGTTTTGAAAAATATTATTCTTAAAGTAAAGAAGGGACAGACGTTGGCGTTGGTAGGGCCTTCGGGCGGAGGAAAGTCAACATTGGCGGATCTTGTTCCAAGATTTTATGATCCATTGCAGGGTGAGGTTTGCATCGATGGTATATCACTCACAGACCTTGATATTGAATCCATCAGAAAACAAATGGGCATTGTAACACAAGAGTCTATTTTATTCAACGATACCATTTTTAACAACATTGCTTTTGGAATGCCCCATGCAACAGAAGCGTCGGTCATGGAGGCAGCACGTGTTGCCAACGCACATGATTTCATCATGCAAACCGAGAAAGGCTATCAAACGACAATTGGCGAACGTGGCTCAAAACTTTCCGGAGGTCAACGTCAACGCCTGAGTATTGCGCGTGCTGTACTAAAGAATCCACCCATTCTTATTTTGGACGAAGCAACGTCCGCCCTGGATTCTGAATCAGAACGGTTGGTTCAGGATGCGTTATTCAAATTGATGAAGAACCGAACGTCGATTGTGATTGCACACCGGTTGAGTACCATACAACACGCTGATGAGATTGTAGTGATTCAGGACGGTAAGATTGCCGAACGTGGCACGCACGAGCAACTCACGCAGCAAAGCGGACTTTACCGCAAACTCAGCGAAATTCAACGGGCATAATTGACTGTGGACTGTCAGGGGACTAAATAAGCATGACAGAAACATGCAAGTATTTGGAGGAAATTGCATTTTTGCATTGCTTAAAAAAGCCTAAGTTTGTTCTGTTCTAATTCCAATCGCTCATGACTAAAAGAAGGATAATATTCTTCGCCATTTTTGGGACCTATCATTTGCTCCTTTTGTTTTTCACCTTCTATATGGAGTCGCAAAAGGAAAATTTCAAATTTCTTGGCGCCATGCTGAAGAACTTTTCCCTTTTTAAGTATGGTGCTTTTCTGGGCCTATTGCTTCTGATCATTGACATTATTTGGTCATGGAGGGCGAATATTGCACAACGAAGGGAAAATGATGCACTTATTCTGGAAGCGAATACATTAAAGGCAAAAGTATACGATCTTCAGGAAGCGGTGAAAGATAAAGGCCCTGCGCCCACAGCATAGCATGGAATTTAGGGACATTATCAACGCAGAACTCAACCAGGCTGCTCAGGTCCTTTCCGATTTCATCCAACACCCTGCTACGGCGGCAGAAATTCAATTTGCCAGTTACATCATTTCGGCTTCCATTCAATCCGGGGGAAAAGTAATTTCTTGCGGCAATGGTGGCTCGCATTGTGATGCCATGCACTTTGCTGAAGAATTGACCGGACGCTATCGCGAAAATCGCAAAGCCCTTCCCGCTATTTGCATTTCTGATGCAAGTCATATGTCATGTGTGAGCAATGACTATGGGTTTGAATTTATTTTCTCAAGATATATCGAGGCACTGGGAAATAAAGGAGATGTTTTATTGGCATTGAGTACCAGCGGTAATTCTCCCAATATTTTACGTGCAGCAGAAGCAGCAAAATTGAAAGGCATGAAAATAATCGCCTTGACGGGAAAAGATGGTGGTACTCTGGGTCCCCTTGCCGACATAGAGTTGCGTGTGCCACACACCGGGTATTCCGATCGTATTCAGGAGATTCATATCAAGATCATTCACATCCTCATATTGCTTATTGAAAAGCAGGTGAATTCATAAGAAACCTTACGTATTATTTTCTATTCCATTTATGGCATTCGGCAATACGGCCGATTAAAAATTGTTTGTATTTTGGAATTTACAATACAATAATTCATGGTTGCCAAAACATTTGGAAGTGCAGTCTATGGTGTTGATGCCCGCACGATTACCGTAGAGGTGAATGTCACACAAGGCCAGCATTTTTACCTGAGCGGCCTGCCCGATAGTGCAGTAAAAGAAAGTGAGCATCGTGTTGAGTCTGCACTGAAAACAGCAGGGTATTTCATGCCTCGCACCAAAGTGGTCGTCAATCTGGCGCCCGCTGATTTACGTAAGGAAGGTTCTGCGTATGATCTTCCTGTTGCACTTTGCATTTTAAAAGCATCGGGTCAGATCACCGCTGAAGATCTCGAACAGTATGTTATCATGGGAGAACTTGCTCTCGATGGAACTTTGCGACCAATCAAAGGAGCATTGCCGATAGCGATTCAATCACGCAAAGAAGAATTCAAAGGATTTATTTTACCTAAAGCCAATGCGAGGGAAGCGGCAATTGTAAATAACCTTAATGTGTTGGGTATTGACACCCTGCAGGAAGCCATTGATTTTATTGAACGGCGTTTGCAGATTGAACCCTTGCGCATGGACACGCGCGAATTGTTTCAGAACAGACTCAATAATTATGACGCAGACTTTAAGGACGTGCAGGGACAGGAGAATATTAAGCGCGCTCTTGAAATTGCTGCTGCCGGAGGACACAACGTGATCATGATCGGGCCACCTGGTGCAGGCAAGACGATGCTCGCAAAACGATTGCCCTCGATACTTCCGCCACTAACATTGAACGAGGCCCTGGAGACAACAAAAATTCATTCTGTAGCAGGAAGAATTGGAGCAGACTCGGCCCTGATGACAACGCGACCGTACCGAGCTCCTCATCACACAATTTCCGATGTGGCCTTAGTGGGCGGGGGAGGTAATCCTCAGCCAGGAGAAATTTCTTTATCGCATAATGGTGTTTTGTTTTTGGATGAGCTTCCGGAATTTAAGCGTACCGTGCTGGAAGTGATGCGGCAACCGATGGAAGAACGAAAGGTCACGATCTCGCGTGCAAAACTTTCTATCGATTATCCCGCCAACTTCATGTTGGTGGCAAGCATGAATCCATGTCCTTGCGGGTATTACAATCATCCTGAAAAAGAATGTGTATGCGGACCAGGCATTGTGCAACGTTACCTGAGTAAAGTGAGTGGTCCGTTACTTGACCGCATCGATCTGCATGTGGAGGTTGTTCCGGTGAGCTTCGATCAAATGACTACCCAGCGCAAGAATGAGAGCAGTGAGGAGATTCGCGAACGTGTAGTGAAAGCTCGGGCTATGCAAAGTGAACGCTTTAAAAACAGAAATGATATTTATTGTAATGCCATGATGCCTTCCAACATGGTGAAAGACATTTGTGTGATCAACGAAGCGGGAAGAGGGTTGTTAAAAACAGCCATGGAACGACTAGGTTTATCCGCGCGTGCATATGATCGAATATTAAAAGTAAGCAGAACGATTGCTGATCTTGCTGGCACTCCGGAAATTAAAATAGAACACCTGGCTGAAGCGATTCAGTATCGGAGTTTGGATCGTGAGGGGTGGGCCGGGTAAAGTAAAAATCATAAACAGTCGCTCGGCTCAGCCGAGTGACGACTATCACTTCGGCATCTTGCCGAAAGTACTATTTCGCATTGAAATAAAGTAATTATCATGTCTGAACTAAGAAAAGCCAATACCGACTACTCTTATTTTTTGACACTTACCGTTGCAGGCTGGATTGATGTATTTACAAGACAACGCTATAATGACAAAATAATTGAGAGCCTTAACTATTGTGTGGAACATAAATGCCTTGAAATTTTTGCCTACGTGATAATGCCTAGTCATATTCATTTGGCAGCGCGATGTATAAAGGGAAATTTGAATGAAGTGCTTCGGGATTTTAAGAGCTTCACAGCAAAAGAGATATTGAAAGTCATAGAAAACGAGTCTGGGGAAAGCAGGCGTGATTGGCTGTTGCATATGTTTAAGTATTATGCTGAATTTCAGAAACAAAACTCAACATATATGTTTTGGTAAAAAACAAGCCACCCGATTGAATTGAATTATCCAGGCATTCTTGAACAGAAGATCGACTATATCCACAACAACCCGGTTGCTGCTGGATATGTCATTGATGCTGCTGCATGGTTGTATAGTAGTGCTTGCGTGTTTTCGCCAATTATGGTGACTGAATCATGAGCATGGAATAGGACAAAAAAAAGAACAGTCGCTCGGTTGTACCGAGTGACGCCTATCACTTCGGCATCTTGCCGAAGGAATGTTTCATTCACGGAAGGGTGAGCTCTTAAGGCCAGAGGCCTTGGGGATATAGTTCACTCGGCAGAGCCGAGCGACTGAATTGGAGAACGGTCGTAGATGTCAGTTTCCAATGTTACGTTTATGTTAAATCGTTAACATTAGACTAACCTTATGTTAATGAAGGCTTGCTCCCCAGCGGCCCAATAATCTTTCGATTAGCGCTCAAATACCCCTGTCAATTGATTTTTGTCCAATGTTAAGAAATTATTAACAAGAGCCGCCTTTGGACAGTCAGTCCTGCGGCTGTGTTTTGCGAACGTTCCTTTCTTAGTTTTGCGACCATTAAAAAACCATTACTGTTTCATGATTGAATTGAGATGCGTGTTCAAAGTGTCCGTTCTGTCTTTTTTTCTACTCAGTAACATCAACGCGTTGGCGCAGGATTCCGTGAAGGTTGTCGAAAAGCCAAAAAAATGGTTTGAAACTTTTGCTATTCGAGGATATGTACAGGTGCGCTATAACCGGCTGCTGGAAACCAATCCTGAGTTAAAGTGCGAGCAATGTGACCGAAGCTGGGGCGATAATGGAGGTTTCTTCTTAAGGCGGGCACGTATTATTTTTTACGGCCAAATCAGCAAGCGTATTTATTTTTATATCCAACCTGATTTTGCGAGTTCTGCTTCATCGACTGCGTTGCATTTTGCACAATTGCGTGATGCCTATGTTGATGTAGGACTGGACGATGAAAATGAGTTTCGTCTGCGGATAGGGCAAAGCAAGATTCCATTTGGTTTTGAGAATATGCAATCCAGTCAAAACCGGCTTCCGCTTGATCGGAATGATGCACTCAACAGTGCACTGAATAATGAAAGGGATATTGGCGGATTTTTTTATTGGGCACCCACCGAGAAGCGCAGACTTTTCTCCGACCTGGTAAAAGATGGACTGAAAGGGTCTGGCGACTATGGGATATTGGCCCTTGGTGCTTACAACGGACAAACTGCTAACAAACCAGAATTGAACAACAACCTTCATGTCGTTGCACGTTTTAGTTACCCCGTTCGGGTAGGATCTCAAATCATTGAACCCGGGATCCAGGGGTATAGCGGAAAATACGTGATGACCAAAGAACAACTTTCGCAGGGTGTTGAAGTAAATTCCAACCTTAATTATAGTGATCGGCGCGCAGCGACGTCATTTATTTTATACCCTAAACCCTTCGGTATTCAGGCCGAATATAATATTGGTAGAGGGCCGGAATTTGATAAGGCGACGGATTCCATCCAGGTAAAGAAGTTGCATGGAGGATATTCGACTTTTTCATATATGATTAAAACAAAAACCGAACAACGTTTTATACCATTCACACGGTTTCAATATTACAACGGTGGAAAGAAGCATGAGATGGATGCCCGCAGTTACAGGGTGCGTGAAGTAGAGGTTGGCATGGAGTGGCAACCTATTCCACAGTTTGAATTGGTAGCCGCATATGCAATTTCTTCACGCAGGTTTGAAGATTTTGCCAAGCAAGATAATTTACAAACGGGCAGATTGTTACGAATTCAGGTACAATTAAACTTCTAATGCTCCTCATCGATCTTCACTAAGATCACATTTCAGTATTCGTTTATAAGTTGAAACGAACATTTGGGCTAAAAGGCAATTCTAATATGCTGTTGGATCCTGAGGTGGGCAGGATAACGTAACTATTTTGATACTTAATTTTTGTAACTTGTTATCCAGACTGGAATTTGAAAACCATCAGGAAATCTCATTAACTTCTGTTGTTATGATGAAAAAAGTGATTTTGTATTCCCTGCTTCCCATTTTTTTACTGGCTTCTACACTACCGGATGAAGGTTTGGATGCGCTCCTTCAAAAAATCACTAATTACCATGCGTTGCGTCCGCAGGAAAAACTCTACCTGCATTTTGATAAACCCTTATATGTTGCAGGAGAAGACGTGTGGTTTAAATCGTATCTGGTCAATGCTTCCTTTCACAAGGCGGATACTATAAATACCGTTGTTTATGTTGAATTATTTAACCCTGAGAAAAAACTTTTAAAACGATTGGTGCTTCCATCGTCACGCGGATATTCCCATGGAGACTTTCATCTTGGTGATACCTTGAAACAGGGTAACTATACAATCAGAGCGTATACCAATTACATGAAGAATCAGGATGAGGATTTCTTTTTTTTAAAGGAAATATCCATACTCAATCCTGCTGTTGTCAAAGAAAAAGTAAGCCCGCGGCCAGCATCATTGGATGTTCAATTTTTTCCTGAAGGGGGAAATCTAATTCCGGATGTTGAGAATCGAATTGGATTCAAAGCACTGAATTCCTCGGGTAGAAGTGAAGATGTGCAGGGTGATATTGTTGATGATACCGGCAACACCATAGTGTCCTTTAAAACGGATCATGCCGGCATGGGGATGATAAGGTTAACCCCTAAGTCTAATAAAAAGTATAAGGCACGTATCACTACTCGTGAAGGCGCTGAATCCCAATTCAACTTGCCTGCAACCCAGGATGGGTTTCTTATGCGTGTCACTACAGATAATAAGAACATACGGGTAATCACCTACACCAACGTCAAAAGTGCTTCAGGAGCGGATAAACCAGTTTATCTTGTAGCACAAGTGCGAGGAACCATTTGCTATGTTGCTAAAGGCAAGCTCACGGACAATACATTCGTTGCGGCAATTCCAAAAAAAGCGTTTCCAAGCGGTATTGTGCAGATTACATTATTTGACGCTTCTTTAGTACCTCAATGTGAGCGACTGGTCTTCATTAACAAACAGGACAATCTCATCGTAAATATTAAACCGGATAAATATTCACTGCCTAAACGAGCGAATACCGAGATTGAAATAACAGCATTCAAAAAAGACGGTACTCCGGCAGCGGGTAATTTTTCACTTTCAGTTTATGATGCGGGCAAAATGCCAAAACAACCTTATGATGTTTCTATTGGGAATTATCTTTTGTTGTCGTCCGACTTAAAAGGGAATATCGAAGAGCCAGGGTATTATTTGAAAGACACATTGAAAGACACCAGGGATCATCTCGACCTGCTGATGATGACTCATGGATGGAGACGGTTTACCTGGAAAAAAATTACAGAAGAACCTCTGAAGCCTTTGAATTACCATGTAGAAAATGGAATTGTTCTAACCGGTTCTGTGGAAAGAAGCCTTGTAAAAAAACCGGCTTCGGGAAGTGAGTTAAAAATTATTACGTCAGCCGGAGATATTGTTTTAGTGAAGAGCGATAGTCTTGGAAATTTTTATGCAGATGGTTTTTTATATTATGATTCAGCAAGAATAGTTATCCAGACAGACAACGAAAAAGGCAAACAGAAGGATCTTTTCTTGAAAGTAAATCCCTTCAATCCATCCCCTGTTTTGATGAGGACACCATCTGCAACGCCTTTTGTCGAAGCTCTTGATCTTGTGCAACAGGTCGCAGAAAGTAGAAGGATAGCGAGCTTATACAAGATGGATAAAGATGCAATCCTTCTACAAGAAGTAAAAGTAGCTTCAACACGCGATGAGTTTGCGCCGATCAAAATTTATGGAATGGCTGATAATACCTTTAAAGTAACCAATATGGAAATGTCCTACCCTAATATTCTTATGGCCATGAAAGGAAGAATAGCGGGGGTTAATATAGGACAAGGATCCGTTAGCATCAGGGGATCGGCTGGCGCAGGGTTCGGAGCCACCAGCGGGTTGCCTCTGTTTGTACTTGATGGTATACCACTTTCCGAGGATGGTGGTCTTTCGATAATTCAATCAATTCCAACAAGTGATATTGATTATGTTGATGTGTTAAAAACTGCTGCAAATACCAGCGCATATGGAAGCCGAGGAGCCAACGGTGTCATTTTGGTTTATACAAAAAGAGGGGGAGGCATTCCTCCCAAACCCACTTTAGGAATTCATAATTTCAGCTATCCGGGTTTTGCAAAGGCCAGAGAATTCTATTCGCCTAACTATAATACACCTCCGCAAAACGCAAGCATTCCGGATATTCGCACCACGTTGTACTGGAATCCCTCCATTCAGCTTGATGACCAGGGAAAGGCAAAAGTCTCGTTTTTTACGTCCGATGTTTTATCTGACTATGAAATTGTGGTAGAAGGAATTTCAGCGGACGGATATCCGGGTATCGGCAAAGCTGGGATTCGCGTTTCGGAACAATAGATTTGTGTTAAAAAAATCCAATGCTGCAAGTTTCTTAACTTGTCCGTATGAGCCGAAAGATTCTGATCTTTTCAATCGTTTCTTTTTTATTCTTTAAAAGTCACGCCCAAACCAGTTACCCCTGGGAGCGTCCGTTAAAAATGGCGTGGTCTTCCGATGGGATTTTCTTCGATAAGTTTACAATTTTTCAGGACTCGTCAGGTGTACCAAGCTTTGTCAAGTGGAAAGGAGACACGCTGGTTTGTGTTTTTCAATGGTTCAGGCTTCCGAAGAATTCCATCACATGGGATAAAGTGGCAGTGAAATTTTCTTATGATGCAGGCGTAACATGGACAAAGCCCACGCCGATTATTGTAAACGGAATTCCAGGAAACTATCAGCGTCCTTTTGATCCTACACTGGCTGTTGTAAGCAAGACAAGTTTACGTGTTTACTTTTCGTCCAGCAGCGGAATGCCCATTGGTGGACTGGACGGAAGTGTAAACACCTACTCAGCGATTAGCACCAATGGCATTACATATACGTTCGAAAGTAATCCACGATTTGACCAGCCATCCAAACCTGTGATTGATCCTGCCATTATTTACTTCAACAATATCTGGCACTATGCCGCGCCGGCTGGTCCACCGCAGGACGGTGCTTATCATGCAACGGGCAGTGATGGACTAAATTTTATCCAGCAAGGCATGTATACTTCTGATATGCTGCACAACTGGACAGGCAATTTTATGCTCAACAGTTCTTCGGAATTGCGTTTTTACGGCAGTGGTCAGCAGGTGTGGTATAATTCTTCCAACGACGGGATCACCTGGCAAGGGTATGTAAACACAAACATCAAAGGAGGTGATCCTTCGGTAATGAAAGTTGGCAATGCAAACTATTTGGCGATTTACGTAGGGGAAAATTATGTTACCGGAATTGAAGATCAGCTTTCGCGAAATGAACTTGTGGTTTATCCGAATCCGTTTAACAATGATGTTAGGATCGTGAACCTTGCATCAAACGTGGATTACTATCAGATTTATTCTACTGATGGAAGTTTAGTTTTAACGGGTAAAGCTGGTCAGGAAAAGATTTTCACGTCTCACCTCAGCAAAGGAACGTATCTGGTAAGGATTTTTATGTATGACGGAAAAGCCAAATCGGTTAGGCTCGTGAAGGAATGAAGGTTGTTACGATGACTTTTCAATGCCTAACCATATAAAGTTTAAAATCAGAACGTAATTTTGTAGTTTGAAATCGTGAAAAATACAATTATTCTTTACGGCCTATCGCTGGCCGTTCTGGTATTTGTGCTCAAGTTTATTGAGTATAGGTTTTTTATTCATGACCTTTCGCTGGAGTTCTACCTGGGTGTAGTGGCTGTTATTTTTGCGGGCCTTGGTATTTGGGCCGGCCTTAAGCTCACCAAAAAGAAAATAATTACTGTAGGACCAGAGTTTGTTTTCAACGAACATGAGTTCCAGCGCCTCGGCATCAGCAAACGCGAACATGAAGTGCTTGACCTGATGGCTAAGGGACTGTCCAACCAGGAAATCGCTGACAAACTTTTTGTGTCTCTCAACACCGTAAAAACTCACACATCCAATCTTTTACTAAAATTAGAAGCCAGACGGAGAACTCAGGCTATCCAAAAAGCCAAAACACTGAACCTGATTCCTTAAAAGAATCCAATAATTCCAATCCGCCAATCCCTAAATCCGGAAAATCCCGATTAAATTTATCACAATCATCCTTTCGGGTGAAGGATTTGAAGGTATTCCCGGGTTGTTTTGGGCACACTTTATAAAATAAACACCATGAAGAAAATTGTAATTCTCTACGGCCTCATCGCAGGCCTTGTCGTCGGCGCCATGATGATGATCACAATGCCGCTGTACGAAAACGGAACATTAAAACTAGACAATGGCGAGTTGCTTGGCTACACGACCATGGTGGTTGCCCTGTCATTGGTTTTTTTTGGCGTGAAGTCCTACCGTGATAATTACCAGGCAGGCATAATAAGCTTTGGACAGGCAGCCAAAGTGGGACTACTAATTACGTTAGTTGCATCATTTATGTATGCAATCAGTTGGGAGATTACCTATCACACCATGAAAAGTGATTTTATGCTGATGTGGAGTCAGCATCAGGAAGCTAACATGAAAGCAAGCGGGGCAACCCCCGCAGAGTTGGCAGAAGCAAAAGCAAGCATGGAAGGTTTAGTCATGATGTATAGAAACCCGTTCATTCGTTTTGGTTTCACCGTGATGGAAATAGCCCCGGTAGGTATTATTATTTCATTATTGAGCGCAGGATTACTTCGCAGGAAAAGTTTTCTCCCCGCTACAAGCAAGTAACAGACGAGATGCAATCAAAAGCAGAAACGATCGATCAGAAAAAAAATGGACATGGGTAAATCTTGCATTCGGTTTAAAAAACCAGAAGATGTACCCGTGAAACTGATTGGAGAATTGACTTCCAAGATGACTCCACAGGAGTGGATTGTTATTAATGAAAAAAGTAAAAACAATTAAGAACATAAAATAAATTTATAAACATGAAACGCGTAACAGGACTCGGTGGTGTATTCTTCAAAACAAAAGATCCCAAGCAAATAAAAGAATGGTATGGCAAACACCTCGGCCTGCCTGTGGATGAATATGGTGTTTCCTTTCAGTGGATTGATCCGAACAACAAAGAATCGAAGGAGCCGGCCGTTACAGCATGGAGCCCGTTTAAAGAGGATACCCAATATTTCCACCCCAGCGAAAAACAATTTATGTTCAATTACCGGGTGGAAAATTTGGTAGAGCTCATGAAAGTATTAAAAGAAGAGGGAGTACAGATTGTCGGAGACATTCAGGAATTTCCTTACGGTAAATTCGGTTGGATTATGGATCCGGAAGGAAACAAAATCGAATTGTGGGAACCGATTGACAGCGGTTTGTGAAGAATCAGCAAACGAGTTCTTAAGGTTGTTGACAGCTCAGTGACTGCAGCGCTTTGTGTTTAACAGAAAAAGATACAGCCTTTTTTACGTTAAATCTGCTTTTTTCACAATTCTTGTAACCAAACATGAAGAAAGGAGTTCTTAATTAAAACTATTTTTGTTAAGGTTTCATCTTTCTCCTGGTAAGTTAGGTGCTTATCGGATTTTAGGTCTTCAACATTCCAAATACAACACTATGCTTAAGAATCTTTTTACCATTGCTATCCGCAACATTCTTAAAGACAAAACCTATAGCGCCATTAACGTCCTGGGCCTTACCATTGGGATTACCTGCAGCTTGTTTTTGCTGCTTTATATTCTGGATGAACTAAGCTATGACCGTTACCATAAAAATGCCGATAACATTTATCGCATCGTCTCTAATATAAAAGAGCCGGACAATGCATTTACATGGGCCGTTGCTCAGATACCTATGGGTGAGGAGTTGCGCGACAATTACCCGGAAGTGAAGAACGTTGTGCGTTTCTTTGGTATGCAACGCAGCCTGTATAAAAATGGAGACGTTCAGTTTTATGAAGACGACTTTTATCTGGCAGATTCCGTGGTGTTCGATATGTTCAGCTATGAATTTGTAAAAGGCGACCCCGCTACTGCACTGGACTTGCCATTTTCAATTGTCCTTACGGAAAAGATTGCCAAGAAGTATTTTGGAAGTGAAGACCCCATAGGGAAATCGCTTCAGAATCAAGGCAACGAAGATTTTAAAATAACCGGTGTATTGAAGGATGTGCCCAGCAATTCACATTTTCGTTTTGATGCCCTGGTCTCGCGCAATACTCGTCCCCAACGAACCGGCAGCTGGGGAAATTTTGGGGTTTTCACCTACATCCAGTTGCCTGCGGGATATGATCTGACAAAGATGTACAGCAGTCTGGATAAAATTGTGAAAGAAAAGGTCAATCCGATATTTGATCAATTCAAAATTTCCATCAGCTATGAATTGCAACGCATCACCGACATTCATTTGTATTCGAAAATTCAGGATGAAGCCGAAGCAGGTGGAGATATTTCATACATCTACATTTTTGGTGCCGTGGCCGCTTTCATGTTGATCATTGCCTGCATCAATTATATGAACCTGGCGACTGCCCGTTCGGCTAATCGTGCCAAGGAAGTAGGTATTCGAAAAGTGATGGGTTCCCAACGAAGACAAATTGTTCTTCAATTCATGACCGAATCGGTTGTGATTGCATTGATCGCGCTGGTGGTAAGTATCGGACTTATTTATTTGCTGTTGCCTGCGTTTAATTCACTCTCGAGCAAAGAGATGCCATTCAGTTTTATTCTTCAGCCTTCCATTCTGGTTGGGTTGCTGGCCATTGTTATCTTGGTGGGAATCGTGGGAGGCAGTTATCCCGCATTTTATTTGTCAGGATTTAATCCTGTAAGTGTACTCAAAGGGAAACTTTCAGCAAAAGGAGGAACAGTATTTTTCCGCAAGACCCTGGTGGTGTTGCAATTTTCAATTTCGATTTTCATGCTGATCAGCACATTGATTGTATACGATCAACTTGAATACCTTCGTAATAAAGATCTTGGCTTTAATAAGAAACAGGTGATCAAAATTAATCTTACAGGACAAGATGTGCAGAAAAGGACCGATGCTTTGATCGAGAAAATAAAGCAAAACAGCAATGTAGAATCCGTGGGTATAGCATCATCCTCTCCCGGTGAAGGAATAAGCAAAGTGTTGATGAAGGTGGAGGATAACGAAGGCGGGATGGGTGATAAAGGTGTGGATTTTTTCGTTGCCGATTTTGATTTCGTAAAAACACTGGGAATGACTATTGCTCAGGGACGAGATTTCTCACGCGATATTATTTCAGATACAACGTATGCTGTGCTGGTGAATGAGGCCATGGTAAAGCGCATGGCCTGGAAGGATCCTATAGACAAAAAAATAATTTTTAACAGAGGTCCAAATCGCGACAGTGTGGTGCGCGTGGTGGGTGTTGTGAAAGATTATCATCAAAACTCGCTTTATGATGCTATTGAACCTCTGATGATTATTTTTGGCAAAGGCGGAAACAATGTTTTCGTAAGAACGAAGGAAGGTGATTTGAGCAACTCCCTCGCGAATCTCGAAAAATCGTGGAAAGAAATAAATCCTGACAACCCGTTTGAGTACAAATTTTTGGATCAGGATTTTGATTCGCAATACAAAGCGGATGAAAAACGAAGTCAGATTTTCACCGCCTTTTCAGGCCTTACCATTATCATAGCGTGTTTGGGCTTGTTGGGTCTTGCAGCCTTTACCACGGAGCAACGAACAAAGGAAATTGGCCTGCGAAAAGTAATTGGTGCCAGTGTCAATGGCCTGGTATTCCTGGTATCCAAGGAGTTTTTTCTGTTGGTTGGCCTTGGTATGGTGCTGGCATTTCCTGCAGCATGGTATTTTACCAGCAACTGGTTGCAAAATTTTGCTTATCGCATAGAACTCGAAGCCGAGTGGGTAACGTTCGTGGTTTCTGCATTACTGGCTTTTATAATTACGTTGATGACCGTGGGCTATCATGTAGTAAGAGCTGCAGTGGCTAATCCGGTAAATTCATTGCGTGACGAGTAATTTATTATTCTGCATTTCGATGTTTTCTTAGGGAATTGGAAATAAACTGAGTAGAGGTATTGCTTTGAGGTGGTAGAACTGGGTACTATCTTTGGCTTTACGGATGAATGACGGTTATATTTCTGCCTTGGGTGAAATCCTTCTCTTTATTGTTGGAGGCGCACTCTTTGTTTCGATCAGTCTCCTGATCTCAAAATTGATCCGACCAAACCGGCCGAATTCAGAAAAACTCGCAACCTACGAAAGCGGTGAAAGTCCTACGGGTCCGGCTTGGATTCAATTCAACCTTAGATTTTATGTTATCGCTCTCATCTTCCTGTTGTTTGAAGTGGAGATCATATTTCTTTTTCCGTGGGCAACTATTTTCGCCAATGAAGAGTTAATCAATCAAACCGATGGTGCATGGGGTTGGTTTGCCTTGATCGAGATGATTATTTTCATTTTCGTTCTGGCCTTAGGTCTTGCATATGCCTGGATAAACGGCTTCCTAGATTGGATAAAACCGTCTCCAAAACCAACAGAATTTAAATCTCCAGTGCCCAAACATTTTTACGATAAGATCAATGAGCGATACCTCCGGAAATAAACTGATCAACGGCGAAGCAGAGGGAGTAGCGCATAGCGAATCGTTCGGGCATGGAGGCTTGATCATTACCAAACTCGATGACCTGTTAAACTGGTCACGTCTGTCGTCGATGTTTCCCATGACGTTTGGCCTGGCTTGCTGTGCCATTGAGTTTATGAGTACCGGAAGTACACCGTATGATATGGATCGCTTTGGTATGGCACCGCGCGCAACGCCAAGGCAATCCGATGTAATGATCGTTGCCGGAACAGTAACCTTTAAAATGGCGGATCGCATTCAGCGGTTATACGAGCAAATGTCGGAACCCCGTTATGTGATTTCGATGGGCTCATGCTCCAACTGCGGCGGACCTTACTGGCAACATGGCTATCATGTTGTGAAAGGAGTTGATCGGATTGTTCCTGTCGATATTTATATACCGGGGTGTCCTCCGCGTCCTGAAGCACTTATCGGTGGTATTTTGAAATTGCATGAGAAGATCCGTGAGGAGCATGTTTTACAAACTCGTATTCAGGAAGCTTTCCAGGGAAAACCAGAAAACACGGCATCATGAGTGTTGAAGAGATTATCAAATCAATTGAGCATCAATACCAATCGGCAACAATACTGAAGGAACCTACAGTCGTTGTTGTACCTGACAAATTAATTCTGGAGGTGTGTAACACACTTCATCAAAATTCATCCATGTATTTTGACATGCTCTCGTGCATCACCGGCATTGACAATGGTGTGGAAGCTGGCACGATAGAAGTGATTTATAATCTATATTCCATGCCCTTCGATCGGTCGTTGATGTTGAAAGTGATTTTACCTCGTGATCATGCTGAAATTGAAAGCGTAGACAGCGTTTGGAAAAGCGCAAACTGGTTGGAGCGCGAAATCTATGATATGTTTGGCGTGCATTTCAAAAATCACCCTGACTTAAGAAGAATTTTGATGCCTGCCGACTGGGAAGGGCATCCCCTGCGAAAAGATTATCAGCAACAGGAGTTATATCGGGATATCCAGGTGAAATATTGATCATGGCATTTCACGAGACAACTACCCAGAATAAAATTCAGTACAAGTTCAGAGAACAGAATCTCGAACGTTCGGAGCCCAATAAGTTTAAGGAAGAAGCGCTGCGTACGGAGGAGATGATCATCAATCTCGGCCCACAGCACCCATCCACACATGGTGTTTTACGATTGGAAGTTTTGTCAGATGGCGAATTAATTAAGGAAGTTGTTCCTCACATTGGGTACCTGCATCGCTGTTTTGAAAAGCATGCAGAAAATCTTCCCTACAATCAGATCATTCCGTTTGTGGACCGTCTCGATTATGTGGCGGCAATGAATTCCGAGCATGCCTTTGCCATGGGTGTTGAAAAGATGTTGGGCATCACCGATCAGATACCAAAACGTGTAGAATACGTTCGGGTGCTGGTAGCGGAATTGAACCGAATTGCTTCTCACCTTATTGCCATTGGAGCATATGGCCTTGACCTTGGTGCATTCACTCCTTTTTTTTGGATCATGCGTGATCGCGAGCATATTTTACGTTTGCTCGAGTGGGCAAGTGGAGCGCGGATGTTATATAATTATATCTGGATAGGAGGATTGTTTTATGACTTGCCTGTTGGCTTTGAGGACCGATGCACAGAATACATCGCTTATCTCAAACCAAAAGTGAAAGAACTCGAGCACCTTCTGGTAGACAATAAAATATTCATTGACCGCACAGCGAATGTTGGTGTGTTACCATTGGACCTTGCCATCAACTGCGGTGTTACAGGTCCTATGCTTCGGGCTTCCGGCCTTCGTTTTGATCTACGCAAAGTGGATCAATATTCTGTTTATCCGGAATTGGATTTTGAAGTGCCTATTGGCGAAGGAAAAGCCGGAAGTCTCGGGGATTGCTGGGATCGTACCTGGGTGCGTGTACGTGAGATTGATGAATCGATGAAAATCATGAGTCAGTGCCTTGATAAACTAAAAGGAGACCATAAAAGAACACGCGAATTTGATCCGCAGGAATTAGTTCCAAAAAAAATCAGACCCAAGGCGCAGGATTTTTATATCCGTGCTGAAAATCCAAAAGGAGAGCTTGGGTTCTTTTTTCGTGCCGATGGAAAAAGCGATATTCCAACCCGTTGTAAAGTTCGTTCCTGCTGTTTTGCCAACCTCTCGGTTCTACCCGAAATCAGTAAAGGCGTTCTGATTGCCGACCTGATTGCTATTCTTGGATCGATTGATATTGTGCTTGGCGAAGTAGATCGCTAATGCTTATCTTAAGGTCATGCTCAGGATCTTAACCACGAAGCAAATCAAGGACCTCGATGCCTACACGGTTGATCACGAACCAATCGCGTCTATCGATCTCATGGAAAGAGCTTGTGTGGCATTTGCCAACGAGTTCATGAGCAGGTTTGATAAGACGAAAAGAATTGGAATTGTTTGTGGAACCGGAAATAATGGTGGTGATGGACTTGGCATTGCGAGATTACTCGCAGAGGGGAATTATGCCGTACATGTCTACGTGATAAGAACTTCAGCAAAAGAGTCTGACGATTTTCTAAAAAATTTTCAACGACTGCCAAAAAAAATTCAGCTTCATGAAATTGCGACAAATCGCGACCCGCAACCCTTTGAGCATGATGATATTTTAATCGATGCCATTTTTGGTTCAGGTCTTTCACGTCCCATTGATGAACCCTACACACATGTGATTCAAACGATGAATCAATCTAAGGCAATCCGTGTAGCGGTTGATATTCCATCAGGCTTACTTGCCGATATGACATCATCAGGCCCTATTGTAAATGCCGATGTTACGATTTCCTTTCAACTACCCAAGCTGGCATTTCTTATGCCAGAGAACGGCAGGTATGTAGGCGAGTGGATATTGGTGGATATAGGTCTAAGTAAACAATACCTGAAGGATGCTCACACGGATCTTTTTTTTCTTACGCTCAGTGACATCAAGAAGATTATAAAACCCCGGTCCAGGTTTGACCATAAGGGAAATTATGGTCACGCACTCTTAATCGCTGGCAGTTATGGTAAAATGGGAGCTTGTGTACTATCAGCAAAGGCTGCGTTGCGTTCCGGTGTTGGATTGCTTACGACACACATTCCAAAAGAAGGATATTTCATTATTCAATCCACCGTACCAGAGGCCATGGCGTCTGTAGACGTTGATGAGGGAGTAACAACCTCAATACCTGACCTCCAAAAATATAGTGCCATTGGCATAGGTCCCGGTATTGGTCAATCTCAGGAAACGACAAAGGCCATGATGAATCTTATGACGAAAGTCACGAAGCCACTGGTGATTGATGCGGATGCATTGAATATTCTTGCAGTGCATCCTGAGTGGCTTCACAGCATTCCAAAAAAAAGCATTCTTACTCCGCATCCTAAAGAGTTTGAGCGTATCGTGGGCAAATGGACTAATGATTTTGAACGACTGGAAAAACTGAAACAATTTTCGATTCAGATCCAATGTATCGTTGTTCTCAAGGGTGCATACTCCTCGGTAGCCTTTCCTGATGGGAGCGTATATTTTAATTCCACAGGCAATCCGGGAATGGCCACCGGAGGAAGCGGAGACGTACTCACCGGCATACTAACGAGTTTGCTGGCCCAGGGATATTCACCGGAAAATACGGCAAGGGCGGGGGTCTTCTTACATGGGCTAGCCGGAGATTTGGCAGTAAAGGAAAAAGGTACGCATGGCCTGATCGCGTCGGATATAACGGAATGGCTGCCCGCGGCATTTAGCTCACTGGAGAAATAGCCAGGATTCTTTACCTGTCCCCTGGTTTAAAAGCGAGACTTTACTTTCGTAAGCCAATACGCTAAAATATCAGTTGCCAGTTTAAACTATTGGTGTAGAAATTGCATCTAAGTATTAGATAACCGGAACTAAAAGCTGGTTTATACGTAAAAAGAAGTAATGAAGTGGTCAAAAACGATAGGAACAGTGATTTTTTCGGTGCTCATCGCTCATTTAGCGGTAGCACAAAGTCAGGAAACATCGCTTTTTTCTGCCGAAAAGACCGATCCTGCCAAATCAGTTCAGCTCTATCCCAATCCGGCGGTTGAGTATCTCGTTGTGCATTTTGCTGAACCGCATGCACAAACTGTGAAATTGACGATTCATAGTATTATTGGCAATCCTGTGGACGTTGAACGTGAAGTTGTGGACGAATACGAAATTCGTCTTCGGGTAAAAGATTTGCCATCCGGTTATTATTTTCTTTCGATAAAAGACAATGCTGCTGTTCAGCGTGGTGCGTTTAAATTTCTGAAACGCTAATCTCTTAAGACTTTCTTTTTAGGTTAACTCTATCCAAGTAAGTGCTTCGGAGTAGCATCGGTGCTCAAGGCTAGTCTTGTCCGATCTGAACAAGCAATCCAAGTAAGATTTATTCCCTGCCAGGCGAACATGCTACTGCTCTTCATTGGCGTCAATGTCAGGATTGATGAGACGCGTTAAAAACCTTGGCTGCTTAATATGAATTCTCCAGTCCGATCATCATAAAAGCACCCCAGTAAATCGGTTCGGGATAATCTACACGTAGTTCTTTTTTTGCATCAATAAAACTTTGACGCATGTTGCCCGAGGTAAGCCATTTTCTATAGAATGAAAGAATGAGCTTCTGCGTAGCCTCATCATCTACCTTGAACATACTCATGACAAGAACTTTTGCGCCCGCTACAAGGAAAGCGCGTTGCAACCCATAGACACCTTCTCCATTTGAAATATCCCCAAGACCGGTCTCGCAGGCACTCAGCACAACCAAATCCGTTTGGTCAAGATTAAGACTCATAGCTTCATAAGCGGTAAGGATACCACTTTCCATGTTATAGTTGTACTTCGTTTTGCCCAATACGTCACCAGCTCCTTTTAATAGCAATCCTGTTTTGAGTAAAGGATTCTCTGTCATCATGGCTTCATTTTCAGTCAGCGCTTCGTCTTCAGTAACCTCACTCGAGGGAGTATAGAACCCATGCGTGGCAACGTGAAATATTCTTGGGCTTGCAAGTTCCTTCACACGCTCTTCGGTGGCTGAAGTTTCCATATACTCGGATGTATTCCATCCGCGTTGCTTTAAAAGGTCTTCAAGTTCTTTCACTTCCTTTTCTGTGCCGGGTAGGGCTGGAATGTTGTCTTTGGCAGAAGCAGTAAGATAAAATGTTGGATTGCCAAACATGGTGGCAGAATTGGAAGATGTAGAAGCTGATTTTGATTTCTGTTTTCGCAGGTACAAATCTTTTGTATTGCTCACGATCACGATGTTTGCGTTGTCAATGACAAATTTGCCGTCAGGCGTAGGAATAGCCTCCAGGTTAAGTTGATTGTAAACGCCATCGGGTGATAAATAAATGGTGGCGGCCTGACCAATTTGTTTGTTAATAGGTTCCCAGAAAACTTTATAGGAATATGCATCTTCCATTTTCCCGGTAATACTGTTGCGATAGTATTTGAAGAAGCGGGTCTCCATGCGGTGCCCCTCCGGAAGTTCAATTACTTTAGGTCGGGCACCATCGTTTTTTACGTACAGTGCAACATAGATAATCGAGTCTGTAAACACGTGATCGAAATGGCGAAACCGCACCATCTCTACAGCAACATCGTTTTTACCAAGTGATTTCTGAACTTCGGAGTAGGTAATTTTTTTATTTTCAAAATTCTGACCAAAGATTTCCGATTTTTCACTCAGACTCTTCTCAAGTGCTTCTACTTCATTGGTGAGCGCCACCGGATCAATACCGCCATCCACCAACTGCTGTGCGCTCATGGAAAGTGCGTTGGTGAGCGCTTCCTTCTTGAGTACCCACAGGTTATAACTCTCTTTCAGATTTTCATCTTTGCTGCCTAAAATACGTTCACGGATTTTGATCGATGAACTAAGCAGCAATGCTTTTGTCAGCAACTGATAGTTATACACTTTCCCACTGAGATCCCGGAAATCCTCAAGATTTCCAAAAGCAAGCGTGTTGTAAAATTCAAAGTCGCCTTTAATCGTATTCCAGTATTTTGCTTTCTCCCGTTCACTCAGTGCGGGAAAGAATTGTTTAATAAACGCTTCATAATTTGTCAGCGATTCTTCAATGTTGTTCTTGGCTTTTTTAAAGTTCTTCTGCATGTAATACACCTTGGCCTGTTTCGACAACACCTTCACATACTCCGGATGTGTTTTGCTGAACTTATCCAGGTAAAGTTTTTTACCCTTATCATAAAACTCTTCGGCCTTAGCATAATTTTTTTGATTGTAGTATACATCTCCGGTCAGGGTATAAATGGAGGCGAGATTAATATTATTTTTTCTTCCCGCTTTGGCAAGCCAAATGGTTTCTGCCTGTGTCAACGAAGTAAAGGCCGCGGAGTATTTTTTCTGAGCAATGTAGAGGGTGGCAATATTTTTCAATATCTCAGCATACTGAGGATTATCTTTACCCAATCGTTTACCCATGATGTCCAATGATTCCAGCATGACCTTCTCCACATCCGCTAATTTTTCTCCTTTATAAAAACGAATCAATGACAATTGAGAAAGGGATTTTGCCACTTCGATGTGGTTTTTGCCGAATTGACTCTCCTGACTCACCAGTGCTTTTTCTAAATTGGTTTCGGCTTTATCATAATCTCCGATTGTATAGTAAATATCACTGAGTAATCGCTGCACCGGTGCGGTCTTTGTAGATTTTTCACCATATACGCTTACGGCAATTTGATTGGCACGTTGAGCTATTTTTTCTGCCTCGGTATAATCCCCCACCGCCAATGTCAGAAGCCCACGATCGACCAAAGGTTCTATCAGCCGGATGGAATTATTTCCATACTGCTTTTCATATTCCGGAATTAAAATGTTAAGCAAGTCTTCTACATTGGCATACCGCCCAAGTTGAATTTGCAAGGTTGAAAGCTCTTTCTGTGAACTCAACTCATCAAGCACTACGAGGTTATCGGATTTGCGAATAATCTTGGCCGTGCGGCTTAATGCTTCTTCAGCATCGTCGAACATTCCCTTAATTCCAAAAAGTATGGCCTGCGTTTCAATAGCCTTGATCAGGTAAATATTCTTCACTTCATCTTTACGAAGATCTTCAAGTATTTTCAATGATTTGTTGATGTTAGCTTCGGCCTTTTCATACAGACCGAGTTTTATCTCAAGTCGTGCGATATTGTTAAGTTCAACGCCATATTGGTAGTCGGTGTCGCTGTATTTGGAACGGGCAACCTCAGAGGCCTTATCCAGTGTGGTGGATGCTTCCTTGTATTTGTCCGTCAGTTCATAAAGCGCCGCCATATGATTGAGAATGTCCAAATGATCTTTATGCCAGGCGCCAATCTGCTTGGATATAATTTTTGTATAACTCTCGTCATAAATTTTATTTGCTTCCGAAATCTTGTTGGTGTTGTCCAAATAGAAATTAGCCAGCTGCAATCTGGCCAGGTGTGTTTCAGGCGCATCCATACCGTATAGTTCCGTTTTAATTTCAATAATGTCAGACAATTGTTTCTCTGCTCCGGCAAAGTTTTTTGTCTGCATATCGAGATCATAAACAAATCTGATAACACGAATGGTGGTGGTATTATAGCGTGATAAACCTTTTGAATTTGCAATCAGATTGTTGGCATCGTTTTCCAGTCCTTTTGTTTTATCGGAACCCAGTTTCGAATCAAAATCAACTGCCCTTAATCGTACGCGGTAAACACTGAGTTTATCATAACTGCTATTGATCATTTTTTCAAATTCCAGCTTTGTATTCAGGAACCTCGCATAATTTCTATAATTTTCTCCGAGTACGAGTTGCCTTAGGTATGCCTCGTAAAGGTTGATTGCAAAATAGTGAGAGGCTTTATGGTTGGCCTTTAAATCATTTAAGAGCCCGCTATATTCCAATTCTTTTGGAAGTGTTTCGTTGCCATTTTCGGTTAGAACATTGGCATTGTAGTATTGATTTTTAATATACGCCAAGCTGGTGTTGCCCAGATTTTTTTTTATCCATGTGGCGGCAAAAACAAATGCAGAGTCAGCACTTTTTAAGTTTCCCTGCTGACCATAAGTATTGCCTAACAAGGTTAATAATCTTGCGTATTCATTAAATCGGATATCAATTTCATCTTCTGATAGTCTTCTGCTTTTTAAACTACCTTTTTCATCGACATACGATTCCTGGCGCAAGGCACGGCCGGCAAAATAGCGTTCACGAGCCTGTAAAATTTCCAATGCTTCATTGAAGTAGCCCTGGCCCGTCAGTGCTGTAGCCATATCCATATCCCAACGTGCTTTTATCGGATCAGAAAAAAGATTTCCTGCTTCCAGATTTTCCTTTGCCGTATTTAAATACTCACGAGAGATGCGGTATGAACCATTTTGATTATTCAACTCAGCCGCGTCAAGTAATATCGAACCGTGTTTTAACGTATTTACTTTGTTAACAAGAATACTGTTATCAATTGCTGCTTTTACATTTCCCTCGAAGGCAATGATCATTCCTGAGGCAAGATTGTATTTTGCCAACAACATGTAGTAGGCAGGCGTATACTGGTTTTGCTGACCAAACTTTTTGCTTGATTTTTTCCTGAATTTCTCAAGAGAGCTGATAGCAGTCTCGTAATCACCGATGGTGTATGCGGCTTCAGCCTTGTTGATCATTTTCTGCCACTTGTCCTGGGCAAAAACATGTGGGGTCACACAGAAAAAAGTCCATACGAGGACGATGGAGAGATAGGAATGCTTTTTCATCGATTCATGGGTTTGTACTGCACGCACATCGGTCGGCCCGGTCGGGCTTGCTCAATGGCTGGAGTCGCATTATTCCAATCTTAAAGATAATAAATAATTATGACGGAAATTTTGAGAAAACAGGGTAGAGGAGAGAAATCTCATTGGAGAAATGAAATTCACGCAGAACCTTCGTTTTTACTTGAAATCTGAAATAAGTGCTTCAAGAATCTTTTTTGCAGCATCGGTTATGGACGTTCCAGGACCAAAAATCCCAATCACTCCGACTTTTGTTAAATACCCGTAGTCCTGTGGAGGAATCACCCCTCCTGCAACAATTTTAATATCTGACCTTCCGATCTTCTTCAGGGCTTCGGTTAGTTCGGGGATTAATGTTTTATGACCGCCTGCAAGGCTTGATGCACCAATCACGTGAACATCATTTTCTGCCGCTTGCTTTGCCACTTCTGCCGGTGTTTGAAACAATGGACCGATATCAACGTCAAACCCCATGTCGGCAAACCCTGTGGAAATTACCTTTGCGCCACGATCATGTCCGTCCTGTCCCATCTTGGCTACTAGAATGCGGGGTCTGCGGCCATCGAGCTTAGCAAACTTGTCAGACAATTCCCTGACGTCATCAAAATCCTTGCGGCCTTTCATCTCACGGGAATATACACCCGAAATTGATTTTATAGAAGCACTGTACCGGCCAAAGGCCTTTTCCATGGCCATCGAAATTTCTCCGAGCGTTGCACGCATACGAGCAGCATCGATAGCAATTTCCAGTAAATTTCCATTTCCGGTTTTCGCGGCTGTGGTAAGCTGATCCAGTAGTTTTTCAACAGCTTGGGAATTACGCTCGAGTTTTAATTTTTGTAAACGTTCCATTTGCTCTTCACGAACAGCGGTGTTATCCACCTCACGTATTTCAAAATCAGATTTCTCTTCGGTTACATATTTATTCAAACCTACGATGACTTCTTTTCCGGAATCGATGCGTGCTTGCTTGGCAGCAGCGGCTTCTTCAATACGCATTTTAGGAATGCCACTTTCAATGGCTTTCGTCATGCCGCCCAGTGCTTCAACTTCTTCAATCAATTTCCAGGCTTCTTCCATCAACTGTGCTGTCAATGATTCTACATAATAGGATCCACCCAACGGGTCAACAACCTGCGTGATGCCAATTTCCTTTTGTAAGTACAATTGTGTGTTGCGTGCAATCTGTGCAGAGAAATCTGTGGGCAATGCAATCGCTTCATCGAGGGAATTGGTATGAAGGGATTGAGTTCCGCCGAGTACCGCTGCCATCGCTTCAATGCATGTGCGTGTTACGTTATTGTAGGCATCCTGCTCTGTAAGACTCCATCCCGAAGTTTGACAGTGTGTGCGCAATGCCAACGATTTTTGATTTCCCGGATTAAATTGTTTAACAATTTTTGACCAGAGCAGGCGACCTGCACGCATTTTGGCCACCTCCATAAAAAAGTTCATTCCGATTCCCCAGAAGAATGATAGGCGAGGGGCAAAATCGTCAATCGAAATACCCGCTTTCAGACCGGCCCGAATGTATTCAAGTCCATCGGCGATGGTATAGGCAAGTTCGATATGAGCAGGTGCGCCCGCCTCGTGCATATGATACCCGCTAATGCTGATGGAATTAAATTTCGGCATGTGCCGTGAACAATACGAAAAAATATCAGAAACGATGCGAATGGAGGATGCAGGTGGATAGATGTACGTATTGCGCACCATGAACTCTTTTAAAATGTCATTCTGAATGGTGCCGTTCAGTTGGTGTGGTTTTACACCTTGCTCTTCTGCTGCTACAATGTAAAATGCCATGATTGGAATTACAGCTCCATTCATTGTCATTGAAACAGACATTTTATCGAGTGGTATCTGATCGAAAAGAATTTTCATGTCAAGTACCGAATCAATAGCAACACCAGCCTTGCCTACATCACCGGTTACCCGGGGATGATCAGAATCATAACCCCGATGCGTGGCAAGATCAAAAGCCACTGAAAGTCCTTTTTGTCCGGCCTCTAAATTTTTTCTGTAAAAATGATTTGAATCGCGGGCAGTTGAAAAACCAGCATATTGTCGAATTGTCCAGGGGCGGACAGTATACATGGATGCATAAGGCCCGCGCAGAAATGGAGGAAGGCCTGCCGTAAAATTTTCCATTCCTGAATTCCTTCGATCAAGCAACGAATACCTTGGTTTTATTTCAATCCTTTCCGGCGATGTCCAGAATTTGCCTGCCGTTTTGTCGGCTTCGGGGGCAAATTGGTTATATGGTATTTTTGAAAAATCCGGTTTCATGATATTGTTCGTTCCTGGAATATTTTCCAGGCACTTTGTGAAAGTTGATCAGTAAGATTTTCGATATAGTAAGAACCTGCAGTAGGATCTGCCACGTCACCCAGGTGAGATTCTTCGAGCAGCAGAGAAGAAACATTTCGGGCTACCCGTGACAGCATCGGGTTTTTAGGATTTTCGGGCTCAATGGATAAACTATCACAGCCTCCGGCAATGGCGGCCAACGCAGCCGTGGAGCTTTTAATCAGATTGGCATGTGCCTGAAACTCTGACTTGGTAAACGCTGTCGAGTGTGCGTGTATATGTACAGGGACGAGTGGAGAAACGTTGTATGCCATCGTAATTTGGTGCCACAATCTTCGCAACGTTTTTAAAACAGCAATCTCCAGGAAGAAATCTGTGCCGATAGAAACCGAAAAAGCAAGTTGGCGTATGGCTTGTGCAACAGGAATACCATTGCGGGTTGCGATGTCAATGACATGCACGGCCTGTGCCAACGCATCGCCAATCATTTTTTGTTTTGATTCGCCATGCTCCAGAAAAATGCCAGTGCAGTGAAATTTCTCCCATTTTTCAAATGCTTTCATGAGTTTGGGAAAATCCTGTGGAAGGGATTTCCAAAACACAGATCCCTGCAGTTCTTTTGAATTTAGATTTTGTTTTAATGCAAATTCTTTCAGGAAGTTGAAAAAATTTTCCTGGCCTTCTTTAGCAAAAAAACGAAGTGAACAGTGCTCCCATTGAATGTTTTTTAAGAGCAATTCAGAAAAAAAATTTTGTTCAAGTGAAAATAGTATACCATCAGCCCCGGATTGAAGCGCCAGAAGGGCTTCTTGGTTCGCTGAGTGCGGTTCGTGAGGATCAACAATACTCAGATTTTCCCATGTTCTGTTGGTTTTAGATATTTCAGCAGAAACAGGTAACTGAAAAGGAGTACTGATGTCATCACTTACATCATAGTAAGGATAAATAATCAGCCCCTGATTGTTTTTTTTTAATTTTTCGAATGGGTCCGCGCCTTCCAGTTCTTTTGAGGCAATATGAATCCAGTCTTTTTTCGAAGAAGATGAAAACGAATCAAGAATTTCTTTCTTTATTGGATCAGAACCCATGAATTGCTAAAAGTTACCTGGTCGAATTGATTTTCAGTCAGCAGAGTTACAATTTTTAGTATTGATATTGAATTCTTTATACTGAAAAACGATGTTAAAAATCAATGGTGTTTTTTGTTTTTTTGTTCATTCTTTTTTTTACATCTTTGATCCCCCATCCCAAAAACGGGATTAAAAACTCCTAACCACATACCTATTTTTCATGGAAGTTGATTGCGGAACTGTATGGAGCGATTGTCTCGAAATAATTCGTCAAGGAGTTGATGAACAAAATTTCAAGACATGGTTTAAACCTATTGTTCCTCTGCACAACGAGGGCGATGTACTCACTATCCAGGTGCCTTCGCAATTTTTCTACGAATGGTTGGAGGAGCATTATGTTCCCGTTTTAAAAAAGGCTATTCATCAGGTATTAGGTCCTGGTGGACGATTGGAGTATTCTGTGATTGTCGACAGCGGTAATCATCGCAATCCTCCGCTTGTTGTAAATTATCCCAATGGAAACGGCATCAAGAGAAACAATATTCAGCTGAATGGGAATCAGCCCGGTGGTAACGGACCTGCAGAAGATTATTCACCTTTTAGTTTTAAAGCATTAAATCCGCAAACCGTCAATTCCCGCCTGAATTCAAATTATACATTTGATAATTTTGTTGAAGGCGATTGTAATCGATTGGCAAGGTCTGCAGGAGTTGCGGTTGCCAAAAAGCCTGGATTAACTTCTTTTAATCCCCTGATGCTATATGGTGGCGTAGGGGTGGGTAAAACACACCTGGTGCAGGCGGTCGGAAATGAGATCAAAAAAAATCTTCCCGATAAAATCGTTCTCTACGTAGATCAAAATGATTTTACGCAGCAATTCCTGAATGCGCTCCAAAATCATAAAATGCAGGAATTCCAGAATTTTTATCTGCAGGTTGATTTACTGATTCTTGACGATGTGCAGTTTTTGGCAGGCCGCGAAAAGACACAGGAAATATTTTTTCACATTTTTAATCAATTGCATCAGTCCGGAAAACAAATCATCATGACCAGCGATTGCCCTCCGCGAGATCTGAAAGGATTTCAGGAACGATTGCTGTCACGATTTAAATGGGGCTTAACAGCAGATTTACAAGAGCCTGATTTTGAAACCAAGCTTGCCATCATTCACAACAAGATGGAGTCGGATGGTATTGAAATTCCTACTGAAGTAGCTGAGTATCTTGCCTACAGCGTGGACACGAATCTTCGTGACATGGAAGGTGTATTGAACTCGCTTATTTTTCATGCCACACTCCTGAAGAAAGAAATCGACCTGGAGCTGGCAAAAGAAGTGCTTCGCAACATCGTGAAAGAGATTCAGTCTGATGTGAGTGTTGATTTTATTCAAAAAACCGTTTCTGATTATTTCAAGGTAGAACTTGATCTTATGAAGGGAAAGGTGAAAAAAAGAGAAATTGTTATACCACGACAGGTAGCTATGTATTTCTGCAAGCGTTATACACAACTTACCCTGGCCCTTATTGGTGAAAATTTTGGAGGACGTGACCATAGCACGGTGATTCATGCACTTGAGTCTGTAGAAGACATGATGAAGGCCGATGCCAACTTCAAGAACTCTGTGGAAGAATTGACCAAGAAACTTAAAATACGGGTAGGGTCTTAGTCTACCCGTTTTTCTCAACTATTTTATTGAAGGTTGAACCGCACAGGCAATGGTTCTTTGGAACCGCTCATTCCATAGAGAAATACCTGACCCTTATATTGTTTAAAGAAATCAATGACATCCTGAGGGTTGGTCACCTGCCTGCGGTTGATGGAGACAATGGTATAGTTTTCAGGAAGCCCGATTTTCCGGAACAGTCCGTCCCTGATCTTAAATACTTTCACGCCATAGTCATCAGCTTCAAGCGTTGCACCCAATTGGGCGTCCTCAAATAATTTTCTTTTTACAATTCCCGTTTCTCCATCTCTGTTTCGTAAGGTTACAGAAGCAATACCGATAGCATTGCTCCGCAAATAGGTAATGGTCACTTTATCTCCCGGATTGTGATAGGCAAGTTCTTCCTCAAAACCACTCACACTGTTTACATCGATATCATTGACCTTGGTAATGATATCTCCAAATTTTAAACCGGCAGTTTTAGCGGCACCTACGTTGTCCAGTTCTTCGAGGAGCACCCCTCTATAGAGTTTCACATCGGTAGGCAGATCATACTTTTTGGCATTCTGAAAATCATAATCAGTCACTTTTCCTCCGAAAACTCCTTTTTGTACAATACCATATTTTATAAGGTCGGCTGCCACCTTTCTGGCAATATCGATCGGTACAGCAAAGGCATATCCTGTGTACGAACCTGTGCGTGAATAAATGGCGGTATTAATGCCTACAAGTTCCCCGTTTTTATTGACCAACGCACCGCCGCTGTTTCCCGGATTGATGGCTGCATCGGTTTGGATGAAGGATTCAATCGGAAACTTGTCTTCTACAATATTTAATTTTCTTCCTTTGGCACTGACAATGCCAGCGGTTACAGTCGATGAAAGTGAAAAAGGGTTACCTACGGCGACTACCCATTCACCCACACGCAGATTTTTGGAACTTCCAAGAGTGATCGCAGGTAGATTCGTCTCGTTAATTTTTAAGACACCAAGATCGGTGGAAGGATCAGTACCAACGAGTTCTGCATCATAGATTTTTTTGTTATAAATCACCTGGATTTTTTCGGCGGTTTGTACAACGTGATTGTTGGTAAGGATATATCCATCCGCGCTGAAAATTACCCCTGAACCTGAACTGGTTTGCGTCTGCTGACCGCCTCCTCCAAAGAGCAGATCCCAATAGGACGAGGACGTTCCGCTTTGCGAAATGCTGTTGATGTAGACTACGCTTGGAATAGCTTTGTCTGCAGCTAAACTAAAGTCGATTGGTTCTGCAGGAGAAGCAGCAGAGGACACAAGCGGCTCAGAAGCGGCTGCAGAAATTAATTCATTGGCCGATGCATATCCGGAGTTACTGAAGGAAGCTGATTTATTTTCCCTTGTTATTTTTTCAGTCTGGTACGCATAGAAAACGTACGCTCCTGCCAGTCCGGCGATAAATGCAATGACAATAGTTTGTAAGGTTTTCATAATGACTTCTTTTCAATCATAAAGCTATAACACGTGTAACAAAATTAAACGAGGCGTTCGAAATTCGTATTCTGTCCAGAAAAAAACTTTACTGAACAGAGCTAGTCGTTTGTTCTTTTAGCCTGACCTTTCAATCCTTGGGCGAGCTTTACTGCCTCGTAGGCATTGACCAGACCTCCCGTGTTACTGAGTTCACTGAATTTGACAGAACCCTTTCCACCAGGTCGTTGTACCTGAAGGTTGTCAAACTTGCGGGAAGATTTTTTCAGAATATCTTTTATTTCATTGGCAGTAAATTCAGGGAAGTAAGACATCAGCAAGGCGGCAACGCCTGCGGTAGCGGGGCTGGCAAAGCTTGTTCCGTCTTCAGCCGTGTATTTACTTTCGGGTTGAGTAGAATAAATTTGAACGCCCGGCGCAAAAAGGTCCACCGATTTTTTTCCATAATTAGAAAAACTTGCCACAAATTCTTCTGTATCGCCAGCGGAAGAAGCGCCAATCTCGAGCCAGTTTTTGGCTTCACTGCCGTCTTTATAGAATCGGGTAGGGAAATTATTCTCTTTATCAATGTCCTCACCTTCGTTTCCGGCAGCGTGAATGAGCAGCACACCTTTTTGCTCGGCATGCTTCACAGCTCGGTCTACCGCCTCTTTTTGCGGAGAGTAGGCCTTTCCAAAACTCATATTGATAATCTTCGCTCCATTGTCAACGGCGTACATAATTGCATTGGCAACATCTTTATCACGTTCATCGCCATCGGGCACTGCCCGCACAGACATGATTTTTACATTGTCGGCAATTCCTTTTATCCCCAGATTATTTTTACGATCAGCTGCAATAATTCCAGAAACGTGTGTGCCATGACCGGAATCTGGTCCCTTTACGTTATTGTTGCCGTAATATTTTTCATTTGTGTTGGCATAATCATCCCCAACAATAATGCGTGAATCGAAATCTTCATTGTATCCAATTTCAACCGCAGTCTGATAGTGCTTTACGCCTTCTTCCAATTCTGCAATTAATTTAGTCAAATCGGGTCCTATATTCTGATACAGGTTTAGAACAAAACTTTTAGCAAATAAGAGCGTGGGGTCATTCGAGCTAAACTGTTGCAGTTTAGCCTGGGTTAACGTATCGGTATGCATTACTGCTTTTAATGTATCGATACTCATGATCGCATTCACATAAATTTTTCGATACATGTTATACTCCTCCGTATTGGAATCCCGCTCTTTTTCAAATTTTTCTTTTATGTCCTTGTACTGCTGATACTCTGCCCGAAGTTTTCTGTTTATTTTTCCGTCTTCTAGATTTTCAAATTTCTTTTTGAGACGCACGTATTCGCGTGTGAGTTCATAGGTATCAGCATCTACATTTCCATTTTCTCCGCCAATGAAATTCCAGCCGTGGATATCATCAATGTATCCGTTTTTATCATCATCAATTCCGTTATCCGGTATTTCATTTTTGTTTGTCCAGATCACATCTTTTAGATCTTCGTGATCGATATCAACACCTGAGTCAATAACAGCAACGAGTACTTCGCGCGACGGTTGATCTTTCAGTAAGGTACTGTACGTTCTTTCCACGCTAACGCCCTGAACGTGGTCTTGTTCAGGATCACGCAGGAACCAATCCTGAGGAGCCGTAGTGGTATCAATTTCCTGTGCAATGGAAGGAAATGAAGCAATGCAAAAGAATAGAAAAACAAACCGATAAAAACGTAAAATCATACACGTGAATTTTCTTAAAAGTAACCTTTTTAATGAAATCAAGGGTTCGTTCCTATATGAATGGTTATAGGCAAATAGAAGACCACAATTTTGGCTCGCGGGCTAGGAAAATGTGCCGAAGGCGGGACTTGAACCCGCATAGCTTGCGCCACACGCCTCTGAAACGTGCGTGTCTACCAGTTTCACCACTTCGGCAGTATAGAATGGGTGATCAATTTATTTTTCAGAGATGGCAAAGATATACACATTTATGAAACACAAGATAGTTGCTGTTTCATATACGAAGTTATTTTTGAGTGCAGTACCAAAGGCCAATTGCCTCTTGCGCCTGAAGATCTTTCTTGTACGAAAGCACATCCGTATATTTTGTTCCTTTCATCGATCCTGACGAATGAACTATCGTTAAACTGGATGTTGATTCATCATCCTTAAAATAAACGACGGACGGATTGGTAGAGGTAATTTTTTTATAATGCAACGAATCAACCTTTCCGTTCTCTACGATCTTTATGCTGAGAGCATCGTCCTGAATAATAAACCACTGATCAAGTTTCTTAGCAACACCATTGACTGAATTCAAAGGACAATAGTAGGTCTGTGCATAGCAGCACATGGAAATCAGTAAAAAAAATGGAATCGGTATTTTTTTCATTTTGCTTCGCTTTGTGTGAGCGATAAGCAAAAAAAAGACCGGAAAAACGTTGTTTTCCGGTCTAATTGAAATATGTGCCATGGACTGGACCTGTCTGCCCTGCCCACCGGCAGGCAGGCGACAGGCAGGCTCGAACCGCACACCTTGCGGAACGGTCCTCAAGGTTGTTGTCTACGAATTCAGCTTTCGGTGAATGTGTGCTGTAATTACAGATTTTTTAAAAATTCTTTTCCGACTCCGGATTTGAGGTACTTTTCTCTTTTTCTAGCTAATTCTCGCGTCTCAAAGGATTCTATTAAAATAGTTTGGAATGGCGCGTATGGTTTGGTGGTTCTCTCGTAACCGGCGTTATGTTGAGCGACTCTTCGCTCAACATTATCCGTGAGACCAACATAAATATAGTTTTTGGCCTCGCTTTTCAAAGCGTAAACAAAAAACATATGTGCCCTGGACTGGACTCGAACCAGCACACCTTGCGGAACTACCCCCTCAAAGTAGCGTGTCTACCAATTTCACCACCAGGGCAGAAAGAACGGAGAAAATCGTATGAGGGGCAGCAAAAGTAAAAAAGGTTTCGAAACTTACCAATGTGTGGCCAGCCTCCTACTTTTTCTTTTTGGGAACCTTCTGCGAAAGGTAGGCGGCGATTTTGGAGTATTCTGTATATTCTTTGTGTCCCATATTCAATGTATGATGATCGGTAAACCTCACTTCAATTTCCTTGTATGTACCCATCGTGTTTTTGATCACGGTTTCCTTCCAGTACCCAATCTGATCCAACGTGTATTTTCTTGTTCTGCGAAAAACCGGGTAGCGGATATCGATCTGATTATTTCCTACGCGAATGATTTTGTAGGATAAAAATATTTTGTAGAGAGAAAATAGCGCGAGGGGGGTAAGCAGGACAATCACCATCAAGTTTAACCATGAAGGTGAGGTGTCCTTAATTGCTGCCTGGATGTTAAACCCAATAAGGGTTGTAGCAATAGCAAGAAATGCGGAAAAAGAGGCAAGTGTGCTGGTTTGAGGTTTTGAAACTATCAATGCGGCTGATTTTCTGTGAAATAATGGAATGTTTGTGTAATGATGAGCCGAGAATGAGATTTGAACTCACGACCTGCTGATTACGAATCAGCTGCTCTACCCCTGAGCTACCTCGGCTTTTTGTTAGTTGAACTCATGTTAAAGATATAAAACGCCTTGTGTACCAGCGATTGAAGAAGTAAAATTAGAATTATTCGTAAAAAGTATAACTTAGAATCTTATATGCTATCCAAGAAATGTAAATATGCCATTCACGCACTGGTTTACCTTGCTGAACGGTACCAGGAAGGCCCAGTACACATTCAGGAAATTGCAGAGCAACAGCGAATTCCGAAAAAATTTCTAGAAGCAATTTTACTGGAGCTCCGCAACGCTAAAATTCTTCATAGTAAGAAAGGCAAGGGTGGAGGCTACTATCTGTATAAAAGACCCGAAGATGTAAATCTGATTGACATCATCCGTCAGATTGACGGCGCTATTTCACTGCTTCCCTGTGTTTCGCTCAACTATTACGAACCCTGTGAAGAATGTACGGATGAGATTACCTGCGGTATCCGCCATGCTTTTTTGTCGGTTCGTGATGAAAGTCTTAAGGTATTGGCCAACAGTACATTGGATAAAATTGTGAAAAGACATCAAAAATGAAGTATTCAGGAACTTTATAATTAGACTACCAGTTTTATAGACTAATTAAGTACCTTTATAATAATTCAATTCACTAAAATTTTAATGTCATGAGTTTACGATTAGGAGATGTTGCTCCGGATTTTGTTGCGGAGACTACCGAAGGAAAAATAAAGTTTCACGACTGGCTGGGAAGTAGCTGGGGGGTCTTATTCTCGCATCCTGCCGATTTTACCCCGGTGTGTACTACCGAACTGGGTGCAGTAGCGAAATTGAGGTCGGAATTTGATAAGAGAAATGTGAAGGTACTCGCACTAAGTGCCGATCCACTTGAATCACATGAAAAATGGATAGGCGATATTAACGAAACACAAAAAACCCAGGTTAACTACCCGTTGATTGCGGATCCTAAATTTGAGGTTGCAAATCTGTATGACATGATTCACCCGGAGGTGAGTGATAAGTTTACCGTCCGGTCTGTATTCGTGATCGGACCTGATAAAAAAATAAAACTCACCATCACATACCCGGCTGCAACGGGAAGAAACTTTGACGAAATTCTCCGTGTGATTGACAGCCTGCAATTAACAGCCAAGTACAGTGTTGCAACACCGGCAAACTGGAAACACGGTGAAGATGTGATCATTACAGCTGCTGTGAAGGATGAAGATGCAGACGCAAAATTCCCCAAGGGTGTTACACGCGTGAAACCATACCTGCGAACAACCCCTCAACCTAATATTTAATTGATTCAAAATTAATTTTCAGGGGCCGACAAGCCCCTTTTTTGCATTCAGGCGGTTTAAGTAAATAGATTAATTTTGTGAGGATATGCAGCCTATGATCAACAAAGAAAAACCAATGAATGAAATGCCCGTGATGAACGAGGACGAGGGCATCGTTTTATTTTACCCTCATGTACCTAAAGCGGCCATCGAGGAGGTTACAAAAGTATTGCAGTCCCGGTGGATTGGCCAGGGACCCCGTGTTGCACAATTTGAACAGGAATTTTCTCAAAAATTTGCAGGGAAGGGAACTTCACTTGCCGTTGGATCGGGCACAGACGCCCTTCACCTTGCGTATATATTGGCGGGATTAAAAGAAGGTGATGAAGTGATAACACCTGTGTTTACCTGCACGGCTACGACCATTCCATTTTTATACATGGGTGTGAAATTCAAATTTGCCGATGTCGATCCTGAAACGCTCAATATCAATGTTCAACATGTACGTGAATTAATCAGCGAAAAAACGAAAGCCATTGTGTGCGTGCCGTACGGAGGACTTCCCTGTGACATGGATGAACTTCAGGCGCTTGCCAATGAATACAATATTCCCATTATTGAAGATGCAGCGCATGCACTCGGAGCAACGTATAAAGGAAAAAAGATTGGCGAGATTTCAGATTTCACCATGTTCTCGTTCCAGGCAATAAAACATATTACAACAGGAGATGGCGGTATGTTGATCATCAAGGATAAATCGCTGGTGCCAAAAGCAGAACGTATCCGGTGGTTTGGAATTGACCGCTCGAACAAGCAAAAAGGAAACTGGGAAAATGATATTTGGGAAGTAGGTTACAAATACCAGATGACAGACATTGGTGCTGCTATGGGGCTTGCTGCGTTGCATGAATTTGACGAGACGTTGGCCCATCGTCAAAAACTTTTTCAGGCCTATCGCAAGGGATTGCAAGGTGCCAATGGAATAAAATTAATTGGTGGTGAATATACAGATCGAACGCATGCGGCCTGGTTATGCACATGCCTGGTTGAAAAGCGGATGGAATTTATGAAGCACCTTCGCAATCATAAAATTGAATCAAGCCAGGTCCACTATCGCAATGATCGTTATACTGTACTGGGAGGGCGCAGGGACGATCTTCCAAACATGGATGCGATTGAGGATAATTATATTGTTTTGCCATTACATAACCACATGACGGAGGCCAATGTAAACTATGTGTGCGAAGTAATTAAGAAGGGCTGGTAATCTATTTCTTCCAAACCGAAAACAAGCGTTTCCATTTATCCCGGTTAAGTTTTGATTTGAATTGTTGGTTGTCGGGCTCCGGGGTTGATCCTGTGAAGGGTTGTCCGAGCCGAAGATAATATTGGAAAAGTGTAGATTTCGACAATCCCCATTTTAATAAGAATTGCTTGTTGCCATCATTCTTTTTTACTCGTGCTGTGCTCTTGGAGCCGAAGTGATAGACACGCGACTGACTCAAGCCTTTGTAGTAACGTACACCACACTGCCATAGCTTCATCATCATATCCGGATCGGAAGCCATGCCCGGCGTGAACTCGGTGCTTAACCCACCGATCAATGTCCAAATGTTTTTATGGAGAACGAGGGGATACCAATTTCCGCCGGTCCAGTCGTGAAAAGGAATAGATTGAAATTCTTTTAAAAATCTATCTTCATCAAATTCCTTCACGGTTTTTCCGAAATCATAGGGAGCCAGGATGCTGGAGGGATATTGCGTAGCGCTGTGCTCTATCATGGTACCGGTTATACAGAAATATTCGTGATCCAGTTTTTTTATTTCCTCGAGTAAATGATAATCCCAGTCCGGGGCAAAATAAAAATCATCATCCGACATGACGATGTACTCGGATTCGACCAGCGATGAAGGTGCGTTGAAGCCAAAGCAGACTCCGGCATTTTCTACGGAATGTGTATAATCTAAAGATTGATTTTTTACCCACGTGTCTGTACCATCCTTTCCTTCATTGACATGCACAATAATCTGATGATGATAACGCGAGTTTTTTTGAATACTGCCTATGCAACATTTCAGGTATTCAAGGTTATTCCATGACGGAATAAGTATTGAAAATACCGGTTTTTTTTCTTGTGGGGCTTTATGAAATGTTATGTTCGGAATCATTCAACGTTGGATATCATTTTTATCGCTATCCGCGATTTACCATATAAATTATGGTTCGGTTTAATGAGAAAAGTAAGTTAAATAAGGAGTTCAATTTTTCGGATAATGCTGTTTTTGTGCAAAATAATTTGATTTAGCGACTCCAACGGCCTCGGCTCAGTTTTTATTTTATACACTTTAACCATTCTTTTAGTGGCCTAGCTATAAACTATTTAGCTTGACCGCCCTATCTCCCTAGTTTTACCCATAAAATTATCTGGTAGGATTACCAAGTATTCAATCATGAAAAAAATCCTTGCAATTTCAGCGTTCCTTGCCTTACAAGGCTGTGGAAATGATTCCTATACAACACCAAAGGAAAAACCACTTGTGGAAGCAGTCTACGCTTCAGGGTTTGTCGTGTCCGACCAGGAATACCAGGTATTTTCTCAGGTTGACGGAACGTTGAGTAGGATCCTTGTAAAAGAAGGTGAGGAAATAAAAAAGGATCAGCCACTTTTGGTTATTGAGAGCAATCAGCAGAATGCACGGTATACGGTGGCGAAAGATGCGTTTGAAATGGCAAAGAAAAACTATGATGAGAATTCTGCCGTGATGCGTGAACTGAAGGCCGCATTGGCAAGTGCGCATTCAAAACTGGAATTTGATTCCATGAACTTTGTTCGTTACGGAAATCTTTTAAAGGTAAATGCCACAACGCGTAATGATTATGATCGCATGAAACTGGCGTATGAAAATTCGCGCAACGAACTAAGCTTACAGATGAGCCACATGGAGAAAACCAAAAATGATCTCTACTTAGCGTATCAAAATGCAGAAAATCAATGGAAGATCGCTCAGGAAGAATCAGGAAATTACCAATTGCGCAGTGAAGTCGATGGTATGGTATTCAAACTCATGAAAGAACCAGGAGAACTGGTACGGAGAAGCGAAGCCGTTGCGGTCGTGGGAAGGAAAGGAAACTATTTTCTGAAATTGGCGATCGATGAACTCGACATTCAACGCGTGAAGGAAGGGCAGGAAGTCGTCGTAAAGATCGATGCCTATCCGAATCGGGTGTTTCAGGGTAAAATTAGGAAGGTATATCCCATGGTCGATACGCGCCTGCAATCGTTGCGTGTAGATGCAACAATCGACGAACAACTTCCAGGTTTGTTTTCAGGCTTAGCTGTAGAGGCAAATATCGTCACTCGAAAAAAGGATAAAGCGCTCGTCATTCCCAAAGCCGCTGTTTTGGAAGGGGATTCCGTACTAATAAAAAATAATGACGGAGAGAAAAAAGTAAAAATTACGCGCGGCATTGAAACACTTGATGAAGTGGAAGTAGTGAGCGGACTTAAAACATCAGATCAACTTGTTATCGACTAATCATGCACCTGGGATCATTTAAACTTTCACTGGAGATAGCACGGGTTCATCTTTTCAGTAAACCTAAACAAACGATTATTGCCATGCTGGGGGTGACATTTGGAATCGGCATGTTCATCGCACTCGTGAGCCTGATGACCGGCCTTAATAAGTTCACGGAGGAAATCACCATGACTTCGTCGCCCGACATTCATATTTATCATGATGTGACCGAGGCACGTGAAAGTATTATGGAGAAATTAAATCCGCGTGGAATTACTGAGGTCTATCACCAAAAACCGAAAAACGAAACACCCAAGCTTCGCAATGCTGCACAGATCGTTCAATTGATTCGAAAAGACGACCGTGTATCGGGTGTGGCACCAACAATTTCCTCGCAGGTTTTCTATAACTATGGCCCTGTCCAACTCCCCGGAAATATTTTAGGCGTTGAGATTATGGAAGAGGATAAACTCTTTGGGCTTAAATCCAAAATGAAAGAGGGTCGTTTAGAGGATTTGCTTTCCAGTCATGACGGCATCATTATGGGAAAGGGGCTGGCCAAGAAGCTGAATGTTAAAAAAGGAGATCGGGTAGTGATTACAACACCTCAGGGATACACGATGACATTGAAGATCGTAGGAATATTTCAGATGGGCATTGGTGTTGTAGATAACGTACGCAGCTATGCCAATATCTCCATGGTACAGACCATTCTTCAACAGGATCAATCCTACATTACAGATATCAACATAAAACTCAGGGACAATACGATTGCAAAAGCGATTTCGCCAGGCTTTCAAAGTAAATTTGGATATAAGGCCGAAGACTGGGAGACGGCGAATGCAACATTCCTTACCGGCGTTGTAATCCGCAATATCATTACCTACGCAGTTTCATTTACATTGTTAATCGTTGCTGGTTTTGGAATTTATAATATTTTGAACATGACGATTTATAATAAGATGAAGGACATCGCCATCTTAAAGGCCATGGGTTTTGCAGGAGGAGATGTGAAAAGCATTTTTCTAATTCAATCGTTGGTGATTGGATTTGTGGGAAGTCTTGCGGGTTTGATGATTGGCTACATGCTTTCCTACGCGATTTCAAAGGCTCCGTTTGATGGTGGCGATATTATCAGCCTGGAACACTTTCCTGTGAATTTTGATCCGAAGTTTTATGTGATTGGAATTATTTTCGGAGTAACAACAACAACGATTGCCGGATACATGCCTTCGCGCAAGGCATCCTTTATTGATCCCATTGAAATTTTAAGAGGCTGATGATGGAAACGGTATTGAAAACACATAAGTTGGTCAAGTATTTTTATGAACCAGAGAAATTTCAGGTACTGAAAAACATTGACCTCAACGTGAACCGGGGTGAATTTCTTTCGCTTGTAGGAAAATCTGGTTGTGGGAAGTCAACGCTCATGTATGTATTGTCTACGATGGATACAGATTATCAGGGCGAACTTGAAATTGCTGGCGAGCGTCTTACAGGGAAAGACCAAAATCAACTCGCCGCTTTTCGCAATAAGCATATTGGTTTTGTATTTCAGTTTCATTACTTACTTCCTGAATTCACCGTACTTCAGAATGTTATGATACCGGCCTTAAAGCAAGGCAAGTTGTCGCAAAAGGAGATCGAAGAACGCGCGTACCAAAAGCTGAGGATGTTGGGTGTTCATGAACAGGCATTGAAGCGCTCAAGCAAACTTTCGGGTGGGCAACAGCAACGCGTGGCCATTGCCAGGGCACTCATCAACGATCCGGATATTATTATGGGTGATGAGCCAACAGGGAACCTGGATACGCACAACTCAGATATTGTGTTTGGCATTTTTCAGGAACTGGCGCACACGTTTCATCAGACGATCATAGCTGTAACCCACGATGAGGAATTTGCTAAACGCTCCGATCGGATTGTGGAAATGAGTGATGGACAAATCATTAAAGGATAATGCCATGAATAACATTCAACTTTTCCAATCATCGAATCCATTTTATGTTGAATTTGCGTCGGTGTTGAAAAATTGGAACTTGCTGCAACGCGAAGAGCAAAGCAAGAAAAATGCAAGCCGGTCTCCTGTAAAGTGACACAGTAGCCATGATCGATCCGTTAAGAGCTATGAAAAAAAATAAATTTACTGTTCTTGGCGCAGGAATAGGAGGCCTGTCAGTTGCCATTGCCATGCAACACAAAGGGTTTGAGGTTGCTGTTTACGAAAATGCCTCGCAGATCAAGCCACTCGGTGCGGGCCTTGGAATGGCAGCCAATGCCATTAAGGCATTCTATGAGATTGGTATCGGCGATAAAATTGTGCAGGCAGGTAAAATCTTAAAATCCCTGGCGGTTAAAACTTCAACCGGACGTATATTGAGCAATGCTGACTCCGAAAAAATTTCACAAAAACTGGGAGTCGCCGATAATTTTTCAATTCATCGGGCAGACCTGCACGACGTGCTGTTGAGAGAACTTCTGCCGGGTACTCTTTATCTTAATAAAAGATGCGTTGATGTTCACCAGGATCATGAGGGGGTAACCATTTCTTTCCAGGATGGAACGTCGGTTCATACCGATTATGTCATTGCTTGTGATGGCATTCACTCAGTAGTCCGTAAAAAATTATTGCCTGAAGCAACACTTCGTTATGCAGGATACACGTGCTGGCGCGCTGTGATTGAACATGTTCCTGTTGGTTTTGACTTTAATACCACCACGGAGACATGGGGACGCAAAGGCCGATTCGGCATTGCACCGCTTTCCAAAAACAGGGTATATTGGTTTGCCTGCATCAATGCACCCCAAAATGATCCGTATAAAAAAGCTTTTCAAGTAAAAGAGTTATTAAACTATTTTGGAAAGTTTCACGAGCCGATTCCTCAGTTGTTGAAGTTGACCAGAGATGATCAATTGATTCAGGGTGATATTGTGGACATCGAACCCTTAACCAAATTTGCCTTTGGAAAAATTGTATTGATGGGTGATGCGGCACACGCCACGACTCCCAACATGGGCCAAGGTGCTTGTATGGCTGTTGAGGACGCAGCCGTATTGGCAAATACGCTGGTAGCGGAGAGCGATACTGAAGAGGCATTTAAGATTTTTGAACGTAAAAGAATAGGGCGTACAACACGCATCGTCAATATTTCCTGGACTATCGGAAAAATGGCACAGGAACAAAATCCGTTTCTTGCAGGTGTCCGTAATGTGGCCATACGTATGATGCCAGCCCGCATTGCAGAAAAACAAATTAAGTTTGTGACTGAAGTATCGTTTCAATAATCCATGGTGTAGATCATGAACAAGCGACTTGAAAAATTTCTGATCACCTACGGGGTCATCCTGACGATTTGTATTGTCGCATTCACCGTACGACATCTTTCAGGGAGGTTTGATCCCAGGTTTAATGCGATCCTCTTTTTTGTTTCGTTCTTATTATTATCCGTAAGCTGGATTTTGTTGAGCCTCGTGCATCAGCTTCTGAATCGTTTGATTCCCTTTGAAAAAAATATTGTTATACGCATCACCGTACAACTGGCCATCGGAGTTTGCCTTGCGCTTTTTATACGTTTTCTTATTTATGAATTTGGAGAACCCTATTTGCCCCTGAAACTCGACCCCTTGTTTTTGGCTTCCACGTGGGTGTTGTATGCATTGGCAGTAGCTGGCGTAAATGCCGTTTTCTTCATTAAGTATTTTATGGGGCGCTGGAAGGAGTCCATTGTGCTCACAGAGCGCTTGGAAAAGGAGAAAGCCCAGGTTCAATTCGATAATTTAAAGAATCAGCTTAACCCCCATTTCTTATTCAATGCACTTACCTCACTGAACAGTTTGATTTTTGAAAATCAGGAATTAGCCTCTCAATTTTTGCAGCAGATGTCAAAAGTGTACCGTTATGTATTACAGAATAAAGACAAGAACTTTGTGAGCCTTCAAACGGAACTCGATTTTATAAAAAATTATGTGTTTCTCGCAGAAACCCGATTCGGCGGAGCTTTAAAAATCAAATTTGAAATTCACAAAGATGCCTTGGATCGAGCGATTGTACCAGTGACGTTGCAGATATTAATTGAAAACGCATTTAAGCATAACATCGTGGATGAGGAAACACCCTTGCGGATCGATGTTGTATCCATGGGTGATTATCTCATCATTAGCAACAACCTGCAGGTAAGGAGAACGGTGGAGTCGTCCAATAAGCAAGGTCTTGAAAATCTAAAATCACTGTATGCTTTTTTCTCAGAAAGACCGGTAATTATTGAGTCATTCGATGATCGTTTTAATGTAAAAGTTCCGTTGATTTGAGTGCGTAATGAAAATCTTAATCATCGAAGATGAACCCCTGGTGGCCAGAGACCTTATCAAGCTGGTCAATAAACTGAGACCTCAGGCTGAAATGCTGGGTCCATTGAACAGTGTTTCGGTAGCCCGAGCCTGGTTTAAGGAAAATGCATTGCCAGATTTAATTCTTGCCGACATTCAATTGTCAGATGGCATTAGCTTTGAAATCTTTGAGGGTTTCCCCGAGCATCGACCCATTATCTTTACCACGGCCTATGATGCGTATGCGATCAGGGCATTTAAGCTTAACAGTATTGACTATTTGTTGAAACCGATTGATGAGTCGGAGTTGAGCGCAGCACTCACGAAATATGAGCAGATTACCAGGTATATTCCTCTGGAAGAACAATTAAAATCCTTGTTGTACAACTGGGGAGGAGAACTGAAGAAGTATAAAGAACGATTTCTGTCTCTTCAGCGAAATAGCCTTGTCCCCGTGGTTACCGAGGAAATAGCTTTTTTTCATAAGGAAGAATTGATTTTTATTCAAACTGTAAAGGGTGAGAAGCTGATCAGCGAGCATGCCACATTAGACGAAATTGAAAGCCTTGTAGATCCTGACAAATTTTTTCGCATCAACCGCCAGTATTTAATTCATCTTCAAACGGTATTCAGGATCAAATCAACCCACAAGGGATTAACGATATCCCTGAAGGCGCCTTATACCTTAGACCTTGATATCAGTCGTGAAAAGGCAGCTGCATTTAAGAAGTGGATCGGGTAGAATAATAAACGTGTGGGAACGAATTCCGGTGTTTATTTTTTTGAAGCTATGAATTTTTCAAGTGCAAGTCGGGCATTGGCTGTTACCTTACGATGCAGGAATCCTGACCAACCCAGGAGCAGTCCGGAAATGCCCAGCGCTTGTCGGCTCCAGCGCCAGAAATCAAATTGATCTACGTGTTCGTTTATTTTTCCGTCTTGTATTTTTAATGTGGCATGAATACGATTCTCTACCCGTTTTCCTGTTTTTGAAAACGTATAGACGGCCACCCAGAAACATTCAACGGTGTGCTCATTAATGGAATGTGGAGGTGTAAACGTGAGTGAAAAATTCTTTGCGTTTTTGCAAAGCATTTCCCACATGGCTTTAATATCATTTCCCTCTAATCTTCCAAAAGCAGGATCGCTGAAGGAAGCTCGTTCAACATAACACGCTTGCATGGTTTGGTAATCGAGCTTTTGAAATGCAGAATAAAATTGCTCTACTACCTTTTCGTTGGAGTTCATGTGTGATATAAAATTGATTAAAGGTAGTGAGTTTTGAATACGGGAAAAAAATCAATCAGGCTTTCGGCAATTCGACAGTGAACGTGGCACCTTTTCCGGGTTCCGATTTACACCAGACTCTTCCATTCATCAATTCAATATATTTTTTTACGATAGACAGGCCTAACCCCGTAGAGCTTTCGTCACCGGTAGGTTTGGCACTCAGACGCTGAAATTTCTTGAACAGCATCGAAATATCTTCTTCGGTTAATCCTGGCCCCTGATCTTTCACGCTGATCCAGATATGCTGACCGACTGCCTCCACATCAACCTCAACTTTTTTATTTGGTTCTGAGAATTTGAGAGCATTGGAAAGAAGGTTTTCAACAATCTGCATAAGAAAAAGTGATTCACCCTTTACAAAATGATTTTCATCATCGGTTTGGAACCTCAGAGTTATGTTTTTAGCGGAAGCTTGTTTTTCAAAGCTTTTGACAACTTGCTGAACTAATGGAGAAATCTGGATATCACTGATGAATAATTTTACCCTGTCATTTTCCAGGGCATCCGTATCCAAAATGCTCACAATCATTTTATTTAGTCTTACCGACGCATCAAGGATCTTTTGACTGAGCATGATCTGATCGTCATTCAGCCCACCTTCATTTGCCAGCAGCACCTGGGTCAATCCCTGGATATGACTAATGGGAGTTCTCAGATCATGAGCCAAAATCCTGATTAAATTATTTTTCTCTTCATTGATGCCAATCAACTGGTTATTTCTTTTTTCCAGTTGCGCGCTTTTTTGTTCAATACTTTTTTGCTGCGTTTCTATTTTCTTCTTTTGTTGATTTTGTTTTCGATATAATATTCCGATGACGGTCATGAAAGAAGCAACAATAACAATCAAGGCAATCAGCAGCCTTTTGCTTCGGGTTGCCTGTGCAATTTGCAGGGATTTCTCTATGAGATCATTGTACTGAATTTCCTTTTCACGCGTGAGTAGTTCAACCTCATCATTGGATTTGGCTGACAGCTGCTCGATAAAGTGATACAACTCAAGATTGAAATATTTTGACATGATCTTCTCCAGATTGGGCTGAAAGCTTTTGTGGGAAAAATATTCATTTAATGGTTCACCCCAATCTGTATTTTTTGGAAAGATAAACGCATAACCTTCCCGGTGAGTAGAAAAAAGATTTTGCCTTTTCACGGTAAGGGATGGATCATCGTTGAAGATCATCAGGTAAACAGGAAGATCGATAAAACCAAAAGCTTTTTCCATTTTCTCAATTTCACGAAGGATATTGAGACTGCTTGGAATGTAAGAGAATGAGAATTTTAAATCGCCCTTATTGCGCAAGTCCAGCAGGTCCTGCTCATAAGTTGTTTTACGGATTGTAACTGCCGTAAGATTGTTAAACGTGCTATTGAATTCATCCAGAGTACTTACAATAGGAATATCTTTGCTTGTAATCAGAACGCAGATGTCGGCCATATAAGGCTTGCTAAAGTCCACTTCTTTGGCGCGTTCAGGCGTTATGGAAAACGCAGAAGCACCAAATACGCCAGGTTGAACTCCGTTTGCAATTTGTTGATAGGTATCACCAAAACTTTGAGCATCGATCCATTCGATACTTAGATCAATGTGGTGATATTGATTGAGGTATTCTTTAAAACCCTCCAGAATTTCGGGTTCTATTCCCCGCATCCTACCAGATGCGTCTTGAAAGATAAAAGGCCTTGATTCGTCCCAATATACTGTAATCGTCCCCTTGCGAAATTTCTTTACCTCCTTCCACGATACATTATTTCCCTTTTGAGCCACGGAAGTGACCGTACATAGCGAAATGATGATCATCGCTAAGAACCACAGGCAGAAGGGAACGCGAATGGTCATTTATAATGGATGGCTGGATGAAGAATAAAAAGGGTAATTAAGGCAATTTCTTGGAGTTACCTAAGTAAATCTTAGACAAGTTTAATGTGGTTTGCACCCTAAATGTCATTTTTATTTCAGATTCAATTAATTACTTTTACCTGTCTACGTTTACGATTTTCAGGATAATCGAATCGGATGAATGGGTCTCACAAACAATTAAATATAGTAATACATGAAAAAAATATTAGTTCCTGTAGACTTCTCAAAAGCTTCGGTGACTGCCATGGAGGTGGCCTGCGAAATCGCAAAAAAAGCAGGGGCCGATGTAACAGCATTGCATGTGGTGGAGGAAGTTGTCTCTGATTCCTATAAAATATCAGGGGAGGGCCATCCTGATAGCAATGAAGACAGGCTTTTCACTTTCAAATTGATTGAGCGGGCTAAGAAACAACTGGAAAAACTTGTTCAGGATCCAAAATTTGAGTCGGTGAAGGTAAATGGTGAGCTGAGAATGGGTAACCCGTTTCATGGCGTTAAAACAATTGTGGCAGAGCAAAAATCTGATTTGGTTGTGATGGGATCACGCGGACATACCAAATTGGAAGAAATGGTTATTGGAACGAATACGGAAAAAATTGTTCGCTCGATCAAATGCCCAGTTCTCACCGTGCACAAGAAACCGTCTGCCATTAATTTTAAAAACATTGTCTATGCTACGGCCATGCACAAGGATGAAGAAGTCTTCTCAAGAATTATAAAACGAACTCAGCAGATCTATAATTCCACGATCCATTTGGTAAGAATCAATACCCCCGCAGATTTTCAACGCGATCGGGTGGTGAAGGATTATATGGAGAAATTCGCAAAAAAACTTGGCCTGAAAAATTATACCATCAATGTGTATAATGATACAGCCGAAGAGGAAGGCATCATCTATTTTGCAGACAGCATCAATGCCGATCTTATTGCCATGGCCACTCATGGACGTACGGGTTTTGCCCATGTATTGGCGGGGAGTATTGCCGAAGATGTGGTAGGCCACGCGAAGCGGCCTGTGCTTACCTTTGTTGTAAAACATTGAGTTTATTCAAAAATTTGTAAAGCCCGTGGATACGGGCTTTACTTTTTTATAGGGTCATCCAGTTGCAGTGATGAAAAATTATTACGAGACGTTAGGGATATCCCTTCATGCCAGTGAAGAAGAAGTAAAGCGAGCCTATCGAAAACTTGCCATTGCGTTTCATCCTGATAAAAATTCATCCCTCGAGGCAGGAATAATTATCAAAGAAATTAACGAAGCCTATGAAGTTCTTGGTGATTCGCAGAAACGCTTTCAGTATGATTTGCAGTTAGCCAACCCGTATCTTTCACAGGATCCGGGTGCCCGTCACCGCGACCCGGCTTACCGGAGGAGATACCAACCAGGTTACAAACCGCCACTGCCAACACCATCACCTCGCATAGAATTGATGAGACGAAGCCTCGGTTTTATGCGCGCTGTTTCTTTCTTCGGATTGCTATGCTCGCTCGTTTTTGGAGCTGATTATTTTTTGCCACCCGTGATTTTAAGAGAACGGGTCATTATCGATATGCAACAAATTCGGAAACTGATGCCGCGAAATTCCGGCGATTTATTGGTAACCGCAAGAGGACATCATTTTCCAGTAAGGTTCCACGAACTGGAATACTTTCCGGAAGCATCACGCATTAAAATTTACACGTCACGTATTTTTTCATTGTTGATTTGTGTAGAATCTGAAGCCAGCGACTATCAAATCAATAATCTGGCGACCATTTATCGTAATTTTAGTTTTGGTCCCATAGTTTTATTTATCTTTTCCATTGCAGCGCTGGTGGGAAGTAATGGCGTTGAATTTCGATTTACCATTGGGATCGCCATTATCATGATGATGTTTCTGAATCTGATTTTTGTCATGATTTCACATATTTAAAATCATTTTTAAACCTCAGGAAATGAATAAGAACAAGAAGGGTCGCGAGGGAATTGTGTATTCTACGAATTCCGATTTTGAGTATCACTACCAGCAGCAGGAAGAAGCAGACACGCTACCGGCTTCAAAGCAGCAACTTAAAGTTTCGCTTGACAAGAGTGGGCGGGCAGGAAAACAGGTGACGTTGATTTCTGGCTATACGGGAAAGACAGGCGATCTTGAATTGCTGGCAAAGACTTTAAAGACAAAATGTGGAACGGGAGGCTCAGTGAAAGAACGAGAGATTTTGATTCAGGGCGATGTGCGTGACAAAGTTGTTGAGATCTTAATCAAGGAAGGGTATCGGGCCAAGCGCGTGGGTTGATCCTATTGCTTTTTCAGCGCCTCAGGAAGCAAAACATTTAATGATCTGGGAGAAATGGAGATCGAAAAATGAGATACCGGATCCATGGCCTCTCCATCAATGTGGTAAGCACAGGGTGTTGGCATGTCAATGGTCATTTTTTTAGCCTGTTTGATTTCCGTGTACTTCGATTTTTGAATCTCGCCCATCAACACCTTTTTACTGAACCCGGGTAAGGAAATGAATGGAACCTTTTTTATAAAACAAACATCCATCCACCCATCACTCACGGAAGCGTTCGGTGCAATCCGTACATTGTTGCCAAACTGCGATGAGTTGGCAATACAGAGCATGAATACATCACGATGGAATATAGCGCCATCGAGTGTGACCTCAAGGGGAAACTCTTTAAATCCCGAATATTGGAGCATTGCGAGTTTTACATAATTCACCAGTCCACGTTTTCCGTTTTTTCCAAAAAGCCCGGCGATGTGTGCATCAAAACCAATTCCGGATACATTGACGGAAAGTTTTTCGTTAATCAACATCGTGTCAATCTTTTCCCGTCTCAAGGAACTGAGCAGATTCAGAGCCTGATCAATGTTCATGGGAATCCCCAAGTGACGCGCTAGTCCATTGCCGGAACCTTTGGGTAAAATCCCCATCGTTACCTCAGAATTTACCAGCCCCTGAGCTACTTCGTTTACTGTTCCGTCGCCGCCCACCGCAAATACCAGATCGAATTTTTTTTGTTTGGCCTCAAGGGCAAGTTCTTTGGCGTGGCCTCGTTCCTTCGTAAATTCAATGGTGCACTCCAGATTCAGTGCTCCGCAACGTGCGATAATCCGCCCTTCGAGTTCGGGAAGGTATCCACCACCACTGAATTTGTTGATTATAAAAAATACCTTCTTATTTTCGTTCATTCGATGTGATCAGTGCACGAATTTAGCAATTACCAAATCTTCTATGAGTGACTTTCGCCCACGAAAAATAAAATTTAAAGCCTGGAACAAGGATGCCCGCCTTTTAATGCGGTTGAATAGCATTGAATGCAATAAAGGCGAACTTGTGAAGAAGGACCATATCCTGCTTCAATTTACCGGATTGAATGATATGGAGGGAAATGAAATATACGATCAGGATGTTTTATTACTACACTATAACAAATACCTGGTGATGTGGAACGAAGAAAAAAACGGATGGTATTATTCGGCTATCGCAAAGCTTGAAGATCAACAACCCTTTTTAGCTTCTGTGGCAGAGAAAATGAAACGATTCTGCAGTTATTTTGAATTGGATAATAATTCCCCTTCAGGAATTTTTAGTCGATAATTTTTCCTGAATATATCCAACGGCCTGACTGATGGTTTGCAATTTTTCGGCATCGTCATCGGGAATTTTAATGTCAAAAGTTTGCTCAAACTCCATGACCAGTTCCGCATAATCCAGCGAATCAATACCCAAATCCTTCACAAAATTTGCGTCGGGAGTAATTTCAGAATCAGAGATGCCGAGCTTTTCGATAAGTATGGAGGTAACCTTTTTTTGAATGTCTTGCATGATGATTGAACTGTTTTGTAAAGCTAAACAAACTTTGGCGAGGTCAAAACCGAAGCGAAAACTCAGTTCCCTCTCCTAATTTCGATTTTACTGAAATTCTTCCTTCGTGTTTTCGCATGATTTGTTTTGACAGGCTAAGCCCAATACCTGAACCGGTTTTTTTTGTGGAGAAGAACGGAATAAATATTTTTTCAAGGGCCTCTTCATCAATGCCTGAGCCGTTGTCGCGAACAATAATGACAGGTATGCCTTCTTCAGTAAAACTGAGCAAGTGAATCGTTTTGTTTTCTTCCTTGTCAAAAGCCTGAATGGCATTTTTTATAAGATTGATCAACACTTGCTCAATCATCGATTTGTCGGCCTGAAGGGATAAATCTTCGGGGATAACCGAAACTGAAATACTGATTTGCTTATCGGCTAGCTCTTTTTTATGCAGCATGGCCATTTCATCAAGCAGATTTTTTACCCGAATTGTAACCAACTGCGGCTGGGGAATTTGTGTGAGATTCCTGAATTCCTTGACAAAGCGAATTAACCCTTCACTACGTCTGCTAATGGTCTGAAGTGATAAATGCATGTCTTCAGCCGCTTCTTTCTTTAAATGGATTTCAGTGGTATCTTTCAATTGCTGATTTAACTCTTCCTCCACAATGCCTGCCAGTGAAGAGATCGGAGTTACAGAATTCATAATTTCATGGGTAAGCACACGCACCAGATTTTGCCATGCTTCCATTTCTTTTTCTTCCAATTCCGTTTTGATGTTGTTCATGGAGATGAGTTTAACCACTTCTCCCCGCAAGGTTAACTCAATGGCAAAAATAGAAAGCTGTACATCATCGTCTCCGTACTTTAATAAAACCAATTCTCTTCCTCCTGTCTTGAGTTTTAAAAAAGCTTCTACCAGGGGCTCGCTCATCTCCCGCAGTTCGTCAAGGTTATCTGCCTTGGAAACATGCAATAGTCTTTTAGCAGCACTGTTAATGAGCAGGATGGAACCATCCTTTTTGAACGTGAGAATACCGATGCCCACATGTTGAACAATATTTTTAAAGAACTGATATTCTGAATCACGTTCTTTTTCTTTTTTGGAAATACGAAGCTTGATCAACGCATCGTTCAGTTCGTCGCGAAGTCGCAACGCACCCAGTTCCATGCTTGTCGTTTTAAATGATCCTGTGATGTCATCAAATTGGAGAGCATTGATGGGCGGGTAAGGTTGTTGACCGGATTCAACAACTTTAATAAAAAGAGAGACTTGAAAAGCAAGAGCGATGAGCAATGCGGCGATCGCTAAGAAACTTCGGCTATCACTGCCAGTTATTATACCAAGGATTAAAGCGGTGGCGACTAAGATCGCCAGCCTGGTAAAATGTGGAGATCGCCAGTTAAATTCCATACTTCTCCATCCTTCGGTAGAGCGATGCGCGCGTCAGACCGAGCTCATCGGCTGCCTTTGAAATATTGCCATTGTGAAGTTGAATCGCTTTCGTTACAGCAGCTTTCTCTACCTCATCCAGGTTGAGCGTATCGGCAGAAGGGGCTTCATTTCTATTTCGGTTAAAAAGAAAATCACTTTCCTGCAGGGTATGTGAGTCGGCCATGATTAATGCGCGCTCAATGGAATGCTGAAGTTCACGCACATTCCCTGGCCAGGCATATTTTTTTAATTTCGTCAAAGCCTCTGGTGAAATAGACAAAACTTCCTTCCTGTATTTTTTCGCGTAATAGTTTAGAAAGTGATTGGCGAGCATCGGAATATCATCCACACGATCACACAACGGAGGAATTTGAATCTCCACGGTATTGATCCGGTACAATAGATCCTGACGAAATTTTCCTTCCTGCACCATTTGATGTAAGGGCATATTCGTAGCACAGATCAAGCGAATATCTACGTCTACGGCCTGGTTGGATCCTACGCGGGTAACTTTTCTCGATTGCAGGGCACTTAGCAATTTGCTTTGCAATGGCATACTGAGATTTCCAATTTCATCCAAAAACAAAGTTCCTCCCTGAGCCAATTCAAAACGTCCGGGTCGGTCTTCGCGGGCATCAGTAAAAGCCCCTTTCTTATGACCAAATAGTTCACTTTCAAAAAGTGTTTCTGTCACGGCGCCCATATCGACCGATACAAAGGAAGCATCTTTACGAAGTGATTGATGGTGAATGGCACGGGCCACCAATTCTTTTCCTGTTCCATTTTCACCCAGAATCAGGACATTCGCATCTGTTTTAGCCACTTTCTCGATCAGAGAAAACACTTCCTCCAGGGCAGAACTTTTTCCGATAATAGCGCTGAAGGGCTGACTGATTTGCTCTTCAAGCATCTGCTTGGCCTTGCGCAGTTTATCTACTTCATTGTAAGACTTTTTTAGTCGTATGGCCGTGGAAATCGTGGCAATCAATTTTTCATTTTGCCATGGCTTTAGCACGAAATCTGTAGCGCCCTCTTTTAACGCACGTACTGCCATTTCCACATCACCAAATGCCGTGATCATGATCACCACTGCCGTAGGATCTTTTTCGCGAATAAATTTTAACCACTCAAACCCTTCCTTCCCGCTTGTTGTATCCTGACTGAAATTCATATCAAGCAGAATGACATCATATGTGTCATTGTTAAGGAGGAATGGAATCTTATTTGGATTTTTCTCGATAATGATCTGATGGTTGTATTTTTTCAGCAACATCTTGGCTGCTAAAAGCACATCTTCATCATCATCAATCATTAGAATTTTGCCGCCGTCGTTCACGTTAGTTCTTGTTTAGCCGTTCTGTAAAGGAAAAATGATGCCAATGGCCGAATAAGCCAATATTGACTTTTTCGAACGTTTGGGCGCAGTAAAGGTGTTCAAAAATGAACACTTAATGAAATGGGTGTGCGATTATTTCAAGGTTGGAATTCGTAAAGGTCAATCTGATCGTTTTTGATAAGAACCATCCGCTCATCGGTGAGCACGACAAAGTCAGCGGTATTTTTCAGCACCAATTCCCTTTTGTCTCCTGTAAACATATCCAGGAATTTGATCTTTTTATCTTCAATGAAATACAATTCCTCACCGAGAAAATTATAACCCTTAAGATTTTTTACACCGATAAACCGTATTTGCTTTCCAAAAGCGTTGTAGATTCCAATTCCCTGTTTCTTGTCAAATAAAAACAAGACATTCTGATATTCACGTATGGACGTGAGTGAATGTGCAGAAGTAATCGCTTCAGATTTCACGATGAATTCGTTCGCAATAACAGTGTCACGTTGAATTCCAGCTGAAGTTTTTTGTTGGAGTCTGTTGACTTCACGATCGATCCTCTTAAATATTATTTTCTTCATGCTGAAGTCCGCAGCATCAAGTATCCAGAGATCACGTTCACCCGATGGACACAACAAGGCTGGTTCAATCGCAAAGGAGGGATCAATTTTTAAAAACGCAGATGCCTCAAGATTGGGTGATAGCCAGGCATATTCCTGGGTATCCTTATAGTAAACAAACAACTTGGCTGGATTGGTAGGATCAAACAGTGCCGGAACACCGTTGTGCCTGAATGAACTCAAAAATTCTCCCTGCTTATCATATTTACGAATTTCCCCCGTACTAAGAATAACATAAAAGTCACCGGCTCTGTCCACGGTGGCCTGGATTATTTCCGTAGTGGTTTTTATGGTCTTTATTTTTTCTCCCTGTGCGAAGAGTAAAGCAGGAGATAAAAACATCAGAAAAGAAAACCATTTCATACGCTTACGATTTAAATCGTTTTAGTTCCAAACGTTCTCCATCAAAAATCCCATATGGGCTTGAGGTTACCCATTCGCCAAGATTGATATATCGGCTGATATCACCCACTTTCAAATCCAATTGCAGATGACGGTGTCCAAAAATATAGAAGTCATGGTGTTCGCTGCGTTCAATTTCTTTAGCATAGGCCCACAACCATTCATCGTCATTCAAAAACTGTTCCTCTTTTTTGTTATTGGCTGCCCGGCTGCCACGGCTCCATTTATGGGCAATCCAATAGGTGAAATCGACAGGAAAAACAGAAAAAATCCATTGAAAAAACCGACTCTGAAAAATTTTCAGTATGAATTTATGTGTCCGATCACCAGGGCCATACCCATCGCCATGCACGATATAAAATTTTTTCCCGTTGATCAGAAATTGCATGGGGCTACGTGAAGTTGTGGCACCAAGTTCTTTTTCATAGTAATCAAACATCCACAGGTCATGGTTGCCGGGAAAGAAATAAAATTTAATCCCTGCATCAGCAAGCTCAGCGAGTTTTCCCTGGAATCGGATGAATCCCTTGGGAATGGTGTACTTGTATTCAAACCAAAAATCGAAAACATCGCCAATGAGAAAAATAGTATGGGCGTCTGATTTGATGGCGTCAAGCCATTGTACAAGCAGTGCTTCACGGTCAGCACTGGCGGCTTGATCAGGCACACCGAGATGAAAATCCGAAGCGAAATAAATTTTCTTGTTTTGTGGAAGGTTTAACGTAATGGTCTTCATCCGTATGCAAAGAAACATTAAAAAAATAAAACCTTCCGCATGTAAGAGAAACGCGGAAGGTTTTTAAAAATCGACAGCCTTAATTTCTATTTGGCTGACCCGATAGCTTCTGGGCCAGTGGGTGTAGGCTCATCCGTTTTTTCGGCACCATTGTCTTTATGGGCACCGTTTGTAAACTTTTGATACGTAGTTTGATTTGTGAAAGGGCGCTTACCAATCAAACGTTCAAGATCAGCCTGGAACAAGATTTCTTTTTCCAAAAGTTCTTTGGCTATAATTTCAAGATGATCACGATGATCATTTAATAGTTGCTTGGTGCGTTCAAAGGCGCTGTCAATGATTTTCTTTACCTCCTTATCAATTTTTTCAGCAGTCGCTTCCGAATAAGGTTTGTTAAAGGCGTATTCGGATTGCTTGGAATCAAAGAATGAAAGATGGCCGATCTCTTTATTCATTCCGTAAATCGTTACGATGCTATAGGCCATTTTTGTAATCCGTTCCAGATCGCTTAGTGCACCGGTAGAGATTTTATCGAATACAATTTCTTCAGCAGCCCTTCCGCCAAACGTCATGCACATTTCATCAATCAACTGTTCGGTTTGATATAAGAATTGTTCCTTCGGAAGATATTGAGCGTAGCCCAATGCCGCAATACCGCGAGGCACGATACTCACTTTTACCAAGGGGTCTGCATGCTCCAGGAACCAACCTGCAACCGCATGTCCTGCTTCGTGGTATGCAACAATTTTCTTTTCCTCAGGAGATATAATTTTACTTTTCTTTTCAAGTCCTCCGATCACACGATCGATGGCATCCTGAAAATCCTGCATGTCGACTTCCTTTTTATCTCTACGCGCGGCAATCAGTGCTGCTTCGTTACATACGTTGGCAATTTCAGCGCCTGCAAAACCTGGAGTTTGAGCAGCTAATTTCTTTACATCTACTTCTGTAGAAAGCTTAATCGGCTTTAAATGTACTTTGAAGATATGTTCTCTTCCGGCAATATCGGGCTTATCAATACTGATTTGTCTATCAAATCGTCCCGGACGCATCAATGCCGAATCCAGCACATCGGGTCTGTTTGTTGCCGCCAGAATAATCACACCGCTATCCGTGGCGAAACCATCCATCTCCACCAACAAAGAGTTCAATGTATTTTCACGCTCATCATTTGCTCCAGGCATTTGTCCACGTCCGCGTGAACGACCAATCGCATCGATCTCATCAATGAATACAATGCAAGGTGCTTTTTCTTTCGCCTGTTTGAACAAATCGCGAACACGCGCGGCACCAACACCCACGAACATTTCCACGAAGTCCGATCCTGATAACGAGAAGAACGGAACACCCGCCTCTCCGGCAACAGCTTTCGCCAGCAAGGTTTTACCAGTACCCGGAGGGCCAACCAGCAATGCACCTTTTGGAATTTTACCTCCCAGACGGGTGAACTTTTCAGGGGTTTTCAGGAAGTCAACAATTTCTTTGATTTCTTCTTTAGCTTCTTCAAGACCGGCAACATCCGCAAATGTGATTTTTACCTTGCTTTCTGCATCGAACAGTGCAGCTTTGGATTTACCAATATTAAAGATCTGCCCACCCGGGCCACCACCTCCCGTCATTCTGCGCATCAGCATCCAGAACCCGAATAACAACAGGAACAAAAAGCCCCATTGCATCAGCATGCCTGTTACGTCACTGCGTTCTTCTACCTGAAGGTCAATTTGATCAGCGCGTGGTATGTTTTTCTTCAGCTCTCCGTAAGCGTCATAGAATTTATCAATAGAGCCTATTTTATATTTGAAATGAGGACCATTTGCATTGAGTCCAAACGGACTGCTTTGTTCAAGTTCCTGCTTGTACGCTGCATTTTGAAGGGCTTCTGGTTTTAATGTGATTTCGATCAGTTCCTCATTCTTGATCAGCACCAGTTTCTTGATGTCCCTGCGTTGAACCATATCTTCGAAACGGCTCGTTTGGATCTCCACCAATTCTCCCGCGCGATTGAAATAACTCACCACCAGGATGATACCCACCAATGCGAGAATAATCCACATTTGGTAATTGGGTCTTGGTGATTTTGGTATAAGCTTATCCTTGTCTGCCATGCTTTCTTAAAGTATTACGATTTAACAACGCGTTTACGGGGTTTTTGTTCTTTCTTTTGTACCGGCTCATCACTCACTTCAGTAATCACTGCGTCACCCCAAAGTGTTTCCAACGCAAAAAATGACCTCCGGTCTTTTCTGAAAATGTGTGCCACTACTTCAATATAGTCGAGCAACATCCATTCTTTATTGTGCTTCCCTTCTGTATGCCAGGGATTTTCTTTCAAGGCCTTGTACACTTCCTCGTCCACGGACTCAGAAATGGCATCAAGTTGTTTATCGGAATTAGCGGAGCAAATAACAAAAAAGTCTGCAATGGCATTTTTAACTTTTCGAAGGTCCATCACTACAATATCAGACGCTTTCTTCTCCAACATGCCTTTTACCACCGTCTGACTGAGGATTTCCGATGAGGCTTCCTTCTTCTTTTTCGCCATTAACTATGTTCTATCTATTACTAAATTACAAACCTTAAATCTAACCAAATACCTTGTATAAAATCCCTGCCAATACCCTTTTCGTGGGAAAGAATCTTGTTTATGTGCCAGAATGTCATTCTACGAATACTCTGGCCGCAGAACTTAGTCAAAAAAAAGGAACCTCGGATGGCACGGTGGTGATTACGGATAGCCAAACAGCAGGAAGAGGCCAACGCGGAAACACCTGGGAATCTGAAGCTGGTAAGAATCTGACCCTTTCCGTGATTTTTAGGCCTTCTTTTCTTGAAGTCAGGGATCAATTTAGCCTCACAATCGTAGTGTCTCTCGCCGTGCGGGCACTTCTCACCGAATTGCTTTCTGACGAAGTTAAAATAAAGTGGCCGAACGATATTTTGGTTCATGATAGAAAGATCTGTGGAATATTGATTGAGAATAGTTTGAGCGGCGACAGGATCCAGCATAGTATCGTCGGCATCGGATTGAATATAAACCAGGAATCACTTTCAATAGCAACAGCGACTTCCATGGCTTTATGTGCTAAGAAACAGTTTGATCCCAATGAAATTCTTACAGTTCTTCTCGAAAAATTGGAATCGTATTATCTCCAACTGCGATCGGGCATGGGAAACCGACTCCTCATTGAATATTTGTTGAATTTATATTGGATGGGGGAGGAGCGGGTATTTCGGATGAAGGGAGAAGAAGTGAGGGGAAGGATTGAAGGTGTTGATCAAGCGGGAAGATTGATTTTAAAAGTTCAGAAAGAAATACGGTTGTATGATTTGAAGGAAATAGCTTTCGTTAAGTAATGAACAATATTTCAGGAACCATCAATAATCCCGCTGATAAATAAGTGTATCGTTCTTGTTTCGAAAACTAAATTCACATAATCCTACCGCTTCACTTTTATAGTACGGATAAAGGTCAGTGGGGAAAACAAGATTGAATGTGTAGACAAACTCTCCATTTGAAAATTTCTTCAATACTTCAGGCAGTCTTACCTCACATCTACCGTTGGAAAATTTAAGATTCGAAATAACTCCGGATTGAATCACATCAATGCTGTCTTTAATCGTCCATGTTAAATTTAAATGTTCCAGAAACCGCAATCCATCGGTCAATGTAATGTTCATGATGGCTGTACCGGGCACGTAGTAAAACTCAATGGGTTGGAGTTTTGTTTTTAAACGAAATTGTTCCGGAGGCCCAACGGCAAGCCAGTCGTCAATCAGAATTTCAAATGATCTGAAATTTTTCGTGATGGGGCGGTTGGCATCCAACCTTCTCAGAATGTTCACTGTCCTTTCATCGAGATCATGGGCATCCCAGAGAATCAGTGAGGGGTGGTTTCTGACTTTCATAAAATATTGCAACACGTGATCAAGGTTTGGAAATGAATGGTCGGTCAACACCTGAACCACATACAGGCCGGTCGTGTCACACCAGTTTAACAGGCCTTCTGAAGCAGGTTCTGACAAGACAATGGTATTAAAATGATTGGTTTTGATGGCGCGTAGATTGTTTTTTAAGCCCTCATCAAATAGCTTACCCGCCTTCAGCCTGACTGCCTTCATAATGAGTTTTGAATTATTCAAAATAATAGTACCATCGATCAGCCGAACCTTTCTAAATCCGATGGTATCAGAGAAGAATTCATAGGGAGTGCCGTTCCGGGTAAGAATCTCAATGGTGTAGGGATAAACCTCAGGTGTATTTGCACTCCAAAGCTGCACATGCTTCTGTACTTCTACTCCAACTTGATGTGCAATTGTATAAACTTAACCTTCTGTGGGTTCGACGGCCGGCCGTGGCAAAGGGATTTCTCCGTAACGAACAGTCCGCAACGTATTGCCTTTTACATCCCGGAGAATAATTTTTGTCTTAAAATTTCCCCTGTGCCAGCCTGTAGTGTCATTAAAATTTTTGATTCTATAGTCAATAGCAAAACTCGGTTCTGTTGTCCATTTCTCTAGTTGGGTATAAGCACTGTGGTATACAACATGTATTCTGGGGATGAACGTGGTGTCGCTGTGGCCTGGAAATGAAAAATCTTTAAAATAAAAGGGTCCTGTTCCAGGAAAATAGCGAATGCTTTCGATCTGACTTCCCTTCTGAAAGATGTATGTATACGATGGCGAGCCACCAGCAAAATAATTGGTTTTTGGACCAATGACGTCTACACGTAGAGGGATGTTCATAGGAAGTTTGCCCGCAGACATCAAACTATCCACCAAATCAGTAGTTTGACAAAACACTTGGGTAATGGAAATGATAAAAAGAAAAGGGAGGCTGAAAGGAACCCGAATCATAGTCAGAGATTATTGTGGTTTTAGTCCGCCGGATTTAGAGTAATGGTAGTATGTGGATTCCATTTTTTTTCTTTTGTCATCAGAGATAAGCAGTTGGAAAGCGACATAGCCTGAGATGATTGCATTTTTAAAATCAACCGATAGGGTTTTTTGCCCACTTTGAATGGTTGTTGTTTCCTTACTGAGTGATCGCCCGGAAACGCCATCGTAAATTTCAATATGGATTCGCTCGCCTTTGCTGAACTTAATAGGAACACTCACTTTATACTGGGCATCTTTTTCGGCTTCGACAATCTTGTTGTCGAGTAAGTTTGTTTGTTGCTGAGCTACCAAAACCAATTCGCCTGATCGTTCCATTCCAAAAATCTGGTAGACATACACTCCGGGCTTTTTAAGGGTGTCGTAAACTTCGTAGTGTTGCTGAACCACGCCATACGCGTTCCCTCTGTTAATAGGAACGTCGGTATAGAGCCTGCGCTGTTGTTCAAAAAATTTTCGATAAACAAAAAAATGGGTAATGTCTTCAGCTTGTTTTTGAGTAATGCTCCAGGGCACATGAACGATCTTCGTTGTCGTGGTAACTTCTGTTTCAATCCTGTCAATCGTCTTGATTTCAAATGGAAATCCTGCAGGGCGCGTGCTCACCTGAATATCGAATGAACAAAAGTCTCCCAGGAACCCATCGATATTGATCAGGTATGGCATTCCGGTTTTTAACGAATCAAGAACGACATAGGCATCTTCCTGAATCATTTTCGATATGCATTTTCTCAATTCATATGTAGTTGTTTTACAGGGATCACCTTCCAGCAAGAGCACTTGTATACCAAGCTTCTTCTCACAATGCTGACTTTTAAAATTCAGGAAGTATTTCCCGGGCTGAGGCACTTGAAATGTAAACCACTGATCATTGTGATAAACCAAACAAGTCTTGGTAAGGGCTTTGTTGATACAATCCCATTCAACAGAGGAATTGACGGTGGATGAAGAGACCCAACTTCCATCTACGTCTAAGGTTAAACGTTTACGAATGGCATTGTTCTCCACCTGAGCCCAAACCGATGTGTGGCAGAGGATTGAGATAAGAAGAAAAATGAATCTCATGGAGACGACAATTAAATTGAGTTCTCATCCATCAACCCCTCTTTCGTTCTATGGCTGGAAGATAACGATCTCAGGAAGAAGTTAATTGTTTTCGTCCTTATATTACTTCCTTTTGAACCAATATGCGTTTCCTCACTAGGTCCCTTCCAGTTACTGAACGTTGATTGTGAATGTAATGTCAAGATCAGTCTCACCCGTACTGGAATCAGACGTGTCTGATTTTAAATCCGGTTGATGTTTCAAAAGAACACGAAACGTTCCCGTCACACTCCCGCCGGTTGTCAACGCAGTTTTCCAGGTAGTCGTCAATCCTAAAGGTCTTCCATTTGAATCTATGGAGTTCGGTGCCCCTGTATAATTTACAGGATCGCTTCGCTTGTCAATGTTTCCATTTCCTGCAGGGTCGGCAAATACATTATTCGTCCAGGCAAAGAAGAAAAGATGTTCGTCGCCTTCCGCCTCCACTTCAGCCGTGATATTGTATTCCGGTTCGGTAGTTGCCGCGAGCGAATTGATAAGAGCAATAGAAAGTTTGTACGTCTTATTTGAGGCAAGATTGATCGGTCCGTCCACAGTAAGATCTTTTACGCCTTCTCCATCGGGGTCGGTGGCCGACACCACGACAGCCGCACTTCCGTCAGAAGGCGTAAACGTTAAAGTTGATTTGGTGATGAGTTCGGGCACATCTTCTTTTTGAGGATCGTTGTCGTTACATCCGGCAAGTAGCAACATGAAAGCAGCCAAATAAACAGTAGTCCGGGACGCGTTGTTGTTCGATATGTGAAAAGCGTTGAGTTTCATGTGATATTGAAATTTTAATTTTTAAAAATTGAATTTTACTGAAAGGGTATAGTTACTACCGATCTCATTGGCATAATAACGGAACCGGTTTGTGTATTCGCGATAGGTTGTATTCAACAGATTTTCGGCAGAAAGACGAAAATCATATTTAATTTTTTTGGCATGGATTGAAAATCCGGTTGACAGGTTTACTAACCAATATCCTGGAGGTGCAGGCATGAAATCAAAATTGGAATTGTCCTCAGCAAACAGATCAATGCCCTGATCATGAGCATCGATAAGTTCCGTGACGGTAATCACGCGTGGTGCCCTGTGCTGACGGGCTGTGTACTTGACTTTAGATTCAACGAAAAAATTCTTTAACCACAAACGTCCCGATTCGTCATAACGCAATGTAATATCATACCGGTTTGAAGGGATGAACACCAGATAGTCCTGGTTGCGCTGATCGGATGCACGTAACAAAGAGGCTTTCGGATTTATTTTGAATCGCTCATTGACCTGCCATGTGCCCGAAAAATCAATACCCAGGAATAGGGCATCGGTCTGTGTATAACGTAAGTATGGATACACACCACGAATATTCTGAGTAACTCCGCTAGGCCGTAAATAAATGTAGTTCAAAATGTAATTCACATACCCGGTTGTTTCCCATTGAAATTGCTTTCGCTGAAAATGATGTGTGCCTACAAATTTTATGGCTTGTTCATTTTTAAAATTCACTTCGTTGATGTCCATGACTTCATTGGTCTGATCATTAAGTAACAATCCGTACTCGATCGCTGCTGCACTTTGGTGTGTGCCAAGACTATACAATTCAGCCACACTGGGTGGTCGCCATGCGCTGCTTAGGCTGAAATTCAGGGAATGCTCTTTATTCAATGTAACAGAAGCACCTGCTGTGCCACTCACATTATGAAATGCCATGTCCGCCGAGTAGAATGCGTTCTTGAAGTCATAGCCCGCGACATGATAGAAACGGTAGTCGTAGCGAAGGCCACCATCCCACGTCCAGCGATTGGCAATCAGTTTGGTAATGGCAAATGCACCTCCGGATAAATTGTTAAAGTTGGGTATGAAGGGAATGCGTTTTGTGCCAAACACATTGCTGTTTTGCTGTGCCATGCCTGTAACACCGAATGTACTTGCAATTTTCTCCGAGCCTGTGCTACCCCACTCAGCTTCCAGGGTGTGTGTATTCAACTGCAGATCCAGCGCAGGAGTTTTTGATAGATCTTCACCTGTACGAAAATCGAACTCCTTTCGTTTGTCGGTTTGAAATCCATACTGCAAGCGCCATACACCCTTGTCGGTTAGCATGTGTCCGTTTACTTTCAATAAATTATGATTGACTTCCTGGCGCGGCTCACTGATTGAATAACTAAAGCCTGTTGTATACTGGGGTTCCGGCCGGGACATGGCTGCTTCGAGATCTTCAATACTTCCAATAGCCGTGCCTTTTAAAATTCCGATCTCCGATTGAAAATGACTGAAGAATATTTCAGTGCCGAATTTTTTGCCATGATATCCCGTAGCAGAAGAAAAATCTAATTCTTTAATTCCTGTATTCGTCAGGGAATATATCGGCGTATGGAAGTCTCCCGAACGCTTTGCTGTTCCCTGTAGTCGCCATCCCCACCCTGGATTGTTTTTAATTCCTCCCTCCAACATACCCGACAACGTTCCTGAGCGCCCGTTACTTTGAAGAACAGAATGAAGTGAACCACCCAGTCCGGCTTTCTCAGGAAGCTCCGGAGGATTGACTACAACAACGCCACCTAAGGCATCGGTACCATATTTAATCGCAGAAGCATCTTTGATGACCACGATGTTTGAAGCAATGAACGGATCAATTTCAGGAGCATGCTCTGCTCCCCACTGCTGACCTTCCTGTCGAATACCGTAGTTGAGTATAAGTACACGCTGGCTGTGCACACCGTGAATGACTGGCTTAAAAATCCCAGGCCCTGACTGAATGGAATTCACACCGGGAATTTCTTTTAATGTTTCACCCAGCGACTTACCCGCTGTTTCCGCCAATTGTTTCTCTCCCAGTACCGTAAAATTTTGAGCATGCTCTACATGTTCAGGATTATCTTTTACAATGACCTCCTCAAGTGTTTTTAAATCCGGTTTTAATCCAATGGTCCGGACCAGATCTTCGCTTAGCGAGATGACCATCTCTTGCCTGATGTATCCCAGGTATTGGATTTCTATGGAATAGGTACCAGGACAAAGATTATCGAAATAAAAATTCCCTTCGGTATTCGTAACGGCACTGTATTGAGGTTGAAGTACAACCTGAGCGCCAATCAGAGATTCACCCTTTTCATCCACAACCTTGCCCGAAAATTTCCGAGTACAGGAAACCTGACCATTCGCAAAAAAGCAAACAAATAAAATGAGGATACTGAAAAGTAATTTCTTGTCGGAGAACATGGATGTGAATAAATAGTTAAATCATCAGTCGTTTGGACTGATACTAAGCGCCTGGCGTAGCAAGGGGGAATTAACTATTGATGGGAGGGCCTCGTGAGGCGAGGGAGACAATGAAATTTGAAGGAGGTTGTAAATCACTTTTTTCTTTAACCTTTTCGCCACGTATAACAGGTTCAGACGAAAAGCGAACATTGCTTAAATGCGATGCGTGAATAACGACATGACACAACGGACATTTTTTAAGTTGTGTAATGTGAAACTGATGATGACAAACGTTGCTCTTTTGCTGATGGTAGATCGCATTGTGACAGGAGTTTTGCTCCTGTAGCTCCGAATGTAAGGCGATCTCATCGTCAGAATGAAATAGATCGTGAAAAGATCCAAGTTCAACAGTACCCGCCAGGTATAAAACCATAAAAGGGATAGACAGGCAAGTCGTAAGACTAACCCTTTTTGCTTTTTTGCTTTTAAACGTTGGAAACATGTGTGAGCAAAGGTAATGCTTTGTTGACGAATATGAGCAAGCGGCAAAAGAAGTCCTTTTGGTGAACGAAGTTCGTTATTGTAAAAAACAGCATATTGAGGTAACTTCGATACATGAACATGTTCAGGATTCGATTTTTCTTGCTCTTGCCACTGGCTTTTTATACGCTTTCCGGGTCAGGACAGACAGCCCAACTCGTTAAAGTTGACGTTCTAAAAGACCTTATTGAAAAAAAATCGGATAAAATTCAGGTGATCAATTTTTGGGCAACCTGGTGTGCCCCCTGCATTAAAGAGATGCCCTTGTTTGAAAAAATTAAGGAAACCCGGAAGGATATACAGGTAAGCCTTGTGAGTGTTGATCTTGATCTTGATCCCAACCCCGCAAAAGTTCACAAGTTTGTAGAACGAAAAAAACTGAAATCAACGGTATACATTTTAGATGAACGTGACCCTAACGTGTGGATTGATGTTATTGAAAAAAGCTGGGAAGGAGCGATACCTGCTACGTTGATTGTAAATACCCAAACCGGGAAACGGAAATTTATTGCCAAGGAACTTCATGAAGGAGATCTGGAGAAATTGATTGATGACCTAAAATAATTTAAAAAATTTAAATGGAATGAATATGAAACGACTGATGATCATTTTTGTGTTGGCGTTCTGTTGGATGGGTGCTGCTCCCGTTGACAACGGATATGGAGTAGGAGATACTGCAAAGGATTTCAGATTGAAGAATGTTGACGGCAAAATGGTAGCGTTAGCAGATTTTAAAGAAGCCAAAGGATACATTGTTATTTTTGATTGCAATACATGTCCTGTTTCTCAGGCGTACAACGATCGGATCATTGCGTTGAATAAAAAGTATGCCTCACAGGGTTTTCCGGTTATTGCTATTAACCCCAATGATGCGGGGGTTTCTCCAGGCGATTCATTCGATAAAATGGTTTCGTATGCAAAACGAAAGGGATATGATTTTCCTTACCTGGTTGATGAGACTCAGGAAGTAACCAAATCATTTGGAGCTACGAATACGCCACATGTGTATGTGCTCTCAAAGGAATTGAAAGTACAGTATGTTGGAGCGATCGATAACAGTACGGATGAAGGGTCAGTGACTAAAAAATATGTTGAGTCGGCAATTGACGAACTTCTTGCCGGAAAAACAATCACGACTACCAAAACCAAGGCTGTTGGATGCACCATCAAATGGAAGAACGGATAAAACCTTTTAATCAGAAATGAAAAGCCATCGTAAGGATGGTTTTTTTATGGATAACACATGATGATGAATAGATCCTTTTTTATAATTCTTCTTCTTTGCTCAGCATTGGTGTATGGTCAGAAACTGGACACGGTTCCCAATCTCCCTGAACATTATCAACAGCGCCTTGAGAAATTTAAAACGGAAGCGGTGCAGAAGAGTAGTATCGTGTTTCTTGGAAATAGCATTACCGAAGGAGGGAATTGGAAAACGTTGCTGAAGGACTCCTCGTTAATTAACCGCGGAATTAGCGGGGATAATACATTTGGAGTGTTGAATAGAATAGGTGAGGTCATCTCACACAAGCCTGCTAAATTATTCTTGCTCATGGGTGTCAATGATCTCTCCAAGAATATTCCAGTTGAAGTAATCTTCGAGAATATTCTTTCTATTGTCGGACGAATTCATTCAGGATCTCCCGGTACGAAGGTTTATGTTCAAAGTATACTTCCTCTAAACGCTACAAATGAAAAATTTCCGGAGAAATTCCTAAATCATGAAAGTGATGTATTAATCATCAATACCCAACTCCGCAAATTTGCATCAAGGATGAAGTATACGTACGTCGATCTCTATAATGAATTCACCGATGCACAAGGCAGGCTTGATGAAAAATATACGACTGATGGGCTCCATCTGAACAAATCAGGGTATTCACATTGGATTAGCGTTTTGAAGCGTGAGCAATTTCTTTAGGTTATACCGTGCTGACTTCTGCAGCTACCTGCCGGATGGCCTTTGTAAATACTTCTGAAGGTTGAGCACCTGAAATACCATATTTATTATTGATGATGAAAAAGGGAACACCCCGAACACCTCTTTGTTGATACTGCTGTTCTTCTGTTTCAATTTCCTGAAGGCCAGCTTCAGAATCAAGGAGGTCAGTAACCATGTTCTCATTCAGCCCAACGTGCACAGCAATAGCAATCAGATTTTCTTTTTTGCTTAAGTCAATACCTTCTTCGAAATAAGCCTTCATGAAAGCTTCTTTGGCTTCGGGTTGCTTTCCCGTTTCTTTTGCCAGCATAATAATTCGGTGAGCATCGCGCGTATTGGGAGACACATGCTGTTTATCAAAATCAAATTTCAAGCCTTCTTGCGCGGCCACCTCAGTCACATAGGTAGTAAGCTCTTCGTATTTTTCATGACTGCCAAATTTAGCTGCCAGATGTTCCTTCTGATTCCTACCTTCTTTGGGTGCATTGGGATTAAGTTCAAACGGATGATATTCTATTTTCACTTCTACTTCTCCGGATAGTTCTTTGATGGCTTTCTCCATTCTCCGTTTTCCGATATAGCACCAGGGACAAACCACATCGGAAACGATGTCAACTTTAACTATAGGCTTACTCATCAGCATAAATTTCACACACAACAACACTTTGGATGGATTTGGTTCAGTGAATGTGAACCGCTTTAAAAATCAATGGCTAATTATAAACCTTTATGTTATTTTTGTGTTTTAAATGCCGAATAAACACTAATAACACAATAAAATGGTTGCAGATACACTGAAATTCAAGGTTAAAGACCCTTCGCTGGCTGCCTGGGGACGTAAAGAAATTAAGTTGGCGGAAGCCGAAATGCCTGGTCTTATGGCCTTGCGCGAAGAATTCGGTAAACAAAAACCTTTGAAGGATGCCCGCATTGCTGGTTGTCTTCACATGACCATCCAAACAGCAGTGTTGATCGAAACCCTGGTGGAATTGGGCGCTGAAGTATCCTGGTCATCTTGTAATATCTTTTCTACGCAAGACCATGCTGCCGCAGCTATTGCCGTTGCCGGCATTCCTGTTTTTGCATGGAAGGGTATGAATGAAAAAGAATTTGACTGGTGTATCGAGCAAACACTTTATGCTTTCAAAGGTGGTAAGCCTTTGAACATGATTCTTGACGATGGAGGTGATCTTACCAACATGGTGCTTGACAGGAATCCTGAATTGGTTGCCGGTATTCGTGGTATCTCTGAAGAAACAACAACCGGTGTTCATCGCCTGATTGAACGTATGAACAATGGCAAATTGCCATTGCCTGCCATTAACATCAATGACTCGGTTACAAAATCAAAGTTTGATAACAAGTATGGTTGCAAAGAATCTTTAGTAGATGCGATTCGCCGTGCTACCGATGTGATGATGGCTGGTAAAGTAGCTGTCGTAGCAGGGTATGGTGATGTTGGAAAGGGTTCTGCCGCTTCATTGCGTGGAGCAGGCGCACGTGTGATCGTAACTGAAATTGATCCGATCTGTGCATTACAGGCTGCCATGGATGGATTTGCCGTGAAGAAAATGAATGACGCTGTAAAAGAAGCTGATATTATCGTGACCGCTACAGGTAACTTTGGTATTGTACTTGGTCATCATTTTGAAAGCATGAAGGACAAAGCTATCGTTTGTAATATCGGTCACTTTGACAACGAAATTGATGTTGCCTGGTTGAATAAGAATGCATCAAAAGATGAAGTAAAACCTCAGGTTGATTTGTATACATTCAAAAATGGCAAACAAGTCATTCTGTTGGCAGAAGGTCGTTTGGTAAACTTAGGTTGCGCTACCGGCCATCCTTCTTTCGTAATGTCCAACTCATTTACCAACCAGACATTGGCTCAACTTGAACTTTGGATTAACGGTTCTAAGTATGAAAACAAGGTGTACATGCTTCCTAAACATTTGGATGAAAAAGTAGCACGTCTTCACCTTAAGAAAATCGGTGTGGTATTAGAGGAACTCTCTGCTGAACAAGCCAAGTATATTGGTGTAGAAGTACAAGGCCCATTCAAACCTGAATACTATCGTTATTAATAGAACGGAGTCTTGATAAAACAAAAAAACCATGCATTGCATGGTTTTTTTGTTTTAAAGCAATAGGGACAAAAGCTTACACATCCATAGAATCGTAAACAATGACTTTTGTCCAGAGCGAAGAGCAGTCTTCTACAAATTTTTTATGAATGGGATGCTCCTGGTAAACATTTTGTCCAGCAAGATCATCGAAAAAGAGCAACTCGGAAGCACTGTAGCTGTTATCGACCACGTCTCTTTTTTCGGTGGACGCCGGTATGCCAATATGGATTTGCCGCACGGTTTCAATTTTTCCCAATGTCTTTAATCCCTGAATGAGTTTTTTCTTGTCTTCGGCTGAATCGGGATTTTTCAACCAAAAGTAAACGTGGTGAGCAAGCATGGGTTTAGTTTTTTTTGCGGCAAATAATGTGGTGGCACCAAATGTAAGCAGTGAAATGCTGGCAATAAATGACCGGCGTGTAGATTTTAGCATATCGTAGTATTTTTTTCTTATCGAAGATATTCTTTTTTTAATGGAAACAGAACTGAGAAATATTGATCGTTATTGCGCTACTTTTTGAACATGAAGTAAACGGCAAGAATCAAAAATACAAAAGCGATCAGGTGATTGATACGAAGGGATTCGTTTTTAAAGAAGACAAGGGAGAACAAAACAAAAACAGTCAGCGTAATTACTTCCTGAATAACTTTTAATTGTACAAGAGAAAAAGGCCCACCATATTCTTTAAAGCCTATGCGATTTGCGGGAACCTGAAGAATGTATTCGAACAGCGCAATTCCCCAGCTTATCAAAATAATGCTGATCAATCCAAGATTTTGACTCCAGCTCATTTCCTTAAACTTCAAATGGCCATACCAGGCAAACGTCATGAACGTATTGGAAAGTATCAGAAGCAGAATGGTGTAAAAAGCACGCATGGCAATTTCAAAATTTCAGTGTTGCAATAATTAAATTTTTGAATTTACTGGGGTGTGAATTTTACCACCGTATTTTCAATAGGGGTAACAGTTTGAAGGTACGAAAAAATTGCCCTTAGATCCTCCTCGTGCATGGTGCCAAAACATGTCCATGGCATCATGGAATTAAATGATCCATCCGCGACAGAATGGTTAACATAGCCGGAATCATAGGCCTTAAAACGCGCCACAAAAGAATCTGCAGTCCATAACCCAATGCCGGTTTCCTTTGAGGGTGTAATATTTGCCGAGCGCACCGTGTCTCCGCTGGGTAGGGGAAATTTAAAACCACCTGCCATGTATTTATCCATTTGGTATTCCCCATCGATTTGAATGGTATGGCAATCTTTACAAGAGGCTGCTTTCGTTATGTATTCGCCATACTTGATGATATCTTCTCTTGGCGGTCGTTTCGATAGCTGAGCGGGTTTTGGCATTGTGTTCAAAATAAAATTTATGGGAAACGAAGGCTCAGATTTTGGGACGTCGTTCTCAATGGATTTTAATGTACGCAGGTAAGCGATTATGGAATATAGGTCCTCCTGATCAAGTGTAGCGTAATTTTGCCATGGCATAACAGGGAATAAAGTGTGCCCGTCTTTGGATACTCCGGTTGTAATAGCACGGAGAATTTCCCCATCGGTCCAATCTTTTAAATGGTACGGTGTAAGGTTGGGTGCATAAAAATCTCCCGGGAATCCCAGCGATGTTCCAAACAATTCACCGCCCTTCCCGATGGTTGTTGAATCAATCGGTCCTGCAAATTTTGAAAAATCTCTTTCTGAATGGCAATCCACACAGGCCATCACACTATTGGCCAGGTATTTTCCCCGCGCGATTCTTTCCTGGGTGGGTTCAATGGTAATGGTTTGAGGTTCTTCTGTGTTAGGCAGAACAAACTTAACGTAACTCAGAAGTGCAACAATGAGTACAAGCACAACGCCGAGAACGGCACCTATAATTTTGAGAGCTTTCATAATGTAAAATGATCAGTTATCGAATTGGATAAGCCTTATTGGCGAATTTATTACTTCACCAATTTTTTGTAACGAATTCGGTGAGGTTGATCATCGCCTAGACGCTTCCGCTTATTTTCCTCATACTCACTGAAAGTTCCCTCATACCAATATAACTGTGAATCACCTTCGAAGGCAAGAATGTGTGTACACACGCGATCAAGAAACCACCGATCGTGTGATATGATCACTGCACAACCCGCAAAGTTTTCCAATCCTTCCTCCAGGGCGCGAAGCGTGTTCACGTCAAGATCATTGGTTGGCTCATCCAGGAGAAGAAGATTTCCCCCCTGTTTCAGAGCGATGGCAAGGTGCGCACGGTTGCGCATACCTCCTGATAATTCTTTAACCTTTTTCTGCTGGTCCGTACCGCTAAAATTGAATTTGCTCACGTACGCGCGGGCATTCATCTCTTTCCCGCCAATGGTAATAAGTTCATTGCCTCCCGTGATCGCCTGAAAAACAGTATCCTCTGGTTTTAGATCATCATGTTCTTGGTCTACATAAGCAATCTGAACCGTTGGCCCTACGTCAAACGTGCCGGCGTCGGGTTTTTCTTTGCCTGTGATCATCTTAAACAAGGTAGTCTTACCGGCGCCATTGGGTCCGATGATTCCCACGATACCAGCGGGTGGTAAACTGAAACTTAAATTTTCATAAAGCAATTTATCGCCATAGGCTTTGGCCACACCAACAGCTTCGATCACCTTGTTTCCCAAACGAGGACCCGGTGGAATGTACATCTCTAACTTCTCTTCTTTTTCCCGGCCTTCAGCTCCTAGCAATTTTTCATACGCGCTTAAGCGGGCTTTTCCTTTTGCTTGTCTTCCCTTCGGATTCATGCGCACCCATTCCAACTCACGCTCCAGCGCCTTTTGTCTTTTTGATTCTGATTTCTCTTCCTGTGCCAGTCGTTTTTGTTTTTGATCAAGCCACGAAGAGTAATTTCCTTTCCAGGGAATACCTTCACCGCGATCGAGTTCAAGAATCCATCCGGCTACATTATCAAGGAAATAACGATCATGAGTTACAGCGATAACGGTTCCTTTGTATTGTTTCAAATGTTGCTCAAGCCAATACACCGATTCGGCATCAAGGTGATTGGTAGGTTCATCGAGAAGCAACACATCGGGTTCTTTAAGAAGTAACCGGCAAAGGGCTACTCGTCTTTTTTCTCCACCAGACAAGTGTTCAATCTTTGCGTCGGAAGGAGGGCAGCGCAACGCATCCATGGCACGTTCAAGTTTGCTGTCCAGCTCCCATGCATTGACGGCATCGAGTTTTTCCTGAATCTCGCCCTGCTTGACAATAAGTTTATCCATGGCATCCGGGTTATCCATCACTGCCGGATCTGCAAATTTTTCATTGATGGCTTCAAATTCTTTGAGCATGGCCACAACTTCTGCAGCGCCTTCTTCGACAATTTCCTTTACAGTTTTCGTTTTATCGAGTTGAGGTTCTTGTTCCAACAGACCCACCGAAAATGTAAGGTCAGAAACAACTTCACCCTGAAATTCTTTGTCAATGCCCGCGATAATGCGAAGCAGGGAAGATTTACCCGACCCGTTAAGACCCAACACACCTATTTTGGCGCCATAGAAAAAGGAGAGGTAAATATTTTTAAGAACTTGCTTTTGAGGAGGATAAATCTTGTTTACCCCTGTCATTGAAAAAATTATTTTTTCGTCAGCCATATAAATTAAATCGGTTAAAAACCTGCTGGTAGGCAGGATGAGGCAAATATGACGTTTTTTGGTCGATAGTTCATAGCAAACGGGCGCGACAAACGGTTGCTTTTTCAGGTATTCGGGTATCGCATAACAGGGTATTGACTATGGACTAAATAATTCTATTTTTGCGGAAAATAAAGGGGACAACACTATGTATTGGACACTCGAATTGGCATCGTATCTCGAAGATGCACCCTGGCCTGCCACCAAAGATGAATTGATAGATTTTTCGATCCGCTCAGGCGCACCCCTTGAGGTAGTCGAGAATTTACAGGAATTGGAAGATGATGGCCAACCCTACGAAAGTATTGAAGAAATCTGGCCCGATTATCCCACAAAAGAAGACTTCTTCTTTAATGAGGATGAATACTAGTTTGTGTAATCAATTAAAGTAATGAATTTTGAAGCCCCGCCATTGGCGGGGCTTTTTACATTTTTCGGACAAATGGGATACTGAATTGCAGTCTGCGTTCTTAAGATAAAAGTCGTATACTTATTCGCTTCGAATTCGTATGTCATGATAAATATGAAGAGCGATCACAACAAAAAGTAAAAAGAACGTAAATAGGTGAAGTGCCTGATTGTAATGGAAAATGAGTATGAATTCCATGATCAAGGCAAAGCAGAAGACCGGCATAGAAGAATTTTCTGGCCATCGTTAAGTTTTTCAAAAGCTAATTTGATTTAAGCCTAGCCTGAAGCAATGCCTCCGCCACGATCAGATCTTCCTGATTCGTAATCTTAAGATTAGTAAAGCTGCCCTGGAATAATGAAACCCTATGTCCTGCTTTTTCAACCACGCTGGCATCATCAGTGAAATGGACGTCTTCTTTTTGCTCGTAAGCTTTTTTGATCAAAGCAACCTGAAAGGTTTGAGGAGTTTGGATCAGATGAAATTTTGAACGATCCATGGCTTTTGTACCACCACGATCGGTCATGCGAATTGATTCGTTCAAAGGAACTGCCGCAATGGCCGATTGATTTATTTTTGCCAGTTTAAATGAAGTACGAATAATACCTTCATTTACTAATGGACGCACGCCATCATGAATGGCTACGTATCCGTCACCATCTATTCTACTCAGCCCATTTTTTACAGATTGAAACCTGGTATCGCCCCCCTGTTGGAGCACAACAGGTTTCTTGAAGTTGTGTATCTCGCAAATAATTTTCCAGGTTTCAAAATCATCCTTTGGCAAAACCAGAATGACATGTAGATTATCTGAATACCGAAAGAACACCTCAAGGGTATGAAGCAGCACAGGTTTGCCGTTCAGTTCAATAAACTGTTTAGGGGTTTGACTTTTGATGCGTGTGCCTTTCCCTCCGGCAACAATAATGGCGTATTCAGGGTAATTCATGTGCTAATAATTTATTTTTTTAATGGACACATGCCTGCATGCCGTAGCGCGGCATTGCGGCACGCAGGCATGGAATTCGCAATTTCAGATTGATACAATCGGGGTTGGTTCTCTGTACGCTCATTTCATACATTTACTTCACCAGATCGAGTTAGTAAAAATATGGGAATAATCAGGATTCTGTTGCTGGCATTTAATGTGGGTGTGGTAACCTTTCTCATTTACCGTCTGCTTGAAGTGTCACGTATCTCTATGGAGAAATCCAAAAAGATAACCATAGTCGTTACAGGATTGATGCTTTCGATTTTGCCTGTCGTGATGTTGACGGGCATCATCCGTCCTTCTATGCTTTACTTGTTGCTATACCCGGTAGCCATTTCACTGCTGTTGTATACGATCCGAAATGTGCGGAACTAATCCACTAGATAATCAGCATCGAATCGCCGTAAGTCAGGAATTTATATTTTTCTTTTTTCGCCACCTGATAGGCTTGCATGATCAAATCATAACCTCCGAATGCTGCGGCCATCATCAACAAGGTTGATTCCGGGCTATGGAAGTTCGTGACCATCGCGCTGCAGATTTTAAAATCATAAGGGGGGAAGATAAACCGGTCGGTCCATCCCTCACGTTCCTTTAATCTGTTATTGGCAGAAACGGCAGATTCCAGTGCACGCATACTGGTAGTACCGATGGCGCACACTCTGTTTTTATTATCGAGTGCATTGTTTACTGTCTTGACTACCTCAGGACCCACAATATAATTTTCTGAATCCATCTTGTGCTTGGTGAGATCTTCTACGTCTACCGGGCGGAATGTGCCAAGACCGATGTGCAAGGTGATGTACGACATGTCTACACCCTTGATCTGAAGTCGTTTCATCAATTGACGGGTAAAGTGCATACCTGCTGTAGGAGCAGAAACAGCGCCCTTATGTTTTGCATAAATGGTCTGAAAGCGCTCTTTATCGGCAGGTTCGATTTTTCGCTTGATGTATTTTGGAAGAGGAGTTTCACCCAGGCTTTCTACTACCTTGTTGAAGGCTTCAGAATCACCATCAAACAGGAACCGAATTGTTCGTCCTCTCGATGTGGTGTTATCAATTACTTCGGCAACAAGATCACCATCGCCAAAATACAATTTGTTGCCTACGCGAATCTTACGGGCCGGATCGACCAGCACATCCCACAAATGCATTTCGGCATTGAGTTCGCGAAGTAAAAATACTTCGATCTTAGCACCGGTCTTCTCTTTGCGGCCATACAGGCGCGCAGGGAATACCATGGTGTCATTACCGACCATGACATCGCCCTCATCAAAATACTCGACGATGTCTTTAAATATTTTATGTTCGATTTTACCGGTGGCCTTATGGATTACCATCATGCGGGCCTCATCGCGGTTTTCCGCAGGATGTAAAGCAATGAGGTTGTTGGGAATGTCGAACTTGAATTCAGAGAGTTTCATAAGCTTACGGGCTTTGGCTTTGGTCTGTTTTTTTTAGTACAGAACGACAAAGCAGATTTAAAATTTGAGGTCGCAAAAATAAGGAAACTGCGTCAAAATGCAACTCTATTATCTTGAATCAGCTGCTTAATCACTTTTTTGGTAACATTATCGGCCCGATATCCGTCTTTACCACTGATTCAAGATCATAATTCCCGTAATTTTGCGGTTTAATCTATTCCCATTTTAAATCTGATGTTAGCAGTTCGACTGGTATTCGAAAGTTTTGGCTTTGCCTTTAGGGCTTTGAGAGCAAATTTGTTGCGTACCACATTGTCATTATTGGGTGTAACGGTAGGTATTTTTGCCATTATCGCAGTTTTTACAATCGTTGATTCGTTGGAAAAGAGTGTGAGAGAAAGTTTTAATTTTCTTGGCAGCAATGTGATTTACGTTGGAAAATGGCCTTTCACAGGTGGCGGCGATCAGGACTGGTGGAAGGAATACATAAAGCGACCGAATGTATCGTATTCAGAATATCGTTTTCTCAAGGCAAACATGAGAACCGGACAGGCAATGTCCATTTATGCCGGTGCCAATACAACCTTAAAGCAAGGAAGTAACAGTATTAGCAGAATCAGGGTCACGGGAGGTTCAACGGAATACGAAAAGATTTTTGATATCGATGTAGACAGGGGGCGCTACCTTTCCAATGCAGAAATTGAGGGTGGTAGGAATGTGGTGATCATCGGGGCTGAAGTAGCAAATGCTCTTTTTCCGAACGGAGCCGATCCTATTGGAAGAACGGTCAACATCAGGAACCAAAAATTTACAGTTATTGGAACACTGGCCTACCAGGGACAAAGCTTCCTGGGAGTAACCAGCAGCGACTACAGCGCCATCATTCCTTACTTCGCTTTCCGGAAAATGTTTTTGACGGGTACGGGACGCATGAATGAAATCGGATCACAAATCGGATTGAAGGGATACGAGAGTGATCTTGGACTCGTGGAACTTGAAAATGAGGTGAGGGGATTCCTGCGTGGCAAGCGCCAGATCAAACCTGAGGGAAAAGACAATTTTGCTCTGAACAGACCGGAGGCGTTAGCCAATGCGATCGGTCAGGTTTTTGACGTGATTGGTGTGGCCGGTTGGGTGATCGGGGGTTTTTCTATTCTCGTCGGTGGTTTCGGAATTGCCAACATTATGTTTGTGTCCGTGAAAGAGCGAACGCCGATTATCGGACTTCAAAAATCACTGGGTGCAAAAAATTATTTTATCCTCTTTCAGTTTCTGTTCGAGGCTGTATTCATTAGTTTGATTGGTGGTATGGCAGGTATTTTTCTGGTGTTCCTGATTACGTTCCTTCCGTTCGGTGATCTGAATGTCGTGATGAGCTTTGCGAATATTATTCTCGGGCTCGGAGTTTCGGTTTCCATCGGAATTATTTCAGGAATTGTGCCGGCTGCCGTGGCCGCGCGAATGGATCCGGTGACGGCGATTCGTTCGAATTAATTACAATTGGGTGAGGTTCACGTAAGAAGCCTGATAAGGAGTCAGATATATTTTCTTTACGGAAAATACGATATCCTTGCATCCGTAAATCTGGTTCATAAAATCCATACCTTGCCGCGATGTTAGCAATCCGACTTGTCTTTGAAAGCTTTGGCTTTGCCTTCAGGGCCCTGAAGGCAAATTTGTTGCGCACTACCTTATCCTTGTTGGGTGTAACGGTGGGAATTTTTGCGATCATTTCCGTATTCACGATTGTTGATTCTTTGGAGAAAAGCGTAAGAGCGAGTTTTAACTTTTTGGGCAGCAGTGTGATTTATGTAGACAAATTCCCCTGGGTGAACAGCGGCGGAATGGATTGGTGGAAGGATTATATCAAACGCCCTAATCCGTCTTACAGCGAATACAGACTGTTAAAGGCGAACATGAAAACGAGCCAGGCAGTGGCCATCTTTGCGGGTGCTAATTCTACGTTCCGGCGCGGAAGCAACAGCATTAACAGAATCAGTATTCAGGGAGGATCAACAGATTATGAAAAGATTTTTGATGTCGATATTGAAAGAGGCCGATACCTCTCCAATGCAGAAATAGAAGGAGGCAGAAACGTAATTATTATCGGTGCTGAGGTAGCCAAGGCACTTTTCCCAAATGGTGAAGACCCTATCGGAAAAAATGTTGTCGTAAAAAACCGGAAGTTTATGGTTATTGGCACGATGGCCTTCCAGGGTCAGGCTTTTATGGGTGGATCCAGCAACGATTATAAAGCCATTGTTCCATATTTTACATTCCGGAAACTATACGTTACCGGAACCGGCCGTTCGAATGAGTTGCAATCACGGATAGGGATAAAAGGATTTGAAAGTGATCTTGGTTTGATAGAACTCGAGAATGAATTGCGAGGATTTCTGCGAGGAAAAAGACAGATTAAGCCGGAAGGGAAAGATACCTTCGCCCTAAACAGACCCGAGGCCATTGCCAATGCCATCGGTCAGGTTTTTGATGTGATCGGTGTGGCGGGTTGGGTGATCGGAGGATTTTCTATTCTGGTGGGCGGCTTTGGAATTGCCAACATCATGTTTGTATCTGTGAAGGAACGAACACCGATTATCGGACTTCAAAAATCGCTTGGGGCAAAGAATTATTTTATCCTCTTTCAGTTTTTATTCGAAGCCGTGTTCATCAGTTTGATTGGCGGGATAGCCGGGATTTTTCTTGTATTCCTCATTACCTTTCTTCCCTTTGGTGATCTGAATGTTGTGATGAGCGTTGCCAACATTACACTCGGACTTGGCGTTTCGGTTTCTATCGGAATTATTTCAGGAATTGTGCCGGCTGCAGTCGCTGCGAGAATGGATCCAGTGACGGCGATTCGTTCGAATTAACGCCTGTAGCACAAACATTTTGTTAGCAGACGTTTTTATGTCAGTCCTAATTTTTCAATTCTGCTTCCTATTGCCATTTGTTTCATTTCAGTTTCCAATTCTTGGAAGTCTTTCTTTTGAACAGATTTGATAAAACATCCTTTGTTTAGTAAATGTATTTCATCACAAGTGTCACTCAATGTTGAGAAAATATGCGATGAAATAATAACTGTCTTGTCAAGTGCTTTTAGTTTATGTATTATTTCTGTTATGATGATGTTGCTTTGTATGTCTACTCCGTTAAATGGTTCGTCGAGTATAAAAAAGTCGTTGCCTTGTAGCAAAATTGCTGTCAGTGCTAATTTCTTTTTCATTCCCGTTGAATATGTAGAAGCATATTGTTTTAAAGGTAAATCAAAAATGTTTCTGTCTTCAATGTCGGAAAGCTTTATGTTTCTTGCATTGCATAGCAGCTGAATATATTCTTTGCCTGTAATTTTTTGAAAGAAGAAAGGTTCTGTCAGCAACAAACCAAGATGATTTTTAATTGGTGTAGGGTCTGAATTTATTTCGCCTTCGTATTCTTCCAAGTTTGCGATGCACCTGAATAAAGTCGTTTTTCCTGCACCGTTTTCGCCTACAATACCAAATACTTTTCCTTTATCAAATTCAATGTTGATATTTTTCAAAACGTCATTTGTTCCATATTTCTTTGATAAATTTCGGACTGCTATCATTTCAATAAACTACTAAGACGATTTTCGGACTGTTTGAAAAGGTAAGGGATTAGAACAATAAGCATTGGTGGAAACAATAAGCAAAGAGCCAATAGAATACCTTGTATAATGTTTATTTCGTCAGGATATGCGGAATATTTGGTAACGATTATACAAATTAAAAACGCCAAACCAACCAAAAAGAAAAGCAAGAGTAAGCCAATGTTTTGATAATAGAAAGTTGAAAGAACAATTGCTATTGGCAAAGCAAGCGTGGAAGAAAAAAGCGTTGCTGTTTTTATTTTGTAAAACAAAAATTCTTTTGGTTTTAGATTGTATGTCCAGACGTAAAATTCGTTTTCTGGTTTTGAGTAATAACTCAATGTCGTTGCAAACACAAGCAACATAGCGAATACACCAAGATTAAAATTATTTACAGAAACAGCAATAATTGTCAATGCGTATGCTACAAAAAACAAATAAAATGTGTTTCTAAAACCTGTCGTAAATTCAAAAGGCCTTTTTGAAAATGGTGTCCAAATTGTAAAATTGAAAGTTGTCCGAAAATTTACAAGTGCTAAAATCGTTGTCAATGTCAATAGCAAACCTGCGGAAATAAAGAATTGCTTGTAAAGCAGAAAAGCAAAAAACGGAATTGAACAAATTAGATTTTCTGTAATTCTTATTTTTTTCAGTTGTCTATCGCTAAAACAGATTTTTAAAAATTCGGTTCTTTGGGTTTCTGAAAGTTTTCCAATAAGAGCAAAAGCGATAAGCAAATAAATGTATTCTGCAAATTCTGTCTTGTGGAAAAGTAAATAAGAAAGTCCAACGAACAGAGTTGTCAGTAAGAAATATGCAAGTAGCGGATTAAAGTCTGCGCCTTTAAACTTGCGGTTTGTCATTTTATATTGAAGTTCAAAATATTCTTTCACTTTCTCATTTTGCTGTGTCGTTCTAAAATGGCTGCGTTAGTGCAAGCGATGTGCTTGCACTAACTGATGGTGTCCATTTTGCTGGCGCAAGCGTCTCGCTTGTGCCAGCAAGGAACTCTCAACACTAAACTTTCTCCTTTACTTCCTTCTCTTCCTTCACCGCTTCGGCACCCCCTGCAATTTTTTCTTTGATCTTCTTTTCCATTTCATCGGCCATCTCCGGATTGTCTTCGATGAGTTGTTTTACCGCATCGCGACCCTGACCCAGTTTGTTGCCGTTGTAAGAAAACCATGAACCTGATTTTTGAATCACGTTCAGCTCCACGCCAATATCTACGATCTCACCTGATTTGGAAATACCTCTTCCATACATGATATCAAACTCCACTACTTTGAAAGGAGGGGCCATCTTGTTTTTCACCACCTTCACCTTTACACGATTACCGGTAATATCGTCAGCCGCTTCTTTGATCTGACCGATTCTGCGGATATCAAGACGCACTGAAGCATAAAATTTTAATGCGTTACCGCCTGTTGTGGTTTCAGGATTTCCAAAAACGATTCCGATCTTTTCGCGAAGCTGGTTGATAAAAATACAGGCGCAATTGGTTTTTGCGATCGTACCCGTAAGCTTACGAAGAGCCTGAGACATCAATCGAGCCTGAAGGCCCATTTTACTTTCTCCCATTTCACCCTCCAACTCGGCCTTGGGCACAAGCGCAGCCACAGAGTCAATCACAATAATGTCAATGGCTCCGGAGCGGATTAAATGTTCTGTGATCTCCAATGCCTGTTCACCGTTGTCGGGTTGAGAGATCAGCAGGTTTTCGGTATCAATGCCCAATTTTTCTGCATAGGTTTTATCGAAAGCATGTTCTGCATCAATAAAAGCAGCAAGCCCGCCCTTGCGTTGTGCTTCCGCAATGCAATGCATCGTCAGGGTTGTCTTTCCTGAAGATTCAGGCCCGTAGATTTCAGTTACTCTTCCGCGTGGAATCCCTCCAATGCCAAGACCAATATCAAGTCCTAATGATCCTGTCGAAATGGAAGCAACGTCCGCTACCTTTTGGTCATTGAGTCTCATCACCGTTCCCTTGCCATACTCTTTTTCTAATTTGTCGATGGTAAGTTGCAGTGCCTTTAGTTTTTCCTTGTTGTCGCTCATATGTGTGGTTGTATTTTGTTACGCTTTCAGATGCCCGAAATTAGCATTTCAATAGTAATTACCAAAATTTTTGGCAAAATCTCTCAATTTTTATTACTATCAATTTTATGAAAAAGTGGCTTTTTTGATTATTTTAAGCTATAATTTTATTTTGTGCTAAATAAATTGGGAATAGTCGGCACCAATCAATTCATGCTTATACTAGGTCGAAACTCGTTTAATTTGCGGTTTAATTAAAGATTTTGAAAAAAGTTATTCGCAGGATTCTTCTCGTTGTCGGCCTGGCCCTGATTGTGGCATTGATCTGGAACTGGTCGCTGGTTGTTTATGGCGTAGGACAAGGGATAGGGCAGATGAAAATTGTCATGAATGCCCGACCGGTGGAGGAATTTCTGGCAGATCCGAACTTTCCGGATTCACTGAAATCTAAACTCAGGTTAATCGATGAGATCAGGAAGTATGCAATTGATTCTTTGGGATTAAAGGACACTAAAAATTACAAGACCCTTTATGATCAGCAAGGAAAAGAACTTATGTGGGTGGTGACGGCTTCCGCGCCCTTTAAACTCGAGCCCAAGATGTGGCATTTTCCTATCGTAGGCTCCGTACCCTACAAAGGATATTTCGACATTGACAAGGCAAGAAAAGAAAAAGACAAACTGCTGGCTGAAGGATACGACGTAAGCGTGCGCAATCCAGGAGGATGGTCTACGCTGGGCTGGTTTACCGATCCCATCTTAAGTAAGATGCTCAACCGAAATGAAGGCGATCTCGCCAGTCTGATCATTCATGAGATGGTACACGCCACCGTGTTTGTAAAAGACAGCATCGACTTCAATGAAAACCTTGCTTCATTCATTGGCGATACAGCATCGTATTACTTTCTCGCTTCAAAGTATGGACGTGAGTCAAAGGAATACATCAAATATGTGCACGAAGATCAGAACTATCAAACTTACAGTGACCACATCCTGCGCGGTTCAGCAGGGCTAGACAGTTTATACAAAACATTTACTGAACAAGAACCGGATTCCATCAAGAAAGAAAAGAAGAAAGCATTTATTCAAAAGATCATTTCCTCCCTGGACACGTTAACGCTGTATGATGTAAAAAAACCTTCGGCACGGTTTGCAGGTGGATTGCCCAACAATGCTTATTTCATGTCGTTTCGTCACTACCAATCCAAGCAACATATTTTTACCGATGAGCTGGATTTGAAATTTCGGGGCGACATCAAAAAATACATTCATTACCTTTCAGAGAAGTACCCGTTTCTATGATTTCGAAATTCCTAATGATCATTGTCTTACCGGGCCGTTAAGGAATTGTTAAGATGGTAACATTGATTTTAAATTGAAGTAATTCTCTCTACTTTTAACTCGACAAAAAGTCGCACGTATGGGCCATAAGCCATCGCAGAAAGTACTTGTCGTTGATGACGAAGAATCCATTTTAGAATTACTCAAATACAACCTTGAAAAGCAGGGTTATGACGTCCGCACGGCGTTAGATGGTCAGATCGGCGTTGATATTGCAAAAAAATTTCATCCTGATCTGGTGTTGCTGGATATCATGATGCCCAAGATGGATGGTGTGGAGGCGTGCCGCCTCATCAAAGCGATGCCCGAACTGTCCAATACCTACGTTGTTTTTTTAACGGCCCGATCGGAAGAATATTCTGAAGTGGCTGCTTTTGATGTCGGTGCGGATGACTATATCACCAAACCGATTAAACCACGGGCATTGATGAGTCGTATTCAGGCTTTGTTCCGGAGAGATTCAAAAAAGAAAAATACATCGGGACAAATCAAGATTGGTGATTTGCACATTGACCGCGTGAGCTATACCATTAAAATCAAGGACCGCGAGATCAGTCTTCCAAAAAAAGAATTTGAACTGCTGTTCTTCCTTGCTCAAAACCCCAACAAGGTATTTAGCCGTGACGACCTCTTGCAAAATATCTGGGGCACGGATGTGTATGTGCTTGCCCGTACCGTGGATGTGCACATTCGCAAAGTGCGAGAAAAGATTGGAGATGATTATATTACCACCGTGAAAGGTGTAGGATATAAATTTAACCTCCAATAATAATGGTTTACAGTGCCAGGACGTTGGCCCTGTTACTTGCGGTCAGCATCTCCATCGTAACAGGATTGTTTCTGTCGCTGATCAAAAGTGTTGACAGCCAGGCCCTGATTGTGGCCATGATCATTAGTTTTTCGGCTTCATACCTGCTCATCTTCGTTGTTTTGGAATTTCTGATCTTTCGTGAGGTCAATAAGTTTTATAAACTGATGAGCAAGCTTCGCAAGAAGGAGCTTTCGGGATTAACAAAAGAAAAATCACAGCCGCTCAATCCGTTTCAAAAGATCAACGAAGAAATTTTTTCATTTGCCACACTGAAGCAAAAAGAAATTGATGAATTAAAAAAGCTCGAAGCATTCCGCCGGGAGTTTATTGCCGACGTATCCCACGAATTGAAGACTCCCATCTTTGCTGCGCAGGGTTTTGTTCACACGCTGCTGGACGGCGCAGTGAATGATAAACAGGTTCGCGGAAAATTTTTGAAGAAAGCCGCCAAAAGCCTTGATGGTCTTGATATTCTGGTGCAGGATTTACTCACGCTTTCCCAGATTGAATCCGGAGATATAAAAATGCGTTTTGAAAATATTGATCTTTATAAACTTTGTCATGAAGTCATCGATCAGTATGAAGAGAAAGCCGAAAAGAAAGGCATCAAACTCAAGCTTTCCGGAGATCATCATCAGAAGGTGATGGTGTATGCCGACTGGCAACGTATTACACAAGTCATGACCAACCTGGTTTCGAATGCGATCAATTACACACCCGATGGCGGTGAGGTGGTGATTAGTTTTGATATCGGAAAAAAGAATATCACGACGTCGGTGAAAGACACGGGTGAAGGAATTCCTTCTTCCCACATACCCCGATTGTTTGAACGCTTTTACCGCGTAGAAAAAAGCAGAAGCAGAGAAAAGGGAGGAACTGGTCTGGGGCTCGCCATCGTAAAACACATCCTGGACAGCCACCATTCAAAAGCAGAAGTGGAAAGCACGGTGGGGAAGGGTTCCACCTTCAGCTTTAAGCTCTCAAAAACAAGATCAGATGAGGTTGATTCTGAAGAGCAAGTGTAACTTGCAGCGTGAAGATCAATTTTAAATTCAAAGACGCTATTCTTTTTGAGGACGATGATTATGTTGTGATCAACAAGCCTCCCTTTATTTCTACGCTGGAAGACCGGAATGACCCACAAAACATCCTCGCTGCAGCTAAAGGCTATGTAGCGGATATGCAGGTTTGCCACCGCCTGGATAAGGAGACGTCAGGAGCATTGGCTTTGGCTAAAAACCCGGAGGCGTATCGCCATTTAAGTATGCAATTTGAAAACAGGCAAGTCACCAAGCATTATCATGCCGTGGTGGATGGAATACACAGTTTTCACGTTGACCTGGTGGATAAACCTATTTTGAAGCAAAATGATGGAACTGTAAAGATTTCGCGTGAGGGAAAAGATGCTCAAACCTACTTTACCTCCTTAAATAGCTTTAAAAACCACACACTCGTACAATGTTCGCCCATCACAGGGCGCATGCACCAGATTCGCATTCACCTGAGTACCCTAAAAGCGCCAATTTTAGGGGATGAAACATATGGTGGAAAGCCCTTTTTTCTCTCTTCATTAAAAAGAGGTTTTAATTTAAAGAAGATGACAGAGGAACTTCCGTTCATGAAAAGGATGGCTTTACACGCATTTTCGCTTGAATTTTCAGGTTTAGACGATAAAAAACTGATGATTGAGGCACCCTATCCCAAAGATTTTCAGGCCCTTATAAAGCAACTTTCTGCTCACCTCCGGTAAAAAGGAAGTGCTACTTGTATATTTAATTTATTGAACCTACTTTTGTGTCCCTTTTTAAGAGGGGAAATGTTTTATTATAGCCTTTAAAAGCCAAAAAAGTGGATCACAATAGTTACAAAACGACCAACGCCAACAAAGCAAGCGCAGAAAAAGCGTGGGTTATCGTCGATGCAGAAAATCAAGTATTAGGCCGCGTGGCGAGCCAAATTGCACGCGTTATCCGCGGCAAGCACAAAGTGACATTTACTCCCAATGTTGATACAGGGGATCATGTGATCGTCATCAATGCTGAGAAAGTAAGAATGACTGGTAAAAAGTGGGACGCACGTGAATTGTTTACCTATTCCGGGTATCCGGGAGGACAGCGCGTGTTGACACCCACCATGATCAAGGGAAAACACCCTGAAAGATTGATTGAGCATGCCGTTCGCGGAATGTTACCGAAGAACACGATAGGCCGCGAACTTTTCAGAAGCCTACATGTTTACGCTGGCACAGCTCATCCTCACGAAGCACAACAACCAAAAGAATTAAAGTTCGATAATATCTGATAATGGAAATCATCAACACCATCGGTAGAAGAAAAACCTCCGTAGCGAGAGTTTACGTACAGCCAGGAAAAGGCGAAATCACAGTTAACGAAAGAGAACTGGCTGATTATTTCCCATCGGAAATTCTTCAAATCACAGTAAAACAAGCATTTGCTATCTCCAAGTTGGACGGACAGTATGATGTACGTGTGAATGTAGAAGGTGGTGGAGTGAAAGGACAAGCGGAAGCAATTCGTTTGGGCATTTCCCGCGCGATCGTGATCATGAATGGTGAGAACAAATCGGCTCTAAGAAAAGAAGGATTGATGACCCGCGATTCACGTATGGTGGAAAGAAAGAAACCAGGACGCAGAAAGGCGAGAAGGAAGTTCCAATTCAGTAAGCGTTAATAGTTAATAATAGCAAAGCATACAGCATGGCAGATAAGATCACAACTCAGGAATTAATGGATGCAGGTGTTCACTTCGGACACCTTACCCGCAAATGGAATCCGAAGATGGCAGAATACATCTTTATGGAGAACAACGGTATTCACATCATTGACCTGAACAAAACGGTAAAATGCCTGGAAGAGGCGTCTTTCTCGTTGAAAAATATTGTACGGTCTGGTCGCAAGATCATGTTCGTAGCAACAAAGAAACAAGCGAAGGATATCATTCATGCGGAAGCAACCCGCCTCAACATGCCGTTCGTTACAGAACGTTGGTTGGGTGGTATGCTTACCAATTTTGCTACAATCCGTAAGTCATTGAAAAAACTTGCCCAGATCGACAAGTTGATGAAGGATGAAGCATTCAGCAACCTTGCAAAACGCGAGCGTCTGATGATTACGCGTGAGAAGGCGAAGTTGGAAAAACTATTGGGAGGTATCACAGACCTTAACCGTCTGCCTGCTGCCCTGTTTATCATCGACGTAAAACGCGAGCACATCGCGGTTGCAGAAGCATTGAAATTGAATATCCCTGTGTATGCGATGGTGGATACCAATTCCGATCCTTCAAACATCGATTTCCCGATTCCTGCCAACGATGATGCATTCAAATCCATTTCATTGATCACCGGGTACATCGGAAAAGCGATCGAAGAAGCACTGATGGAACGCAAGAAAGACAAGGAAGAAGCCGGTCAGAAGAAAGAAGAAGACGAGAAGAGAAAGGTTGACGAAGCTGTAGAGCAATAGTCAGTTGATAATCCCGATAGCTATCGGGACAGTTGACAAAGTATTTTGTTGTCAATTGCCGATATACAAATACAGAGAAAACATCGGCTCACAAGGTCGATGTTTCTTTTTTAAGGGGAATCCAATAAATCACTAAATCATAAAAATTGTAAATCAATAAATAGATATGGCAGCAATTACCGCACAAGATGTAAATAAGCTTCGCTCCATGACCGGCGCGGGTATGATGGATTGTAAAAAAGCATTGACGGAAGCCGAAGGTGACTTTGAGAAGGCTATTGAAATACTAAGAAAAAAAGGACAGAAAGTTTCTGCTTCCCGTTCCGACAGAGAAACCAAAGAAGGATCTGTATTCATCAAGGTAAGCGATGACAAGAAGGAAGCGATATTGATTGCCTTAAACTGTGAGACCGACTTCGTGGCTAAGAATGAAGAGTTTTTGAACCTCGGAAAGCTTATCGTTGAAACTGCCTTTGCCAAGAAACCTGCCACAACAGAAGCTTTGCTGGCCGAGAAGACAGGTGACCTGACGTTGGCCGACAAGATCACAGAACTTGTAGGAAAAATCGGCGAGAAACTTGAAGTGAGTTCATACGTACACATGAAGGGTGAAACCGTTGTGCCTTACATTCATGCAGGAAGTAAATTGGGTGTGCTTGTTTCGCTGAAGGGTGTTAATGGAAAGGATGTGACGGAAGCTGGCAAAGATGTAGGCATGCAAATCGCTGCCATGAATCCTGTGGCCGTTGATGAAAAGAGTATTGATAAAGCTATCATCGACAAGGAACTTGAAATTGCCAAGGCACAGATTATCGCTGAAGGCAAAGCTGAGAACATGGTCGATAAAATTGCACAAGGTAAGTTGAACCGTTTCTTCAAGGATAATACGTTGCTTCCTCAAACCTTTGTAAAAGATAATTCAAAGACCGTTGCTCAATATTTAGACAGCGTAACGAAAGGATTGACCGTTGCAGAATTCAAGCGTGTTGCTATTGGTGGGTAATCAATTCTCATTTTTTTAACATGAAGGGAGGCGCTGCTTCCCTTTTTTTTTGTCACGGGATTGCTGGTTTAGAAGTTATTGTATTTCAGTCGATACTATTTTAAATTTGAGTACCATGAAAATAGAAGAACCCGATCTTTCAGGTACTTACACCTATGCCGACTATCTTACCTGGCAGTGGAGTGACATGACAGAGTTGATACGTGGGAAGATTTTTAAAATGACACCCGCGCCGAGCAGCCTGCATCAACGCATTTCCGGAAATATATTTGGGGAGTTGTGGAATTATCTTCAAGGCAAGCCATGTCAGGTGTTCTCAGCTCCTTTTGATGTTCGGCTGCCGATTTCCAAGGGAACCAAAGGTGATAAAGATATTATCACCGTCGTGCAGCCAGACCTGTGCGTGATATGCGATGTTACCAAGATTGACGAGCGTGGCTGTTTGGGTGCACCGGACTGGATAGTCGAAATACTTTCCCGTCACTCGTCTTCCAAGGACCTTCGTGAAAAATTTGAAGTGTATGAAGAAGCTGGGGTGAGAGAATACTGGGTGGTTCATCCACAAGAACAAACGGTGTTGGTGTATACACTCAATAAAAGCGGTAAGTATGAGGGCATATTGAAGCCTTATATTCATTCTGACAAAGTCACGTCCTTCACCCTTCCCGGGCTTACACTCGATCTCAGAAATATATTTCCGGAGGAGGACTTTTAGTCCTATGAAGCATGATCTTTCGAATGTTGCCTTCTTACTCGCTTCTGAATTTATTCAGCACACATCGCGTTCGGTATTTCTTACCGGTAAAGCGGGAACCGGCAAGACCACCTTTTTAAAACATATTCGTGAGGTAACACACAAAAACACCGTGGTGGTTGCACCAACGGGTGTGGCTGCCATGAATGCGGGAGGAATGACCATTCATTCATTCTTTCAGATTCCCCCAGCGGTATTCCTTCCCGGATCGCAACAACCCGATGGAAATATACGAGTGCTTAACCGGGCAACGTTGTTTAAACATCATCACATCAACAATAACAAGCTTGAGTTATTTCGCGAGCTTGAGTTGCTGATCATCGATGAAGTGAGCATGGTGCGTTGTGACCTCATTGACCTGATTGATGTGATCCTGAAGCATGCGCGAAAATCATCACAGCCCTTTGGTGGTGTTCAGGTATTATTTATCGGCGACTTGTTTCAGTTACCACCGGTGGCACAGCACGAGGAATGGGCGTTGTTAAAAGATCATTACCCGGGTACATTTTTCTTTCATTCCCGTGTGGTGTCAGAAATGAGGTTACTCTCCATCGAGCTCCAAAAAATTTACCGGCAAAAAGAGCACGACTTTATTCAGTTGTTGAACCATGTGCGTCACAATGAAGTTACGGATGACGACATTGATGTACTGAACACACGTTTTTCACCAGAGACTCAAAAAATAAGGGATCATATTGTACTGACCACGCATAACTACAAGGCGGATGCGATCAACCTGGAAGAACTTGAGAAATTGCCCGGTCCTCTGTTTCAATTTGATGCCATTATCGATGGAGAATTTTCGGATCGGAACTTTCCTACGGACGTTGCATTACAACTGAAGCAAGGTGCGCGCATTATGTTCATCCGAAATGACGGCAGTGAAGACAAGCTATTTTTCAATGGTAAACTGGCGGTGGTAAAAGATCTCAGCGAAGATCACATTGTGGTTACCTGTGTCGATGGCTCAGAGTTTGAATTGAAAGCGGAGAAATGGCAGAATATCAAATATACCTACAAGGCAGAAAGTGAAAAGATTGATCAGCAGGAGTTGGGTTCATTTACACAATTTCCCATACGGCTGGCATGGGCCATCACCATTCACAAGAGTCAGGGGCTTACGTTTGAACAGGTGATCATCGACGCTGGCGATTCCTTTACGGCGGGTCAGGTATATGTTGCGCTGAGCCGATGTACTTCGCTGCAGGGACTGGTGTTAAGCTCTAAAATTTCACGACACCAGATTTCAACAAATCCACAGGTCAACGAATATTCAAGGCAGCTTCAAAAGGATGGAGTCATGCACGATTTACTTCAACGCGAAAAGGCACATTATGAGCATCAGCGTATTGTGACTCTATTTAATATTGATACTGTTCTGGAAGAAATTCTTTTGTGGCATAGTGAACTCCATGGTAAAAAACTTCCAATTTTTTTTGAGGCCATGACATTAGCCGAACAAATGGCTTCAAAAGCGAAAGAGTTGTCGGGTATTGCCGAGAAATTCAGGAAGCAACTCGAACAACTGCTGGAACAATCGCTCGTATCACAGGACTATGGCATCGTTCATCAGCGGGCTGAGAAGGGGATTATCTATTTCCACACGTTTCTCAATCAGGAAATTTTAGCAAAACTGAAAACACATATTCGCTCGCTCAAGGGAAAGCGAAAGGTGAAACAATACCTGGTCGGCGTAAAAAAACTGACCCAGACTGTTCAGCGCAAGACGGAAAAACTTCGTTCGTCTGGATTGATCGATAAAAATCTTATCGGCCAAAATACAGACGAGGATGTTGCTGAAGGTGAATCAGAAGCCCGCGTAAAATGAGGGGTTTAACCTTCTTTTTTCTTAAAGGCAGATTTGAATGCGTTTTCCATTTCCCGGCCTGCTTTTTTAAGACTCTCTTCAACCTCTTTCCAGCGCTCTTTGTTTTCAGCTTCCTTTTTCAATCGCTCAGCGGATTCTTTCAGCTCTTCAAATTTTTCCTGAAAATCCTTTTCGGCACGCTGGCCGGCATCTTTTAAATCTATGAGAAACAAATCCACCCTTTTTCCGAATTCTTTGAAAAAACGTTCAGCCTGTCCCCCCTGTTTTGTTTCCATTTGTCTTTTATGGTTTAAATGAAGTTATTAAAATTAAAGGAAAAGAAATTGACAGCAAAAAGTCATTGCAATTCCCTGAAATTCGATGTTGTGATATAAAACAGATTGGGCTATTTTTGAATACATTAAGCTATCATGTTGAAACGCATTTTATTCGTTTTTGTTATCGCAGTATTGATGTCCTGTGCGTCTCATCATAAGCCACACGGGAAATTGAAGCCGGGAAAACCCATTCCATGCCCTTTAAAGGACTGTTAACGATGCGAAAGATTATCATAGCAATCGATGGATTTTCAGCTTGCGGCAAGAGTACTACTGCCAAGGAGGTAGCAAAAATTCTTGGCTATCGGTATATTGATTCGGGGGCTATGTATAGGGCGGTTACCATGTATTTCCTGGAGCACCTTATTGCACTCACCAATCCAAAAGAAGTGTATCGGGCCTTATCGGAAATAAAAATCTCATTTCGCGTCAATGCCCATGGTGAAACAGAAACCTTTTTGAATGGATTGAACGTCGAGAAGGAAATTCGTAAAATGAAGATTTCCGAAAATGTGAGCAGCGTAAGTACGATCAAGGAAGTTCGTCATGCCATGGTGGAACAACAACGGAGGATGGGCAGGGAGCGAGGTATCGTGATGGATGGACGGGATATTGGTACTGTGGTTTTTCCTCAGGCGGAACTGAAAATGTTTTTGACTGCCGATATGCTGGTGCGTGCATTTCGGAGGCAGCGTGAATTGCTGGACCGTGACGACCTGGTTGATCTGGATGAGGTTATTGCCAACCTTCAAAGCCGCGATGAGATTGACAGCACCCGGGCGGAAAGTCCCCTAAAACAAGCCGAAGACGCCGAATTGATGGACACGACAAACATGACCATCGACGAACAGGTTGACGAAGTGGTGCGGATGGCATTAGGAAGGATGCTTATCGTAAAACAATCTTAATCTGATATTTTTCTGTCTGCTTTTTACCCAAAGTAAAGTTTACTTTTGTTTTGTACTAGCGCGTATTCCTGATGAAAAAACTCCTCGGAAGAATTTTAAGGTATTTCTTTAGCGGTATGTTGTTTATCGTGCCGCTCGTTGCCACGATTTATGTCATCTTCACGTCATTTCGGTGGCTCGACAGTTTGATCGAATTACCCTACCCAGGCCTCGGGTTTTTGATTATCCTGGGTGCGATAACCATTTTCGGTTACCTGTCGTCCTTGTTTTTCTTTCAGGCCGCAACAGATTGGTTTGATCATTTGATCAACAAAATACCGTTGGTTAAATTGATCTACTCTTCAGTAAAGGATCTTATCGGTGCTTTCGTAGGAGAGAAACGAAAGTTTGATAAGCCGGTTCTTGTTACGTTAGATAAAACGAACAATATTTATCGCATCGGATTTATTACACAAACCGATCTTTCGGATCTGGGCTTACACGATATGATAGCCGTTTACTTTCCACAATCGTATGCATTTGCGGGCGATCATTTTTTTGTTTTGAGAGAGAATGTAAAGCCGTTGAATATTTCAGGTCCCGTTGCCATGAAGTTCATTATTTCGGGTGGTGTTTCTGGATTTAAAGATCAATAACATTTCAAGTTTCAGATTTCAAATTGGAGTTATCCCTATCTGAAACTTGAAAATCTGAAATTTTAGTCAATGACTCCCGAACCAATCAACTCTTCACCCTCATACCAGGCCGCGAACTGACCGGGTGTGATGCCACGCTGGGGCTGATCAAAAATAATGTAAAGACCTTCGTCTTTTTTATGCAGTGTGCAGCCTTCTAAAGGTTGGCGGTATCGGATCCGCGCCATGTACTTTTTAGTTTCACCTACAATCAGTTGCAGATCTTTTCGTATCCAATGTTCATCGGTTTTCGGGATAAAAAGCCCCTTGCGATAAAGCCCGGGATGATCTTCGCCCATGCCGGTATAGATGACATTTTTTTTTGTATCGGTGCCTATAACAAACAACGGTTTTTCATAACCACCGATATTTAATCCTCGCCGCTGACCAATCGTGTAGTAATGCGCTCCTGAATGTTCACCTACCACTTCTCCCTGTTCAGGGTTTAATGAATAGGATTCAGCAATATGCGCAATATCGTCATCGGCAAAGCCATTTTTAAATGCAGGGGAAGTTGCCGGAACTTCTATGACCTGTCCTTTCTTTTGTTCAAGGCGTTGTTGCAAGAAATCGGGAAGATGCACTTTCCCAATGAAACACAACCCCTGCGAATCTTTTTTTTCTGCCGTGGATAAAGATGCCTTTTTAGCGATCTCACGTACTTCCGGTTTTAACAATTCGCCTACAGGAAACAAAGCTTTCGAAAGTTGTTCCTGGGTCAGCTGGCAAAGAAAATAACTTTGGTCTTTGTTGGTGTCTTTGCCCGCCATCAAGTGAAAGGTTCTTTTGTCGTTAATGACAGTCTCTGCTTTTCTGGCGTAGTGTCCGGTAGCAACAAAATCGGCACCGAGTTTTAAGGCAGCCGTCAGGAAAATATCAAACTTGATTTCACGGTTGCATAACACATCGGGATTGGGCGTTCTTCCACATTGGTATTCCGCAAACATATAATCAACAATGCGATCTTTATATTCTTTACTCAGGTCAATTGTTTGAAATGGAATACCGAGATGCTGTGCCACAATCATGGCATCATTACTGTCGTCTAGCCACGGGCATTCGTTGCTGATGGTGACTGTATCATCGTGCCAGTTTTTCATGAACATCCCAATCACATCATACCCCTGCTCTTTCAGCAAGTATGCTGCTACGCTGGAGTCCACGCCTCCCGACAAACCGACAACGACTCTTTTTTTCATTTTAAATTTCATGGTCTGTGCCTGCCTTACGGTAGGCAGGTCCCCACAGACCATGTCTGTAATCTGTTAATAATCTGCCTGTAATCCGTCTATAAATTTTTACCCCAAACCTATTTTACTGAAGTTAATTTCTCACTTAAAAGTTCATTCACACGTTGATTAAAGTGTTCTTTATATTGTTCGTAGTAAATACCTGTGCCCGGGCCCGAAAATCCAGTGTGAATGTATTTCACTTTGCCGTCTTTGCCAATGAAGATGCTGGTGGGAAAGGCCATCACATGATTTAATGCAGGAAGTGATGCCGATGTTACTTTAAGATCGTTCGTGCCGGCGATGAGGAAAGTATACTCTACACCTAACTTAACCAGCATTTTCTTTACGCGCGTACTGGCATAATCAAAATCGGGTTTGCGTTCATAGGAAAGGCCAATGATTTCCACACCGCGGTCCTTGTTTTCATTATACCAGGGTGAAAGAAATTTTGTTTCATCGATACAATTGGGGCACCAGGTACCGAATATCTGGAGAATGACCACCTTGCCTTGGAATTTTTCATCCGAAGAACTGACGTTCTTTCCATTCACGTCGGGGAACGTAAAATCAATTCTATCGAATCCTTTTTTCAGGTAAGTCAGCGATCCTGCATCCGGCAACGCTGCATAATCATTTTTTACACCTCTCAACTTGGCGTGATAGGTTTTTCCTGACCAGAAGTCTCCGGAAATAATGGAGTCGGTCTTGTCTGCTTTTAAAAGGTAAGCAAAATTGCCTTCAAATTCACTGAGTTGCATCGTCGTGCCACTCACACTTCCTTCCAGGTAACGGTAATCGCCCGTGGTGGAAAGAAAAGTACCTTCAATGTAATCGTCTTTTTGTGTAAACACGCCCACGACAGTTGTCGTATCTTTTTCTGTGATGAGTTGCACGTCATATTTCCCGGTGAAATCAGTGGCAGGAGCAACGCTCGTTTTTTCGAAACGAAAATCGTCACCAAAGGCAGCCGTGAAGGGTACTTTATAAGTAGCGTCATAATTTTTATAAAATGTTCCGGTCAATGAACCTTCGTCAATTTTTGCACGTATTTCGGCATCATAAACATGCATGACGATTTTCACGGAGTCACCAAACAGGCTTACTTCATCCAGCTTAATTCTTTCCGCTGCATTATTGATGTACACGATATATTGATTGCTGTCTTTTTCAATATCAAAGGTGAAGGGAAGTTTTTGGTCTTGTATTTCCAGCAACCCGCGCCATTTGCCAGGCTTAAATTCTACTGGTTTTTCACTGCAGGAAAAAAGGATAAAGAGGAAAAAAAAGCTTAAAAGAGCGAAAAATCTCATGAATTGCCGGGTTTAGACTTTAAGAGAACGCAAAAATGAGATAAAAAATTTAGAATTGCTCCTCCTTTTTGGCATTCGCGCTCAAGTCTGTGAACGCACCATTTATTCTTGTTATCATTGTTACGAACCGTTGCGAAACCCGAACTTAACCACCGGCTTAATTGCGTGAAAAAAATCCTTAAAAACCTCACCTTTTGGGTACTTCTGGCAATTACTGCGGGTGTCACGTTGGGTGTGCTTGCTCCGAAAAAAGCGATGGAGATGGAATTCTTAGGAAAAGGGTTCATCAACGTCGTAAAGATTTTTATCTACCCTATTATTTTTCTGACGATCACCCTGGGTATAGCGGCCATGGGTGATTTGAAAAAGGTAGGCAGGACCGGGGGCAAAGCGTTGTTGTATTTTGAAATTGTCACCACGTTTGCCCTCCTGGTTGGAATTGTTGTTGCATCCATTATTCAACCCGGTGCCGGTGTGGATACTTCAAAAACCGGCAATGCAGACATATCATCTTACGTAACCAAAGCGCAGGAATTCAGCTGGCTTCATTTTTTCATGGACAATCTGACGCTACAGGTATTACTCATTTCCATTGTTCTGGGTATTGTGCTGAGTAAAGTAGAACAAAAAAATAAAGTACTCCATCCACTGGGTCGGTTGTCAAAATATGTTTTCAAAGCATTGCACATGGTGATGCATGCTGCGCCTCTTGGCGCGTTTGGCGGAATGGCATTTACAATAGGTAAGTTTGGTCCTCAGGCACTGATATCCCTGGGGAAACTCATGATCACGGTGTACATCACAAGTGCCATTTTTATTTTTGTTATTCTCGGTGGTATTCTTTGGATGTATAGAATCAGGATCTGGGATTTTCTGAAATATATTAAAAACGAGATCCTGATTGTGCTGGGTACTTCTTCGAGTGAAGCAGCATTGCCCTCCCTGATGGAAAAACTAGAGCGTATGGGGTGTGACAAGTCCGTGGTGGGTCTTACGGTACCTGCCGGATATTCTTTTAATCTTGATGGAACAACCATCTACCTGGCCATGGCGACCATCTTTCTCGCTCAGGCTTTCCATGTGCATCTTTCCTGGGAGCAGGTGATTACGATCATCGGCGTATTGCTCATCACCTCCAAAGGTGCGGCGGGTGTTACGGGCAGTGGATTTATTGTATTGGCCTCAACGCTTCAGGCTGTAAAAGCAATTCCGCTCGAGGGATTGGCGTTGTTGTTAGGCATAGACAGGTTTATGTCTGAAGCGAGAGCGATTACCAATGTCATTGGCAACGGGGTAGCCACAGTGTGGTTATCGAATAATGAGAAAGCGTTCGACCGTGCCGCCATGGAACGCGCATTCAAAACGGAGAAATAAGGACGTGAAGACGAAGTGATGGGAACTTCGATAGAAAATTTATTTACCCGAGGTAAGTTCGCTGATTACTGTCATTAAAGGGACAAGCGCTTCATTCGGAGATTCATCATCAAAGCTGTGGTGCCAGATTTTTCCTTTCTTGTCGGTAATGGAAATCGTAGATGAACGGGCACCATCAAAAGTTCGCTTATCCGAGGGAGCTTTTAGTAATGGGATTTCCCTCAGCATAACACCATTCAGACTTTGAATCACTTTTTTCCATTCTCCCTTTTTGATTTCCCGGGTAGTATTAATTTCTTTATCGGGCTCTCGAAAATTTTGTTCGTGAACCGATATCGTTTTTTGACCAACAACAATCTCCTTATTATAACCACGTGTACCGGTCGTAAATTTTATATCAGCGATCGACTGACAGCCAGCCAGGAGTGAGATGAAAGACAAAAGAAGAAAGAGGAATGTGATTTTCATACAGCTAAAAATTTCCCAACTTAGTATAAAACGATACGGTTGAGGATTTATGATTTTTTATCATGAAAGATTACCTCGGTAGCGACTCGAATTTATCATGTATGTCTTTGGTGTGCGATTTTAAACTTCCGTGATCTGACGGATGACGTCCTGCGCATCCCATGCACGCCAATGTTCAATGTATTGCCCGTTGAGCAGTTTTACAATATCGATGATGTGAAGTTTTAGTTTTTTATTCGAAGCTGGCTGACCTAAGAAATCTCCTACATGAATGCCGTGGATGGTTTTTCGAGTTACCACTTTGTCTCCTTCAGCAACCTGGTCGTGAATTTCAACACTGACGTCAGCCAGGGATTCCCATAACACCGTCCTAAAAAAGGCAATCATTCCGTCACGTCCTGCAGGCATGCCGGCAGGAGCAGAGTGGTTAATAAAGTTGTCGGCCAGAAGTTCTTCAAAGACAGTAATGTCTTTCCCCTCGATTCCTTCTTTATTAAAGCGAGCAACAATTTCTTTATTTTTCTCGGGTGTCATAGCCTGTTTACATTTTATTTCGAAAGGGAAATTTCAGTAACGACACCTGGCCCATGGTACTTTTTTCATATTTACCTATGCAGAATGGTTTGAATTCATTCTCTATGATGTCAGGGGTCAGCGATAACGAAGCAGGAGCCGGTGCTGAATTTAAAAAGAAGTAGACGGTGGTGGTTCCATATTTTGTGTACGGCATGTAGTCACCGTATTGACGCATTTCTTCCCATAGGGTATCACGTACGGTTACCGCATATGCCCTTACCACAGGTCCTGCATTTTGTTCATTTCGTATAAAGGCAACTTCTTTAAAATTTCCCTGTAATTCCTTTGTGCCAGGCTGGGAAAGGGATGTCCAGATGATATAGCCCGTGATGAAAATAACCGAAAATAGTGCAATACGCGTAATGCTAAGCCTTCTCATGACGTTCGTGTTTACACGAGCAATGTTACACAATCTTAGCGTAGACTTCGATCCTATTTCTACCTACATAAAATAGAGACAACACATGACTTTATATCAGTCCCATTTCAACAATAAGATCTTCAACCTCATGTTCTTCTTTTTGACAAAGTTCATTCACAAATTGAATTGTCTCTTCGCTGATCAGCGTGTTTTGAACTTTCATGTAAAGACCCCTGATGCGTTCCCGCACAGACATGAGCTTGATTTTATGAATTTCCTTTACGGGGGCATTCGTTTCACCCAGCAACGCTTCAATGGTTTTCACCTTTGATTCGGTTGCGGCAACTCGCTTTTTCAATATTCCTCGTGTCATATCATTTAGGTTGTTCGTGGTTGAGGAGGTGCATTGAAAATCTTGTGCCAATGTGTCAATAGGCGTTGTATAGTGCTTTTTAGAAATGAAGATGCAATTTTTTATGGTTCTACTGGGAATATTTCTCCACAATATGACCCGCGAAATGGAGACCATCACTCGCCAAAAATTAATCCGGGAGTCAGCCCTCAGGGATATAGATATCAAACGATGCACCCTGGTCTACCACCCCATGTGCTGTGATAACGCCATGATGATTTTCTACGATTTTTTTGACTATAGCCAGGCCGATTCCCGTACCACCATATTCGTTTTTACCATGGAGGCGCTGAAAAACCTCAAATATCTTTTTATTGTATTTTTGATCGAATCCGATGCCGTTGTCGGAAATGCGGATATGACAATATTTTTTCTTTTTGGATAAATCTTCGTTGCCGAACTCCGACCCCATGCCCGTCTCGCTTGATATCTTTATATAAGGAAGACGTTTGTCAACGATGAATTTGAGTGAATTACTAATGAGATTTAACAGTAGTTGACGGAATTGAAAGGGAATGATTTTCAGATCACACACGACCACCGCCTCGATGGTTGCATTTTTTTGATTCAATTCTTCCTTCAATTCTTCTTTGACTTCTTCAAGAAGTTGATGGAGATTTATTTTTTCAAAATTTCTTTCCGCTGAGTTTGTCCTGGAGTAGGTGAGTAAATCCTCAATTAATTTTTGCATCCGTTTGGCGGCCTTCTGCATCCGTAGAAACTTGTCTTTTCCACTTTCTGAAAGGCGGTCAATTTCCTTTTCCATGATCTGGGTGGAGAACGTCTGTATCTTTCTCAACGGTTCCTGTAGGTCATGGCTGGAGATATAAGCAAAAGATTCAAGTTCCTGATTCATTTTTTCCAGGTCATTGTTTTTTTGCTTGAGTTCCCTCGCACTTCGTTTTAATTCATCGCTTGCTTTTTTCTTTTCGGTCAGGTCATGTGTAACTTTAGAAAATCCGATCACCTCATGAGCTTCGTTGTGAACAGCGGTGATGACAACACTCGCCCAAAAACGGGTTCCGTCTTTTCGCACACGCCATCCTTCCTGACCGGCTCTTCCTGTCTGTTCTGCCAGAGCCAGTAATTGTTGCGGTAAACCATTTTCCCTGTCCTCGTCGGTGTAAAAAACGGAAAAACTTTCCCCCACGATTTCACTGGTCTTGTATCCTTTTATTTTCTCCGCACCCTTATTCCAGTTTTCAACAATTCCTTCACGATTGAGATACAGAATAGCATAGTCCTGCACCTCTTCCACCATCAGGTGATAGCGCTCTTCACTTTTTTTAAGCGATTCATTGGATTGAATAAGTTCACTCGTTCTTTCCTGCACTTGTTTTTCGAGGGAAGATGAAAGTGTTCTGAATTTCGCTTCACTTTCACTTAATTCTTGTTCCCGTTTTTTTTCTTTTGTAATGTCATTTAGGGTGCCCATGAGTTTAACAGGCTTGTTTTCTTTATTATAAAACACTTTCCCACGTGCCTCCCCCCAATGAATGGATTTGTCCTGCCAGATGATCCTCGATTCATAGTGCAGGAAGCCGGTGACAAGGGCTTCTTTAAATGCTTTTTCTCGGATCGGGAGATCATCAGGATGTAAGTGCTGGATAAGCTGGGCATGAGTCAATTCCGTGTCTTCAGCATATTCACCCAGTATCTGAAGATATCTTTTGGAGTAGCGCACTTCACTCGTCTCCAGGTCCAATTCCCATGTGCCCAGATCGCTGGCTTCAATAACAATATTTAACTTTTCTGTTCCCTCTTCAATTTTTTGCCGGGCTACAACCTGTAATGTCACTTCCGAAGCGATGGCGATAATGCCGGAGATAGCACCATCGGCGTCGCGCAAAGCTTCGTAAACAAAATTGATATAGGTCGATTCAATTTTGTTTCCCCGCGGAAGGTTAACCGGTCGCTCACTTGCCATAAATTTTTCTCCGGTAGTAAATACGGCGTCGAGAAGGGACTCTATGCCTTGTCCTTTTGCTTCAGGCAGGCCCTCGAATATAGGTTTGTTCAATACCGCTTCGGCGGGTTTTCCCCATATCTCCAACATCAGATCATTGGCAATCTCAACGATATGATCTTTGCCCCTGAGAATGGCCATGGCAACAGGTGCCTGAATGATATTGTTTAAATAGCGTTGATTGCTCTCTTCGAGTTTTTTTAATGTTATGACTTTGTCTGTTGTCTCCGTGCAGGTTACAAAAACACCTGCCGGTCTACCCGATTCATCATTTACCGGACTATAGCTGAATGTCCAGTACACGTCTTCCATTTTGCCATTGCGGTAAATGGGGAGCAGCTGATCTTCACTCCAATTGGCTTCGCCCCCGGCCAGCACATGATCAATAATGGGCTTTATATCCTTCCAGATTTCTTTCCAGAAATCTTCTGCTCGTCCCCCCAATATGGTGGGATGTTTTCCCTCGTTACCAAGACTTGGACGGTATGCATCATTATAAAAGCAGATCAGTTCAGGACCCCAGAACAAAAACATGGGGAATTTTGAATTGAGAATAATGCTCAGCGTGGTTCGTAAACTTTGTGGCCAGTGTTCAGGGTCACCTACCGCGGTTTTGCTCCAGTCCTTCTCGCGTGTGAGTCGCCCCATCTCACCTCCTCCTGAAAGGAACTGCAAATTTGTTTGCGAACGCGTAGCCTGGTCCATTTAGTAAAAATAAAATTTTTTCTTTTTTTGAAATCAAATTTTAGTGATTAACCCTGCAAAAATTCAACAGTCTTCATGACCGCAAGTCTTGGTTGAAGAATTTCCGCCCGTGCTATCCATGATCGCAGAAAAAGCTAAGAATGGTATTTATGCACCTTCAAGATGCGCAAAAAAAGGCAGGACTGCCAATCCGTGAATTTCGTTATTTTTTTACAGGATTGCGAATCAGAATTTCAACACGTCTGTTCTTACTGCGACCCTGTGCTGTTTCATTTCCCGTAATAGGTTGGGAACTGCCAAATCCCTCAAAAGATACGTTGTCGAACTGTACACCTTGATCAATAAGGTACTCGGCAACCACTTCAGCTCTTCGGCTGGACAAGGTTACATTATGCCTTTCATTGCCCGTGTTATCGGTATGTCCGGATACCGACACTTCAAGAGTGGGATGTTGGAGTAAAAATTTACCAATGGAATCCAACGCCGCGAAGTGTTCGCCCTTCAGCTTAAAGCTGTTTGTTTCAAATAATAATTCGTTCAAAATGATCAGACTATCTGCCTTCAGAACCGGAGCTGAAATGGTAAGGACTGCTTGGGCACTGGTCAACTCAGGTTGAGGCTGTTTGCTTGCCGGAATGGTATCGGGCTTTGACGGCTTTGTTCCCTTCACGGCGGGCGTAAGCACTTTTTTGTATTCTCCTTTCTTTCCATTTTTTTTGATCCGCCTTTTATAATCTTCAAAACTGATCGCGTGCAATGCTTTTCTTCGACCGATCATTTTTCGGCATGTATAGTCAAAGCAGATGATTTCACTGAGAAAAAAATGCGGGCCATTTCTGCTTAATGCCCATCGGTTCGACCTGGGAAGATGAGAGACCAATAGGGGGATAGTAGGATTGCCATATTCACGTCCTACATTTACCGGCGTGAACGCATCTTTATGACAAGAACCACAAAGCAAGACAACGACAATGAGAATCAGGGATGAGGGTGGTCCTAAGCAAATAGGTTTAGTCATGCCTTACCAAAGTAGTGAGTTTCGATTGAAATAGGAATATGTCCATAGGCAACGGATTGAGTGGAATTGAATTGTGATCCCGGGTAAATAATTCCCTGAATAAAGCCAATGAGTATTTCTCAGCCGACCTAATGATACCGTTATGTTATTCCTACTACGGAATTCGATATTCCAAAAGGGTCAACGCCAGGTTTCTGTTGTGTACCGGCAATTCTTCACTGTCGGGAGTGGTATAGTTTTCAATGACAGTAAATCCAAAACTTTTATAATAGTTTATCAGTCCAGGGTTGTTGGCCCATGTATCCATACGAATACTGTCGAGGCTTTTTTGTCGTGATTGCTCCACCGCCCAGGCAAGAATTTTTCCGAATAATTTTTGTCCCTTGAATTCCGGGTTGACGACAATACGGTGAAGATACAAGGAATTACCGTTGTCTAATATTCGCCAGATTACCTTATCGGTGAAGGCAACAGTGAATACAATTCCGATCTTTGAGCCGGCAACCAGTTTGTATTGTTTTTTTTGTTCAATATCGCGCGCAATGGCATTCTTGTCGTAGTTACGCCACACTGGATACCCCTTCACTTCCTGATAGTGAATTGAATCGTCAAAGAACGTGAAGATACGTTGAAGATCGTCCACTTCCGTGTGGAGTATCGTCAAGACGTCAGGCATATCAGCACAGTCACTCATCGCTTAAAAATAAGCAACAAAGTGCACACGATCATGTGTGCTTTGCACGAACATTCAATATTGCTACCGGATTTACTTTTAGACGGCGACTGCCATACTCAAAGGTTTTGACACACAGCGAATAATATCGTGCTTTACGTCTACCTGATACGCGTCATTTTTAGCTTTGATGAAATCCACCAAAGAATCAAGGGTAGGGTAATCATCCTTGCCGACAAAACAACGTGCATCATCAATGAGCAGCACATGGTCCATCTTCTGATTGTTAAAAATCGAATTCAACTCATCGAATATGGGGCACTCTTTTTCACCTTTCGCCGTTTCTCCTCTCGAATAATGACCATCCAGCCAAAATATGGCAGGATCTTTTATCTCCGGCAATATTTCCGGAAGAACTTTGCCACTATCACCTTGTACGATGGTCACATGCTTATCGCGATAAAATCGTTTCTTTGCCTTGTAGTATAATTTTGGAGCCAGTTCAATCGAAATAATTTTCCTGAATTTGTTCTTTTGAGCTTCCACCATTTCGCCCATGAAGGTCCCCGTTTCTATCAGTGTGCCGCAATTATATTTCTGTTGATACCCTTTAATGATAAATTGTTTCACTACATGTGGAGGAGGTACATAACACCCTTCTTTTTGCCAGGCCTGTACTTCTTGCAGTTGCCGTGTTATTTTATATTGATTCAGAATAGCTTGAGGGATCAAAGGCCTCAGCAATTTCTTTACTATTTCTTTCATCACCTTATATTTTGAGTTTCTTTTATATTTCTTTCCTGTTTTTTACTATAGCCGTCACAGCGATAGGTTTCACACAAAAGGGCAAATCACTAACCAAACGGTAAAACGTGCAAATGATATTGCAATGGGGTAGTCGATGATTTTTGTTGTAGAAGTGCTCCAACGGAAAGGCGTGAAGATTTCACCACAACTTTTTGGCACGATTGTGTGCACAATGGGAAAAATGAGGCAATGTGGTTTAGCCGGGAAGGACTCGACTATCTATTCCTATGCAAATCCAGATGGGGTTTATCTTAGCTCGGGTAATACAATTCAGATCGAAAATTGAACCTGCGTAAGATGAATGAATCAGCATTCAACGTGAATGGTTTTTTAATCTATAATTCCGCTAATTCCTTTGAATACAAACGCAGTTGTAACACTATCCTGCACGATGTCAAATTCTAAATCTTCAAGTTCAGCACCACGATAACCCATTCCTTTCTTTTGAATAAGGTCTTCAATTCCCCTGTCGTAGTTGCCTACAACGAGTAAGATCTTAGCACACAGACCATCACCCTGAACATGAGCAAGAATCGTTTTCAGACTGTCGTCTTCATGATACGTGTCCATCCAGTAAGAAAGTTCGGACCTATCGGCCGTAGCGAATCGTTTTGCTAATTCCGCCTTGTACTCCCTGGTATCCGGAGCATAATGATCAAACACCGGATTTGTATTTTCACAAACTGCCCGATCGCAAGCGGAAGCCAATATGAGTATTCCGGAGATGGTGAGAAGAGCTACGAATTTTTTCATAACGTTTCGATAATTTATTTTTTGACAGACTTTAAAAACATACTGTTCCTCAATTCCATATTTCATTGCTCTCCGTGAGCACAATGGGTGTTCCATCAGTCACCACGATGGTGTGTTCGTGCTGTGCCATGAAACCTCCCTTATTTCCAACCATGGTCCAGCCATCCTGTAATGGTTCAGCGTATGTTGAAATTGTGGATATGAATGTTTCAATCGCCACTACGGAATTTTTCTTAAACCTCGTAAGGTTAAATCGATTGCCATAATTCGCAATATCACTGGGTTCTTCATGAAGTCCTCTTCCTATTCCATGGCCTGTCAAATTCCTGATAACTTTGTAACCATTTCGCTTGGCCTCGGCCTCTATTAAAAAACCAATATCCGATATACGCACACCACCACGAATATGGTGAATTGCTTTATGCAGAATCTGTTTTGATGTATCAATCAGTTTTTGATGCTTGTTTACATCGGCTCCTAAAACAAATGAGCCGCCATTATCCGACCAAAAGCCATCTAATGCTGCTGAAACATCGATGTTAATTAAGTCTCCTTCGTGAAGTACTGTCTTTGGCGATGGTATGCCGTGACAGAATTCATTGTTTACACTGATGCACGTCCATCCCGGGAAACCATAGGTTACCTGAGGGGCTGATTTTGCCCCGAAGTCTTTGAGGATTTGTCCGCCATAATTGTCCAACTGCTTTGTTGTCATACCGGGGCGAGCATAATTTCTCATTTCCTTAAGTGTACATGCCACAGCATGGCTGGCTTTTTGCATTCCAATCAAGTCAGTTTGTTTTGATATTGACATATTTTCCTTTTTTTAGCAGCCCAGGCAACTGTGGGTTGTCTTTAGCCTGGTCGTTAACGTTTATGGATAAAAGATAGAGAATTTTCTCATGACTCGGATCACGGTTTCAATGAACAAACGCCTGAATGCTTATGCCAACCGGCTGTGACTTGTGCGTTATATAGATCCAATTGCTTTGGCTGGTTTCCCGATATATTCCGGGATATGCATCATCATTGAGTTTCGCGTAAAAATACAGTCCCTTTTCACCAAGGTCTTTCACGAGTTCAACCGATATCAGAAAATCACCATGCACAGCAATAGGATAGTCCGTCATGGCAAAGGTTGGGTTCTTCAGGATTTCATTCCGGGTAAGGGATATATAATACGGTTTTTGAAGGATGTTTTCAATTTCGCCTCCCTCCATTTTATACACATTGAGCCTGAGGTAAATGTGACTATAATTGCACTTCGCGAAATTCAGTCTCACACTATCAAGAATCAGTTCATTGTCCCTATTCCGGAATACAGAGCCAATCTCATGTCCTAGTTTGTTGTAAATAAATCCGGCATTGACCATTTTGGATCGGGGTTTGTTGCCAAGTACCAGCCTGGGAGTTTCTAAAGAATGAATTGTTATTTCAGTTAATACGATGGGTTGTGATGGAAGATATATTTTTAGCTGACCTGTTTTTTTTGACTTCTTAACATCGCCTACCACAAAACTCTTTTTTGCGTAGCCGACCAGAGAGAATCGAAGCGTGTCTGAGTCATAATCAGAATCCAGAGGTATTTTAAAATAGCCTGTGCTATCAGAAACTGTCCCGACATTTTTTCCAATAATTCCTATGTTCACGTAAGGCAGTGGCCTGTTATTCACGCTGTCAATCACAAAGCCTTCATACTGTTGCCCCATTGTCCTTTTAACGAATAGAAACTGGCTTGCCATGAGTAGATTCGCAAACACTAGAAATTTCATTGACATGCGCATTTATTAAATCAATTTATTGTCGCAAAGCCCTTCGTGCAGCGCAACAGGCATAAGACTACTTTGTGTATAACGCGTTTTGGAGGGCGAACGTTGCAAATACAATCCAGGGTTACAGGTGTAATACGTTCGTATAAAATATCCATGCCAATTTCTTATAAGCCCATTGTCAGGGGCTGATTTCTTATTGTGTCTGATACATAGATAAAAAATATGTCAGGCCCTGTGATAGTCGGGTCGCCAGTTCTTGATTAACCTTTTTATTTCATCGGGTTTCAGGTTCTGTTCAATAGCCCTTGTGGTTAAAGAAATAAATTCGTCATCAGACGCAAATCGAAGCGCGATAATCTGATATAACGAAAGATCTTGATTTAACCGTTTACCTGTCAATATGAAATAGCGCAGGTTTTCTTCTGCCCGAATAGCCCGGTCCTGAGCCTTAAGTGCAAACGACCGGCAATGAAAGGATACACTGATTAATGTGAGAACCAATAAGATAAACAAAGACGGAAGCATGTACGATTCATGTTTATTTGTCAGCAAATAAAGAACGGATCCGATCAGCAACACCCCCATGGCAGCAAAAGTCAGGAAGTGGTATAACGGAACCAGGTTTCTATGATTTGAATATTCTTGTTTTGTCTTTTTCATATCCTTTATTTTTACAAATATGTCATTGGTAGTTAGTCTTTAACCTGGCCGTTCTCACAAACAATGACGGATAGTTAGCAACAAATCCCAGTTCATCAACTTCAATGTTGGCTTCAAAATCGTTTGGAACATTTTCGTAATGATATTCTGTTTTAGAAAGGCGAATATATTTTTGGGTAACAGGTACTATCCGTTGTTCTAAAAGGTCAAGATAGATAACCTGAATTTCATATTCTTCGCCCGGGCTTAATTTAAGTCTGTTAATGGGCAGGGTATTTGTAAATGGTGTCAGGGGAATGTCGATATCGATACACCCGCTGAATTGATCCGCGCGTTTGCCATTCATCATCCAATTTCCTTTGCCATCACCTTCAAATACTAATTGTTCTCTCTGATTGTTATGCTGGCATTGTACTTCAGCATAGATCGTCTCCCAATGTTGATTGGTTTTAACTTTGTATTCTACCCGGTAGATCTTTTCTTCATATTGACCGATAATTGCCGAGTTTATTTCTGACCCGATATCGGTGGTAGTAACCAGGCAATTTTCCAAAGAATAATATTCCAGTCCTGTCCAAAGCAGGTTTGTCTGCATAATCAAGATGTTTAATTGCCGGCAATGCGGGTGTATCAGTGATAGACGAAGTTATAAAAAAGCGCGTTTAGTTGACAGTGGGTAGATGATGTGAAAGCAATGGCTCTTACACCTATTAGCGGTTGGTTGTTGTAGGTGTCATTTCTTGTACTTATTGTCTTTCCACTGGTTTGTTCCTGCCGCACTTTCTGAGATAAGCTGTTGCAGTCGTTTTAGTCGTGTCGTTTCCTGCTTTGCATTCATTACCCAATGTGTCGATACCTTTCTGTATGACGGTGCCAGTGACTGAAAGTAGTGCCAGGCCTTTTTGTTTGCCTTGAATTGCTTCTTAAAATTCTGCGTTAATTCTGCTTCGTCCTTTTCGTAAGAATATATCCTGGACTTACTTTCTGTTCTTTTTTCAAAACTCGCAAGACCGGCTGGCCGCATAAGTCCTTGGTTTTTCAACGCTTCAATTTTTTTAATATTGATCGCACTCCATATGCTTGTGGGTTTTCGCTTCGTAAAACGAATTTGATAACTTTCTTTATCGATTGATTTTCTAACTCCGTCAATCCATCCAAAACAAAGAGCTTCGTCAACCGATTGAGGCCAGGTTATACTTGGTTTTCCGCTGCCCACCTTATAAAACCCAACCAGCAGTTCAGTTTTCTTCTCATGATTCGTTTGTAACCACTTCCTGAAATCAGATTGTTTCGCAAAAAAGGTTGGTATGGTTTGCTCGTCCTTCAAAATATATGGAACGTTAATTTACGTTGGCCACCGTTAACGTTTCGTTTTTTATTGCCCCCGAGTTGTTATTTTGTCGGCTCGTAGTAAAGCGTTACGGCACCGCAGGTAAATATTTTTGTCTTTATGAGTTTAAGGATCGTTCTGTTGTTTATGTTTTCAAAGAGGGGCAGACCGCTTCCTGCAACAACAGGGTAGACCGTGAGTTGGTATTCGTCAATCAGATCAAGATTCATAAGTTGTATAATTAAACTGCGACTGCCAACCAGGATGTCTTTGCCCGGTTGTTTTTTCAGTTCTAAAACTTGCTCTTCAATAGGTTGATGGGACAATGTAGCACTGTCCCATCCTGTTTTTTTAAGTGTATTTGAAAACACAATTTTTGGAATTTTGTCTATTGCCACAGCAAAATCGTTCATTGATTTTTCATCTGAAGGATTTTTTAACTGGGTTTGCCAAAATTGCATGAGTTGGTATGTTATTCTGCCATATAGAATTACGCCTGCGTTGTTTAGCAGGTTCGTATAATGATGGTGTATTTCTTCGTCTGGAATTCCTGCTGTATGATCACAAACTCCGTCCAGCGTCATATTGAATGCTGCAATTATTTTGGTCATATTTTTCTGCTTGTTACCTGTTCTTTTTTTTGTAAAGTAACTAAACTACAAATTTACACTGAATCCCGCCATTGATTATGCATTTTGTTGGTGGCTGGGCCATTTTTCAACTACTTTTTCAGTGTCAATTTTTTTATGTCCTTTTCGTTTAACCACTCCTCGAATAAATATTCCTTGATCTTTCTTTTCAAGAATCCCTTCTTCAAGTACTGTCTTACTTCGTCTGGCTTTAAAAGCTTAATAGTCGGCTGTCGAGGTAAGTCAAAAAGATTTTGAGTCAAGTATCCGCATTTTACAAAGTATACTTGCCCAGGCTTTAACGTAATTGGGTATTTTATCTTTTTCTGCTTTTGATAATTTGACCTCTTGTCCGCATTTAATGAAGGTGCTTTGGTTATTGCTTGAAACGAAACTCCCTTATCATGCGTGTCTATGATGATAACATCTTTAGTTTTTATCCGTCCTAATAGGCTGTCGCTTGCATATAATTTATAACTCCGGTCAAAACTAAATATATCAAATGTCCGAAATAGTATGATCGTTGAGTGTTCACCGTTTTGCTGACCGTTGTCAATGTTGTCCTGGGAATAAAGTCTAAAAGTTATAGTTAACAAAAATCCCATAGTCAAGTGGGAAGTCTTTATCCACGAAGTCATAGGTTAAATTATCTAGGTTAGTTCTTTTATTCCTAACTCCATTTGGAATGGAATATTGTAACCTTGTCAAAACGTAATTTGTCCTCGTGTCAAATTTTAATAGGATGAGCAATTTGTCCGAATGGCCTTGCGCCTAACGTTTTGCAATAACCAGTGGCGGCTTTTGAAAACGTTACTGCCCACTGTGGCCCAAACGTAATAGCGAAGATAAAACTTTATACTTACTAATCACCCGCCATTGGTTATAGCTTTTGTTAGCGGTTCGTTGTTTTTTCTGTCTTGTTTCTTGCAATTCTAAAACCAAGGTCGTCAATTTTAAATTTTAAAGGATGACTTCTTCTTCGAGTTGTCGCCATTACACTTCGTTCTTCGTCAGACCAACCGCCACCTCTGAAAATTCGGTATGAACCGTAAACTGTTTCGTCATATGTGTCTGAACACCATTCCCAAACATTGCCTAACATATCGTAAAGTCCCCACGAATTTGGTTCTTTATGTCCAACAATATGTGTTGTCTTTTCTGAATTTTCTTTGTACCAGGCAATGTTTTTTAATTCTCCATATCTTATACCTGCTGTTCCGGCTTTACAAGCATATTCCCATTCCGCTTCTGTCGGCAAACGAAATCCATCCGCAGTTATGTCAAAGGTTATAGTTTCGTTTTCTTCTTGAATTAGATAGCAAGAATTTAATCCTGTCTTAGTAGATAAATTGTTGCAAAAAATAACCGCTTCTTTCCAAGTTACCATTTCAACGGGATGTCTATTACCTTTGATTGTACTCGGGTCTTGATTTGTAATTGTAAAATATAACTCTTGCGTTACAAGAAATTTTCCAAGCAAAAATGGCTTTACCTCAACAGTCCATCTTTGTTTTGTTCTGTCGTCTCTCAATTCAATTTCTCCACTTGGTATTTCTACCATTTGGCTGTCAAAATTTGAAATGTCAAATAAGTTAATTCCTTGTTGAGTCACTTGCTGTTTTTATTGGTCAATAGTTTTCTGTTGGTGGTCGTCCTACAATGACAGCCAACGTTTAGCTATGAGGCGTGGGCCTTACCTTAATTTAAAAATAAACAAAAAAGGCCAATGACTTATAGCTTGTGTTGGCAGCCGTGATCTCCCATTATGCTTTTTGAAATTTGGTCCTGATTCCAAAGTATAATAGAGTCGAAGTCACCCAGGGTCCCGCAAGTATTAGAATATTAATTAGTCTTTCATTTTGTTTAAAGGGGAGGTCGCTGGTTAAATAGTACACAATTATGGTTGTAATAATATAGGTCAAGCCAATTATGAATTTCCCCCTTTCATTAAGTTTAATTATCCAAAGGATTACTATGAATGCCACTAAAAGCAGAAATTCAATTATTAATGTCACCATCACTTCTTCACCATGAGCAAATGCAGTCAGTGGCAAAGACAGAAAGGCAGTTAGGATGGCCTGTTTGAGATTCTTCAATTATCTGTTCTTTATTCTCGGTAGATCATGGCACATACACGGTGTTGTGCACAGTTATTTTCTAGTCCAATCAAATGATTCAACGACTTCATTAACAATAGGCTGGTACTCAGTAGTCTTGTCTTTTTCGATTGTCTGAGTCAAAGTGTAAAATTGATTCTTATTGGAGAAAAATGTTCCGAAATTTATGAGCTTCATTCCGTTTGCTTCTACTTCAATCGTCATGGAATAAAATTCTATTCCATTAGAATTCTTTCCTTTTTTCTTTTCAATTTTTTGATTTGGATAGCGTTGTTGTGTCAACTCAATATTCTTTTCTACGAAGTCATCTAAAGTAATTCCATCTAATTGAAACATCGAAACATTCAATCCCTCATTAAATTTGTCAGTTGAGTCCGAGGAAATTTCGTGAGCCATAAATCTAACTCGGTTATCTTGTTTCGTTGTGTCCCAATTTGCCGGATACTTAATTGAAAATCCACTTAAGTCGTTATGGATTTCAAATTTCAACTCATTTTTCTTGCCAGTACAGTTCATGATGGCGATCAGTAGTCCTATTGCAAAAATCTGTTTCATTTGGTAGTGTCTTGTCCGAAAATAATTGTGCACAACGGTTTGCTATGAGGCGTTGGCCTTACCTTAATTTAAAAATAAACAAAAAAGGCCAATGCCTTATAGCTTGTGTTGTGGGTCGTTTTATATTGCTCCAATCCCCGTTTTGCTGATGTGGTTATGTAACGTCTTCTCCAACGAGTCATTTAGCTTCCAATACTTGTCGTTTATCTCGTCAAGTAATTCATCATGTCTCCCGTCCCAAGTTTGCATTTCATCATTTCTCTCGTCAATGTCGTCAGGAGGAAGTCCACCTTCAAAAAGCCTATTAATATCTCTTAAAAGGTCAGCAACGTCACGGTGTCCTAAAAATTCCAGTCCGTCAATTGTATCCTTGTTATGCTCTGCACCGTGATTGACGTAGTGGTCGATTATCCCGTCAGTCGTCAACGGTTCAATGTTAAACCACACCTTCTGGTCATTAGTCAACTTGTCGTATTCGTTGAAGCCAATGTCAACGATTCTCACCCAGGCTTCTTGGGCATCTTCTCTGCTCATAAGTCGTCTTTATAAAATGACCCACAACGTTTGTGTATAAGCCGTGGCGCTGAGCAAAAATAAAGAAATGTCCTCCTTATCAGCGCCATGGATATACATTTTGTTGTGCACAGTGCCGCAGTCCACCGTTACTTAACCACACGGATGCCGGTGCTTTGTTTTTGTGTCGGCATGCGCGGCTCTGGCATTGGTGTGGTTTTCGAAACTCTATTTCTCATATTTGCCGCGAAGTTGCAATTTTTCTATTCTTGAATTAATGGCTCCGATTTTCCGACCAAATATTGTACTAACCCCCTATAAGTTGGACAGAATTGTTATTTAAGTTATGTAGTACTTGGCGGTTTTCCTGTTCAGCTTCTAAGCAAAAGTAGGTGTCTGCTCCAGGATTGTCAAGGCTGGTAGCGAGCGAATGATTTTGTGTTTGATTTTTAAAGGAATCATTCGGCCTTGACAATCCTTCCACATCCACCTTGTCGCGCAGCTTATCAGTTGAACAGGAAAGACCTTCCTTCCATTTTTGGTGCGGAGTTATTCTCCCAAGTTTTCGGTGCTTACGTTCGTAGTTATACCAATGCATGTATTTTTCAATGTGCTGCATGGCATCGTAGAAGCTGCTAAACTCAAAACGCTCGATGAGTTCACGTTGAAGAATACTGTGGAATGCTTCGATGTATGAATTTTCCTCGGGCGTAGCTACGTGCGTAAATTCCTGCCTGGCTTCAAGTTGTACAAGGAAACTCCGAACTTGATTTGCCAGAAATTGTGAACCATTGTCATTTCTAATGATTACTCCCTTGAGATTGTAAACCGTATGCAGCCAACGGAACATATTGATCACATCCACTTGACGAACGCTCTTCTGAAAAATCCAATGTAGAATCTTGCGACTGAATACATCCATGATTGATAGCAGATAGTACCATCGCCCTTCACCGTGCACCCATACATACTTGATGTCAAGACAAAGATATTCCAAGGGCTGACTGGCAAGTATTTTTCGATATTGAACCCAAGTACGCTTGCCACTGGTTCGGATCACTTTTCCTAAAAGAAGCTTATGGAAGTCCATGAGCCGATAAGTCTTCTTATGATTGATCAAATAACCTAAGGCTTTCAGATCATCATTAATAGATTGATATCCGTAGGCATTATACGGACCACTGATCAACGTTTTGATTTTATCAACCACTTCTTCATTGGTCACGGGCGATCCATGATGAAGCGTATGCGTACTGGGCTTCATTCCCCGTTGTCCACAATGAGGCTTATAGTAAAATGTGCTTCGCGGCAATTGAAGCCAACTTGAAAGCAGTTGAACCGGTGCACGGTCTGCGAATCGTTTGGTCAGCATCACTTTTTCTTGGGTTGGATAGGAGTTTTTTTTAGCAGCTCTGACTTTACTTCTATCTCTAGAGCTTGCCTGGCGATGATTCGCTTTAGCCTTTCGTTCTCTTCTTCCAAAGCGCGAACCTCTGGATCCACGCGCTTATAAGCTGGCTTGAGGCCTTCTGCGCCTTTAGCCAGATACCGCTGTTTCCACTTCGATAATAGGGCTGGTGATAAATTATACTTGCGACATGTCTCCATGTAGCCTTCCCGTTCTGCTTCTTGGAGAAGGCTTAATCGTTCTTCTGGTGTGAATGATCTTTTTCCTCTTGGCATATTTCCCTAATTTAACTGTTACAAATCTCTTTTCAGATTTCTGTCCAGTATTATAGGGGGTTAGTACAAAATTAATAATTAATCAACAAATTCTGCCGGCATGATTTATATGCATTGTTAGCGTGCGTGCTGCTTGTCCACACCCTTCTGTCGATAACAAGGTTTAAACTCCACTTCAATAGCGTTGAATATATGTCCCAGGTATATTCGTCCTTTTTCGTTTTTTCTCTCTCCGATAATAATGTCCGGTAAGGCTTACCGATTCTGCTTCATGAATGTCGCCAGTCTTAAGAGTCAGTATTTTGTTTTTTACAATTCTTGCAGTTATTGGCCTCCAACGCTTGTCGACTCCTTGTGTCAAGAAATAGTCGGATGTGTCAGTCATGTTAATGCCTTCACTATTACAAGTTCGATCAAACATGTCCGAGGTGTAAGAAAATATAAGTGTGTCACCTTTTACCTCAAACTGTCCGCACGCTAAGTCCCATTGTTGATCAAATCCAAATCTGAACTTAAAACTCTTGTCCGCGTTTAGGATTAGATAACTGGCTGGGTAATCTGTCCGAACAAATTTTCCAATGATTTCATTTTGTCCAAATGCAGTCAGACTTATTAATACACCCAATACACAGAGCGGGTACCCAAAGTTCTTAGATTTTAAATTGTTCATTCGTAGATTATTTGTCCAGCAGCATGCACGCTAACGGTTTGATATAAGGCGTTTGCCTTTACCTTACTTTAAAAATAGAATAAAAAAGGCAAATGACTTATATCTTTTGTTGTGGCTCGTTGCTTTCCACACGCTCCAAATAGTCAGTAAATTTATTGTCAGTGTTATTCAGGTCGATGGTAATGGTAATAACCCCGACCACTAGAATGACTGTCCCTACTAAGATGCTCCAAAAAGTGTCCTGAGTTGCGAGTGCAATGAATAAAATCGGAAAACCTGTCTGCCACGAAAAGTTAAATATTGTGTATCCAGGTATTCCAATTTCTAATTTCAAAATGTCATTCTTGTCATTAATAAGTTCTCCCTTTATCATAACTTGGGAGTAGTTAGATTTGAACAAACCGAGCTTTGTTCGAATTATTCTAAATCTGTTTTCTTTAATTTCACCCAACCAAGGCTTGTCAATTTCTATATTAAATTTTCTTGCTGTATAGAAATCACCAATTCGAAACGTTGCTCGTTCACAATCCAGTTTGAGGTGAGTCAAAAAAAGTATCCCTTTATCGGAAAGTTCTAATGTCTGTCGTCTTATTGTAATCATCTTTATTCGAAAGCAATGAGCCACAACGTTTAGCTATAAGACGTTGGCTTTACCTTAATTTAAAAATAAACAAAAAAGGCCAATGTATTATAGCTGGTGTTATAGAGCGTAGGGGCTTCCACTGTCCTTGTATTTTTATTCTCCATCATCAATTCTCTTTTTTTGGGATTTCACCCTCACGTTTAAAGTTGATTGGCGGAGTGCAAATTGTTTCGCTCTTCTTGGCGGTGAACTTCGTTAAGACTGCGATCAGGTGAATCTTTAACTCCAGTTATTTTTCTGTCGTCAAAAACACGGCCCCTATGCTCTATAATGACTAAGCTATAAGATGTTGGCCTTACCACAATATAAAAATAAAAATTTCAAGGCCAATATTTTATAGCGAGTGTTGTGCGGGAGTTCATACCCGCCAGCACGAAACTCCGAGGTTCCTTTTTAAGTCCAGGTTATTGCTTATATACGGGTATATGAGTCTGTGACCTGGATGATCCCAAGATTCATTTTCATCCATTTCAAACAGGTTAGTCGTCTGTAACCGATTATAATC